>Ga0256834_1000006_pt1 | contig 200326 bp, 170 predicted proteins | sample 4281140metaG_FD_190536 | JGI IMG/M metagenome (GOLD analysis project Ga0256834, IMG submission 190536) | Hydrothermal vent microbial communities from East Pacific Rise, Pacific Ocean - 4281-140 | ecosystem: Environmental > Aquatic > Marine > Hydrothermal vents | place: Pacific Ocean: East...
CAGGCGCTGGAGCACGCCATGATTCAGTCCATCAGCGGCCTGCCTTTCGACCCCCGGCACTGGAAGCAACGACCCTACAGGCACCCACACCACACAGCTTCTGCTGTGGCATTGGTTGGCGGGGGCTGTCATTTCGCATTAATTATGCGACTGATGCATTAATTATGCGACTGAGAAATTTCTAGCAATTTACCGACCGGAATCACTCAAGAGCTGCAGATTAGCCCCTTGTGCTGGTAAGACCTTATCTTTGTAGTGCAGGGCTATTTCAGAAAATTCTACAGCTGTGCCGTCTCGGTCTGGTACCTGTCAATCCCTTGATTGCGTCGTAGTTCACGAATTATGGTGCTTGGAGAGCGCCCCATCTCCCGAGCCTAGCTGCTTCAGGGCCGAAACCTGGTATCGTTCCTCTTGAGTCAGCTGCCTGTAGTACCTCACATGCATGCCAGTCTAGTCTAGGGGTCAGAGTCGGCCATTCTAGGCCGCAACTAACTCCTCTTCGACTCCAGGCGTTGCAGTTATTCTTTGAATTCAGGGGGAATTCAACTCAATACGTCGAGGAACCCTTATTCTATGAACTCAGGCAGCTAAGATGTTATAGGTTCTATTTCACTTTTCTCTTTCCGATTATTCCCGCTAGAATAAGAGGATCCTTGTTTTAACTCTTTAGATCTATTTTTTGCAGATTCATATATTCCATTAATATTTCTCTTAGAGAAATGCTGTATAAAATTATTTCGTTCGCTTTCATTGCACATATTAAACTCCATCTGCACTAATACCATCACAAACATTAGCATTAGTTTAAACGTTATTTGTTAACATCAATCTCATCATAAATAGCGTCAAGACGCGCATTAAACTCGATTTTGCTTTGCGCCCCAACTGGAAATAGCTGAGTCCTACTACGATCATTATCAACAAACATACCATCTGCCTTCCGTTCAACATCAGAAGATGAGAAAAACTGACCATACCTTCTAGGAGCAACTCCTTTATAAGAATCAAAAACCAGTTTATCTATAACCCTGTCTTTGGATGCATCGCTTATTGAGTCAGTATGCAATTGGCGCGCAAGACTTTTATCATAGGGCTCTAAATAAACCAACCTCTTTATTCCCGCACCAACAATGTGTTTAGCACAATTATGGCATGGATATGTTGTGCAATATAAAGTAGCGCCAGCCAACCCTTTCACCCCTTTCCTTGCAACAGAAAGTATAGCTTCCATTTCAGCATGTATAGAGCGAGAAAATTCTAGCAATTTTTTTACCCTAGACTTACTCAACACTTCAAAAAGATCTCTTTCTAACTCCGCAGAAATATCTGCGCATTTTTCCTTGAATATCTTATTGAAACTACCCAAAATATCTTGAATTATTTTATCCTTTTCGTTATCGTTGTAACATTTTGCGCCGTGCGCCCAACACCTTTTATCTGGAATAGAATTGCCCGCACTATAAAGACCACCTAAATATTTAGGGACATCATTATAACCAGTCGCAATAATCTCACCTTTCTCTGAATATATAGATGCACCAACTTGGCGAGATAGGCATGCAGATTTTAAAGATGCTAGAAAAGCCATATTCATACCATCTTCATCCATGCGAGGAGTATCAATGCCAGTTCTGAATATGAGTCTCAATAACCTTTCAGATTCTTTTGGGATCTCATCCTTTGTGTCAAAATTATTCTCGAAGAAATAATCAGACTCAACAATTGTATCTATAGAATGCTGACCATAGCTTCCTTGCTGCTCACCTTCATCAGCAGCAGATATTTCTTCATATTCATCCTTAGTATAATTTTTTCTTTCAATGAGCCTATTCTTCCTAATTCCTCCATCAGCCATAACACCTATAAGGTAAAATGCATCCCCAAAAACCTTCCTAAAGAAAGCAGCTTCAGCGGGATTCTTTAAACTATCAATGATATATGCCTTCCTACCATCCATTCCCTCATCTTTTTTTAAATCCTTGTATATAAAATCAGAAAAAACAGCCTTAGCAATAAAATCCTCGCCACCTCGCTCTCGTAGATAATTACCTCTTCTTTGCAATTCCTTTGCTCTATTTGCCTTTTCCAATCCATCTACAGATCCAGCACTCTTATCATCTGAATATTCAGTATAATGAGAAACAAGTACCATGTCGGTTACATCTATAAGCTCTGTTTTGTACCCGTACGTGTATAACTCTTGGTTTAGTTTGTCACGAACAAAGGACACACCAGATCCTATTTTTCCAGATAGCGCAAAAACAATAACTGGACTAAGCAGATCTTTTTCGCGAATAGCACCAATGGATTCCATAGTAATACCAACATCTATCCAAAAGTAAATATGAATCCTTACTTGAATTACCCACCAATCTCAACAATTCACAAAAAAACAATATGAAATAATGTGTGCTCTGATATCTTTGCGCACCTCTACAAAGATGAGTTGATATTCCGCTGAGTAAGCAGATAAATCATCAGGAACCACTTTGCCCGAAGCACCTTCGTGGCGACAAAAATCGTACTGACGATCAGCGAAATATACCAATGGTAACAACCACATAAATATACCTCGCGTTTCTTGATATCTTGCGACACGTCTTATGCCACACTCAGGGTAAACAAATCCTTTGGCCAATGTGGCTTATGCAACGTCGAATAACACTACAGCTCTCTGGCATACTTCCCCAAAAACTTTGGCAAAATGAAAGCATATTTGGTCTTAAACCATGTTCTTTGGCTTTTCCATACCCTTGCCAACCCAACGATTCTACTTGCGTTCTATTATAGGCCATTTTCTGGAATCGCGGCCGAAAATTTTGGGTAATCATGCAAGCCTTTAGGAAAATCTATACCCCCCGAACGCTGCCCTCATCTAAATCATTTTTTTACCATAAACCCATGATAAACAACCAAAATACCTAAAAACTCTGCCCAATCTAAGTCCTACCGAGAGACTTTCCCCCTGTTCAATGGTGCCTCTCATTGGGTCCCCCTTTCGACAATTTGAGATTCGAATATCTTCCGGCATCCGTTGGATCATTCATTGAGCATGGTTTCATCATTCCACCACAGCAGGGTTAACACGCCTTTCCCAAGACTACCAATGGAGTCCTCCACCAGAACATGATCCTCGGCACCCCGGTGATCGAACCACTCATCGGCGTCCACGTCCATCGGACCAAGTGAAAACGGATCACCCTTCAACAACCGATGAGCGGCAGCACCATCTCCCGGGAATTTCCGAGGGACGAAATACTTGGGAACATCAATTCCACTCCAATACCAAGCCCAACCTTGGCGAGTATTGAAGACCACCATAGCCGGATAGGATCCCAACTCCACCAACCGAATGGCTGTGGCCGTCAGGCTGGTGCGGAACATATCGGCCAAATAGCGGACACTTTCGAACGTCATTGGCATGCCCCGTGCGGCCGAATGAAACAGGCTTTTGGGCATCAGCAGCTCTGCAGCAAAACGGTTGGCCCGCGCCTCGCGGGTGTCGCCATGTTGCCGGGAAGCTCGGAGCTCACTACCATCACACAACTGCGCAATGGTGCCCCGATCCCACAACCAGTGTCCAAGCTCATGACCAAGGGAAAAACGCTGCCGTTGTTCCGACGAATCCTCATCCACCGTGATGATCGCCCGCTCGGCCGTACCAACAATTCGTGCGGCGCAACCGTCAAGCGGCTGATATCTTACAAGCGCGCCAAAATGATACGCTATGGCCTCCAAGTCGATTTGTTCCGGGCGGATGATGCCAAGCTGGAGCAGCAACACGTCCGGGCGAATCCGATGATCACTCCCCTTCATCCGTTTCGTCCAGCAATCCCAACTCACCAAGATTTTCCAAGATACCCTCGATGTCTTGATCGGATAGGTCATCCGCATCACGAAAAGCCATCATCAAGGCCGGATCCAGCAATCCCGGGCACGTCCTCAACCGATCGAACACAGCCCGGCGTTCCTCCACAGTATCGGGAAGACGGAAAGCGATTTTCGATGTACCACCTTCATCCAGTGCTTTTCTGGATAATTCGACCAGGGATTGCTTTGGCACGGTCACCTTTGAGGAGATGAGTTCAGCGACCCAGGCCGCTTCAGTTTCCAGGTCTGTGTCCGCCTCATGGAACGATTGGCGCAATTCCTCTTCGGACATCGCCATCACGGACTCGACCGCATCGTCGATCAGGGTTTCCAGTTTTTGGCTGGATGTTCGTTTGGCGTTCATTTGTGTCATTCCTCTGGAATGATGTTGGTGATTTTCCGCGTGTAGCGCCGTCTGGCGGCTTCATACTGCTTCGCACTTAAATTGAATTGGCGCTGAATCTCACAGCCTGTCATACCCTCGGCCCGTCCCATGGCCACGCCGAGCACTTCTGGATCGGAAGATAAGGCACCGAATATCCGATCCAGAAGCTGCTCTGCATGGAGACCATTTTCCATGGTAGGCGAGGTCGCGGCATTCACAACCGAGCCCGCCAGTGACTGCTGTTCCCTCTTGGCGTGATCAAGAACGACCTTCCGGTGCTTGAGTTCGGCATTAACGATACTTTTCATCGCCATATCGAGCACTCGAATCGCATCGATGCCGCGAGGCCATCCACGCACTCCCTCCAGCACCCTCACGACCGCTTCGTTCAACAACTCCTGCGATTCCAGTCCGGGCGACATAGAAACCCTATATTTGGCAATCTGCGCCAGTCTGGCGTGATCTTCCCGGTCAAGACTGGCGAGCAGCGCTTTCACTTCGGCCACTGTGTAGCAATCATCATCCTTGATCGTTTTCATCTCTCCATACCCTGATATATATGCTCTTGAGCGGCGGTGTTTCGGAAATATTTTTTTCGATGTCCAGAAAACCTGTTTTGGGGAGCATACAACAATAGGGATACCAAGTTAATTCCCATGACAACCATAGGAGATTGGAAAATGATTACTCAAAGACGCGTCACGCGCACCCAAAAAGACAACGATGGCGACATTTTGGCCTTGTGTGATCCCAGGCAGTATTGGTCGCCAGTGGAAAAAAACGACGCCATTCGGCAAATAGAATCCGGGTTGTACGGCTATTACGTGGATTGGCCGGACGGTATCCGCACCGAAATACGGGTGGTCCAGGGCCAGAAAGGCAAATACCTCCGGACAGATAAGGATGGTACCACCCGCAACAACCTGGACGATCTACCCAATTGCTGAACACACCATAACGAGGTACAAAGCCATGACAAAGAAAAGAGATATCCATGTGGTTCCCCATCCCGATGGTGGCTGGGCGACCAAGCGGGAAGGCGCACAACGCGCGGGTTCGATTCACCCCACCCAAAAGGAAGCCCTTGATGCGGCCAGGAACACCGCTCGCCGGGAAAAAGTGGAGGTGGTCACTCACGGAAGGAATGGCCGCATACGGGACAGTGACAGCTACGGCAACGATCCTTTTCCACCCAAGGACAAAAAGCACTAGCAGCCAGAATGAAACAGAAGCCTCTGACCAGGAAATATCCCAAATGAACACGGATACTCCCGACCATGAGCCAGGGGTGGTATCCGTGGTAAATGCTTGCAACCCCGCGTCGGTGCTCATGATTGGCACGCTGATGGCCATGTTGTTGTTTTCCCTGGCCGTTCAGGCCGGGGAATCGCTCACTGGCAAAGCCGTGCGAATCATTGATGGTGACACACTGGTGCTACTGAATGAAGACAACCAACAGATTCGGATTCGGCTTGCCGGCATCGACACGCCCGAAAGGAAACAACCCTTCGGCAAACGGGCCAAGCGAGCACTTGCCGAACTTGCGGCAGGGAAAATCGTCATCGGTGATTGCCCTAAAACCGATCGCTACGGGCGGCGCATTTGCAAAATAGAGGTGGAGAGTGTTGATGTCGGATTGGAATTGATCCGGCGTGGATTAGCTTGGCATTACAAAAAATATGCCCATGAGCAATCTCCCGAGGATCGGAAGGCCTACGCTGATTCAGAAGATCAAGCGAAGAAAAACCGAATAGGCCTGTGGACCGATCCATCCCCCGTACCGCCTTGGCAATGGCGACACCGTTGAACTCAGGATAAATCGCTCAAATCCAGGATCCTGACTCTATTTTCCAACAATCCATCATGCCATCCCTCGCATCACTCACCATCAATAGTTTTCCGAAAGACGATCACATCTGGCGGCTGACATGGCTTGCCGGTCTGGAATACAACCCACAAGTACCAAGTGAATTGTTGGTGAATGTCGTCCTGGAAAAACTCTCGGCAAATACAGAAAACCTTCCAACCACATTGAACCAAGCCCACGGAACAGGGATCTACCGCATCTACCAGGTGGGCGTCGGTGCGCTACCGATTCTGACCATTGGCGCCTTATGGAAAAACGGGCTACAGCAAACTTCGCCCAAATACAAACTAAAACGATTCAATAACTTGCAGTATTCCAAATCAACCATGGATCTGATGAAGGCCGGCAGTAAGATTGGGGAGAATGAATACCTCATTCCCCCTTACGTCCATAAACTGGGCATTCCGAAGGCGGGAAACACCTGGGTACTAACGCTGCGCCATGGCGACGACCCTCATGGAATCATCATCCCCGCCATGGAGGTGGTGCGATTTTTCTACTGCAACTCCACACTGACAGCCCAAACCATCCTAAGTAGGGGGTGTCCGGAATGCCTGGACAGGTTTATCGATCACCAGCTTTCCGGCATCGACGACGGCACCTGCCATATCGCGTTGCTGCCGGGAATGCTGAACGCCGATGTGAGGCTATGCGCGGCTCTCATGTCCTCCCGATATGCCTGCAAAGCAACCAATTTCATTTATCAAAGCTTCCTGGAGAATCAGCACAAGGATGGAGTGGGTTCTCCGAAAGCTTTCCCACCCTTCTCTGGTGCAGGTCGATTGACGCTGCGGGGTATCACCTTCCATTCAGGCGGTCATCTTCGGTTTCTCGCCTACAAAATTATTTCCTCCAATTTCCCTTTACCCGTCAACAATATTGTTCAGATCGAAAAACATTGGCCCGAAAAAGAGCAATCGGAGAACGGTGCTGATCGTAGAAGAATAAAACGTGATCGAAAAATACCCAACCGAGAATCCGATCAGATGATCTTGGTGCAACATGAAGAACCAAACATCTCCGGTTCACGGCTCTACCGCCTACAAGATGAAACTCGTTTCCTAGACGATATACCCGTTGAAATAGTTTCAGAGGAAATGAGCCCCACGGATACGATGGTGACAATTCAAAACAATGACGAAATGACGACACAACTATCGACCGGACAAGGCACCTGGGGCAACACGCAATCCGCTGGCATCACCTTTGGTGGTCGTCCCGACGAACCTGAAGATCAACGTGAACGCATCCGTCATCCCGCTGTACCAGCCACTTTCGAAAACTTCATTGACAAACTGGAAACCCTTCACCGGAACCACGGCATGGAATGGAAGATTGTCATTGGTTCGAACGAATATGTGCCTCACGAAACCGGAGATCGTTCGTTGTTCCCCACGTATAACCGGGGAGAACATCTGCCTTGGTCGTATCTAGATAAAACCACGGGGAGTCGCCGACAAGTACTGATCGCCAAGATATCGTTCCAAGATAAAGCATTCTATCTCCTGGAGTTTCAGCGAAGACCTAGAAGCAAGGAAAGATTCGCGATGCCCATGGTTTGGCCCAAGGAATCTTATCCGAAGGATGAATTACACTTCTTGAGCAAGGTTCTTGTGGCCTACGCGGAGAGGAAGGGATGCCCTCTATCCGGTTCCATCTCATATTGCGGTGAGAAACGGTTCCGCCACAACTTCAAATCGGCCGAGTCGTTCGCATTCACTGTAGACCGATTTCTAACCAATTGGGTGCAGTAGAACCCCTCATGACATAGTTCCCATGCAAATCATCGTTTCTAATGGGCGGTTGGCACCTGGTAGGTAAGACCGTCGACGAATCTATGGGCATCTGCTAACGAGTCGAGATAAAAAAAATGATCGATGGTCATAACGAAATTCTTTTCGTTTGGAGTGAACGGAACAGCAAACCACTTACCACCCTTGATCCCCAAAAAAAAAAAAAATGAAAAGAAGGAGGAAAACAGTCACAGACCACAAATCGAATCTTTGGGAGTGATACGCCCCACAAGCACCGAAGCCAAACCCAGACACGAGAACACGGCCCCGCGATTTGCGCCCCATAGGACTTGGCATTGACCGATGGGCCGAAGGAGCCGGAGCCAAAACAGGTTCCAGTCGAAAACTGCTCAAATATTAAACTACGCAAGCTACATTGCATGGCATAGCGGACTCAACAGTCATGTATGTAACCACGCCATATTTACCATTATTTCAATAGCTTATAACAGATAAACCCTATAGAACTCTGGACTTTTTGTGCTATCACCACTATGGTACAGGTTTTGAATAGAAATGGTGTAAAACTGGTACAACACGACCAATGGGAGCAACCCTTTGAGGCGCTCTAAAGGACAAAAGAACAGTATCAGGCTATCAGTCATGGCGAATACGCTGAATTCAGCGAGAGTGCTGAGTCTTTGGACCCATTTGCAGCTTAGATGATCAGGCGGACTGTTTCCGAGTTTATTACCAGCCACCAAAACGGGAAAAAAATGATCTTCTACTACGCCAGCCGGGGGATATACTTGATGACAAAGGGGAAAGGAGAATACTTAAGTGATTATCATGCCTTACGGAAAAGACAAGCAGTTCATCTACTATATCTCCCCGCTGCTTAGCTTGCTATCAACACCCCTTTTTCTCAGCAATCCCAACTCTTAGAGAGGCCAACCATATGAGCCAGCCAAACGGCTTGATCTCATTTCTGCGTCACTATGGACCTATCCCTACCGGGGACAATATGTATGACGAGTTGATCCAGACCGAAATCGAGCGTCACGGGATTGATCCTGTCATTCACATTACGCCAGCGAGACTGAAAGAAGTTAAAGAGAACTTCGAATCGGCAGAACCTCGCAACGTCATACTGACAGGGACCGCTGGAGATGGTAAAACTTTCCACTGCCGACAAATCTGGGCCATTTTCGACGGCGATGCCGAACATTGGAATATGGGCGAAAAAATTGTCTCCTTAACGCTTCCTATTTCGGGGAAAAGATTAACCATTGTCAAAGATCTAAGTGAGCTGACTCAAGTCGAAAAGAACAGCATGCTGGCCAATCTAGCCGCGTCCGTTGCTGACAAAGATTCCGACAATGTTTATCTGGTCGCCGCCAATGACGGTCAACTCCTTGCGAGTTGGCGTGACTGGTCAGAAAGCCAAGGAAAGGACGAGTACAAGATCTTCAAAATAGTAGAGGACATGCTTGTTGAGGAGCATACAAGAGACGATGCTCTTCATCTAATTCTCTACAATCTAAGTCGCCTTGACGCTTCTGAGCATTTTCAGGAGCTCATTGAACAAGTGGTTGAGCATCCACAGTGGTCTCAGTGTAGCGGCTGTGACATGTTGAAGGATGACAGCTCAACAACTTGCCCTATTCGTATAAATCGAGAGCGTCTTCGTAATGGGAAAGAAGGGTCGGTATTTCGAAAACGATTAGGAGAACTAATAAAGCTTGCGCAAGCTAATCGTATGCACATCCCTATCCGGGACTTACTTCTTCTCGGTATCAACATACTGCTAGGAGACCGGCATAGCGGACAAATCTTATTAACCTGTCGTACGGCAAAAAATCGTGCTGAAAAAGAAGACTATCGCTTAACGAACCCTTATGCGAACGTATTCGGAATGAATCTTTCTGATCGTCAAAGACAACAATATCAAGTATTCAACATTTTTGAAGCCTTCGGGATTGGACGGGAAACAGACAACAAATTTGACAATTTACTCATTTACGGATCATACAGCGAATCATCACGCTACACTGATTTAGTGTCCAAGGATGCTTATTACGGCGCACCTGCGTATAAATCATATTTACGGGACTACCTTGAAGGAGCACGAGAGAACATCGAGGAGTTCATGCAGGCGCTTTCAAGACAACGGCAAAGGCTCTTTTTTACTTTGCCTACTGAAAGCACTTTTGATCCTTGGCGTTTAACTGTATATCAGGCGTCAGGGCAATTCCTGGAATTTGTAGAAGGTCTAAAAAACGGCGGGGACAAATTACGAACAACGGAACTGCTTGTCCGAGGACTAAACAGAACGTTCTGTGGCATGATGATAGATGACGGAACGAAACTTTACCTCGCCTCTTCCGGTGGTGATGGTCGAGGTCGGATCTCCTCTCTCCTGAACTATGATTTACCGACAACCCGCCACAGAAGGGCCCCCTACCTCAACTTTTCACTGGAAGCCGATGATGCTACACCATGTATAAAGATCATTGATCCTACCGCAGACGGTGACGATGTTGTTGACAGCCTGACTATTCAGCTTACCCATTTTGAGTATCTTATTCGCGTTGCAAGTGGCAGCTTACCAGCAAGTTTTTCTCGTCAATGTAATGAGGACTTCCTGGACTTCAAATTGAGGCTGATCAATAGACTAGACAACCTGATCGGTGAAGAGCCATCCGGTAATGAAATCAGCTTACAAGCGCTTACGGTGGATGAACAGGGTCGAGTTCATCCCGATAATGTACGGATCAGGGTGGGGTCATGAATACACGTCTCGAAGCTCCTGCAAAATACAGAAGCGATGTTAATGTTTGGGTTGATGAGGCTATCTGGGGACACCGCCTTTACAATGACCAAACGCCATGGCTTGTATTTTTGGAGTTCCTCGCAATTTTTCAATCAAGGCATTCGGAAGGTAACGCGCTGATAGAGAGCCGAAATGCCGGCAGGCATGAGACATTTACGTATCATATTCCTCGCCTTATTCCTTTGCGGCAATTGATCTTTAACAACCCTCACATCCGCCATGTTGAGGACAATCAACAGTCTGATCCAGAAAGATGGCAGGCATGGTTAAGAACATTCTCTTCCGATGATGACTTCGGATATCTACAAGATAGGCTTGGTTCGTTTACCCGTCTTTCCCGCGTAGTTGAATTTCTTCAAAACACAGCGATTGAGCCGCACCGTCAACGTCGTTGGACATCTCGCTTTCTATTTCCCTACGGTCCGAACTGCCTTTATGCGGATTTACCGGCCAATATACATGGAAGCCCGGACAGACGTTTCTTCGCAAGAAGCGGCGAGCTTCTTTATCTAATGTTAAACCGAAGCGGTCAGGGAAAAGAGTTGGCAGAGATGATCTCTAAGAAATTGCTGTGCCAAAACGATACCTGGAATCGCGTCGTTCATGCACTATTGCCTGATGGTTATAGGGTCGATTCAAACATGGTATCAAGCACAATAGGATATCTACCTTTTGCTGATCGACCCGAATACGGAAACCTTGCCGAAACATGGAATCACCTGCTAAATCTGGATTTGTCTGGCGAAGCGTTGCTCGACCCCTTGATGCGCTTATCTTCATTGCACATGCTCCTGTATATGCTCAAACGAGCTAATGAAGAAGTGGGCGACACTAGCGAACCAAAGTTTGTGTTGGAAATTGCCTCGCCCCGCAGAACAACCCTTTTCGAACTCTCAAAAGAAAATCTTGGGGCAAATCGAATGTTATCGTCACGCGCAGTTCGCGCATATGTTGAATCTGCTAAAACAGATGAACGCTGGCACAAAGCATTGCAAGCAAGAGCACCCGTAGAAGCAGTACGAGAATATCTTACCAAACGGTATGAGTGGCAGCCGGATGATGGCTTACCATCCGGCGATCCAGATACAATCTTTGAAGCGCTAAGAACCTACACTGAAAAACGTCACCAACAGCACGTTGCCAAAGTGCATATGGAATGGGCAAGACAAATTGGATTAGCAGTATCACGGCGAGGCGCGGGAACATGGTACTCACCAGATGATTCTTTGCTAAAAGCCCTGGTTATGTGTGTTGTAGATGAAGGCCGGGAGGAATATCACCGTTTTCTAGCCAAGCTCTATGACCGATTCCATTTGGTGATTGGGGCGAACGAAGCAGAGAAAGCATTTGGAACTCTACCGACTGATCAGAACGCATTCATGCAAAATACTCAGCGCTTAGAACAACGCTTAAGGACGTTGGGTTTACTACGCCGCCTTTCTGATGATTGCGCCTACGTTGAGAACCCATTTAGGAGCAATAGATGACAAGAAATGAACTCATCGCAGCGGTCGCTCTAGATTTTATAAAAAATCACCTTGATCAGGAGCCAGATGGCTCAATGCGCTTTTGTATGGTCGGACTGGAAGCATCACTCGTGCGCTCCATTTCAGAAGCCGTATTGGCTGACTCAGATACGTCATCTGATGTTGACGTGAGAATTCCGAGTTTATTCGATCCTGAAAACGTTCTTCCTGCTCGCGCAATAAGCGATCAGTCCATCACACATTGGCGTCATTGCCGACTACCGGGCAACATACGTGCTGTACTATTTGCAGCATCGCAGGAGGAGCTTCAGCGGAATGATAAGAGCGTTGAGAAAATAACAAAAATTGAAACAGACACACTGAGGGCTCACTATGACGCATGGATTGATCAAGTTGGGTTGACCTCGATCTATCTCGATGGATCTAAGCGCAAGCATCTACTTACCGCCCTTCAGTCGGCAAACAATACTCATGCAGCGCGAACAATTAAGACATTTGCTGATTTTGTTCTGTCTATCGCCGAAGGAATTATCAACAAGGGGCTCCCTCTTCAAAAAGCAATTGATAATGCTCTTCCAAGCTTAAAGCTTCCACGGTATTCAGGTTACTTTGATCGCATACCAGAAAAAAAACGCAATTCAACCAAAGAATGGGACAAAATATTTAAAGGGTTACATAGTAAAGTTCGTCCTCTTCTCGTACAAGAGACTCAAAAAGGAGAGCCGATTCCACGAGAGCAACTGCGCACTAACTATGATGATATTTCCGACCGTCTAGACGACGCTGATCGCCAGGTAATTGAAACTTTTTTGAATGCTGATTTACGGATTGATGATTGGTCCGACGCACAAAAAGGATTGGTTGGCTTAGATTGGCGGTCCATCTCCGATCTTTTTGAAGGAATTACTAAAACCTCATCAACACCTTTGGGAGAAGAAACAATCAAATTCTTTGATGATGAATTCGATGACTTGCTCGAAGAGGAAAATCGGGAACTTCTTTCAATTAGTTTTCCTAAAGACCCATCGGACGATTTGCGGGATTTTTTTGAGACGCACCAAGAACATTTTGCACGTGATAAGAAGTTATCTGCAAAATGGGAGCGTTACATTTATCGCAACCCTCAAACCTATAATAATTTTCTGGTTGGGCTACTGGACACACTGGATAGCTTACGCCGCAGAGTCAGTGATGAAGATTTAATAGAAAAAAAATTAGTAATTCGCATTCCCAATGCCAGAGAGAAAAGTTTCTGGCGTGGTAAGAACCCAAAAGTCGCACGATATTTCGCATTTCGATACCGGGGACTGCAAGATGTCTTGGGACGCCAAGTCGAAATAGATTTTGGCAAGATTATGGAATTTTACTTTCCACAAGTCGATGATGATCTTGCCAAAACCACATCCGGTTCTAAGGAGGCTCGATCTATCAAGTTCGAGGCCATTCTCGATCCAGCGGGAGCTAAGGCCAAGCTTATTTTTCACTGGGAGATGCCTGTTAATGCGATTGCAACGGCAATGCCGGAGGACTTGGTGAATGTAGCTAATCAACAAGAACGGCAGGCACTATTGCCCACGGCGGACATCACCAGACAATCCGTTAGTGCAAAAGGAAGCATTCAGCGCATCACATTAAATGATGTAAACACAATCCGTGATGTTACAAATACAAATGATGGAAAACTTGTTGCGCCAAACAAGGAAAGCGGTGATAGAAGCGAAGCTTTTCTTACCAAGCTGACGGAGCTTTCTGGCATATTGGGACCAGAAGCGACCCAGGTTATTACCGATCAATTTGAAGCCTTCCGTATTACCTATACAAAGGCTATTCGTGATTGGGTTTCACCGGAAGGATCAGGGATAGGTTCAGAAGGATTTTTACAGCAGGCAGAAGCATATGATGAGTTACTCATTGCGTTGTCAACGCAGGCAAGCAACGATCTTGCCAGAGAAAAGCTTTGGCAGGAAATCCTACGATTTGGTGTAGCGAATGTCGGTGCCGGGAGCCCGGCTGCCATCATCACACCGTGGCATCCTCTGCGCCTTGCCGAAATTCACATTAAAGCTAGCCAGGCTGCAAATCTCGTGAATGATGTCCTCAATGCGAAAGAGGATGATATTTTTCGCGCGGACCTTCTATTTTCTCAGGTTCAATTTGAACTACTTGCAAACTTTTATCCGGAGGTTTGTATCGGGTTTGATCGCGATCAACCGATACTCCTTGCTGCGGCTGACACATCTTATGACTATACACTTGCTGAACTACCTATAAAGAGAAACCGGCAAGACGGGGATGACGCACTTGATATAGAGCCAGGTATTGCAGCCAAGGCCTTTGGCAATGTCGGCGAACAGTATTTGAAACTTTTGCCTCACGAGCGCAGCAACTTTTCGGTTGTCCTGTATAACGCAGAATCCAAAGCATTGCCGAGTGCTTTGGCATCAGAGCTTTCCAGCAAAGTTGAACAAGAGAACCAAATACAGTGTGACCTCTTACTAACACATTCAGATCCCAAGCGAGTTAGACGGATTTATGAGCAACAGAATATCGCCATTAACGAGGAATCCGGTTCAGTCCTGGCCAGCGAAGCGGCCAGTAATTTTCTTTCCAGGCTTCGCGTAGGTTTTCTTGACGCAGCGAATATCCCGGATGGCGACAACGACCGTGCTTCCGACCTGGTGACTCTTCAAGATGTTGTAGCCCGAAACGCAAAGCTTGTTTGGAAAATAGCCCCCGGTAATAGACGCCCCGTTCTGTTGACTCATGTTCCGGCACGCTGGTCCCGTCGTCGCCCAATTGGCGTAGCCGATACGGCGACATCTGTTTATTTAACTTGCCCCGTGCAGCCACGACCGGGACAAAGCTACCTAAACCTCATTCATGTATTTCTTATGGGAGATAACGCGCTGCCGGGGGATGTAATCCCCGCCCGCGAGGTTAATTTTCGCGACGGCGATATAGGCGACATATTCACTCGAACCCACAAGATTGGCGAATGGGTTGTGAACTTCGATGAATTAGTTGACCGCCGCCTCCTGAGTAACAATGGAGTTCGCGTAATTCGTCATATACGAGACCGCCAGGTAGATCGTAATATCGTTGTATCAACCACATCTAAACCCAAACTCTTGCGTATACTCCTCAAAGAACGTTTGGACACACTCGATCCTGCAATTACTTCGGAAAATGAATCCATCATTGACCAACTCATTGACCGAGCCAATACGCTGTCCGGTCAAGTAGTCATGCGCGCTGCCCGTTATGGCCATTATGCAAATGAATTGCTTGGCATCGTACTATCCATGGAGGAAATTCGTAACAAGCTAGGTGATTCAAGCTTGCCCATAGGATGGTATTTTCTGGATGATTTCGCATCGTGGTTTGGACAACGTGAAGAGCAAATTGCCGATATCATGGCTATCGCCCCCCGTATTGTCTATGGCAAGCCGGTTCTCAAAGTGGCGGTATCAGAAGCAAAATTTGTCAGTTCTCGCGGGCACAGATCGCAGGCTAAGAAGTCAGCCAAACAACTTGAAGAAACTGTAGCACGCTTAGGTCGCGCCATTGATCCCAGTCACAAACGGATAGACCGTGATATCTGGCTTAATCGTATCGGCGACTTCATGATTGAAGGCATGGAGCCGTTTGACCCTGCATTATTGAATGGCTGGGATTTGCACAAGTGGTCAGACGAAGTTAGACAGGACAAGATACCAATACAGCTAGCGGGCTTTTCACATGTTTTTGTTCACGACAACGATGAGTATGTTGATGGTAGTGATGCTAAGTCTTTGAAAGGCATGCCTCACTGTGCTCAGCAGATATTTGACAAAACCGATGTAGCTGGGGCATTCCGCGTACTTGCCGATAAAGGTAAAGCCGCTGGAGCACAACCGGAATCCGATGGCGGTACGTGGAGTGAGGCTCTTGTTTCCACAGGAACAGTTTCAGGCGCTCCCGAGACAACGGCTGACTCTGGGGTAACCACTCAATCTAATTCTCCTACGCCCAAGCCCGTAGGGCGTACTCTTGTAAGTGAGCCAAAAATCATAGTCGAACCCGCTACTGTTACCCCTGATCCAACCGAAGATGGCACATCACCCCAACCGGACGCCACGACAGAAGAAACCCGGCCCACGATTTCAGATAAACTGTTGGACATGTGGCCGTCGCGACAACTCGCTGAATGGGTCGATAAGGGTGCTGCCTCTGAGGAAGAAGATGAGGACACCAAAGCCTGGCTTGATAATACGGTTAAAGCCTTACAAAGAGCATTGCGCGGATATGAAATGACTGCCGAACTGGTTGGTTCAAGGCTCACGCCAAACGCTGCCCTTGTCCGCTTCAGAGGTTCAGATGACCTCACAGTTCCCAAAGTTGAGAAGAAGCGTCAAGAACTGCTAACCTCTCATGCTGTTGATGTGATCAACGTACTAGCTGCTCCGATGGAAATTATTATAATGGTCAAACGACCACATCGAGCAGTCCTGCGGTTGCAGGATCTTTGGCGAAGACGGAAACTTCCCTCAACAGCGCCGGAATCCAATACTAGCCTGCTGCTAGGTGCGAAAGAAGCTGATGGTGAAATCCTATATCTGAACGTCGGCAACGAATTTGGAGGGCACCAATCTCACGGACCCCACACCTTGATTGCTGGTGAAACAGGCAGCGGTAAAGGCGTTCTAGTCCAATCATTGCTTCTAGATATTTGCGCAACAAACTCTCCCGAAAACGCACGTATCCGCATGATTGATCCCAAAGCCGGGATTGATTTTCCCTGGCTACGCAACATGCCTCATCTTGATGGCGACCTCATCACTGAGCAAGCCGAAGCCATACAAGCTCTTGAAGAGTTGGTAGCCGAAATGGAAAGAAGGAACCGGCTGCTTGCCGAAGCGGGTGTCACCAAACTTGATAACTATAACCGCAAAGTTCCACCATCAGAACAACTTCCACGAATCTGGTTGTTCCATGATGAATTGGCAGACTGGATGATGATTAATGAGTACAGAGACGCAATTGATTTGAATGCAAGCCGCTTGGGAGTCAAGGCACGCGCAGCAGGAATCAACCTCGTACTGATTACACAGAGGCCAGATAAAGACGCCTTGCCGATGCAGCTCCGTGCTAACTTAACGAATAGGCTAGTTTTAAAGGTTGCAGATAAGAAAAACTCTATGCTAGTTCTTGATGAGCCCGGTGCCGAAAGATTGCTCGGTCGCGGCCATCTAGCTGCAAAGCTGTCAGGAGAAGGAAGAGTTATTCTGGCGCAAGTTCCGTTTGCTTCTGAAGATGAAATAGCTGAATTGGCTCAATTGATTTCAACTGCACATAGATAGAATTCAATGAATTCAAATTTCTCAACCACTTCAGAAGTAGTTCAACTTACTGAACATTTCGCCAGACTATGTAGATTCCTATATCGAGATGCTACTATTGTTGAAAAACCAGGCATTGAATCAACTGAACCACATAAAACACAAGAATTTTGGAAAGTAATAGCGGAACCACTAAGAATAGGCGGTAGCATTAATAATGTACAAGTAACTACCAATTTTATTGACCCCGGTGACAGCTTAATGTGCGGTCAAGCGTGGGACTATGAATGCACATTGAGTAAAGTCACTTCTCTTTATGCTCTAGAAATGACGCGCTTCACATGGGCCTGGATAGCATTTGAGAATACCGCAAGCCGTTGCTGCTCACATATCAAAGGCGAGGAGCCAACTGCTAGCATTATTAACTACCTAAAAACAAATTCAAGTATTAATAATTTTAAGGGACTATTGAGTATCTATGGTGTCGCTGAAAACCTAGCGAGTGATGAAGCATTACAAGCTACAAAACATTCCGCAAATCGCACAGATAGCTCCCCTTATCTTTACATTCATTTATGCCGAGAGGTACGAAATGAGCTCCACTCACATTTTGAAAGTATAGAGCCATTCTTCAACGAAGATGATATTACCCTTGAAATCGACTCAAAAATCACTCTTCTTAAATCCCTTTCCCACCTACTGCTGTTTTCCATTCAAGCCGTGTTATATGCTTACTTTAGAAGTTCAAGTACAATTACTGGACGCCTGACGGAATCACAAGGAATCCCTAATAACGTGGAACTTTCAAGAGCACTCGAAATATTACATTTAGATAATCAAACAAATACATTTCAAGCAGATGATCAAACAAATGCATATCAAGGAAAATTGGAATTGGATGAATACTGATCATTTATGACAGGCCAAGCATACCTTTGCTTTACCGTATAAATCATCAATATCTAAGGGTTCGCTATCCGAGCGCAACGGATTTTCTTGGAACCTATTTTTCTGCCTAGCTAGACGATGTTCATGGTCTTCTTTAATTTTCCGAACTCGCTCTGGACTAGACAGCTCATCCAAAGACTCGCCTTGACTCCAGGTAAAAGGAGAGCCATGATCGACAGCATTTTTTTCATAGGCTCTTGCCTCGTCAAATGCTTCCGGGTGACGCTCCATGAGTCGTACCCACTCAATTTTTTGCTGGAAGAAACAGAACGTACAGCCACTACGAGTCCGCCATGAATAATATTGAGGAAGCCCTAGTCCCGCTCCATCTAAAATATCTAAAACACCTGCTTTGTCTATACCGGCCTCTTTAAAAGGTAGTTTGATAATCAGGTTTTCATCTTTTGAGGAATAACCTTCCCGGTACTCTTCATCACCACGAATAGCAACATAGCTGAATATCCTCTTCCCTTCTTCAAGCAATGGACGCAGCCATTGCTCAAAAGGTCTCAACTTTAATTGCCTTGTACACCATCTTGCTTGTGGAGAAGGCAAGAAGTCATTGTACTGCTTTAACCAAAAATCAAAGTCACGGTCAGGATTAAGCTTACGAATACGTTGACCCAAAAAACCTTCAAGCCTTCCAAGGTATTCGTAAACTTCAGGAAGTTCTTTGCCTGTATCGGTAAAGAAATACTCGATATCTATGTCTGGATAATGCTGACGCATGTATACAGCAAGCGCGGCACTATCCCGGCCACCGGACAATCCCAGAACATGGACCTCATTTCCAGACATATCCTACACGCCCCTTCCTTTTCCCAATTTACGCTTTTCTACCTCGAGAGCTTGCATATATCGAGCGCTCAACTCAGCTAATGCTGCGAGAATAATACTTCGTCTCTTGGTGTCGGCTGTATCCAACGCTTTTGAAACCCGATCAATAAGATCATCGATTTCTACTCTATCAGAGTCGATCACATCAAACTCTTCCAAAAGAGGTGCTGGTCTGCCTTCTATCCCAACTATTACTGCCATTGCTTGCCGCTTCTCCGGGCGACCTTTAATTCGTGTAAAAGTTTCGGCTCTGAGAAATTTCTGGGCCATGTCAGCAAGTTCGATAGATGCTCTATCCATATCTGGATCAACCCACTCTCTCGGTGGTTTATTAGCCGCTAAACTGGCAATACCTTCAAAGCTTTCATCATCACTTTCAAATTGCGCCAAGCGTCCAACAAAAGCATCTAAACGGAAATCTCCAGCAAGCTCTTTTACATTTTCAGCCCGTTCTCGGAGTTCCAGGAGAGACTGTCGTGAAAGGTTCGGAACCTGTAGCTCTGAAAGAAGCATATCCCTTAGCCGATGGACCATAAGAGGATATGCCTGGACCAGCTCTTGCAAGCCTTCTTTGACTATCGAAACAATATTGCGGATATCCTCTTTATCCGATATGCCACCTTTCATTGAATTTACCAATGCCGGGATATCGTCAAACAAAAACTTATTTGGGTCGCGTGCACGCTTGAAGATATCACGCACTTGAATGGCTCTTGCTGACAGGCGCATTGTCCGTTTCGTCCAGCTCGGAAGCTTCTCATAGATCGCTACGAGACCACGGGCAACATCAATGGGCTCAAGATGAATAAGTTCGTTCTTCTCATCAATGTTGCGCACAACATCTGCCATATCAGAGAGCATGAGACGCGAAGTTTTATTCAGGTCCATCCAACGAAGTTGTATGGTCTTGGCATCTTTCGCCATATACTCAACATCGACATCATCAAACCGTGCACGGAATATACCTTCCCGGTAGATAGCCAAATGTTCCCGTTGAGTAAGAATAAAAGCGACCGAGAGAACCGGCATCAAACCATCCTTGATACCGTAGGGCTGTTCTGCCCAGAGATCATATAGGTCTGATACGGCAACTGAACGCCTTTTATTTTTCTTTATATAACGGATCGCAGCATTCCATGCAGGAAAAAGCCTACATGTATCAGTCTCATCATCGGAAGGGGCTACGAAGCGCCAACCGTCTTTCGTTTCCGAATAAAGCCCGGTAGCTTCCAGAAAAGAGGCGTAAAGACCACCTTCAGCCGGATAACCGACTATATCCAAACGTGGTTCACCTTCTTTCGTAATCATGTGCCTCAGAAGGGTATTGCGACCTGATATAGCACTTGGGGACGGCTTCTGGCGGTTCAGAAGTTCATTATGCAGTTTTGGACATTGATCGAAGCGTTTTTCAGCAAATTCAGATGCAAGGGTATTCAAATCAGACTGAAAATATCGTTTTGTTGAATAGTGTTTACGGCACCATTCCGCTCTATCAAATGATTTTCTGAGTTCAGTTTCTAACTGAGCCTGTAGATCAGCAAATCTAGCTGTAACTTCTCGCCTTGCGATTGGATCACCGTTAAGTTCAGGGTTATAGTTACTAACTTTATCAAGCGCCAGCAGTTCACGTGCTAGCAATACCACCGACCAGGATTGCGGCGAGTAACCTACAACAATATCCCACTCATCGCTTAACTTTGCCGCGTCCCGGCATAAAGCTTTAACTTTCTCTTCCTCTTCGCCCTCAGTGGGAACCACAAGTAAGAACTCTCCAATCACACCATTTTGTGGCTGAAACTGTGATGCTACATCCATCACATCCTTAGCTGGAGTAATATTCACGTCAAACCATCGCATTGCTCCAGTTTCATGATAATGGCGTTTGGCGAGGATGGGTTGTAGACCCGCAATCGACTTTAGTGCCTCAAAATCAAGCTCATCAATTTCCTCCAATGCAATCCCAACGGCCTGATCAATATTGAAGTCACTTCCAGCAAAAATGGCGTGCGCGTCCTGAAACTTCTTAAAGATTGTTAACGACCATTTATCGAGCTTGGCTAATGCCGCCTTAAGATCTTTCTCACTCACATCTGGGAAACATGTTTGGATGAGATCAAAGCTCGGAACGAGACCAGAACGCTCTTTAAAGAGATCGACAACGGCTATGGTTTTTAGCAGGTCAACTAAAAACCCGTCCCCCCCCTGGGCTTCACATCGCTCTAATGCTTCTGCTGCAAGTGCCCAACGGTGACCATCGGGTGATGCGAGAATCGACGGCTCCAGATTAACTCTTAAGTAATCCCAAAGTTTTGAAGGCGTATAGAAGTCGGTTTCATCCGCCGAACGCAAGTAATCCTGAAACCCATGAGGCTCTGCCGAGTTAAGAAAGCCAAAAATACTGCGCTGGTTTTGTCCAAACCGGCGACGTGAAATCGGCCCGAGAAGACAGGCAACAACCGGATGCAGTGGCCAACAATTCTTTAGCATCTCCGCAAGGTGACCAGCATCTTGAGCGCGGTCTTTCCGTACAATTTTTGCAACGGCTTTGGATTGGTCTTTAGATTTCGGACTTGCCCGGTTACACTCAATCGCACGAGAAATCAGATCTATCTGTTCTTCACCTACTGTATTAACAGGCAGGTCAATAAAACGGCCCTGGATTTTCGCCCATTCATCACGCAGTTCATGCGAAAGACGATGCGCATATTCGTCAAAGGCTTGGTGCAAAACACCTATAAACAGAAACCGGCCATTACTTCGGAATGCAGCTTCTGCAAGCTGTTGAAATATAAAGACATCCGAACCATCCTGTGCAGCCGCCTCAAGGAATTTCCCCATTTCGTCTACAAACAGGATCAAGCCGCCGTGTGTCTCGGGTTTACTCGTAGCAATGTCCATTAAACCATTGACGACATGCTTTTCGGTCCATCCCCCTCTAGGACGGCGGGCAACATATCCGGCCTCTTTTAAGGCTTCTCCAAGAACCTCAACGGGGTTATCTCGCCTCCCTACAACGGGAAGAACACGCCAACCTTTTGAGCCCGTCGGCAACGCCTTCCACATTGCATTCGTAAGCTTTCGACCGAAAAGCTTTGCTGCCTCTTTCTGCAATTCTGCATTGCCATTCAGCAATGCACTAAGTGCGATTGCCAGACTAGACTTACCACTACCGTAGGGACCAGTCCACGTAAACGCCCCTTGTCCAGTTTCAGAGACATGGCGAGCCATTGACATAAGAATGCCAGCGGAGGATTGTGGGCAAATGAATCCATCAAGGGCATTCTTATCCCCCAAATCCGTATCAATGCAAATGGATTTTTGAAACCGTCTGGCTACCGTAACTTGATCAACTAACGCCACTATGCAGCCTCCCTTTCATTAGAACGCTTAAAATCCTTTTTAACAAAATCTAGCGCCTTGCCGAAGTCATATTCAGGACTACGAACAACCTGTTTTAGTCCGGCGGTTTCTGACCATCGGAGTGCGTTATTAGTAACCCTATCTAAATGAGATAGCCTTTCGACAACATCATTTTCATCGAGTAGAAAAACGCGCCCTGGTGACCCAGGCTCATAAGCAATCGCTTCAAAGGAGAGTGTTGAGGAGGCTGGAGAAAACTCTTTCCAAAATTCGAGCAATGCATAGGCAAACGTGCCATCACCTAATGTGGTTTTTTGGCCACGAACAAACCGGAATTCATCGCGTTTAGACACAGGCTTAATCAAGCCGAGTTCAGTAAGCGGACATTCGAGAGAATCATCTTTTCCAGCTTTAGCAGATGATGGCTGAGTTGCGTAGGTTCGGATAAAACAGGCGACATCCTTTTGAACGGTAGATTTGGCCACAGTAGGCCAATCACGCTGCAATCTCTCAATGAATTTATCACGCTCAAAAGTAACCGCAGAGAAATAACTGAACGCCCAATACCATGTGGTTTTTTTCTTCCATTCTGTTGCCAACTTCCAGTGAATCAGCCATAAAGAAATTGGATGTTCTAAATAAAGATCAACGCCCCCCTTTCCGAACAACAGCTTGCCAAGCGGTGTAGTTTTCACCTGATTGGTGCCTGATGGCTCCTCAATAATGCCTGCAACCGTAGCCCAATGACGCATAGACGACACCATATTCTTACCTACACCGAAACGCGCTATGGCATCATCCCCCCAACATAAAGATTTGTTGTTGGTTTCTTGCTGAGTTTCAGCAACGCGGTCATAGCATTTCTTTAGCCACCCATACCGCAACGGAAAGGTCTCATGACCTGAAAACTGAGGTTTATAGCCTTGTTGGTAGAGTGGCCCGCGTGCCATAGTATTTACTCCTGGAGGATCCATCCAGGAGACTCTAATATAGATATTTGGTATAGTCAATTTCGATCTGGAAGCTTCCACCAGAAGCCGGCGGAAAATCGTAATAGGACTACAATTAGCAATAAGCCAAGTATCATATTGATTTAAAAGGAATAATATGAAGACACTGTATTTTGACTATCAAGCAACCACACCCGTTGCAGACGAAGTTTTGCACAAAATGCAGCCATATTTCATCGAATCCTTCGCCAATCCACACGCTTCAGATCATGCCCTTGGCTGGAAAACTGCTGCAGCTGTTGAGAATGCCGCACAACAGGTTGCCCGTCTCATTGGTGCCGACAGCGATGAAATCATCTTTACTTCCGGGGCAACCGAGTCCAACAACCTAGCCATCCTCGGTCTGGCTAGACGGGCCGCAATGACCGATGCCCCGAAAAAACGAATCCTCCTGAGCGCTATTGAGCACAAATGCGTCCTATCGGTAGGACGCATTCTGCAGGAGCAATACGACTACACAGTAGACTCTATTCCTATAGATCGGAATGGCCACATTGATTCTGCGGAGCTGGAGCGATTACTCAGCGAGGATGTACTTCTTGTCTCCATCATGGCTGTAAACAATGAAATCGGTTCCATACAGGATATAGACTCAATTTCCGAGACTATCAGGAAAAATGGCGCGATCTTCCACTGCGATGCAGCCCAAGCTCCCATGGCCATGACCATGGAGAGTTTAGCCGCTAAGGCAGACATGATCAGCCTGTCAGGCCATAAAATGTATGGCCCCAAGGGGATTGGCGCACTCCATATTCGCCGCGACCTTCAGGATAAAATCGAGCCGCTGATCTACGGAGGTGGTCAGCAAAACGGACTTCGGTCTGGCACATTACCCACACCGTTATGTATCGGCATGGGCGCTGCCGCCGAATATATCGGATCGTTTGAGGTATCGGAAAAGCGCAAAGAGCTTCAAGTGCGCACGAACAGATTTATCGACATGCTCTCGGCTCTCTCATGGCCAACTCAATTGCATGGAGATGAAGGCCAAAAACGACATCCTGGCAACATATCCATCGGTTTCAGAGGATTTGACGCAGAAGATATCCTGGGAGCGTTACAACCTCACTTGGCCGCCTCAACCGGATCGGCCTGCACATCGGGCATTCCTGAACCGTCTCACGTCTTAAAAGCCATCGGCCTGACAATGGAAGAGGCAAAGTCTGTCATTCGATTCAGCCTTGGCTTCGAAACGTCTGATCAAGAGGTCGATGAAGCCGTCAAATTGATCAACGTAGCATTGCAGAAACTTTCCGACCCTAAAGTCCAGCCAAAAAACAGTTAGTCAACAATGAGCTCTTTATGGGCACGGATAACCAATGTAAGGGGGTGGGTACAAAACAGCCTACGAAGCATCGAGCCCGCCATCTATAAACTTCAAAAAGGGCTGCATGCTGTTCCGATGTCCAGGATATAATCGGCAAATTTCGTCATAATAAAGACGAAAGCTCTTATAAGACACTTCACCACCGGATACGTCACCAACTGCCTCTAGAAATAGGGCAGCTGCCCGAATGTAGCTTGCCATCGTTCGAGGAGAATAACAGGCATACTCATTCCAACCTTTCTTCCCCCACCGTCGGTTTTCCGCCACAAGATATTCCCAATATTCTTTCAAGACGTGTCCGTACCATTCGGTGGCCGCTTCATCGAGCATTCGCCGGCACCAAGCCATCCTACGCGCAGTCCCCATTTCAGGAGAATCCAGCGCTGGCACCCATCCCTGCGCCGCAAGCACCCGCCAGGGCTTGTGATATTTTCCGACAGACTGCCCCTTTAAGAGATCAAACAACTCGTCAAGATCAAGCTTTTCCTGGGCTCCCACACTGGCTTCCTCCAACATCAGGAAAAAAGATAAATGCTTTTTCAACTTGATCGCAGCCTGGTTGGCGGAAAGCGCGGAGCGCCGTTCCTTAGCATAGGCCATCCATCCTTCCCGAACCCATTCCAACCGCAATACCTTCAACCCTTCATCCAACCGCCTGACGAAAAGACTGTCCCAGTAACAGGCCTGGCACATCACGCTGCTATGTCGTTTTCCCTCCTTACCGCAACACGGACACAGAAACGGCTTGTCTCCGGTTTCCACGCAGGTACCACACAAAGGAGAACCATCCCTACGATGACCACGTATAGGGCGATACTTTCCGCATCGGGCGCAAACAGCGTTCCCCTTGGTACGGCAAGTGGGACATACGGGCTCATTGAACCCCCTTTTGAAATCTCGCGCCAGGTTCTTGCTCAATCGCCCACAGTTTGAACACTTTTCTGGCTTCCTGAAATGTTTGGCGCAAGAGCCGCAGACCACACCGATTTTCAATGTCAGCCCAGCCCGCCGTACCGGCTTTCCACAGCGCACGCACTCCCTGTCGAGAGCCCCACAGCTCTTACACAGCGCAGGGCGCTTGCCGTGGAAAGTACGCACCGTTTTCCCGCAGCGCCGACACGACACGGGCTCGAACTCCCGCGCGTAACAGGTGGCGCAGTACGCCCTGTCCTCATACACTCGTGCCGCCTTGTGCATGGATCGTCCGCAATGATCACACCGCGTGTGAGGCCGGACATGCCTCCGCTCCAATGCCTCATTCCGAGGAGCTTCATCGGAAACGCCAATATCACTCGGACGTTTCGGCATGCCGAGGGCTTCGGGTGTTTTCGACACATGCCCCGTGATGGAACGCTGTCGGCTCTCATCCACAACAGGAGCTTTCACTGCGGGGTTATAGGGCACGCGATGGCGATTTTGTAGCACGGGCAATTTGACACCGGGAAGCACCTGTCTGAACCAACGCTGTCGCTCCAGGCATACCAAAAAAGACCGCAAAGCGTAGAGATAAGTGAGCTGTGTCGCCGGCGCCAGCTTGCGCACAAGCCCAATCTCCTCATGCCAGACATCGATGGCACCTTCATCGCATCGCCACGGCACTTTTCCCACATGGCGAACGAACCCGTACACACAGCGTAAATCCCGATTGATCGTTCTCGGTGACACGCCCTCAATACGACGGGCGTGGTACCAAGACAAGAACGCCCGTCGTAAAACATCCAAATCGACTTGGGGAACCCCCTGGAAAACGGGCATGGGCACCATTGGTTTAGGTATTTTGGCTGGCGATCCTTCACGTTTCCTGCCTCTGGCTCTATTCACCAACATCCAGTACTTACTGGATTTCAGTGGCCACAAGGCTTGCACCAACCAATATGGCGGAATCCGCCGATCCGGAAACAAATCACTGTAGCGAACCCCCGCCTCACGGCAAGCCGCCAACAACTGATTTGGCCAATCGGACATCAGCCAACCCAATGCGGCCATGACACGGAGTCGATCAGTCACCCGCATCAGCTCAAAGAGCGTCATTGATTGAGAGTCATCACCCAAATTGAGCGAACCTTTCGATAATGAAGAAACGGCCTTGAACAATCGACCCTTGGTTCGTCGTGACCGTAAGCCCAACGCCAATACCCGAAGGCCGGAAAAATAAACCAGTGCATGCACGGGTCGGTCGGCTTCTGGAAACGCCCATCCGATATTCATGGCGGTCATCATATGCTCTTGGATGGATTCGGCTGATCTCCACAACGCCGATTCCCGCTCCGACGGCGCTGGATCGTCGATGTGGCTTAAGGGGCGATGGCAGGCGTGGCACAAAGATAAATCCCGGGGTTTCATGGGGCTCTGGTGGAACATGACCACCGAACCGCAATGGGGACATGCGTCCCGCAGAGGCAGGTGATGAATGGGACAAATCGTGGCAAACGCCAATCGCCAGATTTTACGAAAATACGGTGTTTCATCATCCGCCAGGCAAGCTGGACAATATTGCTGGCCATGCAATTTTCTCAACCGATGATACATGCCCACGCTCAGCAACCAGGGTACATGTCCATGGGAGGGTAAAGCTTCAAACACCGTTCCCACATATGCGTGGAGTGACATATCCCGGAACTGGGAGGTTGAACGTCCCGTATGCTCCGCCAGTAATTCCACGATCTCCTGATCGACACAACGGTCAATATCACGATTCCAGATCGGTTTACCCGGCCAAAGCGCCGAACAGAAGGTGTGGCGCTTCAACTGATACCCCATGATCAGGCGCATCAACCAGGACGAGAGCAACTCATCCGCCAATGGTCTGGGCCGGTACGGCCACAATGGCGGGGGTCCCCTGTGAGGGGGATCAGTCCAGGGCGCTTCTCCGCTTGGAGGGTGCAACCCAATCGATGTCATCGAGTGTTTTGGCATCGATCTTCTCCCGACGGCTTTCAACAGCGTGGACAGCCGCCCTTTTCAATAATTGGGTGATCTCCCCGAGCCTACCCTCGCTCATCGCCAAAATCTTGCGGGCCAGCGTGGAGGAGACCAGTTGCGATGGGTGCTTCAAGGGCACCAAACGTTCGAAACTCACCAAAAAACGCAGGAAATCCTTATCATTTCGCCAGATCGGCAGCGAATACGGTTCGAATCGATTGGCCATTTGCGGATCGGTATGGATAGCTCGGGCGGCATCCTTGATGCCAACCCCGACGATTGGTACCTGCATGACATTTCCCATTCGCTTGATGGCATTCAGCAGCGCCTGTTGTTTATCCCGCCGCGTCGCCAGCATGTTGTGAATCTCGTCCACGATGATCAAGCGGACCCCCACATATCGGAACATCCTATACACCTCCTCGCGTTTTTGCGCCACCGACATGCTGTACTTGAACGGTGCCAACAAACTCACCAGGATATCCGAATAGAAGGAGTCCTCATCCGGCGCCGGCCCTATCTCCACATAGAGTACGGGAACGAGATTCGTCTCTTCATCGAACTTGGCTTCCCCAAGGTGTTTCCGCGCAAACCGTTTCACCATCGAGGACTTGCCATTGTTGGTGTCTCCCACCAATAGAAGGTTGGGCATTCGCTGCACCTTGGGATGCGCGAGGAGCGATTCAAGCCGGCGCTCCACTTCTTGGGCCACGGGATAGCCAATCCACCGATCCCGATTGATATAGGCGATCCGCTCTTCATCCGGCAGTTCCAGCGCCGCCAAGGCCTTGGGGGTGAGATGCTCTTGTTCAGAGGTCATTGTCCCAGTCCTCATCGATCTCATCAAAAGGCCGAATATCGTGGATCGACGGTTCTTCTACTTGTTCGTCTTCCGGAACGGTCGCCTCCAACTTAGGTTTTTCAGCCTGCTCCCAGCCACGTTTACGTTGCGCCTTGCGTCGAGCCGCTTTGGTCTTGGTACGTGCTTTCTCCTCGATTTCCCGCATGCGCTCACGCGCCTGGAAAATCATTTCCTCATCCACCTGCTCCTTACCTTGTTCCTTCAGGAAACGACGAATCGCCCTCAATTCCCATAGACTGATGGAGGGACGTGCGATGTTCCGATAGGGGATTTCAAAATATTGTTTGAGTTCCGGATCGAAGAAATAGATGACACTTATGTCCCTAGGGTCACGCCGAACGATGAACTTCCGCTTCCTGGCGGTGTTTTCAGGATCCTTGGCGCCAATCCATTTCCGCAACACGTCGGAATAGTATTCAATGCCATCCCAGACGATGCCATGGCGCTGAACGGTGCGTGTTTCAAACGGCATCAGATCCAGACGCAACCTCGACTCATCCATTATGCGGTCGGGCAAACCGATACCCGGTCTGTCGGCGGTACCGAAGATACCTTCTTCGTATTTGGCCAACGGCGTGGTTTTGAGCTCACCATGGATCCGCTGGTGGTAGTCATTGACGATCAACTCAGCCAGCCACTGTTCGAACTCCGAAAGCGTCATGCACGAGTCTTTTTCGGGATCGTAATCCGCTCGATCCTCGATATTCGAATAGGTGGAGCCATCCAGTTCATGGATATCCTCATGGAGGGTACCCAACAAACGCTCTATGTGCGCTCCGTAGCGTGGCTTCTTCACTGGACGCCAAGTGAGATCAATGTGATGTTCGATACAGGCCTTCTTCAACATCTCGCCCCGAAACTCACCGGCGTTATCCGCATGGATGGTGCGCATTTTCCCCCACACGGGCCACGTTCCCGGTACATCCAACTCAAGCAACCAAGCCTCCTTGGGAAGAATGCATTTCACCAGACACAATCCCGTCGCCATGTTCCCCGGGGGATCGATGGAAACATAAAATCCGCACACCATCCGGCTAAATACATCGATGGCCAAGGTGATCCAGGGCCGGCCGATGGGAAGCCGTTCCTTATCGTCCACGAGAATGATATCCACTCGAGTATGGTCGATCTGCACAACTTCTAAAGGCCAGTGCGCATCCGGAAACTTTCCCCGTATCTCCCCATACGTTTCCTCCACGACCACACCCCGTCGTTGTCCCCTCATGACATCCTTGGCCGTAATACGGGTGATCCATCGCCGAATAGTCGAGGGATGCGGAGGCTCCAGCCCTGCGTTCCTGCACAAACGATACACCTCTTTAATCACCGTTCTAGGACTGCGTTTTCTTGGCTGGGCCCGCTTCTCGACCTTCTTTTCCAATGTGCGCTTATTCAAATAGATGTCGTTGATCACACCTTCGACGATCGTGGTTAATTCAGGACGCAAACGTACCGCATTAGGCTTGGGCCCCCTTGGGTAGGGCACCAGCGCCGAAACCTTGCCGAAGGTGCGATATCGTTTCATCCACCGGTAAATGGTGGCTGTGTTCACTCTGGCAGTATCAGCAACAATTTGCACTTGTTCACGACTGGTGGACTCAACGGTCAACAGAGGGCGGATGATCTCCATACGACGCTGAGCTTCCCGCCAATCCCTGTCTGGAATATTCTCCAGATCTTCTCCAACAAAAGCTTCTCCATCCTGGTACTCATAGGGACGTAAATCGGCGATGGGGAGCTTCTTTGCCTCACCATTGGAAGCATTCTTGGCCAACACGAACGTCAGATCCAGGACATGAGTGATCCGGAAATGCTGCCCGTGAAACAAGACATCAGTTCCCGGCTCAAAAGAAAGAATATCGTTATGTGGAGACGCTTCAGGCATTAGGGCAACACCCATATCCGGCTACGCATGTTCAGCGGTTCCGTCAAAGCCACACCGATCTCGCCCAGCGCGACCAACTGCCACAATACGGAAATAAGCCGGGCTTTTTCCCATTTGTCATCGGTAATGGCGGTCACCAGACTCTCGGGATCCGCCTCGCGCATTTGTTTCATCTGGATCCAGATTTGATCCGCACGCGCCTGGTCGTATTCCTTGTGCCGAAAGCGGCGAAGAAACTTTGCATTCTTCAGAAACGGTGTGCGGATTTCACGCTCGGTGAGCGTCTTGAAACGCCACCCTCTTTTTTTTGCTTCCCGATATGCCGCCCGGAACCTCGACTTGAACTCATCCCAATCCTCCTTGAGTTCCTTGCGGAACTTTACCTCAGCAAGAAGTGGAGCCTTATCTTCTGCTTTGTTGCCGGTTTTTTCGTAATAAATCAGAACATCCGGAGTGTAGGAACGCGTTTTTCCTTTCTCATCACAGTATTGAATCGTGATGGGCTGCTCAACAAACCGGCTCACATCGGGATCGAAATCCAGGAGCGCATACAGATCACGCTCCAGCGATCCTTCAAAAGCAGCCATGCCTTCCTCTGTCTTCACGCTGGTCACACCACCGGTGATCACCCGGTAATTTTTCGGTATTCGCCTTACACCCATAAGCTATTGTTTATATTAGAGTAATTTTGTCGCAAAAATAATGTGCATATTGCAATCTTGTCGCATAATTAATGCGCATCAGTCGCATAAATAATGCACAAAAATATGATAAGTCTTTGATACTTGATTTGATTGTCGCATAATTAATGCGAAATGACAGGGGCTCCAATCCCAGGCCGGGAGAGATTTCCCTGGCCCATTGCGGAATTTTGTTCCTGGACGAGATTGCCGAGTTCCCCAGGGGCGTGCTGGACGTATTGCGCGAACCGTTGGAAACCGGTGTTATCAACATCTCCCGTGCCAGCCGCAGCGCCGAATACCCCGCCCGCTTTCAACTGGTCGCCGCCATGAACCCCTGCCCCTGCGGCCATCTCGGTGACCCCATCAAAGCCTGTCGCTGCACCGCGGAACAGACTTCTCGCTACCAGGGCAGGATCTCCGGCCCCCTGCTGGATCGCATCGACCTGCAGGTGCAGGTTCCTGCACAAGCCGCCGAAACCATTCTTTCAAAATCGGGCAACGAACAAACCAGCACCCAGGTTCGTACAAAAGTCATCGCCGCCCATGAACAACAACTGCAACGACAGGGCTGCAACAACGCTCATTTGCAGAACAGCGCACTGGAGCGGCATTGCAAGCTGGACGAAGCAAGCCGCGCCCTGCTGATACAGGCCATGAACAAGCTCGGGCTGTCCGCCCGCGCCTACCACCGCATCTTGCGGGTGGCACGCACCATTGCCGACCTGGAGCAGCAGCAGGATATACAGCTCAAACATGTCACCGAGGCCATTGGCTATCGGCGCATGGATACCACAAGGCAATCAAAATAGCCTCCGGTGATCCCGCCTGTTTCAACCTGCTGTTTTTTGCGATAATCAGCGCCCATCCCATCCATCCTTCAAGGTACAGTCAATGAAATCTCTTCCTCTTGGTATTTTTCTCATCATTTTTGCCTGGTTGCCCGCCAGCAACGTGGTGGCCGAAGAAGCGCCGCAAATCGTGGTCATGCTCAGCAGTGACAATCCCCAGGTCGCGGGCATGGCACTACACATGGCCTGGGGCATGAAGCGCATGGCCAACGCAGAGGTCACGGTGATTCTCGGCGCGGGCAGCTTGCAATTCGCGCTGAAAGAAGGCGACAGTCCCATGTTCCTGCCAAAGAAGAAAAACATGCGTGCTGTGATGCAGGATGTCCTCGACCAGGGCAGCAAGGTCTATGTCTGCTCCATGTGCGCATTCGCCCAGAATGTCAAACAGGAACAACTGCTCAAGGGCGTCACCATCGAGACCGGCGGCGTCATCATGCCCCTGCTGGCCGATCCAAAAATCAAGGTGCTCAGCTTCTGATTCTGGCTCTGGTTTTATTGCGCAGGAGTTCAGTCTCCTGCGCTCCATTGCAGCGTTGTGATAGCGGATCACCTTCTGGTGTACAATAAAAACCGCTATCCTGATGCAGACCAGGAGATCAGATATGGACATGAGAAAACATATTCTTCCGGCACTGGCAATGGCGACAATCACCCTTGCCCCCATCGCCTCTGCCGAATCTTTCCGCTTGAACCCCCCTTGCGTCGTTGGCAGCGGCACCGACTATGCGGTTGGCCCCGGACAAACCTATGCAAACCTGTCGGATATTCCCTGGAGCAACCTCGGGCCGGGAGACACGGTGCGTATTCATCACCGGCCGGCTCCCTACAGGGAGAAGATCCTCATTCGCAGCAGCGGCACTGCGCAGCATCCCATAAGGATCTGCGGCGTCAAGAGCGCGAATGGAGAGCGCCCGATACTGGACGGCGACGGAGCAGTCAACGATCCTGATGACAGCGCCGCCTATACCACCTACGCACCCATGGAAGGATTGGCCATGGTCATGATCTACAACCGGGATTACGATCTCAAGGACAGCAATATCATTGTCGATGGTTTGCACATCAGAAATGCCAAGAACACCTTCAGCTATACCCGGGCGAACGGCAATACCGATACCTATGAAAACGGGGCGGCATGTATCCGGGTGCAGGCCGGCGACAACATCGTCATCCGCGACAACGAGATCGAAAACTGCGGCAACGGCATCTTCACCATGTCACAGGGATACAACGAAGCGCATTTGACCCGGAATATTCTCATCGAGGGCAATCACATCCACGGAAACGGCCAGGCGGGAAGCTACCGGGAGCATGGCATGTATATTCAGGCCATCGGAGCGATTTATCAGTACAACCACTTTGGTTCAAACGCCACCGACGCCCAGGGAGCGACACTGAAGGAGCGCGTGGCCGGTTCGGTCATCCGCTACAACTGGTTTGAAGGCAGCAGCATGCGCTTTCTGGATCTGGTGGAGGTGGAAGACGCAGCCCCCTGGTACATCGTTGCCGAATATCTCGACGAACTGGGATGCACGGATGTCAATAACTGTCCCAACCTTGATCCCGACCGGTTGCAAAAAGTCCAGGAAGCCGAAGACCTGTACCGCAAAACCCATGTATACGGCAACTTTTTCCACCATATCGGCAGCCAGACTGCCGCCGGAAGCCTGGTGCACTACGGCTGGGACAACGATATTGCCCTTGCCAGGGAAGGAAACCTGTATTTCTACAATAATACGGTTTCCATACAGGAAGACCTGAACGATTCCTGGCGCTTCCGGCTTTTCGATATGCGGAACAACTTTGGCGGAACGCCCAGATCACGGGAAACCATCGAAGCCTTCAACAACATTCTCTATTATCGCAATGAAACCCCGGGAGAAGCCCCGGCCTATCTTTGCATGACCAATTCTGGCGGAACCGTGAACTTTGGGGTCAACTGGATCAGCAACTACAACCAGAGCGAAAACCTGGCGAATTGCTATTACGGCGAGCCATCGAATGCGCCTGTCCTGAACGACTTGAGCAACCTGATTGACGGAACCGGTGCCCCGGCGCCAATCGATGCCTCCCTGCAAACCCTGGATACCCCCCTCGTGATTGGGAAAGCCCAGGCCATACCGCCTGCGGCAAAGCCGGTAACCTACGAGTACAGCATCCATCAGAACCGGAGCATTCGCCCTTCAGTGAGTGACCTGGGCGCAACGGAAACCAGCGGAAGTGGTGGAAATTTTATATTTGCGGACGGATTTGAGTAAGGGACAAGCCGAATATTTCAGGTATCATTGGATGCCTGAACCCACCTCCGTCCAGCCCCATGCTTCACTTCCAGAATCTCAGCCTGCGCCGCGGCAACAAGCTGCTGTTTGAAGACGCCAGTTTTCAAATCCACCCCGGACAGAAAGCCGGTATCACCGGAGCCAATGGCACGGGTAAATCCAGCCTGTTTGCACTGCTTCTGGGCACCTTGCAGGCGGATTCCGGGGATCTGAAGCTCCCCAAAGATTGGGTCATCGCCTGGGTCGCCCAGGAAACGCCCCAGGATGCACGCCCGGCCATCGAATATGTCCTCGACGGCGACCGGGAACTGCGGCAGATCGAGAAGCGGATTTCCACCGCGGAAACACAAGGCGATGGCCATCAACTTGCGCTGCTGCACGGTCAGTTCGAGAGCATTGGCGGCTACCAGGCTCGCAGCCGCGCCGGGCAGTTGCTGCACGGCCTCGGCTTCCAGCCCGGCGACGAAGCGCGCGCCGTCAGCAGTTTTTCCGGGGGCTGGCGCATGCGCCTCAATCTGGCGCGGGCATTGATCTGCCGTTCCGACTTACTGCTGCTGGACGAACCCACCAACCACCTGGATCTGGATGCGGTCATCTGGCTGGAAACCTGGCTGCGGCGCTACACCGGCACCTTGTTGCTCATCTCCCACGACCGGGAATTCCTGGACGCCGTCACCGACCATATTGCCCACATCGAGCAGGGCGAGTTCACCCTGTACAGCGGCAACTACAGTGCCTTCGAGCGCATCCGCACCGAGCAGCTGGCCACCCAGCAGGCCGAACACCTCAAGCAGCAGCGGGAGATCGCCCACATCCAGTCCTATGTGGACAGGTTTCGTGCCAAAGCCACCAAGGCCCGTCAGGCGCAAAGCCGCCTCAAGGCGCTGGAGCGCATGCAACTGATCGCGCCCGCCCATGTCGATTCCCCCTTTCATTTCCACTTCCGCCCCCCGGAGAAAAACCCCAACCCCTTGCTGCGCCTCAGCAAAGCCGCCGCGGGCTATGATGGCAACGCCATTATCTCCGGTATCAGCATGAGCATTTCTCCTGGCGACCGCATCGGCTTGCTTGGCCCCAACGGAGCGGGAAAGTCCACCTTCATCAAGCTCTTGTCCGGCAACCTGCCGCTGCAACAAGGCAACCTGGAAACCGCCCAGGATCTGAAAATCGGCTACTTCGCCCAACATCAGGTGGAGCAACTGCACCCGGAACATTCCGCCCTGGAGCATCTTGCCCAGCTCGATCCCCTCGCCCGCGAACAGGAGTTGCGCAACTACCTGGGCAGCTTCGGCTTCATGGGCGACAAGGCGACGGAGAAAACCGCACCCTTTTCCGGCGGCGAGAAATCCCGTCTGGCCCTGGCCTTGCTTATCTATCAACGGCCCAATCTGCTACTGCTGGACGAACCCACCAACCATCTGGATCTGGAAATGCGCCAGGCGCTCGCTTCTGCATTACAGGACTTTACCGGCGCCATGGTCATCGTTTCCCACGACCGTCACCTGCTGCGCGTCAGCACCGACGAGCTACTGATGGTGCATGGCGGACAGGTGCGGGAATTTGCAGGCAGCCTGGACGACTACCCGGCTTGGCTGGCGGCCCAAAACAGCATGACGGGGGGCAACGAAACAAAAGCCGGCATCAACCGGAAACAGCAGAAACGCGAATCCGCCACCCGCAGGCAAACCCTTCAGCCCCTGAAAAACAAAGTGGCTACCGCCGAGAAGAAGCTGGAACAGCTGCATTTTCAGCAACAACAGCTTGAAACACAGCTCGCCGATACCAGCCTGTACGAACCATCTAACAAGAACCAATTGAAACAACTACTGGCAGAGAAAGCCCGGACAGACCAACAGTGCGAGGAACAGGAAACACAATGGCTGGAGGCATCGGAAGCCCTGGAAACCGCACTAAAACAAGCAAACCCCACCTCACCCTGAGATTTTCCTCCGCTGGACATGACTTGAAGCAAGGAAAAACCCAGGCAAGAGAATAAAATGTCTTAAGTTATTGTTTTTTGGAAAAGAAAAACGAGACACAGCAAGGCATAACAAGGCGCCAGGTATATAGTCCCCACTCCAATGCAGAAACCCAGCATAAATACCATAACCGTCAAAAACCTCGTCAACTTCCTGTTGATCCTGGCGGTGATCCTGCTTGCAGTTACCGCCTTGAACTTTCGCAGCCTTTCCCAGCATGCCATAAAAAACCAGGCACTGGCCCATGCCGAGCTGGTTCGGGCCGGTCTCACGGCTCATATGAAAGCCGACATCATGGACAAGCGGGACTACTATTTGGATGAAATAAAAAGCCTTCACCAAATCAATAAACTGCGCGTCATTCGTAGCCAAGAAGTGGTCAAGCAGTTTGGCCAGGGCAGGAGCGATGAAAGTCTCACCGACGACTTCACAAAAAAAGTGCTGGAAACCGGGCAGCAGCTTTTTGAAAGCAAGGAATGGAGCTTCCTCCCCACCATGCGAGCCATCATCCCCTATATTGCCAGCAGCAAGGGGGTGCTGAACTGCCTCGGCTGCCACAAGGTCGCCGAGGGCACGGTGCTTGGCGTGGTGGATATCGAGTTGGATATATCCGGATACCGTAACCATTCCGTCTATGTATTGGCGGTCATGGCGCTGTTGTCCATGCTGTTTCTGGTACTGATCATTCTCAATACCCGCCGCACCATCAACAACCATGTGCAGACACCCCTGGAAACCCTCATCAACCACGCCATGGAAGCCTATCAGAAACATACACCAGTGAGTCCGGAACAGTTCAAGACCAGGGAATTCGCCAACGTCGCCCAGGAAATCAACTTGTTCACTTCCGACATCATCGCCCACCAGGAAATGCTCAAGGAAAAAAACCGGGAGCTGATCGCTCTAAATGATGAAATCGAGAGCACCCTGCGCGAAACCATCTATACCATGGGCGTCATCGAGGAACAGCGTTCAAAGGAAACCAACAACCATACCCGGCGGGTCATGCTTTTCAGCCAGCTCATGGCGCAAAAGGCAGGGCTTGCCGAAAGCGATATCGACCTGCTGACCGCGGCCTCGCCCCTGCACGATATCGGAAAACTCGGGATTCCGGACAAGATCCTGCTCAAACCGGGCCGGTTTACCGAAGAAGAGCATCTGCAAATGCAAAACCACACCAACATCGGCTTTTCCATGCTGAAGCATTCCAGGCGGGAAGTACTGAAAGCAGCCGGAATAATTGCATTGCAACATCACGAAGCCTGGGATGGATTCGGGTACCCCCAGGGACTCAAAGGAGAGGAAATCCATATCTACAGCCGCATCGTTGCACTGGCCGACGTTTTTGATGCACTCCATACGAAGCGGATCTACAAGGAGGCGTGGGAACTCGACAAGGTAGTGGCCTGGATCAGGGAACAGCGGGGCAAACGCTTTGACCCGGCACTGGTCGATCTTTTTATGGACAATCTGGACGAATTTTCCGCGATCGGTGATCACGACGAGAACGGCATCCCTGAGCCGGATGCATTTCACACCGATTCACAAGAAAACAGCAGAACGAAGCCTGAGCAGTGACTATCCCGATGAGAAATGCGGGCTATGGCTGTTTACAGCTTTCCAGCAATGTACGAATGCCGTCCAACCCCAGCTCCCGCAACAAGGCGACATTTCGTTGGGGAATCGACTCAGGATCAGGCCAGCTTTCCAGGGCTGCAGCCAACCCATCCTGGCGAATCAAATGAAACATGGGATACGGTGAACGATTGGTATAGTTGGCGGGATCATCCGTTTCCATTCCTTCAAAACAATAATCCGGGTGAAAACTGGCCAGTTGCAGCATGTCCTCCAGGCCTGCCTCTTCCAGTGCTGCCTGGGCGTCTTCAAGCACATCCAGGTAGCTGTCAAAATCTCTCAACCCCTGGGGCACGATGAACAACCCCGTTTCCGCCTCTTCCGGCGGCAGTTGGGCAAAATCTGCCAGCTCCCGGATCAGGGCGGCATACACGGCATCGTCTTCCATGGCGTCACACAGCTGATAACGAATGCTTCCCGCCTCGAAGGGCACCCGGGCAAAGGGGCAGAGATTCAGGCCAATCACCACCTTTTTTACCCAACAACGGGTTTGCGCAATGGCATCCGTCATTCCAGAATCTCCACTGGCAATCCTGTTTGCAGCCGGCCCGGGGCGTCATGGATGAGGTTTTGGCCGAAATAGACATTGTTTCCCTGCTTCCGGTAGCTTGCAAGGGTTTTCAGGGGTTCCTTGCCCGTGCGCCGCCCGGTTTCGGGATCTACCGTGGGAATGGCGCAACGCGAACAGGGCTTGACCACGCGGAATTCCAGATCACCAATGCGAATGCGTTTCCAGCCATCTTCCGCATAGGCTGCACAACCCTCGATCACCAGGTTGGGGCGGAAACGCTCCATGGGCAAAGATCGCCCCATGCGCCGGTTCAAATCCTCCAGGGAGGCCCGGGAAATCAACAGAAAGGGGAAACCATCGGCGAAGCCCACCTGATCTTCACTTTGCGCATACTCCTGATCCACCCGGCGAACCTGCTCCTGGGGCAAATACACCAGGCGGCAGGGAGTATCCAGAAATTTGCTCAACCACCGATCCGCCGTCCGGCTCATCACCCTGGCGGCGCACAGATCGCGCCAGATCTGCACCTGCAATTCTTCTTCAGAATCCGCCTGCAGCTGCAAATCCTGCATACCGGGCGCACCAAGAACCAAACCGGATTCCTCTATGCGGGGGCGCACCAGCGCCATGCGTGGCAGCTCCCGCTGGGTCAGAAAGCGGCCTTCTTCATCCACCAGCATCCAGTGGCGGTCATAAAGCAGACCCCGAACATCCACTTCCATGCTGGCCAGGCGCTCCCCGCGAAAAGATTTCACCGGATAACGATACAAGCCACTGAGAACAATACTCAAAAGCCGATCCCTATACCGATGCCGCGATAACCGCCACTGCCAAAGCCTATACCCAGGTTGACCTTGGGTTCGTCACGGCTCTCATAGGAGCGGGAACCCGGCCAGCGCCGGATTTCTCCCACCTGCAGGGCGGGAAAACGGTAATCCGCCGCCCCCACCTTGCCATCTATGTAGCCGAGCAAAGTTCCAGTCACCGTAACCAGTTGTCCATGGGGATACTCGGCGGGCTCGAGAAAACCGGAATACTCTGCAATGAACCGCCCTTGTGTATCGCCATGGACATCCGGCTTCCCCTTCGCGCTCAGGGCGTAGGCCATCACTTCCACCAGGGTGCGATCCTTCAAATTCTTTACCGACAAGACCTTGCCGCCCCAGGTAAAGGTTTTTCCCTTGACGCTGCTGTCGGCACTAAGGGAAAGAGCCGCTGGCGTTATGCCGGAAGATTGCACCCCACCCTTGCCGGCGCAGCCAGCCAGCAAAAGCAAGGACAGGGAAAAAACCAGGAGGCGCATACTCACCACCAGTACGGATAGTCGGGATAACCCCACCAGGGATACCCGCCCGGATAACGTCTCCATCCATAATAGGGCGGATAGGCATAGTAGGGATAGTGATCACGAAGCTTCTTTTTCGGCCAGCGGTGGACATCATTTACATTCACCACAGGATAAGAATAGGGATATTCCCCGACATTCTGCACTTCCACACCCGAGAGAATCCCACTCACCGTGATGCGCTGGCCCTGAGGAAACTCTGACGGCTCCCGAAAACCGGGGAAACGGGCGATAAAGCGCGCATCCACCGGACTGTTTTTCACCGGCTCGCCATCCTTCTTCAGCTCCCGCCCCAATACCAGCACATCGGTATGTTGCTCGGCATTGGCGACTTCAAGCACCTCGCCCCCCCAGCGAACCTGCTTTCCGCTATAGGCATCGGGTGTTTGCTGCACCTGCCGGGCAAAGATGGTTTCCGCTGGCGCTTCGGCAATCGTCCGGGGAAGATTGGAAGCACAACCCGCCAGCCACAGGGAAATCACGCTAATATACAGAACCTTCTTCATACTATGAATATTAGCGCAAATGAATAAAGCCTGCTGGGTCTATAAAAGTAGCAAGAAAGACGAGATGTATCTGTATCTGGCCAAAGAGGACGATTTTTCCGAGGTGCCGGAATTGCTCATGGCGAGGTTCGGCCAGCCGAGCCTGGTGATGCAGCTGGAGTTGCACAAAACGCGGCCACTGGCCCGGGTGGAGGCGGCCAAAGTGCTGCAGCAGCTAAAAGAAGAAGGCTATTATCTGCAAATGCCACCAAACCTTCGGCCTGACATTTATCATGGCAACGAAGACTGAAATGGACATACACTGGCCGCAGTTTCGGATTCACACAGACAGGCCATGTGCATCGCCTTTCCCAAAACCACAGACGACGACATCCCTCAGGAACCCGGCTGGAAATCCATACTCCTGTTGATCCCCCGGCTGCTGGGACTGACATGGGTAGCGGTCAGAATAATGGTGATCGCCGTGAAGAACCGGCTTGACGACAGGCGCGAGCCAACCGCCTGATCAGTTCTGCTCGCGGCGCGCCTTTTTCCTTTCATGCTCCTTGAGAAACTTTTTGCGCAGGCGAATGGCGCTGGGAGTGATTTCCACCAGTTCGTCATCTTCGATAAATTCCAGCGCCTGCTCCAGAGAGAAAACCACGGGTGGGGTCAGAATCAGTGATTCATCTTTTCCCGAAGCACGCACGTTGGTCAGCTGCTTGCCTTTGGTGGGATTGACCGTCAGATCATTGTCCCGGGAATGCAGGCCGATGACCTGCCCCTCATACACATCCTGGGCGTGTTCCACGAACAGCTTTCCCCGCTCCTGCAAATTAAACAGGGCATAGGCCAGGGCTTTGCCCATGCTGTTGGAAATCAGCACGCCATTGCTGCGCGGCGCGATGCCGCCCTGCTGGGCCGGGCCATAGTGATCGAAAACATGGTACATAAGACCCGTGCCGGAAGTACTGGTCATGAACTCTGTCTGAAACCCGATCAATCCGCGGGAAGGAATAATATAGTCCAGGCGTACGCGGCCTTTGCCATCCGGGGTCATGTCCTTGAGTTGCCCCTTGCGGGTGCCCAATGCCTCCATCATGGCGCCCTGGTGCTGTTCCTCCACATCCACGGTCAGCTGCTCATAGGGCTCACAGACTTCACCGTCGATTTCGCGGAAAATAACCTCCGGGCGGGAAACCGCCAGCTCGAAACCTTCGCGGCGCATATTCTCCAGCAAAATGGAAAGATGCAGCTCACCACGACCGGAAACCTTGAATTTCTCCGGATCCGTACCCTCTTCCACCCGCAAGGCTACGTTAGCGATCAGCTCGCGCTCCAGGCGCTCCTTGAGCTGCCGGGAAGTCAGGTACTTTCCTTCCTTGCCCGCAAAAGGTGAGGTATTGACCTGAAAGGTCATAGATACCGTGGGCTCATCCACGGTCAGCAAAGGCAAGGCTTCGACATGTTCGGGATCGCACAGGGTATCCGACACATTGGGCGCCTCGATACCAGTGATGGCGATGATATCACCGGCGCCTGCCTCCTGTACTTCATGGCGTTGCAAACCCATATAACCATAAACCAGCCCGATCCTGGCCTTGTGTTGCTCGCCATCGTATTTGCGCACCACGACCTGCTGATTGGGCCGCACCCTCCCCCGGGTAATTCTGCCAACAGCAATCGCTCCTACATAGCTGCTGTAGTCCAGATTGGAAACCTGCATCTGGAAGGGGCCGTCAGGATCAACATCCGGCGCGGGGCAATTGTCGACAATGGCCTGGAACAGGGGTGTCATATCGCCCTCACGCGCATCGCTGTCACCGGAAGCATAGCCATTGATGGCCGAGGCGTAGATGACGGGAAAGTCTAACTGTTCATCGGTCGCACCCAGGCGGTCGAACAGATCGAACACCTGGTCGATGGCCCAGTCCGGACGAGCGCCATCGCGGTCGATCTTGTTCACCACCACAATCGGGCGCAGACCGTGCTCGAAGGCCTTCTGGGTAACAAAGCGCGTCTGTGGCATGGGGCCTTCCACGGCATCCACCAGCAGCAGCACCGAATCCACCATGGACAGCACCCGCTCTACCTCGCCGCCAAAGTCTGCATGGCCGGGGGTATCTACGATATTGATGCGGTAGTCATTCCAGTTGATCGCCGTGTTCTTGGACAGGATGGTAATGCCCCGTTCCTTTTCCAGGTCGTTGGAATCCATGACCCGCTCCACTTCACCGAAGCGCTCGCCAAGCGTACCGGACTGTTTCAGCAGCTCATCAACAAGGGTGGTTTTGCCATGGTCAACATGGGCGATGATAGCGATATTGCGAAGATTGGTAGTCACAGTTTGCAGGCCGGATACGGGAAAGGGGGCGGATTATACCCCGAATCCCGGATCGCTTCCCAAAAAAACAGGGGGCGAACAGCCCCCTGCGTAAGGAAGGACACGGCTGCGCTAAATCGGACAAACCGCAGGCGAGTTTACACTGACGTTCAAGGAGCCACCGCTCGCTACACTGAACCCGGGAAAGAGCTGCACAACGCCACCAGTGGAAGTCTCCAGACCCAGCACTCCACCGTCAGCCACGGCAAAGCTGCCACCGGCAAAAACAGCCTTTCGCGCCTGGTAAGTTGCGGCAGAGGCCACCGAACCCTCATCCAGCATCCAGTAATCCTTGCATGAACCCAAGGGTGGCGGCTGATAGTCGAAGCAGACCATCAGGCCGTTTTGCAGTCCTGCGGGGCTGGCGGTATTCAAATATGCCATTGCACTCTCTCCGCCGGGAGCCTCTATCCCCAAGGTGGCCAGGGCAGGAAGCGCTGCCGGATCCAGATTGTCAAAAGCCAGGATGATTTCAGGGTTCCCTGGATCATTGTTCACTGTGCTGTTGACGACAATCTGGAAATCCCCCAGGGGAACACCACTGTCCCACACTTCCGGGCCATCGTACTCGATAACAGAAACATCCGGGCCGGCCGTGGCCAGGCTTACACCTCTTTTCTGCCCGCTCACTGTTCCGTCGTCATAAATGATTTCCAGATCACTCCAAAGCATGGCCACCAGATTGTTTGGCAGGGCGGTGTCCGGAATGGCCTGGGGAGTCCAGGGCGCACCACCATAATTGCTGTCCCCGTCAAACATCACAAAACCGTCATCAGAGAACGATATTCCGGAATACTCCACTCCATAAAAACTCACGGGATTCTGGCCAGTAAAAGCCGTCCAGAGCTTGGTGTCCCCGGCAATCGAAGATATCGGGGAAATGCCAAACCCTTCCAGATCGGCATAGCCTCCAAATCCGGTGTCACAGGTGGGGTCATTTGCGCTGGTAGTGACCAAATAGCTGCCGCTTGGCTCAGACGGCGGGCGAAAAGACAAGGCCACGGGGAACGTCTGTATAGCGCCTGCAGAAGGCGTAAGCGTAATCTGGCCAAACTCCCAGTCCGGCGTCGGTAGCAGTACTGCCTGCGCCGTCACCACGACATCCTGGGTGGCGCCAGGCATGATACTGAAGCTCGATGGAGATACGCTCAGCTTCCAGCCTGGCGGGTTGGTCACGGAAACATTCCAGTCAACCGTCACTGCTGCCACGCTGGTCAAGGTACGGGTCCAGCTGCAGCCACCTGCACAAACACCGTTGCCAAAGCTGGCCAGGTTCAGCTGTTCCGGATTACCATCACCAGCCGGATTCGCTCCGATATAGTCTGCTTCTGTCTCGTCCAGCACCAGGCCAATGGTATTGGCGGCAACAGCACCCAGATCCACCACACCACCTCCCAGATCAAAGGGGTCTGCCGGTGTTACGCCATCTTCTTTCCGCACCCCGGCGATTACACCGGTACTCATCAGTGCTGATTGCATTTCCGCAGGGGACCAGTCGGGATACAAGCCCTTGAGCAAAGCACCGGCGCCGGCCACATGGGGACTGGCCATGGAAGTGCCGCTGATAAAGCCCCATTCGGCCGGGGAAGGATCATCCACACCTGTTGCTGCAAGAATGTTTACACCAGGCGCAGCCACATCCGGCTTGATGATCCCTTTCAACGCACGGTTGGCGCCCCGGGAGCTGAAACCGGCCATAATGTCCGCTGCCGCAATCTTGCTGATTTTCGTTGTTCCTGCAATGCTCGCCGTTTGACCGGCTCCCGAATCCAGCCAGGTACGCAGCAGATCTGCATTGGAAACCCCAAGATGAACCGCGGGAATGCTGTGTTCATCGGCATTCACCGATTCCCCCTGGTCTGCCGTGTTCGCCAATACAAATCCACCCGCGCCGCCTGCCGCAACATTGGCGCTTTTTTCCACCCGGGCATTGGTTCCCCGGTCGCAAACGACGATTTCGTTATTGGTCCAGGTATTGGCGGGATAGGGATCCAGACAAAGAGGATCATTGGGAGGGAAATCTTTTGCATGCACGACTGGCGCAGGACCATATCCGGCGGTTATGCTTTGCCCCGCCAGTTTGGCGGGAGGCTCGAACCCGCCCCCTGACATGGAAACCAGCGCATTCTCAAAAACCCTGTCATGGGTAGAGGCTCCAACAGCAGTCAGCCAGGGAGCGTCAGCCGGCGAACCCACGGTACTTGCACCGGGGCCGGCGTTTCCGGCAGAGGTGGCGACAAAAATTCCCGCAGCACGGGCATTACGAAAGCCTACACTATCAAAATCATTCCAAACATCAGAAGGCATGGGGGAGCCGATGGAATAATTGATCACGTCAACCCCATCCGCAATTGCATCGTCGATTGCGGCAGTCAGCCCGGCAAGACTACAACATGCCGCGTAAGCAATGATGTTGGCATGAGGGGCGACCCCCGAAATAGTGGCGGAAACGCTGACAGTCGGGGCATCCACACTGATGTCGATATGATTGCCTGCAGCGGTACTGGCGGTATGGGATCCATGACTATCATAGTCCCTGGGATCAGCGCCATTGGCATCGCCATCGTAGCCACGCGCGCCAATGAGTTTGTCATTGCAAGAAAAGGTCGCGTCATAACTGGCGTCAGCAGGATCACACACGCCGACATAGTTGCCGGCTCCCCGGGGGTTGTCGTGATCATAGCCGTCTCCTCCAACATCGGCAAAGGAGGGATTGGAGGGGTTGATGCCGGTATCGATGACGCCAACGACAATGCCCTCGCCCTGGTTGGCGGGAAAAGCCGAACCATTCCAGACATCAGGCGCGCCGATCCATGCAGGACCGGCATCGGTATGCAGCTCACGCTGCACATCGCGCTGTACATAGGCCACTTCGGGCAGGCTTTTGATCTTTTCCGCCTCCGCAGGAGTCAACCGCATGGCTATGCCGTTGTTCCCATAGAAATACTCATGGACAACATCCACATCACGACCGGCAACCTGGTTGATAGCGTTTCTGGCAGCCTGATGGCGCCTCGCCAGATAGGATTTGTAAGCAACGGCTTCGGCAGACTGCGCGTCCAATTTTGACGTGCCAGCCACTTCCGGGCTGGTGGCTCTGAGCCCCTGGACACCCCCGCGATAACTTGCAATAGCAGCATCGGTGAGGCGCACCAGATACACGGCCTTTTCATACGCCTGCAAAGAACCGGGCTTCACCGCCAGCGAGGGACTTTTGACCTCCCTGATGTCCTGCACGCCTACACCTTGAAAGCCAGCGGCAAACACCGATCCGGAACACAAAGCAAGCCCCAGAATCACACTGCCCGACCGAAAAAACCTGTTACTCCAAACCGTAGCATCCATAACCAAATACCCCTTGTGGTTTTTATTCAGATCGTAGACTAACGCAATGGATACCCGGCATGCAAATCAGAAAAATGCGCGGCAGGCAATCGGGCTGCCCAGACGGCTGCACAGCCTCAGGCAATACAAGAATGAGAAAATGAAAACTTGGGAAGAAGCTAGTGTGCTGCGTCGGAATTAAAGGCTCTTTCAGTGAGCCATAATGCGGCCAGATGCAAGGCGTACTCGCACAGGAAGGGCCACCCCCTTTCAAGCGAGCACAACACCGCAGATGGCCGCATTATGGCTCACCCGAAGGGAGTCCCCCAAAAGTGCCAGGACGGTGTTGGGGTACTTGCCAAGGGAGCAACCATTGCCTGCGCACCCCGCCTTGTCCTGGCACTTTTGGGGGGCTCTGATAGATCCTTTAATTCCGACGCAGTACACTAGTTCGAGGAACCGTTTGAAGAAGCGCACTTTCGGGTACGCTACAGCTATTCAACGACTTAAACCACATAACCTCCAAAACAGGTTCTGAAAAGAAGCAATGCCATTGTACTGTAACAATTCTGTAACAATATCCACAGTTTCTGTGGATAACTTTGTGCATAAACTTTGGGAAGAACAGGTAAATGCCGTAAACAATGGCACGAAGATTACATTGTACAAATTTTGTACGATTTATTTATTGTTTAGTATCATGCGGTTAGCGAAAATACGGGATTGTGGGAAAATACATGAAAAAAAAGGGAATCCGCTCCGCCCTCTTTTCTCCAGTGTGAATAAGATATTGCGAGAATACCCTATTTCGCTGCTGAAACTGCTTTGGAACCACTGCAATCCCAAGCAAAGGTACAATCCAGTTCTGACAATACGGTTACCAGACCGGTTTCGCCATCGGCCAAAATCATGGAGATGGGGGTTCTGCCCCCAAAACGCCTTTGTCCCTGATGAACCCAGCGACCAGACATCTTCGGGTTCATGGGATAAGCGGTACGCAGGGCATCTGCGATATGCAGCAGGTACTGGGAGCGACGCAGCACATCCGGATGATTGGGAAACATGGCCTTGCCATCACGAAAAGCGGCAAAATTGCGCGTTTTCACCGTATCCGGCATGGCGAGAATCTGATGCATGGTTTTGTTGTCCAGTTTCCATTGGTCCAGCAGATGCATAACCGCACGGGTGATGTCTACCATTGCCTGCCGCTGTTTGTCATCACTCATCTGTCCTGCTCCACAAAGGATTGTCTCTAATAACTCAGCATTTTACTTGGTTATTGGCCGAATTACCAGTAACAGGGGAAAACCTACTATTGGAAAAGGCGTCGCCACCAGCGCCGCCGGTTGTTGGGCAAGGGGCGATCCGCCTGCAAATCCACTGGCGCCGTCCGGCTCAACACCCAGCCAGGTAGTGGAGGATTTTCACTGAAACCACAGCTTACACCCAGGTTATTGGGATCATAAATCTTCACCATGGATGGGTTTTGCAAGTCATCGGCATAAACGATACCGCAATAGTCTTCATCATGCTCCCGGCGCAGAAGCTGATCCAGCTCTTCGAGAAAAACCCTGAATTCCTCTGCAGATACCACCGCGGTCGGCACCGGCTCCCCCACGGCGTATACGAACCAGCCTTCTGGAGATTCCCGCAAACGCTGCCACAACGCATCCAGGTGGTGCCAGCGCAAGGCAGAGGTAAAGCTTCCGCGAAAAGCCTGCAGATAATCGCTGTGTGCTTGCTCTTGCATGGGTATAATTCCTGTTTCTGCCTGTAATCGTTATCGCTATGACCGCCTTGTACCAGTCTGACCTTTCCGGCCTCGAACTCCTGAATCGCGGCAAGGTTCGTGACATCTACGCTATTGACGACCAGACCATGCTCATCGTCACCACCGACCGGCTTTCTGCATTCGATGTCATCCTTCCCCAGCCCATTCCCGGCAAGGGAGAGGTATTGACCCGGGTATCTAGCTTCTGGTTCCGGCGCATGACCGGCATTGTTCCCAATCATCTCACAGACATCCCCCTGGAAAACGTGGTGAAAAATGCGGATGAAAGAGCCATTCTCGGGGATCGCGCCGTTGTGGTACGGCGCCTCAAACCTCTTCCGGTGGAAGCTATCGTGCGTGGCTACATCATTGGCTCGGGGTGGAAAGATTATCAGAGAACCGGCAAAATCTGTGGCATTGAACTGCCGGAAAAACTACGGTTGGCCGACAAGCTGCCAGAACCGATCTACACGCCCTCCACCAAGGCGGAGCTGGGCGCCCACGATGAAAACGTGGATTTTCAGCATACCATTGATCTCCTGGGCAGGACTTTGGCGGAGCAGATTCGTGACATCAGCCTGCAAATCTACACTGAAGCGGCCGCCTACGCCCTGGACAAGGGCATCATCATCGCCGACACCAAGTTCGAGTTTGGCCTGGATGAAGAGGGCCATCTGCACATCATCGACGAGGCACTGACCCCGGATTCCTCGCGGTTCTGGCCTGCCGACCAATACCACCCCGGCATCAGCCCACCCAGTTTCGACAAGCAATTCGTGCGTGATTACCTGGAAACCCTGGATTGGGACAAAACCCCGCCCGGCCCGAAACTCCCCCGGGAAATCATTGAAAAAACAGCGGAAAAATATCGCGAGGCCGAGCAGTGCCTCACCGGAAGATGAACGCAAAGCAGCCGCGCATCACCCTCTACAGCACCCCCGGCTGCCACCATTGCAGGCAGTTGAAACAGTGGTTGCAACAACACCAGGTTCGCTTCATGGAAATGGACATACAACGTAGCGGCCGCGCCTTTAAGGACTTCCAGCGCCACGGCGGCCGGAGCGTACCCCTGCTGCTGGTTGGCGAAGAAAAAATCCAAGGCTTCGACCCCAAAACCCTGCCCGCCCGGCTGCACAGGGTCGGCGTGGACTATTCATGAATCATCCCTATGAGCGCCTGTCCCCTGATTTGATCCTGGACGCCATCGAAGACGTGGGCTTCGAGGTGAACGGCAGCTTGCTGCCCCTGAACAGCTATGAGAACCGGGTGCTGCAGATCGGTCTGGAAGAGCAGACGCCGATCATCGCCAAATTCTACCGCCCCAATCGCTGGTCCGATGCCGCCATCCTGGAGGATCACCACTTCAGCCTGGAACTGGCAGAACAGGAAATTCCCGTGGTGGCACCCCTGCTGGATGAACAGCAGCAAAGCCTGTTCGAATACCAGGGCTTCCGCTTCGCCCTCTATCCCCGCCAGGGTGGACGCAGCCCCAATTTGGAAAACCCGGATCATCTGGAATGGATCGGGCGTTTTCTGGGGCGCATCCACGCAGTAGGGGCAAGCCAGCCTTTCCAGCACCGGGAAACCCTGAGCGTGGACGCCCTGGGCTGGCAATCTCTCACCTGGCTGCGCGAATCCGGGATGCTGCCCCCGGAAATCACCAGCACTTATCTGGCGCTATGCGAGAACCTGCTGTCACAGATCGATGACATCTTCACCACCCACGGCTTTCAGCAGCTGCGGCTGCACGGTGACTGCCACCCCGGCAATATACTCTGGACAGATCAAGGGCCGCATTTTGTGGACATGGACGATTGCCGCACCGGCCCGGCAATTCAGGATTTCTGGATGCTGCTTTCCGGCGACCGCCAGGAAATGACCCTGCAGCTCAGCGAGCTCATCGAAGGCTACCGCCTGTTCCACGATTTCGATACCCGGGAGCTGGTGTTGATCGAACCCCTGCGCAGCCTGCGCCTGATCCACTACAGCGCCTGGCTGGCCCGTCGCTGGGACGACCCCGCATTCCCCAGGGCCTTCCCCTGGTTCAACACCGGAGCCTACTGGCAGGAACAGCTGGGCATACTGCAACAACAACAGGAACTCCTCAGCCAGCCTGCCCTCACACTGTTCTGATACCAAACTGTCTGCTTTATTAAGGCTCACAAAAAAGGCGCCGAAGCGCCTTTTTGTGTCATTGCCCGGTATACATCAGCTGACGTTTGGATCCAACGAACCAGACTCGTAACGCTTGTACATCTCCTCCAGGGAAACAGGCTTGATCTTGGAAGCATGCCCGGCGCAACCGAAGGCTTCATAACGGGCCTTGCAGATGTCCTTCATGGCTTCGGTGGAAGCCTTGAGAAACTTGCGCGGGTCGAAGTTGGAAGGATTCTCATGCAGATGACGGCGCACCGCACCGGTAGAGGCCATGCGCAAATCGGTATCGATATTGACCTTGCGCACGCCGTTCTTGATGCCTTCGACGATTTCTTCCACGGGCACGCCATAGGTCTCGCCCATATCGCCGCCAAATTCGTTGATGATCTTCAGCCACTCCTGGGGCACGGAAGAGGAACCGTGCATGACCAGATGGGTGTTGGGCAACCGCTCATGAATTTCACGGATGCGGTCGATGCGCAGCACTTCGCCGGTGGGTGGCTTGGTGAACTTGTAGGCGCCATGAGAGGTGCCAATGGCGATGGCCAGGGCGTCCACGCCGGTCTTTTTCACGAAATCTGCGGCTTCGTTGGGATCGGTGAGCAGCTGCTCCACGTCCAGCTTGTCATCAGAACCATGGCCATCTTCCTCGCCCATCATGCCGGTTTCCAGGGAACCCAGGCAGCCCAGCTCACCTTCCACGGATACGCCGCCGGCGTGCGCCATGTCCACCACGGTTTTGGTGGTGTTGACGTTGTATTCGAAACTGGAAGGGGTTTTCATGTCCGCCATCAGGGAGCCGTCCATCATTACTGAGCTGAACCCAGACTGGATGGAACGCAGGCACACAGCAGGCTCGGAACCATGATCCTGATGCATGACGATGGGAATGTGCGGGTACATTTCGATAGCCGCCGTAATCAGGTGGCGCAGGAAAGGTTCACCCGCATAGGAACGGGCGCCGGCAGAACCCTGCATGATAACGGGGCTGTCCAGTTCATCGGCAGCCTGCATGATGGCATGCACCTGCTCCATGTTGTTGACGTTGAATGCAGGCATGCCGAAGTCGTTTTCAGCAGCATAGTCCAGTAGTTGACGCATGGAAATAAGAGCCATGATTCTCTCCTTTTCGGGTTATTTTAAACTTGGGATTCAGTCGCTTTCGGGAATATACAGATCCCCGACGCGTACAATTTTCATTACATTGGTGCCGCCTTCCTTACCGGAAAGGTCGCCTTTGGTGATGATCACCAGGTCACCATCACGCACCGCGCCACGGCGGCGCAATTCCTCGATCACTTCCACATTGGCCATTTGGGAGTTGTAGCCGGTGACATCGAAGCTTACCGGATATACGCCCCGATAAAGCGTCACTTTACGGCGCGTGGCCACATGGGGGGTCAAGGCGTAGATAGGAATGCCGGAAGAAATCCGTGACATCCATTTGGCCGTGGAACCGGATTCCGTAAGGGAGGCAATCGCCTTCACGCCCAGGTGGTTGGCTGTGTACATGGATGCCATGGCAATGGATTCATCGATACGCCCGAATACACTATGCAGACGGTGATCGGACATGCGGGTGGCTGCCTGTTTCTCGGCCTCGGTACAAACCCGCACCATGGCTTCCACCGCCTTTGCAGGATACTTGCCGGCTGCCGTCTCGGCGGACAGCATGACCGCATCAGTGCCATCGATGACCGCGTTAGCCACATCGAAAACTTCTGCCCGCGTGGGAATGGGGCTTTCGATCATGGACTGCATCATCTGCGTCGCGGTAATCACCACGCAGTTCAGGGAACGCGCCTTGCTGATGAGCATCTTCTGCACGGCGGGCAGCTCGGCATCACCGATTTCCACGCCCAAATCACCCCGCGCCACCATGATGGAATCGGAAGCGTCGATGATATCCTCGATGGCGTCCAGGGCTTCCGCCCGCTCTATCTTGGAAATGATGCCACCCTTGCCACCGGCTTCCGTCAGGAGCCTGCGCGCCACATGGACATCATCCGCCGTGCGCACGAAAGACACGGCGATATAATCCGCCTCGATACTGGCGGCGAACTTGATGTCCTCCTTGTCCTTCTTCGTCAGCGCAGGTGCGGACAGGCCGCCCCCCTGTTTGTTGATGCCTTTCTTGTCGGAAAGCGGGCCACCCACGGTAACCTTGCAGCGCACTTCGGCATCAATAACCTCGTCCACCCAGAGCACGATCTGGCCATCGTCCAGCAACAGGGTATCTCCCCGGGAAACCTCTTCCGGCAATGCCTTGTAGGTAACGCTGACCCGCTCCAGGTTACCGCCTTTCTTGCCCAGCGCCGTGTCCAGAATAAAGCGGTCGCCCTCTTCAAGGCGTATCGGACCGTCCTTGAAAGAACCGATACGAATCTTCGGCCCCTGCAAGTCCACCAGCACACCCACCTGCCTGCCAGAGGCCCGGCAGCGGTTACGGATGCGTTCTGCTCTTTCCGCATGTTCCGCGTGGGTGCCATGCGACAGATTCAGACGCACCACGTCCACACCAGCGGCAATTACCTCGTCCAGCACCTTGGGATCATCCGTGGCGGGTCCCAGCGTGGCTACAATTTTTGTACGTCTTGGCATAAATACTCTCAGTCAATACAGCATCGGCCACAGCACTGTGCAGCCGATAAGGATAAATCAGGATTTGGCACGCTCTTCCAGCATGGCAACCGCAGGCAGCTTCTTTCCTTCCAGAAACTCGAGAAACGCACCACCACCTGTAGAGATATAGGATACACGATCTGCAATACCATATTTATCTACCGCAGCCAGTGTGTCTCCACCACCGGCAATAGAAAATGCGCTGGATTCGGCAATCGCCAGACCCAGAACTCTGGTTCCTTCACCGAACTGGTCAAATTCAAACACGCCAACCGGGCCATTCCAGACAATAGTGCCGGCAACTTTCATGATTTCGCCGAACCTGGCGGCAGTTTCCGGGCCAATATCGAAAATCATGTCGTCATCTTCGACTTCATCCACTTTCTTCACTGTCGCCTCCGCATCTTCAGAGAACTCCTTGCCGACCACCACATCTGTGGGAACAGGAATTTCACCACCCTTTGCTCTGGCAGCCTCCATCAAGCGTTTGGCCTCTTCGACCAGATCAGCTTCATACAATGATTTTCCTACGTTGTAGCCAGCTGCCGCGATAAAGGTGTTGGCGATGCCGCCACCGGGAATCAGCTGATCCACCACCTTGGAGAGGCTTTCCAGCACAGTAAGCTTGGTGGACACCTTGGAGCCGCCGACGATGGCCGCCATGGGGCGCTTGGGATTGTCCAGCGCTTTGCCCAGTGCTTCCAGCTCCCCCGCCAGCAACGGTCCGGCGCATGCCATCGGCGCATAGACGCCAGCGCCATGAGTGGACGCCTGGGCACGGTGGGCGGTGCCAAAGGCATCCATCACATACACATCGCACAAGGATGCATATTTTTTCGCCAGCGCTTCATCATTGGCTTTTTCGCCCTTGTTAAAACGCACGTTCTCCAGCAAGACCACCTGGCCGTTGTCCAGCATCGGCGCGTTTTCCAGATAATCCGTTACCAGCCGCACTTCCTGTCCCAGGGCGTCACTCAGGTAGTCCGCCACCGGCTTGAGGGAAAACTCCGCCGTGGGCTCGCCTTCCGTAGGCCGGCCAAGGTGCGACATGAGCATGACTTTGGCGCCCTGCTCGATACAACGCTGGATGGTGGGAATGGAGGCGCGGATACGCTTGTCGGAAGCGACCTTGCCGTCTTTAATCGGAACATTGAGATCCTGGCGGATAAGCACACGCTTACCGGCCAGATCGAGATCGGTCATCTTGATCACAGACATGCTGACATCTCCTGCTGGAATGTTGAATTTCAGAATATTTTGCAAAACCCCAAGGTTTTGCAAAACAGACTGGCATGCGCCACAACGGCCATCCCCGGCCTCTCGCGGCATACCCCCCTACATGGGCATAAAAACACAGGGTGGAAACCATTCCACCCTGCGAATACTGCCTAGTTATTGGCGATGTGCTCCACGAAGCGCATCATGTTGCAGGTATAACCATATTCGTTGTCATACCAGGAAACCACTTTGACAAAAGTGCCATCCAGCGCAATGCCCGCGCCAACATCAAAGATAGAGGAAGCACTGTAACCACGGAAATCGGTGGAAACCACCATGTCTTCGGTGTAAGCCAGGGTGCCTTTCATGGAACCTTCAGAAGCGGCTTTCATGGCCACACAGATATCCTCGTAAGAGGCTTCCTTGTCCAGCTCTACAGTCAGATCCACAACAGAAACATCAGAGGTAGGCACGCGGAAAGCCATGCCGGTGAGTTTGCCGTTCAGCTCCGGCAGAACCACGCCTACAGCTTTGGCTGCACCAGTGGAGGATGGAATGATATTTTCCAGAATACCGCGGCCACCGCGCCAGTCTTTCTGAGAGGGGCCATCAACAGTTTTCTGGGTGGCAGTCGCGGCATGAACCGTGGTCATCAGGCCACGCTTCAGACCCCAGTTGTCATTCAGCACCTTGGCAATAGGCGCCAGGCAGTTGGTGGTGCAGGATGCGGCAGAAACGATTGCCTGACCGGCATAAGTATCATGGTTGACGCCGTATACGAACATCGGTGTGCCGTCTTTGGACGGCGCGCTTTGCACGACTTTCTTGGCGCCGGCATCGATGTGCTTCTGACAGCCTTCTTCGGTGAGGAAGAAACCGGTGCTGTCGATAACGATTTCAGCACCCACTTCGTCCCATTTCAGGTTGGCGGGATCACGCTCTGCGGTGAGACGGATTTTTTTGCCGTCGATCACGAAGTTATCGCCGTCAACGCTCACATCCTTGGGGAAACGACCATGTACAGAATCATATCTGAGCATATACGCCAGGTAATCCGCATCCAGCAGATCGTTGATGCCAACAATCTCGATCTCGGGGAAATCATTGGTTACCGCGCGGAACACCATACGGCCAATGCGGCCAAAACCGTTAATACCGACTTTAATTGTCATAAGTTATCTCCAATTCTCCAGAAAAATACCAACGGGCGCCCTCCTTGGAGGCAAGGCGCCGGAACATTACATTACGCCTTTTACCGCGCTCACAACGTGATCAACGGTGAAGCCGAAGTGTGGGAACAGCTCATTTGCAGGCGCGGACTCCCCAAAGCGATCAATGCCGATCACCCGGCCGGTGCCTACATATTTGTACCAGAAGTCGGTAACACCGGCTTCGACCGCCACCCGGGCAGTAACGGCGGAAGGCAGTACGGATTCCTTGTATTCCTCATCCTGCTCATCGAAAACCTCGGTGCAGGGCATGGAAACCACGCGGATCTTCTTGCCTTCTTCCGTAAGCTGCTTGGCAGCGTCCATGGCCAGGGCGACCTCGGATCCGGTAGCGATGATGATGGCATCAGGCGTGCCGTCACAGTCCTGCAGGATATAGCCGCCATGGGCGATGAGGGACAGCTGGTCATCGGAACGCACCTGGTGGGGCAGGCCCTGACGGGAGAAGATCAGGCAGGAAGGCCCGCTCTTCTTCTCGATGGCGCACTTCCAGGCCACTGCTGTCTCCACCGCATCACAAGGACGCCAGGTGCTCATGTTGGGAATCAGGCGCAGGGTGGAAATCTGCTCGATGGGCTGGTGAGTCGGGCCGTCTTCCCCCAGACCAATGGAGTCATGGGTATAGACAAACAGGCTGCGGATACCCATCAATGCCGCCATGCGCAGGGCGTTACGCGCATATTCGGAAAACATCAGGAAGGTGCCACCGAAAGGAATGAAGCCGCCATGCAGGGTCACGCCGTTCATGATGGCGGACATGCCGAATTCCCGTACGCCATAGGAAATATAGTTTCCGTCAGCCACGGTGTCGGTAATGGTTTTTGCATCCGGCCAGGAGGTCAGATTGGATGGCGTCAGGTCGGCGGAACCACCCAGGAATTCGGGCAGGGCTGCTGCATAGGCGGTAATCGACTTCTGGGAAGCCTGGCGGGTGGCCGGGCTGGCGGCCGCCTCGTCCGTTGCCTTGATAAAATCATCCGCCACCTGCTGCCAGTTATCCGGCAAGTCGCCATTCATGCGGCGCTCGAACTCGGCAGCCAACTCAGGGTGGGCAGCCTTGTAGGCAGCAAATTTCTCGTTCCAGCTATCTTCGGCAGCCTTACCCTTTTCTTTCGCATCCCAGCCGGCATAGATTTCATCGGGAACCTCAAATGGCGCATAGGGCCAGCCCAGGTTTTCGCGGGTTGCCTGGATCTCTTCGTCACCCAAGGGGGCGCCGTGGCAATCATGGGAGCCACAAAGGTTGGGAGAGCCATAACCGATGACGGTCTTGCAGCAAACCAGGGTGGGCTTGTTGTTCACGGACTTGGCTTCACGAATGGCCTTGTCGATGGCTTCGGCATCATGGCCATCCACATCGCGGATAACATGCCAACCATAGGCCTCAAAGCGCTTGGGTGTGTCATCACGGAACCAGCCTTCGGTATGGCCATCAATGGAAATACCATTGTCATCCCAGAACGCGATCAACTTGCCCAGGCCCCAGACACCGGCCAGAGAGCAGCTTTCGTGGGAGATGCCTTCCATCATGCAGCCGTCACCCAGGAAGGTGTAGGTGTAGTGGTCAACGATATGGTGGCCTTCACGATTGAATTGGGCCGCCAGGGTGCGCTCGGCGAGCGCCATGCCGATGGCATTGGTAATGCCCTGCCCCAAGGGGCCGGTAGTGGTCTCCACCCCGGGGGTGTAGCCATACTCCGGATGACCGGGTGTTTTGGAATGCAGTTTGCGGAAGTCTTTCAGGTCATCAATGCTCAAATCATAACCGGTCAGGTGCAACAGGGAATAGATCAACATGGAACCATGGCCGTTGGACAGTACGAAACGATCACGATCCGCCCATGCGGGGTCGGAAGGGTTGTGTTTCATGTGGCCGTTCCACAATACTTCGGCGATATCCGCCATACCCATGGGTGCACCGGGGTGGCCGGAGTTTGCTTTTTGAACAGCATCCATACTCAGAGCACGGATAGCATTGGCAAGATCTTTACGCGAGGACATAAGCCCCTCCCTAATGATTTCAAGCTGATAGAAAACCCTTCCCCTCCAAACAACAAATCTGGAAGGATGGATTCAGAACACACGGGGACTTGCCTAACCGCCCCCTAATAAAATAAATACCGGATACCCAGAAAAAACGCTGTGCCCGCCACTGGCCGACAGGCACTGGCGCTTCTAAATATACCCGTAATCCATAATTTGACCAATAACTCCCCTGGCCACGAGGCCGGGGCCAAAAATAGCACAATTCAGAACGCCAGGAGGCATTCTTCAGCGACCGGAGCAAGCAAACTCCATTACGCATAAAAAAGACTTTGATCGCAGGCAGTTATTCATCAATCCATTTTATGGAACAACCCATACCGGGAATCTGTTCTTCCGGCCCTTTTCCGGTCTCGGCCACCTGGCGCATGGCTTCAAACAAATCCCGGCGGGCATCCTCAGGCGCGGCTTCCTTGCGGCTGGCGTCCAGGCGCCCGCGGTATTGCAGCTGAAGATCGGCGTTATAGCCAAAGAAATCCGGTGTGCATACAGCCCCGTAAGCTTTCGCCACCTGCTGGCTCTCATCCAGCAAATAGGGAAAAGGGAAATCGTTCTCCCGGGCTATCTTCTGCATGTTCTCGAAGGAATCCTCCTCGTACTGGCGAGGGTCATTGGACATGATGGCGACTGCATTGACACCCAGCGCCCGCAACTCCCGGGTATCCCGCACCAGGCGCTGCAAAATCGCCTTCACATAAGGGCAATGATTGCAGATGAACATCACCAGCAGGCCCTTTTCCCCCTTGCAATCTTCCAGGGTCCAGACTTTACCATCAACGCCAGGGAGGGCAAAATCAATCGCGGGGCGCCCAAATTCACATACTGGTGTTTGCAGAGAAACCATAACTGATCCTGATACTCCGGTTGATCATGTTGTAGCCGGTTAGTTTACCAACAGCGCGACAAAATAAAAAGTTGACAATTCAGCGCAGATAACGATAATCAAGAGCCTTGCGCCAATTTGAACTCAGATTGCGGGCGCACTATAAATGCAGCTAAAGCGAGCTTCCGGCGAAAATGCCGAGAAACCCGTCTTTGCTGCGCAGGACGGGTTTTTTTATGTACAGTGATGTACGGTATGCCGCGAGCGCAGGGATGCGCAGGAGCGGCGCATGGGACGATAATTTATGAGCAACTTTACCTTTACTTCCGAATCTGTATCCGAGGGCCACCCCGACAAGGTGGCCGACCAGATCTCCGATGCCGTTCTCGACGCCATCCTCGAACAGGATGACAACCCGCAGCATGCCCGCGTGGCCTGTGAGACCATGGTCAAGACCGGCGCGGTCATCGTCGCCGGAGAAATCACCACAGACGCCTGGGTGGATCTGGACGAGCTGGTGCGCAAGGTCATCTGCGAAATCGGCTACACCAGTTCGGATGTGGGCTTTGACGGCAGCACCTGCGCGGTAATGTCCCTCATTGGCAAGCAATCGAGCAACATCGCCCAGGGCGTGGACAGGGAGAAACCGGAAGATCAGGGCGCAGGCGACCAGGGCATGATGTTCGGCTACGCCACCAACGAAACCGATGTATTGATGCCCGCACCCCTCACCTATTCCCACCGCCTGGTGCAGCGCCAGGCCGAAATGCGCAAGAGCAAGGTGCTACCCTGGCTGCGCCCCGATGCCAAGAGCCAGGTGAGCATGCATTACCAGGACGGCAAAATCGTTGGCGTGGATGCGGTTGTACTCTCCACCCAGCACGATCCTGAAATCGAACTGCACGACCTTCAGGAAGCGGTAATGGAAAACATCATCAAGCCCGTGTTGCCGGAAGAATGGATCACCGAAAACACCCGCATTCACATCAACCCCACCGGCACCTTCGTCATCGGCGGCCCGGTGGGAGATTGCGGGCTCACCGGCAGAAAAATCATCGTGGACACCTATGGCGGCGCGGCCCGCCATGGCGGAGGCGCCTTCTCCGGCAAGGATCCCTCCAAGGTGGATCGCTCCGCAGCCTACGCCGGGCGTTATGTGGCCAAGAATATCGTCGCTGCGGGCCTGGCGGATCGCTGTGAAATTCAGGTATCCTATGCTATCGGCGTGGCCAAGCCCACATCGGTTTCCATCGACACCTTCGGCACCGCCAAGGTGGCGGACAAACTGATCGAGGAGCTGATAAACAAGCATTTCGACCTGACGCCCTGGGGCATCAGCCAGATGCTGGATCTGATCCGTCCCATCTACCGCCAGACGGCCGCCTACGGGCATTTTGGCCGGGACTACGATGAAGCAACCGGCGCTTTCAGCTGGGAACGCACCGACAAGGCTGCCGCATTGAAGGCAGACGCCGGAATTTAAACGATACTCGCCTGTGCCGAGGAGCGCTGCGACAGGATCTCCTGCCAGGCTCGACACAGGTTTCAACAGAACAAACGGCGCTCATCATTTGACATAGAACGAGGTTGAATCATGAGCAACGAAGACTATAAAGTAGCAGACATGTCCCTGGCAGGCTGGGGACGCAAGGAAATCGCTATCGCCGAAACCGAAATGCCCGGACTGATGGCTCTGCGCGCCAAGCATGGAAGCGGCAAACCCTTGAGCGGTGCCCGCATTGCCGGATCCCTGCACATGACCATTCAAACAGCAGTCCTGATTGAAACCCTGACTGCCCTGGGGGCCGAGGTGCGCTGGGCATCGTGCAACATCTACTCCACCCAGGATCACGCCGCCGCAGCCATTGCCGCTGACGGCATCCCCGTGTTTGCCTTCAAGGGCGAAACCCTCACCGAATACTGGGACTACACCCACCGCATCATGGAATGGGGCGACGGCGGCACTCCCAACATGATTCTGGACGATGGCGGCGATGCAACCCTGCTCATCAATCTGGGCGCCAAGGCGGAAAAGGATCTTTCGGTGCTGGACAACCCCACCAGTGAAGAGGAAGAGGTGCTGTATGCGGCAATCAAGAAGCGTGTTGCAGAGCAGCCCGGCTGGTATTCCAATATTCTCAAGAACATCAGGGGAGTGACCGAGGAAACCACCACCGGCGTACACCGCCTTTACCAGATGGCGGAAAACAACGACCTGCCCTTCCCTGCATTCAACGTCAACGATTCGGTCACCAAGTCCAAATTCGACAATCTCTACGGCTGCCGCGAATCCCTGGTGGACGGCATCAAGCGCGCTACCGACGTGATGATCGCCGGCAAGATTGCCGTGGTACTGGGCTATGGCGACGTAGGCAAGGGCTGCGCCCAGTCCCTGCGCGGCCTCGGCGCTACCGTTTGGATCACGGAGATCGATCCCATATGCGCACTGCAGGCGGCAATGGAAGGGTATCGGGTAGTCACCATGGACGATGCTGCTTCCCAGGGCGATATCTTCGTTACCGCCACCGGCAACTTCCACGTCATCGACCATGACCACATGGCAGCCATGAAAGACCAGTCCATCGTCTGCAACATCGGGCATTTCGACAATGAAATCAATGTCGCCAGCCTGGAGCAGTACCAATGGGAGGAAATCAAGCCCCAGGTGGATCACATCATCTTCCCCGACGGCAAGCGCATCATCCTCCTGGCCCAGGGACGGCTGGTGAATCTGGGCTGCGCCACCGGCCACCCCAGTTTCGTCATGTCCAATTCCTTTACCAACCAGGTACTGGCACAGATGGAACTGTTCAACCAGACGGGAGAGTACAAAAACGAAGTCTATATCCTGCCGAAAAAACTGGATGAAGAAGTCGCCCGCCTGCATATCGACAAGATCGGCGTCAATCTCACACAGCTTTCCAAGGTGCAGGCCGACTACATCGGCGTCCCCATGGAAGGCCCGTACAAACCCGATCATTACCGCTACTGAGGACAGGCCGCCGGAGTTCGCACTCATGAAGTCCGGCGGCTGTTTCAACCATGGATACAGCAAACCAAGAAACACCCGCCATCAGCTTCGAACTGTTTCCGCCCAAGACCGAAAAGGGCATGGAGAAGCTCAAGGCAGTGGTAAGCCGGCTCAACACGCTCAAGCCGGAATATTTCAGCGTCACCTATGGCGCCGGCGGCTCTACCCAGGAGCGCACCTTCGCCACCGTGGACTGGCTGCGCGGGCAAGGCATAGATACGGCGCCCCATCTGTCCTGCATCGGCACGGACAAGGATGAAATCCTGGAAATTCTCAAGCGCTACCAGACGCAAGGCATACGACGCATCGTCGCCCTGCGCGGGGATCTGCCCTCGGGATCCGGCCTTGGCGGGCTGGGCGAACTCAACTTCGCCAACGAACTGGTGGCTCTGGTCCGGCAATCTTTTGGCAATGACTTTCATATCGAGGTCGCCGCCTATCCCGAGTTCCACCCCCAGGCGGAAAACGCCCATCAGGATCTGGACAACTTCAAGCGCAAGGTGGAAAGCGGCGCTCATGGCGCAATCACCCAGTATTTCTACAATGCCGACGCCTACTGGCGTTTTCTCGACGACTGCAAACAGCGGGGCATAGAAATCCCCATCATCCCCGGCATCATGCCCATCACCAACTACAGCTCCCTGGCGCGATTCTCCGACGCCTGTGGCGCGGAGATCCCGCGCTGGATCCGCAAGCGGCTGGAGTCCTACGGCGACGACCTGGACAGCATCCAGCAATTTGGCGCAGAAGTCGTCACCACGCTATGCCGGCAATTGCTCGACGGCGGCGCGCCAGGGCTGCATTTCTACACCATGAACCAATCCGCCAGCGTAATGCAAATCTGCGCGGCACTGGGATTGCCAGACGGTGCGACTGCCTCGTAACTGGGTTCCCCAACCCCTGGCGGCGGGAGATGAGCTGCAGCTCCCTGCCGGGGTCGCTCGCCATGTTCAGCAAGTGCTGCGCATGAAGCCTGGTCAGGAAATCATCTTGTTCAACGGCGCAGACGGGCGAGACTATCGGGCAACGCTGGTTCAGGTGGAAAAAAAAGCCGTAACCGCCAGGATTACCTCCACCAGCGAAGTGGAACCTCCGCCACGACTATCCATCGGGCTTGCCTTGGGCATCTCCCGCAGTGAACGCATGGATCTGGCCCTGCAAAAAAGTGTGGAGCTGGGAGTAGCGCAAATCTTCCCTTTGTTTACAGAACGCACCCAGGTGAAGCTTTCCCTTCAGCGTCAGCAAAAGCGCCTGCAGCACTGGCGGAGAATCGTCGCCAGTGCCTGCGAGCAATGTGGACGGCGCTGGCTCCCGGTATTGCATCCTACGCAAAGCTACTGCCAGTGGCTGGAACACAGCGGAAAGAATGCATTGTTCCTGGATCCCGGGGCAAAACTCAGCCTGCCCGATATCGACAACCCGGAAGACAGTCTTTGTTTTCTCAGCGGTCCAGAGGGGGGATTCAGCGAGGAAGAAAGAAAAGCCGCGATTGCGGCCGGCTGCACCCTGGTGCGTCTGGGTCCGAGAGTGCTGCGCACGGAGACTGCGCCTCTGGCGGCAATTGCAGCCGCCCAGACGCTATGGGGTGATTTTCTGTAGCAGCGCCCCCAGGCGCTCCAGATCAGGAATAAGTGCTTCTACATCCAGCACCCGTACCCGGTCGCTGATGGGCCAGTCATCCGGCCAGGGATCGCCTTCCACCACTGCAAGGTTGTCCTCATTCAGGGTCACCAGGCGGGGCATTCCCGTGGCTTCGATGCCGATGAAAGGGGTTTTCAGCTTGTCGGAAAAGACATGCACGATGATGATGCGCTTTCGGCCCCGCTTGCCTTCCCGCTCTACCCCGAGCACACGCTCCATGGAAACCAGGGGCAGCACCAGATTTCTCCAGGAAAAGCTGCCCAGCAACCAGCTTGCCTCGGTGGTATTTTCATTAATTTCCCGGTAACCCAGTATCTCGATTACGGCAGCCACCGGAAGCAGCAAAGGCATCTGCCGTTGCGGAATCAGTAACCCCTGCAGCTCATGTACCGCACCAGATTCAACGCTATGCATCGCTATTCTCCGCCAGCAGCGTGTAGATATTCTCCAGCAAATCGGTTTCCTGGTAGGGCTTGCCCAAATAACGGTTTACGCCCAGCTCCATGGCACGCTCACGGTGCTTTTCGCCGGTGCGGGAAGTAATCATGATGATAGGAATATCCGCCAGGTCCGGGGTATTGCGAATATGGCGCGCCAGCTCGTAACCATCCATACGTGGCATCTCGATATCCAGGAGCATGACATCCGGCTTGGCTTCCTGCAGCACCGTGATGGCATCCACGCCATCACGTGCGGTAAGAACCTGCATGTTGTGACGTTCCAGCAAACGACTGGTAACCTTGCGCACGGTGATGGAGTCATCCACGACCATCACGGTTATACCCGCCGCCTCTTCTTCCTGCTTTACAATCGGCGCCTGGGTGACCACGTCGGAACGAACCAGCGCGTTTACATCCAATAGCAGCGCAATCTTGCCATCCGCAAGAATGGTGCCGCCGGTAAACCAGCGCACACCACTGAGCTGCGCCCCGATGGATTTGACCACCACCTGGTAGTTGCCCAGCAGATGATCGAGCTGGATCGCCATGCGTTGTTCGCCAGAGCGCACCAGCAGTAGCGGATACCACTTGATGTTTTCCTGGATCACCGGCTCGGAAATGCCCAGCATGGCGCCAAGGTAGCGAACCGGATACTGGTGCCCTCCATACTCGATCCCTTCTGTATACCCGTTGTAGCAAGCTGTCAGATCTTTACGGGAAACCCGGATGATAACTTCTGCAGAACCATGGGGGATCGCCAGCACCTCATCTGCAACCTGCACCAGCAGGGCTTCGGAGATCGCCAGGGTAAAGGGCAGGCGAATAACAAAGCTGCTGCCCTGGCCCCACTGGGAAAGAATCTCCAGGGAGCCGCCCAGCTGCTTGATCTCGCTGACTACCGCATCCATGCCGACACCACGGCCTGCCACCTGGGTTACCTCTGTCGCCGTGGTAAAACCGGGTTGCAGGATAAACTGATACAACGCATCATCATTCACTTCCGCATCAGCTTCGAGCAAACCGTTGGCGACGGCCTTGTTGCGAATGGCTTCACTGTCCAGCCCGGCGCCGTCATCAGAGATACTCAACACCACCTCTGTGCCCTCCCTGGACAACACCAGGGAAACCTTGCCGCTCTCCGGCTTGCCATGAGCGGTGCGCTGCTCCGGTGGTTCGATGCCGTGCGCCACAGCATTGCGCAGCAAATGCTCCAGGGGGCCCATGATTCGATTCAATATGGTGCGGTCGATCTCTCCTTCTGCCCCCCGCACATGAAGTTCTGCTTTTTTGCCCAGATTCTGGGCTGTCTGGCGCACCACGCGCTGCAGCCGGGATGCCTGGCGGTTGAAAGGCACCATGCGGCTGCGCAGCAAGCCATCCTGCAGGTCGTTCGTCACCCGCGCCTGCTGCAGCATCAGGGTATCGGCATCCCGAGTTTGCTCGCTCAGGGTTTCGCCAATATTGGAAAGGTCATTGATGGTTTCCGACAACGCCCGGGACAGTTGCTGCAGGGTGGAATACTGATCCATTTCCAGTGGATCAAAATCCTGGTAACGCTTGCTTTCGCTCTCCCGTTCATGCCGCGAACGAACCTGTACTTCGGTTTCCAGCTCCAGCGCACGTAGTTGCTTGCGCAGACGGGAAATAGTGTCATTGAGCTCCTGCAAATCACTCTGCACGGTTTTGTTATGCTGTTCCAGGCGTGCGCGGTAGATGCTTACCTCACCGGCATTGTTTACCAGCTGATCGAGCAGTTCTGCCAGCACCCTGACGCGTTCTCCCTTCCCTGCAAGCTCTTCTTCCGCCTGTAGCGGTGGTGGGCGGTGTTTTGCCTTTGTGGGAATTTCGCCAGCCGGGAAAGGCAGCACCTTCCCTTCCACATCAAGCAGCTCGCTGTCTCCCAAAAGCCCGGATTCGGTGAGCAATTGCGAGTCCACCATAAAGGACGATTCCATCTGGGTGTCAACGATGGTGCTGACTTCCGACATCTGGGATGTGCTTTGCAACAACAGGGATTCCGAAGCACGCTCTTCCCGCGCTTCCGGCAACTGCCATTGCTCACCCGCAGCCGCCTGTTCCAGGGCATGAGTGACCGCGGAGAGCGCAGGCACGGCTCCGGATCGCTGCAGCTGATCGATGGTGGTTTCAAGGGCATCCAGCCCCTGGCGCACCAGAGGAACCAGATCGTCTTTGGCCGCAAGATCACCGGAAGCCAGATTCTCAAACAGGGATTCCAGTGCATGGCTTAGATCTCCCAGGGAAAACAGCCCGGCAAAACGTGCGTTCCCCTTGAGGGTGTGCAGGTTGCGCATCCACCCGTCAATGGGTGCCTGGGCGGTAAGATCTTCCTGCCACTGTGTATAGAACTCTTCCAGCTGCTCACTCAGTTCACCAGCTTCTTCGAGGAAGATTTCCAGCATTTCCGGATCAACATCCGGCTTGGCCACAACGGCAGCAGGCTCCGCCTCTTTTGCTGCAGGTTCCAAAGAAACCTCAGGAACAAGCTCTCCCTCTTCATGCCAGGATTCGGAAAGCAGGATGGATTCTGGCTCTTCCTCCAACTGCCCGGAAACCAGCTGCTGCAAGCCTTGGGCAAGATCGCCGGCAATTTCCGCCTGCGCCGCCAGATCCGGCAGCTTGCCGTTCAGGTGCAGCATGTCCAGCGCGCTCTCTACATCCTCAAGCACCTGACCGATGCTGTCTTTGGTATCTTCATCCACCTCTCCCCGGTTTTCCAGGAGCACCTCAAAAAAGGATTCCAGCCCCTGCAATACTTCGCCCAGGGGAGCAAAACCCGCCAGTCGGGCGCCGCCTTTGAGGGTGTGCAAATCCCTGCAGATTTGCACTCCGACTTCAGACAAGGCGTTTTCCCGCCATACCGCCATGCGCTCCGCCAACTGCGGAAATATTTCTCCGGCTTCTTCAAGGAATACCTCCCGGGCTTCGCGCTCAGGAGCCAGGTCAGAGAAGATTTCACTGTCTGCTCCAACCTGCAATTCCGAAATTGCATCAGGCAGGGCATGATCCTGCTGTTGAATATCTTCCACCAGCTTTTCCCAGCCAGCAATTTCGGCACCAGGCGTATTGATTGCCTCCAACATGCGCTGCATGGTAGCCCTGAACTGTCCAAACAGCTCCAGCGCCGGCTCGTCGCAAACATGGGACAGTTGATGCAGGTGCTTGCAGTACTGCTCCATTTCCCCTGCCAGTGTGGCCATGGGAACCACTTCGGCAAGGTGCGAGCTTCCATGCAATGTATGTACCGCCAGAACCACATCCGTACCAACGGTACAGCCCTCACATTGCACCATAAAATCATCAATAACAGCTAGATGGGTTGCAGATTCAGCCTTGAATATCTCAACCAGATCCTCCGCCAGCAAGATAGAGGAATTTTCCAGCTCACTTTCCTGCGCGCCTGGTTCATCGCCACCCTGCCCGGGCAATTCTTCGGTGATCAGCTCTTCCAGTCCGGCGAATTCAGAACCAGCCAGCCCTTCATCAACGGTTTTCGGCTGTTCCGCCCTTTCTGCCAGAGCAAAACCACGCCGCCCCAGTTTTTCAACATCAATGTTTATGGACGCCCCCTCGGCCTGGGCATCGATCAGTACAGGCACCACTGCAATAACATCATCAAGGTAGGCAATCACCTCTTCATCGGGTTTTACACTACCTTCCATGACGCCATTCAGCAGGCTCTCCACCGCCCAGGAGAATTCACCGATAATATGCGCCCCTACCATGCGCCCGCTGCCTTTGAGGGTATGGAAAGAACGCCGGAAATTTTGCAGCGCCTGCTCATCGCTATGGTCTGCCTTCCAAAGTGGGTACTGGGTCTGAATCACTTCCAGCTCTTCTGCCGCCTCTTCCATGAAGATATCGAAAATTTCCGGGTCGATCTCATCCATTTGCAGGGTAACCCCGGTGTCTTCCATTTCCGGAGCTGTTGTTTTTGTATCCTCTGTTGCGGATATTTCTCTCGTATCAGGAGCAGCCTCCTGCTCTTCATTTACGAAGTCTTCACCAGGAATACCCTCCTCTGACAACAACTCGGAAGCAATTTGCTGGTCTTCCGGCAGGTCATCCGAAAGCATAGAATCCGTAAACAGCTCCTGGTCGGCTGCAGACTCCTTTGTTTCCTGCTCCTCAAACTCCGGGTGTGCCTGCGCTTCTTCCGCCGCTTCTTCTGAAGTCAACCTGAGCAATGCTTCTGCAGCATATTCTGTAAACTGCTCCAGTTTGCTGCGCTTTTCAAGGCGGGCTTCCAGATAGTATTCAATGCCCGCAAACAGGTCCACCAGGGCGCTTTGCTGAACGCTGTTCAACTGCACCTCCTCATTGCTCAGCTCACGCAGTATGGGCTCAGCCTGGCGCATCAGGTCGGTTACAGCATCCAGATTGGCCAGTTCAAAGACGCCTACCAGCTTGTGCACACTGTCGGCAACTTCAACCAGACCGCCACTGTCAGTCGTACCCCGAAGATACCGTTCCACACCTGACTTGATCTGTGAATATTCGGTAAACGCTTCCGAAATGACCGCCACGACGCTTTCTTCAGTCTCCTGGTCATGCGCCGCTTCCCGTTCCTGTTGCGAATCTGCGCTGGACAGTTTTCCTGAGCCAGATGTGGTCAGCGCAGATTCAACCTCTACGATGACCGTCGCAATCTGCATAAGCTGCTCATCATCCAGCAACTCCTTGGCTGCCTCCGATTCAGACAGGTTGCCCGCCACTTCAGAAAGCTTTTCCCGCAAGGAACCGCGCCCCAGCATTCCGAGAGTATCTCCCGCCTTAAGCAATTGATCGCTCAAACTCTGCAGGCGATGCGTTTCTTCCCTGTCGCCACGAATGTAAAGATCCAGGGCTTCTTTCACCTGCAGCAGATCTTCCAGCAATGCGCCGGCAACCGCTTGCAGCACGTTTTCATCCGCCCCCATAGTGGCTTCCGCCGGGGATTTATGGATTTGGTCAGGAAAACTGTTGGCCAGATCAGCAGTGCGCTTTACCGTCAGCACCACGGGGTTGACCGAATGCGAGCGTGAAACAAAATACAGCAGGTTCTTCAGCAGATCGGTGGGAAAATCGGTTACTGCTGCCTCTTCACCATCTTCAGCCAGTCGCTTCAATACACGGTCAACCCGGCTGAACAACTGTTTTACTTCCGTATCAGCGGTAAATTCACCATCGATAAGGGTGACTACCAGCGCTTCCCCCGCGTCCATGAGACGGCGCAGGCGCAAGGTGCCAGCCACCGCATTGATCTTTTGCAGGACATCCAGGACTTCATGCAGGCCCTCATCCAGTTTGTCGTCTCGATACCAGAGCAACAGACCCTTGTGGTAACGATTACGCAGCCGCCGTATGATGCCGGGCAATTGTTCGTTTCCCGAGCCAGGAACCACTGGCTCGCGCTCAACCAGGCGATCCAGATTCGGCGCATAGAGCACAATCTCCGATGCCGGCGCCACGTTGCGCAGCGCACGCAAATCATTCAGCACAGGCAGCAGCACCAGGGGGATGTCCGGCTCGCCCTTTTCCAGTCGTTGCAAATAGGGTGGCAGTTGAACCAGGCCCAGCATCAGGGATTCTGCAATACGCTCACTGCCGGAAAATGCGCCATCAGCCAGCAGCCGGGCAACGCGCTCCATTTCTTCCACCAGCATGCCGGCCCCGTAGACCTGCACCATGCGCAGGGTGCCCAGGAGCTGATGGACATGCTTCAGATAAACCTGAATGCCATCGCCGCTGAAACCAGCACTCACATACTCTTCCAGCGCCTGGCGGGCGAGCAGTATGGTTTCATCCATACCCTCCTTCACCCAGCGCAAGGTGGCGTAATCAGGCTTTTCCATGTCAGTCATCAAAGATCCCCAGGATGAGCTACAGAGCGCGAGCAATACTGGTCAAGCAGGAAACGGCCAGCCAGAACAAACCGGAAGCACATTCAAGCAATACCGTTACATTTTTTCCGGAAGCACAAACCCGGCGACGGACTGACGCAGACGATTGGTCTTTTCCGCCAGCTCGCCGATTTCGGCAGCTGCGTTGGCGGTGCCATCTGTTGTCTGCTGCGTGATTTCCTGGACAACACCCATGGTATCGTTCAGCTGTCGGGCTTCCGAAGATTCCTGCTGGGCGGAATCAGCCAGCTTGATGATAATGCCGGCAATCTCATTGGAAACTTTCTCGATTTCCTGCAATGCAGTATCTGCATCCTCCGCCAGGCCCGCACCACTAACCACTTCTGTGGTACTCGCTTCCATTGAGCTAACTGCCTCGTTGGTATCTGCCTGGATGGTCTGTACCAGCGCTTCAATCTGCTTGGTCGCATTGGCGGATCGCTCCGCAAGGCGCTGTACTTCGTCCGCAACCACCGCAAAACCACGACCGGCCTCACCCGCCATCGCCGCCTGCATGGCAGCATTCAATGCCAGGATGTTGGTCTGGTCGGCAATATCCTCAATAAGCTCAACGATATTACCGATTTCCTGGGAGCTCTCACCAAGACGTTTGATCCGCTTGGAGGTTTCCTGAATCTGTTCACGAATATTATCCATGCCGTTAATGGTACGGCGCACCGCTTCTCCACCTTTGGACGCCAGTTCTACCGAGCTTCCTGCAACTTGCGCAGACTCTGTAGCACTGTTTGACATATTTTCAAGCGCAGCCGTCATCTTGTCGATCGTGGAGCTGGCTCCCGTTATCTGTTCACGTTGGTGCTCGGCGGCATCCGCCAGGTGCATGATCGTCGCCTGGGTATCCTGTGCAGAGCCGGACACTTCTTCGGTGGTCTGGTTGATGGATTCAACCACCTCACGCATGGCTTCAATCGCATAGTTGATGGAGTCAGCAATGGCACCGGTAATATCTTCTGTTACCGTAGCCTGTACCGACAGATCACCATCGGCCAGGTCACCCATTTCATCCAGCAGACGACGAATCGCTTCCTGGTTTCTCTGGTATTGCTCGGCAGTAAATTGTTCGCGCTTGCGCGCCTGGCCAATCAAAACCATACCAAGCAAGATCAGCAGCACGGGAATCAATGCACCCAGCGCAGTCACCAAAGCAGTATTGATGGAAATGCCGGCGATTTTCATACTTCCCGCCTCGGTACCATATAGCCTGATGGTCTCACGCGCTTCTTCCGCTACCTTGTCCGAGGACAATGCAAGCTGGTTCGGCACATCCATATCCGGCAACATTTCGCCTTCAGCCAGTGCCATCTCACTCATGCCAACTTCCCCGATAGCTTCCAGTGCAGGCAACACGTTTGAGATCATGCCCAGAATCACGCCCAGAGATTCATCGATATCCCCGAGAACGGCTTTGGCTTCCAGCAACTGTCCTTTCAGGCTTTCATCGTCCACCGCTTCAATTCCCAAGGCGGCGCTGCCACCAACCAGGGCATTGACCACGGTTTTCAACTCATCCACGTCCTGCGTCAACTGATCTACGGCAAGGGCTGTCGCCGCCCCACCGGACAGAACTTCATTCAACGAGGAATTGATACGCTCCGCCAGAAACAACTGCCGGGAAGCATAGAATATCTGTGTTGGTGTAGCCTTCTTCTCCACCAGCGCATTGGTAACCTCGGAGGAGATCTCCAGCAAGTCCGGCAAGGTATCCCGGATGGCGCTGATGATTTCATTCACCGAAAGAATCGATTCCTTGTTGTTGAGAATGGCATCCGCGTGGGAACGCAGCTCCAGCCAGGCATTTTCCAGTTTGCGCAGTTGCGGCTGCATGGCGGCAGGCGAAGGCGGCAAATCCAGCTCGGGCTGACCGTTCTTCAAGGCGTCCAGCAGCTCGGAAAACCGGCTTCTGGCCTCTTGCACACGGGTAAACGAGGCTTCTTTACCGCTTGCAGCCTCCCTAGCGTATTTGGCAATCTGGTGTGCAAGCACCTGCTGCTCAGAAGCGTACAGAACATACTTTTCCAGATGTGCCGTGTGCTTCGCCCAGGTGACAAAGGCCAAGACCCCCGCCACCAAGGCCGCAATCAGCAACACGGAAAGCAGTGGAACCAATGCCGACCGGCTGAATCCTTTTTTTGCTCTAGCTACCATTTCAATACCCCATTTTTCGTGAGCCTGACTCACCCAACCAAGTTATTATTCGCCTTGTGGCATCACTGCCCGAATCAAACGAGCTTCAAATTTTATAAAGCGGCCGCCATGAAATGTTCATCATTGGCCAATGCCGCCATGCTGAAAACCGGCCAAACACCATCATCCAGCCCAAATACATCATAAACATAGCGCCCGAGAGCCCCTTCAAAATGCGCATCTGCAATTTGCTTGCTCACCGGAAGGTGGCGCATGCCGATAACAGATGACACCAGCAACCCTGTAGAGGCGCCCCGATTACGAATAACCAGTACGCGAGACTGCTCATTTACCGCTACGGCTCCACCGCCAATGAACTGCTGCAGATCAACGATGGGAAGCAGTTCTCCACGAATATTTGCCAACCCCAGCATCCAGCTTTTGGTTCCGGGAACCCGGGTAACAGATTCCGGATAGGGCAACAGCTCACGAACCTCGTTCATTGCGGAGATCACTTTCACCCCGTCCAGCACGAAGGCCAGCCCCTGCCAGTCTTCTTCCTTGACCATGGTTGCAGGAACCAGTGATTCCTGCGCCCTGCTGCGCTGGTCTGCTTCAGCCAGCCGCACCAGCACAGCCCGTGAACCCTGAGCGCTATCCCCGGACATCAGCCAATCAACTCGCCTACCTTGGCCAGGAGCCGGGCCGAATCCACTGGTTTCACCAGATAATCCTTTGCCCCCTGGCGCATACCCCATTCCCGATCCGTTTCCTGATCCTTGGTAGTGACGATAACAATGGGAATATGCTTTGTGGATGCATTCCGATGGATTTTGCGCGTGGCCTGAAAGCCGTTCAGGCCAGGCATGACCACATCCATCAATATCAGATCCGGCATTTCTTCAATCGCTTTTTGCACGCCCTCTTCACCATCAGTGGCAACCACCACCTGATAGCCCTCGGCACCCAGTGCAGTGCTGAATATATGCACTTCTGTGGGGGAATCATCAACAATCAATACTTTTGCCATATTCAAATTTCCACTTGTTTAATTATTGTCATGCTGCCTTTGGAATGTGCCGCCGTATAGCATCCAGCAATTCATCCCGGCTGAAAGGTTTGGTGAGATACTGATCAGAGCCGGCCAGGCGTCCTTTTGCACGGTCAAACAAACCGTCCTTGCTGGACAGCATCACTACCGGTGTGTCGCTGTAGGCCTTGTTGTTCTTGATCAACGCGCAGGTCTGATAACCATCGAGCCTCGGCATCATAATATCGACAAAAATGAGATCCGGATGATGATCCGCAACCAGAGACAGGGCTTCGAACCCATCCGTAGCAGTTACGACATCACAGCCTGCTTTCTTCAGAAGATTCTCCGCAGTACGCCGGATGGTCTTGCTGTCATCAATAACCATAATCTTTAAACCGGAAAAGCCGGTATCTGAATCACTCATCGCTGCTACTCATGACCTATAAATTCATTTCCATTCAAACCAACACTTCATCCTGCCCATTAGACCTTACCAACATCCAAACACTTTTGCCGGGCAAACGGCGTGAATCAAATCACGTCCCAAACCGGATGCTGGCTATTTTTTCGCGCTGGTGATACCCGAATGGCACTTACCTTAAAACCTCAAAGATCTCGTTATTCGCCATTCTGGCGCAGGCCGGAATCTGGAATCTTGGGAATTAAGTGGCTGCCCTGGATCCCGGTCTGCGTCGGGATGACCATGATTTTTGGTAGGGTAAGTGCCACTCTGGTAATGCCCCAGAATTCCCACATACGCATACCACCACGATAGTATTTGATTCTGTCAGACGGACAACCCGTCGCCAGCAACCCGTGAATCACCCCATTTGCATAGTAAAGACATCGTTCCCCTCTGCGGCTAAGACATCGGGCGATTGTTTTCCAGCTTTTCCTGGATATACCGTCTCCATAACCAACTAAATTTCTTGGCAAACTTTTTGCATTTATGCTCGCAACATAGCAAGCTATGTTTTTAAGCGCAAGGCTGTTACTTAAAATCTTTGTGCCAATCCACACCAGGAATAGAAACACAAGCCACCATACACTTTCGAGCCGGTAAATATAGCATGTCAATCAATCTCGGGATTGTGATGGATCCCATAAATACCATCAAAATCAGCAAGGACAGCAGCTTTGCCATGCTGCTGGAAGCACAACGCCGCAGCTGGAATCTGTGGTATATGGAAATGAACGATCTGTTCCTGCTGGAAAACCAGCCTATGGCAAGGATGAAGCAACTTCGCGTACAGGATGATCCCCTGCGCTGGTTTGAGTTTACCAGTGAAAAAACAGCTCCCTTGAGCAGCCTGGATACGATCCTCATGCGCAAAGACCCGCCGTTCAACATGGAGTACATCTATGCCACCTACCTGCTGGAGCAGGCAGAAGCCCGTGGCAGCCTGATTGTAAATCGCCCCAGCGCCTTGCGCGATGCGAATGAAAAACTGTATACAAGCTGGTTTCCCGGGTGTACACCCCCCACATTGGTGTCACGCAACTACCGGGATTTCAACAGTTTTCTTGAAAAATACGAGGACATCATCCTCAAGCCCCTGGGAGGAATGGGAGGGGAATCCATTTTTCGCCTGCATCAGGGTGACCCCAATACCAATGTCATCCTGGAAACCCTGACCACAAAACAGACCCGCTACGCCATGGCGCAAAAATTCATCCCGGAAATCAGCGCCGGAGACAAACGCATTCTTGTAATCGATGGGGAAGCCATCCCCTGGGCACTGGCACGGGTGCCCCGAGCCGGGGAGAACCGCGGCAATCTGGCAGCAGGAGGAAACGCTCATGGCGTCGAACTTGGCGAACGCGACCACTGGATTGTGAATCAGGTGGCACCCCGGCTGAAGGAAGCGGGGATTCTGTTTGCAGGATTGGATGTAATCGGCGACTATCTCACCGAAGTCAATGTCACCAGCCCGACCTGCATCCGGGAACTGGATGCCATCTACAACCTCAATATCAGCGCCGTACTGATGGATCGTATAGAAAAGAAACTCAACCCATGAGCACCGCTGTTCGCCTTCCCATCCTCTTGCTTGCCGCCATGCTGTTGCTCAGCGCTTGCGAAAGAACCCAACCGGTTCACAACGGCCAGTTCATGGCATTCGGCACCCTTACCGATATCAGCATTGCCGGCGTTACCGCGGAGCGGGCCGAATCTGCTGTAGAGGCGCTGGAAGAAGATTTTGCCATCATGCACAAAGCCTGGCATGCCTGGGCACCGGGGCCGCTGACCCGCACCAACAACCTCCTTGCGGAAGGGGTGCGTTTTGCAGCGCCACCCTCGGTGCTGACACTGATGGAAAAATCCAGACAACTCGCACAACAAAGCGACAACCTGTTCAACCCCGCCATCGGGCGGCTGGTCAAGCTGTGGGGATTTCAGCAGGATGAGATAAAAAACCGACGCCCGCCGGACGATGCTGCCATAGCGAAGCTACTGCATGCCGGCCCGACCATGGAAGACATCAACATCGACGGCATCCATGCCCAGTGCGGCAATCCCGCCGTACAGCTGGATTTCGGCGCCATCGGCAAAGGCTATGGCATTGATCTGGCAATCGAACACCTCAGGGAGATGGGCATAGAAAACGCCATTGTCAACAGTGGTGGTGATCTGCGCGCCATCGGTTCCCGCAGCGGCAATCCCTGGCGCATTGCCATTCGCAGCCCTTCCGGGTCGGGCGTCCTGGGATTCCTGCACATATCCGGCGACGAAAGCATTTTCACTTCCGGTGATTACGAGCGCAATTATCTATGGAAAGGAAAACACTACCACCATATTATCGATCCCCGAACAGGCTACCCGGCAGAGGGAACCCGCTCGGTTACCGTCATTCATGACGATGCAACCGTGGCCGATGCTGCCGCTACGGCGCTGTTTGTAGCCGGCCCCAGGGACTGGCACAGAATCGCCAGACAGATGGGCATTCGGTATGTATTGCTCATCGACAGCAACAACGTGGCGCAGATGAATCCTGCCATGGAAAAACGCTTTGAGCTGATGAATAAAAACCAGGTGGTAGAAGTATCCGAACCGCTGATTGCCCCTGAAACAGAAAAGAAATGACCACCACTCACCGACAAAACCACAACGAAGCCATGATCACCATGGCGGTAATCGCGGTGATTCTGCATGCGCTGGTATTCCTTGGCGTCAGCTTTGAAATGCCCTCCCCTCTACCCCAGGCCACCCAGCCCAGCCTGGACGTAATCCTGCTGCCCACACCAGAGAATCCATCGCCACCGGAAGAAGCCGATTTCATGGCGCAGCACAGCCAGCAGGGCGGCACGGAAAAAGCCGGCCACGCCAGACCCAGGGCCGTGCCCAGCCAGCCTGCCCTGAAGAAAAGCCAGAAGGCGTCAGAAGAACGGATACGCAGTGGCGTCAAGGCACCGGAAAGACAACAAAAACCAGATGTGCTAACCAGCACAAGCAACCCTGCGCGCAAAGCACCAACAGCACACAAGGCGCCGGTAAAAGCGCAGCAGAAGCCGGATATCACCCAACTGTTGTCCAGCACCCGCCAGGAAATCGCCCGCCTCACTGCGGAGCTGGACAGAAACAGCGAATACGCCTCGCAACGCCCCCGACACAAGGCCATCAACGCCAGTACCAAAGAATACCGTTACGCCGCCTATCTGGAAGCCTGGCGCAAAAAAGTGGAGCGCGTGGGCAATCTCAACTACCCCGATGAAGCCAAGCGCAAGAAGCTGTACGGTGATCTACTACTGCATGTCGCCCTGCGCGCCGATGGATCCGTGCAGCAAATCCGTGTGGTGCGCTCCTCGGGACACAAGATGCTGGACGACGCCGCCGTGCGCATCGTACGCCTGGCCTCCCCCTTTGCCCCATTCCCGGCGGAGATCCGCAAGGAAGTCGATATTCTGGACATCACTCGCACCTGGCAGTTCCTCAGCAACAACCGATTGTTTTCCGGCAAGTAGGAAGATGGGCTGATATAATCCACTCCATGAGTGAAGCTTCATCCCTCACGAACCATTTTCTCATTGCCCTGCCCACATTGCAGGATCCAAACTTCTCCCGTACCGTCACCTATATCTGCGAACACAGCCTCGAAGGCACCATGGGCATTATCATCAATCGCCCCAGCACCCTGCAGCTCACCGATATTCTGCACCACATGGACATCCAGGAGAACGAACGCACGCCCTCTGAAATGCCCGTCTATATCGGCGGCCCGGTGCAGGAAGACCGTGGCTTTCTCCTACATTCGCCAGCCAAACGCTGGGATTCCACGCTTTTCATCGGCGACGACCTGGCGGTAACCACCTCCCAGGATCTGGTCAAGTCCCTGGCGAAAGGAGAGGGCCCGGAAGATGTTTTTTTCGCCCTGGGTTACGCCGGCTGGGGGCCGGGACAGCTGGAGCAGGAGCTGCAACAGGACGCATGGATTTTTGGCCCGGCTTCAAAGGAGATTCTCTTCCAGGCCCCGGCAGAAAATCGCTGGGAAGCCGCCGCAAGACTTGCCGGGGTTGATGTCAACCTGATCAGCAACATTGGCGGCCATGCCTGAAGTGCAGACCATGCTGGGTTTCGACTATGGCACGGGAAAGATCGGCGTGGCCGTGGGCCAGCAACTCACCGGCACCGCCACACCACTGACAACCTTGCACCTGGTCAAGAACAAACCCGACTGGCAGGGCATCGGGTGCCTCATCGAAGAATGGCAGCCCGATGCCCTGGTGGTGGGGCTGCCCATTGGGCCGGAAGAAAACGAAACCCCCATGACCACCGCCGCCCGCAAATTCTCCAGACAGCTGGAGGGACGCTTTCATCTGCCTGTACACCTGGCCGATGAACGGCTAACATCCCGGGAAGCTTGGAGCCGCATCGGCGGCATCGCCATTCACGATGTCACCCGCATCGACTCCATGGCAGCAAAACTAATCCTGGAAACCTGGTTCAGCGCCAATGAGTAATCGCAGTTTCATGCAACACCAGGCCATACTGGATCTGATCCAGGGTATGGCGCGCATCACCCGACGCCACTTGCGGGACAAACGCATCAACCAGCCCGCGATGATCGGCATTCACACCGGCGGCGTATGGGTTGCGCAGCGCCTGCATCAACTCCTGCAGATTGAACCACCCCTGGGGAAGCTCGACATCAGTTTCTACCGGGACGATTTCACCCGCATCGGCATGAATCCCCAGGTCAAGCCCTCACAGATTCCCTTTGCGGTTGAAGACCAGCATATCGTCCTGGTCGATGACGTCATCCAGTCAGGGCGCACCATACGTGCCGCCATGAATGAAATCTTCGACTTCGGGCGCCCCGCTTCCATCACCCTGGTCACCCTCATCGAGCGCAGCGGCAGGGAATTGCCCATACAGCCTGACATCATCGGCCTGGAGCCGCCCCTGGCCGACGATGAGCACATCCGCCTGCAAGGACCAGACCCGCTGATACTGCAAATCAACGGTGATCCGGGCAACAGGGGGGACGCATGAGCTACGAGCAATTGCAAACGGATGAACAAGGCCGGCTGCGGCACTTCTTGAGCATCGAAGGCTTCCGCCGAGAACAGTTGCTGCAAATACTCGATACCGCAGAATCCTTCGCCATGCTGCCCGGGCGGCAAGTGAAAAAAGTGCCCCTGCTGCGCGGCAAGATCATCACCAATCTGTTCTTCGAAAACAGTACGCGAACCCGCACCACCTTTGAGTTGGCGGCCAAGCTGCTGTCTGCCGATGTAATCAATTTCAACATGGACGTTTCCGCCACCTCCAAGGGCGAAACACTACTCGACACCCTGCGCAATATCGAAGCCATGCACTCCGACATGTTCGTGGTGCGCCACAGCGCATCCGGAGCCGCTCATTTCATTGCCCGGCATGCGGCGCCTGGAGTAAGCATCATCAATGCCGGCGATGGCTGCCATGCCCACCCTACCCAGGCGATGCTGGATATGTTCACCATCCGTCGGCACAAGGGCGATTTCACCCCTTTGCGTATCGCCATCGTCGGCGATGTGCAGCATTCCAGGGTGGCCCGCTCCCAGATCATGGCTCTGAACATCCTGGGCGTTTCCGAAGTGCGGGTGATCGCACCACGCACCCTGCTGCCTGCGGACGTACGCACCCTGGGAGTGCATGTCTTTCATGATCTGGAACAAGGGTTGAAGGACGTGGACGTGGTGATCATGCTGCGGCTGCAGCACGAGCGCATGGACAATGCCCTGCTGCCCTCCGCCCATGAGTACTTCCAGCTCTACGGCCTTACAGCAGAACGCCTGGAATATGCAAAACCGGATGCCATCGTCATGCACCCCGGCCCCATCAACCGGGGTGTGGAAATCACTTCAGAGGTGGCGGATGGCCCGCAGTCCGTCATCCTGCAGCAGGTCAGCTACGGCATTGCGATACGCATGGCAGTGATGTCCATGGCGCTAGGCAACAGCAGTGGGGAGCAAGGCTCATGATCGCGGTAAACCTGCATATCCGGGGTGGACGTCTCATCGACCCGGCCAACGGCATTGATGCCCACCTCGACCTGTACCTCAAACACGGCCGGGTGTTTGCAGTGGGTGAGAAACCAGACGGATTCCGCATTGACAAGACCATCAGCGCCCGGGGGAAGATCGTTTGTCCCGGACTCATCGATCTGGGTGTGCATCTGCGCGAACCCGGCGAAGAACACAAGGGCACTATCTGCAGCGAGGCGGAAGCTGCCGCCCGGGGAGGAATCACCACCCTGATCTGCATGCCAAATACCGATCCGGTCATCGATACACCTGCCGTCTGGGAACTCATCCGCCGCCGCGCAAAAGCCTGCGGCAATGCCCGGGTGCTGGCGATCGGCGCACTGACCAAGGATTTGACGGGGAAACAGCTGGCGGAAATGGGCGCATTGAAACAGGCAGGCTGTGTTGCCGTCAGCAATGCCCGCAAACGCATGGCCAATACCCTGGTGACCCGCCATGCGCTGGAATATGCCCGCACCTTCGATCTCCCGGTTATTCTGTGCAGCGAAGACCCGCACCTCAAGGACGATGGCTGCGTACATGAGGGCAGCATCGCCACCCGCCTGGGGCTGCCCGGCATTCCATCTGCAGCAGAAACCGTTGCCGTGGCTCGGGATCTGGCTCTGACGGAGCACACCGACAGCCGCAGCCATTTCCACACCCTGTCCACCGGCCGCGCCATCGAGATGATCCGTCAGGCAAGGCGCGGTGGCGCAAGGCTGTCGGCGGATGTCGCCATCCACCAACTATTTCTCCTCGATACCGATGTAGACGGATTCAACGCCGACTGCCATGTAGATCCACCATTTCGTACCCAGACCGACCGCGACATCCTGCGCCAGGCGGTTGCCGATGGCGATATCGAGGTCATTTGCTCCGATCATCAGCCTCATGAAGAAGATGCCAAAACCGCGCCTTTCCCCCTCACCGCCCCCGGCATCTCCGGCCTGGAAACCCTGCTGCCCCTGTGCCTGAAGCTGGTGGAAGACGGCATTCTCGACCTGCCCACAGCCATCGCTCGCCTCACCCATGGCCCGGCGCAGGCCCTGGGTCTGCCTTTGGGGCGCCTGGATGCCGGTCACAGCGCAGACATTTGCATCTTTGATCCCGACCACATCTGGACGCTGCACCCGGCCGAGCTGCACAGCAGCGGCAAGAATACGCCTTTTTGCAACTGGGAATTCCGCGGCAAGGTAACCCACACCCTGTTCGAGGGGCGCATCACCTGGAATTCAGAATCATGAAGCATCCCCAGCAACGCAACAGCATCTGTCTGGAAGATGCGGAAATTCTTTCACACCATGCCTATCCCGGCGACCAGCACATCCTGCGCCTGCAGGCGCCACGCTGCGCGGCCCGGGCAAAACCCGGGCAGTTCGTACACCTTACCGTCGATCCCCAACGGCCCATGCGCCGCCCCATTTCCATCATGCGCGCCTGCGCGGATGATGGCTGGATCGACCTTTTGTACAAGCGCGTGGGAGAAGGCACGGCGCTGCTGGCCGCACGCACCACCGGGGAATACCTGAGCACCCTTGGGCCCATCGGACAACCGTTCCGGATCAAGGAAAAACGCCCCCTGCTCATCGGCGGCGGCGTGGGAATGCCACCCATGGTGTTTGTCGCCGAAAGCCTCAAGAACAGCGAACACCAGCCCATGGTCATACTGGGTTCAGAAGCGCCTTTTCCCTTTACAGCCCGGCCTTCCAGCATTCTGCTGCCCGGCATACCCGATGGTGTCATCGCCGCCATGCCCTTGCTGGACGACTGGGGCGTTCCCTGCCGCCTGGCAAGCCAGCAGCAGATGCCCGGCGTGCATCAGGGTTACGTCACCGACCTGGCGAGACATTGGCTAAACGCCCTGGAAGCCCAGGCCCGGCAGGAAGTCGGACTCTATGCCTGTGGCCCTCATCCCATGCTGGAGGCGGTGGTCGAGCTGGCCAGAGAATTTGCATTACCGGTTCAGGTATCCCTGGAAGAGTTCATGGCTTGCGGCGTCGGCGGCTGCGCCGGCTGCAGTGTAGAGGTGCAGACAGAAAACGGGCCAGCCATGCAGCGGGTGTGCGTGGATGGCCCGGTGTTTGACGGCTATCAGGTGTTTAACTGATACAAGCGCCTTGCAGGAGGTTGAAAAAAGCCTTTCATGGTTTTTTTCAACGCCGGAAAGCTGTTAATGCCCGTCAGTATTCGTCGATGAGCATGGCTGCATCCAGATCCCTGGCACGGGTTCCCGGCGTATTGTCGCCCAGCTTGATCATGAGGCGCACCTCATTGGAAGAGTCGGCATGCTTAAGGGCATCTGCCTCTGTGATCTCGCCTTCAAGATAGAGCTCATACAGCGCCTGATCGAAGGTGATCATGCCATGTTCCCGGGAGCGCTTCATCAACTCCTTGAGTTCATGGATTTTCCCCTTGAGAATCAGATCCGATGCCAGGGGCGTGTTCAGCAATACTTCAATGGCAGCCCGGCGGCCCACACCATCCGCCCGGGGAATCAACTGCTGGGCAAGAATTCCCTTGAGGTTCAGGGACAAATCCATCAGCGCCTGGGTCATGCGCTCTTCCGAGAAGAAATGCAGAATCCGCTCCAGCGCCTGGTTGGCGTTATTGGCATGGAGGGTGGAAAGCACCAGGTGGCCTGTTTCCGCAAAAGTCAGGGCATGCTCCATGACTTCACGGGTGCGGATCTCACCGATCAGGATTACATCCGGCGCTTGGCGAAGCGTGTTTCTCAAGGCAATTTCATAGGACTCGGTATCGATGCCCACCTCCCGCTGGGCGACGATACAGCCCTGGTGCTGATGCAGAAACTCGATAGGGTCTTCAATACAGATGATATGACCGTCGCTATGCTTGTTGCGATAACCCAGCATGGCGGCAAGAGAAGTGGATTTACCTGTGCCCGTGGCGCCGACGAAAATAATCAGCCCCCGCTTGACCATGGCCAGCTGCTTGATAATCGACGGCAGCTTGAGCTCTTCGAAACTCGGGATGCTGGTCTCGATACGGCGCAGCACCATGGCCACCGCATCCCGCTGTATAAAGGCGCTGACGCGAAAACGGCCGATATTCGGCGCGCTGACGCCAAAATTACACTCTTTGGTATGCCTGAATTCCTCCCGCTGCTCGGGACTCATCAAGCCAAGAGCCAGCTCCCGCGTCTGATCCGCAGTCAAGGCAGTCTTGGCTATAGGTTTGATATGCCCATCCACCTTGATGCAGGGAGGGCGCCCCACGGTGACAAACAAATCGGACGCTTTCTTATCCGACATCAAACGGAGTATATCGTTAAATTCCATCAACAAACCTCAAACAAATATCAGACCGGGCAGGAAAACAAAAGGGGTCGCCCGTCATTCTGGCGCACAAACCCATGGGTGGGTGAAGGTAGAGCAATTGCCGAGGCCAGCATCCATGGAGGGAGCACTCCTGGCTCCCGACCTGCACAGGGATGACGGCTTAAGCCTTGCACCAGCATCAAACAAAAGCTTCCTTGCTCTGCGCCCTGGCGCGAGCATCCTGGCGGGTAATCAAACCTTTTTGCAGCAATTCCTTGAGATGTTGATCCAGGGTCTGCATGCCCACCGCCTGGCCGGTCTGGATGGCAGAGTACATCTGCGCAACCTTATCCTCGCGAATCAGGTTACGAATGGCGGGCGTGCCAATCATGATTTCCCAGGCCGCTGTTCGCCCCCCACCCACTTTCTTCAGCAGGGTCTGGGCAATAACCGCCCGCAAAGACTCGGAAAGCATGGAGCGCACCATGGATTTCTCGCCGGCGGGAAAAACATCCACAATCCGGTCGATGGTCTTGGCGGCAGAACTGGTATGCAGGGTGCCAAACACCAGATGGCCTGTTTCCGCCGCAGTCAACGCAAGGCGAATGGTTTCCAGATCCCGCAGCTCGCCCACCAGAATGATATCCGGATCTTCCCGCAAGGCGGAACGCAAGGCTTCGGAAAACCCCAGGGTGTCCCGATGCACTTCCCGTTGGTTGATCAGGCATTTCTTGCTCTGGTGCACAAATTCAATCGGATCCTCAATCGTCAGCACATGACCATATTCATTGTCATTGATGTAGTCGATCATGGCCGCCAGGGTGGTGGATTTTCCCGAGCCCGTAGGCCCGGTAACCAATACGATACCCCGGGGATTTTCGCAAATGGTCTTGAAGGTGGAAGGGCAATTGAGATCATCCAGGGTCAATACCTTGGATGGAATGGTGCGGAAGACGGCTGCAGCGCCCCGATCCTGATTAAAGGCATTGACTCGGAACCGCGCCAGCCCGGGAATTTCAAACGAGAAATCCACTTCCAGAAACTCTTCATAGTCCCGGCGCTGCCTATCATTCATGATGTCGTACACCAGGCCGTGTACGGCTTTATGATCCAGCGCAGGTACATTCACGCGCCGGATGTCGCCGTCAACACGAATCATGGGCGGCAACCCTGCAGATAAATGCAAATCCGATGCGTTGTGCTTAACGCTGAAAGCAAGAAGTTCTGTAATATCCATGAAATCCCTCTATATTTCCGGGAAAGTCCCGCCACACCACCTCGGCTTGTCCGCCTTCGCAGCCCAGCATCGCCCCCTTGTTGTTCTATACAATCCGAATACCTTTATAATAATACAGACGAAAAACAAACTTATTAAGGTATTTTTTATGTTGGCGCCAGCACTTACACCAACATAAGACCATCGGCCATGGGAAAACTGCAACAAAGATTATCACAGGTGCAAGCCCAGATACGGGGCTTTGCCTTATCTTGTGACAGAGATCCAACCGAAATCGGGCTCATCGCCGTCAGCAAAACCCGCCCGGTCAGCGATATCCACGAAGCCTGGAAAGCCGGGCAAAGGGCATTCGCTGAAAACTACCTGCAAGACGCCCTGCAAAAGATTCCAGTGTTGCAAGATTGCGACATTGAATGGCATTTTATCGGGCGCATTCAATCCAACAAAACCCGCACCATCGCAGAAAATTTCTCCTGGGTGCATACCCTGGCCAGCTTCAAACATGCCCGGCGTTTAGACGAACAGCGCCCGGAATCACTGCCTCCCCTGAATGTCTGCATACAGATGAACCTGACCGGCGAGCAAAGCAAGGGGGGGATTGCAGAAAAAGAGCTGCGCCCTTTGCTTGAAAAATTGGCCAACCTGCCCCATTTACACCTGCGTGGATTGATGACCATGCCCCCCGCCGCTGCATCCGTCACACAGCAGCACCGGATATTCGCACAACTGAGACGGCTGCGGGATGACATGAACCGGCAAGGTTATGCCCTGGACACCCTTTCCATGGGCATGTCGGGAGATATGCAGGCAGCCATCTGTGAAGGCGCTACAATGGTACGCATTGGCACAGCAATTTTTGGACCCAGAACATGAACACAAAAACCCTGGCTTTTATCGGCGGCGGCAATATGGCCAGCGCCCTGATCAACGGCCTGATTGAAGACGGCATACCCCCACAGAACATTCTGGTTGCCGAGCCTGATGAAAAGCGCAGGGAGCAACTGGCAACACGCTTTGGCATCCGTGCCGTAGATGACAACAACGAAGCCGCCACCCAGGCGGATATCCTGATACTGGCGGTCAAACCCCAGGTATTGAAAGACGTCGCCACCACCCTGGCGCCCGCGCTGATTCAGAAAAAACCCCTGTGCCTGTCTATCGCTGCAGGCATCCGCCATACCAGCCTGCAACGCTGGCTTGGGGAAGATATTCCCGTGGTGCGCGTGATGCCCAACACGCCTGCCATGCTCAAGGCCGGCGCCAGTGGGTTGTATGCCCCCAATAGTGTCAACGAGACGCAGCGCAGCGAGGCCGAACATATCGTTCGCGCTACCGGCATCGCGGTCTGGTTGGACAATGAGAACCAGATGGATGCACTGACCGCCGTCTCCGGCAGCGGGCCAGCCTACTTTTTTCTGTTCATGGAAGCCATGGAAAACAGCGCCCGCAAACTTGGTCTGCCGGAAAAAACCGCACACCTGCTGGTGCTGCAAACCGCCCTGGGAGCCGCCCGCATGGCAATGGAAAGCACCAACGACCTGGAAGAGCTGCGCAACAGTGTCACCTCTCCCGGGGGGACTACGGAAAAGGCGCTTGCCACCTTTCAGGAACACGAGCTGGATCAACTGGTTGAAAAAGCCATGACCGCTGCCCGGGATCGATCCATTGCGCTGTCAGAATCACTGGGAACAGACTGATGGGAGCAGGCTACGCCACCAATCCACTGGTTTTTATCCTGCAGTTTCTGTTTGGAGCCTACATCCTGATCGTACTGCTGCGCTTCTTCCTGCAGCTGACCCGGGCCGATTTCTACAACCCGCTTTCCCAGTTTATTGTCAAAATCACCTCCCCCGTACTCGTCCCCTTAAGACGCTTCATCCCCAGTATGGGGGGCATGGACATCGCCGCTCTGGTGCTGGCCTGGGCATTGAAAACAGTGGAACTACTCTTGGTTGTGCTGATTTCAACCGGCGCATTCGCACCTGGATTCGCCATCATTGGCGCGATCCCCGGCCTGATCGAGCTGTGCATCAACATCTTCCTGTACGGCATCATCATCCAGGCCATACTCAGCTGGGTCAGCCCCGGCACCTACAACCCGGCGACAGCACTGCTCCATACCCTGACCGCCCCGGTTTTACGACCAGTGCAGCGCTTCATTCCCCCCATCAGTGGCATTGACCTCTCCCCCATGGCTGCCATCCTGGGGCTGATCGTGCTCAAGATGCTGCTTATTCCTCCACTCAACCAGCTGGTCGCCAGCCTGGTGTCATGAACCGGCACTGACGGGAGGAAGAAGACCTGCTGCCCAGCCCCCGTCAATAACATGTAAAATGCTCGCCTGGACATTCTCACAACACCGAATTAAGCAACTATGAAAGAAAACCAGCCAGTCCCTGTGTACCCTGTGCAGTACATCCCCAATACGGATGATGAAATCAGTTTGGTGGATATCTGGCTAACCTTCAGAAAGCACCGCAAGCTGTTTTTCAAGGTGGCTATCAGCGTAGCGCTCCTGGGGTTGGCAATAGCCTTGCTTATGACCAAATCCTACGACCTGCGCACGTCCATAGAAATCGGCACCGCCATCCGCGGCGACAACCCGACACCTATCGAAGCCCCGGAAACCGTCAAGGCAAAGCTGGAAAACTCACTGATACCCATGGTGATACACCAGCTGCACAAAGAGGAAGAAGAAACAGAAGACTACAAGATCAGCACCAGCATCCCCAAAAAAAGCTCACTCATCGTGTTGACCAGCAAGACACCACTCGATACGACAGAGCAATACAAAAACCTGCATAACCAAGTGGTCACCGCCCTGACCCGGGATCACGCCAGAATCATCAACGTGCTGAAAAAGAACCTGCAAACTGAGCTGGCGCTGGCGCGCATCGTACTGGACGATCTGATAGACCCGGCCACTCTGGCAGCGTTGATCAAGGAGCAGGAAAAAACGCTGGCAGAAGCAAGGGCAAACCTGGACGCACTAAGTAACCCGGAAATATTCGGCGTACAAATCAAAGCCGCAGAAAACAATATTCAAGGCGAAAAAAACAAGCTTGCCTCCCTTAAGGATCAAGCAACCATCCTGAATGAAAAACTCAAGAAAATTGATACCAACCAGAATTTGATCAAAGGGCAGATCCAGGAGCTTGAAGCGCAAATCAAGGCCTCCATGGACTTGCAAAAGAGCGCAGCCCAGGACGTAAGGAGTGAAACCCAGGCCATGGCGCAACTCATGATCGACAGTGAAATTCAGCAGAACCGAAAATGGCTGGCGCAACTGAAAGAGCGTCTGTTCATCACCCTGGAAAATGACAGGGCCGGCATCCAGAAATCACTGGAAGACAACAGGCGCGCTCAGGAGCTGCAAAAAGAGCATATTGCACAAGCCGAAGCCGGCCTTAAGGAACTCACCGGCAGCAATGTGCTGGAACAAAGCAAGCTCAAGGCCGTCATCGCCGAAAGCGAGGCAAACATCGCGAAACTGGCCAACGACCAGAAACGCAGCATCGCCACCCAGCAGGAAAGCATTGGCGAACTGCAAGGGAAGCTGGACAACTTTGTGGAAACCCGTGCAGTAGTGGAGCCGCTGCTTTCCACCAAACCGACATCCACCTCTAAGCGCGTCATCCTGCTGATCGCGATATTCCTGGGCATCATCCTGGGCATCATGGCAGTATTCTTCGCCGAACTGCGTGAAAAAGTGCGCAAGAACTTGCTTGAGGACAGTAGATCAGACCTGGCCTAGTTGGATGATTGTCGCCCCTGGATTCCGGCCTCGACAACTGCTCCTGCGTTGTTCTACTACGATACATCCCTGTATCTATCCTGCATTGCGCTACCTTCACCCATCCATGGGTTCGTGCGCCGGAATGACAAGATGAGACGCCACCCATCACTCCCTGGAAAAGCACCGTCATCCCGGCGCAGGCCGAGATCCGGGAATTACCACTCCACCCCTAATACGCCTTCCTGTCCACAAACCCCCTGAGTACGGTCAGTACAATAATTTTCAAATCCAGCCACAACGACCAGTTTTCAATATAGTACAGGTCGTATTCCACCCTTTTTTCCATCTTGTCCAGGGTATCCGTCTCTCCCCGCCAGCCATTGATTTGCGCCCAACCCGTAATTCCCGGCTTGACCCGGTGACGTTGCATATAGGCTTCCACCTGATCCTTGTATAACTCATTGTGCGCCATCGCATGAGGGCGAGGACCAACGATGGACATGCGCCCCTGAAGTACATTGAAAAACTGGGGCAGTTCATCCAGGCTGGTTCGCCGCAGAAAGGCGCCGAAGCACGTTACCCTGGGATCACCCATCGTTGCCTGGGTAACTTGCCCATCCTTTTCCTGGTGCACTTTCATAGTGCGAAATTTATAGACCTTGATGGGCTTTCCATCCCAGCCATGGCGTTTTTGCTTGAACAAGATCGGGCCGGGTGAACTGACTTTGACCCCCAGCGCAATCAAAATCATCAACGGGCTGATCAACAGCAGGATCCAAGCCGCCAAAACCCGATCCTCCACAGCTTTCAACACGCGGTTTACTCCCTGCATGGGCGAGGAGCGAAGATCCAGCACCGGTACGCCCGCAACCTCTGTAACCGAGTGATTCAGCAAATGAAATCCAAAAATATCCGGCACCAGACGAACATTTACCGTGCTGTGGCGAAGCATTTGCAAAATCTCACGCATGCGCTCTTCCGCCCGCAAAGGCAATGCCAGCCATATTTCGTCAATATGTTTTTTTCCACCTTCCAGTCGTTTGCAGCCTTCTTCACAGGAGATCACCGGTACGGATTCAATCTGCATGCCCTGTAATTCCGGATTGTCATCCCAGAAAGCAACCAGGTCGTACCCGACCCAGGGGGCATCATTGAGTTGCCGGGCAACATTCCTCCCAAGTTCACCTGCCCCCATGATGCAGATATGGCGATGATTCCAACCGCGCTTGCGCATGAAATTGAACAGCAAGCGCACAGCGACCCGCACCAGCACCAGCCCCGTCCACGCCAAAAGCACCCAGATAATCGCCCAGTAGCGCGAATACAGGGCGCCACTTTTGAACCCGAAAGCCAGCAGCACCAATATGAGAACCACCGCAGCCCAGGCGAGAGTGGTTCTCCAAATTTGCCGCCAGAGCTCCTTGCCACGCCAGGAGTGATAGAGCTTGAACAAAGGCAGAATAATGGCCGAAAGCAAGGCGCCGACGACCAGCGCCAGTTCATAGTAATCGTATATGCGGAGATGCCCGAAACGGACGTAGTAAGCCAGAAGCCCGGCGCCGATAACAATGCACAGATCCAGTATGCGCGCCCCAAACGATATAACAGGCGAGTACTCCCTGATCAGCCCTTTTTTAAACACAATATTTTCCTATTTAAAACAAATAGTTAATGCGCGATCAGGTGTCAGCCTGGCTTGCACCTTTTCTTTTCCCGATTACCAGCGAAAAAGCCTACCAATTCAAATCATGCACCCGGAACACCTGTTTCCATACCCAGCGTATTTTACCAACATCGGCACATTGCTGTCCGATACCGGGACGATTTCTTTCTGTCAGCTGCATATCCACCCAATATATTTGATTATTGCGCCACCATAGGGGTATATTTGTGAGTCTGCAGTAGACGGAGGGGAAACAGCACATGGGGACAGGTAAACTACAGAGCCAGCTTCAGGGGTTTGGCCGCTGGAAAATGCGCCAGCTACACACCATGGAGCAACTGGAAGCCTGGCTCAAACAACAGGGGCTGTTTACCTCCCAGGCGCAAAAGGCGTTGCAACATGCAGACATCACCCTGCGGCAGGATCACGTTACCGTCGCTGTAGTCGGCGAATTTTCCCGCGGCAAGACAGAGCTGATCAATTCCCTGTTTTTCGGCGATCATAGCTTTCGCCTGTTGCCAACCGATGCCGGCCGCACCACCATGTGTCCCACGGAGATCTTCCAGGACGATTGCGAAGAACCCTACCTCCGCCTTCTTCCCATCGAAACCCGCCTGGATGAAATCAGCCTGACCGACCTGCAAACCCAGCCCGAACGCTGGGAACACATTCCCCTGGATGTTGAGGACAGCGAAGATCTTTACAATAAGCTACTGAAAATCAAAGAGAATAAAATGGTGTCCCGCGATGCCGCCGAGCAAATGGGGCTTGCTGACGTCAATCAAACTGCTGGTGATCTTGATCGCCTGGTGTCCATCCCCGCATGGCGACTCGCCCACCTCAACTACCGCCATCCACTTCTTGCCCAAGGGCTGCGCATCCTGGATACACCGGGACTGAATGCCGTCAGTAGCGAACCGGAACTGACTTACGAGATTTTGCCCAACGCCCAGGCGCGCCTGTTCGTGCTGGGTGCCGACACCGGTGTTACCCAATCTGACCTGGACATATGGACACAGCTGGTGCAGCAGCCCGGCACCAAGCAGAAACTGGGGGTGATTGTGGTGCTGAACAAAACCGATACCCTTTGGGACGAATTGCGTACCGAGCGTGAAATACAGAGCAGCATTGAAAGGCAATGCATGGAGGTTTCCCAAATTCTGGAAGTGAAACACAGGCAGGTATTCGCTGTCTCTGCTCAAAAGGGTCTGGTAAGCCGGGTAAAGAACGACCCCGAGCTGGAAAAGAAATCCGGGATCCCCCAGTTGGAAAAGCACCTGGCCAACACCCTGATTCGCAACCGGCAGGCACTGATTGTGGAGCAATCCACGGAGCTGGTCTGCAGCTCCCTGGACAACATCAAGACATTGGTTTCCTCCCGCCTCAAACGCATGGAAAAGCAATCCGCTGAACTCAAGGATCTGAGCACAAAAAGCGAAGCCGCTATCGATGGTCTGCTCAAACAGGCTCAGACAGACAAGGCCCGCTATCAGGCCAGCATTAACGCCTACAAGCAATCCCGTGCCGACTTCACCGCTCATGGAAAAATGCTGCTGGATGCGCTCTCGCCTTCCGTGCTGGAACACATTATCACCAAGGCCAAAAAACGCATGTCTGGCGCCTGGACAACCATTGGCCTGAAAGAATCGATGGGGGAATTATTTGACGACATCAACCAGCAAATGGAAGCAGCAGGCAATCAGTCCCAGGAAATGCGGCGCCTCATTCGCACCATCTATCGTCGTTTTCAAACCCGCCACAAAATGCGCCTGGGCGACCCCAAAATGCTCTCCCTGATCAGCCACCAGGTTGAGCTGAACCTAATCTACCAGGAAGCCGAAATCTACCGCAAGAGTCCCCGCACGGCGCTAACGGAAAAGCATTTCGCTATCAAACGCTATTTCCACACCGTTGTGCGGCGCGTAGAACAAACCTTCCGCAACGCCCACAACGACGCCAAAGACTGGCTGGAAACCGCCCTGGATCCACTAACAGCCCAGGTACACGAACACCGCAGCGTGCTTTCCCAGCAACTCTCTGACCTGAAGCTCGCTGGACGCTCCCGCACCACCGTAAGGCAACGTCTGGCAACCCTGAAAAAAGACACCGCACAACAGCAGATGCAGCTCAATACCCTGCAAAAGGTTATTTCGAGTCTCCGTAACACCATGCCCACCAGCGCATCTGAACCCCGAAAAGCTGATGTGGTGGCGATCAAGAAAACCGCCTGATACAAAATCAGGATGCTGCACGGGCCGCAAACAAAACCAAAAATAAAAAATACCCATACGGGCGCTCTGCACCCCGATCCGGTACAGATCATCCATGCTACGGTACCTGGAGTGCAGGCAATCTACCTGTTTGGCTCCCATGCCCTAGATGAGCAACACGCTGATAGCGATATTAATTTCGCTATATTATCCAAACACAAATCATCCGAAACGACCACTTGGGAACTCGCCCAGAAGCTGGCTGCCGAATACTCCAGAGAGGTCGATCTCATCGAGTTGAAACAGGCATCGACGGTTATGCGCATGCAAATCATTTCGAAAGGCCGGCATCTATTTTGCGCAAACAGGAACTTTTGCGAAACGTTCGAAAATATCGTTTTTTCCGACTACGCACGCCTGAATGAAGAGCGTGCGGGCATACTGGAAGACATCAGGCAAAGAGGATCTGTCTATGGATGACATCCTACTGAACAAGGCTGCCATCATAGAATGTCGGAATCCATAAATCCCCGTTTCTGAGCTCCAATCATGTTCGATGGGATCTTTTCTTTACTGCCTGTTGAATGCCAGTACCTTATTCAGGTTGCCAATCCAAACGCAAAAAGAAATCCCAACACCTGCCTACAGATCCGCCGAATTCACGTATAATTCAACCGCTAACACGGGTGGAGCTATCCTGGCTGTAAAGAAGTCTCCGATCATGTCGTGAACTCGCATCTTGCCGCCAAAATATCCGGACTCTGTTTTTACGAAGGTTCCGCAAGGTCAAATACATGCACGCATTGATAGAACAACACAGGCAAGCCATTCAGCAATTAGCCCATCAAAGGGGCAATTCCCTTATGAGTCAAAGGGATGACAATGTTTATATTGAGCATATGCTGGAATGTATCTCTTGGATAGAGGAACACACGAAAAGAGGACGAGAACACTTTTTCGACTCAAGGTTGGTACAAGAATGTGGTAGTGAGGGATTTGCAGACACTGGCAGAATCCAGTCAGTGTTTGTCAATCAAGCGGAAGGAACCTTTCCCGTTGATACCCTGGAGAGATATATCCGGATTTTCTCATAGTAGATCAAACAGGATTACCAAAGATAAAGATTCTTGACGGATGCCAAGAAAACTGAGACAGCAATACTATCCATCGAAATTCTCAATATGCAATAAACTGCTTTGCTTGCCTCGGGATTTTTTTAAACCGGATATACAATAAATGAAAATTACGCAAGAATATTTAGGTCGGGCCATAGCTATTATCCCAGCAAGAGGTGGCTCAAAAGGAATACCCAAAAAAAACTTAAGGCCTGTAGCCGGGAAGCCCCTGTTGTACTACTCCATTCAAGCGGCATTGGCCGCTTCTACAGTTACCGAAGTTTATGTTTCTACAGACGATGATGAGATAGCATTGTTTGCAGAGCGCTTCGGCGCGAACGTAATCATCCGCCCCGCCGAACTGGCTGACGACATCACCACACTTGATCCGGTAATATTGAGCGCTGTTCAGGCTATAGAAAAAGATGAAAAGGGCATCGACCTTGTGGTCACCATTCAGCCAACTTCCCCATTACTGATCGACAAAGATATAGACGGCGTAGTCAAAAGCTTGATTGTAAATACAGCTGATACAGCTATAACAGTTGTTGATGATAGGCATCTGTGCTGGACAATTAACAGCAACGGTGCAACACCAGCTTATAAAAAGAGAGTAAACCGCCAGCAATTACCGGAAAATTTTCGTGAAACAGGTGCAGTAGTAGCCTGTACAAGAGATCAACTGGAATCTGGCAGCCGCTTTGGTACCAAGGTAACGTTATATGAAGTTCCATACAGTAGAAGCTTTGATATAGATACCTACGCAGATCTATACCTTTGCGAAGCAATGTTGACGCGATTCCTTATCGTATTTACCGTAGTTGGATATCCAGAAGTTGGCCTCGGGCATGCCTACCGAACCATCATGCTGGCACACGAGTTAGTCAAATATGAACTGATATTCGTATGCGAAGAAAAAAGCAAGTTTGCTGCAGATTACATAAGCCAGCATAGCTACCCCGTGACTGTTTGCAAAGAGAACACATTGGCGGAAACTGTATGTGCTTTATCCCCCGACCTGGTTATAAATGATATTCTCGATACTGAATCTGAATACATAACAACACTCAAACAGTGTGGCTGCAAAATAGTAAATTTCGAAGATTTGGGGCCTGGCAGCATGGAAGCAAATTTGGTTGTCAATGCCCTGTATCCATACAGTTTCCCATCGGATCACATTCTGATAGGCCCCAAGTATTTTTGTTTAAGAGACGAGTTTCTGTATATCAACAAAGAAGATACCCGCAATCTATTTAGTCGGATTTTATTGACATTTGGAGGAGTGGATGAGGGGAACCTTACTGCCCGTGTGTTAGATATTATTGCCCCAATATGCATTGACAACGGGTATATCGTGGAGATAGTTCTTGGGCCAGGATTCAAACATATGAAAGAACTTGGGAAGCTGCTTTCTTCCATGGGAAAAATGAGGGTAAAGGTAGTTCAGGATACAAAAAGGATCTCAAGCCATATGCTCAAAGCTGACCTTGCAATTACGTCTGGTGGCCGCACCGTGCTGGAATTGGCCGCACTGGGTGTTCCAACAATGGTCATCTGTCAAAACATTCGGGAAACAACACATACATACGCATCAAGTGAGCACGGCATATTGAACCTTGGCTTTCGAGATCAAGTAACAGATCATCAGATCAAAGAAACATTCTTAAAAGTTACGGCGGATGATACTCTAAGGCAAACGATGAAAAGCAAAGCCAGCTCCTTGGATCTTTCCAAGGGGAAGGAGCGAGTAATAAGAAAAATCCTCTCCCTTTTACACTAAACTGATGGAAATAGGTTTTACATGCAACATAACTCGATAATTATTGGCAGCCATACTATAGAAAACAGCTTTTCACCATATATAATTGCGGAAATAGGCGTCAATCATGAAGGAAGCATGCATTTGGCCAAGCGCCTTATTACAGAAGCTGCAGAAGGGGGGGCACATGCCGCCAAATTTCAATCCTACAAAGCTGGAAAACTCGCTTCCAAGCACAGTCCTGCATATTGGGATACAAACAAAGAACCCACGGAAAGCCAGTACAAGCTATTTAAGAAATACGACAATTTCGGACAAGAGGACTACGAAGAACTAGCCACCTATTGCAAGGATTGCGGAATTGATTTTATGTCTACCCCTTTCGATCTCGACGCCGTGGATTTTCTCAATCCCCTGGTTCCCGCGTTTAAAATTGCTTCAGCAGACATAACCAATGTGCCTTTAATACGAAAGTGCGCACAAACCGGAAAACCATTACTAATATCCACAGGCGCATCAACTCTTCCTGAAATAGAGTTTGCCATCCAGACCGCCCGCCAAGCTGGCGCCTCCCATATTGCTATTCTCCATTGTGTCCTAAACTACCCAACGCCTATTGAGCATGCTCAACTTGGAATGATCCTGGTACTTAAAAGAACGTTTCCTGATTTACTGATTGGCTATTCAGACCATGTAGTGCCAGATGAAACGATTAGCTCACTAGAAGTATCTCTACTACTAGGCGCAAGCATCCTGGAAAAACACTTTACACACGACAAAAACCTGCCTGGAAATGATCACTACCACGCCATGAACAAACTGGATCTACAACGATTTTGTGTAAAAGCCAGCAGATATGCCAAACTTATTGGTCATGAACGTCAGTCGATGGACAATGAGAAATCTGCGCGGGCCAATGCCAGGCGAAGCATCGTAGCCGCGAGAAGTATAAACAAAGGAGAAAGGTTTTCGGAGGAAAACCTGACCACTAAGCGTCCGGGGCTTGGTATAAGTCCGATACACTGGGATGAGGTTATTGGCCGCCAAGCAGCCAAAAATATTGATGAAGATTCATTGTTATCCTGGAGTGCCATCCTGGATAAAAATGTAGACTGAAGCCATGCTTCGTACTGAATGCATTTAGGCTGCTTTCAATCATTACTCCTTTCAGCCCCCTTAAAACCAGCAATCGACCAATCAAAAATGATTAAAGATTACTACGTCATCCTGACCGGCTCAAAAAATAACGCCGGTGATTTTCTGATCAAGCATCGCGCCAAACAGTTATTTTCTCAGTTTAGACCTGATCGAGAGATAATTGATTTCAATGGCTGGATCCCTTTTGATCAGAGTAAGCTAGAAATCGTAAACAACGCAAAAGCACTGATACTTACGGGAGGACCCGCACTACAAGAAAAAATGCGTCCGCGTGTTTATGGCCTGACCAGCAACCTTTCAGATATCAATGCTCCCTTAGCGACAATGGGGATCGGTTGGTATTCTCCGCACGGTAAATGGCATAACACCCACCGCTATACACTGAATTCTGATTCCAAAGCACTGCTTGAAAGAATCGCAGAAGATGATCTTATATCAAGCGTAAGAGATTACCATACCTTAAATGTGCTAAGTGGCATGGGGTTTACAAACTACCTGATGACTGGCTGCCCCGCACTTTACAGCAAAGAACATATGAACTTGCCACTGCAACTTTCACCAAAGCCAAAAAAAATTGGATTCTCATTGGGCGTCGCATTTCAGGGATCCAGAAGAATGCTGAAACAAATGCAGGACATCATATTAATGACCAGAGAACTGTTCCCAGATTCCAAACTGCAAATTGTATTTCATCATGGAATTTCTGAAGAATACCTGAAAACAGATGGCATGGCTAAATCATTGTTCAAAGCCCAAACCAGCTTTCTTGCATGGCTAGCGGAACAAGGCATTTCTCATATTGATATTTCTGGCTCTGCAGAAAAGCTGGTTGAATATTATAGCGATTGTGATTTGCACATTGGCTATCGGCTTCATGCACATATATTTATGAGTAGCATTTCAAAACCTTCCGTCCTGCTGAATGAAGACGGGCGAGGCATGGGGGTCTACAAAGTGCTGGGGGGGATCAATCTTGATGCCTACAGAAAAGTCACAAAAAACAAACTTGTTTCAGCACTCCATAAGTTTGGCATACCATTTGACCATATGAAACCAGCAAATAATCTGTTACAAGACTACAAAAATACAATGGCATATGAAATGAAGAGTGGCGTAAGGCTATACCAACCTCGTGAAAACATTAATCTCCACTACCGGGTAATGGAAGTATTTCTACGAGGACTCCCATGAAAAAAAAAATAAAAATAATGCTGAACAATATACGTTTATGTAGGTGTCATAACACCATTAAAGATCCACATCTGTTATCACTAAATTGTCAGATCAGGCATTCTTCTCTTGCTCACGGCGTTATGGTTTCCCGCGGAGCAAGCATACTGAATTCCTCCATAGCACGCTACACTTCGATCGGTCGCGGCACCAAGATCACCCACACTACCATTGGTTCTTTTTGTGCTATTTCCTGGGATTGCACTATTAACGCCATCACCCACCCTCTCGATCATTTAACGATCAGCGCTTTTCCTTATGCCCCCCATGTTGGCGCCTTTGTAGCAGAACGAAAACAAGAATATCAAATCGTTACTATTGGATCAGATGTTTGGGTTGGGGCCAATGCTATAATTATGCCAGGAATTGAGATCGGCCATGGAGCCATCATTGGGGCGGGAGCAATCGTTACACATAGCGTCCCACCATACCAAATAGTCGTTGGTAACCCAGCTAAAGTACTACGCTCAAGGTTTGACCATCAAATCGTTGAATCCCTCCTGGAACTGGAATGGTGGGCATGGGATGAAGAAAAAATAAAGTCCAATATCTCTTTTTTTCAGCACCCAATATCACGATCAGATATAAGCAGCCTAAAAAGACTGTAAACGCTTTATGATCCTTTCTTCTGCCATATACCTGGGATCGAGCCTGCTCAACAAAGCAGTTCCGTTTCTGCTTCTACCACTCTTAACCAGCTATTTAACTCCTGCTGAATATGGAACAATCGCATTATTTCAAATGGGCGTTTCACTATTTATTGCCCTATATGGCGGCCTTCACCTCAACATATCCAGAACATATTTCAAGTTGGATATCAATAACTTTTCCCGCCTTCTGACTTCCATATATCTCGTACTTGTTAGCATTTGGATTTTCACAACCATACTTACCACGCTGTATTATTTTGCTGGAGGCACCACCTTTGGGCTGCCCCAGAACTGGCTTCTCGCCATGCCTATTATAGCCGCCATGGGCATGGCCAATCTGCTTAACTTGACACTACTTCGCAGCCAAGAACGCCCACTACAATACGCAAGGTGGGAAATTTCACATTCGATCATCAACATGGGCATCAGCTATCTATTGGTCGCGCACTTTTTGCTGGGTGCAGATGGCCGAATGCTTGGAATCTCCATTGCCATTCTTGTTTTTGGTACACTCGGTATACTTCGCATCATTAGAACCACCCCTTTTCAAGGGCGCTTTTCTGTTGAAGACACAAAACAGGTAATTGCAATTTCTCTGCCGTTGATTCCCCATGTCCTCTCATCTGTAGCAATAACTAGTATTGACCTTGTTTTTATCCGCAACTACCTCGGCGAAAATGCTGTAGGGATATACTCCATTGGCTATCAGTTTGGCATGGTAGTCATGCTCTTCTCTGATGCCTTCCTGAAAGCTTGGCAACCTTGGTTCTTCAAAACGATGGACAAAGCAACCCTGCATAGCAAAATAGCAATCGTCAAAGGCATATGGAAGTTCTCTCTTATATTGGCTATTGGCGCATTTGCCTGGGGAATTTTAGCTACATTGATGCTGCCATACGTTGCTGACATAAGATATATTGATGCGATGCACTTGATTTTACCCATTTCCTTGAGCTACATTTTTTTTGGATGGTACCAGATGGTATTTCCATTCTTGGTTTATGCCGGAAAAACATCTAGCATGGCATACATCACTCCTCTAGCTGCTTGTATCAATATTGGGCTAAACTACCTCCTTATCCCCAAATACGGATATTCTGGTGCAATAATAGCAACCGCTCTCGCCTACTTTTTTATGTTTTCCTTGACATTTTATGCTGCAAATAAATACGTTAAAATGCCTTGGATCGCTAAAAAACAACATATAATATAAAGGCTGGTATTATGCATAGCTCACTATTTATTTGCTATACTCCACTGCATGCAATAATCGCAAGGAGGATCATAGAGGAAGAGAAGATCACAAACTACTCTGTACTTTTCTTCTGTGCCACGGACAATAAAAAGCACCGATACTATTATGATGTTATATCGCGTGGCTCAATCTACTCGAGATTTGAAGTCATAAAAAGATCCCCCATAAAGGATTTTCTTTTTCTACGAAATTTCGTCAAATACATCCAAGGCATTGGCTACAATTGTACTACTACTATTTACACAGGAAATATAAAAATTATTTATTCTCGCTTGGTTTTGTACTTGATGAAAGCGACCAAATACATTACTTTTGATGATGGATCAGGAAACATCAGCGGTGACGGGTACTTCTATACCAACGACAATATACTGAAATCACTGACATTTAGGTTGGCAGCCCCTTACCTCCAATACAGCACACTGAGAAACAGTATGCTGAAGCATTATTCTATATTTAAACTTCCCAACGTATATAGCAATGCACACTATATAGCGATGTTTAAGCCCAAACTGGATTCTCGGGACAAAGATGCTCTGAGGGTTCTTCTTACCAGCCCTTTTAGCGAGGATGGAGAAATGAGCAAAAATTGCGAAAATAATCTGTATCGTAAGATACTTGAAAAGTACAGAATTGATCAAATCTTGCCACATCCCAGAGAAAAACGGAAAAAAATTACTAACATTAAAACAGAATACATAGACACTAAGCTTATTGCCGAAGACTACCTTAATAACTTGTCTAAACAGTATGCCATAACAGCTTTTGGGCTGTATAGTACAGCCTTACTAACTTTAAATGAATGCAATGATATTAAAGTAGTCAATATTGATGCCCAGCTAAGAAAGCCAACAGACTGGCTAAAGCGCACCTTTTTGCAATTGGGGATCCCTACGGAATCTGCGTCCTTAAGCCCCAACCCCCATGAAACCAACAATTAAGGCAGGCGGATCTCAACTCTTCACATCCCAAACCCTTACTGCACCTTAAAGCCCATGCACTTCTCTACAATCACCAACTTGAGCAGAGCTTTCCAAACAAGTCTCGGGATTATCATTACCCCCCACTTCAGCCGTACTTGCCCTGAAGTCTCTTGAAACAACATTTGATCTCAGGACATACCTTAAGAAAAATACTTAATTATGAATAATGATCAACAAATATATCAATCTGGAAAATACCTGGAAAACAACCCGGATTGGCATCAGAGCGATAGCCAGTGGAAAGCGAAACATATTGCTTCAATATTAAAAGACAACAATTTATCTCCAAAAACCGTCGCCGAACTTGGCTGTGGCTCAGGCGCGATACTTCGCGCATTACAAAAATATTTTCCCAGTGATGTGGATCTCCTCGGTTACGACATATCTCCCCAAGCCATAGAACTGGCGAAAAACCACGAAAATAATCGGATCTATTTTCATTGCCAGGACATTACTCACAACTTGCCGGGGCAGCAGGACGTTTTGTTGCTTATCGATGTATTCGAGCATGTGGAGGACTACTTTGGCCTACTAAGAAAAATACGCAAAACAGCAAAATACTGTGTATTTCATATTCCGATTGACATGTATGCGTTAGCAGTGCTATTGAACTATCAAATGGTTGCAAGAGAAGCCTATGGGCATTTGCATTATTTTTCAAAGTCCACCGCATTGAAAAGCCTGGAAGACTGTGGATACGAAATCCTAGACTGGCGTTACACCAAGCCAGGATGGGAATTGCCACCAGAGGGAAAAATCAATGCAACGAAGGCCCGCTTGTTAAAATATCCTCGAATGCTACTTTTCCAAATTTCCCCAGAACTAGCTGCCCGAACGCTGGGCGGTTGCTCCGTGCTGGTTTTGGCAAAACCCAAGTAAAAGGCAGCTTTAATAATTCATATCTGGCATCTATGCACTTGGCCTATAAAACACTTCTTAACACATTTGTCCATAGGTATAGGAATTGTATTCAGTGCAATTAGACAGATTTATACCACAATGCTAGCCATGGATCATTAGACCAAGTAAATTATGTTATCCATCAGCAATAAGTTTAGAGCAGCGTCTTCATCCTGCTTTTTTTTAGTATATTTATTTATTTATACATTGTCACTGCTGTTTTTTTATAAGAATATATGGTGGAAACTAGAAGGCATAGCATACCTTGTCTGGTTATTTCACCCATTGGCACTCCTGCTTCTAGCATCCCTTCGCTGGGGCATAGGAAAGTTTACAGTATTTATTATCCCCTTTCTTCTGATGTCGATCGCCTTCTACTGGTCCTCTATTTTTCTCTTAGATTACTTTAGCCCTTACGAAATAGCGGCATCTACTTATTATATTGGCCTAGCTGGCATAACTACACCTGTGTTGATTTACTACCTACTGGACTATCTTTTCCCATCACCGCTTGCTAGAAACTTTGGGTCTCTCAGGGGGCGGCTATACGAGTTTGTCAGCACTCATCAGCAGATAGTTTACCTTCTTACTCTCCTTTCTGTTTTCGTTTCGATCTTCTTTACACTTTTATTTTTTATTAAGGCGGGTGGAATACCACTTCTTGCCGACAATCCTGAGCAAGCCAGAGTTGAAGCAATGAAGGGCGCAGGGTTAATTCACCGGTTGTCCTATTTGCCATTGCAAATGGCAGCCATCCTCCTCGGCATAATTGTGGCTTTCCGAAGCAATAAAACAGCATCGAAAAAAAAAGGGATAGTCTTTCTCGCCAGCCTCATGCTCTTCACCATATTTCTCAATATGCTGACAGGCCCAAGAGCATCCCCATTGTGGGCTCTTATATACTTATATATTTCTTATGAACTATTCAGGCATCAGAAAGTCCGAATTCGTCATGGAGTCTCTATTGTAGTAGCCATATTGGCTTTAGTCGCCATCATGGGGGGGGTTCGATATTCCGGACTTGAAGAGGTAAATCTCGCTGATACTGTAGAGCGGTTTGTCAACCGAATATACATGAACCCTGTTAACACCGACAGGATTGTGCGAACCTTCGAGACCCAAACACTGGAGGGAAACAGTTTCTGGATAGACTTGGCGGTACTAAAGCCCGGGTTTCAACCCGACCTAGGCACCATACTAAAAGAAAAAGTAGGCGCTGAGTTTGATGGAGGAGGCATTACGGTACCATTACCCGCCGAGGGATACCTTAACTATGGCATGACTGGCGTATGGGTATATGCAGTTGCTTTTGCCTTTATTTTAAAACTTGCTGAGTATCTTGTACATTTTGTACCAAATGTTTTACTCAAATCCATACTATTAGTGATAACACCGCTACAGCTAATGGGCGTAGTTACTATGGGAATTAGCGGCATTATTGTGAAAACAATCATACCGAGCTTGGTGGTCGCTTCTGCACTATATATTTTATTGCTTACGATGCTGACAATTAAGGTGTTGATACAAAAAAGGAAACCACATGGAAAGCCAGCCTAAGGCATCCTTTCTAGCACAGATCGATAAAAAATTACTTTCAGAATTCAAGGGGATCAGGAGGGGAACGGTTACTTTTCTCAACCCTTATTCCTATCTGGTCGCGAGAAAAAACCCTCAATATCTTGACAGTATAGATTACATAGCGATTGATGGGAGTCTGCTCGCAAAATTTCTTACTTTTACGTTAAGGAAAGTCGATCGACTTAGCTTCGATTTTACCTCTATGGCAAACCAGGTTTTCTCCTCCTTGGAAAATTCCGGCGGTAGTATCTATTTTGTGGGGTCTACCAACAGTAGCATAAAAATATTTATACGAAAGATCGCCCATATGTACCCTGATTTAAGAATTGTTGGTTATCGTGATGGCTATTTTAGCGATCAAAATGAGATGGCATTGTGCATTGATGACATCATCCATAAGAATGTCGATGTTGTTATAGCAGGAATGGGAACAGGATTACAAGAGCAGTTTTTATCTCTTCTGAAAACGGAAGGATGGCCGGGAGCAGGGTATACATGTGGCGGATTCATCCATCAAATTGCTAGTACCTCCAATGCACGATATTACCCTGACTGGGTAAATAACTATGGACTAAGGTGGGCTTACCGCATATATGATGAGCCAAAGCTTATCAAGCGCTATTTGGTTGATTACGGAACATTCTTACCAGTATTTATATGGGATGCAATATGTTACAAACTCAAATCCTAGATAAAATACTTGTATCTTTACTTCCTGGTATAAGCCTCAATAATTGGATCCTAATTTTTCCTCCCGGAGAACGTACAAATAGAGGATTGAAAATACATTCATAGGAATCATATGAAACATCGCCCTGTTAATAGTCGTTGAATCTACCGCCTCTATGTATCTATGGGTAAAGAAGAAAACGATAAATATAAATCCACCCCCTGATACTATCACGGACAGCGGCAACAGCATATCAGAACTCCACCCCCTACCTATATATAACAATATAAATAGAAAAATGATTCCATAAAAATACAGGTTCCAACTCAGGTATTGAAACATGTTTTTTACAATATATGGCCAAACTGCATGATACTCCAGGGGGAATTTCATAAAACTGGGTATTTCAATCACATCTTTGTTTATTTTTAATGCTCCTACTGAAGGGATATCGATCGAGATTCCGCCCATTAAAAACACCGCACCAAGCAATAGCAGGACAGCAAGGATAGAATAGCCCCTTAACTGGTATGGAATGAAGGCCAATACAAGCACCGGGGCTAGCGTAAATACCCACAGAACACCGGGGGACTTCATTTGCACACAAGCTATAGATGACAAAACAAATAACACAAACTGAATAAGGGATCGCGTCCTCACCCAGCTCAATAAAGCCATGCCAGCCAAACAAAAAAACGCCGCCATCCACAAATCGGCATACCCGGCAAGAGCGGTATGCACATTCAAAAAGGGCATGCTGAGTAAAATGTAGGTAGCAAGCATGGAAACATACGGCTTTACCCCTAACATTCTGGATTGGCCATAAAATGCCAGCCCCATCGCTACACTGGCAAAGAACCAGGGGATATTGATGTAGTTGTCCCGCCAGTGCCCCAAGCCCAAGGCCGTCCACAGCTGAATCAATGGCACCGTTATTGGGTAATCCCAAGCCACCCAGTTGCCCAGCGTATATGCGCCATTTAGGGAGGCATCCCCACGCCACGCTACCGGATCCACAAACGGCACTAAATCACCTAAATCGAACCAGACCCTGGCCTTTGGCGCCCAATTCATCCATCCATCCCAAGCAAACAGAGGACGCCATAGCACCTCCAGAAACAGGCTGTAAAAACGAAACATCAAAAATGCAAGCAACAAGAAAACCAATATACGCTGCCAGCTTCCATCACTCCCGCTAAAGGAATGAACGGGCTGTGACACACGCTGGTCAATACTGTTGGCATCATGGTACAAGTGCCCGCGAACCAGAACTGGCACTCCGATGCAAAACAATACCAGGCTAATCAATGGAAATGATAGATCCCATCCAGCCCAAGCCAGTAATCTGATAGCCAGCGTTGTAAAGAAGATCCCCAGTAAATACCCGTAACCCACCACAGCAGTCCAGTGCGCATCTTTCCAGAAGCACTTTAACCAAGCGCCTCCTACCAGCAGAGGCAATAATGCTGAAATAGTCAATCCAATCATAAATACCTAAACAAACAGAAAGAACTAAGCAATGGCTTATTATAGTCGGTTCCCTTCACAATTTATAAACTTCCCAGCCAAATGACTTCGCCTCAAACCGGAACAGTGTGTTAGACAGAAACTGTCCTGACAAATATCGGAACCGAGCTCTCAGTAAACGGGAAAACAAGCCACACGCATCTGGCGTGGCCAACCAGCCATAACAATTGTCATGAAACAATAGCACCCCTCATACTACTTGGCATGCTTTGAAACACGCATGCAAGAGAATTATTCCATACATTTCTTGACTATTTGGAAAACTGGTCTATGTTTAACTTATCCTTTCTTTCTTGGAGAGAAGGAGAATGATTATATAATTCAAATACTTAAATTCCATTGTGGCGACCAGTACACAATCACTGGGGCTGTTAGGCAAGACATAAATGAATTTGGAGGAAATAGAAAATGAAGACAACCAGTCTATTTGTAGCTGTATCCACTGTTGCGATATTTTCATATGCCATTGGCAGTTCTGCATTGGCAGATGATGACGCGATGATGGATGTAGATGATAATGCTGCATCTTTTTCAGGAGCATGGCCAACATCCACCAACCGTATCCTCTACTATGGTGATGACTACCAGTTTGCAAGCGGTACAAATTCATCAACCATTACCGCCGAAGCTGTTTATACAACGGCGGCCACGCTTGATGTAACCGGAAAATATCAGGTTTTTGTACGCTGGACGACACACCCCAATCGCGCTTCAAATGCAAGCTATCGAGTCTATGATGGCCCTGCTGACACAAGCATCAATGGTTCTTGCTTCAAAGACCAGCGAGTTAACGGCGGCGCTTGGCAATTTTGCACGGAAGTATCGTTAACAGCAGGAAATAGAGCCGTTGTGAAACTGGGAAACAATGCCAATGGTGTAGTGGTGGCTGATGGTGTGCGGTTGGTGCGGGTTTCTGTGGATAGTGGTGATATCGTAGATAACAGCATCACAAGTACAGACATTCTCAATAGTACTATTAGGGATTATGATATTGGTGATGAACCAGGCGTTGAGTATGCGGCTGCATCAAGTAGAAATATTGCAACAATCAGTACTAATCCAAACTCGAGGACAAACCTTACCTCATTTACCCTCACGGCTCCTACCAGCGGGTATGTCATAGTCCATGCAGTAGGGTGGGTTGATCCCGAAACCGCTCAGCACTGGGTGAGGCCTTGCATTAGCAGCATCTCCGGTGGAGCTAGCTGCAATAGCTGGGCACCAATCATCGAATCAAATACTACAGCAGATTATGAAAATGAAAAGCGCTATGCATTGACCAATGTCTATACCGTCAGCGCTGGTAGCAGCACCTACTATCTAAAAGCTTATAGAAGTGCTTCTGCAACCGGGACGATTGCATGGGGGGACTTCTATGGAATATTCGTACCTACCAGGTACTGAGTTGTAACCAAGATGGTTTTCGCACCAGTGCTAACCCAGCACTGGTGCAGAATTAGAATGCTATAACTATTTTCAATAAGATGGAGCAATCAATCATGTACCATCAACAACTATTGCTGTTGGTGATAGGCATCAGTGCAAGCTTCTTTGTATCTGCAAGCATCGCCTCACCAGCACAGCAAAACGCGGAGCAAGTGCTTTCATATAATAATGGTGTGCTTAGTGGAAGCGCCCGCAACCAGAGCATCAAGACCGCACTAAAATCACTTGGAAAAGCAGTCAAGCTCGACATTGAACAGCGTTACCGACCAAATGAAAAGGATACTATTTCCTATCAATTCAGCGGCCTTGACCTACAAACTGGACTGAAGGAATTACTTCGAGATTACAGTTACTTGCTGATACCATCTTCTGACACAACAGAGAATAACGGAAAACTGATTTTGCTTAACAAGAAAACTCGGGCATCCACGGAGCCTGCTTATGCGCACATTATTGCTACTCCGGTAAATATCAGCGAACCACCCCCCAATAAAGAAGCAGGAGAAATCATGGAAAAGAAACCTTTTGGCCCTCGTCCCCGAGGGCTGAATGAATTCAAGTCACTCCCGAATCTTGACCCCAATGTACTGTATGAGGAGCAAACTGCGGGCAATGAAAACGAAAAGCAGGCAAAACAACAGCTGGAAGAGAAGAGGCTGCAACGCGCCCTAGATGCGTTGGAAACCGACTTTGACAATCTTCATCAGGACGCCTTGGCAGAGCTGAAAGACATGAGTCTCCCTGAAGCAACTGCAGCCTTACTGGAAGTAGCATCAGGCACTTATGGGGAATCAGTCGACCTGCAATACAATGCTGCAAAAGCCTTGTGGGAACATGCTGCAAATCTACAGTACGACAATGTAGCGGCCAATGCTGCTCTGCTTAAGCTACAGAGCATCAAGGTGCCGGGAGTAGATGAACTTGCTCTCCAAGCATTAGCGGACATGAAGTATGTTACCAGCCAGAAGCTTGAATGAGACTGCATTTCGCGGGCAACAACCTCACAAAGCCCGACATAAATACGGGAAAGCTCCCAGCATTCACCCTGAGCAAGCCAATTTGTTCAGTCATTTATACCGTCCTGCTTCTTTTGGGCGTAGCGCATATCACTCAAAGCCTTTGCTGCCACTTCTCTGACGGCAGGTATTTTGCTGTCTTTTAGTTGCTTCAATGCATCATTTGCCAGTTGATTTTTGTAACCAAGATCCGCAGCATGGTGTGACAGTGCTTCTGCAGCGAAAAACTGTAAATCAGCAGATTTAGCATAGCCACCTTGCGCTGCCTCCAATAACGCCGCGACAGCCTCAGGAGCATCCATACCTTGCAACGCAGCCAAGGCTTGCCCATATAGGTTATCATAGCTAGTTTCCAAGACTGCCAAGGCCCTTTGTAGAAGGGCTTCAGCATAGCGCGCTTCCTGATCTTCCCTCTCCATGCGCTGCTCTTCCGATTCAGCCCCATAAGCCAGTTTCGGGGCTAGTTCTTCCAGCGACAAGAAATCATCCAGACTTCTCAGCCCAGGTGTATTCTTTCTTCCCTCCTCAGAGGGAACCTGCACTTCGCCCACTGCATCCCTCTCTTTATGTTTTGCATCGACATTGATATCAGTTTGCAAATGATATCGCGACCCATTACCCCCATTTTTCCTATCCAGCAAAATAAGTTTGCCCGGCGCTTTTTCCTCCTCTGCGGGAATAAACAGATAACTGTAATTTTCTAGCAGATCTTTCAATGCTACCCGCAACCGCACATTTTTCAGCTGATAGGAGACTGTCTCATTATTCTCTGGTTTGTAGTGATATTCAATCTCCAAATTCGCGGATCTACCTATGGCCGCAAGCATTTGCATGATCGGCTGATCGAGCGCTACCCCGGTCAATAGACCTTTCTTGTACTGAATATCATTCTCCACTTGTGTGGCTGCAATAACACTACCTTGATGCTTAGATACAGCAAACTCATTGGCAGGAGCTACCACACATACACTGACACTTACCATCAGCAAAATACCCCGGCTAAACATCGTCAAATCCTCCTCTACGAGATAGCGTTTATGCCAAAAAAATTGGCATAAACGCTATTAAGGCAACTAGATCAATAACGCGTAGGATAGAATGCACCAATTACCCTGTTCCAACTGATTCTTCCACCAGCAAACTCACTATGGCAGGCTTTTAGATAAATAGTTTTATTTCCTGATCCTACACTATAGACGTTTTGTAAATGCCACATTTTTTCATTTTTGTAATAAGCCGTGTTTTCTGATTCAATTATCCACGAATAGCCATCACATGTATTTCCGCCGCTGGCATCGTCAAGACAAACTCTCCAGTAATTGCCCGCAAATGTATTATTAACTACACCACTTGCCTGAACCACAATATAGCCCGGTGTGGGGGCAGAAATAGTAATGGATGCAAGATCACTATATGAAGAGCACTGAGCTATTCCTGCAGCATTATGCATTCCCAAATTACTCCACTCGACACCAGGCTCATCGCCAACATCATAATCTCTAATAGTACCATTGAGAATATCTGCACTTGTGATACTGTTATCTATGATATCACCACCATCGACTGAAACCCGAAGCAGTCGTACACCATCAGCTACAACTACACCATTGGCATTATTTCCTAGTTTCACGACCGCTTTCTTCCCTGCTGTCAGCGAAACTTCTCTACAGAATTGCCATGCGCCTCCATTGACTCGCTGATCCTTAACACAAGAACCATTAACAGTTACATCTGCTGATCCATCATATATTCAGTATTGTGCATTTGAAGCGCGATTGGGATGCGTTGTCCAACGTACAAAAACCTGATACCTACCCGTTACATCAAGCGTGGCCGCTGTTGTATAAACAGTTTCAGCTGTTATGGCTGATGAATTAGTACCATTTGCAAACTGATAATCATCACCATAGTAAAGAATACGGTTGGTAGATGTCGGCCACGGCCCTGAAAAAGATGCGGCATTATCATCTACATCCATCATTGCATCATCATCTGCAAAAATGCTATTGCAACTCATTGCCAGCACTACAGACACTAAAGATCTTATTATGATAATCTTGGGGTCACTTTTTATCTTCCTACTCCACATCACATACAATTCAACCACACATCAAAGACTTACAAAGATTATCCTATAAATGGAATTGACTGCATACATCTTCGTAGTCTTTAATAATTCTTGATTGGAAGTATTTCCTATCCAGAGCAATCATCCAAATCGGATAAAACCCTTCACTTTAAATATAGACCAGTATCGGTATTTTATTTTGAAAGCATGGATAGATAGTAAAGCTTTTCCCCGCCTTTTGATCCTCATCAATTGCACGATCTTTTTTACCAACCAGCTTAGCTCCACACAGGTAGATACGAGATTTATTTGGGCAAAGCTTGGGTCAATTAGTTTTATTTATGACAAACGTATCACCGAATCTGTCATGATCAACATGATGAGCATAAAACCTTTGTTTTGGCCCCCAATGCAATATTCCAGATTTTTCATCAAAAACAGGAATTGGAGAAGGTTGTAGCATGATTACATAGTCACCTGGTGTAAAATATTTAGATAGCCAACGAGATGAAGAATACTTTCCAAAATTGTACACATTGTGGGGACTCAAGTAATACATCAACCTTACACGCCAGAAACTTCTGTGTGATTCACTAAACACGAAAATACGCACTGGTTTTTCTGGAAGAACTTTTTCGCGGAGCCTTTTTGCATAGATGTAGATTGCAGCATCCTCCGCCGCCAAATGCTGCTCATGGTGACTCTTCCCCGCAAATAGATATTTGGTATCCGCCAACTGCCGCCACAAATTCACCTGCCATTTTCCGTCCAGTGCAAACCAGGCGATCATGAACATGGTGACGATGGTTTTGAAGTCCCAGATCTGGCGGGTTATCGAGAGGCGGGTATTTTGGGGTTTTTTGTTGGTTGAGGGTTGTGGATTCCGGCCTGCGCCGGAATGACGGGAATCAGGTGCCTGTAGGTCTGAATTCCGGCCTTTGCTGGAGTGGAGGGAGTTGGGTTTTGGAGCAATTGGGTGCTGGCCTTCACCAGGAGCATCGCCATTAACTTCAGCATGTCTGACCGGGCGGCGGACATCTTCCATTTCTAATTCAAATCGTACCTTTGGCGTTCTATAGAAGAACAGCCACAGGCTATAGAGCGCCATCGCCAATCCACACCAAGCAGCAGCTACCACTACGGGCGATATCAGCGCATTCTCGGGCATGCCTTTGATGGCGTTGATGGATTTCTGGCTCCAGCCTTCAAATGCATTCCACTCTGTCCACACCAATAGCAGCAGTGATTTCACTGTCAAAGGGCTGAAGGTAATTTGTTCAATGGTAATCGGCTGATCACGCAAGTCACCAGAAACACTGACGCCCAATTCCGTAACCGCACCTTTCCATTCTGGCTCATTGCCCATGTTGTAAGCAGAAAGGTAATCCCCATTCCAATGCAGTTTTGCGAACAGGGTTTTATGATTGTGGGTAACTGTCCGCCAGTAGAGTACAACTGTGGCACCTGGGGTGCGACCGGTTACTTTGTACTCCACGACGGGATATTGGGAAGCATTGAATTTGGCTCTTTTTGAAGAGATAACGGCGGATTTCGCTTCATCCAGCTCCAGTAACCTGAGCTTGCCACCTTCATGATCACCTTTGCCGATGGCAATATAGAAGTCCTTTCCGGTCAGCGTGATGGGCTTTATCTTCGTCCCTGCTGCCAGCTGCGGATAATGCCATGCGAGGAATCCCACTACCAGGATCACGCTGCTGATGAGCATAAAAACTATGGCGGCAAACAGTGCGCGCAGAAAACCTCTATTGCTGGAATCTGGTTTTGCTTTATTGATAACGGACATTCAGGGCTTTACTGATTTAAGAGGCTTTTTCTGTTCAACTGGTTTCGGCCCGCGGCAAAATGAGGAAAGCATTGAAATAGCGTCCATGTAGTGAGTGTTAGTAAAACATACCCAGAGCTTTACTTCCTTGTCTTTATTATAGCGCCATACGCTTGAAGCGGCAGGCTTTACTCACAAGCTTTGAAAACTGGTTTGATTCCAGCAATATCAATACATTGGATATCCAGACAAGAGGAACGATGATCTTTCCCTTTCAGTGGTTCGCCATTAAACCATCTTAAAGAAATGACCTGAAGTTATGCGATAAGCTTGCGAATTGCACCAACGCAGTCCAGTGTGTGTTTCACTACATTCTATAGTGAGGTACATTATGGTGCCGAGTTGATTTCGATGCCATGCATTGACCGTTACGATTATTGCGACCCTTGCAAATCAGGACTTGCAATCCGTTTGCAGCCAATTCCATTTGCCCATGATCCCGCAGCAGTTAAAGACAGCGCTTCTACAAATAATTCGATTTTCGTCATACCCGCGCTGGCCGGAATGACAATTTATAGAGGCGCCCTCAATTCATACTTTTATCACGGGACCAGGAATAGCAAACACACCTGAATCAACGCCCTCAGATATTTCCTACATTATACTCAGACAATTGCCATATCTAAAAAGACCGACGATCGGCAGAATAAACCCATCGCTGAAGACCAACGCTCAGGAAGAGCAGACAGACAAGGAAGTTTGTCGAAAAGGGGTTTCAAAGACTTCAAGCGTAAAAAAGCCCCGATTACCTGGAAGTGGTCGGGGCTTTTTGCCATATTGGTGATCTGTTGCCACACTTGTCGCCCCGGCACACGACTCCAGGGATGGAGGAGGTACGAGCCCATGGATGGGCGAAGCCAGAATCGAGGCCGGGACTCATTTCGCACAATGGATTCCGGCCTCGATTCTGGCTTCCTGCTTCATTCTACCTCCTCCATCCCTGGAGTCGTGCGCCGGAATGACGTCAGTTAAGGGATTCAGCTTTCCTCGCGCATCTGTTCTTCCACTTTCTTGTTGCGCGCCTCGATCTCAGCCTGGGTGCGCGCCTCCCAGATCTCCCGTCGCTCTTCCACGCGTTTTTCCCAAGCCCCAGGTTTTTCAGGGATGATTTTTTCGCCGAACAGAGCCTGGCGCATGAGTTTGTAGCCAAACTGCAGCAAAGCCACATCATCTTTTTTGATCTGCTCGTAGGTTTCTTCGGGAATATCATAGCTGGCGCGGAACTTGTCGCTCAACACGAAACGACGGAACATATCGGTATTGTAGGACGCCATGAAAAACAGTTGCAGACTCATCTCACTGGGTTTGCCCACGCCGGGGCCTGCAGATTTTTTCTTTAAAATCAGTTCGTACCATTCCTGATTGTAGAAATCGAACTCGTCACAGCCCTGCTCTTTCCGATATTCTTCTACGGTAATTTCCCGATCTTCCTCATGGCCCTTGCAGTGCTCTTCCACCACCAGGGAATACTGGGTTCTGGGCTCGCTGGAATCCTTTTCCCGAATATTCAGCACCGCCAGGGGATAGTAGCGACAAACCGTGGGACGGTTTTCGTATATGGTACAACCGTTTTCGGGGTCAAGAAACAGGCAGGCGCCCGTTTCATCGGTTTTCATCTTGAGGCCAGGCACCTGATCCTGATCCATGGGATAGGGCACGGTATGGGCATTGAGAAATTCTTCGGATGTCATGCCCAGGTGTTTTTTCAGACGCAGCACATCGTAGGGCACCAGCGTAATATCCGATTTCTTGCAGCAGGCGTTGAAGCAGGAAATGCCCTTGTGACAATTGAATTTCAGCCTGCTGTCGAGGCTCAACACCGCCGGCAGGGTCGGGCTCTTGAAGGGGATATCGAATTTTTCATCACTCATTTCGGGATAACCTCAGCGCAATCGATGCACCTGTTGTTCATGAAACCATCAAATGAATATCGACAAATAGTAAGACATTACTCATTCAATATTCAATTGTGGGCTTGAAGGTTTATGCAGACTCTTCCTGCTGAGAAAATAAAATCCGGACGCCTCGCGGCGCCCGGATTCCCGTCTTCAGACCGTCAAGTAAGACTTACTTGAACAGCTTGGACTTGTCCACCAAGTCTTTGTGGGCGCGCTTGAAGCAGGTCCACTTCTTGGTTTCCTTGTCGTAAACAGAGTTTACGAAGCACTTCCAGTTTTCTTCATCAACGAAGTTCTTGTCCATGCGGTAGTAGAAACCGGGGTAGCGGCTCTCTTCACGGAACTGGATGTGTTTCATATGCGCTTCCGCTGTGAGGATGCGATGGTAGTTTTCCCATGCACGCAGGAGCTCATGGAGATCCTTGGCGCGCATCTTCAGGGAGTCTTCCTTCAGCATTTCCAGCTTCTGCTCCGCCAGGTCGAGCATGTGCTCGTTGGTGGTGTAGTAGGTGGCGACACCGGCTACATACTCGTCCATGATCTTCTGCAGACGGAACTGCAGCATGCGGGGAGTGATGTAGTTGGGGTTGACATCGATGGCGGTGGTGTAGTCCTTGTGCTCGAGGAAGTTGCGCACGGGACGATAGATCTCTTCCACCAGCTCATCGACAGAGGTGTCCAGCTCGGGAACCCAGTCCTTGTTGTCCATGACGAACTTGACCATGGACTTGGCACACATACGACCTTCGGCATGAGAGCCGGAGGAGAATTTGTGGCCGGAAGCACCAACACCGTCACCAGCAGTAAACAGGCCTTGTACCGTGGTCATGCTACGGTAGCCCCAGTTCCAGCCAGAAGGCAGATGCTCAGGAATGCCCTCGCCCAGCGCTTCTTCAGTTGGCGCGCCAACATCATCAGGACCGGAAACCCAGATGCCGCAGCAACCGGAGTGGGAGCCCAGCAGGTACGGCTCGGTAGGCATCAATTCGGAGTTCTTCTTCTCCGGCTCGATGTTCTCGCCCGCCCAGATACCACATTGACCGATACACATGTCGAGGAAGTCTTCCCAGGCTTCTGCTTCCAGATGCTTGACTTCGCGGGGAGAGAGGGTCTCGCGCAGGTTTGCCAGCGCAGTAACGGTATCCATCCAGATCGGGCCGCGACCTTCCTTCATCTCCTTGAGCATCAGGTGGTTACGCAGGCAGGATGCGGGTACGGCCGCATGGCCATAGGGAGGGTAGTCGTCCAGCATTTCCTTGTTGCGCACCATATACACTTCGCCAACGCCATTGGTAGCCTGTGACTTGAACAACAGGAACCAGGCACCCACAGGGCCGTAACCGTCTTTGAAACGGGTAGGCACGAAGCGGTTTTCCATCAGGGTCAGCTCGGCACCAGCCTCGGCAGCCATGGAGTAGGTGGAACCGGCGTTCCATACAGGATACCAGGCACGGCCCTGGCCTTCACCAACAGAGCGGGGGCGGAAGATATTTACGCAGCCACCAGCTACCAGCAGGCAGGCCTTGAACTTGTAAACAACAACCTTGTCGTCGCGGGTGGAGAAACCGACAGCACCGGCGATGCGGTTTTTGTCTTTCTTGTCGTTGACCAGCTTGACGATGAAGATACGCTCCTGGATGTTGTCCACGCCCAGTGCTTTCTTCGCAGCTTCCGCCACGATCCACTTGTAGGACTCACCGTTGATCATGATCTGCCACTTGCCGGAACGCACGGGAGTACCGCCGTCTTTCAGGGAAGTCATGCCTTTGGCGCCGTCGAAACGCTCACCGTTCTCGTCTTTCTTCCAAATGGGCAGACCCCACTCTTCAAACAGATGAACAGATTCGTCAACGGAACGGCCCAGATCGTAGGCCAGGTCATCACGGGTGATGCCCATGAGGTCATTGGATACCATGCGGGTATAATCCGCGGGATCCTGCTCGGGGCCAATGTAGGTGTTGATTGCAGACAGACCCTGGGCAACGGCGCCGGAACGATCCATGGCGGCCTTGTCTACCAGTTTCACGGAGATATCGACGCCTTCCTTCTTGGCAGCCTCGATCCAGGGGCCAATTTCATAAGCGGTACCGCAAGCAGCCATACCACCGCCGATGATGAGGATATCCACCTCTTCTTCGACTACATCGGGATTACCGAATTCAGCCATTTTATTTACCTCTATCTTTTCAAAGATTAAATTCTAATGATCAGAACTATGGATTACTTGCAGATCAGCTCGCTGGGATCGCCAGCACGGAAGCCGTTTTGCTCGTTGTGGTTGAAGAAGGTGGAATCGCCAATCTTGGCAATATCAGCTTCTGGCTTGTTGCCATACGGATCAATAGAACCTTCCGGAGTGGTACGGATGGGAAACTTGAAGCGCTTCAGGGTGCCATTGCGGAACTTGATGGTCCACATAATGGAATCCGTACCGCGCAGAGGCTGCACAGAAGCACCCAGAGGCACGATATCGGCGTAGGGACGCGCTTCGATAGCGTTTTGCGGGCAGATCTTGATGCAGGAATAGCATTCCCAGCACTGATCAGGCTCCTGGTTGAAGGCCTTCATCGCATGTCCGGTTTCAGAACCGTCCATATCGAGTTTCATGAGGTCATGCGGGCAGATGTACATGCAAGCGGTCTTGTCCTGACCCTTGCAGCCATCGCACTTATCGGTACGCACAAATGTAGGCATCGATAGTTCTCCTTAAAGTTTACACTGCAGTGAATATTCACCGCCGAAGCGGTCTTCTTTTCAATCGGATCAAGCAAACCCCTAGGCCTTGCCCGCTCCAAAAAATCTCTCGTTACCCTCTTGCGGAAGCACTCGATGGCAGCAAATATACCACAGCACAAAGTCATCCAGGGCAATACAGGGACGGTAAAAATAGTTTCTTGACGGCAAAAACGCCAAACAATTTTACCGCTAGCAGGCATAAACAGGCTTTATCTGTAATACTGATAGACTTTGTAAATCAAGCTATTAGATTCAATAACAGGCATACTTACCCCCTCATGCATCCAGCCGGAACTGACCCACATCAACTCCCATGAACAAGCCAGCAGACACATTATTACTCATCGCTCCCGGCTGCCCCCACTGCCAGTCGGTTCTCCACAGCCTTTCGGAGCTGGTGAAAAACGGGAACATCGGCCGCCTGGAAGCAGTCAACATCGCCGTCCATCCTGAAGCCGCCCAAGAGGTCAACACCCGTACCGTGCCATGGATGCGCATCGGGAACTATGAACTAAGTGGCAATTATTCGCCTGGCGAACTGAAGGACTGGGCAGAAAAGGCAGCCTCCGGCGCTGCATCTACCGACTATATTCGCGAGCTGCTGGAACAGCAGAAACTTAATCTGGCCATACGCCATTTGCAAGATCACCCGGAACAACTATCGCAGGTACTGAAACTCATGCTCGAAGAAAACGCCTCACTCAGCGTAAAATTTGGCATCGGCGCGATCTTTGAAGAACTTGCAGGCTCCGAAGAGCTGAAAGACCTCGCACCGGAACTGGGCGCACTGACCCTTGACAAAAAAGCCAACATTCGCGCAGATGCCGCCTATTACCTGGGACTGAGCCACTCACCCCTGGCCAGGGAGTGGCTCACCCCCCTGCTGCAGGATCCGCAACAAGATGTCCGCGAAATCGCAGCTGAATCACTGGATATGCTGGAGACCCAAACATGAACAGCGCCCGAAACTACCTGCTCATCGGCGCCCTGGCGGGCTTTCTTGCCGTTGCCCTGGGGGCCTTTGGCGCCCACGGCCTGAAAAACATGATCTCACCGGCCATGCTGGACATATTCAACAAGGGTGTGCATTACCAAAGCACCCACGCACTGGCCTTGCTGGCTACCGGGCTACTGCTGCGGGAACAGCCCATCCCCAGCCTGCGTTGGGCGGGGCGCTTTTTTACCCTTGGCATCCTCCTGTTTTGCGGCAGCCTGTATTTGCTGGCGACCACAACCAACCGCTCCCTGGGCATGATCACCCCCTTGGGCGGCCTGTCTTTTCTCGCAGGATGGGCACTCCTCGCCATCGGCAGCTGGAGTGCGGGAAAAACCCCATGACACACCGGCTGTTGATCGTGGAAGACGACAGCTCCCTGAGCCAGATGCTCACCCTGCATTTTGAAGATCAGGGCATGGAAGTGCAGGTTGCACACAGTTGCAACAGCGCCCTTGTGCAGGCAGAAAATTTCCACCCTGACCTGATCCTGCTGGATCAACAATTGCCCGACGGCCTGGGGAACGAGCTTATCACCGGGCTGCTGGCGCACAGCCCGTTATCGCGCATCATCATGATGACCGGCGTGCACGACCTGGAACTTGCTATCCAGACCATCCAGAATGGCGCCGCCGACTTCATCCACAAGCCGGTGAAAACCAGCGTTTTACAGGCTGCAGTAGACAAGGCTCTTGCCTACTCTCCAGCAGTTGCAACAGAACAGGGGCAGACCACGCCACAGATTCGGGAACTGATCGGGCGCAGTGATGCAATGCTGGAAGTGAGCAAGCAAATCGCTCTCTCGGCGCAAAGCAATGCCACGGTGCTCATCACCGGCGAATCCGGCACGGGCAAGGAAATCGTGGCGCGCCTCATTCACCAATACAGCAAACGCAGCGGCGAGTTTGTCGCCATCAACTGTGCCGCCATCGTCGATACCCTGCTGGAAAGCGAACTGTTCGGCCATGAAAAAGGCGCTTTCACCGGCGCCACCAGCAGCAAGCCCGGACGGTTTCAGCAGGCCGAGGATGGCACCCTGTTTCTGGATGAAATTGGCGAACTGGCACAACAGCTGCAAGCCAAACTGCTGCGCGCACTGCAGGAGCAAATGGTGGAACCGGTGGGCGGCAATAGCGCCGTCCCGGTAAACACCCGCATCATCGCCGCCACGCACCGCGATCTGTTTCAGGCCGCAAGAGACGGCCTGTTCCGGGAAGATCTGGCCTACCGGCTGGATGTCATCCACATCCATCTGCCGCCACTACGGGAGCGCAGGGATGACATTCCCCTGCTGGTGGAAGCCCTGCTGACGCGGGCAGCGCAAAAAATGGAGCGTCCGGCATCCCCCATTGCCCCCGAGGCGCTGGATCTTCTTCTGCGTCATGACTGGCCGGGCAATGTGCGCGAACTGGAAAACATCCTCACCCAGGCGCTGGTACAGGCCCGGGAAGGCATCATCAGCGCCGACCTGATCCGGTTTCATCCCTCCCGGAACAGCCGAACCCAGGATCCGATTACTCCAGACAACAATACCCTGCCCACCCTGGAGGAGGTAGAAGCGCAGCATATCCAGAAAGTGCTGTGGCACACCGGAGGACACAAGGGCAACAGTTGTCAGATACTGGGCATTTCCCGGCCTGCCCTGGATCGAAAGATCAAAAAATACCGGCTCCGGCTCGACGACAAATGAAATCCACTCCTGCAGGCCCGACGCCCTGAATGTACAAATATCTGGTTGCCGGGGCGATAAGCCCCAATACCCAAGATACCGTCATTCCGGCGCATGCCGGAATCCATAAGCTCTTGATATCTTTAGACGCTGGCCTGCGCCGGTGTGACGAAAATAGAAGTATTCGAGATGCCCTATACGTCATTGAAAATAACTGCACGTCCTTGTGCAGCGTACAGGTTGTTGAAAAACAGCGTTTTTCAACAACCTGGCAAGGGCATTGAATATAATGTTTCGTTACATTCACGCGCGCCATTGTACAAAATGTTACGACAGTTCATTACAAAAGCGCCCCTGGCACAAGCAATAAATGCTTACCAATCAGTAATTTATTATATTGGCACAGGTTGTGCTTGCCATACTCAGACAAACAAAAACATCAAGGGATGGACAAGCCTGCTCATGAGCGACCTGACAACCACCTTCACCGACGCCATTTCCACACCGGAATCTCCCTCAGCCCGGGAAATCCGCTTCCAGGCGCTGTTCGGGAAATACATGAACGACCTGTTCCGCTACGCCTACTGGCTGGTGTATGACAAGGCCGTCGCCGAAGACCTGGTGCAAGAAACCATGCTACGGGCCTGGAAGTCCATGGACAGGCTGCAAAAACCTGAAGCCGCCAAAGGCTGGCTGATCACCATCCTGCGCCGGGAGAACGCCCGCCGCTTCGAGCGTTTTCAACCTCAGTTCAGCACCATGCCTACGGAAACCCTGGCGGATGGCCACCGGGACTACGACACTTCTACCGAAGCTTTCGTCCTGCGCAACGCCATCGCCGAGCTGCCCGAAGACTACCGCGAACCCCTGCTGCTGCAGGTCATTCACGGCTATTCGCAAAAGGAAATCGCGGCAGAGCTGGGCATTTCCGTGGCGGGGGCCGGCACCCGACTGTTCCGCGCGCGCAAGAAGCTGCGTGAACTGGTGGCTCCGGCCGAAGCCTGAGCCCCTTGATCACATCAGGGCCAGGCGCATCAGAGCGCTATTTACCGGCTATCAATGACCGGAACGAACCAACCGCAAGGAAAGAAGGTCCGTGCGTTCATAAGTAAAGTTGTAGCCGAATTCTGCAAAATTGACGCCCCAGGACGTGGGCGTATTACTCGGGAAGTCAGTGGTTGGAGACGAAGTCCATATATTTGAAACGGGTATCCCAGGGAATACGGCCACATTGATCGCTGGATCAAAACACCGCTTTTCCACAAGCGTAATCAATTCCTTCACATTGGGCACACGCCAGTCACTGTAGCCGGCAATTCGGCTGACCTTGGCTGCCTGCAAGGCACCACTCCAGTCATAAGTGGTCGCACTGCCGCCAGAACAATCACTTCCCGTTTGTCCCAGCGTACATTTTGTCCACATAAGCCCTGTTGTCTTGTGCGTAACGGTACCATCACCATGGTCATGAAAATCACTCGTCGGTGTCGTCGAGGGAATCTCGCTGTCACCGCGGCATGTTTGTGCCTCACTGGAAAATGCCGTAGCCAGCAGAGCAGCCGCCAGCAGGTAACGAGGTTCGAGGTTAATAAACTTTGACATAAGCTTACTCCGGGTGAAAAAACAGCAAACAATCACTTGCCGGAACGCACCAGGCGTACAAACACCGTAAGATTGCGGGGAAGAGCGCCAACAAATCCCATCCCAAAATCGACATTCGAGGCATTGGTCGAAGCAGCGGCACTCGGCAACGCACTCCAGAAATGCGTGTTGATGGTATTGGGGAAATAATCCGTATCGATGACAGGATCAGGAGCCAGCCGGTTATAACTCACCAGGCTTTGCAGCTCGACAACCGTGGGCACGCGCCAGTCGGAGAAACCACACAGCTGCTCCGCATTACTGCCATTGACCAGACTGTTCCAGTCCGCATAATACGCACCAAAACCATTGCCCTGTGCCGTCTCACCTCCCCAACGGTAGGTATTGCCCTTGAAGTGAATGCCCGCAACATCGGTTTTTACTTCCCAAGTCAGGCCGGTAACGTTATCCCTCACACAAGACCAATTGGTGGCATTCGCCGGCAGCAGGCCACCGGCCATACTCAACTTGGTAAAACTGAAACCAGCATGACCGTCGGCATCGTTGCCACGAGTAACATCACGACCCGATTCAGCATCCTGGCCGGGAAAGGCAACGACCGGGCAGGCAAGGCCGCTGTTGTCTTCATCGGCGCAAGCGACGATGCCCGTGTCGTTCATCGTGATCAGGGCAGAATAATGGGGGGCGATGCGCAAGCGCGCCTGCTCCTCGATCGTAAAGGGCCCTGTCAACGTCACATGGGAAGCGGCAAACAAGGAAAGCCACGCATCGGCAATCACGACCACATTCGGGCCGGCTTCAATCGTGGTATCGGAAGTACAGGTCGTTTGCGCGGCGCTGTAGGTTACATCATGAAGATCGCCCGGCGCACCGGAACAGATTTCAGCCGCCAGCCCCTGCACTGTGAATCCGGACAGAAACACCAAGCTGACAAGCCGGCGTTTCCCTGGTTTTTTGCTCACTTGGATCATCATCTCATACTCCATGATTTGCATCATTCGAGATCGAATACATCAACTACACAACTGCAAAAACCCTACATCTCATATGAAATATAGTTTATTTCTGCCCGTTCTGCCAACGCGGCAAAGCGCTTCTCGTCAAACCGGAAAAATATGCAATAATCGCCTTTAGTTACCAACACAGAGAGTTTTGTGAAATGCCCTCATTCGACATCGTTTCCGAAGTAGACCTGCAGGAAGTGCGCAATGCTGTGGATCAGGCCAACCGCGTGATCGAAACCCGCTTTGATTTCAAGGGCGTGGATGCCAACTTCGAGCACAAGGAAAACGAGATCACGCTGAAGGCAGAGCAGGAGTTCCAGCTGCAACAGATGCTGGACATCCTGCGTGAAAAATTAGCCAAGCGCGGCGTGGACATCAAGGCTATGGACATCAAGGATCCACAAACCAGTCTCAATGCCACCCGCCAGCAGATCATCATCCAGCAGGGCATCGAATCCGATGCGGCGAAGAAGATCGTGAAGGAGATCAAGGCGGCCAGGTTCAAGGTGCAGGCCCAGATCCAGGGTGACCAGGTGCGCGTCACGGGCAAGAAACGCGACGACCTGCAACAGGTCATCACCCTGCTCAAGGAAAAGGACTACGGCCTGCCCCTGCAGTTCAAGAACTTCCGCGACTGATGCCTGAACTGGACAGGGGAACGAAAGTCTACGCTGCCATACTGGGCGCGCTGGTACTGGGGCTGATCTTTCTGGCCCTGTACGAACCACCCCAGGTGTCCCGCCTGAACGACAGGCTGGAAGCGGACGCGCAAGTCGGCAGCTTTCCCTACGCCTTTCGCGTGCTGCGCATCAGCAACGGCGTCGCCGTCATGAGTACCCCGCGCTCCAGCGCCGTACCCGTGGCCCGGGTGCTGGACAAAATCTTCCCCGGTGTCGGCAACTCCGCCCCTAACTCCCCCCTGTTCCAGGAAATGCAGGCAAAACTGGCCGACACCCAGAAACGCGCCAAAGCCATCGTCATGGAAGATCCGGAAGTCAAACGGGTACAGTGGGAGCTGGACAGGGACTGGCTCATGCAGCATGGCATCAATCCCCTCGATACCCCATAGCGGCGCGCGGCCTTCCGCGTCAGCGCCGCCAGAACACCGGACTGAGCAGCACCAGCAGGGTAAAGATTTCCAGACGCCCCAGCAGCATGGCGAAGCAGAGTATCCATTTGGCCGAATCATGCAGACCGGCATAGTTGGCACCGACATCGCCCAACCCCGGCCCCAGATTGTTGATGCTGGCGGCAACCGCGGAGAACGCTGTCATCAGATCAATGCCCGTGGCTGCCAGCATCAGGTACATCATGATGAAGCTGGCGACATACAGGGCGAAGAACCCCCACACCGCCTCCACCACCCGCGGCGGAATGGTCTTGTCCCCCACCCGCACAGGGATCTGGGCGTTGGGGTGCACCAGACGTGCGATTTCCCGCATTCCCTGCTTGATCAGCAACAGAAACCGGATCACCTTGATGCCACCACCGGTGGAACCCGCACATCCACCCACGAAACTGGCAAATAACAGCAAGATCGCAACAAATCCCGGCCAATTATGCCATTCTGCAGTAGTAAAGCCTGCAGTAGTTCCGATGGAAACCGCCTGAAACAGGCCGTGCACAAAGTTTTCATGGAAGGTTTCATGGGTGGCGCTGAAATGCAGGCCCAGAGTGGTCGCCAGCACCACCAGGGTCAGCAGCAAAAGATAGAAGCGGAACTCGGAATCCTGCCAGTACACACGCAGGCTTTTCTGCCGCACCACGGAAAAATGCAGGGCAAAATTGATCCCGGCGAGAAACATGAACACCACGCCGACCAGATAGATGGCGGTACTGTCGAAATAGCCCATGCTGGCGTCGTGGGTGGAGAAGCCGCCAATGGCCACGGTGGAAAAGGCATGGCCCACGGCATCGAACACCGACATGCCTGCAAGCCAGTAGCCCAGGCCGCAGGCCACCGTAAGCCCCAGGTAGATGTACCACAAGGCCTTGGCGGTTTCGGTGATGCGGGGCGTGAGCTTGGAGTCTTTCATCGGCCCCGGGGTTTCCGCCCGGTACAGTTGCATGCCGCCAATGCCCAGCATGGGCAGCACCGCCACCGCCAGCACGATAATACCCATGCCGCCCAGCCACTGCAGCTGCTGGCGGTAATACAGAATGGATTTGGGCAGATCGTCCAGCCCCACGATGACCGTCGCGCCCGTGGTGGTAAGGCCGGATATGGATTCGAAAAATGCATCGGTAATGGACAAATGGGGGTATTCCGCCAGCGCAAAAGGCAGGGCGCCGGTGGCGGAAAGCACGGTCCAGAACATCACCACCACCACGAAGCCGTCCCGCAGGCGCAACTCCCGGTGCTGATGGCGAACCGGCAGCCAGCTCAGGGCACCCACCACCAGGGTAATGCCGAAAGCAACCAGAAACGCCTGATAGGCGCCGTCACCATACCCCAGGGAGACAACCAACGGCGGCAGCATGGTGACGCTGAACAGCATCAGCAGCAGCCCCAGGATGCGTTGCACGACGAACAGATGCATGCGGGGTTACTCCGGTTCCGTCCGCTTCACAGGAAGGTGATTCCAACCTGGAACAACTTTTCCACATCGATGATGCGTCGCTTGTCCACCAAAAACAGGATCACATGATCTTCTGATTTGATGATGGTGTCGTGATGGGCGATGATCACCTCCTCGCCCCGCACAATAGCGCCGATGCTGGTTCCCTTGGGCAGCTTGAGGGCGCCAATGGCCCTTCCCACCACCCGGGATGAATTGCTGTCGCCATGGGCGATGGCCTCGATGGCTTCCGCTGCCCCACGGCGCAGGGAATGCACCATCACCACATCCCCGCGACGCACATGGGTAAGCAGGGTGCCGATGGTTGTCTGTTGCGGCGAAATGGCCACATCGATACTGCCGGCTTCCACCAGATCCACATAGGCAGCCCGGTTGATCAATGCCATCACGTTTTTTGCGCCCAGACGCTTGGCCAGCATGGAGGAAAGGATATTAGCTTCATCATCGTTGGTAACGGCGCAGAAGACATCTGTCTCTTCGATATTTTCTTCCAGCAGCAGATCCTCATCCGCCGCATCACCATGCAGCACAATGGTGTGGCGCAACTGCTCGGCAGCGCTTGCTGCCCGCCCGGCATCCCGCTCGATAATCTTTACCCGGTAATCCTTTTCCAGACGCTCGGCCAGACGGCGGCCAATGTTGCCACCCCCGGCAAAAATCAGCTTGCGATGGGGTTTTTCCTCTCGCCGCAACTCCTTCAGCACCGCCGGAATATTTTCCGCCGCTGCAACGAAGAACACCTCATCCCCGTCCTGGAGAATGGTGTCGCCCTCAGGCTGGATCGCCTGGCCTTCCCGGTAGATCGCAGCCACCCTGGCCTCACCGCCATGCAGGTGCTGGTTCAGCTCACGCAGCTCCTGTCCCACCAGCGGGCCGCCCTCATAGGCGCGCACCGCCACCAACTGCACCAGGCCGCCAGCAAAATTCAGCACCTGCAGGGCACCGGGGTATTTCAGCAGGCGCTGAATATATTCGGTGACCAGTTCTTCCGGGCTGATCAGTACATCAATGGGCAAACCGCGCTGGCTGAACAATGAGGGAAACTTGCTGTATGCCGGCGCCCGCACCCGGGCGATCTTGCGTGGAGTGTGGAACAGGGTCCAGGCAACCTGGCAGGCGACCATATTGGTTTCATCGTTGTTGGTGACCGCGATGATCATTTCAGCATCGTCGGCGCCCGCCTGGGTGAGCACATCCGGGTGCGCCGCATAACCCTGGATGGTGCGCAGATCCAGCTTGTCCTGCAGGGACTGAAGCAGCCCCGCATCCCGGTCCACCACGGTAATATCATTGGCTTCGCTGGCGAGATTGATGGCCACACTGGTGCCCACCTGCCCGGCGCCGAGAATAATGATCTTCATCGCCGATCCTTAATCTCGATCCCGACACCGCGCAGCTTGCGGTACAGATGGGTGCGCTCCATACCCACTTCCTGGGCCATTTTGCTCACGTTGCCGTCATGTTTGTCCAGTTGGTATTCGAGATACACCCGCTCGAAATCCTCTCGCGCCTTGCGCAACGGCTGGTCAAAGGAAATGCCGGGAAGGCCGGTCTGCACAGATTCGCTTTTCATCCCCCCCATGGCGGTTTCCACATCTTCCTGGGTGATCTCATCACCAGCCCCCAGGATCAGCACCCTTTGCACCAGGTTGCGCAGTTCCAGAATATTGCCGTGCCAGTCATGGTTGCGCAGCAGGTTTTGTGCACTGACGCTAAAATGCCGGTAGGGGAGCTTCTCGTGGGTAACGAAATAGTCCACATAGTAGTTGAGTAGCTCCGGTACATCTTCCCGGTGCTCCCGCAGGGGCGGTATTTCCAGGGGCACCACGTTCAGGTGGTAAAACAGGTCTTCTCGAAAATTCCCGGCGCTTACTTCTACCTGCAAATCCTTCTGGGTGGCGGCAATGACGCGGATATCCACTTTCACCGGCTCACTGCCCCCGACACGCAGGAATTCACCGGTCTCGAAAGCGCCTGCCAGCTGTGCCTGGGATTCCAGATCCATATCCGCAATTTCATCCAGAAACAGGGTGCCGCCATTGGCCTGCTCCAGGCGGCCATAGTGAATCTTGTCATTTTGTTCGCTACCGAAAAACTCCAGGGAGAAGTTACCCCTGGCGGTAGCGCCTACGCTGACATCGATAAAGGGGCGCTCCTTGCGGCTGCTCTGGGCATGCAGGTAGCGGGCAAAAGTTTCCCGACCACTGCCTGCCTCGCCGGAGATCAGCACCCAGGTGTCGTGCTGGGCGATGCGCTTGATCTGCTCGCGCAGGCGCTGCATTACCTGGCTGTGCCCCACCGGCTCCATGATGGGGCGAAAATGCCGCCGCAGGCCGACGTTCTCCATCACCAGGCGCTCGGTTTCCAGGGCGCGCTCTACGGTGAGCAGCAACTTGGCCAGAGACAGGGGCTTTTCCAGGAAATCGTAGGCTCCCAGGCGGGTGGCCTCTACTGCGGTCTCCACCGTGCCGTGACCGGACATGATGATTACCGGGCAGGGCAGACCATCCCCCTCCGACCATTCCTTGAGCAGGCTGATGCCGTCAATATCCGGCATCCAGATATCCAGCAGAATCAGATCCGGACGCCGCTCACGCAGCGCCACTCTTGCCGCCTCCCCATTCTCCGCCAGGCTTACGCCATAGCCTTCATCTTCCAGGATATCCTTGACCGAATCCCGGATATCCGGCTCGTCATCCACTACCAGGATGAAAGGTGAACTCATAACCCCCTTGCTCCTTCTGTTACCTGTGCATACTTGGCTGGCAGACGCAGGATAAACCTGGCGCCCCCTTGTGCGCGGTTTTCCGCACGAATACTGCCACCATGTTCCTCTACAATTTTCTTCACAATCGCCAATCCCAGACCTGTACCCTTTTCCTTGCGGGTTACATAGGGTTCAAACAATTGTTCGGCATCTTCTTCCTGAAAGCCGCTTCCATTATCCTCCACCACAATCTCCAGGAACAGGGCTTCCTGATCCCGGGGCTGATAAACACCGGTACTGACGCGGATCTCGGATTTTTCAGCATCCTGCTGTGCCTCCTGCGCGTTCTTGATCAGATTATGCACTACCTGACGAAATCTTACCGGATCAACTTCCACCATCACCCCGGAAGCTCCAGGCTCGAACTCCAGGCTGCCACCGTACAGCGCCAGCACATCCGCCACAAACTCATCCGCCAGCAGCGGCTGGGCATTCAGATGCGAGGGTTTCGCATAGTCGGAAAAGGCGTTTACCATGGATTTCATGGCTTCCACCTGATTGACAATGGTGCGTGTGGCGCTGTCCAGTACCTTGCGGTCATCTTCCGGCAGCTTGTCCAGATATTTTCGCCGCAGACGCTCGGCAGACAGCTGGATCGGCGTCAGTGGATTCTTGATTTCATGGGCCAACCGCCGCGCCACCTCGCCCCAGGCCGCATCACGTTGCGCCTTGATCAACGTAGTTACATCATCAAACACCACCACGCAGCCAATCTCACTACTTTTTACCACTTTCAGGCGGGTGTACCCACAGATCAGGAACTGCCGACCCTTGGGCCGGTTCAGCACCAGTTCCTTGCGCCTGTCCTGTTCACCGGTTTCCATGGTACAGGCAAGCAGTCCGACAAAGGCTTCCAGTTCGGGATAGTCTTTGGCCAACTGGACGAAGGGCCGACCGACATAGCGGGCCACATCTGCGTCCAGTATCTGTTCCGCAGCACGGTTGGCGGTACGCAGATTGCCATTCGCATCCACAGCCACCACGCCGGTGGAGAGATGATGCAACACCGCTTCCAGATATTCACGCTGAAACTCCAGCTCCTGCTTGCTTTGTTCCGCCACATCCCGCGCCTGGGCCAGCCGCCGGGTCATGGCATTAAAGGATGCCACCAGAAAACCCAGTTCACCATGATACCTGGGCACCGGTATCTGCCCGTCCAGTTCGCCATCGGCAATGGCGCGAGTACCTTCGGCGATGGCCTGAATGGGGGCCACCATGCGCCGGGAAGTATAGAATGCTGCCCAAACGGCAGCAAACACACTCACCAGCAACACCAGAGACAGGGCCAGAATGAAGCTGAATTTGATAGATTCACGCAGATAGGCCCGCTGCCGGTAGGCAGCATAGGCGCTCTGCACGTTTTCGCTTAGTTCACTGATGCGTTCCGAAGTTGGAAAAATCGCCTGGAAGATCAGCCCCCGGGACAAATCCGCCACCAGGGTACGAATATACAGTTCACCAGATTCCCCGTAAGACATGAACTGCACATAGTTCTTGCCACTCACCACTTGCTGCAGAATCAAGGGATCCGGCGCGTTGGGAACCAGCACTTCGGGATTGATATGGCTGGAAGCCAGGATTTCGCCCTGGGGCGTGGCCAGCGCCACCTCTGTTGCACCGGAACGGGCACGCAAATCACTCAGGGCCAGGGTCAGCGCCGTCTGGGAGCTGTCATCGATATTCTCAAGCATCTGCTCTGAATAGCGCAACAACAAACGCTTGTTCATATTGAGGGTCGCCTGGTTCAGCTCCAGGGCATCCACCATGGCGGAATCGATCTGCACATTGAACCAGCTGTCGATGCCCTGCATCAAAAACTGCAGGGAGTAATAATAGACAATGCCTGCGGGGGCAATACCCAGCAGCACAAACATCATCACCATGCGCGCCATGAGCCGCGCACCGGCTTCATTGCGCCGGTAGTCACGCAGCAGGCGCGCCAGGTTCAGGGTGACGACAATGGAAAGCGCCACCAGCCCGATGACGATAAACACCAGCAGGGGAATAAACCAGCGGCTCAGTTCTTCAGATTTCAGTACCGCGCCACTGAGAAAATGCAGCGCAAACAACAGCAGCAACAGCAGCAGGGCGACCGCCCATGCCCCGGATTTCCAGGTCTTCAGGGTTGCAACCGCCATTCATATACCTTACTGCTCAAATGCCAACCGGGGGAAAGATAGGCACGCGGGCGCAAGGGCAAAGGCAAAGCGCCGATGTCATGGGCGGTCTGGACTTTGACCAGGTAGAAAACCTCTTTTTTCAATGCCCTGGCAGGAATGATTTTTTTCCCTTTCAGATCCCCCAACGCCACCAGAGCCGCATCCCGGGTGGCAAAGCGGCGTCGAACCCCCGCATCTGTGTCCAGCATTTCATATTCTTCCGCCAGGGGATGGTAACTGAGCTGTCTGCGGATCTTTTTCTTTATCAGGGCACTGCGCCAAAAGGAAGCGTCCTCGTGGTTGATGACCACTTCGGTTTCGAAGGTCAGGGGGACACCGTTTTCCAGGGCTTCTTCCATGGTGCCGCTTAACTGGTAATTTTGTAGCAGATCCAGAACGATCCAGCCATTTTCCTCACCAATAGCCACGGCTTTGTAGGAAATACCAGCAGCATGCGCAGGTGCGAGAAACGCGCCACAGAAGATCAGCACGCAGCAGCGCACCAGCACCTCATGTCCCCTGCTTTTCCAATAATGCGTAATAAAATCCATCTGTCTCCAGCGTATCCGGCAACAGCTGCAAGCCATGATGCATGTTGATGCCCGTGCGGGATGCAAGCATAACAGCCCTTGCATCCTCGTGTTCCCTTAAAAAGGCGCTGATCTGTTCCTCGTTTTCCTGCGGCAGCAGGGAACAGGTGACATACAGCAATCTGCCACCCGGTTTCAGCAATGGCCACTGGGCCGCGAGAATCTCTTTCTGCCGCAGTACCAGCGCTTCCACGTCTCCGGGCCGACGCAGCAACTTGATATCCGGGTGCCGCCGCATAACCCCGGTGGCAGTACAGGGGGCATCCACCAGAATACGGTCATAGGCAGACCTGGCCCAGGCTCCTTTCGGCCTGGATGCATCCCCGACAACCAGTTGCGGGCTGAACCCCAGACGCTGCATATTCTCCGCCACCCGCGCCAACCGCTGTTCATCTACATCCAGGGCAACCAACTCCAGATCCGGCGTATGCTCCAGCAAATGTCCGGTTTTTCCACCCGGCGCAGCACAGGCATCGAGCACCCGCATGCCGGGCCGGGCAGCCAGCAAAAAGGCAGCCAGCTGGGCACCCGCATCCTGCACCGAAACCTGCCCGTTGCCAAACCCCGGCAAGCGGGAAACGACTACCGGTTTTTCCAGCATCAGGGCAGACGAAATTCCGGCCACAGGCTCAGCTATCAGCTCTCCGTCAGCCAGCTCGGATACATATTCCGACAATTCACACCGCTGCAGGTTCACACGCAAAGTGAAAGGAGGGCGCAACTGCAGGCCTTTCAGCACCGCTTCAGCCTGTTGCGGCCAGGCCTTGTAGATGGCATCCACCAGCCACCGGGGCTGGTTATAACGAACTTCGGGGGAATTCTGCCGCTCGACTTTCTCCGTCAGTTGCCGGCTCTCGCGCTGAAAGCGCCTGAGCGTACCGTTGATCACGGCCACCGCCCATTTCTTTTTCAGCAGCCGTGCTGCACCTGCAGTCTCTCCAATCGCCGCATAGGCAGGAATACGAGTAAAAATAATCTGATACAAGCCAGTCAGCACCAGCGCATGAATGTCCTGATCCTTTTTCTTCATCGGCTGCCTGAGCAGCTGCGCAGCAATGGCATCGAGAAAAAAATATTCCCTGCAGACACCGTAGGTCAGTTCCGCCAGCAGCGCACGATCGCGCTCTGCCACTTGTGGCTGATGCACCCGCAGCGCCTCGGTGAGGGAATGTCCATGCAATACATCCGCCAGCACCAGGCCAGCCCTGCTTCTGAGGGCTGCGCCGTCGTGGCCTTTCTCAAGGTTTCCGGCTTTGCGCCGCCATGGCGTGCCAGATGCGTTCCGGGTCGATGGCCTAGCCAAGCAGAATCCCCTGAATGTTCTGGGAATTGATAAAATCCCGGGCCTCCATGGCGCGTTTGCCGGGCATCTGCAGACGGGTGATGCGCAACAATCCGCTTCCGCTGGAAACATCCACGCCATTGCGGGTGGCAGACATCACGGTGCCCGGTTCTGCTGTCATGCCAGCGATGGCATGGGCATCCCAGATACGCAGGTTGGCGTTCTCATAGCGGGTGAAGGCCACCGGCCAGGGATTGAAGGCACGCACTTGGCGTTCAATTTCCACGGCGGGCCTGCTCCAGTCGATTTGTGCTTCTGTTTTTTCCAGTTTGGCGGCATAGGTGGCTGCCGCATCATCTTGCGCAACCGGCCGCAAAGAGCCATCGGCAATGCCCGGCAGCGCCTCCAGCAGCGCCGTCGCCCCCAGCAGGGAAAGCCGGTCATGCAGGCTGCCGCCTGTCTCGTCGGCTGTGAGCATGATGCGCCTGGTCAGATAAACCGGGCCGGTATCCAGCCCCTGGTCCATGCGCATGATGCTGACGCCACTTTCGGTATCACCTGTCTGTATGGCTCGCTGTATGGGAGCGGCGCCACGCCAGCGGGGAAGAATTGAGGCATGGATGTTCACGCAGCCAAGGCGCGGAATATTCAGCACGGGCTCCGGCAAAAGCAGGCCATAGGCCACCACCACTATCAGATCCGGCTGTAAGGCGCGCAAAGCATCGATTTCTTCAGCCGCCTTCAGGCTTGCAGGCTGGCGGACCGGCACTCCCGCCTCCAGCGCCCGGGTTTTCACCGGTCCGGGCAACAGCTTCCGGCCACGTCCCGAGGGGCGATCCGGCTGGGTGTATACAGCGACCAGCTGATGTTCGGATTCCAGCAACTTCTGCAGCGGCGGCACAGAAAAATCCGGTGTCCCGGCAAAGACGATGCGCAGGGAACCAGGCATCAGATGATTTTCTGGGCAGGTTTCTTGGCCACGCCGGTTCCCATCCTGGCTTCTTTTTCCAGTTTCTTGCGAATGCGCTCGCGCTTCAGCCTGGAAAGGTAGTCCACGAACAGCTTGCCATGCAGATGGTCAATTTCGTGCTGCACACAAACCGCCAGCAGGCCATCCAGATCACGGACAAATTCTTTCCCGTCCCGATCCAGAGCCTTCATCTTGATCCTTTCCGCCCGTTTGACCTTGTCGAAATAGCCAGGAACCGACAGGCAGCCTTCTTCCATCTCTTCTTCACCCGAGGCTTCGAGAATTTCCGGGTTGATCAGCACCAGAGGCTGGTCACGCTCTTCGGAAATATCGATAACCACCACCTGGCGCGCCACGCCCACCTGGGTGGCCGCCAGACCGATGCCCGGCGCCTCATACATGGTTTCCAGCAGGTCATCCACCAGCTTCTGCACCGATTTATCCACCGTATCGACCAGTTTTGCGCTATTTCTGAGACGCGCATCAGGAAATTTAAGAATATCCAGTATCGCCATGATTACAAATAAGTTCTATAGTAAGTAGAGGAACTGTTGCCAATTATCGTCCTGGTATTTGAAGATCATTCTGAACAATCTGCAAATGTTTTTTCAGGATTGGCGTACAGAGCAACCGCCTGAATCCACGGATTCAGGAGAGGAGGCAAGGTCACGGTAACGTCCCAGGCCGAAGCGCCTGTCATGTTGAATTCTGAATGAGCATGCCGGGAATATTATGGCATAAACATGAAGCAAGCATTTGACGATAGTGATGTTTATCGTGAAGAATGGCATAAACTGCCACACAAACGTAAAGGGGGCTCCAGAGATTTAAGCCGGGACAGGGGTAATTATGGTTTAGAATGGCCAGGCGCAAAATGCAAGCCGGAAACGGTAAGCCTGAAGTTTGCACAAGCGCAGCCAGACAAGCCCAAATACAAGAAACCTGTTCACGACTTGCTCTACAGCTCTACAGGCAACAAACCAACAAGGGAAGCCCAATGAAGAGAATCAGCCGTTTTTTTCTTACCGCAATACTGATTGCCGGCATTAGCGGTATCAGTCTGGCAGCAGACGATCTCATTAATCCGAAACACCCTGATCGTTATGTGGTGCAAAAAGGCGATACATTATGGGATATATCCGCCAGATTCCTGCGCAAACCCTGGTTGTGGCCTGAAATATGGCAGGTCAACCCGCAGATCCGGAATCCACATCTGATCTACCCTGGCGATGAGCTGGAACTGGTTTATATCGACGGAAAGCCTCGCCTGCGGGTCGCCCGCAAGGGCCCTCTCAAACTGTCTCCGGGCATTCGTTCCCACCCGCTGGGAAGGGCCATTCCCGCCGTGCCCATTGACGCTATCGCCCCCTTCCTCACCCGGCCAATGGTAGTGGAGAAAAACGGCCTGGAGCACAAACCCTATCTGGTGGCCTTTGCAGATGAGCATATCGTCGCCGGCGCCGGGCAGCGCATTTATGTGCGCGACATCCCCACCTGGGAAAACAAGAAATTCGATATTTTGCGCGCTGGCCCTGCCTATAAAGACGGCGACACCGGTGAAATACTCGGTTATGAAGCACTGCTGACCGGCATTGGCACCCTGCAACGCATTGGCGACCCGGCCACCGTTTACATCGATGCCACCAAGACAGAAGTTCTGCTTGGCGACCGTGTCGTACCCGCCGAGCCTGAAGCCCTGGCCACGGATTTTTACCCTCATGCTCCCAAGCAGGAAGTACAAGGCAACATCATTGCCATGCTCAACGGCTTCAGCCAGATCGGCCAGTATGACATTGTAGTGCTGGATCGCGGCCTTGCCGATGGCGTGGATACAGGCACCGTACTGCAGGTAAACAATCGCGGGGAAACCGTTCCCGATCACGTCGCCAGAGACGCCCGCAATCTGATTCCCGATGTTGCTGAATACATCGATGACCGCTTGCTGACCCATACTATAAGTGATGAGAAGTGGGCGAAGAAATCGCGCTGGGAAACCGTTACCCTGCCCGACGAAGCCGCAGGCCTGCTGATGGTGTTCCGCAGCTTCGAGCGCGTCAGCTTTGGCATCATCATGCACGCACAACGTGCCATGCATGTACAGGACCGAATCGTCAATCCCTGATTTGCCCGAAGCGGAGCTGCGCAACTGGCTGGCGTTAATCCGCCTGCCGGGCGTCGGCCCCGCGACACTCAACCCCTTGTTGCACAGCGGCCTTTCCCCGGAACAGCTGCTGCGGCAACCACCACCGCAGCTCAGTGAGCGCATACGCGCAAGCCTGCGCAAGCCACCCTGGGAACTGGTGGATGAAGATTTGCGCTGGATGGAAGCCCCGGCCAATCATTTTCTGCCCTGCACCTCTCCCGGCTACCCGGAACCCCTGGCACGCCTGCCCGATGCCCCCTTGGGGCTGTTTATTCTCGGGCAGCCCCAAAGCCTGCACTCGCCACAGATCGCCATGGTGGGCAGCCGCAACCCCAGCCGCGGCGGAGCGCAGACCGCACAGGAATTCGCCTGCCATTTCGCCCGCAGCGGCATCGCCGTCACCAGCGGGCTGGCCATGGGCATCGATACCGCCAGTCACCGCGGCGCCCTGCAAGGCGGTGGCCCCACCCTGGCGGTAATGGCTACCGGCCTGGACCGGGTCTACCCCGCCAGCAACCGGGATCTGGCCCATGAAATTGCCGACAACGGCGCACTGGTATCCGAATTCCCCCCCGGCACCAGCCCCAAGCGCGGACATTTCCCCCGCCGCAACCGCATTATCAGCGGCCTGTCCCTGGGAGTGCTGGTGGTCGAGGCCGCACTGAAAAGCGGCTCCCTGATCACCGCCCGACTGGCCGGCGAGCAGTCACGGGAAGTCTTCGCCATTCCCGGCTCCATCCACAACCCCCTGGCCAGAGGCTGCCACCAGCTGATTCGCGAAGGTGCAAAACTGGTGGAAACAGCCACCGACGTGCTGGAAGAGCTGGCCCCAAAACTGCGCCAGTTCATTCTGGCGCCAGAACCAGACAACAGCGGAAATGTCGGCATGGACAAACCCCCACCGGATCAGGAACATCAGCAGCTTTTGGATGCCATGGGATACGACCCGGCTTCCACAGATCTCCTGGTGGAAAGAACCGGTATGGCTCCCGAAGCCGTCTCCTCCATGTTATTATTGTTGGAGATGGAAGGCCGTGTATCATCTGAACCAGGTGGCTTGTTTATCCGGGCAGATACAGACACCACCACCTGAACTCTCTCACCAGCCAACTCCGGGGCCAAAACCTGTGAACGAAAATCTTATCGATGTTCTTATTTTCATTTACGAAAACTATATGGATGCAGAGACCCAGCCCCAGGATCAAACCCTTCTGGAAGAAGAACTGTCCAAGGCCGGTTTTGAAAAAGATGAAATCAGGAAAGCCTTCGACTGGCTGGACGAGCTGGCATGGCGGCAGGGCGCCATTACCGATGCCGCCTCCAGCACCCGCCAGTCTTCGCGCATCTTTACCTCCTCGGAACAGCAGCGTATTGACCTGGAAACCCGTGGCATGCTGCTGTACCTGGAGCAGTCCGGCATTCTCGATCCCGTCAGCCGGGAACTGGTGATCGAACGGGCCATGGCCCTGGACACCCCGGAGCTGGAAGCCGATGACGTAAAATGGATCGTACTGCTGGTGCTGCTCAACCAGCCCGGGCAGGAAAGCGCCTTTGCCCTGATGGAAGAGCTGATCTACAACGGCAACCCAGAAGTACTGCATTGAATCTGGCAGCGCATTGAAAAAACCCGCCCCAGGTGCGCCTCAGCAGGAGAACCAGGGGAAACAGCCTATAATTAACCGATTTTCAATAACTTAACACGCATCAATAGTAGCGATGCCCCCATGTATCGCATACCGACCGCCAACAACAGCTGCTTTTTAGCAGCCTGCCAGTCTTGACAGGGCATACCTGCTGACGCATACAATCTACCGCCACGCCCGCAAGCCGCGGGCGTTTACCTATGGAACACTATGAATCTGGTAATCGTTGAATCTCCGGCCAAGGCCAAGACAATCAAGAAATATCTGGGCAAGGACTTTGAGGTGCTTGCCTCCTATGGTCATGTGCGCGACCTGGTTCCCAAGGAGGGAGCCGTAGACCCCGAGCATGATTTCCAGATGAAATACCAGCCCATCGAGCGTAATGACAAACACGTCAAGGCAATCTCCAGCAAGCTGAAAAACACCGACGCACTGTACCTGGCGACTGACCCGGATCGCGAAGGCGAGGCCATTTCCTGGCACCTGTATGAACTGCTGAAGAACCGCAAATATCTCAAGGGTAAGCCGGTGTACCGGGTGGTGTTCAACGAAATCACCAAAAAAGCCGTGCAGGAGGCCATCGCCAACCCCCGGGAGCTGTCCATGGATCTGGTCAACGCCCAGCAGGCACGCCGCGCCCTGGATTATCTGGTGGGCTTCAACCTTTCTCCCCTGCTGTGGAAGAAGATCCGCCGCGGCCTGTCCGCTGGCCGGGTGCAAAGCCCCGCTCTGCGCATGATCGTTGAACGGGAAGAGGAAATCGAGGCGTTCAAGACCAGGGAATACTGGACCGTGGAAGCCGACCTGAAAAAGCAAGGCGCCGCATTCAAGGCCAGGCTCACCCAATATGGTGGCGAGAAGGTGGAGCAATTCACCATCACCGAAGAAAAGCAGGCAAGAGAGACTGAAAAAACCCTGCTGGAAAAAGCCGGTGGCAAGCTGGAAGTGGTCAAGGTCACCAAGAAGCAGCGCCGACGCAACCCCGCAGCCCCGTTTACCACCTCCACTCTGCAACAGGAAGCTGCCCGCAAGCTGGGCTTCACCACCAACCGCACCATGCGCGTGGCTCAGCAGCTATACGAAGGCATGGATATCGGCAATGGTGCGGTGGGTCTGATCACCTACATGCGTACCGACTCCGTAACCCTGGCCAACGAGGCTGTGGAAGAGATCCGCGGCTATATTGCAGACAAGTACGGCAAAGATCAGGTGCCGGAGCAGCCACGGGTGTTCAAGACCAAGTCCAAGAACGCCCAGGAAGCCCACGAAGCCATCCGGCCCACCTCCATCCTCTATCATCCGAAGGAAATTGCCGGACACCTGAGCAAGGAACAGGCGAAGCTCTACGAACTGATCTGGAAACGCACCCTGGCCAGCCAGATGGTGCATGCCACCTTGCACACCGTGGCGGCAGATCTGGCGGCCGGCGCAGGCAACATTTTTCGCGCCAACGGCTCCACCATCGTCAACGCGGGTTTCATGGCGGTGTACCAGGAAGGCCAGGACGACAAGAAAACCAAAGACAGCGATGAAAAGATGCTGCCGCCCCTGAAAGAAGGCGAGCAGGTGGATCTGCTGGCCATCCGTCCCGAACAGCATTTTACCGAGCCGCCCCCGCGCTACAGCGAAGCCAGCCTGGTAAAGGCGCTGGAAGAGCACGGCATCGGGCGGCCTTCCACTTACGCCAGCATCATCTCCACCTTGCAGGATCGTGAATATGTGGAGCTGGAGAAAAAGCGCTTCTATCCCACGGACGTGGGACGGGTGGTCAACAAATTCCTCACCAACTACTTTACCCAGTATGTGGACTACGACTTCACCGCCAAGCTGGAAGACGAGCTGGACGCGGTTTCCCGGGGAGAGGAAGAATGGATTCCGCTACTGGAAAAATTCTGGAAGCCCTTCAAGGAGCGTATCGACCACACCCAGGAAAACGTGCAGCGCTCCGACGTTACCCAGGAGAAGATGGACGAGAAATGCCCCAAGTGCGACAGTCCATTGTCCATCCGCCTGGGCCGCCACGGGCGCTTCATCGGCTGCACCAATTATCCCGAGTGTGACTACACCCGCGACCTCAACGCCGACAAGGCCGAAGCGGAGGCTCCTCAGGAAGTGGGCCGGGACTGCCCGGAATGCGGCTCGCCCCTGATTTTCAAGCGCGGTCGCTACGGCAAGTTTATCGGCTGTTCCGGCTACCCCAAGTGCCGCTATATCGAGCCCCTGGAAAAGCCCAAAGATACCGGCGTACCCTGCCCCAAATGCAACAAAGGCACCCTCATGCAGCGCAAATCCCGGCGCGGCAAGATCTTCTATTCCTGCTCCACCTACCCCAAATGCGACTATGCCATCTGGAACGAACCCGTAAGCGAACCCTGCCCCCAGTGCGGCTGGCCGGTGTTGACCATCAAAACGACCAAGCGCCGGGGCACGGAGAAAGTCTGCCCCCAGCCGGACTGTTCCTTCGCTGAGCCTTACGAGGACAAGGAAGCCGCTGAAGAGGCCACGACGGACTGATGCGCAGCCCCTTTCAGCTACGCCTGGCGGCCGAAACCCTGCGCAAGGGAGGCATCCTCGCCTGGCCGACTGAAGCCATCTACGGCATCGGCTGCGACCCGCTCAATCCTCATGCGGTGCAGCGCCTGCTGGCGCTGAAGCAGCGCCCCCTATCCAAGGGACTTATCCTCGTTACCGCCAACCTCGATCAACTGCTGCCCTTCATCGAACTGCCGCCGGAAGCACAAATGCAAACCGTGCTGGACAGCTGGCCCGGCCCTCATACCTGGCTGCTGCCTGCATCAGCACAGACGCCCGTCTGGATCACCGGCGGCACCGGCATGGTGGCAGTACGGGTCACGGCACATCCCGTCACACGCAACCTGTGTCTGGCCTTTGGCGGTGCCCTCACCTCCACCAGCGCCAACCGCAGCGCCCGCCCGCCCGCCAAAAACGCCCTGGAAGTACGCCTGCGTTGCCCGGGAACGAATACCATCCTGCACGGCCCCACGGGAGGACTGCGCAATCCCACTCCCATCAGAAATGCCCTCAGCGGCGAAGTAATACGCCCTTGACCGGCATCCCGAACATTCGGGTTGCGAAGAATCACCTCCCGCGGCTGGCTTTTTGTGCATGGGGAAACCTCTCCCTCTGTCAGGATAGGTGTCCACCATGAAAAAGCGCTGTCGGGGTTATTTGCTGGCGATGTCTTCCAGTTTCTTTGCTGCAATCAGCTGTCCGTCCAGGGCTGCATCGGATGCGGAACGACCGTAAGCAACGCTGATCAACTGACTGTAGTACACCACGGGGATGTTGAACTTGGTGCCGAAGCGTTCGTTGATCTGATCCTGATAGATCTCCACGTTTGCCTGGCACAGGGGGCAGGGGGTGGCGATCATGTCGGCTTCGTTGTCGTAGGCAGCTTCGATGATGCCCTTGATCATTTCCTGGGACTTTTCCGGTTCGGAAAAGGCCAGGGCGCCCCCGCAGCACTGCACCTTTTTTTCATAGGTAGTACAGGCATCAGCGCCCAGGGAGCCCACCAGGTTGTCCAGGTACATGGGGTTCTCGAAGGACTCCCCGGCAATGCCGAAGGGGCGGTTGGTCTGGCAGCCCACATAGCCGGCAATCTTGATGCCTTCCAGAGGTTTTTTCACCCCTGCCCTGATCTGCTCCAGGCCGATGTCCTCGATGATGACCTCCGCCATGTGCTTGATGGGGGTATTGTTCTGCAGTTTCAAGCCGGCTTCTGCCAGGGCCTGGTTGGCCTCGGCGAACATGGACTCGTCTTCCTTCAGGCGCTCAGCAGCTTCCTTGGTCGCCAGCCAGCAGGCGGCGCAGGTGGCCACGATTTCCTGGTTCTTGTTGTGTTCTTCCGACAGGGCGATATTGCGCGCCGACAGGGTCAGGCGCGGCAGCTCGGAGCCACTGGCGTAGCCGATGGAAGCAGAACAGCAGTTCCAGTCCGGGATTTCGTTGAGCTGAATATCCAGCTCTTCGCACATGGTGTCCACGGATTTCATCAGGTTGGATGAGGATGCGCCTTTCTGGGAGGAGCATCCCGGGTAGTAGGAATATTCTCTTTTAGCCATCTTGGGATGCCTCCGTTAGTCGAATTTCTTCATGCGCGCATCTTCAATTTCCTGCGCCTTCTGGATCATTTTCTGTACGCCGCCGATGTCCTTCACGCCATGGCCACCGAAGAACTCGCTGGCGGCCATACGCTTGGCTTTCATCATCTTCATGCCCAGATCCTTGTTGCGCAGGCTTTCCTTGATGCCGGCCCCGAAGCCGTCCTTGAAGTACAGGGACAGACCCAGTTTGAGCTCATTGACCCGGCCCTTCTTCATCATGTTGTTCCAGAAGATCTCGGCAAATCTGGCCGTGGGCTGGTTCTTGGGTGCCAACCCCAGCTTCTTGGCGTAGGTCGCCAGGCCATGCATGATGTGGGTGATGGGCAGCTGCCGCGGGCAGCGCACGACGCAGTTGTAGCAGGAGGTACACATCCACATAGAGTCAGAAGTCAGCACCTCATCACGCTTGCCTGCACGGATCATCATGAAGATTTCCTGTGGAGGATGCGCCCAGTGCTTGCCCAGAGGGCAGGAGCCGGAGCACACGCCGCACTGCATGCACATCTTCACCCATTCGCCTTCTTCGACGTTGGCTTCCACTTCGCTGAGGAAGCTGTTGCGATATTGCTCAATCATTGCTTTGTTTGTTTCACTCATCGCCTGTCTCCGTTAGAACTTGAATGGACTCAGGCCGATCTTTTCAATGGTTTCTTCCATATCCTTGATCAGCGCCGGTGCGCGTTCAATATCAGTAATAGCCACTTCGTGGACTACTACCCGTTCTGGTTCGAGATTGAGCGTTTCCAGGGTGTCACCGACCTTGGCCATACGCTCGTTGGCCATGGCAGAACCGCGCACGAAGTGACACTGGTAATCATCACCTCGTTTGCAGCCCATCAGAATGATGCCGTCGAAACCATTATTCAGGGCATCGGTGACCCAGGACAGACTGGTGGAACCCAGGCAGCGCACCGGGATGACCCGCGCCCAGGGGCTGATCTCTTCACCGCTCATGGCCGCCTGATCCAGAGCAGGATAGGCATCATTCTCGCAGGCCAGCACCAGGATGCGGGGTTTTTCATCCCATTCCTCGGGGATATCGCATTCCTTGATCTGGGCGCCAACGGTGTTGACGGAGTAATTTTCGAAGGAGATGACCCGCACCGGGCAGGCACCCATGCAGGTGCCGCAACGACGGCAGCGTGCCTCGTTGTACACGGGGTACGTTTCTTCATCTTCATCAATGGCGCCGAAGGGGCATTCCACAGTACAGCGTTTGCACTGGGTGCAGCCCTCCTTGCGAAACGTCGGGTAGGACAGATCCCCTACGCGGGGATGTGCGGCACGACCCTGGGCGGCATTCTCGATTTCCTGAATCGCTTTCATGGCGGCGCCGGTGGCGTCATCCATGGCCTGCTTCATGTCCATGGGGCGACGTACGGGGCCAGCAGCATAGATGCCGGTGCGGCGCGTCTCGTAAGGGAAGCAGATGAAATGGGAATCGGTAAAGCCGTGCTTCAGATGTGGCAGATCCGTACCCTGACGGTAGTCCAGATTGAGGATGGACTCGACCTTGACAGAAGTCTCGTCGGCGGCGTGTGCTGCCTGGGTTTCCAGCTCTTCGGCCTTATCCTCGTCGCTCAGGCCTTCCAGCGCTTCGTTGGCCGCATAGGGGTCGGGGCCGGAGTTGGGCACCATGCCCAGATCCAGAACTACCAGATCTACTTTGACTTCGACGTTTTCGTCCAAAATCTTGTCATGCATCTTTACGCTGATGGCGTCACCAGGGGTGACTTCCCTGACATCGCTCTTGGTGAAAATCACACCATTCTTCTGGCCGCTGCGATAGAAGTCCTCGCCAGGGGCGCCGGGAGTGCGCAGGTTATCGAAGCAAATGGTGGTGTCACAGCTGGCGCCATTGTGGTGTTTGAAGTACAGCGCCTGTTTGATGGAGACGAGATCGCCAATACCAGAGTCATAGGGCAATCTGCCCTCTTCGGTGGAGTTCTGGCCAGCGTCCTGCACGAACAGTACGGAAGTGATTTCCTTGCCGTCGGAGGGGCGCTTGATGGGGCCATCGCCGGCAGCGTTGGCCAGCTCTTCCATCTCCAGGTTGGTGATGATATCCGGCGAGCCTGCGTAGCTAAACTCGGGCAGGTTCTCGGGATCATACAGATTGAATCCTGTGGCCTGAACGACAGAACCGATGTTCTCGGTAGTAGTGTCGCCGGACTCGGTGCTGATGTCCACACTGAAGCGACCGGGCGCACCGGAGGTTTTGGTCACGGTACTGTTGAGGTACAGCTTGATGTTGTCATTGCCTTCCACGGTGGCAATCATGTCCGCGATGCCGGTATCTTCGGGCATGGGCAGGTTGGCATCGGGAGAATTGAGGGTGCCCACAGGCGCGGCCTTGAAGGGCACACGCTTGTGCAGCCTGGCCGCATGGCCACCCAGGGCACCGCTTTTCTCAACAAGATGTACAGTGTAACCGGCTTCAGCAGCTTCGATAGCTGCGGTCATGCCGGTGATGCCGCCGCCGACCACCAGCACATTGGGGTTGCGACTTTGCTGGCCCGAAGCTGTGGGCTTTTCCATCTGCTTGATTTCACCGCAGGACATACGAATGTAGTCGTTCGCCATTTCCTGGGTGGTTTCCTTCGCCTCATCGGTATCGGGGCGCGCCCAGATAACACCCTCACGGATGTTGCAGCGGGTCATGGCAATATCGTTGAAACCAAAGGCCTCGACCTTGGCACGGCGGGAGCAGGCGATGATGACGGCATGGTTCACGCCTTCCTTGTCGATATCATTGCGAATCATTTGTACGCCGTCCCGGCTGCACAGCATTTCGTGCTGCTTGACCAGGTTCATGCGACCATCGCGGGAGGCAGTTTGTTCCAGTTCGCCAGCATCCAGCCGGTCGCCGATGCCGCAGCCGGTGCAAATATAGGCTGCGTATTTCTTTTCTACTTGCTCAGACATCTTCTCAGCCCTCCGCCCGTGCTACACGATTGACCACCTGAATGGCCTTCAACGCCGCGCCGGTGGCGCTTTGCACCGCCCGGTTCACGTCCAGCGCATCGCTGGCGCAACCCGCCGCAAATACGCCGCCATTCTTCTCCGCAGGCTCGATAAAGCCTTCCCGGTTGATTTCCACGTCCACGGGGAAACTATCCACAGAGACCGATGGCTCCATGCCGGTGGCCAGCACCACCAGATCATGCTCGGTGGCATAGCGGTGGTAGCCCTCGGTATCCACACCGTTCAGGCAGGGGTTATCATTCTCGCCCAAGGTAACAGAGGCGACTTTGGATTTGATGAATTTCACGTTGTCCATGGCTTGCACCTCGGCGTAGAAATCCTCGAAGCGGTCAATGGCACGAATGTCGATGTAGTAAATACTCACATCGGCATCGTCGCCATAGGCATCCACCACATAATGGGTCTGCTTCAGAGACGCCATGCAGCAGATGCGAGAGCAATGATACAAATGATTGCGATCCCGGGAACCGGCGCACTGAATGAAGGCCACGTTTTTGGCCTCCTTGCCGTCGGAGGGGCGCAGGATCTTGCCGCCAGTGGGCCCTTTCGGATCCGCCATGCGCTCGAATTCCACGTTGGTGATGACATTTTCAAAGCGGTCGTAGCCATAGGGCTGGATCTTTGCCGCATCATAGGGTTTCCAGCCAGTCGCCCAGACCACCGCCCCGACGGGGAACTGGATCTCCTTTTCTTCATCGTCCAGGTCAATGGCGTCATATTTGCAGGCATCTTTCGCTTTTTGGGCGTCATCGGTGCCGATAATGGCGGGATCGAGCACATATTTCATCGGATGAGCCATGACATGGGGAAGATAGGCACCCTTGCGTTTACTCATGCCGTAGTTGTATTCGTCATCAAATTCCGCTTCCACAACCTTCGCGCAGTCACCACAAGCGGTGCAGTTGTCGTTCACATAGGTGGGAGACAGCCTGACTGTAGCGGTGTAGTTGCCCGCCTCTCCTTCGAGTTTGCTGACTTCGGCGCCGGTAACGATGGTGAGGTTGGGATTCATCTTGGCGCGGCGCTGGTTGATCTCCAGGCCACAGGTTGGGTGGCACAGCTTGGGGAAATACTTGTACAGCTGGCTCACGCGACCGCCCAGATAGGGACGTTTTTCAACCAGGACGACCTGGGCGCCGGTTTCTGCGGCTTCAAGGGCGGCGGTCATGCCGCTGATGCCGCCACCGACCACCAGGATCGTCTGGTTTGTGGCTACTACCTCCGTCATGGAATTACCTCCGTTGCGGAATATCTAGGATGACTGGCTTTCCGACCGGAATCGAAACGCCGGGAATCTCGGTTACGGGTATTCTATCTGGCACGGGCAAAATACCTCAAGGAAGCCCGCATTCAAGCTGATAACCATACTCTCGTTCGCCTTGAATCGCCATGCTTCTATAATCGAATTTTCCAATATGCTAATAGATGCGCCGTATGCAGCGGGAAATACCCACATACAGGTGAGCGCGCCAGAGGTGTTTCACGCTACACTATGCGCCATTGAATCCCGCAAGCAAAGAGCGCCTGCAAGCCAGCATGCCCGTGTTCTGATCCCGGAAGAATATATTTTTTCAGCAGATCCCTACTATAAACAGGCTGTACGCCGTACAAGGACATGCGGCCATCTTCAATGACCATAAGTCATTGAAGATGGAGGAAAGGCAAATCACATTTTTGTCTTTCCGGGTTGAAAAACCGGCCGGGGATTAAGGCGGCGGTATTCGAAGCGACTTACAAGAACCGCCCAGGCGCTTACGAACGACCCGGACATGCTTTTGCTAGCGCATGAACTTGACACTTCATTGCTCGGAGCGTTATCTCACCAGTCGTCATCGGCTTCATAATCAAGTTTGACCAGCAGATTGCCAATAACTTGCTTGAACAATGCTTTGTTATCTTTGGTGAACTTTTCTTTCCAGCGCCCGATGTCACCCACGTTGAAGGTGCGCGTGCCGCCGAAGATTTTTTTTTGTATCTCGGAGGCAGGTAGCGCTTCCTTGTCAAGGAAGGCCAAAATAGCTTCCAGATTTTCCAGCTGCACCTTCCCTGAGCCACCGCCTTCGGGGCCGATCAGATCCTCGAAACGCAGGGTTAGCACCTGTTTCTCCTCCACCCAAGGCAAAAATGCTTCCCAGACCTGCCCCCAGTTGCGTTCTTCGAGTGCTGCTACCTTGGTGACATGCACGGCAGAATAACCGAGGATGGCCTGCCGCAAGCATTTGTTCCACGATAGATTTTGGTAGGAAGGGTGATTATGTTTTTTCAGGTATTCAGCCAATGACACGACTATGTCCCGAGGATCGCGAATCACTGAAACCACCCGGATTTGTTCCTCCTTCAGCAGTTGTACGAGTGCCGGGGTATGGGTGCAATGGCCATTGAAGACGTTTGCCGGAGGAATGCTGCGCAATGACTGTCGCAGCAACAGGTCGTGGATGGGCTTGGGCTGCATACCGATTTCAATCATCGGGCCAAGCAGTTTTTCTTGCCTTGCATCCCAGGTGTGGATGGCTTGGTCAGCGTGGTAGGCTGCTAGTGTGAATGGATGTTGCTGCAGGCCGGTAAGCCCGAGAATCTTCTTTGCCAGGTGGGTGCCTGATTTTGGCGGACCATTGACAAGATAGCGCATACCGGGAGGACTGTTGAGCGGCGGAAGTTTTTTGTTGCGGGAAAACAATATACAAAGTAGCGGGTGAAGGATTCTGGTTCCTAGTGTAGCATTCCGAAATCGGATGAACATTCTTCAGGCTCCATCCATGCAAACCTATATCGCCATACAAACTGAAACCTTTGACCCTGCCATAGAGGAAAAGGCGTTACGAAAAGACAATGCGAGCATCGGCGCTGTTGTCAGCTTCCTGGGCCTGATGCGGGATATCAATGAGGAAGACCAGGTCAGCACCATGACCCTGGAGCATTATCCCGGCATGACGGAAAAGGCCCTGGCGGCCATTGTGGAAGAGGCGCAGCAGCGCTGGGAACTGGAAGGCATACGAGTGATCCATCGTGTGGGCGAGCTGCTGCCGGAAGATCCCATCGTGCTGGTAATGGTGGCCAGCCGCCACCGGGGTGAAGCCTTTCGCGCCTGTGAATTCGTTATCGACTACCTGAAAACCCGCGCGCCTTTCTGGAAAAAAGAAACCACCGCAGATGGCGAGCGCTGGGTGGAGGCCCGCCACAGCGACAGGGATGCGGAGGCAAAATGGTAGATGATATTGGCTGCTCCCGTGCGGCTACAAACAGGCGCAATCGTCTTCCATACGGGGTTTTTCGCATGGCTTCCCTGTTGGGATCGCTGTTCCTCATGCCGTTTCTCGGTGGATGCTCCGGTGAGGATACACAGGACAACCGACCCAATTTCCTGTTTGTGGTTTCGGATCAACAACACTATCAGGCCCTGGGTGTGGTGGATGCGTTTTTTACTACGCCAAATCTTGATGCACTGGCCGGGCAATCCGTATTTTTCACCCGCGCATTCGTAAGCTCCCCGCAATGCTCGCCCAGTCGTTCCAGCCTGTACACCGGGCTGTATCCTCACAAAACCGGAGTAATCGGCAACACCGGATCGATTGACGCCAATGGCAACAAGATCGGGCAGTTGCCGGAATCCCTGAAAACCATTGGCGAATACCTGAAACCGGCAGGCTATCGCACCGCCTATATCGGAAAATGGCATCTGGGTGAAGTGGGACGGCACGCCCAAGGATACGACGTGCGCCATTTCGACACCTTCAGGGGAGGCGACAACACCAGCGACAGCAAAAAGTCAAAACTCGCCATGGCGTTTCTTGCGGAGATGGGGCAAGGAAAAAAGCAGCCGCCTTTTGCACTGTTCCTCAATTACACCGACCCGCATGATGTGTACAAGTACGGCGGTTTTTCCAAAGATCCGGAACCGGTCGAGGCGCTGACGCAAGGCGTGGTGCTGCCACAAAGCTATTATGAGGAGGTATTCGCCAGCAAGCCCAAGGTGCAGTCCCTGTACATGGAGCGCGACGGCGGCAGGCGTTTCAAGGACAAGCCAGAGGATGTATGGAAAACCTACCGGGGCTTCTATCGTACAAAGGTGCAACAATACGACACTGAACTGGGCAAGGTTATCCAGGCCCTGAAAGATGCGGGCGAATGGGAACGCACCATCGTTGTCGTCACCTCGGATCATGGTGACATGGATACCCACCACCGTCTGGTGTTCAAAGGGCCTTTTGCCTATGAGCAAGTCATTCGTGTGCCCCTGATGATACGGGTTCCATCCCGGTTCGGAGCGGCCACTCCCCGCAAGGAAAACGCCATGACCGTAAATGTGGACATTCTGCCGACCATCCTGGATTTTGCCAGCTTGCCCGCAGCTGTGGGTGATGGCGCCAGCCTCAAGCCCCTGTTGCTCGGCACGTCAAATGATAGCGGGCGGAAAGAGGTGGTGGTGGAATACTACAACAAGCAGAAATGGGTGCATCCCATACGGGTTATCCGCAGCGACAGATACAAGTATGCCGATCATCTGGTGGGGATGGATGAACTCTATGATCTGCAGCAAGACCCCAGCGAGATCCATAATCTGGTCGATGATCAAGGATATAACCGGGTGCGGGAACAACTTTCCCGCAGACTGGGGGCATGGATCGATGAACATTCCGACCCGTTTTACCAACTGCAGGCCACCAACATGGCGGGAGAGCCGGTGGCGCCCTGACGGGAAGATCCTTCGATATTTCCTGTAGAATGACGGCGGCGGCATTTTCACGCCCTGTTTCGGGCATGGGTGCGCAGCAACAGAAGGCAGCTTTTCGGGTTGCCGGTTCAATAAAAATGGAGGGATACAATGGCGATTGATGCAATGAAAATACTTGGCAGCCTGCTCAACAGTGGTGCGCTTTCCCGGGGTTCCGGCTCCAACGTGCTGGGCGCGGTACTGGGTTCGGTGCTGGGCGGCGGCCAGTCCGGCGCTTCGGCAGGCAGCGGGCTGGGAAGCATGCTTGGGGGGCTGCTGGGAGGCGGCTCGTCTTCTGGCGGCGGCATGGCGGATATGCTGGGTGGTTTGCTCGGCGGTGCCGGCAGGTCATCCGGTGGTGGCCTGGGCGATCTATTGGGTGCAGCAATGAAGCAGTTTGGCAGTGCACCCCAAGGCATGGGGCTGACAAATTTTGAACCCGCTATCGAGCCGCAACAGGCAAACGAGCAGGCGACCATCATGATCCGCGCCATGATCAATGCCGCCAAGGCGGATGGCCGGGTGGATCAGGAAGAACAGCAGCATATCGTCGAGGGACTGGGTGACGTGACGCCGGACGAAGTTGAATTCGTGAAAAAGGAAATGGCCCAACCCCTGGACGTGGAAGGCTTCGTGCGTAGCGTTCCCCGGGGCATGGAACAACAGATCTACCTGGCATCCCTGATGGCCATTGATCTGGATACCAATCCCGAGGCGCAGTATCTGCATCAGCTGGCGCAAGGGCTGGGGCTGGATGCGAATGAAGTGAACCAGCTGCACGAGCAGCTGCAGGTGCCCAAGCTGTATTCCTGATGCTGCCGGCGCTCCTTCGGGAGCGCTTTTTCTCAGGCAAGGGCGATGCTTGCCACCCCTGAGGATTTTTGCATCGTCACCAAGATTTCGCAGTATTCATTCTGTGCTTCCACGGGGCTGGGGTCATCGGCGCAGTTGCAACCGGCGATGATGCCGGTATAGAACAGGCCGGCCTTGATGCTGAGGTGCAGGGTTGCTTCCGTTACCGTCAGAATGACTGCCTGGATATTCCCGTCCAGGGCGATACTGCTGTGGGACAGCCCCTGCTGTAAAGGCAGCCCTTCTACGCCCAGGGCTTCCAGTTCGTTTTTCAGAATAGCCTGAAAATCCGGGCTTCCCCAGGCATCAAGGCTTTTCGGCAGGCAGGTTTCTGTCATGACAAAGAAAAAACGCTCCCGAGGGAGCGTTTCTGTTTTTCATCCCAACGGGTTTTACAGGCTGTAATACATATCGAATTCCACCGGATGGGTGGTCATGCGCAGGCGCGTGACTTCTTCCATCTTCAGGTCGATATAGCCATCGATGAGGTCATCGGTGAATACGCCGCCAGCAGTGAGGAATTCACGATCTGCGTCCAGGCATTCCAGCGCTTGATCCAGGCTGTGGCAGACCGTAGGAATGGCTGCCGCTTCTTCCGCTGGCAGATCATACAGATCCTTGTCCATAGCATCGCCAGGATGGATCTTGTTCTGGATGCCATCCAGGCCGGCCATGAGCATGGCAGCGAAGGCCAGGTAGGAATTGGCGGTGGGATCGGGAAAGCGCACCTCGATGCGGCGCGCCTTGGGGCTGGATACCCAGGGAATGCGGATGGAGGCGGAGCGGTTACGGGCGGAATAGGCCAGCATGACTGGTGCCTCAAAGCCCGGAACCAGACGCTTGTAGCTGTTGGTGGATGCGTTGGTGAATGCGTTCAGGGCGCGGGCGTGCTTGATGATGCCACCAATGTAGTACAGGGCAGTTTCACTCAGGCCGCCGTACTGGTCGCCGGCAAAGATGTTCTCCCCTTCTTTGGCCAGGGACTGGTGCACATGCATACCGGAGCCGTTGTCACCTACCAGGGGCTTGGGCATGAAGGTGACGGTCTTGCCATAGGCGTGGCCCACGTTCTGGATGACGTATTTCATGATCTGGTTTTGATCAGCGCGTTTTACCAGGGTGTCGAACACGGTGCCGATTTCGCACTGGCCGCCAGTGGCGACTTCATGGTGATGCACTTCCACTTTTACGCCCATATCTTCCAGTGCAAGGCACATGGCGGCGCGCAGGTCGTGCAGGGAGTCAACGGGAGGCACGGGAAAGTAGCCGCCTTTCAGGCCGGGACGGTGGCCGATGTTGCCGTCTTCATAGACCTTTTCCGTATTCCACTCGGCTTCTTCGGAATCCACCTTGTAGAAAGCGCCGGACATGTCAGCACCCCAGCGCACATCATCAAGAATGAAGAACTCGGGCTCGGGACCAAAGTAGGCGGTATCGGCAATCCCGGTAGATTTCAGATAGGCTTCGGCGCGCTTGGCCACGGAGCGGGGATCACGCTCATAGCCTTCCATGGTCGAGGGCTCAAGAATGTCGCAACGCAAATTGAGCATGGTTTCGTCGGCGAAGGGATCCAGGATCGCAGTTTCAGGATCCGGCATGAGAATCATGTCCGACTCGTTGATGCCCTTCCAGCCAGCGATGGACGAACCGTCGAACATCTTGCCTTCGGTAAACAGGTCTTCATCAATGAAGGTGGAAGGCACGGTAACGTGCTGTTCCTTGCCACGGGTATCGGTAAAACGGAAATCAACGAACTTAACGTCGTTGTCTTTGATCATCTTGAGGACGTCTTTTGCGGACATTTGCCCCTCCGGTTTAGTTAATAAAATACTATGCAGCCCCACCCCGGCAAGTATCCTTTACGGGTCTCGGGCCACAGAAAGTCCTGTTTTTTAGTGCATGAACCATGCCACTCAAGGGGTGGGCAGGTCAAGGGGAAAAGCTTGATTGGTACATATATGGAGTATATTGGCGGGAGCCGGGCCTGGAACACAGAAGACAGCGAAAAACTTGCACCAAAATCGTGCGGAAGGCATTGTCCATTGCACTTTGTTTGTGCGTACCTTACCCAAAATACAGCTGAACTTTGCCGAATTCCGGGTAATTTTTCAGCGCCTGAGCCATTTTGCTATGGAGCTGTCCGGCCATTTCCGCATTGCCATAACAATGGAGGGGGAAAAAGACCTCCAGATCAATTTTGCCGCCAAGGTAATGCAGCAGAATGCGCTCTTCCCAGTCCGGGCAGTCCAGATCCTTCCAAGCCTCCGCCAGTTTTTTCACGGCATCCTCCCGCAGGGGCAGCCCCTTGCATGTGGGGGCGGTTTCGTCATCTTCCGGGTCGATATGCACGGTAACATCGGAGATCTCCTCGATGTTTGCCTTGATCTGTTCTTCCACGGCAATGCTGATCATGTGCCCTTCGGAGACGGAAATCCAGGGTGCGACCTGCACATGTACGTCCACCATGGCCTCATGCCCCTGGCGGCGGGTGCGCAGCATATGCAGGGAGCTGACGCCGGGAATGGCGGTAATCAGGTTGCGGATCTGCCCGACTTTTTCTTCTTCCAGGGATTCATCCACCAGCTCGCGCATGGCTCCCCAGCCCAGATCCCAGCCGATCTTGGCCACCATGAAGCCGACGATGAGAGCGGCAACCAGATCCAGCCACAGAACGCCAAGCATGGCGCCGCCCACGCCTGCCAGCACCACGATGGAGGAGATGGCGTCGGAACGGTGATGCCAGGCATTGGCGCGCAACAGTTCCGATTTGATGTTCCGCGCCACGAGGATGGTGTACCAGTACAAGGCTTCGTTCGCCAGAATGGAGAACAAAGCAGCATACAGGGCAATGTTTTCCGGAGCCTGGGTAGCACCGCCGCGCATCAGCCGTTCTGCCGAATCCCACATGATTCCACCAGCAATGAGCACCAGAAATGCGCCCAGAGCCAAGGTGGCCGCAGTCTCGAAACGGCCATGGCCATAGGGATGGTTTTCATCCGGCCCGTGGGAGGCATGGTGAGAGGCCACCAGCACCAGAATGTCTGTCAGGAGATCAGACAGGGAGTGGATGCCATCCACAATAAGCGCCTGAGAATGGCCCAGTGTGCCCGCCGCGATCTTGGCGATGCACAGAACGACGTTGGTCAGGGCGCCGACAATGGCCACTTTTGCAGATGCCTGGCGGCGCAGATCCCGGTGCTCCTGGGAGCCGATTTCCGGTGCCGCCATCAGTGCGGATCTCCCTGTACCCGAAGGTGGAGAATGTATTCGTCGTCCCGCACCTGTTGATCCAGCAGCAGATGGCCATTGATGCGGCACCAGGCCGGGATGTCCTGCATTACCCCAGGATCGGTGCAGACGACTTCGAGCTCATCACCGGGCTGGAGTTCTGCCACCTTGTTCTGCACCCGGATCACGGGCATGGGGCAGAGCAGGCGGCGGCAGTCGAGTTGATGACGGCTCATGGGTGGATGCTCCGTTCGGGGTGTTGGGCACGCTGCGCTTTGCCCAACCTACATGGACTTCCCGGGTAGGTTGGGCAAAGGCCGCAGGCCGTGCCCAACATCCAGCTTCCATTCATACCACCCACTCCTTCTTAAGTTCATGGGGCGGCAGAGGGGCGACCTTCACCTGACGGGTATTGCCCTCTGTATCCCGGTATTCCAGTTCCACGGCATCGGCATTCTTGCCCTGGCTGTAGCGTGCCACGATGCGGGCAGCCTGCTCGATCTGTTCCTCGGCGAAATCCCCGTCGATGAGGCACAGGGGGCCGGGGTGACTGGTGGTCTTGAGGCTGGGATACTGCTTGCGATAGCCCTGCAGGAACTTGCCCTCGCCCTCCTCCCGGGAAATGATGAGCTTGTACTCCGGCGCCGGACGGATATGGCGCCCCACCTTGAGCAGCATGATGTCATCCATTTCATATTGTTTGTCTCCCCGGGCCTTCCACAGATCCTGCAGCTTGACGGAATACTGCGCATCGGTGAGAAAGCAGCAGCCGCCGGCGGGCTGGGCGTAATCCTCAAAACCGAATTGTTTCGCCAAGGCCATTTGCGGCTTGCGACTGCGCCCGGAGAAATCATAGAGTTTTTCCCGGTTTACCCAGCTTTCCCGCTCGGGCAGGGTTTGCGGCAGATTTTTTGCACATAAGGGGCGCAGCAGGCGATCTTCGATACCGGAATCTTTCTGCACCACGGGCATGGTGTCTTTGCGCTGGGATTTGGGGCGCTGGCCCACCACTTCACCGGTGATGATAAAATCGAAATCATGGGTCTCCATCCACTCCTTCGCCTTCTTCACCATGAAGATCTTGCAGTCCAGACAGGGGTTGAGATTGGCGCCATAGCCGTACTTCGGGTTGAATACGATGTCCTTGTATTCTTCCACGATATCGATGATATGCAGCTTGATGCCCAGCTGCTCGGCGCACCACAGGGCATTGTTGCGTTTGGGTTTTTTCTGGTCTTTCTTGCGGATCGCATGGGTGTGCCCTTCCACACAGAAACCGGTGAAAAAATTGATGCCTTCCACATAGATGCCCTGATCTTGCATGACTCTTACGGCCAGCAGAGAATCCAGCCCGCCGGAAATCAGTGCTACAGCTTTGCGTTGCATAGGAATGGATTAAGGATATGGCAGCCAGAAGTTGGTGGAATTATACCGATAATTTCACCAGAGAAGCATTTTCCTCGGCAGGGCTTTTTGCCTGCCTGGGTCTGCTTCACGCCCTGATTTGCGATAAACTGTGAGATGCACACCTTTTATTGCCTGGGGCTTGTGACCTGAAAAATATGCAAGCTGTGCGGATATTCCTTGCCAGCCATGGCTGCATCAAGGAGCGGGCCGAGCAATAATGGCATGATTTTTTGTCTTTAAAATTGGAAGGGAAAAACAGGAGAGTTCGCGTTGGCTGTTGTGGTTCGTTTTTGTCTGCTGCTATTACTGCTTGTCCTGGCGCAGGCTGGGCAAGGAGGGCAGGTCATCGATGTGGGCATCTATCAGAACGAACCAAAAATCTTTGTCAATGCCCAGGGGCAGCCGGACGGGTTCTTCGTGGAATTGCTCGGAAAGATTGCGGCAGCAGAAGGCTGGACCCTGAATTACCTTCCCTGTAAATGGTCTGCCTGTCTGAACAACCTTGAGCAGGGAACAATAGATCTGTTGCCGGATGTGGCGTATTCGGAAGAACGTGCCCGGCAGTTCCTGTTGAGCCGCGAGGTAGTGCTGTCGAGCTGGTCCGTGGTGTATGTGCGTGATGAAAATGACATTCCCTCGCTCAAGGAGCTGGATGGCAAAAGTCTGGCGGTGGTAAAAGGCAGCATCCAGTTCCAGGCGATCAGGGAAAAGCTCAAGAGCCTGGGAATATCGCCAGTGTTTCATGAGGTCAACAGCTTCAGCGATGTGTTCCGGCTGGTAAAGATTGGCTGGGTCGATGCGGGGCTGGTGAACACCTATTTTGGCACAAAACACGCCAGCGAATACCAGCTGAAAAAAACCGGCATACTGGTGCGGCCTTCTTTATTGAGCTTTGCCGCAGCTTCGAACCAGCAGCCTTTGCTCGATACCATAGACAAATACCTTGCCGCCTACAAAAGCGACGGCCAATCGGTTTACTATCAACTGACGGAGCATTGGTTTTCACCTCCGGACGGTGAGAAACACCTCCCGCGATGGGTGCTGTGGGTGCTGGTGCTGGGCGGTCTCGCCAGTTTGTTGCTGGCCGCCGTGGTCATCCTGTTTCATTTCCTCATCAAGCGCAAAACCGCAGAGCTGAGTGACAAGGCGGCCCGGCTCGAACATCTTGCCAATCATGACCCACTGACCTCCCTTCCCAACCGGAAGCTGTTTTTCGATCGCCTCAAACAGTCCCTGCGCAGGGCCGAACGTGAAGATACGATGCTGGCGGTGCTGTATATCGATCTGGATCAGTTCAAACAAGTCAACGACAGTTTCGGGCATGCCATCGGGGATGAAGTATTGAAGGAGATTGCTGCAAGGCTGGAGCATCAGATCCGGGGCGAAGATACGATTGCCCGCCTTGGGGGAGACGAGTTCGCAGTCGTCATGGAGCCCCTGAAAGAGGCGGAAAATACCATGCATTGCGTACAAAGGCTGAGCTCCGTGTTCAAGGAGCCGGTAATGGTACAGGATCAGCATTTTGTACTGAGTGCCAGCATAGGCATCAGTCTTTTTCCACAAGATGGAACGGATGCCCACACTCTGCTGCGCAATGCCGATACCGCCATGTTCAAGGCCAAGGAGGCAGGCCGCGGCACTTTTCAGTTCTATGTAGAAGAGATGACCCGCTATGCCGTCGAGCGGGCGAAGCTGGAGGCTGACCTGCGTGAAGCACTGGAAGGCAATGGGCTGGAAGTACACTATCAGCCGCAGATCGGCCTGAAGGATGGCCAAATTGTCGGGTTCGAAGCACTGGCAAGATGGCGCCATCCAGAGCTGGGGATGTTGTCGCCAAAGCAATTTATTCCCCTGGCGGAAGACAGCGGGTTGATTTTGCCCCTGGGTGAATGGGTATTGCGCGCAGCATGCAGGCAAATATCCCAATGGCACAGCGAAGGCATGCAGGCTGGTTTTGTGGCGGTAAATATTTCAGCCCACCAGCTGGCTGACTATGCCCTGCTGGATGTGGTGAAAAAGATATTGCGCGAGACTGGTTGCCGCCCGGAGTGGCTGGAGCTTGAGCTTACCGAAAGCGCCATCATGACCCAGACCAGGCAGGCGGTTTCTGTAATGAACCAGCTGCGGGAACTGGGTGTGCAACTTGCCATCGATGATTTTGGAACAGGATACTCTTCACTGGCCTACCTCAGGCTGCTACCCATCACCAAACTGAAAATCGACCGGTCCTTCATCAAGCATGTTTCTGAAAATGTTGACGATGTAGCCATCGTGAGGGCTGTTACTGCCCTGGGAAAAACGCTCAACCTGAAAGTGGTTGCCGAAGGCGTGGAAACGGGTGAGCAGGAAGCCTTGCTGCGTTCAGAGGGCTGTGATGATGTACAAGGTTACTATTACAGCCGGGTGCTGCCGGCAGCGGAAGCAAAAGAACTTTTGCGCACACAGGCAACCCATGCCTGAATAATCCGGGTGCTTGCGGTATGGAGTTATCAGGCGATTTGTTCCACCCTGTCTGGCAGCTGCTGTTTGCAGGGCTGTTTTTTCCGAGCCTGTGGTTTGCCCGGTGCTGGGCAAACTGGGCGCGTCTCAGGGAAAAACATCAGCAGCATGTGTATCTGGGCGCTTTGGTGTGCCTGTTTTTTTTATGGAATATGCGGGTGGAAATGCTGCCGGGGTTCTTCTGGCATTTGTCCGGCATGGTCACCATCACCCTGATGTTCGGCTGGTCCCTGGCCGTTATCGGGGGCAGCATGGTGCTCCTGGGCATTGTGGCAGCAGGATTGAACGACTGGAGTGGATATTTGCCTTCGGTGATCCTGTGCGTGGTGATGCCGGCCGTCATTACCCAGGTCATACTGGGTCTGGTGCGGGCCTATGCACCAAAGCACTTCTTTGTGTTTGTGCTGGTGAATGCCTTTCTTGCCGGAGGCCTGGTGTTTATTCTCATGGCGGGGCTGATCGTCAGCGGCCTGCTGTTGGCAGACAGCTATTCCTGGGGCGAGGTACAGCATAATTTTTTGAGTCTGGCACCGATGATGCTGTTTCCAGAGTCCATGCTCAATGGCTGGATCATTACCATTCTGGTAGGCTTCAAGCCCCACTGGGTAGGGTCATTCAGCGATGAGGAATATGTGCAGGGTAAATAGGAGCGGCAAACACTGTTTTGATCCGGCCATGAACTGGCGCTGCAAGGCCCGGATCATTCCCTGATGAGCGAGTCTCTGCTATGGCTGGCAGCCGCCTGGTCTGGGTATTTTGTTATTCACTCCCTGCTGGCATCCCTGGCGATAAAAAGCCGGGTTGCCCACCGCTGGCCGCGGCTGATGCCCTGGTACCGGCTGTTCTTCAATGCCGTGGCGATCCTGTTGCTGGTGGTGCCACTATATCTTGCCTGGACTATCGGCGGTGAAACCATATTTGCCTGGAAAGGCATCTGGTGGTGGATAGGAAATGGCCTGGCGCTTGCCGCCCTTGGCGGATTTCTTTATTCACTGCGTCACTATGACGGCTCGGAATTTCTTGGCCTGCGCCAGCTTCGGGATGGCGAACAGCGGGTGGAAGATCAGGAGCGGTTCCGCGTATCCCCTTTGCACCAGCATGTGCGCCATCCCTGGTATTTTCTTGGATTGGTACTGATCTGGACCCGGGACATGACTGCCGCCATGCTGGTTTCATCTGCAATGATGACCCTGTACTTCGTGTTGGGCTCCTGGCTGGAGGAGCGAAAGCTGCTGACCTATTACGGTGATGCCTACCGAGAGTATCGCCAGCGGGTACCCGGCCTGTTTCCTTTGCCCTGGAGGAGACTGAGCGGGGAGCAGGCGAAGGCGTTGGAGCACCGGGGCAACACCGAAACAAGATGTTGAAGATTGAGCGCCCGGAAAAGGCGCTTTCCTGGAGGGGATATTATCTGCCCGGATAGGCGTAAGGCCCGTAGGGAGGTGCGTAACCCGGACGGGGTGGCCAGGGAGGGGCCGGGTAATATGGTGGGGAAGCCGGGCGGCCAATGGCATTGATGCTGTCGTTGATGCGGGCTTCCATTGCCTTGCGCCGGGCTTCCCTTTCCTGCTGATAGGCCAGCATCTCCTCTTGGTGCTTTTTGTGGCGCGCCGCCATTTCCATCTGGTGCTGCCGGCTTCTTTGCGCCTGTTCCCGCAACTGCCGGGCATCACTGGAGCCGGGATCTTGCCCGGCGAGCGCCGAGCGCTGGCGTGCAATCTCATCCCGGCGTTTCTGCATTTGCTTGCGCAGGGCATCACGCCGGGCCTCCATGGATTTGACCAACTCGTTGTGTGATTGCCGGGCGGTCTGGTAGCTGCGGCTATAGGGGCTTGTTCGGGTGGGAGCCTGGTTTGGCACCGGGTGAATGGTCGGCGTCTCTGTTGCAGCGGCGGCAGGCGCCGGGACGTCGGCAGCCGCCGCAGTTGCTGCACTGCTTGCAACTTCCGGCGCATTTGCATCAGCCGCTTCCACTATGGCGGCATCTGTCGGGGCCGGCTGCGGGGTTGCTGCGGGTACTGCCAGCACCGGCATTTCATAGCCGGCCTGTTCCGCCTTTTGTTTCAATCTGGCGTATTCCGCCTGACGCAGGCGCTCACGCTCCTGCCCTTCCACGCTGGACAGCTTTTGTGCCAGGCTGGAAGCCTCTTCTCTGGTTAACAGCTGAAATTGGCCTTCATCCTGCGGCGTGGCAGCCATCAGGCCACCAGTTGACAGGGAAAAGCTGGCGGTAATGACCAGGAGTCTGTATAGGGGCATTGCCGGTTCCTCCAGGGCTATTATTTGTGGATGATGGGCGCAACATCCTGTAATTTGTACTCCGAGCATGGCCATATGGAGCAAATATGTCAAATTCTGTACCGGATGCGATACTGCGGCAGATAGAATCTTCCCCCCATTGCGCCAAATCCCTGACCCTGTACGCCTTGGTAAATACCCTGGAGCATGAAGCTGCAGGCTGCCTGTTCAAGCTGACCAAGCTACGTGATCTGGATCAGGAAGGGCGCCAGCTGGCGTATTCCCTGATGGAGCTGATGGCGGAAGGAAAAAACAGGGGTGATGCCTGGGAGCAGAGCAGAAAGCGTATGGATGAGCTGATTCGCAATGGCTGAACTGCTGCGAATACTTCTGCTGCTGGGGCTGTTTCTGCCCTGTTACTCCCTGGCCGGAAAGGGTGAGATACGCTTCGTGGAAACCACGGTGGATCTCAAGGCCGACGGCAGTGCCGTGGTGCTATACCAGGTCCAGTGGCGGGTGACCACCGGGGCGATGCATGGCTTTTATTTTCAGGGCAATGACCGTCTGAAGGTGGGCATGGCCGTGGATCAGGCCGGTGCAGTGGACAGTCGCGGCAACAAGTACCGGCTGGATATCCGCAAGCTTTCCGGCGGCAAGTGGGACATTTTGCTGGCAGATGAACAGGGCGTGCCCGCAGGGCAGGCGCTAACCTTCAACCTGCCTTTCAGGACGGATTTTCATGGTGCGGGCTACCTGGGGCCGACCACGGCAGAAAATGGGCAGGAGCTGGTGTTCTTCAACTGGGCGCCGGTGCAGTGGGACGAAGCGGCCAATCAGGATCACTATACCCTGAAAATACTCACTCCCTACAAGCTGCCCGACGAACAGGTAAATCCCCGCAGTGTGGTGGATACGGAGCGCCTGATTCTCACCGAGCCCTGGGTGAACGAAAAATATCTCATCGACTATCAGCGCGGCCCGAGCAACAGATTGCTGCTGGTGTTCCATAAAAACGACCCCGGCAACCGCTTCCCTATGCAAGTGCAGTTCTACATGCCCGCAGGCTGGTTCGATCTGGCGGAAGTCCCGAAGAAAGGGGTGTCCGCCATGATGCCACAAGAAGCTGCTGATTCCGGCTCCAATTCCCTGTTGCTGGTTCTGGGCCTGGCGGTGATCGGTGCTTTCTTTGGCGTGGTAAAAGGAAAGCAGCGTTCCATGATTCAAGCCAGGGAAGGGCTGGATGATATCCGCTGGGAGAACCTGGACTGGACTCCGCCAAAACTGATTCTTTCCGAGTTCCGCAAGCCGGGAAAGGTCTGCAAGGATCTGACGCCCCTGGAAGCGGCCTTCTATCTGGAAATTCCCTTCAAGCTCATCATTTCCGCCATGCTCAATTCCATGGTGCTGGAGGGATTTCTGAAGATCGAATCCGAGTCGCCCCTGAAGGTGAGGGTGCTGCAGCCCCCCAACCTGCATAAGCTGGATGAATACGAGCGCATGTTTTACGCCGCCCTGGAAGATGATGGCGAGCTATCCCAGGCGGAACTGGAGAACCTCATGAACGAGGCGGTGAAGAAGGTGCAGCTCAAGGCCTGGGATGCGGATATCGAAGCCACCCAGAATTACTACCACAGGCAGGTCGAGGCTTTCGTGGCAGGGGCAGGCGTTGGCGCCGGGCAGATGAATGATGCGGATCGGTGGTACTACTGGTATCACAACCAGCATCCCTACTATCACCATGCCTGGAGCCGGGAGCAGGGCGACCCGGCCAGGTATGCCACGGACATGCCGGTGACCACCGACCATATCATTCACGGCCCCCTGGATACGGATATCGCCATGGAGCTGAATGTCTGCCATGACGCCTGTCATTCCGCCTGCCATAGCGCTTGCCACTCGGCCTGTCATTCCGCCTGCCACAGCGCCTGCCATTCGGCCTGTGTCAGTGGAGGATCACACTGATGAGGATGATGCAAAAAGCACGGCGTTTTCTGCATCCGGATGAGCAGACCAGCCTGTCCACAAATGAGGATGCCCCTTTTCCCGAGCTGTCCTGGGTGGATGAGTTCATCCGCAACGTCAGCCCTTATATCTTCGTGCGAACCGAAGACAACATCCTCATCAAGCGTCCCAACCAGGCGCAGAAGCTCAATGCCCAAGGAGCGCAGATACTCAAATTTCTCCTCGATGGCGGCAGCATCGCCGGGGTGGTGAAAGGGCTGGACGGCGATCACAGCAAACTGGAGCAGGTGGCCCTGTTCCTTCATGGGGTGCGTGGTTTTCTGGAGGGCCATATCAACGCTGATTCCGGCCATCCGGGGGTGGAGGTGGAGGTGTTCAACCGGCGTTTCTCCGATCTGCCCATCCTTTCCGAGCTGGCCATCACCTACAAATGCAACCTGCGTTGCGTGTTCTGCTATGCGGGTTGTAACTGCACCACTCAGCCGGTGAACGATGAGAAGGTCATGACGGTGACCGAAATCAAAACCGTACTGGACAAACTCTGGCATGAAGGCAAGGTGCCTTCCGTGAGCTTTACCGGTGGCGAGCCAACCCTGCACAAGCAATTGCCGGAACTGATCAAACATGCCAAGGATCTGGGCATGCGCGTGAACCTCATCACCAACGGCACCCGCATCAACGGGGATTTGGCGCAGTGGCTGGCCGATGCCGGGCTGGACTCGGCCCAGGTGAGCCTGGAAGGCACCAGCGCGGAGATCCATAACCTGGTCACCCAGGGGCAGTCATCCTTCGACAAAACCGTTGCGGCGGTGGGACACCTGAAGACCGTGGGCATCCGCGTGCACACCAATACCACCATCAACCGCATGAACGTCCACGAGATGCCGGACATGCCGCGCTTCGTGCGCGAAGTGCTGGACAACGAGCGCTTCAGCATGAACCTGCTGGTGCCCACGGGCAGCGCCGTGGTGCATCCGGATCTCATCGTGCGCTATAGCGAAATCGGTGGTTGGCTGGGGAAGATCCAGGCGCAGAGCAAGACCCATGATGTGGAGTTTCTCTGGTATTCCCCCACCCCCATGTGCATGTTCAATCCCATTCCCGCCGGCCTGGGCAACCATGGCTGCAGCGCCTGTGACGGACTGATCTCCGTGGCCCCCAACGGCTCGGTGATTCCCTGCGCCTCCTACGATGACGAAGTGGGCAGCCTGCTGGATAATGATCTGGTGGATGTGTGGAACAGCAACAAGGCCAAAGGTTACCGGGACAAGGCCCTGGCCCATCCCCAATGCCGGGAATGCAGCCAGTTCGACATTTGCAACGGCGCCTGCCCTTTGTACTGGCGGGAGCTGGGTTTCGACGAGCTGGAAGCACATAACGGATTCGCCAAGGCCGAAGCCAGGGGCTATGTGCGTGTGCGGGACAGGGAGGAAGGCGGATGAATGTGGCCAATGCGCGTGACGCCGTGGTGTTCTGGCTCTGGCGTGACATGCCGTATCGCAAGCGCATGTTCATCAGCTTTGCTTTGATCATCCTCGGCTTCCTGTTGCAGTGGTATTCGGGGGAGATCTTCAGCGGGGTGATCCCCCTGGTTGCGGGCAACGCCCTGCTGTTGGTACGCGGCTATGACAATCGCGTGGAGTTCAAGGGGTTCGATCCCCGCCAACAGTGGCAAAAGGTGGAGCATGTCCGCCTGGGGGAACTGGGAGAGTTTGACAAAAAAATCCGGCGCTGGGACCGCAGTTTCATCGACATCACCAATGGCTTTGGAAAAGCGACCTTTGTCGTCCTGCTGTTGGTTCTGTGGATGATGTTCCTGTTCTTCACCAGCGAAACCCGTTATTCCGGGCTGGTGGTGATCCCTATGGACATGGCCATTCTGTTTCTGCCCCACTGGTTCACCGGCACCCGGCGGATTCTGCGTATGCCGGGGTTGCTGGTCAAGGCCGAGACCCTGGAGAAGGTACTGGATGAAATCGATTCCGGGGCGCCGGGAGGCAAGGTGGATGTGCTCATGCTGCTCAAGGGCGGGGAAAGCAAGCTGCCGGAAGATATCAAGATCCGGGTTGTGCCTGAAAAAGCGCCGGAGGAGTTTCTGGGCCTGTACGGGCAGGTGGTGATCAATGCGGTGCAGGGAAAATCCTACCCGTATTTCTATGCGGTGCTGGTGGCCCGACCCGGTCTGGGTTTGAAGGCACTGGCGGAAAAACTGCAGCCGCCGGAAAATATTGTAGCGGAATTCAAGGAAAAAGACGGCGTGGAGATTCTCGTTCTCCGCCAGTTCACCACCAAGAGATCGGGTTACCATACACCGCCCAATCGGGTTCATGACATATTGCAGCTGGGTTTGGCGCAGATGCGCGCATTACTGAAATAAAGACTCAGCGGCCAGATTGGCCGAAAATGGGATGTGTTTGGAATGGTCAGCTGAATGCGAGGTATTTTCCCACCCACAAATGAGCCTGAAAGCAGAAGCAAGTACCGCCATGGCTCCATCGGTTTTCAGTAACCGTTCATGAATTTTGTTGCATGGATTTTTACGGACCTTTTTTATTATTCGATTCGCCACTTTAGGTTGATGCCAGCAGAAAAGGTTGCCGCTTGCGTGTCTTCCAGAAATTGTCTCGGCTATTCTGCGGTTATCAATTCGTCAAGCTTTCATGATGGCTTTCATCTCATCATGAATAAAGCACACATAAATACAGCTGCTTACGGACTCATTCCATGTTGGGCAAGCCGGACATGATCCGAAGCCCTGGAGAACACAAATTTTCCGCAAAGTAAATGACTGTCTGCAGCCCGGCTGGGGCAAAATGGCGTATACTTCTGGCTATCAAATTCTACGCGATTTCTAACTATGTTGAAGAGCACACAACTTGTCCTGGCGCTGTTGCTGCTATGGAGCTTCCAGGCCCAGGCTAGCACAGAGGAGCAAACCCAAAGCCTGGAGAAAATGGGCCAACTGAATGGAGTCGCCTTGGGCTGCCGTTATTTCGATCAGGTCAAGGCCATTAAGAAAGCCTTGGTGCAGGCCTTGCCCAAACGCAGGGAACTGGGCCGGACTTTCGAGGCGGTCACGGACCAGACCTACCGGGAGTTTGTCGCCTCGAAGGCGGCTTGCCCCTCGCCGGACGTATTTGCTACGGACCTGGAAGCCGCGATTCAGAATCTGAACCGGAATTTCTCCCCTGAACTGCAATCTCCCGACAAGTGATGGAAACCACCTGTATGAAAAGAAGCCACTTTCTCATTCCGGCCACACTGGTGCTGTTGCTGCTTTTTGTCTCCGGCCCGGCTTCTTCCTCAGAGGATCAGCTGCGGGTGGTGGTCAGCATCAAACCCGTGCACTCCATATTGAGTGGCCTGCTCAAAGGCGTGGGAGAGCCGGAGCTGCTCGTTGAAACCGGCAAGACGCCATATGGCCAGACCTTGACGCCAGGGCAAAAGCAAAGCCTGAAGACCGCCGACCTGATCGTGTGGGTGGGGCCGGAGCTGGAAAAATTCCTGGTGGAACCCCTGGGGCAAGCGCCGGAAGATCCTCGCATCGTTACCTTGCTGGATCGCCCCGAACTCAAAATTCTTCCACAGCGGCAGGACGACAATGCCCGCGATCCGCATTTCTGGCTGGACAGCCGCAATGCCATTCTTCTCATCGATCTGCTCACCAGGGAGCTGATGATCCTCGATCCGGCGCGCAGCCACTTATACAAGCGCAACCGCGATGCCGTACACAACAGAATCGCCAAGCTGGATCGCCAACTCGAATACGGCTATCGCGGACTGCAGGGCGGCGTGGTGCTTGCCTATTTCGATACCCAGCAATATTTTGAGCAGGCCTATGCCCTCAAGGTGACGGGGGTGCTTACGCCTTCGCCCGAAGTTGCCGTCAGTGGGGCGCAGTTGCTGAAAGAAAGGGCGTTGCTAGCGGAAAACCGTTATGCCTGCCTGCTTACAGAAGCAAATATGCCAATGCCAGAACTGTCCTTGCTCACAGATGGCCTTGCAGCAGATGTAGTGGAGCTGGACAGCTTTGGCAGCAAGTTGCAGCCAGGTGAGGATCTCTATCTCGACCTGATGAAGAACAACACCCGCCTGATCAAACAATGCATACAGAAAAAACCCATTGCCAAAGGAGCGTCGGAAAACGGAGCCGAGGCGGCTGGCATCCGCGAGATCGGCGGCAAGTTCATGCTGACGGATCATCACGGCAAAATAGTGACGGAAAAAGACCTGCTGGGAAAATACCAGCTGATTTACTTCGGTTACACGTTCTGCCCGGATGTCTGCCCCTCCTCGTTAAGCGTGATTTCCACTGCCCTCAAACGCCTTGGAGAAAAGGCGAAAAGGATTCAGCCCTACTTCATCACCGTGGATCCACAGCGGGACACCCAGGAAATCATGGCCAACTATGTTGCCTACTTCCACAAGGACATGATCGGCCTGCGGGGCAGCCAGGCCATGACTGACAGGATCGTCAAAAACTACAATCTGGTGGTCGAAAAAGTGCAGAAAGAGGGAGGCGGGCCTGACGACTATATTATGGACCACACCGCCAGCGTGTTCCTGATCGCGCCGGACGGCACCTTCATCACCAAATTCGCCCACGGCATCTCACCAACGCAATTGGTGGAAAAGCTCAACGAATATGTAAAGTAGCCAATATATTGCTGCCGGGTTACTAAGAATCCAGCTTCTGCGGGCGCCTGCAATTTCGAGTGCCTCAACCAGGGAATGCTGCAGACGCATCTGCTAAGAATGGAATGCAAACACAAGAAAAAACTGCCGGTCTGCGCGCTGCCTTGGGCACTTCTCTTTCTGGCAGTGTCGGTAGGGGTTTATGGCTGCACGCCGCAGGGGCATGACTATCGCGGAGTTGCTGATATTTCCGATCAGTTTGCGTATGCGCATACACTGAATGAAAACCTTGATCCGCTTACCTTGCTGTCCGGGCGGGATGGCCTGGAATTCAAACCTATAGCTCCTCCGGAAGACATCAAGTTTCGCTATGACATTTGGCTGAAGGCGACATTGGATCCACAGGCCATTGGCTTTGTGGCAACGGTGCTGGAATTTCCCGTGTATATGCTCGGCAAGGTGGATGTCTGGTTCAAGACATTCGACGGCAAGTTGATTCACCAGCACGCCGGAGCATGGTATCCCTACAATGAACGCCCGCTCAAACATGACGGAGTGGCATTTCGTCTGCCGGAAAATAGCAAGGATGCCATTTCTCTGGTTGTGCGCATCAGAACAGGCACACCGATCAACTTCAGTGCGATGTTATGGGCTGAGGAGCAATGGCAGCACTATTCCCACAACAAGCGTGCATGGTATGGGGCGTTTGTTGGCGCGATGCTGGCGCTCATGCTTTACAACCTGTTTTTGGCCTTGACCCTGAAAGATGCATCCTATCTATACTATGTCGGTTACATGCTCTGCATGTTGTTTACCGTCTTGTTTTATAGCGGCCTTTCAGAAGAATATTTCTGGCCGGCAGGAAAAACCACCACTTATGTTCTGATGGTTGCGGGAATCGCTTCATTTTTCGGCGTTGCTTTTGTCAACCGCTTTTTGGATATCAAAACACACAAGCGGTGGCTGTATATTGTATCTACCTTGGCTACCGCATATGCCGCAGCGTTGGGAATCGGTCTGTCTTGGCATATATATCTTGCGCCGGCTGCTATTGCGGGCAATGTGATGCATGGGCTGTCATTGCTAGGGGCGAGCTATTATATCGGCATTTCCATCGTAGCCTATTTCCAAGGCATCAGGCAGGCACGGTTCCTGGCTTTGGGAATGTCTATCATGGTAGTGACCTTGGTGCTTTACTATCTCAGCACCTATGGCCTGATCAGATATGACCGCTACCTGTACCATGTGCTGGAAATAGGGATACTTGCAGAAGCTTTACTCATGTCTCTGGCACTGTCGGACAGAATAAAGATTTTGGCGGAAGAAAAGCAGGCATTGGATAACAAATACGCCCAAATTCAGAGACAATTTTCCTGGGAGATTATTGGCATAGAAGAAGCCGGGAAGAAAAAATATGCTTCCATTCTCCATGACAGCGTGGGACATGGCCTGCTGGTATTGAAACAACACCTGGATGGCCTCTTAAAAAAACAGACCGAAGCCACCGCCATCAGAGATATCAAGCGCATGAAACAACAGTGTACGGAAGTAATGGATGAAGTGCGTAGCCTTTCTCACGATCTACACCCCCACTTGTTGAGGAACCTGGGCTTGCGGACGGCACTGCTTTCCATACTGAAACGGGCTTTTTCTTCATCAAATATCACCTGTTATTCGGATATCGATGAGGAATTGCCGGCAATGGCGAAGGAGGCGGAAATGGCCATATACCGGATCACCCAGGAGGCAATAAGCAACATCCTGAAACATGCCTGTGCCAGTGAAGTTTATTATTCACTGCATGTGAATAATCACGAGGTTCACATGGAAATCAAGGATGATGGTATTGGCTTTGGTAAGGGGGCGGTAGCTGGTGGGCTGGGGCTGAAAATGATGAAAGGACATACGCAGTTGCTGTCAGGAAGACTGGATCTGGATAGTCAAGAGAATGTGGGAACGAAGGTCTGCCTTACGATCCCTCTGGCGCCAAAACACTCTTGAAAGGAAGCACCCTAGTGTACTTTGCTAATATTCCAACAATATCCATAAATAACAACCGCTTTTCTTTATTTTTTGGCAACTGGGTGAAATATCCGGGCTAGTATCCCCTACTCTGGCAGATTGTCCTTTGCAAACTGCACCAGCTGATGAACGCCCGTCAGCTCCAGCTTCCTGCAGATATTTGCGCGATGATTCTGCACAGTGCGGTAACTCACCTTCATCTCTGCAGCAATTTCCTTTGATGTCTTGAATGCCGCCACTGAGGAAAGAATAGCCCGTTCTGTCTGTGTAAGGGAAGCCAGCAACTCTTTACTCCCCTTGTCAGGAGCCATTGGTAAATGGCTGCCGAAGGAGGGGCTTATATACAAAGATCCTGTGCAAACAGCTTCCAGACAGGAAAGCAGGCTGCCACCTGCTTCGTCCTTCAACACATAGGCGCTGGCACCCAGCGCTAGTGCTTTTTCAAGGTAGGCTTCATCATCATAGCTGGTGAGAATCACCACTAGCGTGTCTAGCTCTGTCCTCCGGATCTCTTGCAGCACACTTAAACCATCCAATACGGGCATTTCCAGATCCAGTAGCAAAATATCAGGTTGCAAATGCCTGAGCAGTTTCAATGCGGAAATACCCGTTTCCGCTTCCCCCAGGATGTGGATCCAGGGAATTGTGGACAGGGCGTTGCGCACCCCAAGGCGGAACATAGGGTGGTCATCGGCGATAAGAAGGGTTTTTTTATCTCTATTCATAATGAGTGGATTGTAAGAAAAAACAGGCAAGTGCTTCCGGCTCAAAAAAGGCCCGGAGCGAGCTGTTTGGTTCAAGCCGGAATCTGGGCTGTGGCATCAGAACAGACATCCTGTCAGAGACTCTTTTATAAGTATAAGTGCTCAATTTAACAGGCAATGATGCCTAGATACAACGTTTTGGCGGATTGTTAGACTATGCGCAAATAAATACAACAAAGGAAGAGTAAATGCCAGGAATCAGAATGCTATCCACCGCCTTATTACTGCATGCCGCTACTGCAGTGGCCAATCCGGCTATCGTATCCTTGCAGCAAGATATTGCCATCGAATCACTCAGCGCCATGCCCTGGCAGATCCGCGTCAGCCTCTACCGCAACGAAGACGATGCCAAGCCCGTGGTGCAACAGCTGTTCTCAGTAGACGACTGGCAGACCGACCGCAACCTGGACGAGGGCCTGCCCGAATCCGGCGGCATCCGCTTCCGCATGCGCATCGAGGCGGATGAAAGCGATGGCATCCACCCCGGCGACACCCTGTGGGCCGAAACCCGCGTGGACGGCCAAGCCATGGGCGAGCGTTTCCAGGTGCAGGCCGTCACCCCGCCCAAATTCACCATCGAGGGCGAGATCGAAACCAGAGGCGCCACCGGCGGCATCCGCTTTCCTGATAACAGCTTTCAGGACAGCGCCAGCCCCCTGGTCAGCGGCACCGGCGCCAGTGTGGCACTGGACATGAACAATCATGGCATTTCCAATCTGCCCACACCCTCGAATCCCGGTGATGCCGTTTCCCTATCCTATCTGCAGACCTATCTAGCCGCCAACGGTGACAATCTGGGGGATCACAGGGCTACGGCCAACATCAAGCTGGACGGGAACTGGCTGTCAGGTGATGGTGAAAATGAAGGCATACAGGTGAGCAGTACGGGAAAAGTGGTGATCAATTCCTCGCTCTTTGATTCGGCTCCCACACTGCAGGTTTTATGGGGTGATGTGCTGTCGGGTAATGCCTCTTCCGCACAAAACGGCCGCCTGCACTGGATGTCTTTCAACCAGGCCTTTCGCGCCGGTCGCGCCCTGGGAAAGGAGTGGGATTCTGCGCCCACCCCACTGAACGGTACAGCAACCGTGGTCCACGGCTCTACCACGGTCACGGGCAGTGGCACGGCATTTCAGACCGAGCTGTCGCATGGCGACAGAATCAAAGTGGGAGGGCATGAGTACGTGGTTTCGAGCATCACCAGCGACACCGAGCTGGAGCTGGTCAAACCGGCAAGCTCGGCAGCTTCCGGGGCACTGAGCATCGTGCGTGTGGGGAAGTTTTCCGCCGCGCTGGGAGATTCCGGTACAGCCAGTGGTGAGAGCTCTACAGCCCTTGGGACTGCTACGAAAGCCAGTGGTGATGTGTCGACAGCCATTGGCAATGCCTCGCTCGCTAGTGGCTATGTTTCCACTGCCATGGGGATAGGTACCAAGGCCAGTGGCGAAGCGTCTGTTGCCATAGGACGGAATGCAATTGCTAGCGGCTATGTTTCTACTGCCATGGGATTTCAAACAATCGCCAGTGGCGATCGTTCCTCTGCCATGGGATTAAGTACAACGGCCAGTGGAGGTTATTCCACTGCCATGGGGTATTTTACAACTGCCAGCGGCAATGCTTCCTCTGCCATGGGTTCATCCACGGAAGCAGATGATGACCACTCCCTGGTAATCGGCCAATACAACGACACGGCAGGCGACAACTACTTCGTGGTGGGCAATGGCGCCGATGTCAGCAATCGATCCAACGCCCTGGTCCTCACCAAAAGCGGCAACCTGGGCGTGGGCAACCCCACGCCGGGCAATCGCATGTCCTTCTTTGGTGCGCCGTCGGACACCTGGGGCGACAACCGTCTGGCTTATGTGGGGCTGATCAAAAACACGCTCACCACCAATGCCCACAGCGGTGATGTGCTGGCCCTGCAGACTTCCGCCACGGGCAACGTGACTACCGCAGCCAATTTCATCGGCTTTTTCAACGCAGGCGGTGCGCTCATCGGCCAGATCGAAGGCAACGGCAGCGGCGGGGTGGCCTACAACACCACGGGTGCCGACTACGCCGAATACCTGCCGCGCAAACACCCTGACGAAAGCCTGGAAGCCGGTGATGTGGTGGGCGTGTACGGCGGCAGCATCACCCGCGACACCCGTGATGCCGACCAGGTGATGGTCATCACCGACCGCGCCGCGGTGCTGGGCAACGCCCCGCTGGGCAGGGACGATGCGCAAGGCTACGAAGCCGTGTCCTTCATCGGTCAGGTGCCGGTCAAGGTGCGGGGCGTGGTGAACAGCGGTGATCTGATCATCGCCTCCGGGCGCAACGACGGCACCGCCATAGCCATATCGCCCGCCGGGGTGGCCAGCCTGGACAGGGCGCAGATCATCGGCCGCGCCTGGCAGTCCTCGAATGAACCGGAGCTGAAAAAGGTCATGGTCGCCGTGGGGCTGGACCGCAGCGAAGTGGCCATGGCCCAGTTTCGCCAGCTCAAAACCACCGTGCAGCGGCAGCAGCAGGAAATCCTCGCCCTGAAAACATCACTGTCCCGTTACGAAAATCTGGCGGCGCGGGTTGAGGCGCTGCAAACACGGCTGGACGAGCAACAACCCCTGGTCGCCGACAATCCCTGACAACGGGAGTGCTTGTCTCTGCCGGCATTCCGGCGAATGCAGGAATCCGGTGAACAATACGACTGAACTGTTTTGACACTCCGTAATTCCGGGTTCCCGCCTGCACGGAAATGACGGGTTGCTGAGCTTTGTAATCAATCACGATAAATAAAAAGGAGAACCAAAGACATGTTTAATGGATTTCGCTTTGTACGATACTTGCTGGTTGCAGCGCTGCTGCTGCAGACTGCCGCTGTGCAGGCCGCCTTTTCCACTGTAAATTGCACCAATGCCGCGCATCTGGCGACTTTGGGCATTCCCCAGGTGGAATGCCAGGCCCTGGAGGCCTTGTGGACCAGCACCGACGGTTTCCAGCAGTGGAATGACAACACGGGCTGGGACACACTCACAGCAGCCGATGCCTGGTTCGGCATTACCGTGACCGGTGGCCAGGTAACGGCTATCGACCTGCATACCAATCACATGGTGGGTCCACTGCCGCCGGAACTGGGTAATCTTTCCAGTTTGCAGATATTGATCCTGTATACCAATCCCCTCAGCGGCTCGATTCCCGCGGAACTGGGTAATCTTTCCAATCTGGACATACTGTACCTGAACAGAACGGGGTTAAGCGGCAGTATTCCACCGCAGTTGGGTAATCTGGGCAATCTCACCTTCCTGTATCTGGGGGACACCCACCTTGGCGGCGCCCTGCCGCCGGAGCTGGGGCAACTGGCCAACCTCAGGAGCCTTTCCCTTTCCAATGCCCAGTTCAGCGGCAACCTTCCGGCGGAGCTGGGTAATCTGGCCAATCTGACCTTCCTGCAGTTGGAGGAGAATCAGTTCAGCGGCAGCATTCCCCCGGAGCTGGGCAATCTGGGCAATCTCACCAGCCTGACCATGCACAACAACCAGCTCAGCGGCAGCATCCCGCCGGAACTGGGCAGTCTGGGCAACCTGGTGTGGCTGGGGCTGTCCGGCAATCAACTCAGCGGCAGCATTCCACCGGAACTGGGCAACCTGACCAACCTGGAACGCCTGTATCTGCAGGGTAATCAGCTCACCGGCAACGTGCCGGCGCAGCTGGCCAACCTGTCCAGTCTGGAGGTCATCAATGTCTGGAACAACCAGTTGGAGGGGCCGTTTCCCGACCTGTCCGGTCTGGGCAGTCTCACGCACATGGTCATCGCGGCCAACCATTTCGTCTTCGCCGATTTCGAACCCCAGCATACTGCCTACGCTACCCTGAGAACCTGGAATTATTCTCCCCAGGCGGAGGTGGACGTAGATCGCAATGCCTCTGCTCCCGGTGGTGGCGCCCTGACCCTGACGCCTCAGCTGGCAGCCAATCCCAGTGGAAACGACCGCTATCAGTGGTACAAGGATGGAGTGGCCATTGCTGCACCGGCCGGAACGCAAGGTGTCTATACCAAGGCAGGCGTAACCACAGCGGATGCCGGTCTCTATACCTACGAGGTGACCAACACCGTGACAACGGCCCTGACACTGGCCTCCCATGTTGCAGGGGAGGGCATCCATGTAACTGTGGGTGCGGCCACCAGCTACTCCGTGGGGGGCAGTGTTTCCGGGCTGATGGGCAACCTTGTGTTGCAGAATAACGGGGCAGATGATCTGAACCTGAGTGCCAATGGCGTGTTCACCTTCGCCTCGGCCCTGGCCAACGGCAGCGCCTACAATGTGACAGTGGCATCCTCGCCTGCCGGACAGACTTGTTCCGTGACTGATGGCGGTGGTGTTATCAACGGCGCCAATATCACCAATGTGCAGGTGAGCTGTATCGTTGCTCCTGCCACGACCTATACCATAGGTGGCAGCGTAACTGGCCTGATGGGGGAGCTGATACTTGTCATCAGCCAGCGGGGCAGCATGTTGGATGATCTGTATCTGAACGCAAACGGCCCCTTTACCTTCCCCGCTTCCCTGGCTGATGGCAGCCTTTACACCGTGACCATCGCTGCCCAGCCAGCAGGGCAAAGCTGTGTGGTAGACAACGGTAGTGGCACGGTGTCTGGAGGCAACGTGAACAATATCCGCATTGTCTGCCGGGCAGTCGGCAATGAACCGATGGCCGTGCCCTTGTTGTCTTTTTACAACGTACTCGCCCTGTCTCTGTTGCTGGGCTTACTGGGATTGCTCGGCCTGGGTGGACGGCGTTTCTAGCAGGAAGCCAGAATCGAGGCCGGGATCCATAGTGGACAATGGATCCTGGCCTGCGTCGGGGTGACGAGTGAGGAAGCAGGTCGCCAAACTTTAGCAGGATATTGAAAATGGCCACACGTCCTTGCGCGGCATACAGGCTGTTGAGCCTCGTAACGAATCATCAGGAAATAACAACCAAGGAGAAAAAACATGAACAAGCATCTACCCATGACCTTGGCAGCAAACGCCCTTCTGTTTGCATCGGCCCTCGTGGCGGGTGAAGCCATGGTGCCTCTGCACCCTGCCGTTCCGGTCGAAGCCCTGTCCGGCGCGCCGGAGCACATATCCATCAGCCTGTTCGATACCCCGGATGACAGCAGTCCCCTGCTGATCCGGCATTTTTCGCCGGATGAATGGAAAGCCAGCCGGAATCTTGATCAGGGCCTGCCGGAATCCGGAGATATCCGCTTCCGGATGCAGCTGTATACCGCCGATGAAGATGGCATCCAGCCCGGCGATACCCTGTGGGCCGAAGCCAGCATGGACGGCCAGCCGGTTGGCGATCGCTTCGAGGTGCAGGCGATCGCCCCGCCGCCCATAACCAAATTCACCATCGAGGGTGAAATCGAAACCAAAGGTATAACCGGCGGCATCCGCTTTCCCGATGGCAGTTTTCAGAGGAAGGCTGCCAACGCCGTCGTTCCCGGCACGGGGCTGGAGGCCAGCAGCGCCGGCGGAAATACGACGCTGGGAGTGAAAATACCCCTGGGCCTGTCGGCGGATTATGCTTCAGGAACAATTCTCACTATCGAAAACACCGGTTTGAGTGGCCAGGCCATTCAGGCGCGGGGCTTTATCGGAGGAAATTTCACAAACAATCAAAACAAATCATCCGCCGGCCTGGCGGTAGACGATATTGGCGTAACGGGGTCGGGCGATGCTGCGGGAGGTATTTTTTCCGCCGGAGACGGCCAGCCGGATGTGGTGCTGGCGGGAAGAAGCGATAGCGCTCCGGGAGACGATGGCGTGCTGGCGTCCGACCCTGCCCGCCCCGACAGTGACCTGCTGATCCAGACCAATGACTGGCTGGCCATACAGCTCGATGCGGACAACAGCGGCAACCCGACGGCGGGCTTCAGCGTGGAAAGGAACGGGGCCAAATTGTTCCAGATGGACAAGGACGGCAACCTGACCTATGGCGGGCCGGGCCTGTCGGCCTTTCCCCGGCCTGCTTATGACAGTGGCTGGGTGGCTGTTGCCAAAGGGGCAAATGTCACCTGGAACCACAATCTGGGCGGCAATGTGGATAACTATGTCGTTGATATGCAATGCAAAGGGGGGCCATTCGGTGTACATATAAATAATATGAATATAGGGCAGTTTATATATGACGTAGGCACCGGATTCACAATAGAAGGCGCATATTATTGGAATTTGGACGGATCCAAAATAGAGCTTGACCGCGCATTTTCCGATACCAGTTGTAGCGAAATCCGAATACGCATCTGGAAATACAATTGACAGCTGGCCTGGCGGCCAATGACCGATGCCTGCTACGGCCCTTCAAACCCGTCACTGAACAACAGGGTCTCCAGGGGCTGGGCGGAGGTGGAAAGCACCCGGGCCACGGCGTCCATGAGGGAAATCGGCTGAGGGGAACTATTGCCTTCGGCGCTGAGTCTCACGGGGGTGCCGACCCGGTTGGCGCATCATTTCAATAATCAGGAGAAAACAATGAAAAACCGCAGGGACTTTATCAAAACCTCATTTGCAGCCGCAGCGGGAGCCATGGCCGCAAGCGCGCCTTCTGCGTTCGCAGGCGCCGCGCCTCTTCCAAAAGGGCTGATTTACACCAAGGAAAACCCAGGTAAATGGGCAAAAAAGGTGGGCAGCCACCTTCCTGTCGTTAGCGTGGAGGGCAACAAGGTAACCATTACTACGGATCACGGCATGTCTGAAAAGCACTACATCGTCAGGCACACCCTGGTCACCGGCGACGGCGAAGTGCTGGGAGAGAAAACGTTTTACCCTTCAGATGAAGAGGCGACTTCCGTTTTCGAGGTGGAGGGCAAGCATCCGGTGTTGTACGCCACGAGTTTCTGCAACAAGCACGATATGTGGGTTGCCGAGTTTAGCCTGTAATACATCATTGAAAATGGAGGAAAGGCAAAATCGCGTTTTTGTCTTTCCGGCTTGAAAACAGCCATGGAAAGCTTTTTTCAACATCTTGGTAATGGGCTGGGCTCTCTGGTCGGGTTGCGAACATGCAACTTGATCGAAGAGTCCCTCCTCAGGGAATTACCGGATTTCCTTCCGTCCGCAAGAACCTGCCAATGAGTTTTCCGTCCTGACTCAAATCGGCGATGTCGCCATCCTTTACTGTAAACACAAAGCGCTCTTCCGTTTCCGTATTGGTGGAGGGTGTGCAATCGAAATGGGCGGTCTGTTCACCGGCATTGCTCCAGAAACAGTGCCAGGTGGCGGGCTTGACCTTGCTGCTGGTGAAAACGGCTTTTCCCCCGAAATCCACCGTCAAACTTGCAATTCCCAAGCTGTTGTCTCCTTCGGCGTTCCATATCCCCGAACTGGGGTGTGGCGAGCAGCCGCTGAGAAACAAAATGCAGAGTACAGGAAACAGGAGATTTTTCATGCCGGATTCACATCTGATGACCTGGAAAAGATAGCAGGGTACCTTGTGGCTGGGCTGATGTCACTGCGCATTTATGTATTTCCTCTGGTGCTGTATCCTTACCGGATTGTATTTTGTGTAACCCTTTGTCATGGATCACCCCTACGACCCGAAAACCATCGAAGCGGAAGTCCGCAGCCACTGGGAAAACACCCAGGCATTCAAGGCGGTGGAAGACCCCACGCGGGAGAAATTCTATTGTCTGTCCATGTTTCCTTATCCCAGCGGCAGGCTGCATATGGGGCATGTGCGCAACTACACCCTGGGTGATGTCATCGCCCGCTACCAGCGCATGCTGGGCAAGAACGTACTCCAGCCCATGGGTTGGGATGCCTTCGGCCTGCCTGCGGAAAATGCCGCGATCAAGAACAAGACCGCCCCGGCCAAATGGACCTACCAGAACATCGAACACATGCGCGAGCAGCTCAAGGAGCTGGGTTTTGGTTACGACTGGGATCGGGAGTTCGCCACCTGCCAGCCGGATTACTACAAATGGGAACAATGGATGTTTGCCCGCCTCATGGAAAAAGGTCTGGCCTACCGCAAAACCGCCACGGTGAACTGGGATCCCGTGGATCAGACCGTGCTCGCCAATGAGCAGGTCATCAACGGCAAGGGCTGGCGCTCCGGCGCACTCGTGGAAAAACGCGATATCGAACAATGGTTCCTCAAGATCACCGACTATGCCCAGGAGCTGCTGGATGATCTGGACAAGCTGGATCAATGGCCCGAGCAAGTGGTCGCCATGCAGCGCAACTGGATCGGCCGTTCGGAAGGCATACAGATGCACTTTGCTATCCAGGGTTGGGATGAACGCCTGGACATATTTACCACCCGCCCGGATACCCTCATGGGCGTCACCTATGTAGCGGTGGCCGCCGAACACCCCCTGGCACTGCAGATCGCAAAGACCAACCCGGGGTTGCGCGATTTCATCGAGGAATGCAAACAGGGCGGTGTGTCTGAAGCAGAAATAGAAACCATGGAAAAGAAAGGTTTTGCCCTCGGCATCAATGCCCTGCATCCGGTTTCCGGCAAACCGGTGCCCGTCTATGCTGCCAATTTCGTGCTCATGAGCTACGGCACCGGCGCGGTCATGGCCGTGCCCGCCCACGATCAGCGGGACTGGGAGTTCGCGGAGAAATACGGCATCCCCAAGAAGCAGGTGATCTATCCGGCGGATGGCTCCGAGGCGGGAATCGACGAGGCCGCATACACCGAGAAGGGCGTACTGGCCAATTCCGCACCCTTCGATGGCCTGACCTCGGAGGCGGCCTTCGACGCCATCGCCGCCTGGCTGGAAGAACACGAAAAGGGAGGCAAGCAGGTCAACTTCCGCCTGCGCGACTGGGGGGTTTCCCGCCAGCGCTACTGGGGCTGCCCGATTCCGGTGATCCGTACCGCCGATGGCCGTACCCGCCCTGCTGATGAGCTGCCGGTCATCCTGCCCGAAGATGTTATCGTGGACGGTTCCGGCTCGCCCCTGAAAAAAATGCCCGAATTCTATGACCTGGGTAACGGCGAGGAGCGGGAAACCGATACCTTCGATACCTTCATGGAATCGAGCTGGTACTACGCCCGCTATTGTTGTCCGGACAACGACGAAGCCATGCTGGATGAGCGCGCCCACTACTGGTTGCCCGTGGATCAGTATATCGGCGGCGTGGAGCATGCCGTGCTCCATTTGCTGTATGCACGTTTCTTCAACAAACTCATGCGCGATGAAGGTCTGGTCAACTGCGACGAGCCCTTTATCCGTCTGCTCACCCAGGGGATGGTGATTGCCGATACCTATTACCGGGAAAACGCCGATGGCTCGAAGGAGTGGTTCAACCCCACCGATGTGGAAATCGAGCGGGACGAAAAAGGTCGTGTACTGCGCGCCGTGCTCAAGTCCGATGGAGAGCCGGTCATTCATGGCGGCGTGGAGAAAATGTCCAAATCCAAGAACAATGGCGTGGATCCGCAGCCCCTGATCGAACGCTACGGTGCGGATACCGTGCGCCTGTACACCATGTTTACCGCACCACCGGATCAATCCCTGGAATGGTCGGATGAAGGGGTGGAAGGCTCCTTCCGCTTCCTGCGCCGGGTGTGGAATCTGGCTCTGGAACGGGCAGATGATATACGCAATGCCGCAGGAAATGACCTGCCCGAAGACGATGCCTTGCGCGCCGCGCGCCGGGAGATTTACAGCATTCTGAAAAAAGCCCTGTACGACTACGAACGCCAGCAGTTCAATACCGTGGTATCGGCCTGCATGAGCATGGTCAATATTCTCGGCAAGGTGGAAAATGCCGCATTGCTGCGCGAAGGGCTGGGCATCGTACTGCAGTTACTCGCGCCCATCGCACCACATATCAGCCACAAACTGTGGAAAGAGCTTGCCTATGGGGAGGACGTGCTGATCGCCGGAATGCCGGAAATGGACGAAGACGCCCTGCGCCAGGACAGCATCGACTATGTGGTGCAGGTCAACGGCAAAATGCGCGGCAAGGTAAGCATGCCCGCAGATGCAGACAAGGCCGCGGTGGAACAGGCAGCCCTGGATAACGAAAATGCCCGGCGTTTTATTGGCGAGGCCGCGGTGCACAAGGTTATCGTGGTGCCGGGCAAGTTGGTCAACATCGTGGCGAAATGATGAGAAACGTATTTTTTAAGGAATCCCTGCTGTCATCCCGGCATCGGCCAGGATGCAGAAAGACGGCGCTCCTGGATCCCAGCCTCCACCGGGATGACGGTGTTCGATTTGTATCGGGCGGTACGATGGGGGCGTTTTTTCTGCTTATGCTCGCCTTTCTCAGCGCCTGCGGCTTCCATCCCCGCGGAGAAACCGCACGTCCGGCTGCTGCCATCAGCCCGGTTTTCATCGCTGGCCTGCCGGATAGCAATCGTTTCGTGAGAGAGCTGCGTCACCAGTTGGAGCGCAGTGGCGTGAGCCTGGCAGCGGATGCTTCCCAGGCGGCAACCATCCTGTATCTGGGGAAGCCGGATCGCAAGCGCAGCGTATTCTCCGTAAACGCCAACAACAAGGCCGTGGAATACGAGGTTCATCGCAGCCTGCGCTTCCGCGTAGAGCACCCACCTGGCAACAAGCTGCTGAACGACCAGGTTCTGAGTACCAGCTACATCGTCTATAACCCGGGGGGCGAGCTGCTGGGGCGCACCCGGGAAGAAGAACTGCGCACCCGGGATGCCTACCGCGAGCTGGCCAGACGCCTGGTGACGCGCCTGGGCAAGCTTCCGTAACGCCCATGCGCCTGCGTCTGGAGCAGCTTGCGTCCCACCTGGGTGGCGATCTTGCCCCCGTGTATGTGGTGAGCGGCGATGAACCCTTGCAACAGGGGGAGGCCGCAGATGCCATTCGCGCAGCGGCGCGCCAGGCTGGTTATCTGAGCCGCGAAATCTTCGAGGCCGATGCACGCTTCGACTGGAACCGTCTCCAGGAAGAGGCCAATGCCCTGTCCCTGTTCGCCGAGCAGAAGATCATCGATCTGCGCCTGCCTTCCGGCAAACCAGGCACCACCGGCAGCAAGGCGCTGACGACATATTGCGAGAATCTTCCTGCAGATACGTTGCTGCTGCTCACCGTTCCCAAACTGCCCCTCACCAGCAAATGGATGAAAGCCCTGGACAAGGCAGGGGTGGTGATCCAGGTATGGCCGGTGGACGAGCGGCAACTGCCGCGCTGGGTGCAGCAGCGTATGCGCATGGCCGGGTTGCAGGCAGAGTCGGGTGTGGCAGAAATGCTCGCCGCGCAGACCGAAGGCAATCTTCTGGCCGCACGCCAGGAAATCGAAAAGCTGGCGTTGCTGTTCGGTAACGAAAAAATCTCCCAGGAACAGGCGGCAACCGCCATCTCCGACAGCTCCCGCTTCGACGTGTATTCCCTGGTGGATGCCGCACTGGCGGGAAAGGCCCAACGCTGCACCCGTATCATTGCCGGCCTTGCGGGGGAAGGCATTCCCCTGCCGGTCGTGCTGTGGGCGCTGGCGCGGGAAGTGCGCGCCCTCAATGCCATGGCCCAGGATATCGCCACTGGCGCTTCTGTACAGCAGGCGCTGGGCCGGGCCAGAGTATGGAAAAACCGCATTCCTCTGGTGAGCACCGGGCTGAAGCGCCTCGATGCCCGGCAATGGGCGGAGTTGCTGCAACAGTGCCAGCTGGCGGATGCGACCATCAAAGGTGCCGTCCCTGGCAACCCCTGGCTGCTGCTGGAGCAAATCACCCTGGGAATCGCCGGTATTCCTGCACCGGACAAGAAATTGCTAAACTGCTGACCAATACCGGAAAATTCACCGAGAGCAAACCATGACCATTACCGACGTAGCCACATATATGCAGGAAGTGGGCGGCAAGGCTCGCGCCGCCTCTCGCGCCCTGGCCGCCTCCAACAGCGGACAGAAGAACCTGGCGCTGAACAGCATTGCTGATTTTTTGCATGATGGGCGAAAAACCCTGATGGAAGAAAACCAGAAGGATCTGCAGGCAGGCAGGGAAAAAGGCCTGTCGGAAGCCCTTCTCGACCGCCTGGAGCTTACCCCCGAGCGTATCGATGGCATGATCGAAGGCCTGCGCCAGATCGCCACCCTGGCCGATCCCGTGGGGGAGATCTTCGGCATGAGTTATCGCCCCAGCGGCATCCAGGTGGGGCGCATGCGCGTGCCTCTGGGCGTGGTGGGTATCATCTACGAATCCCGTCCCAACGTGACCGCGGATGCCGCAGCCCTGTGTCTGAAATCCGGCAATGCCACGGTGCTGCGCGGCGGCTCCGAGGCGTTCCATTCCAATCAGGCCATCGCCGCCTGCATCAAGCAGGGGCTGGAGCAGGCGGGTCTGCCGGGGGATACGGTGCAGGTGATCGAAACCACCGACCGCAAGGCCGTCGGCGCCATGATCACCATGCCGGACTACATCGACGTCATCATCCCCCGGGGCGGCAAGGGCTTGATCGAGCGCATCAGCAAGGATGCAAGAGTGCCGGTCATCAAGCACCTGGACGGCATCTGCCATGTGTATGTGGATGATGAAGCCGATCCACAAAAAGCCTTCGATATATGTCTGAACGCCAAGACCCAGCGCTACGGTACCTGCAACACCATGGAAACCCTGCTGGTGCACGACACCATCGCCGGGGATTTCCTGCCGCCCATGGCGCAGGCCTATTGGGAAAAAGGTGTGGAACTGCGCGGTTGCGACAAGGCATGCACCATTCTCGGCGAGGCTTGCATGCCCGCCACGACCGAGGACTGGGACACCGAATACCTGGCCCCTATCCTCTCCATTCGCGTGGTGGATGACATGCGCCAGGCCATGGATCATATCGAGGAACACAGCTCGCGCCACACGGAAAGCATCATCACTGAAAACATTACCAAGGCACGGTGCTTCTTGCAGGAAGTGGATTCCAGCTCCGTGATGGTCAATGCCTCTACCCGCTTCGCCGATGGTTTCGAATATGGGCTAGGTGCGGAAATCGGCATCTCCACCGACAAATTCCACGCCCGCGGCCCCGTGGGGCTGGAAGGGCTGACCTCGGTGAAGTTCATCGTGCTGGGCGATGGACAGATACGAACCTGATGCTTTTCAACGTCATTCCGGCGCACGAGCCCATGGCGTCGTGCGTCGGGATGATGGCGAGACGCCCAATTGGCTTGGTCAGGAATCATGATCGGCATCTTCGGCGGCACCTTCGACCCCATACACAACGGGCATCTGCGCACCGCCCTGGACGTGTTGGAAGCATTGCAGCTGGAAGAGCTGCGCTTCATTCCCCTTGGCCAGGCAGTGCATCGGGATCAGCCGCAAACTCCGGCAAACCGGCGTCTGGCCATGCTACGGGTCGCCACCGAAGGACAGGACGGCTTTGTTATCGATGAGCGCGAACTGAACCAGCCAAAGCCTTCCTACAGCGTACATACCCTGCGATCGCTGCGGGAGGAGCTGGGCACAGACGTTCCCCTGTGCCTGCTGCTGGGCAGAGATGCCTTTCTGGGTTTTTCCGGCTGGCACCAACCAGAAACCATCCTGCAACTCGCTCATCTGGTCGTTATGGACAGGCCCGGACATGACATGCCCACAGAAGGCCCATTACACGATCTGATGCACAAGCACATGACCCCAAAGATTGCAGATCTGAACAACAAACCCGGCGGCCATATCCTGTTCCAGCCCGTCACCCGACTGGACATATCCTCCAGCGATATCCGGGAGCGGATGACAACGGGCCGAAGCGTGCGTTATCTGGTGCCGGAAAAGGTGCTGGAGATATTGCGGGAGGGGAGATAGGCATGGGCGGCATCATGGTTCACCTCAAGGCCCTGCCATCGAAGTGCGAAACATAGGAGTAACCGAGATAACCCTCCCTGACCGACAATTCCATACTCGCATTCTGGAAAGTCGCACTCCAAACCGCTTCCGGCACCACAAGCCGCTCTTCCGTATCATGGATCTGGACAAAGACAAACAGGGGAGGTTCCTGTTTGTTCAAAAATGAAGCCAGCCCAACGCCACCCCTTTCTTTTCTGATGATGTCTGTCGTCAGCCGTGACAGCCCGGCATCTGCCAACTTCCTGTTGAGCTGAGACACCCCGGTCGCAAATAGCAATGCAAACGAAATCAGGAAAACCTTCAGCATTACGATATTCTTCTTTTCAAAGATCTTTGACAGCATTACCCAGAGCATCACGCCTATTGGCGCGCCAATCAGCAGACAGATGCGCAGCATGTTCAAACCGTTAAGGGTGTTGTCGATGTGGGATGCTTCTGCCGCGATCAACAGCAATGCCGCACTGCCCAGGTTGATTGCCAGTACGACCAGGACGGCAGCACGCAGTTCCTTCCATGTGAACTGCTCACCATCGAACCAGCTCTCTTTGGCCAGGCTGAATGCAATCAGTAGCAGTGTGAAAAGCACCAATGAAGCAATCGGGATCGCTACATAAACTGTGCTGTTCTCCTGGGTAACCCAAAAAGTAGTTGTCGCCAACAGCGCCAGCAGTATGGTGAATATGATATAGGCTTTCTTCTGCAATTTGATCATCGAATGAAGTTTGGCTCAATAAAGAAAACATGCGTTGAACAAAATCAACCCAACTCCGCCAGCAACCGCTCCATTATCTGCTGCGCCTGTCCTGTGTAGCCGCCTCCGAACAGGTTGGCATGGTTGAGGATGTGATAAAGGTTGTAGAGAGTCTTGCGGGTGGCATAGCCGGAATCCAGGGGCCAGGCGCTGTTGTAGGCTGCGTAAAAGTCCGCGCCGAAGCCACCAAAAAGCTCGGTCATGGCAATCTCCGCTTCCCGATCACCATAGTAGGTGGCCGGGTCAAAGATCACTGGCTGACCCTCTTCGTCATAACCCAGGTTGCCACCCCACAGGTCGCCGTGAAGCAGGGAAGGCAGAGGCTGGTGATCCAGCAGGGCAGGGCAGGCTTCCAGCAATTTTTCACCCAGCTGCCCCAAGCGGTTTCCCAGGCCATTGCGCGCCGCTTCGGCCAGCTGGAAACCCAGGCGCTGCTCTTTCCAGAACGTAATCCAGTCTGAATGCCAGTCGTTGGGCTGGTGGGTAGAGCCGATGGTATTGCTGCGCTGCCAGCCAAAGGCTTTGGCCTGTTTCCGGTGCAGTTGCGCCAGCTGCTCACCGGCGCTGGCGGCTGCCTCCCCGCAACCCGCCCCCAGGGCAATGTATTCCATAACGATATAGCTTTGCCCCTGGGCGGTTCCGGTGCAAAGGGGTTGGGGAACGCGAATCGCATTCCCCCCGGCCAGCTCCCGCAGCCCCAGCGCCTCTGCCTCGAACATGGACAAGCGCGCAGCCTGGTTGAGCTTTACGAACCAGCGTTGACCAGGATCACTCAGCTGTACGGCGGTATTGATGCAGCCACCACCCAGACTGCGGGGCTCACGGGGGCGGAAATCTGTGCCGGTCTCCTCGCTGATATGATTGGCGATGTGCTGCCAGATGCTCAGAGGAATCCGCCGCCTTCCAACAGATTCTCCCCCTTGAGATCGCTGATAACCTCATCAGCGATTTGCTCGATAGCGCTGACAACAGAGCGGGGGTTCTTTGTCACCGTATTCCCCGCCCACAGCATTTTTTCCGAGTGGACGGAGAAGTAGCGAAACTGCATATTGAAATAATTGTCTGCGCCTACATAGCCGGGCCGATAGATGGCGCGATAATTCTGGTAGTAATAATCGTAAAACGCCGCATCGTCGTGGGTATCGGGAAACCAGTCCAGACGACTCGGAGAAAACTTGAGCTTTTTTTCTATGCCCTTGAGCTGGGCAACCAGAACGCCGTCCGCCCCGGTTTCCCTGACGACCTTGATGATTTCCTCTTTCTCATCATGATCCGTGGCGTTCGGTATGTGTTCGGAGCTGGGAATTACTTCCACGCCCTTCTTTCTGGCCTCGGCCACAAAATGCTCTTCGAAGAACCGGCGGGTTACCGGATCCTTGATCATGGCTACCAGCAGAATTTTCTTTGCCGGTGGCCCACTGATATCAGACGCTTCCCAGCTTTCGGCAAGCCTGGTGGAGGAACAGCCAGCCATCAGCAATGCTAGAATAAACACAACAAACAATCTGGCAGCACATACAGGGGTAAACATATTGGAATTCAGCTCCGGCAGGGACATGGCTAGATGATACGGAGTGGTGTATGGATTATCAACCGGCAGGGTATTCCAGGCAGGCGCATCGTCAATTCCGGATCATTGTTTTGTCCTGGCCGCAACAGCTGAAACGCAATATCAGAATACCGTTATGCACAGATCCGCTGCGCTTTGGAAAAATGCGCTCCTGGAGCAAGCACAGGATGCGCGCTACCTACTCAACAAGTTGATATTAATGACAAAAATTCTTTTTCTGCTGAGATTCTGGATGCAGCTTCCCGGCGGACGATGCAACACCATAACTTCCCTACCTACAGGATATTCACAGAGTTATCCACAGGTCACACATTGATTTCATGAGCAGCATTCTTCATATCGCCCTGGCGGCCCCCGTATACGGCCTGTTCGACTACCTGCCGCCCGGAAATGTGCCGGAAGAAAACCTGGTGCCGGGCCAGCGGCTACTGGTGCCCTTTGGCCGAACCGAGCGTTGCGGCATGCTGGTCAGTTTGAGCAACCAGACCTCGGTTGCCAGACACAAACTACGGGCTGCCCACACAATCCTCGACGAGACGCCCCTGATGAGCAGGGAGCATCTGGCCTTTTTATGCTGGGTTGCAGATTACTACCATCACCCACCGGGAGAAGTGCTGCTGTCTGCACTGCCGGTACGTCTGCGCAAGGGCAAGCCACCCCTGGTTCCGCGCCCTGACAGAATCCGGATTTGCGATATAGATGCAGATACCCTTGCAACCCTGGAACGCAGGGCGCCCCGCCAGTGGCAATTGCTGCGCTGGCTTGGCGACCGGGGCGGCAGTGCAGGCATGAGCGAACTGCGCAGCCGGTTCGACAACGTGCATGGTGTCATGCGCGCACTGCGCAGCAAGGGCATGATCACCCTGGGCATGGCGGATGACGCCATGCTGCCTTTGCAACAACCACAGTTTGCACTGGAGACGGAACAGGCGCAGGCCGTTGCGGCCGTTTCTTCCCGGCTGGGGCAATACCACGCCTTTCTCCTCGATGGGATTACCGGCAGCGGCAAGACCGAAGTCTACCTGCGCCTTGCCCAACAGGTGTTGGAGCAGGGGCGCAGCATATTGTTTCTGGTGCCGGAAATTTCCCTAACCCCGCAACTGATCAGCCGCCTGGAGAAACGTCTGCCCGGGCCAATGGCGGTATTGCATTCCGGCAGGAGCGATGGAGAAAGGGAGCAGGCCTGGCAGATGGCACGCAAGGGTCAGGCACGGGTCATCCTTGGCACCCGTTCCGCCGTGCTCGCCCCGGTTCCCGATCTGGGCCTGGTGCTGGTGGACGAAGAGCACGACGCATCCTACAAGCAACAGGAGGGCTTTCGCTATTCCGCCAGAGACATGGCCTTGGTGCGGGCGCGGCGGGCAGGCTGCCCGGTGGTGCTGGGTTCCGCCACACCATCGCTGGAAAGCCTGAAGAACGCCATGGACGACCGCTACAAGTGGCTCAGACTCACCCGCCGCGCAGGAACCGCGCAAAGCCCCCGGATGCGGCTGCTGGACATACGCAATCAGCGGCTGCAGGGCGGGCTGTCGCCACAGCTGCTACAGGCCCTGGAAGAAGTATTGACCCAAGGCAGGCAGGCCATGGTGTTTCTGAACCGACGTGGCTATGCACCTGTGCTCAGCTGCTACAGCTGTGGCTGGTTATCCGACTGTCCCCGCTGCGATGCCCGCCAGACCATGCACTATCGCCAGCACAAGCTGGTCTGCCATCATTGTGGTAACGAACGCCCCCTGCCAAGCCACTGTCCTTCCTGTGGCTCTCCCGAACTGCACCCTTTGGGGCAGGGCACGGAGCAGCTCGAACAGATACTGCAGCAGCGTTTTCCCGACCACCCCCTGGTGCGCATCGACCGGGATGCCACCAGCCGCAAGGGCAGCCTCGATCATCTACTCGCCCAGGCGCGGGACGGACGCGCCAGCCTGCTGGTGGGCACCCAGATGCTGGCCAAGGGGCATCATTTCCCCGGTGTCGCCCTGGTGGGAATGGTGGATGTGGACGGCGGACTGTTCGGCGCGGATTTCCGTGCTGCCGAGCACATGGCGCAGCTCATCATTCAGGTTGCCGGACGGGCGGGGCGGGGCGAGCACCCCGGGCAGGTACTGATGCAAACCCGCTACCCCGAGCATCCACTGCTGCAAACCCTGGTAAATGAGGATTATGCAGCCTTCGCCCGGGAAGCGCTCAAAGAAAGGGCACAGGCAGAATTGCCACCCTGCAGTTTCCAGACCCTGATTCGCGCCAGCGCCACCAAAGCGGAAACCGCAGAGCAGTTCCTGCAACAGGCAGCTGCCCTGGCGGAGAAACTGGCGGGCCGGGAAATACAGGCATGGGGTCCCGTACCCGCCCCCATGCAGAAACGTGCAGGCAAGTATCGATCACATCTGCTGTTGCAGGCCGGGCAACGCAACCGGCTGCAAAAGTTTCTCAGCACCTTCGTGCCCGCTCTATCCACCCTGCCCGATGCGGGCCGGGTGCGCTGGTCGGTGGACGTCGACCCCCTGGATCTTTACTGACTCCTTATTCTGGCTTTTGGTTTGTTCGATGGCAATGGCGTTTCTGTGCGCAAGATATGCACCGCATTGGGCAAAAGTCTTTCCTGCATCAACACCGGTTTGTTGGAGCCGAGACCGTTAGCCCACTACAGCCAGGGCAGGGCGGACTTGCCATACCCCGCTCATTACCTCTATCCTTCCCTGGATATTCGCGGACAAGGGAGGCGGGACAATGAAATGGCGGGGACGTCGTCGCAGTACGAATGTGGAAGACCGCAGGGGCATGCGGGTCGGCAAGGCCGGGGGCATCGGTATTGGCACCATCATACTGGCTTTGGTGGCCATGTATTTTGGTGTGGACCCCCGGCTGGTGATGGATGTCGGCAGCCAGTTGGGTGGTGGGCAGATCGCCACGCAGCAGGCGGATTATCAGCCAACGGAGGCAGACAGGGAGAAAGGTGAATTTGTTGCTGTGGTGCTGGCGGATACGGAAGACGTCTGGAACCAGGAATTCCAGAAATACGGCAAGCGCTACGCAGAGCCCAAACTGGTGCTGTTCAGCGGCGCGGTGCAATCCGCTTGCGGCATGGCCCAGGCGGCGGTGGGGCCTTTCTATTGTCCGGGGGATCACAAGGTCTATATCGACCTGGTTTTCTATGATGAATTGCAGCGGCGCTTCAAGGCGCCGGGCGATCTGGCCCAGGCCTATGTGATTGCCCATGAAGTGGGGCATCATGTGCAGAATCTGCTCGGTTATACCAAGCAGGTTCCCCGTGGCAGCAAGGGGGCGGATTCCGCCGCGGTGCGCCTGGAACTGCAGGCGGACTGCTTTGCCGGCATCTGGGTGAACCATACGCAAAAAGCCAAGAACTTTCTGCAAAGCGGCGATCTTGATGAAGCCCTCAACGCCGCCAGCGCCATCGGCGATGACCGCATGCAACGCCAGGCGACAGGAACCGTCCGGCCGGATGGATTCACCCACGGCACTTCGGCGCAGCGCCAGCGCTGGTTCCGCAAGGGCGTGAACAACGGCAGACTGGAAGATTGCGACACCTTCAGAGCGACAACCCTATGAGCATTGAATTCCTGATTGGCGGCAACGGCCGCAAGCAAGTCCATTTCCGCGCCGACAAGGCCAACCGCCACGGCATGGTTGCCGGGGCCACGGGCACGGGCAAAACCGTCACCCTGCAGATTCTTGCGGAGGGCTTTTCCGACATCGGCGTGCCGGTGTTCATGGCGGACGTGAAAGGCGATTTGTCCGGCATGGCCAAGCCGGGCAAACCCCATCCCAAGATCGATGAGCGCATTCAGACCATCGGCATGGACGACTTCAGCCTGCACCCCAATCCCGTGGTTTTCTGGGACATGTTCGGCAAGCAGGGCCAGCCGGTGCGCACCACCATTTCCGACGTGGGGCCGCTGCTCCTGTCCAGCCTGCTGGAGCTGAATGAAACCCAGATGGGCGTACTCTATGCCGCCTTCAGCGTTGCCGACGACAACGGCATGTTGCTGCTGGATCTGAAAGACCTGCGCAGCATGCTCAACTGGATGGCGGAAAACCGCAAGGAGCTGTCGGCGGAATACGGCAATATCTCCACCGCCAGCGTGGGGGCCATCCAGCGCCGTTTGCTGATTCTGGAGGAGCAGGGCGCGGAGCATTTGTTCGGCGAGCCGGCCTTGCGCCTGGAAGACCTGATGATCACGGACTTCTCCGGCAAGGGCGTGGTCAGCATCATGGATGTGACCAAACTCATCCATGATTCCCCGCGGGTGTACGCCACCTTCCTCATCTGGCTGTTGGCGGAACTGTTCGAACAACTTCCCGAAGTGGGCAATCCAGAAAAGCCGGTGATGGTGCTGTTTTTCGACGAAGCCCATTTGCTCTTCGATGGCGCGCCCAAGGCCCTGGTGGAAAAGATCGAACAGGTGGTGCGTCTGATTCGCTCCAAGGGTGTCGGGGTGTACTTCATCACCCAAAGCCCCCTGGACATCCCCAGCGACATTCTGGGTCAGCTGGGCACCAAGATCCAGCATGCCCTGCGCGCCTTTACCCCCAAGGACAAGAAGGCCGTGCGCCTGGTGGCGGAGACCTTCCGCGAGAACCCCGGGGTGGATACGGTCAAGGCCATCACCCAACTGGGCACGGGGGAAGCCCTGGTTTCCGTGCTGGATGAAAAAGGCGCGCCCACGCCAGTGGAGCAGATCCTGATTCGTCCTCCCGGTTCACGCATCGGCCCCCTGACGGCGGCGGAACGCAAGGAAATCATGTCCCGCTCGCCCCTCAAGGGGTATTACGAAAAAACCGTGGACCGGGAATCCGCCTACGAGATGCTGAAGCTGCGCGCCCGGGAACAGGCGCGGGTGGAGGCGGCGGAAAAGGCCCGCATCGAACAGGAGAAAGCGGCGAAGAAAGCCAGGGCGCCGGCGCGCCGCTCCAACCGCCAGAGCGTCTGGGAGGCCGCGGCGAAAAGCATGGCCCGCTCCGTGAGCAGCTCCCTGGGGCGCAGCATCGTGCGCGGCATTCTCGGTTCCCTGCTGGGTGGCCGGCGTTGAAGGATCTCTACCCGGATATCGAGCCCTACCATCACTGGCGCCTCAAGGTAGATGATGTCCACAGCCTGTATGTAGAGGAATGCGGAAGACGCAAGGGCATTCCGGTGCTGTTTCTCCATGGCGGGCCGGGTGCGGGCTGCGAGCCCTATCACCGGCGTTTCTTCGACCCGCAGCGCTATCACATCATCCTTTTTGATCAGCGCGGCAGCGGGCGCTCCACCCCTCATGCCAGCCTGGAAGACAATACCACCTGGCATCTGGTGGAAGACATGGAAAAGCTGCGCAAGGAGCTGGGGCTGGAAAAATGGCTGCTGTTTGGCGGCTCCTGGGGCTCCACCCTGGCCCTGGCCTATGCCCAGAGCTACCCCGAGCGGGTCAGCGGCATGATTCTGCGCGGCATCTTCCTCTGCCGCCCCAAGGAAATCCAGTGGTTCTACCAGGAAGGGGCCAGCCGCCTGTTTCCGGATTTCTGGCAGGATTTTATCGCGCCCGTGGCGCCGGAGCGGCGGCAGAACCTGGTCGAGGCGTACCATCGCTTGCTGACCGGCAGTGACGAATTGCGGCGCATGGCGGCGGCCAAGGCCTGGTCGGTATGGGAAGGACGCACCGCCACCCTGTTGCATGACGAGGCCGTGGAGCAGCACTTCGCCCAGCCGCATGTGGCCCTGGCCATGGCGCGCATCGAATGTCACTACTTCATGAACCATGCCTTCTTGCTGCCGGATCAGTTGTTGCAGGACATGCCCAAGCTGGCGGACATCCCCGGCGTGATCGTGCATGGCCGCTATGATGTGATCTGTCCCCTGGAAAACGCCTGGGAGCTGCATCGGCGCTGGCCGGGCAGCACCCTGCAGATCATTGGCGATGCCGGGCATTCGGCGGCGGAACCGGCTACCCGGGCCGCGCTGGTGGAAGCGACAGACCGCTTTGCCGACCGTCTGGCATGATCGGACTGTTGCAGCGCGTCACCCGGGCCGCGGTGGAGATAGAAGGCGAAACCGCCGGCGAGATCGGCGCGGGCCTGCTGGTGCTGGTCGGGGTGCAGAAAGCCGATGACGAGCGCCGCGCCGAGCGACTGCTGGAGCGCCTGCTCGGCTATCGCGTATTCGCCGATGAAGCAGGCCGCATGAACCGCAGCCTGAAAGATACAGGCGGCGGCCTGCTGCTGGTTCCCCAATTCACCCTGCCCGCGGATACACGCAAAGGCACCCGCCCCGGCTTTTCCACTGCCGCCCCGCCGGAGGAGGGCCAAAGGCTGTTCCACTATTTGCTGGATCAGGCTGTCCGCCGCCATGCGCCTGTAGCCAGCGGGCGTTTTGGCGCAGATATGCAGGTATCTTTGATCAATGATGGGCCGGTGACTTTCTGGCTGGAGACCTGACCGGTATTGGAAAGCCGGGTCACGGGGACAATCCTTACCGGGACTTGTTTTTCTATCGCATTTTGTCCTGAAATGGCGTTAATTTAGTTGAACTTGCGGTGAAAGTGGTGCATAAAGGAAGCTCTGACCAAGTTGTTTCAAAACGGTTTTCCGTATTTACGGATAGCAACAAATATCTGGAGAGCATATGCGCTGGCTAATTGTATTGGTGATCGGGCTGCTGCCCGCCGTACTGACGGCCAAAACCATGGAAGGCGTCAACCTGCCCGAGCAGGTAAACATGGATGGCAGGGTGCTGGTGCTCAATGGCGCAGGCATTCGGAAAAAACTGTTCTTTGATATCTACGTGGCAGCCCTTTATCTGCCTGCAAAAACCACCGATGCGAACAAAATCCTGCACACTGACCAGCCCTGGCGCCTCGACATGCACTTCTTGTATTCCGAGGTAAGCAAGAAAAAGCTCGACGAGGGCTGGGATGAGGGCTTTGAGGAAAATACAGCGGCAACAGATCGGGCGGTGCTCGGGGAGCGACTTCAGCAATTCAAAAACATGTTCCCTACCTTGCACAAGAAGGATGTAGTTGTATTGGCATATGCTCCGGGAAAAGGGGTTTCCGTCACCGTAAAGGGCGCGCAACAGGGGATAATTGCAGGCGCAGATTTTGCGCAGGCATTGTTGGGCGTCTGGCTGGGAGCGGAGCCGGTTACCGGAAAGCTGAAAAAAGCATTGCTGGGAGGCCGCTGAAGCGGAGCATCTGGTGAGCAACAGGAACAAAGAACAACAAAGTGATTTGAACGATACGGATCTGGATGCAGTTAACCAGGAGTCTGCCCGCCAGGAGCTGGATGAGTATCTGGAATCCCTGCAAGAGCGGGAGAAAGGACTGAAAGCCATGCAGGAAGCCCAGCAGGATCTGGAAGATCAGCTGGAAGACGCGAATACCGAAATCGACCGCCTGCGCCGCGAACTGGACAAGACCGTGGTAGAGGCAGAGGAGTCGGAGTATCTGCGCCAGGAGTCGGAAAATGCACGCAAGCAGCTGGAGAATACGCTCTATTCCATGCAGGAAGGGGTGGAAAGCTCCAAGGTCACAGACCTGCGTGATGAGCGCATGCATCGCCGCCAGGGCATACTTGGCATCGACTCCGTAACCCGGGGGCCCTATCTCAAAGGATTGTTCCTGGGGATCCTGCTTGGCGCAGTGGCGCTGCTCCTGGCGCTGGAGCTGTATGCCCTGCTCAACGGCAAGGGAGAGTTGATCTCCCTGCTCACAAGCGCCTCCAGTAACTGACTTGAATCTGTAATCCGTCCCATGGCCCGTATTCTGGCAGTTGGCATAGCCACTGTGGATATTGTCAACACCCTGGCTTCCTATCCCCCTGAAGATGCAGAAGTGCGTGTGCTGGCGCAGCGCCGGGTACGGGGAGGGAATGCAACCAACACCCTGGTGATTCTCAGCCAGCTGGGGCATACCTGCAGCTGGGCGGGAGTATTGCCCCGGGAGCCGGATTCACAGATTGTCACAGAAGACCTGGAGAGGCATCAGGTGGATCTCGCACCGGTGCACCGTCCCCTGGCAGGAAAGCTGCCAACCTCCTATATCGCTCTCAGCACCGACACCGGCAGCCGCACCATCATGCACTACCGTGATCTGCCGGAATATGATTTTCCATCCTTTGATCAGCTCCATCTCGATGACTATGACTGGATTCATTTCGAAGGCAGGCATGTTGCCGCCCTTGGCCCGATGCTGAAAAAGGTCAGGCAGGCGGGTATCCCCTGCTCTGTGGAAGTGGAAAAACCCCGCGAGGGCATTGAAGCCTTGTTCGGCCTGCCTGACGTACTACTGTTTTCCCGAAGCTATGTGCAGCATTGCGGTCATGAGCATCCCCCGGATTTTTTGCGGCTGCTGTCGCCGTCCCGACCCGCATTTGTTACCTGGGGAGAGGCTGGCGCCTGGTGCGCATCTTCCCAGAACGAAATACTTCATCAGCCTGCCCCCAGGATCACCGTGGTGGATAGCCTGGGCGCCGGGGATGTCTTCAATGCCGGGGTGATTCATGCCATGACACAGGAGCTGCCCCTGAAAGGTGTTTTGGCCCATGCCGTGCACCTGGCGTCCGGGAAATGCGCCAGACAGGGGCTGTGGATTGCGTAGGCGACCCATATGCAGAGTGAATGACCTGGAGGCAACAGATGCCAAAGGATACAGCCTGCCCCGGGAGGATGGCACCATTGTTTCGCTGATTGTCGTGCGCAAGGATAACAATATCTTTGTGTACGAAAACCGCTGCCCGCATACCGGCATCAACCTGGAATGGCAACCGGATCAGTTCTTCGATGCGGGTGGTGGGTTCCTGCAATGCGCCACCCACGGCGCCCTGTTTCGCCCGGAAGACGGCTATTGCCTACGCGGCCCCTGCACTGGCGACAGCCTGGAGCCAGTCCCTTTCCGGGTCATCAATGGCGAAGTTCTGATCGAGACATGAGCAGATTGCCGCAGGACTTCTTCAGCAGAGATGCAGTGACTGTCGCCCGTAACCTGCTGGGCAAGCCCCTGTTGCGCAGCCATCATGGTGAAACCCTGGGCGGGATCATCGTCGAGACCGAAGCCTATCTGGGTGAAGACGATAGCGCCTGCCACGCCTCCAGAGGCTGCACACCACGCACCAAGGTCATGTACGATGCAGCCGGGCATTACTACGTCTATCTCATCTATGGTATGTACCACATGCTGAATATTGTCACAGGCGAGCAGGGGCACCCCCAGGCAGTGCTAATTCGCGCCTTGCGACCCGTTCATGGCGTGGAACGCATGCAGGAACTGCGCGGCAGCGTGGCGGAAAAGAGGCTCTGCGACGGGCCGGGAAAACTCTGCCAGGCGCTGGCCGTAGACCGGAAGCTGAACGCACTGTCAGTGGAATCCAGTGCCCTGTGGCTGGAAGATGCACGGTTACCGGAAGAAAAGCTGATCCTCGCCACCCCTCGTGTGGGCATTGGCTACGCCAGTGAAGAAGATCAGCAAAAGCCCTGGCGTTTTGTTCTGCAGGCTGGTTGATTCTTTCTGCCGATTCGTGTCGAGGCGCCACATCTTGGTTTCAACCTGCAAGTCCAGCAGCCAATATAAAACGCACGTTTAGCAGGTGATACGCCCGGTCATCAGGATTTACTTTGTAAGTATGTTTTCTTGGGCATGGCGATGCTCAGGAGGCAGAATAATATTCGCCGGATTGATTTTTTTCCATTGGGCTTTCTTTCCCAGTCTGGCATGGAATAGTGTGTTAAATGTCAATTCATCCTCTGTTAGTGTATTTAATGAATTACCATAAATTTTCTTTACCTCCGTAAACTTATATGCCATTAAAGACAAAAGGGTTGGAAAAATATTATAGTGACTTGATTTATCTTTATTATCTATTAGGTGTTCGTTCCAGTTTAAAGTTTCGAGTTCACTACCCTGAATTACAACCAAAGGAACCATTCCCTCATCCATTCTTGGTTCAGAAGTACAGTGTGTATGCTTTCCTTCTTTTTCGTTTTCATGCAGGTCTTGCCCATGATCTGAAGTGTATATTATCACCGCATTATTCAGATTCGATTTAGTAAGTATTTCATTAAAAAAGTTTCCGACATTCCAAAGAAGGGTATTTCTGTATGAATTACGATATAACAACCAAGTATCAGGCTCACCCGAAAATCCCTCTTTGGAACCTGTATCAGAAATATTTTTATACCTGCCTCTTGGCAGGGTAGGCTTGTATAGCTCAAACTGATCAGGATACTTGTCATGAACAGGGAAATGCGCGCCTATTTTATTCACAATAACAAAATCATGCGTGCGATTATTTATTAATTCAATCAATTTTGAAGCCACCGCCAAATCCCTGGAAATCACGGGAACACTATCGAACTGAATAAATTCATCGATAAAGCGCAACTCTTCATCCGTCATTCCATTCTGAAGACGCATACCTGTCCTTTGAGCATCAATATACACAGTATGCAAATTTGCTTTTTTTGCATACTGCCAAATGGACGGCATGGTAGAGATAATGGCCAGGTAACTTTCTCTTGTACCCCCATAACGAAGAGACACATTGGCTTCGTAACTACAGTTTGTAATGGCAGCAGCAAATCCATAGTTAAATATACTAATACCTTTGTAATGATTATCCAGGTTAGTTAACACCCCATACTTAGAGTTAATATCCAAATAGGCCGGGGCAATACTCTCGTCAATTATCAATATCACATCATGGTCAATTACTTTTTCCTCTCTCCTGATCTGCACATCCTTTCTTTCCCTAACAATAATAGAATTTGATGCTTCATATGCAGCTAACCCGGCGTAAGCAAGCGGAATAAAAGGAGATTGCAGCCCTTTCCCACCATCACCTCCTCTTACAAAAAAGATAGTGGCTAAAAAAAAGGACACAAATACAGGGGCAAATATAGATAATTTATGCAGAAACACATGCTTATTTATTGGCTTTAATAGTATAGCAATAAAAAGCAATAGGCTGACTAATACAGAAATAGCTATTTGTGTATGGAATTGCTCAAAAGCCTCGCTAGCAAAACCTCGAGCATTAACAAGGGAAATAAATGCATTATATGACAGTGTGTTCGCAGTTATATTCTCATACGCCAAATAAACAACCGATGAGAAAAACAGGATTAGAGCATAAAATGTCCTTAGTAAACGGTTTTTTATGTATGATGTTAAAACTATGCCAAGCAAACAAACCAATAAAAGCACAATAAACAAGAAACCTTTCAATGAAAGGCCCAAGTCAACAATCCTGTCATAATATGCGTTGCTGCTGGTTAATGCATATATGAATATTAATATTTCCTTAAAATAATATTTCATCGCACACTCTTATCTCGGTTTATCAATCTAACGCCTCACATCAGCTAACCGTGAAGCGTAGCGCCCTTTTTTGCGACAATGAATCGATAGCGACTCACATAAAAAGGCATGTAGCTTTACAGGTTCGCTGGACGTATATTAGGCTGTGATAAGTGCATGAGTTGATGATGCTTGCACAGCAATTACAGCACCAGACATGAAATCTATAGCTGTTAACCAATCATGATCTGGCGTCTGGTTTGGCTCTACCATAACAACACCTTCAGCCCACTCTTCATCTACCCAGTATCCAAAAGAATTTATACAGCCGTCCTCTGTGAATGGAATCTTAGTATCACGCGGGGAAAAACGAAATTCACTAACTTCTCGAAACTCAATATTTAGAGACGCAGGTGTATTCTTGTTTACCCAGTCACCTTTAGAGCGCCTCCACTTCAATAGAAGAACTTGATTTTCAATCGAATAATTTAAACCAACAAAATCAAAATTATTATGTAGATCAAGCTCATGCTCATCCTGCACAAGATAAATTCCGTCAATTATTTTATAATCTCTTTTCATAAAAATCCTGAATCAACCATTTTTTCTTAACGACACTACCCACGGAATTCTGTAAAGCGGAGCGCAATTTCGCAGAAGCCCCCTTGTCCAACTCTAGCAGAGCAGGGGACACGACATGAATCCCAGTCCTGGGTGCATTTGCGCTCCAGCCACCCCAAGCTCCTACGACAATCGCTCATCGAATGGACCAACAAGACGATCCATTTTTCTTTCTGGGCGCGGGCCCTGCGCGAGAAGGGCAGAACCCATCAGATGGCTATCCGCGCACTGGCTTACAAGTGGATGCACATCCTCTGACGCTGCTGGCAGGATCGTAAACCCTACGATGAAGCCCAGTATTTTATGGCCTTGAAGGCCAAAGGATCATCATGCGTTGAAGAGCTGGCTAAATAACAGATTTTTCTTGATGGACTACCTCAGGGCATGTGTTAGCATTATTTTTGTCTTACCAGTCTCTCAAACAAAACATCCTCGACATTTCGCCGGGAATCAATAATCGATAGTACATAAATTTGCGATTCCAGAGTACGATAAATCATCCGCCAGGGAGGAACAATTAATTCTCGGTATTGAAGGATGCCATGCCCCTTAAGCTCGGGAACAACCCGTCCCCTTTGGGGAAAAGAACAAAGATCAGATGCCTTGGTTTTTATTTTTTTGAGGTTGTCTCTAGCCGCTATCGGATTATCCGCATATATATATTCAATAATGGATTTTAAATCTTCTTCAGCAGCTTTTACCCAAAATACCTTATACGTTGTTGCCATCATTTAAGAACCAATCAGCTTCTCCAAATCAGAAAATACCCGGTCTTGTGTTTTTGATTTCCCTTTAAGGATATCTTCCTCACCCAGGGATATAAGCTTCATTAACCCTATGGCATTACGCATATTTTCATAACTTTCCGGATCTTGAAGCACGGCTCTCGGTTCACCATTTTGGGTAATGATGATGGGCCGATGAGTTTCATTCACCTGCTTTAACATATCAGCAGCTTTGGACTTCAAAAATGATACCGGCTTGATATCAGTAGAAATTTTCATAGAAAAATCACCTCCAGTCTTAATATGGTACCATATTAAGACTGGCTGTCAATATCAGCAGGAGGTGATGTTTTTTATAATGGCAGCGTCACCCATAATCAGAATGTTACATTGATGATTTACATACATCACAAGGTCTATATCCATTTTCTATTGCCTCTTCCTTTGTGCTATAAAAAATGACGTTTTTTTGGCGCCACATGATGGCAGGCAAAATGTTCCCGCTGTCTTCACTGCGGTAAAAAACAAGCCCTCATATCTTGCTGTCCTTATTACCAATAAAATTGTATTTCTCATCATCGGTCAGGGCACTTTCACGCTGCTCCAACTCTAATAAGCGTTTTTTTACTTGAAGTCCTCCTCCATAACCAACCAATTCCCCATCACTTCCGGTTATACGATGGCAAGGAATGATTAATCCTATGGAGTTTGCTCCATTGGCAGCGGCAACTGCTCGAACAGCTTTTTCATTGTTGATGGTTCTCGCTAATTTCAAGTATGTTGATGTAGCACCATAATGGACTTCCATTAGAGCATGCCAAACTTTTCTTTGGAATTCCGTTCCCACCATCAACAGCGGGATATCAAATTTCTTTCTATTTCCGTCAAGGTATTCGCTAACCTGGCTTATTGTATTTTCCAAAATACTGTCATTCCGTTCGACATACTCAGCGTTGAGTCCGTTTTTTATCCTGTTGTCTACTGCCATTCTCATTCTTCTATATCTAAAATCAAGCAGACACAGTTTTTGATCAAATGAGCCCAATATAATTTCGCCGATTCTAAATTTATAATATTGGATACTAATTTTATTCATGCTTCTAGAAATAGACAGTTGAATGATTGCTCTTCCTTAATATCAGCCAAAACACTTTTTATACTTTTATTTATTTTGTTGTATAGAAATGGACCCATGCTTATTCTTTTTACTCCAATCTCCTCAAGGGTCGAAAAACATGGCAAATTTGGCATTGCCATTACATTCATAGGCAGGGATATGCTATCAACAAGGTTTTTGATATCATTTTCATCAACAATACAAGGAACAAATATTCCATCTGCTCCAGCTTCTTCATAAAGCTTTGCTCGTGCAATTGATTCTTTTAAGGGATCATCAAGGCCGATTATATAAGGGTCTGTCCGTATATTTAGAAAAATATTAAGTCCATTATTGGCCAAATGACGTTTTATTGACTTTATTGTTTCGCTAAAACGCCTTGGATCAACCATTTCTCTATTACCATTTTCAACTATAGAATCTTCCAGATTAACTCCAACCACACCCTCTTGGATTAACAAGACAATATTTTCAATTATTTTTTTAGTATCTCTACTGTACCCTGCTTCAATATCAACTGTCAGTGGAGTAGCTACCTTTCCTGCAACAGATTTAACTATGGCATGAAGATCCTCAAAAGATATCTGCTCTCCATCCTCATGCCCTAATGAGCTGGCAATTGCCGCACTTGATGTGCCTAGTGCTTTATAGTTCATTCTTTCAAGCATTAACGCACTTTGGGTATCCCATACATTGCCAATCAACAATGGAGAGTTTTTCTCGTGCAGTAGTTTAAATTTCTCAAAGTGATCCATAGTTAGCTCTCTTCTCTAGTGAAGACGGAACTATAGTCGGCTCATCAACTCCATTCATTCACCTAGATTCATTTCTTAGTTTGCTCAGTGTTTGCGGTGCGATCCCCAGATAAGAGGCTATATGGTAGGATTTGACCCTACTGAAGATAGATGGATATTCTTCCAGCAACCGTTTATATCTATCGGCGGCACTTTCGGACATTAGAGAAATCACTCTTTTATAAGTTGCTGCAAAATAGGTATCATGCAGCCAGATACGCGCCAAATGCTCCCATTTTTTATCGGCTGAAATAAAATTTTCCATTTCATCCAACTGCGCCACATAAAATACAGAATCCTCAAGAACCTCAAAGCTCAGCATAGATCCTTTATTCTCATAATAACTTACGCTGTCATCCATAAAATGATTCAGTCCATGCTTACTTTTACCTCTAAAATAGAGTTGCCAAGTAAATTCCTTACCATTCATATCCATAAAGTAAGATCTGGCCAATCCACTTTTTATAAACCAGATTTCGCTGAACACTTCTCCCGCATGATGAATAATTTCCCCCTTCTTTACAGCCGTCTTCAAAAACTTTGAGCAAATATAACTCCATTCTTCATTATCTATGATAATGAATTGCTCTATTAACTTCCTTAAATATCTCATACGTCTAGGTTTCGTGGGTAACTCGGCAACATAACGCCGAAAATCACCGGCAGTTTTAAGCACTGTTAATTTTGCATTATGCTCATAGTTCTAGCCGATTGGTTTTATACGGCTATAGAAAGCTGGGCAATGGTATTTGATTTGATTTTTGTGGATGAAGTTTGAGAATTATAGCTAACCTGAACAATAGACTTACCTGCTTCCTTTAAAAAAAACTCTACTTCAATGTTATGAGGTTTCTTCCCCCAGTCCTCTCCAACAACAAAAATACCCACATCTAATTCTTTACATGCTGATGCATATTCCAGCTCATGGTAAGGGCGAACAATATCAACACACCGTAAAGCTCTTAACATTTCCATTCTCTGCTCTAGAGGAATGACGGGGGGCCTTAATTTGTAACTTGCAACGACCTCATCGGAAGCAACTCCAACGGCAACCGTATCACCTAATGTTTTACAATGTTGGAGTAACGCCAAATGTCCAACATGAAGTAAATCCCAAGTTCCTACGGTATATACGAGCATTATTAACTTCTCACTCTAGACTAAACCGAGCATGTTACCATGCATCCGCCACACACTTACTATAAACCTACTTGGGCGTTTGAAAGTAAACAATGACCATCGAATCCTCTGAAACTCAAGAGCCGCAACCTAGCTCTATTCTCTCCTACGCTAAAGATCTGCCTAATATTTGCTCCTTAGCCGGACTAGGCTGCACCCTTCTCGCTATCTACTTCAGCATATCCGGGCTTTACGCGGCAGCAATGATTGGCATGATCTGGGCGGTTGCCTTTGATTGGGCAGACGGCCTCATCGCTCGCAGAATGAAAGGACGTACGGGTAGTGACCGCATTTTTGGGGGGCAACTTGATGTATTGATTGATATTGTTAGTTATGGCGTCGCTCCTGCCATCCTGCTAATGAGTTATGGTAATTTTGATCTTATCTATCTACCGGGTGCATTTTTAATGCTTGCTGCCAGCGCACTACGACTGAGTTATTTCAGTACTTTTGGCCTTGCTGATGGGGCAAAATATACGGGGCTCGCACTTGACAACAACAGCATACTGATTGTTTTTATATTCTTGTTTGAAGGCATGTTTAGCCATGGCGTGTTTTCTATCATTCTTTATGCAAGTGGAGTAGGACTTGCAGCCTTAAATATATCTCAGATAAAGACTCCGAAACTTTCTGGGAACCCTGTCAATGTCTTTATTCTCGCTGCTTACACCATTGCAATTACCATCATTTACGGGTGGCAGCTCTCCTAGCCCGGATATTGCACCCAGTCACCAAAAAATAAAGATAAGCGGTTGTTATTTGTAGATATTATTGGAATATTAGCAAAGTACAAAGTGTAACCGGGTCACAGCTTGAGTCCGCTGGAGCCATTCATAGATAGTCCGCTCCAAGTTTCAAGTGAAAACTTGCCCCCTTCATTTCCTCATCGCGCATCCTGTGTCGATCGTTTTAGGGGTCGCCCCATAAGGAACCCATTGCCGATCACTGGAAACGACGGAGGCATGCCTGAACGGGTGCCAGCTCGGCGCTCTCGAGCCATCCCTGGATCCACTCGGTCTCCAAACCATCAAAATCATCCAGCTTGCCTATGAGGAACTCAGTGGTCAGCGGTCTAGCAGAGGAGCTCTCAATCAGTCCACGCAGCAGGCGGTTCATGGCCTGTTGCCCGATCCTCTCCTCTAGGCAAAGAAAGAACAATGCACCGCGCTCATACCAATTGGTATAGCGGTATCGATCACTCGATCGGGTTTCTAGAATACCGACCGGTGGCGGTTTCCGACGAAGTGAGCGCGCATAGGTGTTTACCCAGGCCCGAAGGCCGGCATCTCCTTCACGGCGGCCTGAATCGCGAGCTGCGGAATACTCTGCCAGTGCTTCATTCAACCAATCGTGGGACGTGGTAGTTTCCGCAAGCGACCACCAAAAGTGGGCGATTTCATGTGCTAGTCCGTGAAATGGCGAGTCGGGAGGCTCTACATCCGACTTGCCATCTTCTCGGGAGGGCTTCACCGCAATTTTTTTCATCGCATAAGCCTCGGGCAGGACAATGAAGCCAGATCGCGAATACCCCCACCCTTCACGTGGGGAATAGATGAGTTGCAGAGTCGAGGCCCGCGCCAGACCAAACTGATCTGTGAAGTACTGCAGGCTGGCGACCGCTTCCCCAAGCATCAGGTCGGCGTCTGCAGGCCGCATGTTCCGGAAGAACACCGAAACCTCTACTCCATCGGCTTTTTGTGATTTTCGAAGAATATTGTTGGAAGCAAAGAGCGGAATATCGCGCCCCGGAATGCGTGCCGTCCAGGTTTCACTGCGTTCACCGCTTTTATTGTTAATACCCGTGCGCTCCCCGCGTGACACGACAGTGTAGGCTTCTGGAAGGCTGACCGTTAGCGTAAACGGAAAGCAGCATCCTCCTGCTACGGCTGCGGGCATAGGGTAATAAGCGGCATACGACGCCAGCTCGATAAGATCATCGGAGATGAGGTTGACATCACTGATTACTCCCGAGATATGACCGGAATAGCTGAGTTCAATTTGTGAAGGCGTGCGCACCCCTTCGACAGGATGCACGACGAGCAAACGGGCAGGCTCAGTATAGGGAAGCCTGCGTTCCGGATCGCCCCAGCTAAACTCCGCATCATGCCCGTTTACTCGAACCGCCGAAACCTGGAAAGATTTGTTAAGAAAAAGCTCTACCCGTCCTGGTTCCAATCCCTGAACACGAAGGGTTGCCGTTGCCGAAAGCCATTGCTCGGCTGGCTTGATTCTCACCTGAAGTCCGTAGTGGTCAATCGCGGCTTTATCCGATTTGCGGGGCTCCGATGCCTTGCTTTGCACCGGGCGCGGGACGATTGACCCAACCCCGGTGGTCTTCACTGCAGATTGACAGCCAGTCAGCGAGAGCAAGGTCAGGACCGCCAAATAATAGGGTAGTGCCATGTACCAAGTGCGCCAAGCACCCCCGCAGAAACCGGTTACCCTTGATTTCTCAGGTTCAATCTCGGTCCGTTGTCCTCCCGAGTTACGAAACTCTACGGCATTTTTTATTCGCATTTTCCTACGGCCTAACACTTGAAACAACCTGACGGTTTTACACAGAGCATAGCGTTAGCGACGCGGTATGTAAAACCGGTCAACGTTAATTGGTTTTATAGATAGTCCGTCCTGCCTGTTCATGGTTTTTATCCTAAGCTGCTCATGTGGGACAGGCGCCCGCCGGGGACGACTATGGAGCGCCAGGCATCTGATACTTTCTAACATACTGCCGCCCCGGCAGGTGTTTTCGGTTTCGACAACGAACACTCAGGGATCGCCTCACTAAGCCTTCCTATAATGCCTTCGCAGAAACCGTTTTCCTGACCCTTATTCAACTCTAGCAGATCAGGAGACACAACATGAACCCCTTCTCTGAATATGCCACCATCATTGGCATCGATTGGGCGCAGGAAATCCGCAGGAAATCAGGACACCCACCCATTGACCTTATTACCGAAAGCAGGCAATATAGAGAACATTAATAGAACCACATGGAAAAGGATTTCTCATGCCCAAGCCCCGAAAAGCCCTCATCAGTCTGG
>Ga0256834_1000007_pt1 | contig 190517 bp, 172 predicted proteins | sample 4281140metaG_FD_190536 | JGI IMG/M metagenome (GOLD analysis project Ga0256834, IMG submission 190536) | Hydrothermal vent microbial communities from East Pacific Rise, Pacific Ocean - 4281-140 | ecosystem: Environmental > Aquatic > Marine > Hydrothermal vents | place: Pacific Ocean: East...
GGGAGTGTCATCCAGACTGATGAGGGCTTTTCGGGGCTTGGGCATGAGAAATCCTTTTCCATGTGGTTCTATTAATGTTCTCTATATTGCCTGCTTTCGGTAATAAGGTCAATGGGTGGGTGTCCTGGTTTCCCTGGTTTCCTGTTTCTGATTTCACTAGGCAAAGATCGTGTTTATGATCCGCCCAATCGATGCCAATGATGGTGGCATATTCAGAGAAGGGGTTCATGTTGTGTCTCCTGATCTGCTAGAGTTGAATAAGGGTCAGGAAAACGGTTTCTGCGAAGGCATTATAGGAAGGCTTAGTGAGGCGATCCCTGAGTGTTCGTTGTCGAAACCGAAAACACCTGCCGGGGCGGCAGTATGTTAGAAAGTATCAGATGCCTGGCGCTCCATAGTCGTCCCCGGCGGGCGCCTGTCCCACATGAGCAGCTTAGGATAAAAACCATGAACAGGCAGGACGGACTATCTATAAAATCGCTCGTTCGGACGCAAACTACGCTGTGCTTCGTTTGCGCCGCACAGCTTGGTCGTTATGTATAAATAGGGAGTAGTAATCTATGAGATATGGAATTTATTTGTTGCCAGGGGTACTTCTATTCTGTTTTATCACGTTAGGAATAGCGGGAACGGCATCTTCCCAAAAGCAGATAGAAGACAAGTATTGGGAGTGGGAAATAGGTTATGACAAATACAGTTCCAAAATTCTTTCTATACAATCTATTGCTGATGCGATAAAAGTTAGGGATGCTGCATTGAAGCAGGCTGATCCATTTGTCAGAAAAATAGTCCTCGATTTTAGTAAAAGTGAAAATAATAGAGAGACGTGGTTTTTGCTAAAGATAGGCTGGAAGAGGATACAGTACGACAATCCTCAATCAGCTATTGAGCGGTTAACTTGGGCATGGTTCATTTCCCCTAAGAAACCTATGGTTTATTGGGGTTTTGCATCTGCATTAGGTACGCTTAACAGGCTAGAAGAGTCCGTAAGGCTTTTCACTATTGCAGAGACACTCAATAATGAAAATCAGAGTCTTACAAAAGAAGGACAGTTATCTAGGTTTAGTATTGATTTTGCTCATTCATTAATAAATTACTGGGATGGACAGGAGAGTAAAGATGATCAATTGTTGACGAAAGCTGAGAAATTATTAGAAAAACCGAGAAGACAGAGTATATCAACAAATAATGATTGCTGTTGCATAAGAGCAATGTATTCCGTCTTGCTATTTAATCAGAGAAAATACAAAGACAGCCTTAAGGAATATGTAGATGTTAAAAATAACACGCCAAAATGCACTAATCCAGATTTTGAGAAAGAGTTGCTAAATAAAAATTAACAATAAAATAATGGAAGACACCCACATATTGACGTTTCCTTCTGCAAGCGTGAGGTTGTCTGAAGGGCCCCCCGGTGTGGGAAAATCGCACGTCGGGATCTGTGCAGGGGTTCTTGGGTAACTGATGATCCTACTGCAATACTGTACAAAACCAGACATACCGGCTACCATTATGTACATATGTACAAAATAGGCGGTATTAGATGTATATCACTATAGACACCTCAGCACTGATAGCCGTTATCGGTAACGAAGCATCAAAATACAAAATAATTGAAATAACAAAAGGTTACTCGCTCTGTTCGCCGGTTTCTGTCCACTGGGAAATCGGCAATGCCTTTTCTGCCATGTTCAAGAGAAGAAAAATCAGTATTGAGCTGGCGAAACAGGCACTTGCCGTTTATCGTGAAATACCCATTAAATTTATTGATGTGCCGCTTGAGAAAACACTGGAAATCACCCATACACACAATATGTATGCCTATGATGCCTATCTCATTCAGTGCGCACAGCAAACGAGTACATCATTGCTTACCTTGGATAAAGGGCTAAAGGTCATAGCAGAAAGAATGGGAATTTCAGTCCTGGAGATAAAATCATGAGAGAGTACAGCTTTACTGAGGCAAGACAACATTTTGCATCTATTCTGGAAGAAGCGAAGAAAGAAGGGGTAGTCTGTGTCAAAAAACGGAATGGTGAGGCGTTTTATATCAAGCCAGTCACACCGAAACAGTCCCCTCTCGATGTTGAGGGGGTTGATCTTGGTGTAACCTCCGCAGAAATAGTAGATGTAATCAGGGAAGGTAGAGAAAGAAAATACAGCTAACACACGCCCTGAGGTAATCCGTTCATCATAATCGGTCTATTTCGCCAGCGCCTACCAAAAAGCCAGCAGAGCTACTTCCGAGCTGTCTGCTGAACGCCGTACATTAAGTTACGGCAGGCTTTTCAACTGGCAGTGCCGTTGATCCCGCTATTATAACGCCCTTTTTCTGCTTCCTGCGAGCCGCAAGGGTGAGCATGCAGGGGGTGATGACCAGGGTCAGTACCGTGGCGAATGCCAGTCCTCCCGCTACTGCCGTGGCGAGTTGTGACCACCATTGGGTGGATGGCCCGCCGATGTCGATGTTGGGGCTGAACAAGTCGATGTTGATCTCCAGCACCATGGGCAGCAATCCGAGTATGGTGGTGACTGTGGTCAGCAGCACGGGCCGCAGGCGCTGGGCGCCGGTGCGCAGGATGGCTTCCGTGGTTTCCATGCCGCTGCGCCGCAGCACGTTGTAGGTATCGATGAGTACGATGTTGTTGTTAACGATGATGCCGGCGAGGGAAATGACGCCGATGCCGGACATGACCACGCCAAAGGGCTTCTGAAATACCAGCAGGCCCAGAAACACCCCAACGGTGGAGAAAAGCACGGCGCTGAGGATCAGGAAGGCCTGGTAGAAGCTGTTGAACTGGGTCACCAGAATGATGGCCATGACCACCAGGGCGACGAGAAAGGCTTTTTCCAGAAACACCTCGGATGATTCCTGCTCCTTGTTTTCTCCCTTGAGTTCGATTTCTATCCTGGGGTCGAGGTTCAGGGTCTTGAGCTGTTCTTTCAGGTGTGGCAGCTCCAGGCTCAATAGCTCTCCCTCTTTCATGTTGGCGCTTACCGTGATTACCCGGCGGGCATCCACGCGCCGGATGGTGTCCACCTTGGGGACGGCCTTGCGCTCTACGAAATTGCTGATGGGAACTAGTCCCCGGTCGGTGAGCAGGCGGATGTGATCCATCTGGTTGATGGAGCGTTTGTCCGTGGGGAAACGCACCCGGATATCCAGTTCCCTGTCCACGTCATCGGGACGATATTCACCGACCTTCAGGCCGTTGGTGACCATTTGTATCATGCTGCCGATACTGGCGGCATCGGTGCCGAAGCGGGCGGCGTCGGCGCGGTTGATTTGCAGCTGCCATTCGATGCCGGGTTTGGGGCGGCTGTCTTCAATGTCGGTGATTTTTGCATTGCCTTCCAGCGCCCGACGAATGCTGGCTGCGGCGGCATCGAGTTTTTCGGGAAAACGGGAGCTGAGCTGGATTTGCAGGTCCTTGCCGCCGCCCATGCCGGATTCATCCTTGCCGATTTCTATTTCCATGCCGGAAATGTGTGCGGTGCGCTGCTTCATTTCCTCGATGATCTCTACCGCCTTGCGGCGTTGCTTCCAGTCCACCAGGTCGTAGCGGATACGGCCGATGCGGTTCTGGCCGCCGGTGCGCACATACAGGGTTTCGATTTCCGGCATGTCCAGCAACGCCAGCTCCACTTCACGCATCAGCTTGTCTTTTTCGTAGATCGACAAGTCACCGTAACCGCGCACCACGATGTTTCCGCCTTCCGGCTCCACCTCAGGGAAGAACTGCATGCCCAGGTTGGAGGCGGAGTAGGCGCCGAAAACGCCGGCGGAGAAAACAATGGTCGCCAGCAAGACTTTCCAGGCGTGACGGGTGGCCTTGTGCAGTATCCGTACATAAATGCCGGAAAAGCCACTCAGAGAGAGGATATCTCCCTGCTCCATTTGCAGCAGGCGCTGCCTGGCGCTGTTGCTGATGGGTCTTGGCCGGCCGATGGTGGCGCCCAGGGTGGGTACGAAGAGCAGCGCCATGAACAAGGAGGCGGTGAGGGTGGCGATGAGGGTGATAGGCAGATATTTCATGAACTCCCCCATCATTCCCGGCCAGAAAATCAGGGGGGCGAAGGCTGCCAGGGTGGTGGCGGTGGAGGCGATAATCGGCCAGGACATGCGTTTTGCCGCAGCGCCATAGGCTTTTTCGGGGGTGGTTCCCTCGCTCATCAGGCGGTCTGCATATTCCGTGACAACGATGGCTCCGTCCACCAGCATGCCCACCGCCATGATCAGGGCGAACAGCACCACGATGTTGACGGTATAGCCCATGATGGAAAGTATCAGGATGCCGCTGAGAAAAGAGCCGGGAATGGCCAGCCCCACCAGCAGGGCGGTGCGTGCGCCGAGGAATGCGATAATGACGATGACCACCAGCAACACGGCGGACAAGACATTGTTTTCCAGGTCGCGGAGCATGGAGCTGATTTGTTCCGAATTGTCGTGCGTGTAGGTGACGCGAATATGCTCCGGCCATTTGCTGCGCTCTTTCTCCACCAGCTCGCGTGTGTGCTGCACGGTTTCAATAATGTTTTTTCCCGCGCGTTTTTTTACTTCCAGCGTGACGCTGCTTTCTCCATTGAGTCGGGCGAAGCTGTGTGGGTCGGTATAGCTGCGGCGCACCGAGGCCACGTCCCGGAAGCGCACCACCCGGTCGCCTCTGGTCTTTACCGGCAGGTTCAGGATGTCTTCGAGGTTTTCGAATACGCTGGGAATCTTGATGGCGAAACTGCCCTTTCCCGTATCCAGTGAGCCTGCTGCGATAAGACGGTTGTTGCGCGAGACCAGGGAATAGATGTCCTGTTGATCCAGTCCGTAACTTTCCATTGCCAAGGGGTCTAGCACCACTTCCAGTTGGTCGCGGCGGTCGCCACCCAGCTCCACTTCCAGCACTTCCTTGAGTCCTTCCAGCTTGTCTTGCAAGTGCCGCCCCAGTTCGATGAGTGCGCGCTGGGGCACGGGGCCGGACAAACTGATGGTGATGACCGGGTTCTCCTCCGCCATGGTGACGGGGTGCACCGTGGGTTCGCGGGTTTCATCGGGGAGCTTGGCTTTCGCCACATTCACCTTGTCGCGCACATCCGCCAGGGCCTTGTCGGGGGCGAATCCCGCCACGAATTCCAGGGTTACGGAGGCGTGTCCCTGCCCGGCGTTGGCGGTCATTTCCTTCACCCCCTGTATGGCCTTGAGCTCGTTTTCCATGGGGCGCACCAGCATGCGCTCGGCGTCTTCGGGAGAAATGCCGGGGTGAGAGATGGAGACATAAATATAAGGGATGGTAATGTCCGGCTCGGCTTCTTTGGGGATGCTCAGCCAGGCGGACAGGCCGGAGGCGAGCAGCAGCAGGAGCAGCAGGGTCATGGTGCGCTTGTGCACCAGCGCCCAATCGATAAGGCCATTCATGCTCAGGAATCCCCGGAAGCGTCGATGCTGATTTCCACTGTGTCGCCTTCGCGGACGAAAGCCTGCCCGACGCTGATGACCTGGGTCTCGTCTTTCAGGCCCTGGATCCAGGTGCCGTCGGCATCGCTGCGTACCACGTCGATGGGGGTGAACTGCACGATGCCGTCTTTTACCCATTTGATGCCGATAATGCCGGCCTCGTTGAGGGCCATCAATGCGGGAGTGATCTTGACTGCCCGAATCTGCTCCAGGGGAATCTGCAGTTCCACGCTCAGCCCGCCCAGAAGATGACCATCGGCGTTGTCCAGGGCGACTTCCACGCGAAAGGTGTTGGTGTGCTCATCGGCCACGCTGGACAGGTAACGGATTCTTCCCTGGTGTTTTTCGCCGTTGGCCAGGGTCATGGTGGCCTGCTGACCTACATGCAGGTGCTGAATATCCTGTTGGGTGACGTCGCCTCGCACCACCAGGGGATCAAGATCCACGATGGTGGCAACTGGTGCGCCCACACTCAGGTAGTCGCCCACTTCCACATTCCGCTCCAGCATGGTGCCGGCAAAGGGTGTTTCGATGGTGGTGTTCTTTATCTCCCGCTGCAGCGCGGCGACCCGCGCCTGGCTTTCTTTCAACAGCGCCAGCTTGCGGGCCACTTCCGCCTTGCCCTGAAAGCCTTTGGTGTTGAGGGAGGAGGCGCCCTGGTATTCCAGCTGCCGCTGCGCCAGTTCGGCTCTTGCGTGCTGGAGGAGTTGTGGGCGGTCATTGAGTGCAATCTTCAGTAATGCCTCGCCAGCCTGCACGGCTTCACCGCGCTGCTTGAGGATTTCCTCCACGCGCCCATTTACTTCTGCCTTCAGGATGACCTGGCGGTTGGGTTCGGTACGGCCGTACAGCGTAATGTTTTGATCGATGGGGCGGGCGTGTATGGCTTTCACCCGCACCTTGATCGGTGGCGGTGTCTCCACCTGCTGCGTCTTTTCGCTGGTTTGCGTCTCGCCGTTGATGCTGCCGGAAGCGAGCCAGGCGGTGAGTGCGACAGCAAGAGCGATTGACAGGATCCATGGGTATTTACTGAGCATAGCGCGTTCCGGTGCGTTTCAAATGATGAGTCAGCGAGGTGATTTTCGATCAAGCTCCTGCAACTCCCGATCCAGTTGATAGCGATCTGAGGTGATATAGGCTTCCAGTTTGCTCAGCTTGCGCTCCGCCCTGCGAAAACGATATTTAGCGGCAGAGAGTGTTTCTCTGGGGGATTTGCGGTATTGCCGCCAATATTTTTCTTCCTTGTCGTCACGGTAAAGGTCGCGTGGTTTCGCCGGCAGAAACATGGCGGCGAAGATGTACAGGCCCACGGTAACGAAGGTGAATGCGAAGGCGGAGATGATAACGAGTATGCGCACTACATTCGCGTCCCAGGAAAAATAGTCGGCGATACCCGCGCAGACGCCGGCGATCTTGCCGTTTTCCGTGTCGCGGTAGAATCGGTTGTGGCAACCCCAGTCGCAGCTCATTGTCTGTTTCTCCAGCCGGGCGCTTCCCGGTCGAGTATGATTTCCAGTGATTCGATCCGTCTTTCCAGTTTCTCCGACAGTGTCCAGAGATCGGCCAGGGTTTCTTCATCGGCCTTGGAAAGGTTCTTTGCGGCACGCGCCTTGGACAGATAGTGCAATACCAGCCACAAGGGGGCGACAATAACCATGAAGACGATGGGCAGGGCCAGCAGTAGGTTCGTATCAAATTCCATGGTTTACTCCTTGCTTTGTTGGCCTGTGTTCTTCAGTCATCTTCGAGGTCGCGGAACTGGCGTTTCAGTTCGTAGTCGTTGCTGGTGACGATGCGCTCCAGCACCTCAAGGCGTTTTTCCACTTGGGCGAGGCGGCCGGCAAGCTCTTCGTTTGTTTGGCGCATGGCTTGCTTATCCTTGCCGCTGCTGAAGTAACTGTTCAGCACCCCGCCCAGAATCCCCAGGGCAACGATGATGACGACCATTTCAAATGGGTTCATGGGGGTCTATCCTCTTCCGCTTATTGTTTCTTTTCCGACAGGCGGGATTTCAGCTTGCTCAATTCGTCTTCGATTATATCCTCTGCCTCCAGCTCGGCGAATTTATCTTCCAGACTGGGGTCGCGGCCTACGTCGAAGGATTCCACCCGTCCTTCCATGTTCTCCATTTTTTGCTCGACGCTTTCAAAGCGGGCCAGGGCATCGTCGATGCGGGGGTCGTGCAGCTTTTCCCGGGTGCGCAAACGTCCGGAAACGGTGTCGTGCTTCATCATCATGGTTTTGTGGCGCGCCTTGGCATCATCCAGTTTCTTCTGCAACTGTGCGGTGTCCTGGTTGAGTTGCAGGAGCTGGCTTTCCAGGGATTCCAGGTCGGTTTCCATGTGTGAGGCGGTGTTTTCCAGGTTGTGCTTTTCCTTCAATGCGGCCCTGGCCAGATCTTCCCGATCCTTCGACAGGGCAAGTTCGGCCTTGCGCTGCCATTCGTTTATTTCTCCATGCATGATATCGATATGGCGCAGCAATTTCTTTTTATCGGCAATGGTGCGCGCTGCATCTGAACGCACTTCCACCAGGGTATCTTCCATTTCCTGGATCACCAGGCGGATGATCTTTTCCGGGTTTTCCGCTTTGTCCAGCATGGTGGTGATGTTGGAGTTGATAATGTCATGGAGGCGGCTGAATATTCCCATGTCTGTAATCCTCGGTTGAATAGGGTTGTTGGGTCGATGCCAATGGCCAGAATGAAGGCCTTGGTGTTTTCTTTCAAAATTCAGGGCGTCATTCCGATTGCCCGGAAATTACTGCTGCGATGACAGGTGTTTTTTTTTCTCCCAGAAAGAGTCCTGTTTCATCATGGGCTGTGATTGCGGTATTTTTCAGGTTGTAGAGTTGATCTTCTGCCTGCTCAGCCATGTGCTCGGAAAACTGCTTGTTTAACTGTCCGCTCAGCTGCTGGGCCAGTTGCATGGTCAGTTTTTCAGACAATTGTCTGGTTAGTTGCTTCGTGGCTGAATCCATCCAGGCTTGATGTTTCTGCATCTTGCCTGGCATGAGGCTTTCCTGTCCCGGGCTGGAACCCTGTAGTTCCTGCGCAGAAACATTCATGATCATCGGGGACAGCGAAAGCAAAGCAATAATAAGTCTCTTGAATGTTGTGCCTGTGTTTCCCATGATCTGTGGCCTCCTGATATTCGGGTAAAATTTTGTAATCCTTGCCAGTGAGCAATCAGGATTCGTGCCAATGTTGGTAATTTTTAGTTAACTTATTGTTATTAAATGAAATAATTAGTTTTTTTGATCCTTCTTCTGATCATTTGTTTTTGGTCTATAATTCCATATATCGGCTAAAATAACTAATAGTTGATATAAATGACCATAATGCTTTATTGTTGTTGGCATGAATTATCAGCAGAAACTGGTTGGGCAATCCTCGGCTTTTCTCGAAACCCTTGAGCGGGTTTCGCAAGTTGCGCCTTTGTCCAGGCCGGTATTGATTGTCGGTGAGCGTGGTACAGGTAAGGAGATGACCGTGGAGCGGCTGCATTTCCTTTCTCCCCGGTGGGAGAACATACTGGTCAAGCTCAATTGTGCGGCGTTGCCGGAAACGCTTCTGGAATCGGAGCTGTTTGGTTATGAGCCAGGCGCTTTTACCGGCGCTGGCAAGCGCCATGCGGGAAGGTTTGAGCGCGCCCATGGAGGAACGCTGTTTCTGGATGAAATTGCCAGTATGTCATTGCGTTTGCAGGAAAAACTGCTGCGGGTGGTGGAATACGGCGAACTGGAGCGTGTAGGCGGGAATACCACCATTACCGTCGATGTGCGGGTTGTAGGCGCGGCCAATGTGGATCTGCCGGCGATGGCGAAAAGAGGAGAGTTTCGTGCCGATCTTCTGGACAGGCTCAGTTTCGATGTCATTACCCTGCCGCCGTTGCGATTTCGCAAATCGGATATCCCCTTGCTTGCCGAGCAATTTGCCCTGGGAATGACCAGGGAATTGCAGCGGGAGTATTTTGCAGGCTTTTCGGATACTGCGTTGTCGCGGATGAAAGCATATCCCTGGCCTGGCAATGTCCGGGAGCTGAAGAATGTGGTGGAGCGGGCGGTATACCGGGCGGCTGCCGATGAGTCGGTTACGGAGCTGGAGTTCGACCCTTTTGCATCACCGTGGCAACCGCATGAGAAGAATGAAGAGGAAACAGGGCAGCAGCTTGAAGCGGACTGTGAAGAGCGGCACTCAGCGGAAATTCCCGGAGATTTCAAGGTACATATCCGGGATTATGAGCAGATGTTGTTGCAGCGTGCGCTGGAGCAGAACAGATACAATCAGCGCCAGACAGCCCAGGCGCTGGGGCTGAGTTATGACCAGCTACGCGGGTACCTGAAAAAATACCGCTTATCCGGAAAGTAGGAGCCAGCTTGGTTTTCCGATGGAGGTGATTGCTTGACCTGCCTGCGTGCGTTCAACATCCTGCTAAGCGGAAAAACAAGAGTGGATTTTCTTCTGTAGATAGCGCGCACCCTGCATCCAAAAAATGCATCTAAGCAGGAGGCGGATCTGCCCGATAGTTCTGTATCCGATACCAAATAGTGGAAAACCATTTTTTATGGTCTTTAGAACATAGTGGAGAGGAGGATCAACAACAATGCAGTTTTTCCCCTTGAGAAAAATCGCTTCAGAAAACCCGGAAGGATTGCATATTATTATATCGCACTGAGATATCAACTCAATTTCGGCCAGCCAGCCTTTTCCAGGAAGATAGTGAAGATTTTCATGGGTAAAATTTAATCCATATTCCGGAAATTTTGCATCCACATAGTATTTATTTTCCTCGGTGGTTTTTACTTTCATGCCAGCGACAATTACATGGCAATTCCAATCATCGATGGCTTGATGTAGCACCTGAGAGTACTTCTTAATCAGTGTTTTTTCATCTGGTGTAAATAGAGGGTTAATTGCGCCTCCGGCATTTCGGTAGCGCCACATGAACCCAATTGTTTTTCCGGAAAACACTCCTGTGGGTAATGTGGAGAGAATGGTTTCGAAGTTTTTGATACCTGTTTCCGACCACGGCAGTATCGAGCGCTGAATGTCTTCTGGCCGCATGTGCTTCAAATAAATATGTGGCAGTAAATTGTTCTTGCGGTCAATCTTGGCAAGTGTATCTGGGTTTAGTGTAGATAGGACTTCTTCATTGAGCTCTTCATCAAATACCTGAAATTGATAAAAAGAATCAATTGAAATATCTTTAATTTTATCTACATATGCCACTGTTTTTGCGAAACTTAAATCCAGTTTTAAAAATTCTTCCATACGGTAGCGGTTTGCAAAAAATAAATGGAAACTCTTTTCGGGATGCTTTCTGGCCAGGTCGACGATACATAACAGCTGTTCGAAGTAATCTCCGTATGCCCCATGGAGTATGGTGGCAATGTCTTTTTGGTTGCCTTTTGCGGGCGCAAGTCTGTAACTGTTTTGGATCATGTCCATATGGGTTCTATTTGGTGAATATGGTTCGGATAAACAGGGTATGCATGGTCACTATTCCTTCCCCGGAAGAGGATACTGATAATATATTAACATTGTTATACCAGTATGATGTGACGTATAAAGGGCACATATCAGCGTGGCGGGAAGCCGTCAGCTGCAAGGCGCGTCTCACAGGGAGTGGCACGCCCTTTGCAAGAGACGCAACACCGCAGATGACGGCTTCCCCCGTGCCGCAGGGAGGCTCGTAAATGACCCAGTCCCGCATTGCCTAACAGGATATTTTTCAACGGCCTGCTAAAGAAAAAACCCCGCACATGGCGGGGTTTAAGGGTGTGGGGTGCTATCTTAAAGAGGCTTACTTGATCTTGCCTTCCTTGTACATTACATGCTTGCGCGCCTTGGGATCATATTTCTTGATTTCCATTTTCCCTGCCTGGGTGCGCTTGTTTTTTGTGGTGGTGTAGAAGTGCCCGGTATTGGCGCTGGAAACCAGACGAATTTTTTCACGAACTGCTTTTGCCATGATCTACTCCTTTATACCTTTTCGCCACGTGCGCGGATTTCCGCGAGCACACTGTCAATGCCTTTCTTGTCGATGGTACGCATACCAGCGGCAGTAACGCGCAGGCGAACCCAGCGCTGTTCGCTTTCTACCCAGAAGCGATGATAATGAAGGTTGGGCAGGAAACGACGGCGAGTCTTCTTGTGGGAATGGGAAACATTGTTTCCGGAAACCGGTCGCTTGCCTGTTACCTGGCATACTTTGGACATGGTCTTGGCCTCAAATTCTGGTTCAACAGACCCAAGAAATCGGCTTGGGCCGCAATAAAGACGCGCATTTATACCAGAGCCGCACCTTCTTGGCAAATTTTCTTGCTGTGCACATGCTTACAGAAGAGCTGGGGCACAGCTTCTGTTTCCAACTATACTTGCATATAGAATGATGGTTTGTAAGGAGAAATGTGCTTGTGGACGATGATATTTCCGAACCAGTACTGGGTGAGACTCATGGCGCGCTACATGCTGATGGATTGGGCGCATTGCGCAAACACAGTTGCCAGATGGTGGCCCAATGTCGTCGCCGCCTGGTGATATACAGTTTTCGGCTCAATCCGGAAGTTTATAACCAGCGCTGTTTTGTTGAAGCAACCCGGCAATTGATTATACGCCACGCCAACACCCGTGTTCAGATCCTGGTTGCAGAAACCAGTGAGCTGGGAAAAGGGGGAAACAGGCTGGTGCAGCTTGCACAGGATCTGGCCAGCAGTGTGGAAATCCGGCGGCGTGCAGAAGAGTTCAGGGGCAACCAGCGCAGTTTCATGCTGGCCGATGGCTGTGGCTACATTCTGAGAAACATGTGGAGCGATCTGGGCAATATCCGGCTGGACTACAATGCACCCCCTGTGGTGCGGAACCTGGTGGATGACTTCCTGCTGGAATGGGAGAAAAGCGAAGCTGATCCGTCATTGCGGAGACTATCAATATAGGGCGTTTCGAATAATTCGGTTTTCGTCACACGCAGTACACCAGGGATGCTCGAATAGGATCCTATATTACCCCGCGTTCCGCCAGGGATATGCTGTTTTCATATCCCACCACAATGTGATCCAGCACCCGCACATCGATGAGAGCCAATGCTTCTTTCAAGCGCAGGGTAATTTGTTCGTCAGCCTGACTGGGTTCCGCTACTCCGGAGGGATGATTGTGGCTGAAGATGACTGCTGCAGCATTGTGATGCAAAGACCGGCGTACAACTTCCCGAGGATAAACGCTGGCGCCATCGATCGTTCCCTGAAACAGCTCTTCGAAAGCGATGATGCGGTGCCGATTGTCCAGAAACAGGCAGGCAAACACCTCATACGGGTAGGATTGCAGTCTGAGGCGCAGGTAGCGTTGGGTTTGCTCGGGAGAGGTTAGGGCATCACCCCTTTCAAGAGATTCGCGCAAGTGGCGGTGAGCCATCTCGATAATCGCCTGTAGCTGGCAGAACTTTGCATCCCCCAGGCCGTGCATGGAGCAGAACTCTGTGCGGCTGGCGGCAAGAAGGGAGCGCAAGCTGCCGAATTGCTGCAGTAAGTTGCGTGCCAGGTCCAGCGCGCTGTTTCCCGGGGTGCCGGTTCTTAGAAAAATTGCGAGGAGCTCTGCGTCAGATAATGCCTGTGCTCCGGAGCGCAGCAGTTTTTCTCTGGGACGTTCCTGTTCCGGCCAGTCTGAAATTGCCATATCTTCATCCATGAAGCATTCGATCGGAATGGCAAGCTTAGCGCATTTTCCAGTAGAAATTCCAGTGGTTGAGTTCCTTTGCATGGCTTCCCGCATGAGTTATTCTTGGGTATTCTTAGGTTATACGCTTTGGTGAAAAGTGACGAATACCGGTACTGAATGCCTCCTGCTGGGAGTAACGGGGGGGATTTCCGCCTACAAAAGTGTGGAACTGGCCAGGCTTCTGGTTGCGTCAGGTGCCCGAGTTCGGGTGGTGATGACAGAAGCGGCGACCCGGTTCGTTACCCCCCTGACTTTTCAGGCGGTAACCGGGAACCCTGTGCGTTGTCATTTGTTCGACGAAGAGCACGAAGCAGCAATGGGCCACATCGAGTTGGCACGCTGGGCGGATCAGATGCTGATAGCCCCTGCCACTGCTGATTTCCTGGCTCGTATGGCCCAGGGTCTGGCGGGTGATCTTCTCTCAACCCTGTATCTTGCCAGCGCGGTGCCGGTAAGCGTGGCGCCGGCAATGAACGTGCATATGTGGCGGCATGCAGCGGTTCAGCAGAATCTTTCTGTACTTGCATCCCGGGGGGTGAATATTCTCGGGCCGGATTCCGGAGAACAGGCCTGCGGTGATGCCGGCCCTGGTCGCATGCTGGAACCCATGGATATCGTGGCGGCGCTTGGTTCTTTGAATCGCAGGGGAATGTTTGCCGGAAACAAGGTATTAATTACAGCGGGTCCTACTCAAGAAGCCATTGATCCTGTAAGATTTGTTGGCAACAGAAGCTCGGGGAAGATGGGGTTTGCCCTGGCGGAGGCGTTCGTGCGAGAAGGTGCAGAGGTGGTGCTGGTGTCTGGCCCGGTTGCATTGCGTACGCCGCCGGGGGTACGGCGCATTAATGTGCAAACTGCGTTGCAGATGCACGGGGCCGTGTTTGAGAACATCAAAAAAACAGATATATTTGCAAGCTGTGCAGCGGTAGCGGATTACCGCCCCGAGCTGCCTGAAGAGCAAAAGATAAAAAAGACGTCAGAAAGGCTTGCTCTTAATCTGGTGAGGAACCCGGATATTCTGGCGGAGGTTGCTGCGCTGAAAGACGGACCTTATACGCTGGGGTTTGCTGCGGAAACAGAAAATCTGGCCGAAAATGCCAGGGCAAAGCTTCTGGCCAAGAAACTGAATATGCTGGCGGCAAACCCGGTTGGCGACAACCTGGGTTTTGAGCGCGATGACAACTCGTTGCTGGTCATCTGGCCTGGTGGTGAAAAGCAATTGCCTGTGCAAGACAAGGGGGCCTTGGCGCAATCACTGCTCGGGATACTGGGGCAGCAATACCAGGCCCATGTTGGTCATGTCAAAGGGAGTTGATTTTCTCTGGTTTTTGGAACTGACACATTATCCGGTGGGAAATAGGGATTACCGGTGGGAAATAGGGATTAAATGATTGGGAAAAAAAAGCAAGCTCCCGCAGTAGAGAGTGCTGGGCAACTGCCACCAGGCAGCGCCAAGCCGCGCTCGATGTTTCATTATTATGTCCCCGTGCTTGTAGCTGCGGTGGTGTTGATCTCTGCATTGGTAGCGGGGCAAAGCTGGTTGGGTAAATACAAAGCTGATTCCAGATTGGAGCAGTCGGCGAAATCCCTTGTAAATGCTGTGCAGAAATATGTCGGCGCTGTAGTGCAGGGCAAGTCAGAGCTGGTTCGGCTGGCAACTGTTGAGCCGGTTGTGCTGAAGGCGGTGAGCGCCGGGGAACAGGCAATGCTGGATGCGGGCAAGGCGCTTGAGGCCAGATTGCCGGATGCGCTTTCTGTCAGACTGCTGCCGGCAAAAGACTGGGACGATGCCAAAGTGCAGGCGACTTTGTTTGGCAGCTATGCAGCCGCAGATATGTTTCAGCGGGTGCGTGCCAAGGCTGAATCGGTACCGGTAGAGGCGCTCAAGGGCGCTGACGGAAAAGTATATTTCCTGATTGCCATGCCTGTGAAAGAGGCGGAACAACTCTCAGGGGTTCTTTTCGTTACGTTTCCTCTTCAACTTCTCTCCGCCGATTTGAAGGGTTTGTACATTCAGGATGTCGGCATACGGCTGGAGCAAGATACTGGCATGCCTTTGGTTGCTTTGGGTGGTCCGGTCAATGAAAGTGCTGGTGAAAGAGTGCCCGTGCCAGGCACCTTGTGGCATATAACCTATGCCCATACCGGCTCTGTTGGCCTGCCTATTCCTATCCTGGCGGCTTTGGCTGCTGCCACCATTTCCCTGTTGGCGCTGATTGTATTCTGGAGCTATCGGCGTTTGCGAAAAGACTATCAGGTGGACATGGGCATGACAGTCACCCTGGTGGATGCCACATTGAAGCGTCTGGGTTCCACTGCCCGGCAGCCGCACCTTCTGGAGTCCGTACCCGCGATAGAGATGCTGACACGTTATGCGCAGGCTGCGCACACGGCCTCGTCAGAAGCAGGGCACAGAGAAAATAAGGCAGGTCAGGTTCGTGTCAGGGTCGATGATCTGGAGAGAGACAAAGAGCAGCAGCAGGAGATTCGCCAGATTCTTCCAGAACAGTTGCCTGAATCCATATTCCGGAAGAATGTGATACGCGGGCACGGCGGAATGGATCTGAATGCGGACATTGCCCAGGCGGTCGGCCTGGTTGTGGGCAGCATGGTGCAGGAAGCGGGCGGGGAGAGTCTACTGGTTGGACGGGATAATCGTCCGGCGAGTAGTGAATACACTGCTTCCCTGATTGCGGGTGTTCTGGCATCCGGCTGTGATGTGGTTGACGTGGAAATTGCGCCCATGCCGTTGCTGTCCTTTGGCACCAGGGTGTCGTCCAGTAGCTCAGCAGTAATGGTGACTGGTGGTCATGGTTCGGTGGACAGCAACGGGTTCAAGATCATCGTGGACGGGCAACCATTGGCGCAGCAGCAATTGCTGGAGATTCGGGAGCGTATTTTGGCCGGAAGCTGCCGCAAGGGAGTGGGGCAGCTAGCCTCGGGGGACATGAGTGGAGAGTATATTCGTACGATCTGCGAAGATGTGCAGCTGATTGATGGTTTGAAGGTGGTGCTGGATTGCGGCAATGGTATTGCCGGTTCCCTGGCGGTGCACTTGCTGGAAGAGCTGGGTTGTGAAGTCATCCAACTGTTTTGCGAGCCGGATGGTTCCTATCCCAATCGTCCGGCCGATCCGTCAAATGTGGAAAACCTGGTGGCGCTGAGTACCGAGGTTCAGGCGCAGGAAGCGGATATTGGCATTGCGCTGGACGTGGATGGAGATGCATTGGCGATTGTGGACGAGAAAGGCCGGGTGATCGCAGCAGACGAGATCATCATGAAGCTTGGCAGCGATATTATCCATCGTCACCCCGGAGCAGATGTGATTTATGATGTGGCATGCAGCGCCAACCTGCCGGCGATGGTTCTCGCGAGCGGTGGCCGCCCCATTCTGTGGAAAACCGGCCATGTGGAAATGCAGCAAAAGCTGAGGGAAACCGGTGGCATGCTGGCAGGCGAGATGTCCGGGCATATCTACATCCAGGAGCGCTGGTACGGATTTGATGACGGCCTGTATACCGCAGCGCGCTTGCTGGAAATACTCTCCCTGGAGTCTGTGCCGGTCTCGGAGGCTTTTGCTGAATACAAGTCTGAATTCTCAACTCCGTTAATGCAGGTGGAAACCCCGGAGGGGCGGGCAGAACAGGTTGTTGCCGCGATGTGCCAACTCGGGGATTTTGCCGGTGCCGATACGGTTGATCTGGATGGCCTGCGGGTGGAATATACCGAAGCCTGGGGCTTGGTGCGAGCGTCCCATACCCAGCCGGCATTGATCTTCCGCTTCGAGGCCACCAGTGAAGAAGCGTTGGCCGAGATCCAGGATAACTTCCGCACCCTGCTTGCGCAGGTGGCGCCAGAATTGCCCTTGCCTTTCTGATGCCGTGTTTCCTTCTGTATGATTCCACCGTTTCCTGAGTAGCCGTATGCCATGAGTCTGACTCCAGATGCCGCCACCAATGTGGCTCGCGTACTAACCGAGGCCCTGCCCTATATCCGCCGTTTTCGCAACAAGACGGTGGTGATCAAATATGGCGGTAACGCCATGGTGGATGCAGAGCTGAAGCAGAGCTTTGCCCGTGATGTAGTGTTGATGAAGACGGTTGGTATCAACCCCGTGGTCGTACATGGGGGCGGGCCGCAAATCGGCAGCCTGCTTGCGCGGTTGGGGAAGGAAAGCCAGTTTGTAAGCGGCATGCGGGTCACGGATTCCGAAACCATGGACGTGGTGGAAATGGTGCTGGGCGGCCTGGTAAACAAGGAGATCGTCAACCTGATAAACCGCCATGGCGGCTCTGCAGTCGGCCTGACGGGAAAGGATGGTGACTTGATCCGGGCGCGAAAACTGACCATCAATGCTTCTGATGCTGCAGATGGTGCAATTGATATCGGCCATGTGGGCGAAGTGGAAAGCATTGATGCCTCGGTAGTGGACATGCTGGTGCATGGCAATTTCATTCCGGTCATTGCACCCATCGGCGTCGGTGAAGACGGGCGTTCCTATAACATCAATGCAGATCTGGTGGCAGGCAAGATGGCAGAGGTGCTGCGGGCGGAAAAACTGATTCTGCTGACCAATACCAAGGGCTTGCTGAGTAAGGAAGGTGAGTTGCTTACCGGGCTGACAACCGTGCGTGTGGATGAGCTGATTGCTGATGGCACCATCCATGGGGGCATGTTGCCCAAGATTCGTTGTGCGCTGGAAGCGGTGCGTAGCGGAGTGACTTCCTCCCACATTATCGATGGCCGGGTAAAACATGCGGTAATGGTGGAGCTGTTTACCGATGAAGGCATAGGGACGCTGATTCGTTGAACAGCAACAACCGCAAGCAGGCGATTCTGGAAGCGCTGGCCCGGGAGCTGGAGAGCAGACCTGGCGGGCGCATCACCACCGCAAAGCTGGCGGAAGCTGTCGGTGTGTCAGAGGCTGCCCTGTATCGTCACTTTCCCAGCAAGGCACGCATGTTTGAAGGACTGATCAGTTTTGCTGAAGATGGTATTTTTACCCGCATCAATCAGATTCTGGAAGAAGACCGCCAGACCCGTCAGCGCTGTGCGCGCATTCTTTACCTGATGCTGGCTTTTGCCGAGCGCAACCCCGGTATTGTGCGGGTGCTGCTGGGCGATGCGCTTATGGGGGAGCACGAGCGGCTGCATGATCGTATCGAAACATTTTTTGGACGCTTGCAAACGCAGTTGCGCCAGGTGTTGCGTGAAGCGCAGATGCGTGAAGATGCAAAACTGTCCATAGCACCGGAAGCGGCAGCCGAAATGCTGGTCATTTATGTTGAAGGGCGCATGCGCCAGTTTCTTCGCACTCGCTTTCAGGTTTCTCCGCTTTCCAATTGGGAAGCGGAATGGAAGATACTGGACGCTGGTCTTTTTCCCTAAACGGAAACGCTATTTTTTTCCAAGAATTGCTGCGCGGAAGTTCTCCCGGATTTTTATCGCCTCCGGACGATTGCACCAGGTATCCGTGGCGACTTCTTTCCTGCACTGAATGTCCAGGAAGATGAGTTCAGACTGATCCTTACGTGGGCGCAGCCTGGATGCGGTGATGCTCAGATCTTCGTTCTTTCTCGGAGGCTGGGTAATGAAGATTTTGTCAGAGTCCACATATACCGGTGTGGTTGCGTGTTTTTTTGCATAGGCTTTGGCTTTTTTCCAGAGCTTGTTGCAGTGCGCCGTATCCTCGCAATGCACAACGGTTTTGACAATGGCGTCGTCATTCTTGTGCTCGGTTTCCGCCAGAACCTGGGCGCGGTTGTCCGCTTTCAGTTTTGACAGGGTGCGGAAACGCTCCAGATCTTGTGCATACTTGCTGCGAATGGTGTCCTTGTCTTTCTCCTGGCGCAGGATAGAGGCATAGCTGTCATTGATTTCCTTGCGCGTGTTATCTATGCCGGTTTGTAGTTGCGCGGGAATTTGCTTGCCCTGGCGCTCGAGATTGGCGGCTCTTTTTTTATAGCCGGAGAGGCGTTCTTTGAGCCGGGTGATGTTGGTGTAGGTAATGCGAATCTGTGAATCGATGGTTGCCAGTTTCCCGTCCCTGGCGAGGATGATGTCATCTTCGCTGCGGTAACTGTTCAGCAAAACCCGGTCTTTGGCCTGTTGTTTAGCGATCTGTCGCTGGGTTTCTTCCCTGAGCCTTTTTACCCTCTCTTCCTCGGCGATTTCCTCTGGAGTTTTGGCTCGCCCTGTTCTGTCGATTACCAGCCCGCGCCTGTCCAGCTTCTCATGAGATTTCTTCACCGCAGTGGGGGGTAGTTTGTCGGAATACTGTACATTTCCCTGCTCATCCACCCATTTGTAGAGTTTGGCATTGGCAGAGTGACTGATAACAATCAACAAAGCGAGGAAAAAACAGATACGCATAATTTTACTGCCTTATGATGAGAAACACCGGTAGAGGATAATCAATTTAGTGGGAAAATACACCTAAATGGATCAACTGCTGCTCTTTTTTGTGTCGCTGATAGCAAACTTGTTCTCTGCATTTTCCGGTGGTGGCGCCGGTTTGCTGCAGCTTCCCGTGCTTATCTTTCTCGGGCTGCCGTTTGGCGTGGCGCTGGCTACGCACAAGGTCGCTTCTGTAGCGTTGGGGGTAGGAGCTACTGCCCGGCATATGCGGGAAAGCACCCTGGAGCGCCGGTTTACTTTATTCATACTGGCGACAGGGCTTCCTGGCGTCGTGATCGGGGCCAGTATTATTCTCTATATCCCCGACCGTATGGCAGAAATTGCCCTGGGCTGCCTGACGTTGGGGCTGGGGCTGTACTCGGGGAGCAGGAAGCAGCTGGGACAGGAGTATCAGCCGGATCATCGGGACAGGGCCGGAATGCTTGCCGGTGGCGCGGGATTGTTCTTTTTGGGCATACTCAATGGCTCCCTGACTTCCGGCACCGGGTTGTTTGTGACCCTGTGGCTGGTGCGCTGGTTTGGTCTGGATTATAAAAGGGCAGTTGCCTATACCCTGGTTTTGGTGGGGTTGTTTTGGAACGGTACGGGCGCTCTTACCCTGGGAATGCTCGGCAGCATTCAGTGGGACTGGCTTCCCGCGCTCCTGGCAGGTTCCCTGATTGGTGGTTACGCCGGTGCGCACCTTGCAATTCGCCAGGGGAACCGCTGGATCAAGCGGTCATTTGAGATAATCTCTGTTTTGGTTGGCATAAAACTGATTATTGGCTGACCCTCTGATTTAAATTGGCGCTAAAATGAACAAGAATCAAATAAATTTTCCCGGAGACTATGCATGAATCTGCATGAATATCAGGCCAAAGCGCTTTTCGCTGAATATGGCATTGCCGTACCGGAAGGGCAGGTAGCGACAACCAGCGAAGAAGCTGTGGCGGCTGCGCAAACGCTTGGCGGTGATCTGTGGGTGGTCAAGGCGCAGGCGCATACCGGGGGCAGGGGGAAAGCCGGTGGGGTGAGGCTGGCGAAAAGCCCGGATGAAGTTGCAGCAGCAGCCGCTGACATGCTTGGTATGCAGCTGGTTACCCGGCAGACGGGGCCGGTAGGGCTGCCGGTAGGAAAAGTACTGGTGGAAAAAGGCAGTGAGATTGCACGGGAGCTGTATCTGGGGATGTTGCTGGATCGGTCCCGCTCCCGGGTCACCTTCATGGCCTCTGCCGCGGGGGGGATGAATATCGAAGAGGTGGCTGCGACAACACCAGAAAAGATATTGACCACCATGGTGGATCCCGCCGCCGGCCTGCAGCCTTACCAGGGGCGCTATCTGGCGTTTGGCCTGGGGCTGGAGGGTGAACAGATAAAAGCATTTGGAAGCATTCTGGCTGCATTGTATCGCCTGTATACGGAACAGGATGCGAGCCTGGTGGAGATCAACCCCCTTGTCGTTACCGCCGGGGGCGCGCTTGTGGCCCTGGATGCCAAGCTCAACATCGATGACAGCGCCTTGTACCGGCACGCAGACATTCGGGCTTTGCGGGATCTCTCCCAGGAAGATGAACGGGAGGCGAAAGCGGCGCAGCATGATCTCAACTATATCTCCCTGGATGGGAACATCGGTTGCATGGTGAACGGTGCCGGACTCGCCATGGCCACCATGGATCTGGTCAAGCTGGAAGGTGGTGAGCCCGCCAATTTCCTGGATGTTGGTGGTGGAGCCACGGCGGAGCGTGTTACCGAGGCTTTTAAACTGATTCTTTCTGATAACAAGGTCAAGGTGGTGCTGGTGAATATCTTCGGCGGCATCGTGCGTTGCGACCTGATCGCCCAGGGCATCATTGCCGCGGTTGGCAAGCTTGGCATGCAGGTGCCTGTGGTCGTGCGTTTGCAGGGGACCAATGCCGTGCAAGGATTGGAAATGCTGAAACAGAGTGGACTGGATTTTATTACCGCTGAAGATTTTACCGAAGCCGCGCAGAAAGCCGTAGCCGCCGCTGGAGCTTGACAGGAGCCGCCGATGAGTATTCTTGTAGACAGCAATACCAAAGTGCTTTGCCAGGGTTTCACCGGCAAACAGGGAACTTTTCATTCCGAACAGGCCATCGCCTACGGAACGCAGCTGGTGGGTGGGGTAACGCCTGGCAAGGGGGGGCAGGTGCATCTGGATCGCCCGGTGTTCAACACGGTGCATGAGGCGGTTCATGAGACCGGCGCAGACGCCACCATGATTTATGTGCCCCCACCTTTTGCTGCTGACGCCATTCTGGAGGCAGCCGATGCGGGCATCAGGGTGATCGCCTGCATTACCGAAGGCATACCTGTGCTGGATATGGTCAAGGTGAAGGCTGCGCTGGTGTCTACGGGTGCCCGGCTCATCGGTCCCAATTGCCCCGGCATCATCACGCCGGGCGCCTGCAAGATCGGCATCATGCCCGGCAACATCCATCAGCCTGGACGTATCGGCATTATTTCCCGCTCAGGAACCCTGACTTACGAAGCCGTGCATCAGACCACGGTTGCCGGATTGGGGCAGAGCACCTGTGTTGGCCTGGGAGGCGATCCCGTAAATGGCACCAGTTTTGTTGATTGCCTGGCGTTGTTCGAGGAAGACAGTCAGACGGAAGGCGTGATCCTGGTGGGGGAGATAGGCGGCTCTGCCGAAGAAGAAGCTGCAGAATACATCCAGCATCATGTGAGTAAGCCCGTGGTGGCCTATATCGCCGGGGTGACTGCGCCTGCGGGCAAGCGCATGGGGCATGCCGGAGCCATCATCAGCGGTGGCAAGGGCACTGCCGAAGCTAAGTTCCAGGCGCTGGAGGCGGCGGGAGTGCATGTGGTGCGCTCACCCGCCGCCATGGGTGTGCGCATGGCAGAGGTGCTGGGCGCTACAGGATAAACCAGACTTCCTTGTCCAGCTTGCTGTTGTCTTGCAGCGGCAAGTGATTGCTGCTGGAAAAGTCGCCGGGTGACAGGCTGTTGATCAGCGTATCTTTGGGCAGCAGCCCCAGATGTACATAGGTTGCCGTTGCCAGCTCGCTGCAGTAGAAGGTTCGGGTGTTGGTGCTGATGTCCATCTTGCCTTCAATGAAATGTTCAGCCATTTGCTCCAGGGACGGGAATGCCCTGCCATCCACGTCCCGCATGAAATTTTCCAGAGAACTCATGAAACGCTCGTCACGGTTGGCGTGAGCGCGGCGCCAGGCGAAGCGGTAATGTTGCCCGTTTTTGTATTTCCGCTTCATGCACAGCTGAAATACAGATTCCGCATCCAGCAGATGTACGCCGGAGCGCTCGCCGTGATCCAGTATGTCCGTCAGGGTGGTGATTTCATCGCTGGTCCACAGCAGGGGGCGGTCGTGGCCGGGTAAACGTATTCCCAATGCAACGTGAGAGAAAGGCGTACCGTCGATGTCCTCAATAATCTCGCTTTCCGATCCCGGGCCGTGAAAAAGAAACACATCACCGCAATGGATGGAGTTGCTGATCTTGGTAAAAGTGGTCATTACTTGATTTTTTCCGCTAGGTTTTTTGATAGTATTCATGGTGAATAAATATATTGGTTTTGAAGTTGAATCCGTGGGCTCAGAAGGGATCAAGCGCTTGTGCAAAATACCCCGATGGGCCTGCGGATTCAGGTTTGAAGGCCAGTCTACCAGTTTGAACCTGGAGCGAGGAGTGTAATTGAACCGTCTGTCCGGCTGGCTGCTGCTCTTTCTTTTGCTTTGGGTTCAGGCTTCAATTGCCGGCAATCACCAGCAGCTGCCGCTTTCCTATGCGGTTGCCAATGAGGCCTTTCATCCGGATCAGGCGGCTGATCTGGTTTTCAGTGCTTATGAACCGGAAACCCGGTTGCCATTTGCAGACCACCCCTACGGGATGGTTATGCGTGTGCAACTCCCGCCTTCGCCAGAGCAATTGGCGGAATACAATCTGGTTCTTCGCCCCAAGTACCTGCTGGAAGTCACCGGCTGGTTCAAATTGGCCAATGACCCGCAATGGCATAACGAGAAACGGGGGCGCCTGCTCGCCAACAAGCCTTCTTACTACTCTACCCAGGATATCGTCTATGAACTGAGCGGACAGCTGGATCGTTCCCAGCCCATATACCTGGTTATCAGGGACAACGGATTGTCGAAACCGCTGAATGTGACTCTGGTGAAGCGCCAGGAGTATCTGCTGGATGATGTTGCCTATTCCCGCAATACCATTGCCTTGTATGCGGTCATTTTGGTGCTGGCGCTCATCAATTTGATCTTTTATGCATTCATCCGTGAGAAGCCGTTTTTGCTATACAGCATTTACATGGTGCTGGCGTTGCATGCGTTGCTCTGGCAGGAAGGATGGATTGGCAAAATCTTCTACTTGCCGGACTCGATTGTTGTAGATCGTTCCCTGCATTTTTTCAGCATGCTGCCCATTGTGTTTTTCTACTGGTTTTATCGGGCCTATCTGGGCTTGGACAGAAAGGTTCTGGGTGGAAAAATTCTTCTGGGCTTCCAGGTTGGCTTCGTTGCGATCATTTCCCTGGCGCTGCTGGACAGTTTCTGGTCGGGTATACATGTCCGGCATCTCTGGGTGGATTTGTTCAATGGTTTTCTTGCGCTGGGCGCTGTCAGTGTTTTTATATTGACATTGCACTACTGGATCCAGGGGCACAGGCTGGCTGGCTACCTGTTTGTCGCAAATTTCCTGCTCATTGGCGCAACCCTGATCAGAATCGCCTATGCCTTCAATTTTGTTGCGGAAAACGCCTACTGGCAAACCCATGCTTTTGAAATCGCGCTGGCGATCGATGCCATTCTTTTGTCTCTAGCGCTGGCTGACCGCACCTTAAGCATCAAAAAAGAGCGGGATCAGGCCAAGGTGGATCTGGTGCGGGTGGATACCGCTTATCAACGCGAGCAGTTGCTGGCGACCTTTGTGCGCAAGTTGCAAATCAGGGTGGCGGATGATGGTCATTCCAATGTATCCAGAGCCATGGACAGACTCCTGTTCGACAGCATCAACCGGATATTGCCTGTGGCGGAGGTGATGGTGCTGACCGGGCATGATGGGAACGCCCGCTATCGCTGCCTGGGAGGGAACAGGATTCTGGGAAAATTGTTTACTCAGATTCTTGAAAAACAGCTGCCGCAACTGATGAAAGATTGCCGTGGTGGGTTGATTAGCCGCAGGAGTATCCCGGAGTTTCCTGATACGCGGGAGCGTTATCAATGCTTGTTGATACCCGTGAAAAACCGGGAAGAAGCAAATTATTGCCTGTTGTTGCTCGTTCCAAAGCAACAGTATCTGGACAGGGATTTGGTTTCAGGTTTGCGTGAATTCATAGAAAAAGCGGTGCATGCGTTGATGGATGCGGAAAATGTAGAGCAAATACGTCATTCTGCGCGCCATGACAATCTGACCGGGGTGCTCAATCGTGCTTCCATGGAAAGCCATATTTCCCGGTCGCTGGTGCAATGCCACAAAGAAGGGAAAGAGCTGGCGCTGGCCTTCGTGGATATAGACTATTTCAAAAAACTGAATGACACCATGGGGCATGGCTTTGGTGATGATTGTCTGAAGTTGCTATGCAGCTCGATGCAACAGGTGTTACCAAAAAGCGGGTTGATTGGTCGTTTTGGCGGGGATGAATTCCTGATATTGCTTCCCGGCCTGAATTACCGGCATGCGCGGCAATTTCTGGAAAAGCTGAATCCGTTATTGATTTCGGCAACAGAAAAAAAAGCGCAGGTATTGTCGGTGAGTATCGGGATTGCCGAATGCCTGTCGGGACAGAGGATGTCCATGGCGGAGCTGTTCAAACAGGCGGACATGTCCTTGTATGCTGCCAAGGCGGCGGGCAGGGCATGTATTGGGCCGAGGGTGGCAAACGCAAAGACCGGCGAATAGCCGGTCCTTGTCTGGAAGATCTGTGTTCAGGTTGGCCTTACATGGCCTTGATATGGGCGTTCAGCCGGCTCTTGTGGCGGGCAGCCTTGTTCTTGTGGATGAGGCCCTTGCTGACAGCATTGTCGAGAGCGGGCACCGCGGCCTTGTACGCCGCGCTGGCGGTTTCCTTGTCGCCAGCTTCAATGGCGTAAACCACTTTTTTGATGCGAGTGCGCAGCATGCTGCGACGAGCCGCATTGTGTGTACGGCGTTTTTCCGCCTGACGGGCGCGCTTGCGTGCTTGCAGTGAATTGGCCACCTTGTACTCCTGAAAATCTTGAGTTGTTCAGTAAAAAGACGCGAGATTATGTCTCCAGATGCTTCCTGTGTCAAGGAAAATAATGCGCAAAACAGATTGTTATGCACAAGCCGCATCTGCTTGGGAAATGTATTGGCACTTAGTGTTAATGCTGGAAGTCAGGCATGATAAATGCAATGTAACTTACGGAATATAAAAGTATTTGTCTGTATTTTTCAAAATGCGATCAATGCGGCGGCTTTCCGGCTTTGGCAGTGGCTGGTGTGGCTTTTCGCATCTTTTTCACAGGGTTATCCACAGCTTGTGCAGGAAAGCCCGTCAGGGTTGTGAAGATATATAGGAATCGACCGCGGTCAGCAGCTTGATCAGTGTTGCGACTGTGTCCGCAGCTTCTTCACGCCAGGCTATTTCCGCCATGGGCGCAATGGCGCAGTTCCCGGGCAGAGGGGCATTCTTGCGGATGATTTCCTGGAGTTTCGGAAGGAATACCCACTGCAGCCATTGCTTGAAAGCCATGCTGTCATGACAGAAAGGAGCGGTGCTTTCCAGGGCATCTGCTGGAGGTGCAGTATCTGACCACCATCCCTGTAGGCGCAGCTCCTTTTCCAGGCGTTGTAAATACAGGGAAAGTTCCTGATAATCGCTATTCATGTGCTACTCATTCCAATTGTTCTGCAGGCCCGATTATGGCAGATATTGAAACACCCCCGGTATTCCAGGCGGCCTGCAAGGTGCCGTTTGGCTGGGTCGCCGTCGCCACGCGAGACGGGGCTGTCTGTGAAGTTGATATTTTTCAGCAGAAAAAACCCGGAACTACAGCAGCCGCTGATCCCTTGGCCGAAGAAGTCTGTGCGGCATTGCAGCGTTGGTTCGCCGGAGGCGTATGGCCAGCTGATATTCCTGTCGCGCCCGAAGGAACCGTGTTCCAGAAGAAGGTCTGGTGTGCCCTGCAGCAAATCCCTGTTGGAGAAACCCTTACTTACGGCGAGTTGGCAAGAAAGCTGGGTAGTGGCCCCAGAGCTGTTGGCGGTGCTTGCCGCCGCAATCCGGTGCCGTTGCTTATTCCCTGTCATCGTGTGGTTGCAGCCAATGGAGACGGGGGCTTCGCCGGTCACACGGGTGGCCGCAGGATGGAGATAAAACGCTGGCTCCTTCGTCATGAATGATGCGCAAGGCATGCAGTTGTTTGCGGATATGCTGTGGCTGGAAAGAGGATTGTCAAAAAATACCCTGGACTCTTATCAATCTGATCTTCAGCATGTGGAAAAATGGCTGGCTGCAGAGCAGCGTTCAGGATTGATTGCCGCCAGGAGGGAACAGCTGCTGACCTATTTTTCTGATTTGTCCTTGCGTGGGCACAGTGCCCGCACCAGTGCCCGGCGCCTGTCTGCCTTGCGCCAGTTTTTTCAATATGCCTTGCGGGAGAACTGGATTGCAGAGGACCCTACCCTGGATATCCAGGCGCCGCGTCTTGGCCGCTCACTGCCCAAAGCCCTGACGGAAGCAGAGGTGGAGGCGCTGCTGGAAGCCCCCGATCCGGAAACAGCGGAAGGTTTTCGTGACCGGAGCATGCTGGAATTATTGTATGCCACAGGGCTGCGTGTGACGGAACTGGTCAGGATTAGGCCAGACCAGATCAGCTTCAGCCAGGGGCTGGTGAGGATAACCGGGAAGGGAGGAAAGGAACGACTGGTACCCATGGGGGATGAGGCGCAACAGTGGATTCAGCTTTTTTTGCGGGATGCTAGAAAGGAACTGCTTGGAGACCGTCTCTGTGATGCCCTGTTTCCCACCCGGCGGGGCAGTGGCATGACGCGCCAGGCATTTTGGTACAGGATCAAAAAGCATGCTGCCACCGCAGGCATCGACAAGCATCTGTCACCACATACCCTGCGTCATGCGTTTGCCACACACCTGGTCAATCATGGGGCGGATTTGCGTGTGGTGCAGCTGCTGCTGGGGCATAGCGATCTGTCCACGACGCAAATCTATACCCATGTAGCCCGTGAGAGACTTAAGCGAATGCATGCCATGCATCACCCCAGAGGGTGATCTGGTGCAGGTAATCTTGGGAACTTCCGGTTACAATGCAGCTCAAATAGTGCTCCATTACCAGCGGATATCTTTAAGCGTTATGCATTTTTCCTCATTTTCTGTTCGTATACTGTTTTTGACCGTTTCCTTGTGCCTGGCCTTCCCGGTTGTGGCTACGGCTGCCCCTGCGGCTGATCCAGCCATAGAAAAAATCCGCACGGAGCTGTCCCGAAGGCTGGATGGCATTACCCCAGATCGTATTGAAACCTCTCCCGTTCCCGGCTTGTATGAAGTGCTGATTGGTGCGCGCTTGTACTATGTATCTGCGGATGGCCGTTATTTTATCCAGGGGCAGATGACAGATATTGAAACCGGTAAAAACCTTACCGAGGCCAAAGTGGCTACAGTGCGCAAGAAACTACTCGATGAGGTGGGCGAAGACAACATGATCGTTTACGGCAAGGGGGACGAGAAACATACCGTCGATATATTCACCGATATTGACTGTGGCTACTGCCGGAAACTGCACGCCCAAATGGATGAATACAATGCCGAGGGTATTCGTGTGCGCTATCTGTTCTATCCGCGGGCTGGAGTCAACAGTGATTCCGGGCGCAAGGCGGTTTCCGTCTGGTGTGCTGACGACCGAAAAAAGGCCATGGACGAAGCCAAGCAGGGTAAATCCATGGTGTCGAAAAACTGCGCCAACCCGGTGGCGGATCAATTGGCACTGGGCGGGGTTGTCGGTGTGACCGGAACACCCGCGTTGGTGCTGGAGAGCGGAGAACTGGTCCCCGGCTACATACCGCCTGCCCGTCTCAGGCAACTGCTGGATTCCAAAAAGACAGGGAACAAGTAACGGAGCTTCATGAGCGCAATTCCACTGCACGTAGCATGCGCCTCTGATGTGGGGCTGGTGCGGACAACCAACGAAGATTATCTGTTTGTCATGGCAGAGCAGGGAATTGTCGCTTTGGCGGATGGCATGGGTGGCCATCTGGCTGGTGAAGTGGCTGCCGAAGTGGCGGTTGAAGTGGCGATTGAGGAGCTGCGCCATGCCCAGCGCTTTGGCAATATGGATACCATGCAGTGTTTGATGCATATTGGTGAGGCGGTAGAGCGGGCAAACCAGTCTGTTTATACCCTGGCGAAAAGCAAATCCGAACTTACGGGCATGGGCACTACCCTGGTGCTGGCACTGTTTCACCACAACCACATCTTTTATGCCCATGTGGGTGATTCCCGTATTTATCTGCTCAGAAGCAATCGCCTGATGCAACTGACCAGGGATCATTCCCTGATACAGGAAGTGCTGGATCATGGAATTTTTCCCAACCGGGGAGAAGCCAGAGAGGCAGGTGTCGGGGAGAACGTGCTTACCCGCAGTCTGGGATTTACCCTGGAAATCAACGTGGATGTAAACGAGGCAACGGTCTGCAAGGATGACCTGTTTCTTTTTTGCAGCGATGGCTTGACCGGGCCGCTCAAGGAGACACACATCCAGCAGCTGATGAGCCGGGAAGAGCTGTCCCTGGAGAGCCGCGCCAAAGTGTTGGTTCAGGCCGCCATGGATGCTGGTGGCAGGGACAATATCTCGGTGGTGCTGGCTCGCCCCATGCTGGGAGCGGCGGATTAGCAGAATGTTGAAAAAACACTCAGCCTAATAGCGATTTCAGCCGATAGAGTTCGTCCAGCGCCTGCTTTGGCGTAAGCTCATCCGGATCGATTTCTTCTACTGCATTCGTCAGGGGGTTATCCTCTGGCGTCTGTTCCTGTCCCAGCTGCAGGGAAAGCTGCGGCATGTGTGATTCCGCGTGGTGCAGGGCGGCATTTTCCAGCTCCTGCAGACGTTTTCTGGCGCGTATGATGACAGTTTTTGGTACGCCCGCCAGCGCCGCAACCTGCAAGCCATAGCTTTGGTTTGCAGGGCCTTCCTTTACCGCATGCAGAAAAACAATGTTTTCACCATGCTCCACCGCATCCAGGTGCACATTGGCTACACCCGCATATTCTTCCGGCAAGGTGGTCAATTCAAAATAGTGGGTTGCAAACAAAGTGCATGCCTTGATGCGCACCGCCAGCTCCACAGCGCAGGCCCAGGCCAGGGAAAGCCCGTCAAAGGTGCTGGTGCCACGCCCCACTTCATCCATGAGAACCAGCGAATGTTCGGTTGCATTGTGCAGAATGTTGGCGGTTTCCTCCATCTCTACCATGAAGGTGGAGCGCCCTCCGGCCAGGTCATCTGATGCACCGATGCGGGAAAAAATGCGATCCACGGGGCCGATGCTGGCGCTGCGGGCGGGAACAAAACTGCCCGCACAGGCCATGAGCACAATGACCGCGCACTGGCGCATGTAAGTGGATTTGCCGCCCATGTTGGGGCCGGTAATGACAAGCATGCGCCGCTTTTCATGGAAATGCAGGTCATTGGGAACAAAGGCTTCATCCAGCGCCTGTTCCACCACCGGATGCCGGCCTTCTTCGATGCGTATGCCGGGTTCCGGGGTCAGCAGGGGGCGGCTCAGGTTCAGGCTCAGGGCGCGTTCTGCCAGGTTGGTCAGCACGTCCAGGGTGGCCAGTGCTTCTGCACATTGCTGCAGGGACGGAATTACCCCTTGCAGCTGATCGAGCAGGGCTTCGTACAGCATTTTTTCCCGCGCCAAGGCTCGTTCCCGGGCGGATAATACCTGGTCTTCAAACTTCTTCAGCTCCGGGGTGATAAAGCGTTCGGCGGATTTTAGCGTCTGACGGCGGACATAATCCTGGGGTACGGCATCAGAGTGTATGCGGCTGATCTCGATGTAGTAGCCATGCACCCGGTTGTAGCTGACCTTGAGCGAAGAAATTCCGGTGCGCTGTTTTTCGCGGTTTTCCAGATCCAGCAAAAACCGATCGGCATTGCGGGAAAGGCTGCGCAGCTCATCCAGCTCCGTATCCCAGCCCTTTGCCAGTACGCCGCCATCGCGGATCAGCACCGGCGGGTTTTCCTGTACCGCCCGCTGCAGCAGATTCACCAGGTCAGGCTGTTCCCCTGCCTGGGTGATCAGCTCCCGCATTAAACAAGAGCGGTAGCCTGAAACCAGCGCCTGGATATCCGGTAGCAACATCAGGGAGTCGCGCAAGGTTGCCAGATCCCGGGGGCGGGCGGTTTTCAGGGCAATGCGTGCCAGAATTCTTTCGATATCGCCAATGCCGGAAAACAGTTTCTGCAGGTCAGGCAGTTGATGTCGCTCCAGCAATTCTTCAATCGCGTCATGCCTGGCGCAAATGATGTCTGGCTGGCGCAGGGGGCGATTCATCCAGCGCCGTAACAACCTTCCCCCCATGGCGGTGGAGGTCTGATCCAGAAGGCCGGCCAGGGAATGGTGTTTTTGCCCGGACTGGGATTGGTCGATTTCCAGGTTGCGTCGGGTAGCGGCATCGATGACCAGGGCATCCTCACGGTGCTCCACCCGCAAGGCAGTGATATGGGGCAGGGCGGCCTGCTGGGTATCCTGCACATACTGCAACAGAGCGCCGGCTGCCATAACGGCCAAATTCATATTGTTCACCCCGAACCCGGACAAGTCCTGGGTGCCGAACTGTTTCCTCAGCAGTTGTCGGGCAGTATCAACATCAAAATGCCAGGCCGGGCGGCGGGTCAGGCTGCGGCATTGCGGCGCCCCGGCAGGCAATGGCCAGTCTTCTTCCAGCAGCAGTTCCGCGGGTTTGAGCCTTTCCAGCTCGCCAGACAGTGCCTCATCACCGCGCAGCTCCTGCACCGTAAAACGGCCGCTACCCAGGTTCAGGGCAGCCACGCCATAGCGTTTCTTATGCTCCCATATTGCGGCCAGCAGATTGTCCTGACGCTCTTCCAGCAGCGCTTCATCGGTGATTGTGCCAGGGGTGACGATGCGCACCACCTTGCGCTCTACCGGCCCTTTGCTGGTGGCGGGGTCGCCAATTTGCTCACAGATGGCGGCGGACTCGCCCTGGCGAATCAGCCGCGCCAGATAGTTTTCAGCAGCATGGTAGGGAATGCCCGCCATGGGAATCGGCTTGCCAGCTGACTTGCCCCGGGTGGTGAGGGTGATATCCAGCAAGCGGGCGGCTTTCTCGGCATCGCCAAAAAACAGCTCGTAGAAATCTCCCATACGATAAAACACCAGCATATCCGGATGGCTGGACTTGATGCGCAGGTACTGCCGCATCATTGGGGTATGTTGTTGTTTTTCAGTGCTGGTTTTAGTCGGTTTGGTATTCATGTAAGTTATTAACCCGGCAACAATATATGCCATATTCAGGGCGTCAGGCATGCACCGGCCCTGCGTTGCAGTGCTTGACAAGGGAATAACCCTTGCCTGCCTATGGCGCCTTGTTCCGCTTGTTTGCTGTCCGGCAAGCAGGGTAACAACCAGTACTCATAAGAGCAATAACAGTCATGGGTAAAGGTTGCCTGTCAGCGGGATGCAGCAGGCAATTCAACCTGGAAGAATGATCTCGGGGGCCGGCTCTGCCGGCTCCCGCTATCAGTCAAAGCGGATGTGGAAACCCACAACTACGATCAATACGATAGCCCGACCCGCATCACCAACGGCCAGCCTGGCAGAAACAGAATCCTCCGCTATGACAGCAGCGACCGCCTCAATGCCGCCGCAGATAGCCAAAACCGCACACCGGCCGCTACCGCTACGACCCCCTGGGCAGACGCATCAAAAAAACCACCTTTGATGCCAATGGCAACCCCCGACACCACCGTCTACTACCTTTGCAGCGATGAAGGACTCTTCGGCGAATATGACCCCACCGGCACCCATTGCCACCACCCGCAAAGTGAATACCAGACAACGCCCCTATGGAAAAAGACCCACTACGGGTATGCTTACTACCACCGGGATCACCTGGGCACCCCTATCGTGCTGACGGACAAGAGCAATGCCGTGGTCTGGGAAGCCAGATACAAGGTGTTTGGTGAGCGGAATGTCGTGACCAGTGCCATAGCGAATAACCTTGGGTTTCCAGGGCAGTGCTTCGATGGGGAGACGGGGCTTTGGCAGAACTGGTTCAAGGATTATGACCACATGACCGGAAGGTATATTGAGAATGATCCGATTGGGTTGGGGATGAATGTGTATGTCTATGTATTGGTAAATCCATTAAGATTTGTGGATCTGCGTGGAAAGAACATCATGGATTGTTTGCATTTGTCTGGAGATGATTTGGCTGAATGTATATTTGATAGAGCATTTTCCTGATTCCGGAGAACTAGAGCCAGATTTTGATTGCATAACATGTGATGGAGTCGGGTTATATGAATGCATTTTATCAGAAGGATCCGCCGCTTCTTTTGATTGTGGTATTTGTATTGCGCTAAGAGGGGGCTGATAGAAAATCTTGCTATCAATGTTCATTGGGTACAGTTAGTTTGATAATTTGTGTGCCACAAAATAGCAAGGCTAGTAATGCTTGTGGATGTAAATAATTGTTATGCCATCTATAATCAGAATACTTGTGTCAGCAGCTCTATTTGAGGCAATAATATCATTAATGATAATTATGATTGCTCCAATTAGTGGAGTTTTGGCGGCTTCTACTAATATACTGTCGTTTATAAATGTTATGGTTATGGGTTATCGGTTGAAAAAAATAAACATAGAGTATTGGAAAATACTTACTTATGGTATTTTTTTGTTAGTTTGGGGTGGGGGTGTTTCAATTATTGCACATTTAGTTGTCGGCGAGTTTGACAAAATGTTGGTTGTAGGAGTAGTTGTTTCACTAGTTTTTTTTGCACCATTTTATGGGGTTCTATCAATAGTTGGGGCATATGTTCAGGGGAAATTAGGCTAATGGGTGTCCCTTATTAATTTATGATTCTTGTTTGGTGAAACCTTATGATGATGACGAAGCATTATGATCCATAATGTATGATTGCAGAAAGTATATTTCATTGTTATGGATAGGGGTTGGGATATTAGGTGTATGCGGAAGTTCTGTGGATTTTATTTATTATATTCAGGGGTTTGGGATAAACAGTAATAGGTTATTATTGTTTTTAATTGTTTTTGGATATAGTGCGGTAGTGCTCTTTTCATCAATATCATTTTTTTTGGGTAAAAAAGGAGCAAGTAATGCTCTTTTATTGGTTTCTATTTTTCTCTTTGTCTATATTTTTCTTTATATACTATTTGGAGATGAAGGCAGTATTCTTTATAGGATCATTATACCATTGTTCGCGATTATTTTAAGCGGATTAACGATAGTAGTTATATTTACGGAAAAAACTAAATATGGGCAATAGGGAGTAAAGGGTAATAGGGTGCAGACCACGTTTTCTACTTAAATCACAACTACCTATCCGTCTCGACTGACTTGACAGGACGGCCTGGGTTATCCCGCCAGGAAAAAACGACCCAGATAAGAACGAGAAACGGGATCCATCAGGTCTTGCAATCCCGCGCCGCACCCGATCCTTCCATGGCCAGACTCAAATTTGGTATTCAGGCCGTAACCAAGCAGGGTTGTAGACCCTGATCAATATTTCTTGGCCGTTTTTTCTATTGCTTTTCCACCTTTCTGGATGTCCTTGCCAACGCCTTCCATGGTGCTGCAGCCAGTGATTCCAAGCAGAGAGATGAGAGAGAAGAGAGTGGCAGCTACGATGATTTTTTTCATGGTCTTGCTCTGACTGTGGTGATGTTGCCGGTGTTTCCGATCCTATCCCATCATCGTGAAAAAAACCAGAAAAGGCTAACCTGTGGGTATTTCCATGCAGCTATGTGCCAAGGTTCGGGTTAGAATAAGCAGCTGTTTTTTTGAGCGCACCGTCAGAATATGACTGATTTTTCTGCTTTTACCGCACCTGGCATCAATCGCCTGAACCCTTATGTGCCGGGCAAACCGATCGAAGAGCTGGAACGTGAGCTGGGTTTGTCGGGAACCATCAAGCTGGCTTCCAACGAGAACCCTCTGGGGCCCAGCCCTTTGGGCAGGGAGGCGGCTGCCCGGATGATTGCCGGGGTCAATCTGTATCCGGATGACAGCGGCTACCGCTTGAAAGCCCGGCTCGGGGAGAAGTACGGGTTGAAACCGCAGCAGTTGTTGCTGGGCGCAGGCTCCAGCGATGTAATCGACATGGTGGCGCGGACATTTCTTTCTCCGGGAAGCAATGCGGTGTTTTCCCGCTACAGTTTTGCCATGTATCCCATCTATACCACAGCGGCGGGGGCGGAATGCCGTGTGGCTGCCGCATATCCTCCCGATCATGAAAGCATGCCCTACGGCCATGATCTGCGAGCAATGGCGAAGCTGGTGGACGATGATACCCGGGTGGTGTTCATTGCCAATCCCAATAATCCAACGGGAACCTGGCTGCGGGTGGGCGAGCTGCAACGGTTTATACAAGACCTGCCGGAACATGTCGTGGTGGTGCTGGACGAGGCCTACACGGAATATGTCACAGAAGAGGATTTTCCCGACGGAGTGGATTGGCTGGCGATGTTTCCGAACCTTGTCGTCACCCGTACTTTTTCCAAGATCTACGGGCTGGCGGGGTTGCGCATTGGCTATGGCATGGCCAGCGCTGCGCTCATCGATTTGATTGGCCGCGTGCGGCACCCTTTCAACGTGAATGCGCCCGCCCTTGCGGCTGCGGAAGCGGCGCTGGATGACGAGGAGTTCTTGCAACAGAGCCGGGAGACCAATGCCGCCGGGCTGGTTCAGCTTGGTTCCGCTTTTACGGCAATGGGCCTGGCCTGGATTCCTTCCATCGGAAATTTTCTCACCGTACACCTGGGGCGTAGCGGCGCCCAGGTGTACCAGCATCTGCTGGAGCAAGGGATCATCGTGCGCCCGGTGGCAAATTATGATTTGCCGGAACACATACGGGTGACGGTGGGCACACAGGTGGAAAACCAGCGCTTTATCAAGGCGCTGCAAGAGGTGTTGGCGGCGTGATCAGGCGTTTGGCGGTTATCGGCGTGGGCCTGATCGGCGGCTCTTTGGCGCGGGCCTTGCGGGAAGCGGGGGAAGTCGGGGAAATCATCGGCTGTGGGCGCAGCCGGGAGAACCTGGAAAAGGCCGTGGAACTTGGGGTGATCGATTTTTGCACCCATGACATTGGCGAGGCCGTGGAAGGCGCCGATATGGTTTTTCTGGCGATTCCCCTGGGAACCATGAAAGATGCTTTCGCCGCCATGCAGGGGCATCTCGCCCCCGGAACAGTGATCACCGACGGCGGAAGCTGCAAGGGCAGCGTGGTGGCGGACGCCAGGGCCGTGTTCGGGGAAATGCCCGCCATGCTGGTGCCCGGACACCCTATCGCCGGCACAGAGAGAAACGGAGTGGAGGCTTCGTTTGCTGCACTGTACCGGAATCGCCGCATAATCTTGACCCCCATGGAAGAGACGGATCCCCAAGCTGTGGTCAGGGTGCGCCGCATGTGGGAGGCCTGTGGCGCCGAGGTGAGTGAAATGTCGGTGGAGCATCATGATGAAGTGCTGGCGGCAACCAGCCATCTGCCGCATATGCTGGCCTTTGGTCTGGTGGATATGCTGGCGAGAATGAAAGAAAATGACGAGATTTTCCGCTACGCAGCGGGTGGTTTTCGTGACTTTACCCGCATTGCCTCCAGCAATCCGGTGATGTGGCGGGATATCTGCGTGGCCAATGGCCCGGCATTGAGCAAGATGCTGGCGGCATTTGCCGAAGAAATGAATGAGCTGGCGCAAACCATTGCCGAAGGGGATGGAGAGCATCTGCTGGAAGTGTTTTCCAGCGCCAAGGCGGCGCGGGATCGGTTTGTGGATGGTCTGGACGATAATTCCACTACCTGAATGCGATGTATATTGTTGCCGGGTAAATTATTGTGAGGTTGTATTTTGTCTGATTCGCTAACGGAATTTCATGTTTCTCCCGGCGGTGCCCTTTGCGGGCGTATTCGCGTGCCGGGAGACAAATCCATTTCCCATCGTTCCATCATGCTCGGTTCCCTGGCGGATGGCGTAACCCGGGTCAGTGGTTTTCTGCAAGGAGAAGACAGCCTGGCAACCCTGGGCGCCTTTCGTGCCATGGGGGTGGAGATCGAAGGGCCGCATGACGGTCGGGTCGTGATCCACGGCGTGGGCAGGAAGGGGTTGAAAGCTCCCGCTCAGCCCCTGGATCTGGGGAACTCCGGCACCTCCATGCGTTTGCTGGCCGGCCTGCTGGCGGGGCAGGGGCTGGATCTGGTTCTGACCGGGGACGCCTCCCTGTCCGGTCGTCCCATGCGCAGGGTGACAGCGCCCCTGGCGCAGATGGGAGCCAGGGTAGAGGCCACGGATGCCGGTACCGCGCCGTTGCATATCAGACCGGTGGAGGCCCTCCATGGGATCGATTTTGCGCTGCCCGTCGCCAGCGCACAGGTAAAATCCTGCGTGTTGCTGGCGGGGTTGTATGCGGACGGGGAAACCTGCGTCACCGAGCCCGCCCCCACCCGCGACCATACGGAGCGCATGCTGCAGGGATTTGGCTATGAGGTGCGGCGTGAAGGCAATCGTATCTGCCTTCGGGGTGGCGGCAGGTTGCGCGCCTGTGATATCGATGTGCCGGCGGACATTTCCTCGGCAGCCTTCTTTCTGGTCGGCGCCAGCATTGCGCCGGGCTCGGATCTGTTGCTGGAGCATGTGGGAATGAACCCTACAAGGGATGGCGTCATCAATATTCTGCGTCTCATGGGCGCAGATATTGAAGTAAGCAACGAGCGCAGCATGGGAGGGGAGCCGGTGGCCGATCTGCGGGTGCGCCACGCCGCCTTGCATGGCATCCACATCCCCGAAGACCAGGTGCCCCTGGCCATCGATGAATTTCCCGCCCTGTTCGTGGCGGCGGCCTGTGCCGAGGGCGAGACCGTGCTCACCGGCGCGGAGGAATTGCGCGTCAAGGAGTCGGATCGCATTCAGGCCATGGCAGATGGCCTGCAGGCCTTGGGGGTCGATGCCCGACCCACGCCGGATGGCATGACCATCCAGGGCGGAGCACTGCGTGGTGGCGAAGTGGACAGCCACGGCGATCACCGTATCGCCATGTCCTTCGCCATGGCCGCCCTGCGCGCCGATGGTGATATCCGTATTCGCGATTGCGCCAATGTAAATACATCCTTCCCGGATTTTGGCCGGCTTGCCGGTGAGGCGGGATTGCATATTGTGACCGAAAATGGCTGAGGCTCCCGTACTGACCATCGACGGCCCCAGTGGCTCGGGCAAGGGCACAGTTGCCGCCAAGGTGGCCCAGGTGCTGGGCTGGCATATTCTGGATTCCGGGGCCCTGTACCGCCTGGTGGGGCTGGCGGCGCAGAAGGCAGGCATGGACCTGTCCGACAGTGCTGCCATAGCGGAAATGGCGCGTACCTTGCCAGTGAAATTTGTGGATCGAAAAGTCTTTCTCGATGGTGAGGATGTGAGCCTGGCCATTCGCACGGAAACCGCAGGGAACAATGCGTCAAAGGTGGCCGCAATTCCCGAGGTGCGGGCGGCGCTGCTGGGTTGGCAGCGGGATTACGCCCGCCCACCAGGGCTGGTGGCGGACGGTCGAGATATGGGGACAGTGGTTTTCCCCCATGCAGGGGTGAAAATCTTTCTGGATGCCAGTGCCGATGAGCGCGCCCGGAGGCGGTATAAGCAGTTGAAGGATAAGGGTATTGATGTTAAACTTTCCGGTCTCATTGCGGAAATCGAAGAGCGGGATCACCGTGACCGGAACCGCAGTGTGGCGCCTTTGTTGCCGGCGGAAGATGCGCAGGTCATTGATTCCACACGGCTGGATGTGGATACTGTGGTTGATCGCGTATTGCAGGCGGTATACGAGGCCTACCCTGAAACGGGGTGCAAAAGCAGTATTTAACCGGTTCCATGCCTGGCATGGGGCTTTAATTTTAACTTGAACCAATGAGTCTTTACTCTCTGGACTCTACATGGGTGGCCTGCTCGACAGGTCGGAGTATTTTAACCAATGACTGAAAGTTTCGCGGCGCTCTTGGAAGAGAGCTTTACCAATACCAACCTTAAACCTGGTGCCATTGTAATCGGCACCGTTGTCGGCATCGACAATGAAAGCGTTATCGTAAACGCCGGACTCAAGTCCGAAGGCGTTATCCCCAAGAACCAGTTCATGAATCACGATGGAGAACTCGAAGTTTCCGTCGGTGATCAAGTGGAAGTCGCCCTGGAAGCTGTGGAAGATGGTTCCGGCATGACCCGCCTGTCGCGTGAGAAGGCCAAGCGGCATCACGCTTGGGCCAAGCTGGAGAAAGCTTTCGATAGCGAGGAAATCGTTACCGGCCGCATTACCGGCAAGGTAAAAGGTGGTTTCACCGTGGATCTTCAGGATCTGCGCGCATTCCTGCCAGGTTCTCTGGTCGATGTCCGCCCGGTGCGCGACACCGCCTACCTGGAAGGCAAGGACCTGGAATTCAAGGTCATCAAGCTGGATCAGAAGCGCAACAACGTGGTGGTTTCCCGCCGTGCGGTTGTGGAGCAGGAATACAGCGAAGAGCGTGAAAAGGTACTGGAAAACCTGGAAGAAGGCGTGGTGGTCAAAGGTATCGTCAAGAACCTTACCGACTATGGCGCATTCGTGGATCTGGGCGGCGTGGACGGACTACTGCACATCACCGACATGGCATGGAAGCGGGTCAAGCATCCTTCAGAAGTAGTTGAAATTGGCGATGAAATTGATGTTCGCGTACTCAAGTTCGACAAGGAGAAGATGCGTGTCTCCCTGGGGCTAAAGCAGCTTGGCGAAGATCCCTGGGACAACATCATGCGCCGCTATCCCGTGGGCACCCGTTTATTTGGCAAGGTTACCAATCTGGCCGATTACGGCGCGTTCGTGGAAATCGAGGAAGGCGTCGAAGGTCTGGTGCACGTTTCCGAAATGGACTGGACCAACAAGAACATTCACCCCAGCAAGGTGGTGCAGCTGGGTGACGAAATGGAAGTCATGGTGCTGGACATCGATGAAGAGCGCCGCCGCATTTCCCTGGGCATGAAGCAGTGCAAAGCCAACCCCTGGGATGAGTTTGCGGACAACCATAACAAGGGCGATCATGTCACCGGCAAGATCAAGTCCATTACCGATTTTGGCATCTTTATCGGTCTGGATGGCGGCATCGATGGTTTGGTGCACTTGTCTGATATTACCTGGGACGAGCCGGGTGAAGACCTGATCCGTGACTACAAGAAAGGCCAGGAACTGGAAACCGTGGTGTTGTCTGTGGATCCTGAGCGTGAGCGTATCTCTCTTGGCATCAAACAGCTGGATCAGGATCCATTTTCCACCTATCTGGCGACCCATGACAAGGGCAGCATCGTAACCGGCACTGTCAAGGAAGTGGACGTCAAAGGCGCCACCGTAGAGCTGGCCGAGGGCGTGGATGGCTACATTCGTGCTTCAGAGATCTCCCGTGATCGAGTGGAAGATGCCCGGTCTGTCCTTAAGGAAGGCGAAAAGGTGGAAGCCAAATTCACCGGCGTCGATCGCAAGAACCGTGCCTTGATGCTGTCTATCAAAGGCAAGGACTTTGACGAGGAAAAGGCAACTATCGAGAGCTACAAGACAGGTGGTGCTTCAGCCGGATCCGCTTCTTTGGGTGATCTGTTAAAAGACCAGTTGTCCGCCAGCAAGGAAAGCAGCGAGTAAATCTACACAAACAGGGTGGCTTCGGCCGCCTGCTAGCAACGAGGTAACTGATGACAAAATCTGAACTGATCGAGGCTATTGCACGCCAGCAAGCCCATCTTGCTCATCGGGATGTGGAACTGGCTGTGAAATGCATACTGGAACAGATGAGTCAGTCTCTGGCTGGTGGAGAGCGCATTGAAGTACGGGGCTTTGGCAGCTTTTCACTGCACTATCGTCCGCCGCGCATGGGGCGTAATCCAAAGACCGGAGAGCCAGTGGCATTGGCAGGAAAGTATGTTCCACATTTCAAGCCGGGGCGTGAGCTGCGGGAAAGAGTGGACAAGCGCTATCAGGAATCGTTGAAAAACGTTTGAGTAGTTCATGAAAAAGCCGGCGGAACGCCGGCTTTTTTTGTTATCGCTTGCAGCTGCTCATACCCAGCAGTGGATAGAAGGGGCACCAGCCAATCAGCCCTGTGAACAAGGGGATGGCACCCAGTGCGCCCCACCAGTTTTGTGCATATACACCCCAGCCAATAACCGCAAGGCCGACGACAATGCGCAGGATTTTATCGATACCACCAACATTTGCTTTCATGCTCTTTCTCCTCAATGCCCGGATGTTTCCGGAAAAATAACCACGTTAGGTTAAAGATAGAGGAATTTATCAAGGCTGTCTGTGACAAAGTCACATTGGGGATTGCAGGCGTCGAATCCAGCCGCGACCGAGATCGACGATTTTCTGCTGCTCGAGATCCTTGAGCAGGCGGCTGATGACCTCGCGGGAGGTGCCGAGTTCGGCGGCGATCTGTTGGTGGGTGATTGCTGTTTTCTCGCCCAACGGGAATATTTTTTCCTGATTCAGGTAGAAGCTCAGGCGCTCATCCATACGCCGGAAGGTGACTTCCTCAACCAGGCTGATCACGTCACCGAGGCGGACGGCGATTAGATCCCAGGCGTAGCGCCGCCAACTGCGGTTGTTGTCCATCCAGTCCTGGATAACAGCGGCGGGAATCACGATGGCTTCCAGCTCGGATTCGCTCACGGCAAAAGCGGGAAAACGCTTCTCGCTGATGATGCATGACAGGGTCAATATGCAGCATTCTCCCGCTCCCACCCGGTATAAGGTGATCTCCCGCCCGGATTCGGAGAGTTTGTATACCCTGCCGGTACCTGCAAGGACGAAAGCCAGATGGCTGCAATTGCTGCCTTCGAGACAGATATGCTGCCCGGCGGGAAGAGATACCCGCTGCCCCTTGGCCAGTACAGACTGGAGGAACGGCTCATCCTTTCCCAAGTCAGGAAACAGGCGCTCAAATCTTTGTTGTAGCTCCATCGCGAAGCAGGCTCAGACGATAACCGGCGTAAAATTGAAGCTGGTATCTTTGGCGGCTGGGTGTATATAGGCTCCTTCAAGGAGGTCTGCACCAAAGGACCAGCACAGGTTGATTTCTTCGGCGTGATTGATTTGCGGAAGGAGGATCAGGATGCTGCGCCTGTGGCATACATTGATGATTCGTTTAATAACATCATCATCCGCGCCGAGAAGGCTGGTGGATGCACTCATATAGCGGCTGCCCATAGCTTTCAGGATTTTGATCGCAGCAGGGTGCTCGGAAAAACTGTCGATCATGGTGCTGGTGTCCATCTGATGCAATGCCGCAATGCAGTTGCGGGAACGCTTGAGGTTCTTGGCGATCTGGGAAAGGCGAAAGGAAATGATCAGCCCCTGGGTCGATACGTCCTCGCGGGCGCTCTGTCGATCCAGCCAGTGCGGATATTCCGGATTGTGCAGGGAAGCGATGGACTGGGGAATGATGATGTTGGCCTCCGGTTGCTCCAGGTGCATGCGCTTCAGCGTCTGCAGGCCGGTCTTGATCATCCAGCGATCCAGCGCGGACGCCATGTCGGTCATGCCTGCCAGCTTGCGCAGGCTTTTGTAGGGCATTTGCTGGCCAGCAGGCGTTTTCAGATGGCAGTGCAGCAAAAAGGTTTTGCGATCCGGGAAGCGGGTTTGCAATACCGGATGGAAAACCGGCGCCAGCAGATCGTCGTCAATGGCCTGTTTCATCAGGCGCATCAGTTTGATGTTATGTTCGGGAGCGCTGTGAGTCATGGTTGTCCGTCAAAGAATATCCGAGGCGAAATCAGCCAGTCGGGATCGCTCGCCACGCAGCAGGGTGATATGTCCGCTGTGCGGCCATTGCTTGAAGCGATCCACTACGTAGGTCAGGCCGGAAGTCGTCTCTGTAAGATAGGGGGTGTCGATCTGGCCGACATTCCCCAGGCAGACGACCTTGGTGCCCGGCCCGGCCCGGGTGATCAGGGTTTTCATTTGTTTTGCGGTAAGGTTTTGCGCCTCGTCGAGAATAATGTACTTGTTCAAAAAGGTGCGTCCGCGCATGAAGTTCAGGGAGTGTATGCGAATACGCGAGCGTAGCAGGTCGTCTGCAGCGGCTCGCCCCCAGTCGCCGCCGCCGGTTTGGGTCAGCACTTCCAGATTGTCCATGAGCGCCCCCATCCAGGGCGTCATTTTTTCTTCCTCCGTGCCGGGCAGAAAGCCGATATCTTCTCCCACGGGAACCGTGACCCGGGTCATGATGATTTCCTTGTACAGATTCTTGTCCAGCACCTGCGCCAGACCCGCCGCCAGGGTCAGCAGGGTTTTTCCGGTGCCGGTGCTACCCAGCAGGGTGACGAAATCGATATTTGGATCCAGCAGCATGTTGAGGGCAAAATTCTGCTCCCGGTTGCGTGCCTGTATGCCCCATACGGAATGCTTGGGGGCAGTGAAGTCTTCTGCCAGTTCGATCAGGGCGGCATCATCGTCTTCCTTTTCACGCACAATGGCTGTAAAGGGTTGGTCTCCCTCCATGTACAGACACTGGTTGGGATACCATTCCCGGGTCTCCGGCCCGCTGATACGATAAAAGGTGTGGCCGGATTCCTGCCAGGATTCCATGTCCTTGCTGTGTCTGTTCCAGAAATCCTCCGGCAGCTCCCGGGTGCCGCTGTACAGCAGACTGACGTCGTCCAGCACCTGGTCATTGCTGTAATCTTCCGTGGGAACGCCGACGATGGCGGCCTTGATACGCAGGTTGATGTCTTTGGAGATGAGCATGACATGGCGATCCGGCACTTTTTCCTGAAGTGCCAGCGCTGCCGCCAGAATGGAGTTATCGGGAGTGTTGCCAGGCAGAGAGTCCGGCAGGTGATTGATCATGCTCCTGGTCTGAAAAAACAGCCTTCCCGATTGGTTTTGCTGTTCGTTGCTGCCGAAATTGGGAATCGGCAGGCCATGGTCGATTTCCGACTTGCTGCTATGGGCAACGATGTCATCGAGAAAGCGGCTGGCCTGGCGGACATTGCGGGCTACTTCCGACATGCCTTTCTTGCCCCTGTCCAGCTCTTCCAGTACGACCATGGGCAGAAAAATATCGTGTTCCTTGAATCGGAACAACGCCGTGGGGTCGTGCATGAGGACGTTGGTATCCAGCACGAACAGTCTTTTTTGTTCGGAAGATTCAACCATGGTTGCTGTTTTTCCTCAGGGGTTTTTCAGGGACTTCAGGGTTTCCAGCACTTCTGCTACATGTCCTTTGACTTTTACGCCCCGCCATTCATGGCGCAGTACATTTTCGTCATCGATGATGAAAGTACTGCGTTCGATGCCGCGAACCTTTTTGCCGTACATGTTTTTCATCTTGATCACGTCAAATGCATGGCACAGGATTTCTTCCTTGTCTGCGACCAGGTCAAAAGGAAAACCCTGTTTGGACCGGAAGTTCTCCTGGGCCTTGAGGCTGTCCCGTGAAGCGCCAAGGATGGTAGTGGACTGGCGGCGGAATTTATAGATGGCCTCCTTGAAATCCAGGCCCTCCTGGGTGCACCCAGGTGTGCTGGCTTTGGGATAGAAATACAAAACCAGCCATTTGCCGCGATAGTCTGACAACCTGACGGTTTTGTCGCCGGTAAGGAGCAGCTCAATATCAGGGATCTTTTTTCCGACCTCGACCATGCTTATTCCCTCGTTATGCTTTTATTCGGCCAAAAGATGAATTTCTTTCAGTTTTTTTCAACAACCTGCTAAAGCTGTTTTTTATAGGGCTCCAGCACTGCATCGAGGTTGATGCTGTCGCAGAACTCCAGAAATTCATCCCGCAGCTCACTGATTGCGGTGCCAGCTGGTATGCCAATGTTCATCTGTACAGCGAACATGGCTGTACCGGTGTGTGGGGCGGCGTAACTGCTGGTAGTCAGATCCATGATGTTGATGTTTCGCCGGGAAAAAAAGTTGGCAAGTTTGTGTACGATGCCGGGATTGTCCAGGGCAACCACTTCCACCAGATAGGGCATGGCGTCCGCACCGTTGCTGGCTCCTGTTGTCTGACGGGCGATGATGGTCAGGCCGAGATTTTTTTCCAGTTCCGGAATCTGGCTTTCGAGGCGGGCCAGCTGGTTCCAGGGGCCCTCCACCAGCAACAAAATGGCGAACTCGCCCCCAAGCACGGTCATGCGGCTGTCGCAGATGTTGCAATCCAGGAGAAAAACAGCTTTGGACAGCTCGTCAACAATGCCGGGGTGATCCTTGCCCAGCGCCGAGAGCACAAGTTGGTTGTTTGGTTTGGCCATGGGTCAGAGTTTATCCTATTACACAGTGCATTCCAGAACAATATTCACCCGGATTTTTCACCAGAACATTCCAACCCCAGAACCGCTTGCAAACCGATGAGAGACATTGGCTTTTGCCGGTTCAAAAGACCCGAACGAAAACCTGACCGGGGAAACTCCGGATTCTGGTGAAGCGTGCGGGGTAAATCAGTGGAGGGAAATCTTCCTTTTTTCTTGTCAGCGAAAATTGCCGCAGGATAGAATACCGCTCTTATGAGGAATGTCGGCACCGGTGTTCCGGGGTGAAGCGTGGAGTGAGCGATGATTCAGGGTAATGTGGTGGCGCTGGTTACGCCGATGATGGTGGATGGAACTGTCGATCAGGCTGCGCTGTACAAACTGCTGGACTGGCATGTGGAGCAGGGCACGGATGCGATTGTCGCCATGGGCACCACGGGAGAATCCGCCACTCTTGATGAAGAAGAGCATTGCGGGGTGATCCGGCTGGTGGTGGAGCACATTGCCGGCCGCATCCCGGTGGTAGCGGGTACGGGAGCCAATTCCACTACAGAAGCCATCAGCCTCACGCGCTGCGCATCCCTGGCTGGCGCAGATGCCTGCCTGTTGGTAACGCCCTATTACAACAAGCCGACCCAGGAAGGCCTGTATCTGCACCACAAAGCCATTGCCGAAGCCGTGGACATTCCCCAGATCCTGTACAATGTGCCGGGCCGGACCGCTTGCGATATGCTTCCCGAGACCGTGGGTCGCCTGTCAGAAATCAGCAATATCGTGGGCGTGAAGGAAGCCACTGGTGATCTGGATCGCATCGCCGCCATTCGTGCGCTGGCAGGAGAGGATTTTGCCATCTACAGCGGTGATGATGCCACGGGTTGTGAATCCATGCTTGCAGGCGGGAACGGCGTCATTTCAGTGACCACTAATGTTGCGCCGGCGCTTATGGCGCAGTTGTGCAAGGCCGCTCTTGCGGGCAATCGCACAGCAGCAGAAGCTATTGATGCCAGACTGGCGGCCTTGCACCGGGATCTGTTCCTGGAGTCCAACCCGATTCCGGTGAAATGGGCGTTGTCGGAAATGGGCATGATCCAGAAGGGTATCCGCCTGCCGCTTACCTGGCTGTCCGCCCGATACCACCAACCTTTGCGCCAGGCCATGAGCCAGGCAGGGCTCATTTGAGTCACAACGTAGTCGTCTGTTGATGGCTGGGAAAAACAAGTCTATGAATGTCAGTATCAAACGCTTTTTCATTCTGGTGTTGTCTTTGTTTCTGTTTGCGCTCGGAGGCTGCAGTTCCACCGGGCTTGACAACATTCTGCCGGACAAGAAAGTGGAATACAAAAAGGAAGTTATTGCTGACAGGCATCTCGAAGTGCCTCCCGACCTCACTTCCAGTCGCATTGAAAACAGGATTCCCGGCCTGGAAGGTGGCACTACTATGTATTCTGAATACGAAGGGGTGCGCAAGGGGACGACAGGTGCCGGTTCACGCATTACCAATCAGGCAGTATTGCCGGAGAATCCGGATATCAAGGTAATGCGGGAAGGCAAGGATCGCTGGCTGGTGATCAAGGCTCCGACAGATGCCGTGTGGGACAAGGTGCTGGATTTCTGGCAGGAAAACGGCATCCTGCTCGACCAGCAGGATCCTACCATCGGTGTTATGGAAACCAGTTGGCTGGAAAACAAGGCCAACGTAAGCACTGGTTTCATCACGGATTTTATCCAGGGCTTTTTCGAAGGCGCCTATGATGCAGGGATTCGGGATCGCTTTCGGATTCGCCTGGAGCATGGTGAGGAGCCGGGGATCACCGAACTGTATCTGGTGCATTTTGGCATGGAGCAGGATTTTATTACCGCCACCAACAACGAAGACGACCAGATCTATTGGAAGATCCGCCCCCGCGATCCAGGTCTGGAGGCGATCATGCTGAACAAGCTGATGGTGTATCTGGGGCTGGCGGAAGCCGAAGCCAAGGCGGCCTTGACTGCGGAAAAAGAGCTGGATGGCATAAAGTCACGGATGATCAAGGGGCGTGATGGTGTGGAGCTGCTCATCTCCGAACCTTTCTCCCGCGCCTGGCGTCTGGCCGGCCTGGCGCTGGATCGTGTTGGTTTCATGGTGGAAGACCGCAACCGTTCCCGCGGCATCTACTATGTTCGCTACAACGATCCCATGGCCGGAGAAAGTGAAGGCGGATGGTTGTCCAAACTGGCATTCTGGCGCAGTGGCGACAAGGTGGATGAAGCTGCCTTGTACCAGGTGCAACTGGAATCTGCAGATGACGGCACGCGGTTGCGCGTGGCGGATGAACAGGGCAAGTTGCTGGATGGCGATACAGCAAAGCGCATCCTGACGCTGATCCAGGAACAGCTGAAATAGCCGCTGTTTTACTCCTGTGCTGAAGTTCGCTTCCCTGGGTAGCGGCAGCCGGGGCAATGCCACCCTGATTCAGGCAGGAGGCACTTGCCTGCTGCTGGACAACGGCTTTTCCCTGTGCGAGCTGGAGCTGCGGCTGGCGCGCCTGGATTGTCATCCAGGCGATATCGATGCGGTGTTGGTGACCCATGAACATGGTGATCACATCAAGGGGATCGGCCCCCTGGCGCGCAAGTACCGGATGCCCGTGTGGATGACCCACGGAACCTGGCGCAAGACCCCCTGTGGGGATGTGCCGGAACTGCGATTGTTTGGCACCCATACTCCGGCTTTTGCCATTGGTGATATTGAAGTGACCCCGTTTGCCGTGCCCCACGATGCCCGTGAGCCAGCCCAGTTCACCTTTTCCTATCAGCGTATGAAGCTCGGAATTCTTACGGATGCAGGCAGCTTTACGCCCCATGTTATTGCAGCAATTTGCGATGTGGATGCCTTGTTGCTGGAATGCAATCATGACCTGCAAATGTTGCGCGATGGCCCGTATCCACCACGTTTGCAGAAGCGGGTGGGTGGAAACTACGGCCACTTGAGCAACGATCAGGCGGCGCAGCTGCTCTCGCAAATCGACCACGGGAGGCTGCAGCATCTGGTGGCCGGACACTTGAGTGAAAAAAACAATTGTCCGGATCTGGTGAGGCAATCCCTGGAAGCGGTATGCCAGACGCTGTCCGGCCGCATCTCGATGCTCCGCCAGAGTGGGGGAGACGGCTGGTTTGTGCTTCAGCCGCGCTGATCTTTGGTGTTTTTTCGCTTGCCCAGCTGATTCAAAGCCCAGTCGATATGCTCTTTTACCAAGGTACTGGCCCGGGGGCGGGCATGGTGTAATGCCGAAATAACCTCAGCTTGCGGGCGGCTGTTTCCCAGGGCCACGGCAATGTTTCGTTGCCAGCGTTCATGGCCGATGCGGCGTATAGGAGATCCTTCCGTGCGCTTCAGAAAAGTGCTTTCATCCCAAGAGAAAAGCTCCAGCAGGCTGGCCTGATCCAGCCCCTGGCGGGGCAGGAAGTCTGTTTCCGGGGTGGGGGCCGCAAAGCGATTCCAGGGGCAGACCATCATGCAATCGTCACAACCATAGATATGATTGCCCATCAGCGGGCGCAGCTGTTCGGGAATCGGGCCAGACAACTCGATGGTCAGATAGGAAATACAGCGCCTGGCATCGAGCTGGTAGGGAGCAACAATTGCGCGGGTTGGACAAATGTCGATGCAGGCATTGCAACTGCCGCAGTGCGCCGATACGGGGTTGTCCAGCGGCAGGGGCAGATCGGTGTACAGTTCTCCCAGAAAAAACCAGGAGCCAGCGTGGCGGTTGATGATGTTGGTGTGCTTTCCCATCCATCCCAGGCCCGCCTTTACCGCCAGGGGTTTTTCCAGTACCGGTGCGGAATCGACAAACACCCGGTAGCCAAACTCGCCAATGTCTTCGCGAATGCGCACTGCTAACTTTTGCAGGCGCTTGCGCATGAGCTTGTGATAGTCCCGCCCCAGAGCATAACGTGAGATAAAGGCGCTGGCAGGATCCTGCTGTACGGCTTTGGCATCATCCTGCGGCGGCAGATAATCCATGCGCACGGAGATTATGCGCAAGGTGCCCGGCACCAGCTCTTCAGGCCGGAAACGCTTGCTGCCATGCTTCCACATGTAGTCCATATCGCCAAGCCGTCCTTCCGCTACAGATTTTTCCAGGCGCTCCCCGGCCAGCCGCAAGTCGGTATCGGTGATGCCCGTTTGCTGGAAGCCCAAGGCAGCAGACCAGTCCTTGATGCTGGTGGCAAGGGCAGCAAGTTCTTTGGCATCCAGACGAGACATGGCGGTAGAATAAAGCAAATTCCTTTAGCCGTCTCCACCTATGAGCCACAGTCGTTCCATGCTCGGGAAGCCCCATCTGCCTGCTGCCCTGTACCGTGCGCAACAAGTGCGCGAGATGGATCGCCTCGCCATCGAAGATCATGGCATCCCCGGGGATGAGCTGATGCAGCGGGCGGGGCAGGCAGCATTTGATTTATTGCGCCGGAACTGGCCTGAAGCAAAAAAGATTCTGGTGCTCACTGGTACGGGGAACAATGGTGGTGATGGCTTTGTGGTGGCGCGGCTTGCATTGCAGGCAGGGTTGCAGGTGCAGGTGTTGCAGCTGGGCGAGCGGCAGCGGATTGAAGGAGATGCACTGACCAATGCATTGCGCTATGACGCTCTTTCTGGTGCATGGCGCCCCTTTGCCGGTGAGCTGCCCCAAGATGTGGATCTGATCGTGGATGCGGTATTCGGCACCGGTCTGGAGCGCGAGGTGGAAGGAAAATGGGCACAGGCAATGGCGGCGGTGAATGCCTTGCCCGCGTCGGTGCTGGCGCTGGATATTCCTTCCGGGCTGCATGCAGATACCGGCAAGGTGCTGGGTGCAGCAGTGCAGGCGGATGCAAGTATCACTTTTATTGGCCTGAAGGCAGGCATGTTTACCGGAGATGGCCCGGCTTGCTGTGGCGTCATACAATTTGACGCACTGGGCGTGCCCCCGCAGGTGGTTGCCAGCCAATTGCCTTTCGCCAGGAGGTTGGACTGGCCCCGCCAGCGGCAGCTCCTCCGGCCGCGTTCACGCACCGCTCACAAAGGCATGTACGGGCATGTGCTGGTTGTAGGGGGCGATCTTGGTTTTGGAGGCGCAGCCCGCCTGTGTGCAGAAGCGGTGTTGCGTACCGGCGCCGGGCTGGTCAGCCTGGCTACCCGGGTCGAGCATGTGGGTGCAGTGCTGGCTGCGCGACCGGAAATCATGACCCATGGGGTGAGCAAGCCAGCAGAGCTACAGGCTTTGCTGGAAAAAGCAACAGTGGTGGCCCTGGGGCCTGGCTTGGGAACAGCTGGCTGGGGCAGATCCTTGTGGCGGCAGCTGATGAATACAGAACTGCCCCTGGTGGTGGATGCAGATGCCTTGAATCTACTTGCCCAATCTCCCGGGCACGGGAACAACCGGGTGCTCACGCCCCATCCGGGAGAAGCCGCCAGATTGCTGGGCTGCAGTACGGCAACAATTCATGCAGACCGCTTTGCCGCCGTCGAACATCTGCAGCAGCGCTATGGCGGCGTGGCGGTATTAAAAGGTGCCGGAACCCTAATCCATGGTGATGGCAGTTTCCCGGCTGTCTGTTCCGATGGCAATCCTGGAATGGCCAGCGGGGGCATGGGAGACGTACTGACCGGAGTGATCGCAGGCTTCATTGCGCAGGGGTGGGGTTTGCCCGATGCCGCCGAGCTTGGCGTATGCCTGCATGCAGCTGCCGGCGACAGAGCGGCGCGGGCGGGTGAACGAGGCATGCTGGCCAGTGATCTTATGTCGCATATCAGACGGCTGGCGAATCCCGACAATGAATAAACAGGATATTTTCTGTGCCTCCGAGCAGCAGCAAATGCTGCTGGGCTCCTGTCTGGCGGAGGTCTTTGCCGACAAGCCCCTGCTGATTTTTCTGGATGGAGATCTGGGGGCTGGCAAGACCACACTGGTGCGGGGATTTCTGCGGGGGTTGGGTTTCCGGGGAGCGGTGCGCAGCCCGACCTACACCTTGGTGGAGCCGTATTCCCTGGGGGATCTGATCGTGTATCACCTGGATCTGTATCGCCTTTCCGATCCGGAAGAGCTGGAATTTCTTGGAGGCAGGGAGATTTTCAGCGGTACTCATCAGGTGCTGGTTGAGTGGCCGGAAAAAGGCAGTGGCTGGTTGCCGGAACCGGATCTTCATCTGATCCTGCATCACCATACGCATGGACGCAGCATAGAATTGCACTGCAATACGGCGGATTGTACGCAACGGGTGGCATGGTGCGCCGCCCTCTTATCTGAAGCTAAGCCTTAGGTAAAGTGTTTATCTTCCCGAAATTGCTAGAAAAAATAATTATCCTGTGCTATTTTTATCAATAAGGGATATTTTCTGTTTGGGATTTTGTGGAGCGATGAACATCCATTGCGTGAAAAAAATTGTTTTTTTGCTGTGCCTGTTTTGGCTGGCGCTGCCCGCTATTGCGATGGCGGATGCCAGCATTCATGGGGTGCGTATGTGGAATGCTCCGGATCATACCCGGCTGGTGTTTGATGTCAGCAAACAAGTTCAGCATCGTCTCTTTTCCCTGCAAGATCCCCATCGGCTGGTGATCGATTTCGAGAAATCCAACCTCAAGACCAGGCTGAAAGCCGACCAGTTCAAGAGCAGGCATATTTCCACTTTGCGTTATGCGCCACAGCCGGATGGCAAGTTGCGTGTTGTCCTGGATTTGAAACAGGCAATACGTCCCCGCAGTTTCATGCTAAGACCCAGTGGGCAGTATGGCCACCGTCTGGTCATTGATCTCTATGATCAAAAAGGCAGTGCCGCAGTGGTGCGAAAAGTAAAGAAGAACGAGAATTCGCGAAGTGCCAGGGATGTAGTGATCGCCATTGATGCCGGGCATGGCGGTGAAGACCCCGGCGCACTGGGAAGCGCGTTGAAAACAAAGGAAAAGGTAATAACCCTGGCCATTGCCCGCAAGCTGAAGAAGCTGATTGATGCGGAACCCGGCATGCGTGCGGTGCTGACGCGCACCGGTGATTACTATGTTGGCTTGCGCAAGCGTATGAAAATCGCCCGCCGTGGACATGCGGACTTCTTTGTCTCCATTCATGCAGATGCATTCCGCAACAAGAAGGCAAAGGGGGCGTCAGTATTCGTACTTTCCAATCGTGGTGCCTCCAGCGAAGCTGCCCGCTGGCTGGCAGCAAAGGAAAATGCAGCGGATCTGGTTGGGGGAGTCAGCCTAGAGGGAAAAGACAATGTGCTGGCATCCGTGCTGCTTGATCTGGCGCAAACAGGCACCCTGGCAGCGAGTATGCGTGCGGCGCGTACCGTTCACAAGGAAATGGGAAGAATTGGCACACTCCATGGCAACAAGGTGCAAAATGCCGGCTTCATGGTACTCAAATCTCCGGATATTCCTTCCATGCTGGTAGAAACCGGGTTTATCTCCAACCCTTCAGAAGAGCGCAAACTGGCGAGCGCTTCCTACCAGCGGAAAGTGGCCAAGGCTGTTTTCAAGGGAATCAGAGAATACTTCCACAGCGAACCCCCCCTGGGTACTCGCCTGGCAATGAAAAAACAACAGAAAAACCAGCCGTCGTCTGCAGCGCGCTATGTCATTCGTCGTGGCGACACCTTATCCACCATTGCCAGCCGTCACAAGGTAAGCATTACCGCATTGCGTAGCGAAAACCGCATTACCAGTGACCGGATTCGCGTTGGCCAGGTACTGCGCATTCCCAGCACCTGAGGTTTGCTGCGGCAATTGATAGCAAAGACTCGCTCATTGAAAAAAGGTGGCGTTCCATATTCAATGCGCCCCAAGACACTATATTAGATCAACGGATACAGGGTTAAGTTGTATTATGTGACCTTGAGAGCACTAATATGTTTTGTTAATTGTGGGAGAGCGTGGTATAAAATCACACAAAACAAATAATAGGCGCCTCTGATAATCGTCATTCCGGCGCATGCCGGAATCCATAAGTTCTTGATATCTTTAGGCACCGGCCTGCGCCGGTGTGACGAAAATAGAATTATTCGAGGTGCCCTGATGAATACTAAACAACATTATAGTTTTACATTGACCGGCTTTCAGGAACCCAGGGGGATTGGCTTCTTGTATTAGAAAATACTTGGGGGCACATTAAATTGGTTTATCAAGGTTTGTTATAGACCATGTCGATCGAATCCCAGAAATTTGTAGTCAAACAATGCTTGAGAAAACAGGTTTTAGTAAACAGTACATTACAGCATTGTCTCCTGCCGGGTTCCGCAGTAAAGTCTGGCTAAGGAAGTTCTGGATCAGTCTGCAGGACTTCACCTAACAGGATGTTGAAAAAGGCCTTCCATGGCTTTTTTCAACTCGGAAAGGCAAAAACGCGATTTTGTCTTTCCTCCATTTTCAATGATTTATTATTCATTGAAAATGGCCGCACGTCCTTGTGCGGCGTACAGATTGTTGAAAAACGGCGTTTTTCAACAATCTGCTAAACCAGCGAATATCCTGAAGGAGGATTTTATGAAGAGAAAACTAGCTCTCAGTGCTGTGTTGATTGCCAGTGGGTTTGCATTCAGCACATCCGCCATGGCGGAGACACCCAGCGCAACCATGCTTGCGTATACCTGTGTGGGTTGCCATGGTACGAATGGCAACAGCAACGGCCCGGCCACGCCTTCTCTGGCGGGCGCATCCAAGGACTACTTCATCGAAATAATGGGTTATTACGCTTCTGGTGAGCGTGCTTCTACCATTATGGGGCGCATCGCAAAGGGATATACGAAGGAAGAAATCGAGGCGATGGCGGGATTCTTTTCCAAGCAGAAATTTGTGCCCGCAAAAGGGCAGAAATTCGATGCAAAGCTGGTGAAAAAGGGTGCGAAACTGCATAAAAAATACTGCGAAAAATGTCACGAAGATGGCGGAAGCTCATCGGAAGATGATGCGGGTATCCTGGCAGGTCAGTGGGCGCCTTATCTGAAATACACCCTTGCAGACATGATGGCTGGCAAGAGCCATATGTCGAAAAAGATGAAGAAGAAACTGAATAAACTGCACAAGAAGGCTGGTGATGCCGGTATTGAACAGTTGCTTCACTACTACGCCAGCAAAAAGTAAGGGGAGAATCGGACATGAGTAATTTTACACGCAGAAAATTTCTGAAAGTTACCGGGGTGGCAGCTGCCGCTTCATCGGCCCTTGCATTCAGCTCTTTCGCCATCGGTGGCGCGAAGAAAAAAGTGGTTATCGTTGGTGGTGGTATTGGCGGGGCGACAGCGGCCAAATACCTACGCATGATGGACAGCTCCATTGAAGTCACCTTGATCGAGGCCAACAAGGATTACTATACCTGCTTTATGAGCAATGAAGTGCTGGGCGGCGATCGTTCCATCGACTCCATTCGCTTTGGCTATACAGGTTTGGCCGGGCATGGCGTTACAGTCGTGCATGACTGGGTGAGCGGTATCGATGCGGACAAGCGCGTGGTCACAACCAAAGGCGGAAAAAGTTTCCCTTATGACCGCTGCATCGTTTCCCCCGGCGTGGATTTCAAGTGGGATGCCATCGAAGGCTACGATGAGAAAGTGGCCGAAAAAATCCCCCACGCCTGGAAGGCGGGCTCGCAAACGGTAACCTTGCGCAAGCAGCTGGAAGCCATGCGTGATGGCGGCACGGTGCTGATTGTTCCGCCTCCCAATCCCTTCCGTTGTCCTCCCGGGCCTTATGAGCGAGCCTCTCAGATTGCGCACTATCTGAAGAACAACAAGCCCAAGTCCAAAGTTATCATCCTGGATCCCAAGGACAAGTTCTCCAAGTTCGGGTTGTTCATGGATGGCTGGAAGCGCCACTATGGCTATGGCACCGGCAATAGCCTGATTACCTGGGTGAGCGGTGCCGATGGCGGCGCCGTGGAAGCCGTGGATGCCAAAACCATGACCGTGCAGGCCGCCGTAGAGGAGTTCAAGGCGGATGTAATCAATATCATTCCTGCGCAAAAGGCCGGCAAGATCGCCTTCGCGGCGGGGCTGACCAATGACAAGGGCTGGTGCCCCATCAATGGCAAGACTTTCGAGTCCACGGTTCACAAGAACATCCATGTGATTGGTGATTCTGCCATTGCCTCGCCGTTGCCCAAGTCCGGTTATGCTGCCAATTCCGAGGCCAAGGTGTGTGCTGCGGCAATTGTTGCCCTGCTCAATGGTGGCAAGGCGCCTCAGCCTTCCTATGTCAACACCTGCTATAGCATCATTGCTCCGGGTGATGGAATTTCTGTCGCCATGGTTTATGCTTACAAAGATGGCAAGATCATCAAGGTCAAGGGTTCCGGTGGACTCACGCCTTCGGAATTCGATCCCGACATGCGCGCCAGAGAAGTGCTGTATGCACATTCCTGGTTTAATAATATTACTGCCGATGTATTTGGCTGATATCTGAACCGTCGTGCCGGTATTTCCGGCAAAAAAAGCGCTGCTCCGGCAGCGTTTTTTTTTGCCTGCGGTAGTGGATTCGCATTGCCTGGACAGCGAATGCTCGTCAGATGTGGCAGAATGCCGCCATGAGCCATCGCATCCATGCCTTACCCTCCCAACTGATCAATCAGATCGCCGCTGGCGAAGTGGTGGAGCGCCCGGCATCGGTGATCAAGGAGCTGGTGGAAAATAGCCTGGATGCAGGTGCAACGCAGATAGATGTGGATGTGGCGCAGGGCGGCATCAAGCGCATGCGGGTGCGGGATGATGGCCTGGGCATATCCCGGAATGACCTGCCGCTGGCCCTGTCCCGCCATGCCACCAGTAAGCTTGCCTCCCTGGAAGATCTGGAAGGGATCAGGAGCATGGGCTTTCGCGGGGAGGCATTGCCCAGTATCGCCTCGGTTTCCCGACTGACCCTGCTGTCCCGGGAACGAGGTACTGATCAGGCCTGGAAGCTGGATGGGGAAGCCCTGGAGCCGGAACCCGCCGCTCATCCTGAGGGCACTACCGTGGATGTGCAGGATCTCTTCTACAATACTCCGGCCCGGCGCAAGTTCCTGAAAACAGACAAGACCGAATTCCGCCATCTGGAGCAGGTATTGCGGCGTCTGGCCCTGGCGCGTTTTGATGTGGCGTTCAAGCTGCAGCACAATGGCAAGCTGGTTTTCTCTGCGCGTCAGGCAAGCAATGTGCGGGAACGGGAAGCCCGGATTGCAGATTTGCTGGGGCGAAGTTTTATCGACAACAGCCTGCGGTTTGAGCATGAAGCTGCCGGTTTGCGCCTGTCCGGATGGATCGGACTGCCGACCTTTTCCCGCAGTCAGGCGGATATGCAGCATTTCTTCGTCAATGGCCGCATGGTCAGGGACAAGCTGGTGGGCCATGCCATTCGACAGGCCTATCAGGATGTGCTCTATCATGGCCGCCATCCCGCCTATGTTCTGTATCTGGAGTTGGCGCCACAGCTGGTGGATGTGAATGTGCATCCGACCAAACATGAAGTGCGGTTCCGTGAAGGCCGCCTGGTGCATGACTATCTGTTTCGCACCCTGCATCAAGTACTTGCAGATGCGCGGCCCGGGGATCTGGCTGTTCCACCGGAAGCCATTCCCCAGGCTTCAACCGGAGGTGCGCCAGTGTTCCCCCCTGCAGCGGCGGATATGACCGGCCAGGCATCGGTGAGGGAATCGGCCCAGTCCTACCAATCGGCTTTTCACTGGCAAATGCCTGGTACGGCAATGGCTTCACGGCCAGCGCAGCCCCCGTCTGCCCCGATCCCCGATCATGGTGAAATACCGGCCCTGGGTTATGCCTTGGCACAGCTGCATGGCGTATATATACTGGCGCAGAACGCCGCGGGTTTGCTCATTGTGGACATGCACGCAGCCCATGAGCGCATTACCTATGAACGCCTCAAGCAATCCCTGGATGGGCAGGGGATACGCAGTCAGCCACTGCTGGTGCCCGTGTCTGTCAAAGTTAGCCCCCGGGAAGTGCAGCTTGCCCTGGATAGCAGGGAAGTGCTCAAAGACCTGGGGCTGGAAATTGACCAGCTGGATACGGATACCCTGGTGGTCAGAGCCTTGCCTGCCTTACTCAAAGGTGCTGATGTGGAAGGCCTGGTGCGCGATTTGCTCGCGGATCTGGTGACTCATGGCAGTAGTGGGCGCATCAGAGCCGCCATCAATGAAGTACTTTCCACCGTGGCCTGTCACGGCTCTGTGCGCGCCAACCGGCGCTTGGCAGTCGAGGAAATGAACGCCCTGTTGCGTGATATCGAAAGTACCGAGCGCAGTGGTCAGTGCAATCATGGCCGCCCTACCTGGACACAGCTTTCCATGGCCGAACTGGACAAGCTGTTCCTGCGTGGACGCTGATGATTGAGCAGAAACTGCCGGTTGCCATCTTTGTCATGGGCCCCACGGCTGCCGGAAAAACAGAGCTGGCAGTCGAGCTGGCCCGCCAGTTGCCTGTGGACGTGATCAGTGTGGATTCTGCCCTGGTATATCGGGGGATGGATATCGGCACCGCCAAGCCTGACCGGGAACTGCTGCGGGAAATCCCTCATGCCCTGGTGGATGTCTGCGAGCCGCAGGAGGCATACTCCGCCGCCCGCTTTCGTGTCGATGCACTTAAGATAATGCGAAAAAGCACCAGTGTGGGCAGAATCCCCTTGCTGGTCGGTGGCACCATGCTGTATTTTCGCGCCCTGGAGCAGGGGCTGTCGGATTTGCCGGAATCTGATCCAGAGATTCGAGGCGCATTGCAGCGGCGGCTTCAGCAGGACGGTTCGGCCGTCTTGCACAGAGAGTTGCAACAGCAGGATCCGGAGTCGGCGAAACGCATTCATTCCAATGATCCCCAACGCATACTGCGTGCCCTGGAGGTGTTGGCAATCACTGGTCAGCCCTTGTCCCGGCTGCAGGAACAACAGGGAGAAAAACTACCTTACAACATCCTGAAGCTGGTAAAGGCTCCCAGGGAGCGTACCCTGCTGCATGAGCGCATCGCCCTGCGTTTTGATGTGATGTTGCAAAACGGCTTCGAGGAAGAAGTACGATCTCTGATGGCCCACCCCGGATTTTCACCACAATTGCCATCCATGCGTGCTGTGGGTTACCGACAGATGATCGAGTACCTGCAGGGAAATTGCAGCAGGGAAGAGATGCGGGAGAAAGGCATTATCGCCACCCGCCAACTGGCGAAGCGGCAGCTTACCTGGTTGCGCCGGGAAAATGCTGCAAACTGGCTGCATGAAGAGCAGGGGGATGCATTGGAACAGGCGCAGAAATTCATTGAATTACAGGCTTTTTTATAAACACATAAAGTAATTGCGAAGTAGTATCCTTGTGTTATATTAAAAAAGCATATTTGGTGTGGTGCTCGTTATTTCCACACATTAATTATAATAAGTATAGAAGGAGCAAAACTATGTCAAAAGGGCAATCTCTCCAAGACCCTTTCCTGAATGCATTGCGTAAGGAACGCATTCCCGTCTCTATTTTTCTGGTTAACGGCATTAAGCTGCAGGGAACCATTGATTCCTTTGATCAATTTGTGGTGCTACTGAAGAATACCGTCAGCCAGATGGTATACAAACATGCCATATCCACAGTGGTGCCCACGCGCAACGTCCGTCTGGCCCCTGCCAAGGAAGCGGAGTCCTCCGATCCTGGCAATCTCTAACAAATCGTGGCCCCCAAAGAGGGGGCTGTCTGCTTCCCTGCAAAATGTTTGAACGCCCCCAGGCCGGTGAAACGGCTATTCTCGTGCATGTTTCCCGGCAGGGTGCAGCCGACCCTGATGAATTGCAGGAATTTCGCGAGCTGGCGACATCAGCTGGTGCGCAGGTGGTTGAGCTGTTGACCGGAGTGCGCCGTACACCGGATCCCCGCTTTTTTGTAGGTAAAGGCAAGGCGGAGGAGATCCGGGTGCTGGTAAAGAGCGCACAGGCGGAGCTGGTAATTTTTGATCACGCCCTTTCTCCCAGCCAGGAACGTAATCTGGAAGCCCTGTTCCAGTGCCGGGTGCTGGATAGATCCGGGTTGATTCTGGATATTTTTTCCCAGCGCGCCCGCTCTTTCGAGGGAAAACTGCAGGTGGAACTGGCGCAGCTGCGCCATCTATCCACCCGACTGGTGCGGGGATGGACGCATCTGGAACGGCAGAAAGGTGGCATCGGTTTGCGCGGGCCGGGAGAAACCCAACTGGAAACCGACCGCCGCCTGCTGAATCAGCGTATCGACCAGATTCGCCGGCGCCTGAAAAAGGTGGATGGCCAGCGGGATCAGGGGCGCAAGGCCAGGCGGCGTGCAGATGTGCCCACAGTCTCCCTGGTTGGTTACACGAATGCCGGGAAATCCACATTGTTCAATCGCCTCACTCATGCCCATGTATATGTTCAGGATCAGCTGTTCGCTACCCTGGATCCCACCCTGCGCCGGCTTGTCCTGCCGGAAGGTGAAAACGTCGTACTGGCTGATACCGTGGGATTCATTTCCCGCCTTCCCCACGAGCTGGTGGCGGCGTTCAAATCCACCTTGCAGGAAACCGTGGAGGCTTCTTTGTTGCTGCACGTTATTGATGCCGCCAGTCATCGCCGTGGTGAAAACATGGCAGAAGTGGAAAATGTGCTGCAGCAAATTGGCGCAGACAAGGTTCCACGGCTGGAGGTTTATAACAAAATTGATTTGCTGGAGAACATGCAACCCCGTATCGACCGGGATGAGCAGGGAAGCATTGTACGAGTATGGTGCTCGGCACAGACTGGTGCGGGCATGGATTTCCTTGTAGATGCCCTGCAAGAGCGCTTCCATCAGGCGCATGTGCGCAAGTATGTGCGGCTGCAGCCGGCGGATGGGCGTCTACGCGCCCTGCTGCATGAAAAGACCCATGTACTGCAGATACAGGATCTGCAGAGCGGCGGTTGTGAGATGGAAGTGGAGTTGACCGTGACGGCTTTTCAGCGTTTGCTGAAAAAGGAACCTGATCTGGCAGGAAAACTCCTGAAATATTAAGGAATATATTTGCTGGCGGCAGGGTTTCCGGCAATAGCACTTTTCCTCGAACTTGGTACAATCACCCACTCGGCCACGGCACTTGCTGGTTGGCCAACACTAATTTTGGAGCAATACATGGCCTGGAATGAACCGGGTGGTAATGATAAGGACCCCTGGAGTGGAAAGGGGAAAGATCAGGGACCACCAGACCTAGATGAAGTTGTAAAAAAGCTGCAGGAAAAGATGGGGGGACTGTTTGGCGGCAAAAAAGGCGATGGCTCCTCCTTTGGCGGCGGCTCCTCCTTCGGTGGTGGCAAGGGAGGCGGCAAACTGATTGTCGCTCTCGTTATTGTCGTCGCGGTGGTGCTGGCGGCGATTCAAAGCTTCTATATCGTGCAGCCCGCAGAGCGGGCCGTGGTGCAACGCCTGGGTGCATACCATTCAGTAACCACCCCCGGCCCGCATTTCCTGGTTCCCTTCATCGACAAGAAAACCATTATCAATGTCGATCAGGTGAACAAGTTCGGGCACCGTGCCCAGATGTTGACCAGGGACGAAAACATCGTCGACGTCACCCTGACCGTTCAGTACCGGGTGCAGGATGCGGCTGATTTCCTGTTCCAGGATGCGGATCCGGTAAAAACCATCTACAGCGCAGTAGAGTCGGCGCTGCGTCAGGTCACGGGCAAAAGCACCCTGGATGAGATCATTACGGAGAACCGTAGTGCTGTCGCGGCCATGGTCAAGCAGAATACCCAGACATTGCTCAATACCTACAAAACCGGCCTGGTAGTGACCAACGTCAACATTCAGGATGCCAACCCGCCGGAAGAGGTGAAAGAGGCCTTTGATGACGCAACCCGCGCCATGGCGGACAAGGAACGGGTGCAGAACCAGGCGGACGCCTATGCGAATGACATCGTTCCCCGTGCCCGGGGTGCTGCGGCTAGGCAGGTTGAGGATGCCAAGGCGGATGCCTTCAAGGTCGTTTCCGAAGCAAAAGGTGAAACCAACCGTTTCCTGGCGTTGTTGGGGGAATACCAGAAGGCTCCGGAAGTAACCCGTCAACGGCTGTACCTGGATACCATGCAGGAAGTGCTGGGTGAAACAGGAAAAGTACTGCTGGATGTAAAAGAAGGCAGCAATACGCTGACTTACCTGCCCCTGGATCGAATCATGAACCAACCACGACTGGCACCTGCTGGTGTCGTGCAGCTGCCCGGATACGAAAGCCTGGAAGCTGAATCCAAAACCCGTAAGCTGGAAGATGCCCAACGCCGCCGCGATGAAGTGCAGCGTGACCGGGATCGCGCCGAGAGGAACCGCTGATGAACTCGCCAAAGATGATGATCGCCGCAATTGTCGGGGCGGCTCTGTTGCTGCTGGGCTCTACCTCGCTGTTTCTAGTACAGGAAAACCAAACGGCCTTGCTGCTGCGTCTGGGTAAAATCGTCGACTCGGATTTCAAGCCTGGCCTCCATGTCAAGATGCCGGTGATCCAGACCGTGGAGCGTTTCGACAAACGCCTGCAGACCCTGGACGCAAAGCCTGAGCATTTCATGACCAGAGAAAAGAAATTCGTGGTGGTGGATTCCTATATCAAATGGCGTATTGACGATACAGCGCAGTATTATCGCTCTACCAAGGGTAGCCTGATGACCACTTCGCGCCTGCTGGGAGAACGTATCAATGCCGCATTGCGGGATGAATTTGGTAAACGAACCATTGCTGAAGTGATTTCCGGAGAACGCACCCAGATTATGGATGAACTCACGCGCCGGGCGGATGAAAACTCCAGCGATCTCGGGGTGGAAATCGTGGATGTGCGCATCAAGCGGATTGATTTCCCGCCGGAGATCAGCAACCGGGTGTACGAGCGCATGCGCACCGAACGGGAGCGGGTGGCGCGGGAGCTGCGCGCCCAGGGTGCGGAAGCTGCGGAGCGGGTTCGCGCCGGTGCAGATCGCCAGAAGACCGAAATCATTGCCAGCGCCTATCGTGAGTCTGAAGAGATCCGGGGTAAGGGCGATGCGGAAGCTGCCGGGATCTATGCCACCGCTTTTTCCGGAGATACGGAGTTTTACGCCTTCTGGCGCAGCCTCAAGGCCTATCGCAATGTATTTTCCAGGGGCTCCAGCATGATGGTGCTGGATCCGGATTCGCCTTTCTTCCGTTATTTCCGTAACGGGGCTGGCGAATAGAGCCTGACTTTGGGAAAATGATCAACTCAGCCGGGCCAGTCCCGGCTTTTTCAGGTATCTGGAGTCGGTGATGGAATGGCAGGATTTGTGGGCAGCCTTTGCATTGATGCTGATTCTGGAGGGCATATTGCCGTTTCTCAACCCGGGGCGCTTCCGCAATATGCTGCGTATGCTGGATGAGATGGATGATGCCTTGGTGCGCCGTATCGGCCTGGTGAGCATGCTGGTCGGCCTGGGGCTGTTGTATCTGGTGAGGTGATCCTGCCCCTTAACAGGATGTTGAAAAAAGCCTTCGTGGCTTTTTTCAACTTGGAAAGACAAAAACGTGATTTTGTCTTTCCTCCATTTTCAATGACTTATTTTCATTGAAAATGGCCGCACGTCCTTGTGCGGCGTACAGGTTGTTGAAAAACGATGTTTTTCAACAACCTGTTAAGTTGAGCCACCATGAATAAGGCAGGAAAATGAATTCACATAAACACTGGCTGTTGCCGGAAGGCATAGACGAACTGTTGCCGGCCCAGGCAATGCAGCTGGAGGCCTTGCGGCGGCATTTGCTGGATCAGTTCTCCACCTGGGGTTACGAACTGGTGATCACGCCTTTTATCGAGTATCTGGATTCCCTGTTGACCGGCGCTGGCAAGGATCTGGAGCGTCAGACGTTCAAGATGACCGATCAGATCAGTGGCCGACTGCTGGGCATTCGCGCCGACATCACTCCCCAGGCAGCCCGCATCGACGCACATCAGCTGTGCTGCGAAGAACCCAATCGCCTGTGTTATATCGGCAGCGTGTTTCGCACCCGTGGGGACGGATTTTCCGCCAGCCGCAGCCCGCTGCAGATCGGTGCGGAGCTGTACGGCCATGCCGGGGTGGAAAGCGATGTCGAAATCCTCTGCCTGATGATGGAAACCCTGAAAAGTGCCGGGGTGGAAAATGTCTTTTTGGATCTGGGGCATGTGGGGGTGTTCCGCGGCCTTTCCCGTCAAGCGGAGCTGGAGCCGGCCCAGGAGAAAGCCCTGTTTGCCGCACTGCAGCGCAAGGCGGTACCGGAAATCCGTGCGCTGGGGGCAGATTTTGATCTCGAGCCGCAACTGGCGCAGATGTTCGTCCAACTGGCGGGATTGAACGGCAAGGCGGAAGTGCTGCAACAGGCCAGAGAGCAGCTGGCGGCTGCCAGCGATGAAGTACAGGCCGCCATTGACGCGGTGGAGCAGACAGGACAACTGTTGCAAAACCACCTGCCTGACTTGCCGGTGCATTATGATTTGGCGGAACTACGTGCCTACCAGTATCAAACCGGCCTGGTGTTTGCGGCCTTCGTTCCAGGCTCGGGCAAGGAAATCGCCCGGGGTGGCCGTTATGACCGTATCGGTGAAAAATTCGGTCGCGCCAGACCCGCTACCGGCTTCAGCGCAGACCTCAAAACCCTGATGCGGTTCGGCCAAATGCCCCGACCTGCAGCTCCTGAAAAGATCTACGCGCCCTGGCAGCCAGATGCCGGGCTAGACCAAATCATCCGGGAATTGCGTAATCGGGGAAAGACTGTATTGCAGGAACTGCCGGGGCAGGCGGGTGATGCACACAGCATGGGTTGCAGCCATGTACTGGTGCGCGAGGGCGGGAGCTGGAAGGTACAGCTGCTGGCGGAACAGTAAATCTGGATTATCAATGCCGGGCTGCATGCGCCGGTGCGAACAAACATAGCGAGAAGAGTCAGATGGGCAAGAACGTAGTAGTCATTGGCACCCAATGGGGCGATGAAGGCAAGGGCAAGATCGTGGATCTGCTGACGGAAAAGGCGGAAGCAGTAGTGCGTTTCCAGGGCGGGCACAATGCGGGCCATACCCTGGTGATCGATGGCAAGGAAACCATTTTGCATCTGATTCCTTCCGGTATCCTGCGTGATGGCGTGCGCTGCCTTATCGGCAATGGTGTGGTGCTGTCTCCTGAAGCATTACTCAAAGAACTGGATGAACTGGCTGCAACCGGTGTGGATGCCCGTTCCCGCATTGATATCAGCGAGTCCTGCACCCTGATTCTTCCCTATCATATTGCGCTGGATCAGGCCCGGGAGATCGCCCGCGGCAATAAGGCCATCGGTACCACCGGGCGTGGTATCGGCCCCGCCTATGAAGACAAGGTATCCCGGCGCGGCATCCGCCTGGGAGAAATGATGGACGAAGCGCACTTCCGGGAGCGACTCAGGGAAGTCATGGAATACCACAATTTTGCCCTGGAGCATTATTTCAAGCAACCCGTGGTGGATTATAACCAGGTGCTGGAGCAAGGGCTGGCCCATGCCGAAATGCTGCGTGATCTGGTGGAAGACGTGCCTGGCAGCCTGCACCGCATGCGTAGGGAAGGCAAGAGCGTTATGTACGAAGGCGCCCAGGGCGCCTTGCTGGACATTGATCATGGCACCTATCCCTATGTGACCTCTTCCAACACCACGGCCGGAGGCGCGGCTGCAGGCACAGGCACCGGCCCCCGCGAACTGGACTACATCGTGGGCATCGTCAAGGCCTATACCACCCGCGTGGGCGCTGGTCCCTTTCCTACCGAATTGTTTGATGAAGACGGCCCGGGAAACTACATGGGGGTCAAGGGCCACGAGTTTGGCGCCACGACCGGGCGTAAGCGCCGTTGCGGCTGGCTGGATGCCGTTGCGCTGCGTCGCTCCCTGGCCATCAACAGCGTGACAGGCATGTGCATCACCAAGCTGGATGTGCTCGATGGCCTGCAAACCCTGAAGATCTGTGTTGCCTATGAATTCGATGGACAGCAGGTGGATATTCCTCCTGCCGGCGCTGACAAGTTCGAGCAATGCAAGCCCGTGTATATTGAAATGCCGGGCTGGCAGGGCAGCACCAGAGGCGCCGACAGCTTCGAGGAACTGCCGGCGAACGCCCAGGCCTATCTGAAGAAAATCGAGGAACTGTGCGAAACGCCCGTTCATATCATCTCCACCGGTCCCGACCGGGAAGAAACCCTGGTGTTGCAGCACCCCTTTGACTGATGAACGCCGGTGTGGATCAGGCCTGATCCACACCGCCGTCACCAGGATGGATTTTCCGACCTGAATGCCTCCCGCAAAAAAGAAAACCGTCCGCAAGAAAAAAGCCGTGGTGCGCAAGAAAACGGTCAGGCGCAAACGCGGTACGGCGAAAAAGAAACGGGCAAAGCGTGGTTTTCCCTGGCTGAAATGGTTTGTGGGGCTGGTGCTCCTGGCCATGCTGGTCGTGGGCGGTTACTCCCTGTATCTGTCCCAGATCGTCCGGATAAAATTTGAAGGTAAGCGCTGGGCTGTTCCGGCGCGGGTGTATGCCCGGCCTCTGGAGTTGTATACGGGGGCGAACCTCACCCCGGCGCGCCTGCAGGCAGAATTGCAGGCCTTGGGCTATCGCAAGGTCAAACAGGTGAAAGGCATTGCCCAGTGGAGCCAATCCGGTTCCCGCTTTATTTTTCATACCCGTGAGTTCCTGTTCTGGGATGGCGTGGAGTCTGCGCACAAGGTTGATCTGCGCATCAGTGGTAATGCCGTATCCGTGCTGAAGGATGGCGTCAGTGGAAAGCCCCTGGATGTGCTGCGCCTGGAGCCTCCGGAAATCGGCAGCATCTATCCTTCCCACAAGGAAGACCGGGTGCTGGTGCACCGGGATGAGATCCCGGATCACCTGGTCGCGGCATTGCTGGCTGCAGAAGACCGGGCGTATTTCCATCATCACGGCGTCAACATCTACAGCATCGCCAGGGCGCTGGTCGCCAATGTCAAGGCCGGGCGCACCGTGCAGGGCGGCAGCACCCTCACCCAGCAGTTGGTGAAGAACTTTTTCCTTACTCCCGAGCGCAGCTTGTGGCGCAAGGTCAACGAAGCACTCATGGCGATTATTCTGGATGCGCGCTATGGCAAGGATGAGATTCTGGAAGCCTACGCCAATGAAGTATTCCTGGGACAGGATGGCGACCGCGCCATTCACGGTTTTGGCCTGGCTGCCTACTATTACTTCAATCGTCCACTGCAGGAGCTGAATCTGACTGAGACAGCCTTGCTGGTGGGGCTGCTCAAGGGCGCATCCTACTACAATCCCCGTACCCATCCTGAGCGGGCGCTGAAGCGCCGCAATCTGGTGTTGCAGCTCATGGCGGACCAGGGCTTCATCAATCAGGCTGCGGCGGACGAGGCCATGAAGATGCCCCTGGGCGTTGGCCGCAAAGGGCGGCGATCCAGTGCGCGGCACCCGGCTTTCATCGACCTGGTACGCCGTCAGCTGCAACGGGACTATCAGGAAGAAGACCTTACTTCCGAAGGCCTGCGCATTTTCACTACCCTCGATCCCTGGGCGCAGCAAACGCTGGATGAACAGATCGGCAAGGGCCTGAGCGCCCTGGAAAAAAGCCGCAAACTACCCGGGGGCAGCCTGCAGGCGGCCATGGTGTTGGTGTCCCCCCAGGGTGGTGAAATCCGCGCACTCAGTGGAGGGCGGGAAGCAGGGTTTGCCGGCTTCAACCGTGCGCTGGATGCGGTGCGCCCTATCGGCTCCCTTATCAAGCCCGTGATCTATCTGCTGGCGCTGTCCCGACCTGATGAATACTCCCTGGTTACCTTGCTTGAAGATAAGCCGGTACGTCTCGAGGATGCCAAAGGCAGGGTTTGGGCGCCAAAGAACTATGATCGAATAACCCATGGGTTGGTGCCCCTGCATACTGCGCTGGCAAAATCCTACAATCTGGCTACTGTGCACCTCGGGCTTTCCCTGGGAATAAAGAATGTTGTTTCCCTGTTGCGCAGAATGGGTGTGCAGCGGCAGCTCAGTCCCCTGCCTTCCCTCCTGCTCGGTGCTGTGTCCCTGTCGCCGCTGGAAGTAGCCCAGTTCTACCAGGTGTTTGCTTCCAGTGGCTTCCGCTCACCCCTGCGGGCGATTCGTGAAATCGTTGACAGCCAGGGGCGGCCTCTGCAGCGCTATCCTCTGGAAGTGGCGCAAGTAGTAGAGCCCGGCCCCGTATATCTGCTCAACCGCAACCTGGTGGAAGTGATGCGGGCAGGCACCGGTCGGGGAATACGCAAGTATCTGCCCGAATCCCTGGAAGTGGCGGGAAAGACCGGCACCACAGATGAGCTGCGTGACAGCTGGTTTGCCGGTTTCAGCGGCGACTGGCTGGCTGTGGCCTGGGTGGGGCGGGATGACAACAAGCCTGCCGGACTGACAGGTTCGTCCGGTGCCCTGGTGCTTTGGGGAAGAGTGATGAAGGTGCTTAAACCCCAGCCTTTGGGTCTGCCACCACCACAGGGCGTTGTCTACATCTGGGTTGATCCGCAGACCGGTTATCTCAGTGCCGAGCATTGTGACGGAGCCGTTGCCATGCCTTTCATTCGTGGCTCCGAACCGCGTTTGCGCTCGGATTGTCTGGGTGAGGAACGTCGTTCGGGAAGCTTTCTTGAGCGGCTGTTCGAATAAACCAGGGGGCTTCTTCTGAGATTTAAAGTCTCCGATAGGCGATCTGTAAATCCCACGCCTTTAGCGGAATGTTGAAAAACACCGTTTTTCAACATCCTGCTAGGCGGAAGAGTTGGAATGGTAAGCTTGATGCCATGCAGAATTACAAGCGCGGCGGCCATATGATCCGGGATTGCAAATACCACCTGGTTTGGGTGATGAAGTACCGTTATCCTGTTCTGGGCGGGGATGCTGGATTACAGTGTCGGGAATTGCTTCGAGAGATCACACGAAGCAAAGAGATGATCATCTATGCGGGGTCAATCAATCGGGACTTGAAATCATAGGGCACGATAACTGCAAGACATTGCGCCCTACGAGGGCTCGTTAGGTTTACAGAAAAAATGAGTGGATGCTGTAATCAAGATTGTTCTTTAGATCGATTGCGCAAGCGACAGCGAGGAACATTGCTGGTTGTCCTTGGCATTAATGCCATTATGTTTTTTGTCATTGGCGTAGCAGCGCTGTATGGTAATACAACCGCCCTGTTAGCTGACAGTCTTGACAATCTTGGGGACGCATTGACATATGGCCTCAGTCTTTATGTTGTTTCAAAGAGCACATCCGCCAAGGCCAAAGTCGCCCTGTTTAAAGGTGGGCTAATACTCCTTGGGGCTTTCGTTGTGGCGGCTCAAATTATTTACAAATTTTTTGTTCCGAGCGTCCCGCTATTCGAGATCATGGGTGTTTTTAGCCTTCTCGGTCTTGTCGCTAACTCTGCTTGTCTTTTTGCGCTGTGGCGACACCGCAAAGAAGATGTGAATATGAGTTCGGTATGGGAATGCTCACGAAATGACATAGCATCCAATTTATCTGTTTTTGTGGCGGCCGGCGCGGTCTGGATTACCAATTCCGGTTGGCCTGATGTCGTGGTTGCAATCGGTCTGGTGTGGCTGTTAACGCGTTCTGCAATTCGTGTTATTTCATCAGCGATGGCAGAGCTTCATGCGGCAGCCTGACAACACAACCTTTGGGGTAGCCCGCGCAGGGTGCAATGCCCTGCGGTTATTGGCGCCCTATGCGGGCTGATATGATGAAGCGGAATCCAGAGCCGGTCGCCCCGCCAAGCCAGTGAATCCTTACGGGCATTCGAGGGGATATTCAGGTATTCTTTAAAAGATGATTCATCTGCAATTCCAGCACGCCTGAATGTGTGCGTTGAACCCATGTTGAAAAAACTTTTTCCCTTTGCCGCTTTTCCCCTGCTTCTGGTCGGCTGTGCGACTGCACCTCTGCCAGACAGGGGCAGCCCTGTTCCGCCTCAGAGCAGGGCTGAGCCGCCCGCATCGTCAACAGAGCGTTACAAGGCTCCGGAGATCAGCGCCTATCGTGAACCGGTAATGCCCAACTATGCCAGGCCTGCGCCCGGTCGCGCTGTGCAGGTGCTTATGGCGCAGGCCAGGCAGCAGAAGCAAGCCGGAGAGCTGGTAGCCGCGGCTGGCAGCCTGGAAAGAGCCTTGCGTATCGAGCCGAAGAATCCCGTGCTGTGGAACCGCCTTGCGCATGTGCGTTACAAGCAAAAGCGGTATTCCCTGGCCGCCAGCCTGGCGGCGAAATCCAACAGCTTTGCCGTGCAGGATCAGGCATTGCGTGCTGATAACAATGCACTGATTGGCCGTGCCCGTTATTGATGATTGATGTTGAGTCGGTGCTTGGTCCCCAAGGCCTGCTTTCTGAAGCGCTCCCGGGGTTTTCCTGGCGCTCCCAGCAGCAGGAAATGGGTGAGGCGGTTGCCTACTGTATTGAAAGTGGCGGGAGGCTGATCGCCGAGGCGGGAACCGGCACAGGCAAAACCTTTGCCTATCTGGTGCCGGCGCTGCTGTCCGGCGCCAAGGTAATCATTTCCACTGGTACGAAAAACCTTCAGGACCAGTTATTTGGCAAGGACTTGCCATTGTTGCGTGACGCCATGGCCAGTCCCGCCAGTGTCGCCTTGCTCAAGGGCAGGGCAAATTACCTTTGTATTCATCGCATGGAAAACGCCTTGCTGGATGCACGGGGGCACCGCCGGGATATTGCCCGGCATTTGCGACAGGTGCAAGGCTGGTCTGTGTCCACCCGCAGTGGCGATATTGCAGAATTGACCAGCCTGCCCGAGGATTCGGCGGTGTGGCCGCTGATTACCTCCACAGGTGATAACTGTCTGGGTTCGGACTGCCCTTCTTTCAACAAGTGCCATCTGGTGGAAGCGCGCAGGCGTGCCCAGGAGGCGGATGTGGTGGTTATCAATCATCACTTGCTGTGTGCAGACTTCTCCATAAAGGACGAGGGGTTTGGCGAGCTGTTGCCGGCTGCCGACGCCTATATCATCGATGAAGCCCATCAGTTGCCGGATGTGGCCAGTAGCTTTTTTGGCATCTCGGTCGGCACCCGGCAGTTTCTGGACTTGTGTCGTGATACCCGTGCGGAGTATGTGCGTGAAGCCGGGGACTTGCCCAAGATCCTGGAACAAATCGACCATCTGGAAAAAGCGGCGAGGGATTTTCGCCTGGCTTTTGGCCATGACGGCCAGCGTGGCGCCTGGGATGAGGTCGCCGGGGAAAAGGACGTGCAGCATGGCCTGGAATATCTGCTGAAAGAGCTGGAAGGACTGCAGGGCATGCTCAAAAGCATCGAAGGCAGGGGCAAGGGGCTGGACAGTTGCATGACTCGCGCCCAGGGTCTGGCGGCGGATTTGGGGCAAATCATTCGCCCGGAGAATGCCGATGAACAGATATGCTGGTTTGAAGTACATAGCCACAGCGTACGGTTGAACAGTACGCCTCTGGATGTGGCGGGATTGTTTCAGGGGCAGATGGCCTGCCATCCCGCGGCCTGGATCTTTACCTCTGCAACCCTGGCGGTGGGTGAAAGTTTTGGACACTTCCAGCAACAGCTGGGCTTGCTGAAGGTGGACACTGCCCGTTGGGACAGTCCCTTTGATTATTCACAACAGGCCCTGTGGTTTGTGCCCAGGGGATTGCCGGAACCCAGTGCGCCAAACTATACAGACAAGGTGATGGAGCTGGCGCTGCCCATGCTGCAGGCCAGCAAGGGGCGGGCATTCCTGTTGTTTACCAGCTACCGCGCCCTGCATCAGGCGGGTGACTGGTTGCGGGACAAGCTGGAGTTTCCCCTGCTGATTCAGGGAAGTGCGCCCAAGGCGGAACTGCTGAAGCAGTTTGTCGAAAAAGGCAATGCCGTATTGCTGGGTACGTCCAGCTTCTGGGAAGGAGTGGACGTGCGGGGTGAGGCGTTGTCTCTGGTGGTTATCGATAAGCTACCCTTCTCCTCCCCGGGCGAACCAGTGCTCAAGGCCAGGCTGGATGCCATGCGCAAGAGCGGCGGCAATCCCTTCATGGAGTATCAGGTTCCTCAGGCTGCCATCGCCCTGAAACAGGGGGCAGGGCGGCTGATAAGAGATGTAACCGATCGTGGTGTGCTGGTACTGTGTGATCCGCGTTTACTGCGCAAGAACTACGGCCACACTTTTCTGGATGCCATGCCACCGTTTGCCCGGACGCGGGATGCAAATGATGTTCTGGAATTTCTTGCGGGCATGAAATAGCTATTATTTCGCCTTCCCGTCTTGTCGCAACAGGGTGTATACCTCACCTGCACGGATGTTGCAGCTGGTGGTTGGTCTGCAGTGAAGCACCGTCATTTCAATTTCATTGGAACTTGTCAGCTTCATTTTGAAGGCGGTATCGAAGTTGCTGTATTCATCATCGATAACTGCGGTTTTTCCTTCGATCAGGCCGGAAAACATTTGCAGATCGCCAAGATCCAGATCCAGCAGGGAAACCGTCAGCCAGGGTTTTCCGTCTTCATAACCTGCAGTTGTCTGAAACAGCACGTTACCGGCGCTGTTTTCCACCTCCCATATGCCGTTGAAATCCGGCAGGGGATAGTTGCCGGATGACTCGACATTGCTTATCTGGAAGTTCTGGGTGCTTTCTGACCAGGTCAGTGTGGTGTCATGTTTATCATCGGGGAAGCCAAGAGCCAGAACGCTGCCCTTGAGGCCGCGAATATAGGGTGCTCCCAGGTTGCTTACGTGGAAGATCCGGTCGTTTTTCTTGGCTCCGTCAACATACAGGCGGATGCGGTGTTCGCCGTTTTTCAGCTGGCCGAAGTTGTATTGGGTGACAAAACCGTTATCGGTATCACCACAGGCATTTTTGGTATCTGCACGCTGGCTCCCGTAGGGCACCTTAATCCGGCTGCCATTGTTGATCTGGATCTCGATGAGGCTGGCGTCGCAGTTCCAGCCGTATATGGTGCTGATACCGCTGGTGTGGTCGCCGGGCTTGGGATTTTCCAGGTTGCCTTTGGCCTGGACAGTGTTGATGCTCAATATGGCCAGTAGAGGCAGGAAGGCTTTGGCGTTTTTCATTGAGATCTGTTTCCGTATAAGAAGCAAGGCTTGAAGGCCGCATACCAATAAATAGATTAGACCTTTTTCGCGGCGAAGTGGTTCATTGTAGCTGGGTTTGGTGCGTGTTGTCTGCCCTGTCATTGTTTTCCTGCAACCTGTTTGCAGCGCAGCATATCGTGCCCGGCGCCAGTCGCCAGCACTGCGTTGTCGCCTTTACGCAAAAACAGAATTTTACGATCTTCACTGATATAGCGCTGGCCTTTCATGTCAGCCATGCGTGGCAAGGTCAGGGTTTTTTCCGGAAGAAACAGCTGTGCCTGGCTGTCACTGACATAAGCAGTAAAGCTGAAGTTGCCACTACATTCATAGGTCAGAGTTTGCAACTGTGGTGCGTTGTCGTTGCCGGGCATGCTGTTACAGGCGGTGAGGGCGATGGCAATCATAGGGAGTAGGTGATGTTTTCTGGTCATTTTCAGGTTTTCTGTCGTTTTGGTTCATAGCCCGGGTATTGGGGTAGATCGTCCCCAATCGTATCCCAGTTGGCTTTGGAAGAAGCAAAGATATGTGCTTCGGGGCGCTCTCTGATGGGGGATTCAATCGTACCCAGGCGGATGCGTATCTGTGCAGGTGTCTGGTCGCTGCTGCTCATGATGGGAGAGCCACAGTGCTTGCAGAAATGCTTGTGGTGTCCCGGTGAGGACTCATAGACGCTCAGTTCCTCTTCGCCTTGAAGGAAGTGGAAATCCTTGCGCTTCACCACGCCATTGGTGGCGAAGGCGCTGCCCTGTGCCTTGCGGCACAGGGAACAGTGGCAATAGACGATGCTGTCTATCTTGCCACATATTTCAAAGGTCACCTTGCCACAGAGACAGCTTCCCTTGTACATGACTATTTGATCTTCATGCCTGGTCTGGCGCCATCATCGGGGGTGAGCAGGAAGATGTCCTTGTCGCCCGGGCCTGCGGCCAGCACCATGCCCTCAGATATGCCAAAGCGCATCTTGCGCGGAGCCAGGTTAGCTGCCACCACGGTGAGGCGTCCTTCCAGTTCGGCGGGATCATAGGCAGCCTTGATGCCGGCGAAGATGTTACGGGTCTCGTCTCCCAGATCCACGGTGAGCTGCAGGAGCTTGTCTGCCCCTTCCACGGCTTCGGCTTTGATGATGCGGGCTACGCGAAGATCCACTTTGGCGAAGTCCTCAAAGGCGATGGTGGGCGTTTTTTCCTTTCCGGTCTCGGCGGGTGCGGATTTTTGGGGTTTGGCTTCCATGTCTTCCCTGGAGGCTTCGAGCATGGCGTCGATTTTTTTCGGATCGACACGGGTCATAAGAGGCTTGAACTTGTTGATCTCATGGCCTAGCAGGGGCTTGATGGCATCGTTCCATTGCAGGGACGTTACGTTGAGGAAGGCTTCGGCATCTTCAGCGGTGCCGGGAAGAATGGGCCGCAGCCAGGTGATCAGCACCTTGAACAGGTTGATGCCCATGGAGCAGATGTCCTGCAGTTCCTGTTCCCTGCCTTCCTCCTTGGCTACCACCCAGGGTTGTTTCTCGTCGATGTACTGGTTGGCCTTGTCCGCCAGAGCCATGATCTCGCGCACGGCGCGGCTGAACTCACGCTTCTCATAATGTTCGGCAATGGATTCGCTGGCGTCTGCAAACTGCTGGAACAACTCGGGCTCCGATAATTCCTCTGACAACTTGCCGCCGAAGCGCTTACTGATGAAGCCTGCGCAGCGGCTGGCGATGTTCACCACTTTGCCTACCAGGTCGGAATTGACCCGCTGTACGAAATCTTCCAGGTTCAGGTCGATGTCGTCCACGCCGGAACCGAGTTTGGCGGCAAAGTAGTAGCGCAGGTATTCCGGGTTCAGGTTGTCCAGATAGGTGCGCGCCTTGATGAAGCTGCCCCGGGACTTGGACATCTTCTGCCCGTTCACCGTGAGAAATCCGTGGGCATGGATGGTGGTGGGCTTGCGAAAGCCCGCGCCGTCGAGCATGGCTGGCCAGAACAGGGCGTGGAAGTAGATGATGTCCTTGCCGATGAAGTGGTACAGCTCGGTGTCTGAACCTTCCTGCCAGTATTCGTCGAAGTTCAGCCCCTGCTTGTCACAGAAGTTCTTGAAGCTGGCCATGTAGCCGATGGGTGCGTCCAGCCAGACGTAGAAATATTTGCCTGGATGGCCGGGAATCTCGAAGCCGAAATAGGGGGCGTCACGTGAGATATCCCACTCACGCAGACCCGCCTCGAACCACTCGTCCAGCTTGTTGGCCACTTCTGGTTGCAGATGTCCGCCCCGGGTCCACCCCTTGAGCATGTCCTCGAAATCCGCCAGTTTGAAGAAATAGTGTTCGGATTCTTTCTCTACGGGTTTGGCCCCGGATACCACAGAATAGCTGTTTTTCAATTCTGTGGGACTGTACGTGGCGCTGCAGACCTCGCAGTTGTCGCCGTACTGATCTTGCGCTCCGCACTTGGGGCATTCACCCTTGATGAAGCGATCCGGCAGGAACATGTTTTCCTCGGGATCATAGGCCTGCACGATCGTGCGGCTGGTGATATGGCCTGCTGCCAGGTTGCGTTCGTAGATGAGGCTGGCCAGCTCGCGATTCTCGTCGGAATGCGTGGAGTGGTAATTGTCGAAACGGATGCGAAAGTCCCTAAAATCCGCCTGGTGTTCCTCGGACATCTGATTTATCAGCTCTTCCGGTGTGATCCCCTTTTGCCGGGCATGGAGCATGATGGGTGTGCCATGGGCGTCATCGGCGCAGATGTACCAGCAGGTATTGCCGCGCATTTTCTGAAACCGGGTCCAGATGTCCGTCTGGGTGTATTCCACGATATGGCCGATGTGCAGAGGTGCATTGGCGTAGGGCAGGGCACTGGTAACCAGTATTTTTCTCATGGGCATTGCCGATATACTGTCAAATGTCAGGAAAGCCCATTATTATCTCACAGAAAAGGCGGATAATGTCCGAGTGTTTTGGTTGGTATTAGGGGGCTGCTGGTGTAAAATCGCGGCCAGTTGAAGATTTTATTTTGCCCCTGCGGCAGGAGTTAAGAGCATGTCCGAAGTGACCAAAGAAGCAATCGAAGAAGCCTTGAAAGGCTATGTTGAGCCGAATATGGGTAAAGATCTGGTCAGTGCCAAGACTGTCAAAGACATCCAGATCGATGGTGGCAAGGTCAAGCTGACTGTAGTGCTGGGTTTTCCGGTGAAGGGCATCGCTGATGAGATCAGGCAGGGCATCTGTGACGCGGTAATAACCGCAGATGGTGTCAATGACTGCGAAGTGGATCTGAGCTGGAAGGTGGAAGCCCACTCCGTGCAGAAGTCTCTCAAGCCTATCGACAACATCAAGAACATCATCGCCGTGGCCTCCGGCAAGGGTGGCGTGGGCAAATCCACTACCGCCGTGAATCTGGCCCTGGCCCTGTCCCAGGAAGGTGCGAAGGTGGGTATTCTGGATGCGGATATCTATGGTCCCTCCCAGCCGCGCATGCTGGGCATTTCCGGTCAGCCGGAATCCAAAGACGGCAAGACCCTGGAACCCATGAACAGCTATCACCTGCAGGCCATGTCCATCGGTTTCCTCATCGACGAGGAAACCCCCATGATCTGGCGCGGCCCCATGGTCACCCAAGCCCTGGAACAGCTGCTCAACGACACCAACTGGTCTGACCTGGATTACCTGATCATCGATCTGCCCCCCGGCACCGGGGACACCCAACTTACCCTGGCGCAAAAGGTGCCCGTATCCGGCGCCATCATCGTTACCACCCCCCAGGACATCGCCCTGCTGGATGCGCGCAAGGGCTTCAAGATGTTCGAAAAGGTGGAAGTGCCCGTATTGGGCATCGTGGAAAACATGAGCATCCACATCTGTTCCAGCTGCGGCCACGAGGAGCACATCTTCGGCGAAGGCGGCGGCAAGAGTATGTCTGAACAATATGGCGTGGACTTCCTCGGTGCGCTGCCCCTGGAAAAACGTATTCGCGAGGAAACCGATGCAGGCAAGCCAACAGTAGTTGCCGAGCCCGATTGCCGTACATCAGAGATCTACCGGGAAATCGCCCGCAAGGCAGCCGCCAAACTGGCCGTTCAGGCCAAGAGCTATGCGGCCAAGTTTCCCAATATCGTGATCCAGAACAACTGATTTTCTGCCTGGCCTGTCCGGGTGATTGGCAGTTATATCGAAGCCCCTTGCCATTTGCTTGGCAGGGGGTTTTTCCGTTTTATGGGCATGGCTTTACTGAGGGTTATTTGATAGGGTGATGAAAACACACAAGGGTACCTCTATCAATTGCCATTCCGGCCTCGGCAATTGCTCCTGTATTGCGCTATCTTCGCCTATCCATGGGTTCATGCGTCGGAATGATGGTTTATAGAGGTTACTTTTTCTACATCCTCGTTATACCCGTAAGGAGATCTAGGTGGTGCTGGAAAATAAACAAAATTCGCTAATACTCGGTGTGTTCCTGTTTTTGGGCTTGAGTTCTCTTGGCTACCTACTGGGAAATTCAGCAATAAAATTCAAAGAATATGAAAGAACGGTAACTGTAAAAGGTTTGTCTGAAAAGGAATTTGAATCCGATATTGTTATTTGGCCAATACAATTTACGGCAGCGGGAAATAACCTCGAAGAGTTGTATGAAGATATTGAAGGGAATACGAAGAATATAAGTGAGTTTTTGTCGGGGAAGGGAATCTCCAAAAAAGAGATCTCTTTTTCTGCTCCTTCAATAACCGATAAATCTGCGCAACAATATGGGGATCGGACTAAAGCCGAGTTTCGATACACAGCCATTCAAACGGTAACGGTGTATTCTAAAGACATTGATTCTGTTAGAAAGGTAATGGGGCAATTATCAGAGCTGGGCAAAAAAGGGATCGTGTTTACAGGTGGGAACTACGAATCTCAAACCGAGTATCTATTTACTCGCCTAAACGAGATAAAGCCGGAAATGATCGAAGAGGCCACTCGTAAAGCGCGAGAAGTTGCGGAAAAGTTTGCGTCAGACTCGAAAAGTACTCTAGGCAAGATCAGGAAGGCTACTCAAGGACAGTTCAGCATTAATGCACGGGATAAAAATAATCCCCATATTAAGAAAGTAAGAGTAGTTTCTACAGTAGAATATTATTTGTCTGACTGAGGAGGCGTGGGGTATAAAAAACAATTCGCCCGGACGCTTCCCGCAGTGTTTGGGTTGTGCCATAAAAGCCTTTATACGTATGCATTACGCTAGTGTACTGGGTCAGAATTAAAGGCTCTTTCAGCGTCTCCCTTCGGGTGCGTCACAATGTGGCCATTTTCAATGGCTATAAGTCATTGAAAATGGAGGAAAGGCAAAATCATATTTTTGTCTTTCCGGGTTAAAAAAAGTCTTCCATGACTTTTTTTAACATCCTGTTAAGTGCAATAGCTCCTGTGTCAGGGCAAATCCAGCCTGAATCAGGGACATTGTTCCAGACTTAAAACGTAGCGCCGGATTTTGCGCCCAGCTTCTTCAGGATCATGGCCAAGGGACAGAAACCAGTAAAGGCCGACTGAAACAGATTGGCGCCGACAAAAGCGGTAAACCACAGCCAGTTTTCATCGTGAAAAACGGGGCTTGCGGACCAGCCCAGGGCCAGGGACAGTAAAATAGCGAAACCAGCGAAGGCCAGTACCATACGTTCTACACTCATCATGAGTTCCTCATTGAAATAATCATATGTGAGTATGTTAGCATATTCTAATATTTCTTCAATGAGAATTCACAATCGACAATAGCGTCATGGCGGTTTGCAGGGTTTCGGGGCCGGCTTCCGGTCTGTGAGCATTTTCCGACAGATAGCGGCGCCATTTTCTGGCCCCAGGCTGGCCATGGAACAGCCCCAGGATATGCCGGGTGATGCGCTTTAGGGGAATGCCCCGGCTGCATTCCTGTTCTACCAGGGGCAGGAGGCTTTCAATGACTTGATGGCGGCTGTGAGGTTGCCAATCTGCGCCAAAAATCTCCCGGTCTGCCTGAGCCAGCATCCAGGGATTTTGGTAGGCTTCCCTGCCGATCATGACGCCATCCACGTTTTTCAGATGGGTTTGTGCCTGATCCAGGTTGAGGATGCCGCCATTGATGATGATCTTGAGATCGGGAAAATCCTGCTTCAGCTGATAGACCAGTTCGTAGCGCAGGGGAGGGATGTCGCGGTTCTGTTTCGGGCTGAGTCCCTGCAGCCAGGCCTTGCGCGCATGTACGATAAAGGTCTGGCAGCCGGCAGCGGCGAGTTGATCCACAAAGCGGCACAGCAAGTCGTAGCTGTCCAGTTCATCAATGCCGATGCGATGTTTTGCGGTGACGGGTAGTTTGCAGCTTTCCGTCATGGCGGTGATGCAGTCGGCGACCAGATCCGGCTTCGCCATCAGGCAGGCGCCGAACATGCCGGACTGTACCCGGTCTGATGGGCAGCCAAGGTTCAGGTTGATTTCGTCGTATCCCCATTCTTCTGCCATCTTGCAGCATTTCGCCAGGTCTTCCGGGTTACTGCCGCCCAGCTGCAGCGCTACGGGATGTTCGGCGGGAAAAAAATCCAGAAAGCGGCCGGGGTCATTGTGCAGCAATGCGCCGGTGGTGATCATTTCCGTGTAGAGCAGGGTTTGGCGGCTGATCAGGCGATGGAAGTAGCGGCAATATTTGTCTGTCCAGTCCAGCATGGGGGCAACGGCCAGGCGGCGATCTATATTCGCGGCTTTCCTCATGTGGCCGGGATGACAGAATGATCTTGCTGGACGACGCCTTCAATCTCCAGCGTGATGTGACTGACCCGGGGGATGCGCTTGCGGATCTCCGCCTCGACTTCGTCGATGATGGCTTCGGTTCGGGTGATGATCAGCTCTACAGATGCCCGGGTGCTGGCAAAACTGTGCAGTTTCTCCTGTTCTTTTTTCGGGAGGCCGGAGCTATCCAGGATTTCATCGGTGCGCCGCTGGATTCTTTCGTACAGCCCCAGGGTCAGGGCTTCTTCCCGTAGCTCGATTTCTGCAACCAGTACCGTGTGCCGTTCGTCGATGATGATGGAGCGAAGATCATGAAAGCGCTCGATTTCCGCATGGTTTTCCACTACTTCCCGAAATGCATGTTCCGCCTCGGGGTCGCGCATGTCCGCGAGGAAGCGCATGTTGATGAAGCCGAGATAGAAGGCAATCCCGCCAAGCATACATGCGATGAGTGCTGAGAAAATGATGTCATACTCGGCGTGCCCGGTGATTGCCGTCAGGGAAACGCCCAGAGCTGCCAGGGTCAGCCCCAGCATGGCAGCGGAATCTTCCAGCACAATGGCCACCAGGGTAGGATCATCGGCCTTCAACAGGTAGGCTAGTGGATTGCTTTTCCCGGCGTTGCGCATGCGCCGCAGAAATTCCCTCATGGCAACCAGAAAAGAGTAGCCTTCAAGAACAAAGGCGGTGGCCAGTATGCTGAGGTTCAGCCACAGGGAACTTACTTCATGGCCAAACAGATTGGATGTTTCGGAAATATGACTGCTGCCCAGCCCTTCCCAGCTATGCCATGCGTGGGATAGCCCCAGGCCAGCGCCAATGGAAAACAGCCCAATGGCTGACCACAGGTTCCAGAGATACTTCTTCTGCCCATGGCCGAAAGCATAAACACCATCGGCGGGCTTTTCACTTTCGCGCAGGCCGAGAAAAAGAAAGCCCTGGTTCAAAGTATCCATGAGGCTGTGCACAGCCTCGTTGATCATGGATGCCGAGCCGCTGGCGGAACCGGCGATGAATTTTAGGATGGTGACCAGCGCGTTGGAGACGATGGCCGTGAGGACGGCTTTTCTAGAACTGTGTGACATGATGTGCTGCTTCCTGCTTTTTCATTAGTTTTTTATCCAGATATACATCCATACTGATCTTGATGGCGGCCAGCAGTATTATGCTGATTGCTGTGCCGGGGAGGAAGGTCAGCGCCAAACCGCTCAGGAGTACTACCAGGTGTAGTATGACAACGCGCTGGTAAGGCTGCATCATCACTGCAGACAGTTTGGTTTGAGTGGCGGTTTTCCTGCCAAGGTCGGAAAAAAACTGTACGCCATGGCTGAGAAACAGGCCAGCCAAAGCCAGGGTGATTCCTGGTGTGTCGGAGACCAGTGCCAGCAGGTTTTCCCTGTTGAGATCCTGGTCGAGGAACAATTCAAACACCAAAGAGCCATGTACAAATGTGAAGATGCCATAGTGAACCAGAAAAAACAGACAGATAAACAGGCGGTTCAAGGGTTTGTATCCATCATTCGGCCGATCATTTTCCGCCAGGAAAAACCGTGGAATCTGCCAGATGGCGACGACCACATTTTCCGCCCAGTATAGAAACAGGATCATGGCCGGATCCCAGCCCATATACAGGGCTATGGCCAGGGTAAGCAGATTGAAAACCACCAGTGCGGCGAGAGGGAGCTTCATGTTTTTACAGCCGGTAGGTCAACATCCTGGAATTGCGCTGCCAGTTGTACAGATCTTTCCTCTTGCCGGGGAGATGGCGGATGTCGGTGGTGCTGAATCCCCGTTCCCGAAACCAGTGCGCAGTGCGCGTGGTGAGTACGAACAGCTGGCCGAGATGCAATGATCTCGCCCGTTGCTGAATGAAGGCCAGTAGCTGGTCGCCCCGCCCGCTGTTGCGGTAATCCGGGTGGATGACCAGGCAGGCCAGTTCGCCCATTTTCTCTTTTGGAAAGGGATACAGGGCCGCACAGCCGATAATGGTGCCGTCGCGTACAATAACGGTAAAGCGGTGAATTTCCGTTTCCATGTATTCCCGGGAGCGACGCACCAGAACGCCGGCTTCCTCCAGGGGGTGGATCAGTTCGAGAATGCCGCTGACGTCATCGATTTTCGCTTCCCGCAGGGTTTCCCATTGCTCGGGGGTGATGAGTGTTCCACTGCCGTCGCGGGTAAACAGTTCGCTGAGCAATATGCCGTCCTGGCGCCGTGGCAGAATATGCGCCCTTCCCACGCCATGCCGGCAGGCGCAGGCTGCATTGGACAGCACCCGCCGGAGTTGTTCGTTCAGGGATTTGCGCCGTGCCAGCAGCGCATCCACCTCGGCGGGCACCAGGCTTTCGATAAGCCGCCTGCGGCTGTCGGTGAGTTTTCTGTCGGTGAGAAAGATCAGCTTGTCGGCCTTGAGTTCCGTAGCGATGGCGGCGGCAACGTCGGCGGCGTTCAGGTTGAACACCTCGCCTGTGGGGGAGTAGCCTAAGGGGGAGATCAGCACCATGGCGCCGGCGTCCAGACGTTGCCGTATGGCTGTGGTGTTGATTTTGCGCACCTCGCCGGTATGCAGGTAGTCCACGCCGTCGATAATGCCCAGGGGCTTGGCGGTGACGAAGTTGCCGGAATCCACCTCGATCCGGGCGCCGGCCATGGGGGAGTTGGCCAGCCCGGTAGACAGCAGCGCCTCGATTTCCACCCGCACCGCACCGGCGGCTTCTTTTACGCAGAGCAGAGCGTGTTCATCCGTCACCCGCATGCCGTTGATCACCTGCATGCCCGCCCCGCGCAGCTCCAGGCGTTCCTCGATCTGCGGGCGGGTGCCGTGCACCAGCAGGATGCGCAGGCCAAGGCTGTGCAGCAGGGCGATATCGTGAATCAGGTTGGGAAAATTTCCATCCTGAACCGCTTCCCCGCCAAAGGCCAGCACGACGGTGCTGCCCCGGTGGGCGTGAATATAGGGTGAGGCCTGGCGGAACCAGTCAACGAAATTGTTTGCGTCCTTTTTCATGTTGCAATCATATCAGTTCAGACAGAAACGATGAATGAGCTGGCGGATCAACTCCACGCCGGGATTGATTTGCGCCATGTCCAGGTACTCATCGGGTTGGTGTGCCTGATCGATGCTGCCCGGTCCCATGATGATGGTGTCCATGCCCAGCTGTTGCAGAAACGGGCCTTCGGTGCCAAAGGCCACGGCTTCGGCGCTGTGGCCGGTCAGGGACTCCGCCGCCTGTACGATAGCGGCGGATGCTGGCGTTTCAAAGGCGGGTACGCCGCCGAACAGGGAGTGCCGCGCTATGTCCAGGCCCGTATGTTGCAATCGTTGCTGCAAGCGCGCATCGAGCTCCCCGCGCAGGGTTTCCAGATCCATGCCGGGCAGGGGGCGGATGTCGATGTGCAACTCGCACTGGGCGCAGATGCGGTTGGGGTTGTCTCCTCCGTGGATATGCCCCAGGTTTACCGTCGGGGTGGCGATCTCGAACAAAGGATTCTGGTAGCGCTGCATCAATTCGTTTCGCCACTGGATGATTTCCGCCAGGGCGATGCTCATGCCGTCCAGGGCGTTGTTTCCCAGGGACGGGTTGCTGGAATGCCCGGACTGACCGGTGATGCGGATGCATTCCATGGCAATGCCCTTGTGCATGCGTATGGGGCGTAGGCCGGTGGGTTCGCCGATGAGGGCATGGCGTCCCAACCGGGTTTGTGCGGCGGCGAGTGCGCGGGCGCCGCTCATGGAGCTTTCTTCGTCCGCCGTCGCGAGGATCACCAGGGGTTGTTTGAGCTTTTTCAGATCCAGGTCGCGGATGGCTTCCAGCACCAGGGCGAAGAAGCCCTTCATGTCGGCGCTACCCAGGCCATACAAGCGGCCTTCCCGCTTCGTCAGTGTGAAAGGATCGCTGCTCCAGCGGTTTTGATCGAAAGGCACGGTATCTGTATGCCCCGCCAGCACCAGGCCATCCGGTCCGCTGCCGATGCTTGCAACCAGATTGAATTTTCCCGGGTGGTTGGGCACAGCCAGTTTTTCAGTGTGGAAGCCTGTGTTGTGCAACCAGTCTTCGAGCAAATCGATGACTCTTACATTGGGCTGATCCCATTCTGCGCTGACGCTGCTCACCGACGGCTCGGCAATGAGGCGCTCCATCATATGCAGCAGTTTGGGTAGTTTGGTATTGGGCATGGTCTGTGCGATATCGAAAAAGAGTGGGTTGAGACTATCAGCAATTTGCTGTTCTTGTGCAAAAAGCTATTCGGGTTCGCCCCGGGTTGCCTGGCGGGATGCGAGGGTGTTCTTCGCTTCAATCCATTTGGACAGATACATGGTGCTTTTCATGGAATGATGGCGCAGCATGGCGCCGGTGAAATTGTTCAGGCGGTGTTGCTCCAGGTTCTCTCTGATCGATGCAAGGCGGCGCATCAGCTCCCGGGAAAATCTTTGCCCATCATAATGTGCTTTGAGAATAGGGGCGATGCGCTGCCGGCATTCGTTCCAGCCTGTTTCATCCTGATACAGATGAATGGCCGCAGCGGCGATCTTCTCTGCGCTGTCTTCCACCAACCCCGGCCAGGGAAGGCCGCCGGCCATGCCTTCCGCGCCGATGCTGGTAGTGATGCTCGGCGTTCCGGTCTGCATGGCGTCAATCAGTTTCCCCTTGAGGCCTGCGCCAAAGCGCAGGGGAGACAAGCAGATGCGTGCATCCGCCAGCACCGCATGGGCATTGTCCGCCCGGCCTTTGACCAGAAATCCCGTGGCTGGATTGTTCAGGGCCATGGCTTTTTTCGGAGGATACGCGCCGTAGATGTGCAATTCCGCATCCGGCAATGCCTGGCGGATGAGGGGCCATATTTGTTGCAGGTACAAAACGGAATCCCAGTTTGGCGCATGGCGGAAGTTGCCTATGGTTACGAAGTGCTTTCGTTGGGTAAAAGGTTTGTGTAGCGGATACTGCCAGTCGGGATCCAGCAGAAAAGGCAGGTGGTGCAACAGCGCGGCATCGATGGCAAAGGTATCTTGCAAAAGCGCCATTTCATGACTGGAAATGATCAGGGACAGATCGCAACGCAAGATGGCTGCGCATTCGCGTTTCGCCAGTTCGCTGAACAGATCCTCCTTGCGCATCTGCCGCTTTTCCTTGTGCGCCTGCTGACGTGCGCCGCGCAGAAATTGCAGGTCTTCCGTATCCAGGATGCGCATCGCCTCAGGGCAGGCCTGTTCGATCCGCCAGGCGAACTGTTCTTCCATCAGGAAACGGTCGAAAACGACATAGTCCGGCTTCAGCCCGGTGACAAAGGCGTCGAAGCTGGAATCGTTCAGGAGGATGCTTGCGCTTTCGATGCCTTCGGCATCCAGATCCGCCATGAACTCCGAGCGCTGGGCGGGGCTGGAGAAAACCACCCGGCAGCCGCTAGCAAAAAACATGCGCAGCAACGACAGCATGCGGGAGCCTGCTGCGGAGGATTCGGGTTCGGGCCATACATAGCCGATAACCAGCACCGTGTTGGTCATATCGTTTGGCTCTCTGGTTCGGCCGGTCAGATTTCTGTTTCCTCTCCCCGCGCCAGCTTGTTGACCCAGCGCGCCAGCAAATCGGTTTCCTGCAGGAGGAAGCGCTTGTCCTGATAAACGTGGGTGATCATGCTGATGCCCTGTCCCCGGGCCAGGAGCCTGCGGGCGAATTCCCTTGCTCTGCCGGCATAACCCAGCTCCGCAAACTGATCGGTGAGCCAGTCCTCGAACAGCAGGAACATGGCCTTGGCCTTGGATTGCAGCTCGGGTTCGTTCTTCCCAAGCTCTGCGTTGAGGGTGCCCATGGGACATCCGTAGCGGATCAAAGAATCGATACTGTCCGGAAGAATCTCAAGAAATCGGTTCAGGCGTTCGATTGGGGTGCGGTACTGCCCCGACCAGGTTTGCAGCATATGATCAATGCGGGAAATGCGGTAGGACAATGCGGCAGCAAGAATCTCTTCCTTGCTCTTGAAGTAGTAATAAATATTTCCCCGCGGCACCCCTGAAGCATCGACCACATCCGTAAAAGACGTGCTGTGATAACCCTGGTGGTAGAAGAGCCGGTTGGCCGCCTCAATGATTTTTTGTCGGGTGCGTGCGCTTTTTTTGGACATTGTGCTGATTTATGATGTTGTGTACTGCAAATCCTTGCATGAATTATAGCATAGTTGGACGATTGTATTCAGACGGCCATCATATTTTTCAATTTGTGATGGAAGTGTGTTCGTGCAGAAGAAGAGACTTGGATCACGTTTCTCCCAGTTTGCATGGCATAGCATGCGCGAACTCACATAAGGTTGGCTTTCTGCTAAGTGCGCATCGGGTTTGGTGTTTCGGCTATTTGCCTTTGCGCGGCGCCTTGGAAAAGTAAGTTTTCGTCGCAACGGAAGAATGCCCAAAGTTTGGGTGAATCGTTGGTTTGCGGATTCCACTTGATGTCGGAAAGGTGATTATTCGAAGCGGCTCAGTACTACAAATACTGGATTGGAGAATGGGTTTGTGCTGAACAACAATAAGTTATTGCTAATAGTGTGTTTTATTTGTCTGTCGGTTTTCGCTAGTTTAACCCTGGCGGTGGCCGATGGTGCAAATGTGGGTAAAGGGGTTTTGGATTTGCCGGGGGATGCGAATGCAGGGGTGGCGCAAAATCTGTGGAGAGATGTAAGCACAGGTGTTGCAGATTCATCAGTGTGGAAGGCATATGGATCAAATGAAGTAATTGATGAAGGTGAATTTATAAAAATTTCGATAAATGATGATGGTAGAGGAGCATATCTATACCTCGATAAAATCGTAAACTCTTTAAGAGATGTAGATAATAAAAACTACAAGATAGTTTTTCTAACTTATATTATAAACGGGAATGACGAAAATATGGTTATTGTGCGAAATGAGTCATTTCCAGGGATAGATAAATTTTACCTAACTGCCTTCCAGGATGAATACATATCTAAACGTGCAAATTCTAGAAGTGAAAAGATGCTTATCAGGTTTGTTGATTTGCCTGTAGGATCTACAGTGTATATTGGTAAAGATATAAAAGTCCAAACAATGGTTGATAGAGAGTATGTTCATCCATTTGACAAGCCATTTAAAGGCGGAACTTTGGATATGAACAGGCCTAGATCAATATTAGACATTGAGAAGTGGTTTTCCGATTTAGATGATGCTGGGGCTAAATATATAAGGATTCAAGCAAATCCAAGATTTGGAATGAATGGCTTTGATAAATCAGGATACCTGGAAGATATAGTAAATAGATTTAACATAAATTATTTGCCTCTCATTAAGAAGTATAATATGAAGGTTTTGTTTGCTATGGAGAGTATTCCATATGATGATCCGGCGCTCAATAACAGAAAGAATCCTGGTTTCTGGGAGAACCCTGAAACAGAGCAAAACTTTAGGGACACGGCGCGTTATATAGCGGATTCTTTTAAAAATGTGCCAGAGATTTTTGCGCTTCAATTCATGTCTGAGCCAGTAGATGAAAATTTCCAACAACCGATATCCTGGAACAGGATATCGTTGGATGTTATTCGAATAGTGAGGCAGTATACTGACAAGTTTATTGCATGGTCACCAGGGCCGGGAGGATTAGCTAAATACGAATCTGTTGTGCCTTTTGATGACAATAAAATAATATATAATTTTCATGAGTTCAAGCCACATAGTTATACACACCAAGGTGTGAAACCGCAATTCCCTTTCCCGGTTGATTATCATGGTCCAAAGTATATGATGGAAGATATTGATATTATGGTAAATTTTAGAAATAGAAATAACAATGTGCCTATAATGTGTGGATCATATGCCCTTGCAAACTGGATTTCAGATGGAAGTGAATGGTTTGGTGATTTAATAGAGCTATTGGATAATAATGGATTTTCAAGTTTTAACTTTGCCACAGGGCAATATAGGGCTTGGGATTGGAGGTATGCTGGTGTAATAGATGGATCTAATGCCCCTGTTTATACATATGACAAGTCAGCCAACAACACGCTTTGGTCGTTATTGTCTGATTATTGGAAAGCTGAGCCAAAGACTAATTTTATATTTTCGAATGGATTTGAGCATTAGTAAGCCAATAAGAGGCTGTCAGTCGAAGAAATAGACCTTCGGTACGGATTTTGAGGAGAAATACTCCTATGTATGGGTATATAGGAAACTTGATTTTATTAATTATTTTGAATAGTGGGTGAGTATGCCAATGGTTAGATTGGAAAAAGATGCATTAGCGTTGCACGCATGCGGTAATTTGTTTTTAAAACTGTTGATTCTTCTGCTTGTTGGTATCGGCTCGACGTCTGTAGCTGATAATAGTGTGAATATTCGCGAAGGGGCTGCAGATATTCTGGCAGGCGTAGGTGCAAGCGCTGATGACGGTGTTGGTGGAGAAGTGCCGAATATTCGGGCTTTCTACATCGATCCGGATGGTGACGACGGTGCCGATGGTCTGACGCCACAAACGGCATGGAGAACCCTGGATAATCTTGCAAACAAGTACTTTAGTGCGGGTGAAGGGGTTTTGTTCAAGCGCGGTGGTTACTGGAACGGAACCTCAAGCATGCCTTTTCAGGGCGCCAGGCAAGGCACCGCAGCCAATCCCATCGTATTTAGCGCTTACGGCACTGGATCGAGACCTGTTATTGACTTTACGGTTACCCAAACACCGGTATGGACGCCTGAAGGTAACGGGGTTTATTCAACGCCGCTAGCATCAGTCACTCGCCTTCGTCGGATGTATGTGGATGGCAGTGAAGTTCTTGATGCAACCAGCTACAACGAGATGCTCAGCCATGAGAAATATATGTACTGGCATGATCAAGATACTAGTCTTCTCTATATCCAGTTCGATCCCGCAGGTAGAGAAATAAAGTATTCGACAACACGCGGCTTTATTTATTTTGGGTCAGGTTCAAAGCATATCATAGTCAGTGATCTGGATATCAGAGGCGCCAAGTATTCCTTGAGTTTTCCCAAGACAGAAAATGTTCTTGTAAAGAACAATAATCTGGGTGAAGGAGGGCATATCGGCATAAGCATCACCGGGAATAATCATGTTATTACAAACAATATTTTTGATAGCAAGCGGCCAAAGTTTGATTATTCGGATTCTTCCTCAACGGCCCATGGGCCTCATGAGGCGATTGCCATGAAAGGAGAAAACAGCAATGCAGTCGTTTCCCGAAATACCATACGAAACTGGGCCCATAGTTCCATGGCTTCGGGTGGTGCCAGCAATACGGGTTTGAAGTTTCATGGTAATCATGTAGATGGATCTCATTTGACGTATGGAACAAAATTTGAGCTGTTTTCTGGAACTGCAGATGTGGAGGTGTGGAATAACTATTTCTACAAGACAACCAGACAACAGATAGGCGGAAAAAGAATACATATTCACCACAATATTTTTGATTCGATGGCGAATACACCTGTGAAATCCTACAACACGGGACAGGCTATAGGGATATATGATTTTGGTGAGGAAAACTCTGACTCGGTGATTGAAAATAATGTATTCATAAATGGTGATGGTGCCGCCATCGTATTTAGCACCAGAGGCAGTTACATGGGGTCGCATATCATTCGTAATAACATTATGTACAATAACGGAAAAGATGCAGTTACCTATCCTGGCGATCCAAAAGGTATTGCTGTGCAGATCAAGACTGGATCTCTTCAGGATTCCCAGTTTTATAACAACCTGATTTACTCGGATATCACGGACAAGGTGATGATGACCGGGAATGAGCGCAATGGGCCAACCTACTCGGTTGCGGAATTCGATAGCACCAACCTGCCGGGCAACAATGATGGTTTTGACAATCTGCAGGCAGATCCCTTGTTTGAGAATGTAGATTCATTGCAGTTGCAACTTGACCTGTCCAGCCCGGCAATAGGCGCGGGAGTTCAGCCATTGGCTGCCAGGGATTGGGAAGGGTACGAAATTATCGCGCCTTATGATATTGGTATCTACAATACGGCCAGCCGCCCCGTGAACCTGATTTTTACTGATGGCTTTGAGTAATAAGTAAACATGCCTTGGTTTTTTCGGGAATGGAGTTATTGATGTTATATAAAATGCGTATATTTTCAATGGGACTGTTTGGCTTGCTATTTGTGTTAAGCAATCCGCTGTCGATAGCGGGTGGCAATACATACGAATCTATTGCCGACACCCTGGAAGGTATTGGTGCGAGCGCAGATGACGGCGTAAGTGGAGAGACGCCAAACAGCAAGGCTTTCTATATAGATCCGGATGGCGATGACAGTGCCGATGGGTTGACGCCACAAACAGCCTGGAAAACCCTGAATAACCTTACCAACAAACGTTTCAGTGCAGGTGAGGGTGTTCTTTTCAAACGCGGTGGCTACTGGAACGGCGCATTAACCATGCCCTTCCAGGGTCCAAGGCAAGGTACCGCCGCCAACCCGATTGTGTTCAGTGCTTACGGTACCGGGCCAAGGCCTGTTATTGATTTTACTGTAATACAATCGCCGGCATGGACACCTGTGGGTAATGGGGTTTATACAACCCCATTGGAATTGGCCTACCGCCTCAGAAGAATGTATGTAGATGGCAGCGAAGTGCTGGATGCTGCCAGCCATGATGAGCTGCTCAGCCACGAGAAATATATGTACTGGCATGATTTGGATGAGAATTTGTTATATATTCAATTCAATCCGGATGGCAAAGAGATCAAGTATTCAATGACGTACCGCTTTGTTGGTTTTGGCACGGGCGCAAAGCATATAGTAGTTAGCGATCTGGATATTAGGGGAGCCAAGTACTCGTTAAGTTTCCCAAATGCCGAGAATGTTCTTATAAAAAATAACAACCTCGGTGAAGCAGGGTATATTGGTATAAGTATCACCGGCAAAAATCACGTTATTAGAAATAATATAATTGATAGCGTCCGACCCAAATTTGACTATGCAGACTCATTCAGCACGGCACACGGACCACATGAAGCGATAGCAATCAAAGGAGTTAACGATAACATTACCGTAGCACACAATACGATGCGCAATTGGGCGCATAGTTCCGTAACAGATAGCGGTCGCCCTGGCACCAACCCAAATTTCAAGTTTTACAACAATTACACAGATGGTTCAAATTTGACATATGGAAGCAAGCTAGCTGTTACTGATCTGAATGTTGCCGAGATATGGAATAACTATTTTTATAAAACTACACGACAACAGTTAAGTGGAAAAAATGTACATATTCACCACAATATTTTTGATTCAATGGTGAACACGCCATTAAAGTCATATAATACAGGTCAGGCGATAGGAATAACAGACTTTGGATCAGAATCATCAGATATGATCATCGAGAACAATATATTTATAAACAGTGATGGTGCTGCCATTGTGTATAGTACCAGAGGCAGTTATATGGGAAGGCATGTTATTCGAAACAACATTATGTACAACAATGGAAGAGATGCAGTGACCTACCCTGGAAATCCAAAAGGCATTGCCATCCAGATCAAGGATGGGGCTTTGAAGGATTCGCAGATCTACAATAATCTTATTTATTCAAATATTTCAACAAAAGTGATAATGACAGGGCAAGAGCAAAGAGGACCAACCTATACGGTTGCAGAGTTTGAGAGTGCCAGTTTGCCTGACAACAATGATGCATATGATAATTTGCAGGCAGATCCTTTGTTTGAGGACGTGGATCTACTGCAATTGCAGCTCGATATATCCAGTCCAGGCATAGGTACGGGAGTTGAGCCTTCGGCTACCAAGGATTGGGATGGATATGAAATCATCGCGCCTTACGATATTGGTATCTACAATACGGCCAGCCGCCCCGTGAACCTGATTTTTACTGATGGCTTTGAGTAGCGCAGCAAGCTGTTTTCTTTAAGGCTTGCGCAGCAAATCGACCCGATGGGGATTGATAAAACTGGCGCCATTGGGGGTAAGGTGACGCGCAAATGCCTGCCGCACTTTTTCGTGTAGTTCCTGGTCAATCTGATGATCGGAATGGCTGGGGAACAGCATTCTTTGTTCAAACTCGGCGAATGTGCTGAATTCAGATCTGGATTGGAAGAATATTTCCCGTTCGAGTAGAAAACCACCTTTTTCTACAGCTTTTTTCAGAGCGTCGAACGCAGCCTGACGGACTTTTTTTTCGTCATTGAACAGGCGCAGAATGTCATTGAACTCGCCTGCGTATATAGGCTCCGATATGTATGCCAGTCCGCCTGGTCGCAGCACCCGGTGTATTTCTTCCATTGCCTTGTCCATCTGCGCCACAGGCACATGATGCAGGGATTTGAGCATGATGACGATATCGAAACTTTCCTCCGGGAGAGGGATGTTTTCGGCGCCGGCATAGACAAACTTTACCTTTGGCAAATCGGTAATTTGCAGGTTTTTTGCATGCTGTATTTTGTCCACTTCCGTGGCGGTAATGGAATTGACGGGAAAGGTTTCCGCAATGGTGCGCGTCCAGCGGGCGCTGCCGCATCCAAGCTCCAGCACATCCGCATTGGTGAATGGCAGGACTTCTTCCATGATGTCGATCTCTGTGGAATCTCTGTAAGAATCGCTTTGTAACTGCATTGCTTGTCCTGTTGGTGCTTGGGTGCTGAATGGTTTCCGCTATAATGGGGTAAATCTATCACAGAGTCGGATCCATTATGCCAGTCTATCGCTCCAGAACCACCACCCATGGCCGTAATATGGCCGGTGCCCGCGCCCTCTGGCGCGCAACCGGAATGAAGGATGATGATTTTGACAAGCCCATCATCGCCATTGCTAACTCTTTCACCCAGTTTGTTCCGGGGCATGTTCATCTGAAGGACATGGGGCAGCTGGTCGCCAGGGAAATTGAAGTGACTGGTGGGGTGGCCAAGGAATTCAATACCATCGCCGTGGATGATGGCATCGCCATGGGGCACGGCGGTATGCTTTACTCTTTGCCATCCAGGGATTTGATCGCCGATTCTGTGGAGTATATGGTCAACGCCCATTGTGCCGACGCCCTGATCTGTATTTCCAACTGCGACAAGATTACGCCAGGTATGCTCATGGCCGCCCTGCGTCTGAATATCCCCACCATCTTTATTTCCGGTGGGCCCATGGAGGCGGGCAAAGCGGTGGTGCAGGGCGAGGAGCTGCATCTGGATCTGGTGGATGCCATGGTGATGGCGGCGGATGACAAGGAAAGCGATGAGGACGTAATGACGGTGGAACGCTCCGCCTGTCCTACCTGTGGTTCCTGTTCCGGCATGTTCACCGCCAACTCCATGAATTGCCTTACCGAGGCACTGGGGCTGGCATTCCCCGGAAACGGCTCTTTGCTGGCTACGCACAAAGACCGCAAATGCCTGTTCCGGACGGTTGGCAGCAGCATTGTCGGGCTGGCGAAGCGTTATTATGAACAGGATGATGCTTCGGTATTGCCGCGTTCCATCGCCACGTTCGAGGCGTTTGAAAATGCCATGGCGCTGGATATCGCCATGGGTGGCTCCACCAATACCGTGTTGCATTTGTTGGCGGCAGCCCATGAAGCGGGTGTGGACTTTACGATGAAGGACATCGATCGCATGTCGCGCAAGGTACCGCATTTGTGCAAGGTGGCGCCATCCATCCAGACTTATCACATGGAGGATGTGCATCGCGCTGGCGGCGTGTTCGGGATTCTGGGAGAGCTGTATCGTGCTGGTCTGCTGCATCATGACCTTCCCACGGTGCATTCCCGTACCATGGCGGAAGCCCTGGCGCTGTGGGATATGCGCGTCAGCAATGATGCCAGGCGCCATGATTTTTTCCGTGCGGCTCCTGGTGGCGTGCCCACCCAGGAAGCTTTTAGCCAGGATAAACGCTACCCAAGCCTGGATCTGGATCGGGAGAATGGCTGTATTCGTGACCGGGATCATGCCTATAGCCAGGATGGCGGACTGGCTGTCCTGTATGGCAATCTGTCGGAAAACGGCTGCATTGTAAAAACTGCAGGTGTGGATGAATCCATACTCAGGTTCAGTGGGTCAGCACGGGTGTTTGAAGGCCAGGATGATGCTGTCGCCGCCATTCTTGCCGATGAAATCGTACCGGGGGATGTGCTCGTGATTCGCTATGAAGGGCCGAAAGGCGGCCCGGGAATGCAGGAGATGCTCTATCCCACCAGTTACCTCAAATCCAAGGGGCTGGGCAAGGAATGCGCATTGATCACCGATGGCCGTTTCTCCGGCGGCACCTCGGGTCTGTCTATCGGCCATGTATCACCGGAAGCGGCAGGGGGAGGCAATATTGGACTGGTGGAAGAGGGGGATGCCATAGAAATTGATATTCCCAACCGTTCCATTCGCATCGCCATTACTGATGAAGAGCTGGAACGTCGGCGTGCAGCCATGGAAGCGAAAGAAAACCCCTGGAAGCCAGCTGACAGGACGCGTCCGGTTTCCGCCGCCCTGCGTGCCTATGCCGCCATGACAACAGATGCGGCCAGAGGTGCGGTAAGAGATGTGAGCCAGGTCGAAAACTGCTGAAAAAGCGTTTTTCCCGGAGATATCAATCTGGCAACAATATATGTCGTATGCAGGGCTTCAGCTCACCGGATTTAGCAAAATACGTGACATTTTTCTAAAATCCGGCAAAGCTGATTATTCGGCAATAATTTTTGCCATGATTTGTGATGAAGTGAGATAGCCGCATTTATAGTAAAATAACCGTGCATTTTCGTTAAACGCCATCACTTCCAGGCGAACTTCCTTAGCTCCGCTATCTGCTGCCCATTCTTCGATTGCGCTCATTAATTTACCACCAATTCCCTTATTTTGATGGCTATCCAAAACAACAATAGTACCAATACGGCATACCTTGCGTCTTATTAAAAAAGGAACTTCAGTATTTTCTGTGATCTTTGCAGTAATAAAGCCAACAACATTACTTGCTATCTTGGCTACTAGGAATGCTGAATCATTTGCTTCAAGCTGATTTGTCCAGAACGCCCTTGATCCTTCCGTTTCATCCGGGTTTATAAATACATCTGGAAGTTCCTTATGGTGCACATAATTTACTTGATCTGCCAATTTACATACTGATGCCATATCACTAAGAGTTGCTTGTTTGATATCCATATTTCCTATTTCCTTGCGCCTTCATTTCCTAAACAATTTCGCCTTTATATCTCACCAATTCAAGGTGCAGTTAAATAGCTGCGTTTATGTTTTGTATCTCGTATTTATTGCGGGCTAACCATTGATATGTAACGACAGGCCGCCTTGCTGCGAACCAGCACACGGCAGCCGAATATGACTTATATTGTTGCCGGGTTAACAATATCAACGCAGGGAGTTCAGAGTGAACCCCAGGAATCCTTGCGTTTTCTGACTCTGAGGTGAGGCAGCACCAGCCCCAACAGAATGCCGCCAAAGAGTACACCGCCGCCGATCAGGAACCAGGTTTGTGTGGTGCTGTTCTGCAGCTCCTGGATCTCCTGTTCCTGGTTGGCCAGGTCGCGGCTCATGGTGGCGACCTGCTTGCGCAGGCTCTTGCGTTCCTGGGCAATTTGCACAGCGTTGGCCGAGGTGCGTTTCAGCTCGTCCAGTTCGGACTGAATGGCGTCCTTTTCCAATTGCAGTGCGGAATGGGCCTGTTGCAGGGTCTCATGCTCGCGGGAGAGCTTGGCCAGCTTGCTGCTCAATTCTCCAGGAGTGGATTCCAGTTCCTTGATGCGCTGTTCCAGTTTGGCAATACGATCCCGCGCCACCGGCTGCGTCAGTAACTGGCGCGTGAGTACATAGCCGGTTTTTCCGTCGGCCAGGCGGATTTTGCTGTAGCCACTGGCCTTGTTGGTACTGAGGACGGTTACTGCGGCGCCGGATGGAAGCATTCTGACAATACGATGCTTGGCACTTTCCCCGCTGCGCATGGTGATCTTCGCCTGGTCTGTCACATATCGGGTTTCCGCCTGTACGGCCAGGCTGGCCAGGAGCAGCAAGGTCAGCAGAAAGACTTTTGTTACTTTGAAATCCATAGCAGTATGAGATCCGGAAAGAGGGAGCCTATTGTACTTGCAAGGATGCCTCAGGTCAGCAGAAATTCCAGCAGCGCCTTTTGTGCATGCAGGCGGTTTTCCGCTTCTTCCCAGACCACGCTGTCATCGGCGTCGATTACCTCTGCGGATACTTCTTCCCCGCGATGGGCGGGCAGGCAGTGCATGAACAAGGCATCCGGGGCAGCCAGGGACATGAGCGCAGCGGTGACCTCATAACCGGCAAAATCCTTCTCCCGCTGTTTTTGCTCTTCTTCCTGTCCCATACTCGCCCAGACATCCGTGGCGATGAGATTGGCACCGGTGATGGCCTGTGCCGGATCGCGGAAGATGCGGCAATGATCCTTTGCAGATGCCAGTATCTGCTGATCCGGGTCATAGCCTTCGGGGCAGGCGATGTGCAGTTTGAAATCCAGTAGCCTGGCGGCGTTCATGTAGGAGTGGCACATGTTGTTGCCGTCGCCGATCCAGGCGACCGTTTTGCCCTGGATGTCGCCGCGGTGCTCGAACCAGGTTTGCATGTCTGCCAGTAGCTGGCAGGGATGCACCAGATCCGTGAGGCCGTTGATCACGGGAACCCGGGAGTACTGGGCGAAGCGTTCGACCTTCTCATGTTCGAAGGTGCGGATCATCACACAGTCCACCATGCGGGACAGCACCCTGGCGGTGTCTTCAATGGGTTCGCCGCGCCCCAGTTGGGTATCCCGGGGAGAAAGGAAGATGGCGGCTCCACCCAGCTGAGCCATGCCGGCTTCGAAGGAAACACGGGTGCGGGTAGAGGATTTTTCAAAAACCATACCCAGCACCTTGTGCTTGAGGGTTTCCACGATTTCTCCCTGTTGCTGCAAACGCTTCAGCTCCCCCGCACGCTGAATAATGGCGCGAAACTCCTCCGCCGAGAGATCGGGCAGGCTCAGGAAGTGGCGGGTCATGATGCCGACTCCAGGAATGCAATAATCAGCGCGGATAGATCTTCAACAAGCTGCTGAATCTGTTCGCTGCTGATAATGAGTGGTGGCAGCAGGCGAATGACGGAGTCGGCGGTGACATTGATCAGCAAGCCCTTGTCCAGGGCCATGCCCACCAGATCGGCGCAGGGGCGATCCAGCTGTATCCCCAGCATCAGTCCCAGGGAGCGGATTTCGCTCACGCCCTCCACGCCATCCAGTTTCTGTGCAAGTCCCTGGCTCAACGCTTCAGCGGCGGATGCCGCCTGTTCCCACAGCTTGTTGCGGGTGATTTCTTCGATGACCGCAAGACCGGCGGCGCAGGCCAGAGGGTTTCCGCCGAAAGTGGAGCCGTGATTGCCCGGGCTGAACAGGTTTGTCGCCTTGCCGCTGGCCAGGCAGGCACCGATGGGCATGCCGTTACCCAGGGCCTTGGCCAGAGTCATCACATCTGGCAGCAGCTCGTGGTGCTGGAAGGCGAAGGGCTTGCCGGTTCTGCCCATGCCGGTTTGTATCTCGTCCAGCATCATTAGCCAGTTGTGCTGGTCACAAAGCTTGCGAATGCCGGGCAGGTAGTCGGCAGGGGGAATGTTGACGCCGCCTTCGCCCTGTACAGGTTCCACCAGCACCGCGACAATGTTTTTCAGGTTGGCCGCGGCAGTTTCCAGCGCTTCCAGGTCTCCGTAAGGAACCCGGGCGAAGCCCTGCACCAGGGGCTCGAAACCTGCTTGCACCTTGCGGTTTCCGGTGGCGCTCAGGGTGGCCATGGTGCGCCCGTGAAAACTGTTTTCCATGACAATAATTACCGGGGCTTCGATACCCTGCTTGTGTCCATGCAGCCGCGCCAGCTTGATGGCGGCCTCGTTGGCCTCGGCGCCGGAGTTGGCGAAGAATACCCGTTCCATGCCGGATAGATCCGTCAGGCGTTCTCCCAGCAGTTGCTGGTTGTGGACGCCATAGAGATTGGACGTATGCACCAGCGTACCCGCCTGCTCGCAAATTGCACGGGTAACGCCCGGATGCGCATGACCCAGGCCGCAAACTGCGATGCCGGAAATAGCGTCCAGATAGGTATTCCCCTGGTCATCATGCAAGTACACACCTTCGCCCTTGGTGAAAGTGACCGGGAGGCGTTTGTAAGTATCCATCAATACATTCTTCATAGTAGCTGTTCGGCAAAACCCCAAAAAACAAAAGGCAGCCCCGAAACGGTGGCCACCTGTGCTTTGCGAACCAGTGTCCGAAAGCAAAGGAGGGACACTACCGAAAAACGGGAGGATTTTCAAGGTGATTTTCCCTCTGTGAGAGGGGACGATATAAATTTAAATAATTCAGTTGATTATGAGGAATATGTTTGGTGCGCCAGATTTTTCTGGATGCATGGATTTGCGACTCCCATGGATGTTCCTTGATTCCTTTGCGGGGGCGATAGAATATAATATTCAATAGAGAAATTGAATATTCTACAATAGATGGCTGCCGGTCTGGGCGGCAAGATCAGTACGAGGGCGGACTCAAGCTGTGGCTCGGTTACACTAGTATGCCAATAATGTATATGGGTAACAATAACTTAACTTGATTTCTCGGTGGCTGGATGAAATATCCGGGATGACGGTTTGATCAGAAGCTCCTTAACACGAACCCAATGCCCATATCAGCGATGCGCAAAAGGATCCCGACTTTTTGCCGGTGCAGTAATCATGAATCTTTTGATAGTTTGACTGGGACAAGATTTAGGCTGCATCTATATCTAACTTTTCTACTTTGCATAAATCCACGTTATTTTTTGCATGCCACAAATTATAGGAATCCTGCATCATCAACCAACTCTCTGGCGACCGGCCTAATGTTTTAGAAAGCCTTAACGCCATTTCAGGAGAAATATTGCTTTCTGCATTTATTAGCCGATTAAACGTAGAAGGAGAAACCTTCATCTTTTCTGCAACCATTCGAGAACTTATGCCAAAAGGAGATAAGTATGCCTCCTTGATAAACTCACCAGGGTGAGGGGGATTGTGCATGTTCATTAGTGATAGTCCTCGTAATTAACAATATATGCATTTCCATTCTCGAATTTAAATGTGACCCGCCAGTTACCATTTACAGTTACCGACCATATTCCCTTCATTTTTCCTTTCAATGGATGGAGCCTGTATCCCGGAATATCCATATCATCAATTCCCTGTGATGAATCAAGCGCAGCCAATATCATTCGAAGTTTTTTTTCATGAGCATTCTGAATTCCGGCAGTACTGCCTGACGCATAAAACTTTTGTAGTCCTTTATGCTTGAATAATTTGATCACTGAAAAATGATAGCATGTTGCGCATCATGCAACAATGCCGGGCTGGCCATTGCCTTTATTGCCTAACTAACAGGTATTGTCGGATCTGAAAAAGCGCCAATCAAGGTGTGAGGAGAGAAATTTGGTTGTCCCAAATGAATGATGGGCAACGCCGGGGTGACGCCCTGATCAGGGGCTAGTGTACTGCGTCGGAATTAAAGGATCTTTCAGAGCCCCCCTTTGGGTGAGCCGCAATGCGGCCATCTGCGGCGTTGTGCTCGCTTGAAAGGGGGGGGTGGCCCTTCCTGCGCGAGTACGCCTTGCATCTGGTCGCATTGTGACTCACTGAAAGGGCCTTTAATTCCGACGTAGTACACTAGGGCCGGGCCAGGGTGGTGGAACCTGTTTGTTGCTGGCATGAGCGGGGGGCTTCATCAAAGGAGCGGGATCGGCATACATCAGATCCGGCTCCGAAGAAGGGATGAGACGCTCCACAAAATCAATCAGGGACAGGGCAGGGCTGCCGCGGTAGAAGCGTGCCATGGGGTATTCCATCCAGATGCTGTCGGCATAGAGATAGACCTGGTGCGGTTGATCGCCTGCACCGTCATTGTCCAGATCGAATCCTTTATAACGGTCCCAATAGTTTCCGCTCCAGTGGTTCAGCCGGGATGTGTTGGTGGTGCTGCCCATGGCGTCGGTAAAGTTGTCGACAAAGCGGTTGCCCCGGATGATATGCCCGCCTTTTTCGCCATAAAAGTAAGTGGCGATGACATTGAAGGTAAACAGGTTGCCGGAAATCGTAAGGATATTTTCGGATTCCAGGGGCGAGGTGGCGAGCAAGCCCACGGCGCAATGGGCGATTTCATTGTTGCCGATGAAGATGTTGTAGCTTTCCTTTACCGAGATACAGGAGCCGGTAAGCTTGCGCATGTGCAGGATATAGTTGCCGGAAACATCCAGCTCATCGGAATAGATGATGACAATGCCGCTGAAATTGTCGATGAAAGTGTTTTCCCGGATCTGGTTGTCTGGCGAGAACACCAGCTCCATGCTGATGCGGCTGTCGGTCATCTTGTTGTTGATGATGCGGTTTTCCCGGGCGTTGGAGAACACCATGTCCCGTGAGTGGCGAATGACGTTGTCCTGAATCAGATTCTCATGGCTGTACCACAGGCGGATGCCGTCACCGCGCAGGCTGATGTCCCGGTTCTTTTTGGAGCTGATATGGTTACCGAGAATACGGTTGCCATGGGCATTGCTCAGGTGAATGCCGAACAGGCTGTCTTCGATGATATTGTTTTCCACTACAGTATCATTTGCCTTGACCAGTATCCCGGCATCTACCTTGTCATGGGATTCTCCGGAGTTGTGCAGATGCAGACCCCTGATCACGGCACCATCCGCTTCGATGGTCAGTATGCTGCCGCTGTTCCCGCCATTGACTCTTACCTTTCCGCCGCCCTCGATGGTGATGCGTTTTCTGATCACTACCGGGCCTGAATATTCTCCCGGAGGTGGTTTCAGGGTGCCTCCTTCCGGGGTGATTTCCACATAGAGCTGCAGCGGGGGAAGCGCGAGAGCAGGCTGAAACAGGAACAGCAGAATCAGTAAGAATGGTTTCCCGGTGTGCATTGCCAGGGTGCTGCGTGGTGGCTGAAACAATAAGTTTACTGGTTAAGGGGGCTGGGGCGCATTAATCCATGTCAATACATTTACGCGTTGCGGGACGCAAAAAACAAAGAACCCGGCAGGATGCCGGGTTCTCCAGGGGGGATAGAGCGAGTAATCAGCCCAGCTTGCCGGCTACAAAATCCCAGTTTACGATGTTCCAGAAATCCGCGATGTACTGGGGCCGCACGTTGCGCTTGTCGATGTAATAGGCATGCTCCCATACATCGATGGTCAGCAGTGGCATCTTGCCGTCGCGCATGGGGTTGCCCGCGCCGGAGGTGTTGACGATCTCCAGGGAGCCATCGCTGTTCTTCACCAGCCAGGTCCAGCCGCAGCCGAAATTGGTGGCGGCGGAAGTGGCGAACTTCTCCTTGAACTCGTCGAACGAGCCAAAGGAAGCATTGATGGCTTCCGCCAGGGCGCCGGTAGGCGCGCCGCCGGCATTGGGGGCCATGCAGTTGAAGTAGAAGGTATGATTCCAGACCTGGGCGCCGTTGTTGAAAATGCCACCTTCCGCCTTCATGACGATTTCTTCCAGGGTGGCGTTTTCAAACTTGGTGCCGGGGATCAGATTGTTCAGATTGGTGACATAGGTCGCGTGGTGCTTGTCATGGTGAAACTCCAGGGTTTCGGCGGAAATATTCGGCTCCAGCGCGTCTTTTGCATAGGGCAGATCGGGTAATGTGTGGGTCATGAATGTTCTCCGTAGTGTCTCTTCAGGGCTGCCTGATCAAGTCATCATCCCGCGCCGGAATGACGCAAGATGAACCCGCTCAGGGTTTCCCTAGTAAATTGCTTGGTTATTATCCCGGACAAGGTTATTCGGAATCGCTGCAAAATGCAATAATGCACCCCATGAAAAACAGGAACAAGACAAAAACTGCGTTTGACGCCATTGCCCTGGGCTTGTTTGCCAGCCGTCTGGAGGCGGTTTGCGATGAAATGGGTGCGGTGCTGCGCAATACGGCGTTTTCGCCCAATATTCGTGATCGCCTGGATTATTCCTGCGCCGTTTTCGATGCCGAAGGCGAGTTGTGCGCCCAGGCGGCGCATATCCCGGTGCACCTGGGGAGCATGGCCTTCGCCATGCGCGATATCGTCAAGACCCTGGGCTGGGCGGCGGGTGATCAAGTGATTCTCAATGATCCCTATCTGGGGGGGACGCACCTGCCGGATGTGACGCTCATCGCGCCGGTGTTCCATGATGAACAATTGCAGGGGTTTGTGGTTAATCGTGCCCACCATGCCGATATCGGCGCGGACACCCCTGGCTCCATGCCGGTTTCTTCCAGCCTGGAAGACGAAGGCATGGTGATCGAGCCGGTGCATCTGCTCAGGGAGGGACAGATGCAACCCCCTGTGTGGAACGGAATCTTGCGGGCAACCCGCAATCCCCAAGTGGCCGAGGGCGATCTTTCCGCCCAGCTCAGTGCCAACCGGGTGGGCGTGAAACGCCTGCAGGAGCTGATTGCCCGGCAGGGCGCCGCCGGTTTCCAGCTTGGCCTGGACGCCCTCAATGCCTATGGCCAGCGTCTGGCCTGGGCAGCGCTGAAGGGTATTCCCGATGGCAGCTATGTATTCACCGATTATCTGGATGATGACGGGCAAGGCCAGGAGAAGATTCGCCTGCAGGTGAAAGTGACGGTAGACCAGGGGCGGGTAGAAGTGGATTTTACCGGCACGGCAGACCAGGTGGCGGGCAATGTGAACTGTCCCCTGTCGGTGGCGGCGGCTGGCGTGTACTACGTTTTCCGCTGCCTGATGCCGCCTCAAACCCCGGCCTGCGCAGGCATATTCCGCAGCATTTCCCTGCGGGCGCCCGCAGGCTGCCTGGTGAATGCGCGTTTTCCGGCTGCCGTGGCGGCGGGAAATGTGGAAACCAGCACCCGGGTGGTGGATGTTGTCATGGGCGCCCTGGCCCAGGCCATACCTGCACAAATGCCCGCCGCCAGCCACGGCAGCATGAACAACCTGGCCATGGGCTCAGCCGCGCCGGGCAGCAGTTGGGATTACTACGAGACCATGGGCGGCGGCATGGGGGCGGGCCGTAGCGGTGGAGGCGTGAGTGCGGTGCAAACCCATATGACCAATACCCTCAACACCCCCGTGGAGGTGCTGGAGCAACAGTATCCCTTGCGCATCAGACGCTATGCGATCCGCCGCAACTCCGGCGGAAAAGGCGCCCGCCAGGGAGGCGACGGCCTGGTGAGGGAATTCGAGTTTCTCGCCGATGCGGAAATTTCTCTGCTCACGGAACGCAGGCTACTCGCGCCCTGGGGGCTGGCGGGGGGCGGAAGCGGACAGCCCGGCAGGAATCTGCTGAACCAGAAACCACTGCCGCCCAAATGTCATCGTCATGTGGTTGCCGGCGATGTGCTGACTATTGAAACCCCGGGTGGCGGTGGCTGGGGAAATACCGGGGTCGACGGGTAAAAATATGTGCGGAATTTGTGGTGAATTGCGATTCGACGGCCGGCCAGCCGATCTGACGGCCATTGGTCTTATGACCGAGCGCCTGCGCCCCCGCGGGCCGGATCATGGCGGCAGCTATAGCGATGGCGTGCTGGGCTTTGGGCATCGTCGTCTGTCCATCATCGATCTTTCGGAAAAATCCAACCAGCCTTTGGTGGATCAGGAATTGGGTCTGGCTCTGGTGTTCAATGGCACCATCTACAACTACCGGGAGCTGCGCAGGGATTTGCAGCAACGTGGCTACCATTTTTTTTCGGATGGTGATTCCGAGGTTATCCTCAAAGCCTGGCGGGAATGGGGGCGGGACTGCCTGCCGCGCTTGCATGGCATGTTCGCCTTCGCCGTATGGGACATGCGTGAGAAAACCCTGTTCATGGCCAGGGACCGTTTTGGCATCAAGCCGTTTTACTGGAGCAGGGACGGGGCGCGTCTGCGATTTGCCTCCAGCCTGCCGGCGCTGCTCGCCGGGGGTGGGGTGGACAAGTCCATCGACCCCGTGGCGCTGCATTTTCAGTTTACCCTGCATGGCGTGGTGCCGGCGCCCCGCACCATTTTGAACGGCGTGCGCAAGCTGGAGCCGGCTACCTGGTTTCAGGTTGACGCCAGGGGCCGGGAAAGCACCGGCCGCTACTGGAAGCTGGATGCAACCCGCCCGGATCAGCCCTTGTCCGAGCAGGAATGGGTGGACGCCATCCATGAGGCCTTGCGCAGCGCGGTGCGCAAGCGCAACGATATTGCTGATGTGCCGGTGGGGGTGCTCCTCTCCGGTGGCCTGGATTCCAGCCTGCTGGTGGCGTTGCTGGCGGAATTGGGCAAGGAGGACCTGCATACCTTCAGTATCGGTTTCGAGGATCAACCGGAGGAAACCGGCAATGAATTCGAGTATTCCGATCAGGTGGTGGCGCGATACCGGCCCAGCCACCACAAACTGCTGGTGCCCAATGCCGATGTTCTCAAGCGTCTTCCGCAAGCCGTGGACGCTATGGCAGAGCCCATGTTCGGCCAGGATGCGGTAGCCTTCTACCTGTTGTCGGAACAGGTGTCCAAACAGATCAAGGTGGTGCAGTCCGGTCAGGGGGCGGATGAGGTATTCGGCGGGTATTTCTGGTATCAGCGCATCATGGAAGACAGGGAAGGGGATTGCGCAGACCGCTTGCGCAAGACCTACTTCGACCGGGATCATGCCGAATACCTGCGCATGGTACAGGCGGCTTTCCGCGGTGATGACTATACCGGGGACTATGTGCGGCAGCGTTTGAATGAACCGGGGGCGGACGAGTGCATCGATGCGGTGCTGCGCCTGGACGCCACCACCCTGATCGTGGATGACCCGGTCAAGCGGGTGGACAACATGACCATGGCCTGGGGGCTGGAGGCGCGGGTGCCGTTTCTCGATCATGAGCTGGTGGAACTGGCGGCCCGTTGTCCGCCGGACATCAAGTTTCAGTCCGGCGGCAAGCACCTGCTCAAGCGCGTGGCGCGAGGTATCGTGCCGGATGCGGTCATCGACCGCCCCAAAGGCTATTTCCCCATGCCGGCATTGAAATATGTGCGTGGCGAGTTCCTGGAATTCATGCGGGACATCCTGGATTCCCGTGCCTGCCGCGAGCGCGGGCTGTACGAGCGCAGCTATGTGGACATGCTGCTGAGTGCGCCGGAAATGCACCACACCCGCATCCAGGGCAGCAAGCTATGGCAGCTGGCCTTGCTGGAATTCTGGCTGCAGCGGAATGTGGATGCCCCGGAACCTACACCTTGATCGCTGACAGTTTGACGGGCAGCTCCCGCACCGGCTTTCCCGTGGCGGAAAGGATCGCATTGGCCAGGGCTGGTGCCAGTGGCGGCACACCGGGTTCGCCAATGCCGCCGGGCTCTTCCTCGTTGGACAGGATGATCACTTCGATTTCCGGTGTTTCGTCGATCTTGAGGATGGGGTAGTTGTGGAAGTTGCTTTGCTCCACCTGTCCATCCTTGACCGTGATGCTTGATTTTGTTGCAGCGGTCAGGGCGAAGATAATGGATCCTTCCATTTGCTGTTCCACGATATCCGGGTTGATCACCACGCCGCAGTCGATGGCGCAGGTGACTTTGTGTACAACCAGCCCCTGCTTGTCGGAACGCCGCAATTCCACGACTTCGGCAACATGGCTGCCGAAAGAGGAGAAGGCGGCAATGCCCAGGTAGCCCGTTCCCGCCTGGCCCGGCCAGCCGGCGCCCCGGGCCGCGGCTTTAAGCACTTTCTGCAGCCTGGGGTGGTCGCCCAGAAGCCTGAGCCGCAGATCCAGGGGATCCTGTTTTCCGGCCCGCGCCATCTCATCCAGGAAATGTTCCGCGGCAAAAGCATTGTAATGAGCGAATACCGAGCGCCAAGGGCCGCGGGGGATGGCTTCATCCGTGTTCTTGATCACGACCTTGGTGTTGGCAATGGCATAGGGCGGTGGAGAGATGCCGCTGGCGGATATCTTGGTGCCGCTGACAAACAGCTCCCAGGCGACCGGCAGGCCATTCTCGTCCAGGGCACCGCGCATCTTGTGCAGGGTAAGGGGATGATAGAAATCGTGCTGCACGTCTTCTTCCCGCGTCCAGACCAGTTGCACCGGCTGCTTGAATCGCTGGGCGATCTGCACCGCCTGGGATACGAAATCCTGCTTTAGCCGCCTGCCGAAACCGCCGCCCAGCAAGGTTGTCTGGATCTCGATGTCGTCGCTGCCAGCGCCAAACAGCTTGTTCAGGCCGCGTTTGATGATGGACTGGGAAGTGAGTTTGGCCGTCTCATGGGCTTTGCTCGGGGATTGGGTGGGAACCCAGATCTGCAGTTTCCCGTCATCACGGAAATGGGCGGTGCAATTCATGGTTTCCAGGGGGATATGGGCTTGCGGGGGTTGTATATAGTCTGCCTGAACGACGGTTTTGCCGGAGGACAGAATGGCCTCGGCGTCCCCTTCCTGCCAGGTGGTTTCCCCCTGCCCGGGAGACAGTTTTTTGAGCCTGTCGGCAATCTGTACGGTGGACAGGGTGGTGTTCTTTCCCGGGTTCCAGTTGATTTCCAGAGCGTCTTTTCCCTGGAAGGCCGTCCATGTGTCGGTGGCCACCACCACAATGCCTTCGTTGATTTCAAATATATCGATAACGCCCTTGATCTTGCGTGCCTTGGAGGCATTGACTTGTCCAACGCTGCCGCCGAATACAGGGCAGTGGGTAATAGTAGCGTACAGCATGTCCGGCAGTTTGATGTCGATGCCGAATCTGGCCTTGCCGTTGATTTTGTCCGGGATGTCGGTGCGGGGGATGGATTGCCCGATAATCACGAATTCGTGCAGTTCCTTGAGCCGGGCTTTTTCCGGAATGGGCAGCTTCGCAGCGGAGCTGACCAGTTCCCGGTAGGGGATCTTGCGCCCGGATGGCTTGTGGATGATCTTTCCCTGCGCTGCCTTGCAGTCGCTCACCGCAGCCTGCAAAGCAGCAGCACCGGCTTGCAGCAGCATTTCCCTGGCGATGGCGCCCGCCTCTCTGAGCGTGGACCAGCCCTTGCGGATACTGGCGCTGCCGCCGGTTGCCTGGTAGCCGTATGCGGGATCCAGGGAAGCATGTTTAACCACGATACTGTTCCATTCCACCTCCAGTTCTTCGGCGAGAAGCATGGGCATCAGGGTATAGGGGCCCTGCCCCATTTCGGACTCGGCGACGAAAATGGTAACCGTCCCCTGGTTGTCGATGACCAGCCAGGCATTGGGGCTGAAGCTGCTTGCAGAACTGTTGCCGGAGCCTTGATCCTCTGCGCTGCAGCCCCAGCTCATTCCGAGAATCAGGCCGCTGCCGACAGCAGCCGAGCTGAGCTTGAGGAATTTTCTCCGGTTCGGATGGAAGGGCTTCATGTTGCTTCTCCCTTGCGCAGGGTTTTGGCGGCAAGCTTTATTGCTTTGCGCACTCTCGGATAGGTGCCGCAGCGGCAAAGAACATCGGACATGGCGGTATTGATGTCTTCGTCATCCGGGTTGCCGGTTTCGTTCAGCAGGGCCACGGCGCTGAGGATCTGACCGGACTGGCAGTACCCGCATTGGGGAACCTGCAGTTCCTGCCAGGCCTGCTGTACGGGATGGCTGTTGTCTTTCGACAGGCCTTCAATGGTAAGGATTTCCTTGCCCTGTACGTCGCCGAGCACCGTGATGCAGGAGCGCACAGGCTCGCCATCCAGTAATACCGTGCAGGAGCCGCAGGCGCCGATACCACAACCGTATTTGGCGCCGGTGAGATGCAGAAAGTCCCGCAGTACCCACAGCAAAGGCATGTCTTCGGGGGCATCGACGGCAAGTCTGTTGCCATTTACTCTGATTTGCATAGAAGGGTTCCCGGAATTTACTGGTGATAAAGCTGATTCTAGCTGATTTCAGGGTTTTTACATGCTGTAGTGGGCAAGCAGGGGTTTGCTTGCTGACAGAACGGTGGCTTATGGTGATTCAGCTGCTATGCTTCAAGTGGGAGTTGTTCCAGATGACGCCTGTTTAAGCCAAAGTGTTTGCTGCTTGTCACCTCGGCCTCAGCAATTGCTCCTGCATTGCTCTATCTTCACCCATCCATGGGTTCGTGTGCCGGGATGACTGGAGTTATTGGCTTAAGCAAGCACCATTCGGGGTTGTTCCCTTTTGGCCTGGATAGATGCCGGCATTTGGAGGCGCCATGAAACGATTCAAGAACATTCTTCTGGTTTGTGATTTTAAGCTGAAGCAACAAGTGGCTGTAGATCGTGCTGCGTCCCTCGCCCGGCAGAATGGGGCATCCCTGACGGTGTTTTCCGTGGTCAGGGAAGGCTCTATGGGTGTGGATGCAGCTAAATCCATGCCGATCCCTATTGCCGTGCTGCTGGAACAGATGGTTGCAGACCACCGGGAAAAGCTCGATGCCCTTGTCGCTCCCATGAGGCGGCAGGGGATTGATGCGAGGCCACAGGTGGTGACAGGAATACCGTTCCTGGAGATCATCCGCAAGGTGTTGCGTGACAAGCATGATCTGGTGATTCTGGCCGCGGAGGGAAAAAGTGGCCTCAAGGAACGGCTGTTCGGCAGCACTTCCATGCATCTGATGCGCAAATGTCCCTGTCCTGTATGGGTGGTCAAGGCGGCAAAACGATTCAGGCATCAGAGAATTCTGGCTGCGGTCGATACCACAGACGAGTTTCCCGATCATGAACGTCAGCCGCTCAATGCCTTGATCATGCAACTGGCCAGCTCCCTTGCGCAGATGGACAGGGGTGAGCTGCATGTGATCCAGGCGTGGTCGGTATTTGCCGAAGGATACATGGAGGTGCGGGGCGGTTTGAGCGAGCAGTCCATCCATCAGCTGCGCAAGCAGGTCAAACGGGAATATGCAGCCCAGCTGGATGCCTTGCTGATGGCCGTGGATCTGGAAGGGATTGCCGTCCGCAAACACTTGCCGAGAAGTGACAACCCTTCCCGGGCCATCATAAAACTGGTGAAGAACAATGATATCGATTTACTGGTCATGGGCACAGTTTGCCGAACCGGTATTGCCGGCTTCTTCATCGGTAACACGGCGGAAAAGGTGTTGAGCGAGGCCGATTGCTCCGTATTGACAGTCAAACCGGAAAGCTTCGTTACGCCAGTAAGGCTGGAAGAATCGTAAACCAGTATGGTTTGGCCGGCATGGGGGATGCATCAGGGCAATCTTTCCATTCTTTCTTGCAGCCGGCGCATTGCCTGCTGTGCGTTTTCCAGCTCCTTCAGCAATTCATCGCGCGAGCTTGGCTGGCGCAAATCCGCCAGACACTCCGCCTTGGCTTCTTCCAGGTTATTGATTACTACGGCAATAAACAAATTGATGATGACGAAGGTGCCCATCACCACGAAGCTGACAAAATAGGCCCAGGCCCAGGGTTGCGCCTCCATGGCCGTATACATGACGTCGGTCCAGTCTTCCAGGGTGACTACGCGGAACAGAGTCAACAATGACAGGCCCAGCGATCCCCAGTGCTGCGGATCATGCTGATGAAACAGATGAAAACCTGCAATGGCGTAGATATAGAAGATGATCGACATCAGCAGGATGATATTGCCCATACTCGGGATGCTGCGCATGAGGGTGGCGACGATGAGGCGCAGCTCCGGAATCGTGGAGATCAGACGCAATACTCGCAGCAGGCGGGCGAGGCGGGCGACCATGGCCAGCTCGCCTGTAGCCGGCACTAAAGACAGCACGATTACACTGAAGTCAAACAGGTTCCATCCGTTGCCGAAGTACAGCCGCAAACGTGGCGCCACGGCGCTGATCTTGAGCAATGCCTCGATGATGAATGCCGCCAGAACCAGCTGGTGGCCAAGTTCAAACCATTTGCCGTATTTGCTGACCAGCGTGGCATCCGTTTCCAGTCCGAGAATCAGTGCATTGAGCAGTATTAAACCGATGATGGAATGCTCGAACAGCGCTGCCCCAACCAGCTTACGGCTGAATTGCTGCCATGAATTGAGTATGTTGTGCATGTTCCGGACCTTGTTGACTTGGCAATCGAGTGGTGTATCTTCAAGGTTTCAAATCCTGATTTCAAATGGATTTTGAATGCCTGAGGCAGTGCATTGGATTGCCGCATCAATGATAGGGTTTCCTGCCGCCAGGCAAACAACATGGCTGAAGGCGACTTGCGCCGGATGAGCAACAAAGCAGGTGTGAGTGGATCATGATCTCTACATTCAGCGATGTCTTTACCGAAATAGCCGTTTTGCTGCTGTTGGCGGCGATAATCGGCGCTATCGGTGTGCGGCTGCGGCAGCCGTTGATTGTCGCCTTTATCGTGGTGGGCATTCTGGTCGGGCCATCGGTGCTCGGTTGGGTGTCGGCCAACGACCAGGTTGATCTGCTGGCCAAGCTGGGCATCGCCCTGCTGTTGTTCGTGGTGGGACTGAAGCTGGATCTGCACATCATCCGCACCATGGGGCCGGTGGCACTGGCCACCGGGCTGGGGCAGGTGATCTTCACCTCCGTGGTGGGTTATTTTATTGCCATCGCCCTGGGGATGGCCCCGGTGACTGCCCTGTATGTGGCGGTAGCGCTGACCTTCTCCAGTACCATCATCATCGTCAAACTGTTGTCCGACAAGCGTGAGGTGGATGCGCTGCATGGGCGCATCGCTATCGGTTTTCTCATTATTCAGGATATCGTGGTGGTGTTGGTGATGATCGGCCTGACCGCTCTGGGCGAGGCAAGCGATGCGGTCAGCCTGGGGCGGGAGGCGCTGGAGGTTCTGGTCAAAGGTGGCCTGTTCATCGCCATTATCGGCTTGTTGATGCGCTATGTGTTGACGCCGTTGTTGCATCAGCTGGCCCGTTCACCGGAATTGTTGGTGCTGTTTGCTATTGCCTGGGCTGTGGCGCTGGGTGCGGCGGGTGCGCATCTGGGTTTCAGCAAGGAAGTGGGGGCATTTCTTGCCGGGGTATCTCTGGCCTCCACGCCCTACCGTGAGGCCATCGGTGCACGTCTGGTGAGTCTGCGCGATTTCCTGTTGCTGTTCTTTTTTATCGATCTGGGCGCCGGGCTGGAGCTGGGTACACTTGGTGCGCAGGTGATGCCAGCCATTCTTTTGTCACTGTTCGTGCTCATCGGCAATCCTTTGATCGTGATGGCGATTCTGGGATTCATGGGCTACCGCAAGCGTACCGGGTTTCTGGCAGGCTTGACGGTAGCGCAGATCAGCGAATTTTCCTTGATATTGGGGGCGCTGGGATTGAGTCTGGGGCATATCGATACCGATACCATGGGACTCATTACCCTGGTGGGGTTGATTACCATCAGCGCATCGACCTACATGATTCTTTACTCCCACACGCTGTACGAATGGGTGGCGCCTTGGCTGGGCGTGTTCGAGCGCAAGCAGGCGCACCGGGAAAAAGCCGGAAGCCAGACTGGTGCCGAGAAGGATATTGATGTCATCCTGTTCGGCATGGGACGGTTTGGCTCGGGGATTGCACAGGAGTTGCAGCAACGTGGCCACAGGGTGCTGGGCGTGGATTTTGACCCAAACCTTGTGCGTCGGCAGAACGGCCATGAGTATGCGGTATGCTACGGTGATGCAGAAGATCCGGAATTTCTTGCCACCTTGCCTCTTGAACAGGCTTCCTGGGTGCTGAGCAGCGTGCGGGATCTATCAATCAGTTTTGCACTACTGCAGGGCTTGCGCGATTACGGTTACAGTGGAAAGGTGGCGGTTACCACCCATTCCCAAAAGAACACGGAGCCGCTGAAAAAGGCAGGTGCTGATTATGTGCTGGTGCCCTATGCCGATGCGGCGGCGGAAGCCGTCGATCACTTGTTCAGACAGGCCTAATAACCCCCAGTGCAATGTGCCCCGAAGGACTCACAGACCCAGGTTCTTGAGCAGCGCGGGATATTGGTGTTGACTGTGGGGTAAATATGTATATAATTATTCTCAGCTTGAAAGTACGTCTTATATTTATGCACACCATTTCGAAGTTCCATCTGTAGTTCCTCGTTCTGTTCTTCATAAGTAAACACAACACTTCTAGCAAAACTGCCTCCTTGAGGGGCTTTTATTACTCTTGATTAAATAGGATATTATTATGTCTACTACTACCGGTACCGTTAAATGGTTCAACGAAGCGAAAGGCTTTGGTTTCATCGAGCAGGAAAACGGTCCAGACGTATTTGCTCATTTCAGCGCTATCTCCGGCTCTGGTTTCAAAACTCTGGTTGAAGGCCAGAAGGTCGAGTTCACTGTGACTCAGGGTCAGAAAGGTCCTCAGGCAGAGAACATCGTAGCGCTCTAAACCATCAGATCGCAAACTGACCGGCATGGTTGCCGGTCAGTCAGGCTCTTGATTTTCGGAAATTGGGAGCAAAAAAGGCGGAACCAGCTGGTTCCGCCTTTTTTATGGGTTTTCAAAACCATCTTCAAAAATATGGGCGACAACCGGGCGGTGGTTTTTTATCAGACGCACGAAACGCACTTCCAGGTCTTCTGTCCCGCCGTTGAAAATGCGGAAATCCGCTGCATTTTCGAGTTGATTGCTGAACCGGGCGCCGGGCAAATCGATACTGGCGGTTTTTACCCGACCGCTGTTCTGGCGGCTGACTGGATCGCTGGAAACAACATGCTGGCCATCCGAATACTCTATCCACCAGTTGCTGCTGCCTTTGTCCAGATAGGTGACCTTCAATTGCCATTGCTGCCGATGGTCGCTGGTGAACAGGTCATCAGCAAAAAAGTACATATAGTCCTGTCCGTTGGCATGGTCGGTAAGGCGTCCTTCCCAGGATTCGCCGTTGTCCGGATCGATTTCGTTGATGTGATGATCGGTGCCGCGGCGGGTAAGGCCATTTGCGCCGACATCTTTCTGCACCAGCCAGCGCTCCAGGTTGCGAACCCAGGGGGCGCCGTTCCAACTGTGGCTGTCATCATATGTCCAGTATTTGTCCTGGGCGGTGCGTAACGCCACCCAGGCGTCGGCGCTGTTGTGCCGTTGCTTTCCCAGGGAGTTCCGCACCCAGTCCCAGTGGTCGGGGTAGGTGGACAGATAGCTGTCTTGAGGAACCACATACAGCCGCTTGGTGCGCATTTGCAAGGCTTTGAGGTTGGACATCTTGATGGCGTAGTAGAGATCCCTGGCGTTGTAGCCGCAGGCTCTGTAGCACTCGTTTTCCGCGCCTATGGTGCGCTTGTCGTTCAACAGCGGCCAGTCTTCGTTGATTTCGATGTGGCCGTCCTGGGCGATGGCCGCGCCATAGGCCGGGGTGTGGTTCAGGTGAAAATTGAACAGCTCGGTAATGCCATTGCGTATGCCCATGCCGGCCTGTACCGCGTCCCGGGCAAACAGGTTGGTGGCGCCATTCCAGGTGCTGTCGAAAGGGTAGTCTTCGCCAGTGTAGACCAGCTTCCAGGCGTAGTCGTCGTCGGGATTGGCGTTTTCACCATTGGCAATCGCCACCAGTTCGGGCATGGCGCGCTGGAACCAGCTATTGAATTCTGCGAAGCTCAGGCCATCGCCCGCCGCCTGGAAGGGGATGTCGAAATCAAACTCGGTGTAATAGAAGCCGCCGGGAACATGGGCAAACAGCATGTCCGGGTCAGCCGCCAGCCCCCAGTGCAAAAAAACCTGGCGGTACATGTTTTTCGCATGTTGCCACACGCAGGAGTTCCAGATGGGCAGATGGCTGTCCTGGCCATCATGGTCGGTCCAGGTCTTGGTGATATTGCAACTGGATTTTACCCAGGCAGGTGCCCAGCTTTCGCCCGTCACCCAGATGCGCAGCCAGTATTTCCCCGGAATGGCCAACTGATCCTGGAGTGAGGGAAAGCTCATTCCCGCCGCGTTTCCGGTTCCAGTGACGGAAAATACGCCGGGAGACGGGTTGATCTGGCGCCAGGTCAGGTCGATGACCCGCACCTTGACGTGATCGGCGGGAGAGGCCTCTTCGGAATAGAAGCGCGTATCATCCAGGGGCAGGGACCAGGCCGGCAGGCGCCAGTCGTCGCCATCGACGATGCTCACCGCTGCCAGGGGCAATGGCGTAAGTGAGAACAGGAGTGCAAGCAGTAAAAGGCGAATGTCCATGATGTCAGGTTTTGTTCGGGTCCACCAGCACCAGCCGGGTGCCGGATGCGATGTCATGCCAGGCGCGTTTTTGCGGGTCGATGAGTATCCACAGAAAGCCCAGCCCCAATGCGGCCAGGGAGAAAATTGCCACGGCATAGCGAACTATCGCCTGCTTCAGGTTTGGTGAGCGCCCGTCATTGGAAAACAGCATGATCCGCCAGGCCCGCATGCCCAGGGTTTGTCCGCCATGCGTCCAGAACCACAGGTGAAAACCGACACCCACGGCGAACATCCAGATGGTCATGGCAGCTTTGTACAGGGGGTAGTTTCGAATGTCCTCCATGCCGAATACGGTGGCCAGAGGCAGATATACCAAGGTGAATGCTGCGGCCATCAGGGCGGCGACCAGCACGCTGTCGTAGAGAAGGGCTGCGAGGCGTCGAAACAGGCCGGGTTCGGCGGCGTTTTCCAGGTTTTGGGTGATATCATTCATGGCGTCTAAGTGTACTCGCTAAAACCTGTTCATAGTAGTATTAGCCCATGAGTCATCACTCGCGCCGAGATTTTTTGCGACAATTGTTGCGCCGGGTTCCCATGCCGGTGCTGGCGGCGTTGTTTGGGTTATTGACGGGAGCGGCAGTATGGATTGTGATTGATCCCATTCAAACCCGCGCCATCGGCAATATTTTCGATGAAGAGCTCAGTGGGCAGCTGGAAACCCGTGCCAGTGAGTCACTGGCGCGATTCGATAGTTTCACCCAGTCTTATGTGAATATCACGCGATTGCTGGCCCATCACCGCCGTATGGCGGATTACCTGGAGCCGGTATTCTGGTTTGCGAATGATAGCGACGCACCATTGCTGCACAAAAAGGAAGCACCGGCATGGTTGCCAGAAGATACCATTAAGGGCTTGCCAGTAAAGCCCAGCCTTGCGTTGCTGACGGATCTTGAGGGAAAGATCAGGGAGGTGTATCAGCTGGGCGATAAACCCTTGCCGAAAGAGACGGCAGCAGAGCTGGGGCATGCGCTTGCCAATACACGTCAGCAGGCTTATATCACCAGGCTTGATGGAGAGCTGTATGTGCTGATCTCCGAGCGTGTGGAGGATGCCAGCTACAACCAGATGGGATCCCTGGTGCTGCTGGTCAGCATTGATGAAACTTTCCTCAATGCTTCCCAGCAACGCGCCAGCACTTCGCAGACCACGGTGGCCCTGGTGGATGGGGAAAGCCAGACCATACTTGCCAGCAGCCGCAATACTGAATTGCTGGATGGCGCCAACATCAATGCCCTGGAATCCGACTATGTGATTACTGCCCAGTCCTTTTTTGAATATGGCAACTCCCCTCTGAACCTGCTCTTTGCCACGCTGATTTCCAGGGATGTCATCGATGCCACCAGGCAAAGTATTATTGCAGTAGAGCGTCGCCATCGCTTGACAGGCGCCGCCATCGTGGGATTGATCTTTGTGTTGTTGTTTATCCTGATTTCCAGTCGTATCAACCGTCTGCTGAAACGGGTGGCAAGATTTTCCAGCAGAGCCCTGCATATTGAACATCCTACTCCCCGGGGTGGCAACCAGTTGCTGATCATGGAGGACTGGATACGCAGTTTTACCCAGGCGGTAATGAAAGCCAGGGAAGAAACGCGGGCAAGATATACGGCGGAGATACAGGAAAGAGAAGCGCTGAAAACAGCGGTGCTGGATGCCTCTTTGGATCCCATCGTGACGATTGATCAGGCTGGTCGTATCGTGGATTTCAATCCCACGGCAGAAAAGATCTTTGGCCACAGCAGAGATGAAGTGCTGAACCAGGCACTGAAAGAGTTGATCTTTGACAAAGGCTCCCGGGAGGCTTTCAACAGCCTGCTGTATGACTGCCTGGGAGAGCAAACGCCGGAATCCCCCACGGTGTTGCGCACCCTCAGCGCACGCCGTAAGGACGGCAAGAGCTTTCCCGTGGAAGTAGCCATCAAACCTGTAATGTTGGAAAACAAACTGTTTTTCACTACCTACATACGGGATATTTCCGAACGAAAACGCCAGGCCCAGGAGATATCCAGTCTCGCTGCCTTTCCTGGCGAGAGTCCGCTTCCGGTGTTGCGTATCAACCAGCCGGGGGTGGTGATCTATGCCAACAAGGCCAGTGATGCGCTCCTGGAATACTGGGGCTGCCAGCGCATGCAGACAGTGCCCATCTACTGGAAGCGCCTGGTGGAGCAGACCCTGGAAACCGGCCACTCCACGGAAGTGGAAGTGGAAACCAGCGCCGGCGTGTTTTCCCTGTTGCTGGCGCCGGTTGCCAACCTCGCCTATGTGAATGTATACGGGCGTGACATCACGGCAATCCGCCAGGCCGAGGAAGAGGCTCGCCACCGCCAGAACGAGTTAATCCATGTGTCGCGTTTGAGCACCATGGGGGAAATGGCCACAGGTATCGCCCACGAACTGAATCAACCCCTTTCCGCAATCGTGAATTTCGCCAACGGCTGCGCCCGGCGCATTCGCCTGGGCATCGGCGAAAAAGAGGAGCTGGTCAGGGCCATGGAGCAGATTTCCCTGCAGGCAGAGCGTGCTGGAGAGATCATCAAACGATTGCGCGGCATGGTTACACGCCAGCAACCGGTGCGCGAGCATACGGATCTGAATACCCTGGTAAAAGATGCCTGCGCCCTGATTGCCCATGACCGCCAGAAACTGAATATCACCATAGAGCAACAATTGAGCAGCCAGCCGGTGATTGCCCGGATTGATCCGGTGCAGATAGAGCAGGTGATTCTGAATCTGCTGCGAAATGCACTGGATGCTCTGGGACAGCAACGCAGGAAGGATCGCCGCCTGCTTCTTGAAACAGGTGTGAGCGCCCAGGGCATGGCTTATATCCGTGTCCAGGACAATGGCGGTGGCATAGTGCTGGAAGACCTGAAACATCTGTTCGATCCGTTTTTCAGCACCAAGAAAACCGGCATGGGCATGGGGCTGTCTATCAGCAAGACCATTGTTGTCGAGCACAATGGTAGAATCATGGCAGATTCCCTACCGGGGAAAGGTGCGGTGTTTACCATCGAATTACCGGCCAGTAACGCTATTGCAGAGAGTATTGCCTCGTGAATGACAGTCAAGTGCAACCCCAGTCCACGGTTTTCGTCGTGGATGACGATGAAGCCATGCGCAGCTCCCTGCAGTGGCTGATTGAGTCTGTGGGATTGACGGTGGAATGCTATTCATCTGCGGAGACTTTTCTTGAAGCCTATTATCCCGGCCGTTCAGGGTGCCTGTTGCTGGATGTGCGCATGCCGGGTATGGGCGGGCTGGAACTGCAGGAATATCTGCGCCGCCATGAAATTCACATTCCCGTTATCATTATCACCGGGCATGGCGATGTCCCCATGTCAGTGCGGGCGATGAAGGAAGGGGCAATCGACTTTATTGAAAAGCCCTTCAACGATGAATTGTTGCTGGATGCTATCCGCAACGCCCTGTCGGTGGATGAGCGGCAACGCTGGGAACAGTCGCAGCGCGCCGAGCTGGCGTCACGCCTGTCTTTGCTCACGCCCAGGGAGCATGAGGTTATGGGCATGGTGACGGAAGGAAAGTCCAACAAGGAAATTGCCACTGCCCTGGGCGTATCGGCCAAAACCGTCGAAGCCCACCGTGCCAAGGTCATGGACAAAATGCAGGCAGGCTCTCTGGCAGAGCTGGTGCGGATGTCAATGCTGGCCTCGCAATAGAGCCGCGCATCCTTGTACGGCGTACAGCCTTGTATGTGCTTGAGAGCTTCAGGAACAAGGCGAAGATCGCAGCAAACGCCCCCTGTAGCGTTTGCTATGCTTTGCGTCGCCATTAATCACGGATCCTGGGTTTTATATCGGGTCTTTTTCCGGAATTAGTCAAAGCTGATGGTTGGTACTACTTCTCATCTTCCTGAAACAGGTGCTCTGGGCCAGGAACACATTACCGCCTGGCTGGCAGCGCTTGCCGGGCGGCGTAGCCGGGAGGAGATTCATGAACTCTCCCGGGCGTTGGATATTGTTCACCAGATACACAATGAAGAGCCCACTTTCGGTGGTATGCAACACCGGCTGGCATTAGTGCAGACCGCTGATATTCTTGATCAGCTGAATCTGGATACAGAAACCCTTGTCGTCGCCTTACTCTCTGATCTCCCCGGTGCCGAGCTGGAGTGTGCTGAGCCGTTTGGGGAGCGGGTGCAAGCCATGATCCGTGATCTGGTACGCATTCGCACGGTGGCGGTTACGGGTAGTACAGATACCAGCGCCAGGCAGAGTGAAAACCTGCGCCGTATGCTATTGGGGCTGGCCGATGATGTGCGGGTGGTGCTGGTGGTGCTGGCGAAGCGCCTGCAACTGATGCGGGTGCTGGGCAGTCTGGAAGCGGAAGATCAGCAACGCATTGCGGATATCACCCAGCGTATTCATGCACCCCTGGCGAACCGGTTGGGCATTTGGCAGATCAAGTGGGAGCTGGAGGATCGTTCCCTGCGTGTACTGCATGCAGAAGCCTACCGGCAGATCGCCAATGCGCTGGAGGAGAAAAGGGAAGAGCGCGAGCAGTTTATCGAGCAGGTGATCGAGCGTTTGCAGAAGCAGTGTGTAGAGCATGGCATAACGGCGCAGATTTCCGGTCGCCCCAAACACATCTATAGCATCTGGAGAAAGATGCATCGCAAGGCCGTGAACTTCGATCAGATCTTCGATGTGCGGGCGGTAAGGGTGCTGGTGGATACGGTTGCCCAGTGCTATGAGGTATTGGGCATGGTGCATGGCGCCTGGCAACCTATTTCCAGGGAATTTGATGACTATATCGCCCATCCCAAGGCGAATGGCTACCGTTCCCTGCATACGGCGGTGATTGGAGATGACGGCAAACCGCTGGAGGTGCAGATTCGCACCTGGGAAATGCATGAACATGCGGAATGTGGTGTAGCGGCGCATTGGCGCTACAAGGAGGATGGCAAGGGTGATGCGGAACTGGAGCGCCGCATCGAATGGATGCGTGCCTGGCTGGAGCAGCCGGGGGAGGGCGATGCCAGTATTGATGATTCCGATGCTGAATTTGAAGCCCAGCGCATCTATGTGCTCACACCGGATGGCAAGGTGGTGGAGCTGCCCCGGGGAGCCACGGCGGTGGATTTTGCCTATGCCATCCACAGCTCCGTGGGGCACAGGTGCCGCGGCGCCAAGGCGGATGGCAAGATGATCTCTCTTACTCACCCCCTGGAAAGCGGTCAGACGATCGAGGTAATTACCGTCAAGGAAGGCGGCCCCAGCCTGGACTGGCTCAATTCCAGTTCGGGCTATGTAGTGACTTCAAGGGCGCGCAACCGCATCCGCCACTGGTTCAAGCGCCAGGACTATGATCAGCATGTAAGCCTCGGCAAGGCCAGCCTGGACAAGGAAATCAGCCGTCTCGGGGTGAAAAAGCCCGATCTGGAGCAGCTGCTGCCCAAATACAATTTCAAGGCTTTGGATGATCTGTATGCTGCCATTGGCCGCGGTGAGGTATCCGCTATCCAGATCGCCAATCTGCAGGTGAGCAGTGCAGTCAGGGATGATGATGAGGAAATAACCGCCAAAGCGGAAAGGCGCATCACCCGGCATACCGGCAAGGGTGGTCAGGTGGTGGTGGAAGGTGTAGGTGACCTTATGACCCATACCGCCCGCTGCTGCAAGCCGGTGCCTTATGATCCTATTGTCGGGTACATCACCCGGGGCCGGGGTGTCACCATACACCGGGAAGACTGCTCTGTAGTCAACAGGCTCAGGCAAGACCAGGCAGAACGGCTGATACCTGTAGCCTGGGGTGAAGACCAGTCTCAGGGCACTTTTCTGGCGGATATACAGATTTATGCCCATGACCGAAAAGGCCTGTTGCGTGATATCAGTTCCGTGTTCTCCAATGAAGAAGTGGATGTGCTGGGAGTGAAAACCCATACGGACCGGAAAAAGGAAAAGGCCAGCATGCGCTTCACCACGGAAGTGGCGGATATGACGCAGCTCAGCCGGGTGCTGGAGAAATTGGCGCAGATACCGGATGTGCTGGAAGTGCGCCGGCAGGTGTAGGGACAAGAGCACCTTAATCCGCATTTGTCACCCCAAAATATATTTTCAAATCCTCACTTAGAAATTCATCGGGCCTGAAAATCACCTTTTTACGCTGCTGCGTGTGGGTAATGCCTTTGTAGGGTTTCTGTTTGCTCTGTTGCTGGCATGAACTTGTAATTTCTCCATCCAGAATGCAGAAAACTACGCCACTGGCTGTTTTGCTCCCAGCCGTTTCAGTTTGTTGGTGAGCCAGCGGTATGCCTGATTATGCGCAGGGGCTTAAAAACCAAGGTATTGAGCCCCATTTGAGAAAGCCCTGGATGTTTTCCAGGGTCTGGAGGTCTTGTATATTGTGAGTGTCATGATCATCCTCCTCCGAGGATGATCGTTTCAGGCTCATGTGTTATTGGGCAAGACCATGAGTTGAATTAAAAATTTATTTATATTAGGATAAAATTGTTTATGGGTTTAAGTTGCGGTGCAATTAAGGCTGCTTCCCTAACAGGATGAAAAAAAGCCTTCCATGGCTTTTTCAACTCGGAAAGACAAACATGTGGTTTTGCCTTTCCTCCATTTTCAATGACTGAATTGGTTAAGGAGTACCCATCATGGAAAAGAGAGGTTTCATATCGCTACTGACGTTAACTTTGGTGTTCTCGGTAGCATCCTTTGCAGAAACAAATCCAGCACCACTGAAGAAGACTGATCAAACCGTAAGCTATGTTGACTATGATGATGGTGCCTATCAAAAAGGAGTAGCACATAGCTACACCCCTGATGATGTCAAAGAGATTGTCATCGATAATGTTACCGGCCTGATATGGCAAAACAGTGAAGCTATAGTCAATATACCTCACAGTGATGCCATAGCTTACTGCTCGGATCTGTCACTTGGAGGCTATGACGATTGGCGCCTGCCCAATATTAAAGAGCTGCAAAGCATTATCAAATTTGGTAACGATCCGATTGATCCGGTGTTTATCTATGGTGATCTGGATTACTTCTGGTCTTCAACTGTTGATAAACAATTTGGTGACCCATTCAGCGTCCTCTTTGCTAGAGGGTATACCACGCTTTGGAATGCACAATCCCACCTGTTTGTTCGCTGTGCCAGGGGTGATGAGCAGGCTCTTCCTCTGACAAGCCTTGTTTCCAGAGATGATGCTAATGGTATTGTCACCGACCACAATACACAGCTTCAATGGCAAGATGATTATGGTGACAATAACCCTTATGTTCCCTATGGATTTAATTGGCAAGAAGCTATTGACTACTGTGAAACACTAACTCTCGGCGGTAGCGAAGACTGGAGACTTCCAAACATTAATGAACTCAGTTCTCTGATTGATTACTACTCAGATGAAAATCATTATCGAAATCCAATCTTTACAACAACGTCATCATCTTGGGGGCTTTGGTCATCAACAACCCGAAATGCCGTAGATACTGCTGCTTTCTCGGTCTATTTGCAAAGTGGAAAAGTCAGTCCTTATAATCAAAAAGCCGGAACCGCTGGTGCCCGCTGTGTGCGTGATGTGACTGAAGAGAACCACCCAGCACCACTGAAGAAGACTGCTCAAACCGTAAGCTATGTTGACTATGATGATGGTGCCTATCAAAAAGGAGTAGCACATAGTTATACCCCTGATGATGTCAAAGAGATTGTCATCGATAATGTTACCGGCCTGATATGGCAAAACAGTGAAGCTATAGTCAATATACCTCACAGTGATGCCATAGCTTACTGCTCGGATCTGTCACTTGGAGGCTATGACGATTGGCGCCTGCCCAATATTAAAGAGCTGCAAAGCATTATCAAATTTGGTAACGATCCGATTGATCCGGTGTTTATCTATGGTGATCTGGATTACTTCTGGTCTTCAACTGTTGATAAACAATTTGGTGACCCATTCAGCGTCCTCTTTGCTAGAGGGTATACCACGCTTTGGAATGCACAATCCCACCTGTTTGTTCGCTGTGCCAGGGGTGATGAGCAGGCTCTTCCTCTGACAAGCCTTGTTTCCAGAGATGATGCTAATGGTATTGTCACCGACCACAATACACAGCTTCAATGGCAAGATGATTATGGTGACAATAACCCTTATGTTCCCTATGGATTTAATTGGCAAGAAGCTATTGACTACTGTGAAACACTAACTCTCGGCGGTAGCGAAGACTGGAGACTTCCAAACATTAATGAACTCAGTTCTCTGATTGATTACTACTCAGATGAAAATCATTATCGAAATCCAATCTTTACAACAACGTCATCATCTTGGGGGCTTTGGTCATCAACAACCCGAAATGCCGTAGATACTGCTGCTTTCTCGGTCTATTTGCAAAGTGGAAAAGTCAGTCCTTATAATCAAAAAGCCGGAACCGCTGGTGCTCGCTGTGTGCGTGATGCGTAGAAACAGAGGTTGTGGTCTTGTGAAATATTTGAGGGGGAAGTGTTCACTATGAAGATGCGGGTCTTTGATTTGTGGTTGCTCTTTTGCGTTATCATAGTTCAAAGACCTGGCCTCTTTTCCCCATTGTAAATTGGAGTGAAGATCAGTCTCAGGGCACTTTTCTGGCAGATATGCATATTTATTCCCTGACCGAAAGGGCCTTGATATCAGTTCCGTGTTCTCCAATGAAGAAGTGGATGTGCTGGAAGTGCGCCGGCAGATGTAGAAACAAGGCTTTATGCCAGCAACGCCACGCTTTTCGCCTGGGCATAGACTGCCTTTCCAGGCGTCAGATCCAGCAAGGCTGCTGATTTGCGCGTAATGCGCGAAAGTATCGGCACATTGCCTGCCAGCAGCCGTACGGTAACCTGGGCGCTGCCTGCCGGGACGATTTTATCCACGGTTGCGGGAAATATGTTCAGGATGCTGGTGTTACTCTGATGTTCCAGGGTAATGCTCACATCGCGTGCGATGATGCGCAGCCTTACTTTCGTTCCGACCGGCAGATCCTTGTATGCAACGGTAAAACGGCCGCCAGGAAAATCAAGGTACGTCAGTTTATAGACCTCATCATGTTCTGAAACAGTTGCTTCGATGAGCGTCTCCGCATCGCCGCCCTGGGACAGGGGGAGATCCAGCCGGGTCAGCATGTCAGTGATCGGCCCGGAAGCAGATATCCCTCCTGCTTCCATAAGAACCAGATGGTCAGCCAGGCGAGCTACTTCATCAGGAGAATGGCTGACATAGATCACCGGGATATCCAGTTCGCGGTGCAGTGATTCCAGATAAGGGAAAATTTCCTGCTTACGCGCCAGATCCAGGGCGGCCAGGGGTTCATCCATCAACATCAACCGGGGGCTGACAGCCAGCGCCCTGGCAATGGCCACTCTTTGCCTTTCACCACCGGAAAGCTTGTGGGGCTTGCGTGCAAGGAGTGGAGATATTCCCAGCAACTCGATAGCCCTGTCCAGAGGAACCCTGCGTTCTGCAACCGGCACGCGCTTGAGACCATACTCCAGATTGTGTCGGACGTTCAGATGAGGGAACAGGCTGGCCTCCTGAAAAACATATCCCAGAGAACGCTGATGCGGCGGCACGAACAGCTTCTCCTTCTGCCAGCACATGCCATCTATTTGCAGAAATCCTTGCGGGCAATGCTCGAGTCCGGCGATGGCGCGCAACAGGGTGGTTTTTCCGCAGCCGGATGGCCCGAACAGCGCAGTAACCCCCCGGGCGGGGATGTGCAAATCCACATCCAGGGAAAAATCCTCCTTGTGCAGCTCGAAGCGGGCCTGGATAGTCATTGCTGCACCAGAGAAAAGCGGCGGTTGACGGCATATACCAGGATCAGCATGAGGAAGGAAAGCAGCAACAGCCCCCCGGACAACAAGTGGGCCTGGCCGTACTCCAGTGCCTCGACATGATCATAGATGGCAATGGACAGCACCTGGGTTTCCCCGGGAATATTGCCGCCAATCATCAGCACCACGCCAAACTCGCCGATGGTGTGTGCAAAACCCAGCACCGTGGCGGTCAGAAACCCGGAGCGGGCCAGTGGAACCGCGATGGTGAAAAAGCGATCCAGAGGAGACGCACGCAGGGTGGCGGCAACTTCCAGGGGGCGACTACCAATGGCGGCAAAGGCGTTTTGCAGGGGCTGAATGACAAAAGGCATGGAATAGAATACGGAACCGATCACCAGCCCGGTGAAAGTGAAGGCCAGGGATGGCCCGCCGAGCGCCTGGGACAAGCTACCCAGTGGCCCGTTGGGACCAAGAGTAATTAACAGATAGAAACCCAGCACCGTTGGTGGCAGCACCAGGGGCAGGGCGATGAGCGCTTCCAGCAGGAACTTGTAACGCCACTTGCTGCGCGCCAGCCACCAGGCCAGCGGTGTGCCGAGAAGCAGCAGGATCAAGGTGGTCAATCCTGCCAGCTTGAGGGTGACGAATAGCGCGGCGATGTCTGCTTCATCGAGGCTCATGGTATTTTATAGCCGAAACTGCGAATCAGTTCCCGTGTTTCTGCATTTTTTACGAAGCGCACAAATGCCTGTGCGGCTTTCGCGTCGCTGAGCAGCACCGCCTGCTGTTCAATGGGTGTATAGAGGGTAGCGGGAATATCCCACCAGGAACCGGGAGCCGGCTGGCCGGGGTATTTGATCTGGGACCAGGCCACGAAGCCCAGCTCGGCGTTACCGCTTTTGATGAACTGGAATGCCTGGCCGATGCTTTCTCCCCGTACGGTGCGTCCTTTCAGCGTTTCCCACAACCCGTGGCTCTGCAGCACTTCCTGTGCCGCCTTGCCATAAGGTGCAAGGCGTGGGTTGGCCATGGCCAGGTGCTGGAATTTGCCGGTTTTGAGTATCTTGCCCTGTGTATCCACATAGTCAGCCCTGGGACTCCACAACACCAGCTTGCCCACGGCGTAGGTGAAACGACTGCCGGGCAGGGCGATGCCTTCGGCTTCGAGCAGCGCCGGGCGCTTGCTGTCGGCGGCAAAAAAGACATCGAAGGGCGCGCCATGGTGGATCTGGGCATAGTGCTTGCCGGTAGAGCCGATGCTGAGTTTGACCTTGTGACCACTTGCGGCCGCAAAGTTGCTGATGATGGCCTTCAGGGTATTGGCGAAATTGCTCGCCACAGCTACACGGATTTCATCAGCGATGCTCCAGGTGCTGGCCAGCATCAGCAGCAGTGTCGCAACGAGCCGGGACAGGCGTGCTGATGAATGCATGGGGAACCGTCTATGTTCCGGGATAGCGGGCGACAAGCCGAGTGTAGATCTGTTGTTCGAAATCTGCCGCGTCTGCGTCCAGGGTGGCGGTGATTTCCGCCAGGTGCTCGTTGTCCTCGCGGCCCTGCCAGGTCTTGATGTAGCTGCCGCTTTTGTAGCCATGATCCTGACGGAAGCGGTTGAGCACATTCTTGCCCACATAGATGCGGTGCAGGTCATCAAAGCTGCTGTTCACATCCGCCAGCAGGGAAAGAAAGGCGGGCATATCCAGGGCCTGGTGCTCCAGGGCGAAGCGCGCCAGCTGATCCACATTGGCGCGGAAATCGGTTTCCGCCGATTGCCGTCCCTGAAGCTGCGCCAGCATGTTGTCAGCGGCAGCCCCGTGGTCGCCCCGCTGACTGACCAGTTCGGCGCTGAGGCCAAAATGCCAGATATCGACAAGCTCCAGGCGGATCTGCTCCACATCATGTTCCTGTGCCTTCCACCATTTCCAGCCATAGTGTTCCATGAGCTCGGCGCTTTCCAGCCAGATGGCGCGGTACCAGGCATTTTCGGCCTGCAGCCAGTCTGGGTTGATGTGGCGGTTGAGCTGATCCTGCAGCTGCAGCATGTTGAGCAGTTTTTGTTTCATGGAATCTGGTACCACAAGTCACGGGAGAAAGGTATGTTACGTCAGTAACAGCTTCAGTGAAACCGCCAGGGAAATGATCACCAGCAGGGGGCGGATGATGGCTGCACCGTGGCGAACGGCCAGATGCGCGCCCAGCCAGGCGCCCCCAGCTTGGGCCAGGCCAAGCAACAGCCCCAGTTCCCACAACACATGCCCGCCCAGAGCGAAGAACAGCAAGGCGGCAAGATTGCTGGTCAGGTTGAGGATTTTGGTGATGCCGGTGGCGCGGGTGAGGTTGTAGCCCAGCAACACCACCACGGCCAGCACAAAAAAACTGCCGGTACCGGGGCCGAAAAAACCGTCATAGAAGCCAATGGGAAAGCACAGCGCCAGTGCGAACCAGCCCAGGGGCAGGCGCTGGGTAGCATCCTCATCGCTGATTCTGGGGGAAAACAGAAAATACAGGGAAAACAGCAGCAACAGTATGGGAATGATCTGGCGCAGCAGCTCATTGGGGAGATACTGCACCATGAGAGCACCGCCTGCAGAACCCAGGAAAGCGGCGCCGACAAGCGGCCACAGGTTGTTTCGTAGTATGTCCCCCCTGATGATGAAGTGGATGCTGGCGGAAAATGCGCCAAGGCTACCCTGCAGCTTGTTGGTGGCCAGCGCTTGAACCGGCGGCAGCCCCGCCCACAGCAAGGCCGGCAATGTCAGCAGTCCGCCGCCTCCTGCGATGGCGTCCACCAGTCCGGCGACGGCGGCGACGGCCATGAGAAAAAACAGCAGTTCGGTAGTGATGGATTCCATGGTGCTTTCGTTGGACAATAGGCGGATATTTTTTGCGTGGTGACAAACCCTAACATGAGCAAGGCGGTAAAACTCCGGCAGTTGAAAAAAACCTATGCCAATGGCACCCAGGCGCTGAAAGGGATCGACCTGGATGTGGAAAGAGGAGATTTCTTTGCCTTACTGGGCCCCAATGGTGCGGGGAAATCCACGGCCATCGGCATACTCAGCTCCCTGGTGCGCAAGACTTCGGGCACGGTGGAGGTGTTTGGCGCGGATCTGGACACCGACCCCGAAAGCGTCAAAAGCCGGATCGGGCTGGTGCCCCAGGAGTTCAATTTCAACCAGTTCGAGCCTGTGGAGGAAATCGTCATCAATCAGGCCGGGTTTTATGGCATTCCCCGCAGGCAGGCGGTTGTCAGGGCTCGCAGTGTCCTCAAGACTCTGGATCTGTGGGACAGGCGCCGGGCTCAGGCGCGCAGCCTGTCCGGGGGGATGAAGCGCCGTCTGATGATTGCCCGCGCCCTGGTGCATGAACCCAGCCTGATGATTCTGGATGAGCCCACGGCGGGCGTGGACATCGAGATTCGTCGCAGCATGTGGCGCTTTATGCAGGAGATCAATCGTGCCGGCACGACCATTATTCTCACCACCCATTATCTGGAAGAGGCGGAAAACCTGTGCCGCAATATTGCCATTATTGATTGTGGCCATATCGTGGAAAACAGCAGCATGAAAGATTTGCTGCACCGCCTGCATCGCCAGGTGTTTATCCTTAGTCTGCGCAGCCCGGTGCATGTATTGCCGGAGGGTGCACCCTTTGGCCTGAAGGTGGTGGATGAGTACAGCCTGGAAGCGGTGCTGGAACAAGAGCAAAGTCTGAATCAGTTGTTTGACTGGCTGAACAGCCATGGCATTGAAGCACTGAGCATGCGCAATAAGCAAAACCGTCTGGAGCAGTTTTTCATGGATCGGGTGCAGCAACGCCAATGCGGGGTGGACTCATGAGCCGGATAAGCCGTTACCGGGTGGCTTTCACTACCATTGTAGTGCGGGAGATCCTGCGCTTCAGTCGTATCTGGGTGCAGACGATCCTGCCGCCGGCAATTACCACGGCCCTGTATTTCATCATCTTCGGCACGCTTATTGGCGATCGCATCGGGGAAATGGATGGCTATCGCTACAAGGATTTTATCGTGCCAGGGCTGATCCTCATGGCGGTGATCACTCATAGCTATGCCAATGTGGTTTCCAGTTTTTACCACAGCAAGTATCAGCATCATGTGGAAGAGCTGCTGGTTTCCCCGGTGCCGAACTGGATCATTCTGCTGGGGTATGTCACGGGTGGTGTGGCCAGAGGTCTGGTGGTGGGCGTAGTGGTGACCCTGGTGTCATTTTTCTTCACGGATCTGCATATCGTCAACTATCCCCTGACCCTGCTGGTGGTGGTTCTCACGTCCATACTCTTCGCCACAGGCGGATTTATCAACGCAATCTTCGCCAACAGTTTTGATGACATATCGGTTATCCCGGTATTTGTGTTGACCCCGCTTACCTATCTGGGAGGTGTTTTTTACTCCATCGATATGTTGCCGCAGTTCTGGCAGGATGTGTCGTTGGCAAACCCGGTGCTGTATATGATCAATGCGTTTCGCTATGCGATGTTGGGCGTGTCGGACATCCAGCCCGGTGTTGCCTTGGCGCTGATTGCGGGGTTTGTGCTGCTGCTGGGTGCGGTGGCGTTGTGGCTGCTGAAAAAAGGTGTGGGCATCAAAAGCTGATGGACAGAAAGACGCGCATCAGCTGGGCGTTGTATGACTGGGGGAACTCCGCGTTCGCCACCACCGTCATGGCGGGGTTTTTCCCCGTATTCTTCAAGGAGTACTGGGCCAGTGATCTGTCGGCTACGGACAGCACCTTCTGGCTGGGGCTGGGCAATTCCGTCGCCAGTGTGCTGATGGTACTGTTTGCGCCGCTGATCGGCGCCCTGGCCGACCAGGGAGGGAGCAAGAAGCGTTTCCTGTTGCTGTTCGCCTTCCTCGGCGCGCTCATGACTTCCAGCCTGTTTCTGGTGTCCACCGGCATGTGGCAGGTGGCGCTGGCGCTCTATGGCCTGGGCATTGTCGGTTTTTCCGGCAGCATCGTGCCCTATGACGCACTGCTGGTGGATGTGGCGGAAGAAAAGAATCTGGACAAGGTTTCCGCCCTGGGATATGCCTTCGGCTATCTCGGCGGCGGCCTGCTCTTTGCCGTCAATGTGTGGATGGTGCTCAATCCGGGCCTATTCGGGCTGGAGGATGCGGGGCAGGCGGTGCGTATTTCTTTTTTGATGGTTGGGCTGTGGTGGGCAGTGTTTTCCATCCCCCTGATGCTGTTCGTGCATGAGAAAAATCCCCGTCCGGCGAGCAAACACATTCTTCGCAACGCGGTAAGAGAAATTGCGGAAAATCTGCGGGAAGTTCGCCGTTTTCGTATGGTGGCGCTGTTTTTGTTGAGTTATTGGTTGTACATAGATGGAGTGGACACCATTGTGCGCATGGCCGTGGACTATGGCCTGGCTATCGGGCTCGAATCATCGGGTCTGCTGACGGCGTTGCTGATCACTCAGTTTGTGGGCTTTCCTGCGGCGTTGCTGTTCGGCCATATTGGTGCCAACCATGGCCCGAAAAAGGGGATCATGATTGCATTGGTCGTCTACATACTGATCGTGCTCTGGGCCTGGCGCATGCAGTCCATGTGGGAATTCTATGCACTGGCGGTGGCAATCGGCCTGGTTCAGGGTGGTATTCAGTCCCTGAGTCGCTCCCTGTATGCACGGCTGATTCCTCCAGACCGGGCGGGCATGTTCTTCGGTGTCTACAACATGCTCGGAAAATTTGCCGCAGTGATCGGCCCGTTGCTGGTTGGCGGGGTAACTGTACTGAGCGGAGATTCAAGAATGGGTATACTGTCGGTATTGGTGCTGTTCGTTGCAGGCTTTCTGGTTTTGCAGCGGGTTGATCCACATGCAAATGGAGAATTGAAATGAAATTGCTCAAATGGTTTTTTGGTTTGCTTTTTGGCGTGATCCTGCTGGCGGTCATTGCCGTGGTGGTGGCGACCCTGGTCGTGGATGAAAAAGCGGTGAAGGAGAAAATCAGCACCCAGTTTGAAAGTACAACCGGGCAGAGCCTGCGCCTCGATGGCCCGTTGAACTGGTCGGTGTTTCCCTGGGTGGGAATCAAGCTGGCGGACGTGCAAATTGGCAGTGCTCCCGGTTTCGGCGATGAACCCCTGGCGGCGGTGCAGAAGCTGGATGTAAAGGTCGGCATCATGCCCCTGCTGGAGAAGAAAGTTGCGGTAGATACCATCGTCCTGAAAGGAGTGCGCCTGAACCTGCGCAAGAACAAGGATGGCCGGACGAATTGGGAAGGCCTGGCCGGGGCCGGTGAAGGTAAGGAAAAAGAAGCGGCTGCGGAAGCGAAGGCCGGCGGGGAGGAGCAATCCCAGTTCGGTGATTTCGAGATCCAGCTCAAGGGTATCGAACTGGAGGATGTCAGCCTGCATTTCGCTGATGAGCAGGAAGGCGTCAACGTCAAACTGGACGACCTGGCGGTGAAAGTAGGCGAGCTGGTTGCAGAAAAGCCGGTGCCCCTGCGCGTGAGTTTCAAGCTGGAAAATACAAAACCCGTGATGAAGCTGGATTTCGCCCTGTCTACCGACATGACTTTCTCGAAGGACTATCAGCGCCTGGATCTGGCGGCGCTGGCCCTCGACCTGAATGCGGCGGGAGAGGGCTTGCCTGCCCAGGGCGTAAAACTGGCGCTGGCGGCGAATGTCGGTCTGGACAACAAGCAAGGCGTGTTGGTGCTGAGTGATCTTTCGGTTTCGGGCCTGAACGTGGACATCACAGGTGATTTGCGCGTTTCGGAACTGCATGCCAAGCCGAAAATTGAGGCCAAACTTGCTCTGCAAAACACCAATCTGAAAGAACTGCTGGAAATCGCCGGGGTAAGCATTGCCACGGCGGATCCCGAGGCGCTGACCCGGGTCTCCGGAAAAATCCATGTGCAGCAGCAGGGTGAGGCGCTGACGGCAAAGCCCATCTCCATCAAGCTGGATGACTCCAGCCTGGACGGAGAGCTGAAGCTGCTTTCCTTCGACGGTCCCGTGGTGCGGGCCAGTTTCAAACTGGACGCCATCGACCTGGATCGCTACCTGCCGCCAAAATCCGAAGAGGAGGCTGCGGGCAAGGAACAGGAACAAGCCACCACAGCAGCGGAAAAACCGGACTTTACCGCCTTGCGCAAGCTCGATTTGGATGCAAAATTTTCCGTGGGCAGCCTGAAGATCAACGGCTTGAAGATGCAGAATATCATTCTGAATGTGAAATCACGCAAGGGCGTACTGCGCATGGATCCCGTCAGTGCCGCCCTGTATGAAGGAAAATTCCAGGGCAGCATAAAGCTCGATGTGCGCCAGGACACCCCGCGCTTCAGCGCCAAAAAGACTCTCAGCGGCATCCAGATCGAACCCTTGCTGAATGATCTCACCGGCAAGGCGCAGCTCAGTGGTGTGGGCGATATCAAGGTCGATATCAGCAGCATGGGGCTGGATGACGCCACCATCAAGCGTAACCTGAACGGCAGTTTCTCCATCCAGTTCCGCGACGGTGCATACATCGGCTTCAATTTGGCGCAGGCGATCCGCAAGGCTACCGGGCAGGCTACATCCGATGCGCCGCAGAAAACCGATTTTGCCGAACTCAAAGGTAGCGGCGTGATCAAGAATGGGGTGGTGAAGAACGATGATCTGTACCTGGCTTCGCCTGCACTGCGGGTGACGGGAAAGGGGAAAGTGGATCTGGTCGAGAACCAGGTGAACTATCTGCTCACCACCAGGGTGGTGGGGTCTCTGGAAGGGCAAGGCGGTTCGGACAAGCTCAAAGGCGTGGCCATTCCTGTGCGTATCAAGGGTGATCTGAACAATCCTTCACCTTCGGTGGATCTGGAAGCGGCTCTGAAGGCCAACGCCGAGCACAAGCTGGAAGAAAAGAAGCAGGAGCTGATGGACAAGGCGGGAGAGAAGCTCAAGGACAAGCTGGGCACAGGTGCGCTGAAAGGTCTGTTTGGCAAATGAGGGCCGACCCGAGATCAGTGATGTAATCGTGACAGGGTGTCCTGGCGATAGTAGGCGGCAAGCTGTCCATAGACTTCGCCGCAGTGCTGCTTCAGCACGTCCGGGGCGGTAAAAAAGTATTCACTGAGGACGGCGAAGAACTCTGCCGGGTTGGTGGCAGCATAGGGATTGATGGAATGCTTGCCCGCTTCCAGTTGCCGCAGCAGATGCTCATATGCCTTACTGAGAGCATTGGTCCATTCTTCTACGGGCATGTCCGGGTGCAGGGGTGGCATGCCATTGACTCGCCCGTTCAGAGCATCCAGTTTATGCGCGAATTCATGAATGATGACATGGCTGCCGGGGTGACGTTTGTAGCTGTCCCGCACCACATCTGCCCAGGAAAGAATCAAGGGCCCGTTTTGCCAGGATTCCCCGCTCAGGGGTGATGCCTGGTGGTGGGCGACACCGTATTCATCGGTGACCGTGCGTTCCACCTTGAAGGCATCGGGGTAGACGATGAGTTCTTTCCATCCGTCAAAGCTGGCTGGATCAAGTTCCAGGGTGATCAAACAGGCCTGGCTGGCAATCACCGCTTTCATTTCCAGGGTCATTTCCAGCCCCTGCACTCCATGTATGGCTTTTTCTTGCAGCAGCAATGTAGTGAGCTTGCGCAGCTCCACGGCTTGTCGCGTGTCCAGGTTATGCAGCAAATACAGTTCCTTGCGCAGTTTTCGCCACAGATGGTCGGGCAGGCCATGGCGGCGCAGGGTGCGCAAAACAAGAAACCGCCGTAAACGGGAAAGCATAGGCAGGGCTGGGTTGCTGGTGGTAATTGGTGCATTATACGCAGGTTATCCGAACGAACAGTACGGGAGTGCGTGGAAATGAAGAATCTGAACCCAGACAAGGCCAGTGTATATCTGGTGGGGAGTGGTATTGCTTCTTTGGCGAGTGCGGTATATCTGGTGAAGGATGCCGGGCTGGAAGGAAGGAATATTCATATCATGGAGCAACGGGACGTTGCCGGTGGCGCGCTGGATGGCTCTGGTGATGTGGCGAAAGGTTATGTGATCCGCGGTGGCCGCATGCATGAAGATCACTATGTGTGCTACTGGGATTTGCTTTCCCATATCCCGTCCCTGGAAGATCCGCAGCTGTCGGTGACGGAAGAATGCAAGGCATTCAATGCAAAATATGTTTCCAATGCCAAGGCTCGCCTGCTGCGCAGCGGGGAGATTCTGGATGTGTCCTCCTATGGTCTGAGTAAAGGCGATCAGGCGGCGATGCTCAAGCTCTGGTTTGCTCCAGAGATCATTCTCGGCGACAAACGCATAGAAGACTGGTTCTCGGCACACTTCTTCGAAAGCAATTTCTGGCTGTTGTGGACCAGCATGTTTGCCTTCCAGAAATGGAGCAGTCTGGCGGAAATGCGCCGTTATTTCATTCGCTTCATTCATCTGCTTCCGGGGATGAACAAGCTGGAGAAGATCCTGCGCACCAAGTACAACCAGTACGACTCCGTGGTGCTGCCCTTGCGCCGCTGGCTGGAGGGGCAGGGCGTGCAATTCGAAATGCAGCGCCAGGTCGTCAATATCGAATTTGATCTGGCTGCAGACAGGAAACGTGCGCAGGTCATTCATTATCTGCACGATGGTGAGGAAAGACAGATCATGTTGGGCGAGGAGGATTGCGTATTCATCACCAATGGCTCCATCGTGGAAGCGGCGGATACCGGCTCCATGGATGCGCCGCCGGCGCTGTACGGGAAGGCTGAATCCGGTGCCTGGAGCTTATGGGAAAAAATTGCCGCCCAGCATGAGGATTTCGGCAATCCCGGTGTCTTCTGCGACAATGTGGATCTGCAGAAGTGGGAGTCGTTCACGGTCACGCTCAAAGATTCGGTTTTCCATGATCACATGGAGAAGTTCACCGGCAATGTGGCGGGCACCGGCGGCCTGGTGACCTTTACAGATTCCAATTGGCTGATGTCCATCGTTGTTGCCGCCCAGCCGCATTTCGCCAATCAACCCGATGAAGTAAAGGTATTCTGGGGATACGGCCTGTACCCGGATCGTGAAGGCAATCATGTAAAGAAGAAAATGTCGGAGTGTTCCGGGCGGGAAATACTGGACGAACTCTGGCATCACCTGCAAATTACTGACCTGATGCAACCCGTGGTCGAGGCGGGCAAGGTGGTCTGCCTGCCGGTCATGATGCCCTTCATCGACAGTCTGTTCATGCCCAGAAACCCCGGCGACCGGCCCGAGGTGTTGCCGGATGGCGCCAGCAATTTCGCATTTCTGGGGCAGTTTGCGGAAGTGCCTCATGATTGTGTGTTCACCGTCGAGTATTCTGTCCGCTGTGCGCAAATGGCTGTTTACGGGCTGTTTGACACGGGGAAGAAACCGTTGCCCATGTACCAGGGCCATCACGATCCCGTAGTACTCGCCAAGGCCGTGCAAGCCCTCAACCGTTGATGGCATTCCGATTCTCCCATTGGTGGCGATATCTGTTAAAATACTCTAAATTTTACCTATAACATGTTGATTTTATATAGCCTGCTGTGCATCAAAGCCTGAGTAAAAGACTGAAAGAGGGAGCCTTCCTGCTGCTCCTGGCCGTCAGCGTCTATTTTTTCCTGTCCCTGCTGACTTTCTCGCCCCAGGATCCCGGCTGGTCTTTTGTCGGAGCAAGGGAGACCCCTGAAAATATGGGCGGCCCGGCAGGAGCCTGGTTCTCCAGCGTATTGCTGACCCTGTTTGGCTACCTGGCTTATCTGGTGCCTATTATCGTCCTGTGGAGCGGCTGGTTGCTGTTTCGTGACCGGCAGGAAAACAAGGAGGTGGATTACCAGCTGCTGATTTTCCGCTGGCTGGGCTTTTTCATTACCTTGATGGCGGGCAGCGGGCTGGCGACCATGCACGTCAGTATGGAGACAAACCTGCCGGAAGGCCCAGGTGGTATCCTCGGTCAGGCGTTGCAATCCCTGCTGGTGGATGTGGTCAGTTCCGCCGGGGGCAGCCTGTTTTTATTGGCGCTGTTCCTGGTCGGATTTACGCTGTTCAGTGGTATTTCCTGGCTGGCGGTGATGGATGCCATCGGCGGGCTGGTGCTGAATGGTTTCCGCCGTCTGATCAAGATTTTCCGCAGCAAGGATCAGGTATCCAAAACGGCAAAGCAAATGCGCCAGGAGCGCTCCGAGGCGTTGAAAAAAGAGCAGCAGCGCACCAAGGAACGCAAACCCCCGAGGATCGAGCCGGAAATAACGGCGGTTGCTCCCAGCATTCGGGTCGAGCAGGAAAAACAGATGACCCTGATCGAGCCGGAGCCGAACTCCGAGCTGCCCGCGCTTTCCCTGCTGGATGAGCCACAGCATACGGAGCACGGTTATTCTGAAGAGGCCCTGGAAGCCCTGTCACGGCTGGTGGAGCGCAAGTTGGAGGATTTCCGTATTGCCGTGGAAGTGGTGGCGGTACACCCCGGCCCCGTAGTCACTCTGTTCGAGCTGCAACTGGCGCCGGGCACCAAGGCCAGCAAGATCAGCAACCTGTCCAAGGATCTGGCGCGTTCCCTGTCGGTGATTTCGGTGCGGGTGGTGGAGGTCATTCCCGGCAAGCCCACCATCGGTTTGGAGATCCCCAACGAGCACAGGGAAATGGTGTACCTGAGTGAAGTGCTCTGCTCGGAAGCCTATGACAGCTCCAAGTCCCCCTTGACCCTGGTGCTGGGCAAGGATATTTCCGGTGGCCCGGTGGTGGCCGATCTGGCGAAAATGCCCCATGCCCTGATCGCGGGCACCACGGGTTCGGGCAAATCCGTCGCCATCAATGCCATGATCCTCAGTTTGCTGTACAAGGCCAAGGCCGATGAAGTGCGACTCATCATGGTGGATCCGAAAATGCTGGAATTGTCCGTGTATGAGGGGATTCCGCATTTGCTCACTCCGGTAGTCACCGATATGAAAGAGGCCGCCAATGCCCTGCGCTGGTGCGTGGGGGAAATGGAGCGCCGCTACCGGCTCATGGCCGCCCTGGGGGTACGTGGCATTGGTGGTTACAACAAGAAGATCAGGGATGCAGAAAAGAACGGCGAAAGCATTCCCGACCCCTTGTGGAAGCCGGATCCCACCGGCCTGACAGAAAATGAGCCTGAAACTGCGCCTGCACTGATCCACATGCCCTATATCGTTGTAGTCATCGACGAACTCGCCGACATGATGATGGTGGTGGGCAAGAAAGTGGAAGAGCTCATCGCTCGTCTGGCGCAAAAGGCCAGGGCTGCTGGTGTCCACCTGCTACTGGCGACCCAGCGCCCCTCGGTAGATGTCATTACCGGCCTGATCAAGGCGAATATCCCCACCCGGGTGGCCTTTCAGGTGTCCTCACGCATCGATTCACGCACCATTCTCGATCAGATGGGGGCGGAGCATCTGCTGGGGCATGGAGACATGCTGTACCTGCCCCCGGGAACCAGCATCCCCCAGCGTACCCATGGTGCATTTGTGTCCGATGAGGAAGTGCATCGGGTGGTGAGCTTTCTCAAGCAGGCGGGCCAGCCAAATTATCTGGAAGAAATTTTGCAGGAACCAACCGAGGCAATCCCCGGTCTATCTCCTGATGCTGCCGGTGTGGATGCGGAGGATGCAGATCCCTTGTTTGACGAGGCAGTGAAAATTGTCACCCAAAGCCGTCGTGGCTCCATATCGGGGGTGCAGCGGCGGCTCAAGATCGGTTACAACCGCGCTGCCCGTTTGATCGAGGAAATGGAGCGGATTGGCGTGGTCAGTACCCCGGACAGCAAAGGTAACCGGGAAGTGCTGGCTCCGCCGCCACCAGAGGATTGATCATTGCACAAGATGAGAATACTGGCGTTACTGGTTCTGTTGTTGTCCAGTGGAACCCTGATGGCCGATGCCCGGCAACAGCTGGAGCGCTTTCTGCATGGTTTGCATACCCTTAGCGCCAGGTTCAGCCAGGAGCTCATCAACACGGAAACCAATCAAACCAACCGCAGTCAGGGGATATTCTATCTCTCCCGCCCGGATCGTTTCCGCTGGGTGTACGAGGGGGAGTATCCCCGTTACATCATTGCCGACGGAAAAACCGTCTGGCTGGTGGAAGAAGACATTCAACAGGTGAGCCAGCGCTCGCAGAAAACTACCCTGGAGGGAACGCCGGCCAGCCTGTTCGCCAGCGAGCTGAACCTGGATCGGGACTTCGAGGTCAAGGATTTGGGGCAGCGCATGGGGCTGGGATGGCTGAAGCTCATTCCCAAAAAGGCGGACAGCCAGTTCGAGCAGATTCTTCTGGCCTTCGACGGTGACCGGCTTTCCCGCATGGAAATGGCAGATCGCTTCGGCCAGGTCACGCGCTTCGAATTCTTCGACCTGAAGCGCAACCTGCCCCTCGACAAGCGTCTGTTCACCTTTGTTCCACCGCCGGGATACGATATTCTGGATCAATGACCACGCCTGATCTGTTTGCGGTGGATGATTCAGCCGGACGGCCCCTGGCGGATCGCATACGTCCGCGCAGCCTGGAAGAATACCGCGGGCAGTCCCATATCCTGGCGCAGGGCAAGCCTCTGCGGCTGGCCATCGAGAAAAGTCGCCTCCATTCCATGATCTTCTGGGGGCCGCCGGGAACCGGCAAGACCACTCTGGCGCGCCTGCTGGCCAATGCTTCCGGCTATGCCTTTCACACCTTGTCGGCGGTGCTGGCGGGGGTCAGGGATATTCGCGCGGCGGTCGAACAGGCGCAGCAGACAAAAGCCCAGAGCGGGCAGGGCACGGTGCTGTTCATCGACGAGGTGCACCGTTTCAACAAAAGCCAGCAGGACGCCTTCCTGCCCCATGTGGAAAACGGCACCTTTTTGTTTGTCGGCGCAACCACGGAAAACCCCTCCTTTGCACTGAACAATGCGCTGCTTTCCAGGGCAAGAGTGTATGTGCTCAAATCCCTCACCCAGGCCGAATTGCTTCAGGTGCTGCATTTTGCCCTGCAAGACGAAGAGCGCGGCCTGGGCGGGGAGCAGTTGCAGATTGCCGATGAAGACCTTCAACACATCGCCCGGGCGGCAGATGGAGATGCAAGGCGCGCCCTGAACCTGCTGGAAAATGCCGCCGGGCTGGCCGAGGGCGGGACAATCGGCCACCATGTGGTTGCAGAAGTCTGCACCGGCCAGGTGCGCCGTTTCGACAAGGGAGGCGAAGTTTTCTACGACCAGATTTCCGCCCTGCACAAGTCCGTGCGGGGTTCCTCCCCCGATGGAGCGCTGTACTGGTTGTGCCGCATGCTCGATGGTGGCTGTGACCCCTTGTACATTGCCCGACGCGTGGTGCGCATGGCATCGGAAGATATTGGCAATGCCGACCCCCGCGCCCTGGAGCTGGCCCTGAGCGCCTGGCAGGTGCAAGAGCGCCTCGGCAGCCCCGAAGGGGAGCTGGCCATTGCCCAGGCGGTGGTCTATATGGCCAGCGCCGCCAAGAGCAATGCCGTGTACATGGCGTACAATGCGGCCATGCGCGACGCCCGGGAAACCGGCTCTTTGGAGGTGCCCATCCATTTACGCAATGCGCCCACAAAACTGATGAAGGAGCTGGGCTACGGCAAAACCTATCGCTATGCCCACGACGAGCCGGACGCCTATGCCGCCGGGGAGCAATATCTGCCAGACGAACTGCGCCAGGCCCGCTACTATGAGCCGGTGAACCGGGGCCTGGAAATACGCATTGCCGAAAAACTGGCCCGTCTGCGGGAACTGGATGAAGCCGCTGCAGATGAAGGTGTAGAATAGTTCCCTCAAAGAGCTACCGGAATCAGAAATGCAAGCACTCGCCATCGCCGCAGGAGGCGCCCTCGGCGCGCTGATGCGCTATTGGGTATCCACCGCCACCTATGCCTGGCTGGGAAGGGGGTTTCCCTGGGGAACCCTCGCCGTCAATGTGCTCGGCTCCTTTCTCATGGGAATGCTCTATATCCTGCTCCTGGAGCGTTTGAGCAGCGGCCCGGAGATGCGTGCCTTTCTGCTCATCGGGTTTCTTGGCGCCTTCACCACCTTTTCCGCCTTTTCCATGGAAACCCTCAACCTGCTGGAAGACGCCCAGATCGGCAAGGCCCTGCTCAATGCCGGCGGCAGCGTGGTCGTTTGCGTGGCTGCTGCCTGGCTGGGCGTTATTCTGGGGAGACAGTTATGACCGACGAAGTGACCATGGTGCGCATCTATTGCACCGAAGGGGAGCACAAGCTCAAAAAGATCCTGGACTATCTGCACCATGTCGAGCATGTAGCGGGGGTGACGGCGTTTCGTGGAGTTGCAGGCTTTGGCCGTTCCGGTAAGATGCACACCGCTTCCTTGCTGGATCTGTCCCTGGACATGCCGGTGGTGATCGAGTTTTTCGACCGTCCGGAGAAGATGGAATCCGTCATCGAACATATGAAAACCCAACTAGAACCCGGGCACCTGGTTTACTGGCCTGCCCGCACCAATCTGAGCGAATGATATGCTGGATCCGAAACTGTTACGCACCAGCCTGCAAGATGTAGCCGCCGCCCTGGGACGCCGGGGCGTGGAGCTGGATACAGCGGGCATCGAGAGCCTGGAGGCGCGGCGCAAAGCGCTGCAAATGCGCACCCAGGAGCTGCAAAACGAGCGCAATACCCGCTCCCGATCCATTGGCAAGGCCAAGGCGGCAGGCGAGGACATCCAGCCCTTGCTTGAAGAGGTCGCCAGCCTGGGCGATGCGCTCAAGGAAGCGGAGAACGAGCTGAAACAGCTGCAGGAAGAGCTGCGGGATATCCTTCTGCGGCTTCCCAATCTGCCGAATGCTTCCGTACCCGATGGCAAGGATGAAGAGGACAACCGGGAAGAAAGAACCTGGGGCAAGATCCCCCAATTCGATTTCGAGCCGAAAGACCATGTGGATCTGGGGGAGGCCCTGGGTGGCCTGGATTTCGCCTCTGCCGCCAGAATAACCGGCTCGCGCTTTACCGTCATGCACGGCAAGATGGCGCAATTGCATCGCGCCCTGACCCAGTTCATGCTCGACCAGCACACCAGGGAGCATGGATACCGGGAAACCTATGTGCCCTACATGGTGAATGCCGACAGCATGCTCGGCACCGGACAACTGCCCAAGTTTGCCGAAGATGCCTTCAAACTGGAAGGTGAGCACGCCTACTATCTGATTCCCACTGCGGAAGTGCCCCTGACCAACCTGCTGCGGGATGAGATTCTCGATGCAGATGCCCTGCCGTTCAAGGCCGTGGCCCACACCCCCTGTTTCCGCTCCGAAGCGGGAGCCTATGGCAAGGATACCCGGGGCATGATCCGCCAGCATCAGTTCGACAAGGTGGAGTTGGTGCAGGCCGTGCGCCCGGAAGACTCCTTCCAGGCCCTGGAAGAATTGACCGCCCATGCGGAAGCCATCCTGCAGAAGCTGGGCTTGGCATACCGGGTAGTCACGCTCTGCACGGGGGATCTGGGATTCAGCGCCACCAAAACCTATGACCTGGAAGTGTGGCTGCCGGGGCAGGGCAAATACCGGGAAATCTCTTCCTGCTCCAATTTCCTGGATTTTCAGGCGCGGCGTATGCAGGCGCGCTGGCGGAATCCGGAAACCGGAAAGCCGGAATTGCTGCACACGGTAAATGGTTCCGGCCTGGCCGTGGGGCGTACTTTGGTTGCAGTGCTGGAAAACTGCCAGCAGGCGGACGGAAGCATCCGGGTGCCCGAGGTGCTACGGCCCTATATGGGCGGAACAGAGCGGATTGCGGCTATCTGACCATGGCGATCAGCAGTATCACAAAGCCCACCACCAGTAGCAGTGGTATGGCTGCAGCCTGCCAGTCTCCTTTTTTGGCCTTTGGTCCATTCTGCATCCAGTGCTTGGCGGCCGGGTAAAGAAAGAACAGCAGCAGCCCCACAAAGGCGGCGCTGGCGATTTGCAACCAAATGTTCATTACTTAATCTCCATAAAAAAGCCCCGGCAGTCAACCGGGGCTTTTTGTGTTTAGTGTGCAGTCGTCAATCGTCGCCGCCGAAGATCCCAAGAATCTGCAGCAGGCTGATGAAAATATTGAAAATCGACAAATACAGGCCATAAGTGGCGTGGATGTAATTGGTTTCACCGCCATGCACCATTTGACTGGTCTGAAACAGGATGAATCCGCTCATCAGCAAAATAAAGCCGGAAGCAATGGCAAGTTGCAAGGCGGGTATCTGCAGGAAGATATTGGCCAGCACCGCCACCATCATCACCAGCATGCCGGCGAAGATGAAGCCGCCCATGAAACTGAAGTCACGCCGGCTGCTCAGGGCGTAACCGGAAAGCCCCAGGAAGATCACGCCGGTTCCGCCAAGAGCGAGGCCGACGGTCTGCGGGCCGTTGGGCATGTTCAGGTACATGCTGATCACCGCGCCCAGCCCAAATCCCATAAGACCGGTGATGGCGAAAATAACCCCGAGTCCGGCGCTGCTGTCAGCGGTGCGGGGCAGTACGAATATGCCCATGAGCATGGCGACGATTACCGACACGGTGTAAGTCCAAACGGGTACCGCCAGGTACAGGGACAATAATGCCATCATGCCGCTGAAGACCAGGGTGGCGGATAACAGCAGGTAGGTGTTTTTTATGACCTTGTTGGTGGCAAAGGTCGTTTCCGTCGATCGGCCGATAGCGCGGTCTAGTGTGTTCATGAGATTCTCTTTCTCCAAAATTATAGTTAACTATTCATTATCGCCAGTCTGCCAAAAAATACGGGCAGAACTTAAGGTAAAACATTAGATTCACCACAAGGACGCGAGTTCCCGAATTGCGGTGGTTCCTATGTGAATCAGGTATTTTCAAATACGATATAAAACTGATGGCTCCAGTTTTCGAATCCAGGTTGAATATATAGCAGCATGAGAAGGAAAGAGCAACAATCGGGCTTGTTATCCGCCCAAGAGCCTTTTAAAGTGTTGTATTTTTACCAAATGTGGTTAAATTTGGTGTTTTTGCACTGTTGGATTTGTACAATTTGTTCCACCTCCGTTATACTAAACGAAGTATGTTCCGTTTCACGCCTTCCCTCAGGGAGGTAACAGGGTTTTATAAGGAATAGTTGTTGAGGGCGGGCAGTTTGAGCCCCGTAAGTAAAGTAAATGTCTATATATTCAGGAGAAAGACAAGATGTTGAATGAAACAAACAAGAAATTCGCCACTGTTGCGGCAGCTGTGGGCTTGATGATGGGTTCGACCGCGGCCTTCGCTGATGGCCACGGCGGCATGCCCGGTTATGCGCTGGATGCAGAAAAATCTGTGGTAACCAACGCTTACGGCGAGTGCTGGAAGTCCAAAGGCGGCGTAAAGCAGCTGCTGGAAAAATGCGGCGATGTTGTTGCCCAGGAAGAGCCAGAGCCAACACCTGTGCCTGTTGATGGTGATGATGATCGTGATGGCGTTCCCAACAGCCGTGACAAATGCCCCAACACCCGCTCTGGCGCCACTGTAGATGTCGATGGCTGCGAAATTGTTGAAAACCTGACTATCAACCTGCTGGTTGAAGAGTTTGATTTTGACAGTGCCGTGCTCAAGCCGGAAATGAAAGCCGCGCTGGAAGATTTTGCCGCCAAGGTCAAAGCCAGCCCGGGTCGTGAATCTGTAACCATTATTGGCCATACAGACAGCACCGGTCCTGAAGCATACAACCAGAAGCTGTCCCTGCGCCGTGCGCAGTCCGCTGCTGCTTACCTCGAGTCCCTGGGTATTGATTCCATTACCACGGAAGGACGTGGCGAGTCCCAGCCCATTGCCGACAACAGCACCCGCGAAGGTCGTGCACAAAACCGTCGTATCGAGATCACCACAAAATAAGTGGCGCTCTTGCAGTGCCTGAAAGGGCGCTGACAAGAAGCCGGTGTCCCGAAAAGGATGCCGGCTTTTTTCTGTCCAGGACAGAGTGGTGCCTGCCTGGGATCTGAGCGGTTTATCTTTCAATTGAGGTCGCTTACAATACGCGCCTTCAAATCATGTGGCCTTTGGTAGGGGCCACCACTGAGGACATGTCATGCCTGTAATTTCGCTTCCCGATGGTTCTACGCGAGTTTTCGGTCACCCGGTTTCCGTGATGGATGTTGCTGCCGATATCGGTCCTGGTCTGGCCAGGGCTACCCTGGCGGGCAAGGTCAATGGTGAACTGGTTGACGCCTCTACGGTAATCGATGCAGATGCAGAACTGGCCATCGTTACCGACCGCGATGAAGAGGGCCTGGATATTATCCGGCATTCCACCGCGCATCTGCTGGCCATGGCGGTCAAGGAGCTGTTCCCTGAAGCCCAGGTGACAATCGGCCCCGTTATTGATAATGGCTTCTACTATGATTTTTCCTACAGCCGTCCGTTTACGCCGGAGGATCTGGAGGCGATTGAAAAAAAGATGAATGAGTTGGCCAAGGCGGATTACGCCATTACCCGCCACCTCATGTCCCGTGACGAGGCAGTGCGATTTTTCCGGAATCAGGGTGAGGAGTACAAGGCTGAAATTATCGAGTCCATCCCCGCCGACGAAGACCTGTCACTCTACACCCAGGGAGCGTTTACCGACCTGTGCCGTGGCCCCCATGTGCCTGGTACGGGAAAGCTCAAGGCGTTCAAGCTGATGAAATTGGCCGGAGCCTATTGGCGTGGTGATTCCGGCAATGAAATGCTGCAGCGTATCTACGGCACTGCCTGGCGCAACAAGAAAGAACTGAAAGCCTATTTGCATCGCCTGGAAGAGGCGGAGAAGCGCGATCACCGCAAGATCGGCAAGACACAGGATCTGTTCCATACCCAGGAGGAAGCGCCAGGCATGGTGTTCTGGCATGACAAGGGCTGGCAGATCTACCTGGCGGTCGAAGACTATGTGCGCCACAAGCTGCGCCAGCATGGCTATCAGGAAGTGCATACGCCGGAAATCATTGACAGAAGCCTGTGGGAAAAATCCGGCCATTGGGAAAAGTTTGGCGACATGATTTTCACCACTCATTCCGAGCACCGGGACTACGCCATCAAGCCCATGAACTGTCCTGCTCATGTGCAGATCTACAATCATGGTCTCAAGAGTTACCGGGATCTGCCTCTGCGAATGGCAGAATTCGGCTCCTGCCATCGCAACGAACCTTCCGGCACCCTACATGGCCTGATGCGGGTGAGGAATTTCGTCCAGGACGATGCCCATATCTTTTGCACCGAAGATCAGATCCTTTCAGAGGTATCGGATTTTATCGATTTGCTGTTTGAGGTGTACCGGGATTTCGGGTTTGACGATGTGCTGATCAAGCTCTCCACGCGCCCGGAGCAGCGGGTGGGTGCAGATGCGTTGTGGGACAAGGCGGAAAAGTCCCTGGAAGATGCCCTCAACCACAAGGAACTGGAATGGGAATTGCAGCCCGGTGAGGGTGCTTTCTATGGTCCCAAGATCGAGTTTTCCCTGAAAGACTGTCTGGATCGGGTATGGCAACTGGGCACCATTCAGCTGGACTTTTCCATGCCGGAGCGTCTCGGCGCACACTTCGTTGCAGAAGACAACAGCAAGCAGGTTCCGGTGATGCTGCACCGGGCGATTCTTGGGTCTCTGGAGCGGTTTATCGGTATCCTTATCGAGCATTATGCAGGCGCCTTGCCGGTCTGGTTGTCTCCGGTGCAGGTGGTTTTGATGAATATCACCGACAAACAGGCTGAATATGTCACCAAAGTGGCAGAAAAGCTGAAAAAACAGGGCATTCGTGTGCAAATGGACTTGAGAAACGAGAAGATCGGCTTTAAAATCCGCGAGCACACATTGCAACGGGTTCCCTATCTGTTGGTCATAGGTGACCGGGAAATGGAAAACGATGCAGTCGCAGTGCGCAAGCGTGATGGTGAAGACTTGGGGGCGATGCCCGTGGAGGAATTTATTTCGCGCCTGCAGGATGATTTGAAACAACGCGTATAAAGGCTGAAACCGCCTGCATACGGAATCGAGTAATTTTTAGAGGAACTGACTATAGCCAAACAAGACAAAAGAAACCGCCTGAATAATGACATCACCGTACCCAATGTCAGATTGATTGGGGAGGATGGTGAACAGGTGGGAATCGTTTCCATAGAAGACGCCATGGCAGCTGCTGCCAAGGCAAGCCTTGATCTGGTGGAAATCGTGCCCAATGCCGAACCACCGGTTTGCCGCATCATGGATTACGGCAAATTTGTTTTCGAAGCCAAGAAGCAGAAGCAGGCGGCCAAGAAAAAGCAAAAACAGGTTCAGGTAAAGGAAATCAAGTTCCGCCCCCGTACAGATTCCGGGGACTATGCCATCAAGCTGAGGAACTTGCGGCGTTTTCTGGAAAATGGCGACAAGGCGAAAGTTACCATGCGTTTCCGGGGCAGGGAACATGCCCACCGGGAACTGGGCGCGGAAGTGTTGACCCGCGTGGAGAAGGATCTGGAGGATATCGCCCAAGTGGAACAGCGCCCGGCGATGGAAGGCCGGCAGATGGTAATGGTGCTGGGACCGCGCAAGAAATAGTATTTTTTGCCCTGGAAACAGGGCAGTTCAACAGTGGCCGGGCCAATAGGCATTGCCTTGGCCACTCGTATTTCATCCTTGATTAAACAGGAGTAGAGAAAATGCCAAAGATAAAGACCAATCGAGGTGCAGCCAAGCGGTTCAAGAAAACCGCCGGCGGCTTCAAGCGAAACCAGTCTCATCGCCGTCATATTCTGACCAAGAAGAGCACCAAGCGTAAGCGTCATCTGCGTTCACCCGCAATGCTGCACAAGTCCGATGTGGCAGCCGCCCGTCGTATGATTCCATACGCCTGATTCTGATTTCGTTACAGGAGATACAAGATGCCTCGAGTAAAACGCGGTGTAACGGCGCACAAGCGCCACAAGAAGGTCCTCAAGCAGGCCAAAGGTTATTACGGCGCCCGGAGCAAGATCTACCGGGTTGCCAAGCAGGCGGTTATCAAGGCCGGGCAGTACGCCTATCGTGACCGCCGTCAGAAGAAACGCCAGTTCCGCTCTCTGTGGATTCAGCGCATCAACGCAGCGGCGCGCATGAATGACTTGTCCTATAGTCGTTTCATCAACGGCCTGAGTAAGGCCGGGATCGAAGTCGATCGGAAAATGTTGGCGGATATTGCAGTGCATGACATGCCGGCGTTTAGCCAGCTCGCAGAAAAGGCCAAGGCCGCTCTCGCGAGTTGATCAGCCTGCCGCCCGGTTTGTTCCGGTGCGGCGGATTGACAAAAATGCCCGGTGAGGCTGCGCTGCAGCACCGTCGGCATGGCGAACGAGGGGAAAGGCCTGAAGGTCTTTCCCTTTTTTTCTTTTTCCGGGCTGCCTTTGGCCCGAAGGTATGGGGTTCATGGATCTTCAACAACTGACCGAACAGGCGCTGGCGACAGTACAGGAAGCTTCCGATCTGCGCGCGCTGGATGATGCGCGGGTGGCCTACCTGGGCAAGAGCGGGCTGTTTACCGAGCAGCTCAAGCAGCTGGGCAAGCTCTCCAAGGAAGAACGTCCCAAGGCCGGGCAGGCCATCAACCAGGCCAAGCAGTCGCTGCAACAAGCCATTGAAGCGCGCAAGGCCGCCCTGGAACAGGCCGCCCTGGAAAAGCGCCTGGCGGAAGAACGGGTGGATGTAACGCTACCCGGGCGAGGTATCGGCAAGGGCGGGCTGCACCCGGTGACGCGCACCATGGCGCGTATCCAGGAGATCTTTGCCAGCGCCGGCTTCATGGTTGCCGAAGGTCCGGAAATCGAAGATGACTACCACAACTTCGAGGCGCTGAATATTCCGGCGCACCATCCGGCGCGGGCCATGCACGACACCTTCTATTTCGACGCCCATCGCCTGTTGCGCACCCACACATCGCCGGTGCAGGTGCGGGTGATGAAAGATGCACAGCCGCCTTTCAAGGTGATTGCGCCGGGCCGTGTCTATCGTTGCGATTCCGATGTGACCCACACTCCCATGTTTCATCAGGTGGAGGGTTTCATGGTGGACGAACATGTCACCTTCGCGGACCTGAAAGGCATACTCCACAGCTTTCTCAAGACCTTTTTCGAGAAAGACCTGAAGGTGCGCTTCCGCCCGTCGTATTTTCCCTTTACCGAGCCTTCGGCCGAGGTGGATATGGAGTGCGTCATGTGCAGCGGCGAGGGTTGCCGGGTGTGCAGTCATACGGGCTGGCTGGAGGTGCTGGGCTGCGGCATGATTCATCCCGAGGTGTTTCGCCATGTAGGCATCGATACGGAAAAATACAGCGGCTACGCCTTTGGCATGGGCGTGGAGCGGCTGACCATGCTGCGCTATGGCGTCAACGACCTACGCCTGTTCTTTGAAAATGATTTGCGCTTCCTGCGCCAGTTCGCCTAGCTCGAATATCGTGAATTTTAAGAGAAATTTCAAATGCTTGAGATAACCTTAACCAAGGCGCGTTTTGCCGCCAGCCACGCTGAAAATTCCGGAGCCTGGTGGAACATGCGGGCTAGGAACCAATACCATGCAATTTAGTGAAGTCTGGTTACGGGAATGGGTAAACCCCGAAGTATCTGTCGGGGAGCTGGCGGACGCCCTCAGCATGGCGGGGCTGGAGGTCGATGCGGTCTCTGCCGCTGCCGCGCAGTTCAGCGGTGTGGTCGTGGGGGAGGTGCTCGGCTGTGAGCGTCATCCCGATGCGGACAAACTTTCCGTATGCAACGTCGATATCGGAGAGCATGAACCCGTGCAGATCGTCTGCGGCGCGAAGAACGTCGCAGCCGGCATGAAAGTGCCTGTGGCCCGCGTGGGCGCGGTGCTGCCCGGTGATTTCAAGATCAAGAAGGCCAAACTGCGCGGCCAGCAGTCCATGGGCATGATCTGCTCTGCAGCGGAGCTGGGGCTGGCGGAATCCTCCGACGGCATCATGCCCCTGCCGGCGGATGCCCCCCTGGGCGAGGATTTCCGCAGTTATTTGTCCCTGGATGATCACATCATCGACGTAGATCTGACGCCGGATCGGGGCGATTGCCTGAGTATTGCCGGAATCGCCCGAGATGTGGGAGTGATCTACCGCCAGCCGGTCACGAACTGGGAAATCAGGGAGGTTCCCGCCAGTATCGAAGAAAAGGCCAGGGTGGTGCTGGATGCGCCGGAAAGCTGCCCGCGTTACAGTTGCCGCATCGTCAAAGGCATCGACCCAGATGCGCAAACTCCCTTGTGGATGCAGGAAAAGCTTCGCCGCAGCGGCATCCGCGCCATCAGCCCGGTAGTGGACATCACCAACTATGTGATGATCGAACTTGGCCAGCCCATGCATGGCTTCGATCTGGAGAAAATCGACGGCGGCATCCATGTGCGCCTTTCCCGGCCGGATGAAAAATTGACCCTCCTCGATGGCAGTGAAGTGGAAATCCTTGCTCAAACCCTGCTCATCGCCGATGCGCAAAAGCCATTGGCGCTGGCGGGCATCATGGGGGGAGAAGGTTCTGCGGTTACGGATGCCACCACAGCGGTGTTGCTGGAATCAGCGTTCTTCCAGCCCATTGCCGTTGCGGGCAAGGCCCGCGCCTATGGCCTGCATACGGATTCTTCCCATCGGTTCGAACGTGGCGTTGATCCGCAGCTACAGCGCCAGGCGCTGGAACGCGCTACCGACCTGCTGCTGCATATTGCGGGGGGCGAAGCCGGGCCGGTCGTGGATGTGACGGCAGAAGACCATTTGCCGCAGAACCCGGCGATCCATCTGCGCCGTCATCAGATCCCCAGAATTCTGGGCGTGGAAATCGATGACGCCGTGGTTGAGGACATCCTTGCCCGGCTGGGCATGGAGGTTAGGGGAGTCGATGATGGCTGGAAGGTTACCGCGCCCAGCTGCCGTTTCGACATCAATATAGAGGCGGATCTGATCGAGGAGATTGGCCGTATCTATGGTTACGCCAATATTCCCGAAAACCTGTCCTCAGCACCGTTGAGCATTCAGGCTGTGCCGGAGGCCGATTTTCATCTGCATCGCGCCAGGGAGCTGCTGGTGGATCGTGACTACCAGGAAGTGATCACCTACAGTTTCATTGCACCCGAGATTGCCGGGCTGCTGACGCCGGAGGCGAAGCCGGTCCGCCTGGCGAATCCCATCTCGGCGGACATGTCGGTGATGCGCGCCAGCCTGTGGCCAGGGCTGCTTTCCACCTTGCAATACAATCTCGCACGCCAGCAGGACAGGGTAAGATTGTTTGAATCCGGGCAGATTTTCCTGGAGGGCGAGGGCGGCATGGAACAGCCGGAAATGCTGGGTGGCCTGATTTACGGTGAACGATTGCCGCAGAAATGGAACAATGTGCCGGGAAAAGTGGATTTTTTTGACCTCAAGGGCGATGTGGAGGTGTTGCTGGAGCAGGTGGATGAGCTGAGCGCCTTTACCATGCAGCCTGTCGAGGATGCGACCCTGCATCCCGGGCAAGGGGCTACCATCTTGCGAAACGGGCGGGAAATCGGACGTTTGGGCATGCTGCACCCGGGGTTACAGGCGAAACTCGATATCCCCGGCAATGTGTTTTTGTTTCAGATCAGGCTGGATGGCCTGGGGCAAGGGCGCATCCCGGCATTTGCAGCGGTTTCCAAATATCCGGCCATCCGCAGGGATCTGGCGCTGCTGGTGAATGCGGATCTTCCCTGGGCCAGGGTGCGGGCCTGTGCGGAAAAAGCGGCGCCAAAAATTGTGCGAGACATTCAGGTTTTTGACGTTTATACTGGAGACAATATAGACTCAGGTCTAAAAAGTCTTGCTTTAAGCTTGATATTACAGGATTATTCTCACACGTTGACTGACCAAGAAACAGAACAGGCAGTGGAAACTGTGCTACAGGCACTTCAAACTGAACTGTCGGCAAAATTGCGGGATTGAACAGAATGTCACTGACAAAGGCAAAAATGGCTGAAGCCCTGTTTGACGAACTGGGGCTGAACAAGCGCGAAGCGAAGGGCCTGGTGGAGCTTTTTTTCGAGGAAATCCGCGGGGCGTTGGAAAACGGTCAGCAGGTGAAACTCTCGGGCTTCGGCAATTTCGATTTGCGTGAGAAAAACTCCAGGCCTGGCAGGAACCCGAAAACCGGTGAAGAAATACTCGTGAGTGCGCGAAGGGTTGTGACATTCCGCCCCGGGCAAAAGCTGAAAGCAAGAGTGGAGACCTATGCTGGATCCGAATAGCAGCGCAATCGAATTACCACCCATTCCGGGAAAACGCTATTTCACCATTGGCGAGGTGAGCGAACTCTGTCAGGTCAAACCTCATGTGCTGCGCTACTGGGAACAGGAATTTCCGCAGCTCAAGCCGGTAAAGCGCCGCGGGAACCGCCGCTATTACCAAAGGCATGATGTAATCATGATCCGCCAGATCCGCAGTCTATTGTATGAGCAGGGCTTTACCATTGGTGGCGCACGGCAGAAGCTTGACGGGGAAGATGCCCAGGACGACAAAAACCAGAGCCATCAGATTATCCGCCAACTGCTTGCCGAACTGGAAGAAGTCGCCCAGATCCTGAAATAGGCTTTCTTTGCCAAAGCATTCCCCGTGGCGCAAGTCACTCAGCCTTCGCTCCCTTGTTCTTCCGTATCTTCTTTTTCCCAGCCTCTTAGCGCCTTCCGGTAGAACCAGGAGGCAAACAGCACAACCATGATACCTGCTCCCGAGAATATGATGGTGATCGCCCAAAGAGCCTGAAATGAGCCGATGAAAGCGTCATCCGGCTGGTTTTCCTTATACAGCACCCTCACCCTGTCCCCTGGTTTGTATTGCTCTGCGCGGCTGGTTACCTTGGAGACAAATTCAACGTCTGTGCCGTCTTTGGTAGTAAATTTGACCTGAGGAAAATACGCCAGAGAAGAGCTTTTTCCAGCTTTGGACGACATATATGCAGCATTGCGAATGACAGTTCCTTCCGCCACCAGGGAGCTGTTAACCAGTTGTCTTGATGCGCTCCAGTGCTTATAGCCTTGCGCAAGCAAAGCTGCGCCTATGAACATAAGAGTGACAGGAAATACAAATCGAAAAAGTCCCATGAATAAACACCTTGCCATGTCAGGGAGAGAATGGTCGTTCATTCTACCGTGCATGGGAGAGCAGGAACAGGTGCTAACGACAAAGGACTTCGCTAGTGTACTGCGTCGGAAGTAAAGGATCTTTCAGAGCCCCCCTTCGGGTGATCCACAATGCGGCCATCTGCGGTGTTGTACTTGCTTGAAAGGGGGTGGCCCTTCCTGTGCGAGTACGCCTTGCATCTGGCCGCATTGTGACTCACTGAAAGGGCCTTTACTTCCGACGCAGTACACTAGTATTGACAATCACCCCGGCTACGCCTACCATGCCCGCTCTTTACGGAGCGTAGCGCAGCTTGGTAGCGCACCACAATGGGGTTGTGGGGGTCGGAGGTTCGAATCCTCTCGCTCCGACCAATACTTAAGGCCAGCCGGTACCCGGTTGGCCTTTTTTGTCTTCCCCCCCCTTTTTTTCAATAACTTATGCTTATTGAAAATGGCTGCATGTCCTTGTACGGCGTACAGCCTGTTCGTATGCGTTCCCGGCTCGCGAGTGGTTTGGATTGATGTCTTGCCGGGAGCTGTGTGATCGCGAAAGAATTGCCCGATCCGGCTGTACAGTGCATCATTGCCAGCATCAAGTATTGGATAGTCAACACTTTTACTGGAGAAAAGCTTCCGTGCTGAAAGGTGTATCTGAAATGGAAAATACCTGCCAGAGGTTTGTTGGCGGCTGGCTGTTGATTTTGGTGGTGCTGGCCAGTGGATGCTCTTCTATTGGAAATATCGAGAATGAACCCGTCTCCAGACCGCCGGTAGGGGAACAGCGGTACAGCGCTTCTCACTATACCAAGGATCATCCTGTGGGAGAAACCTTGTTGTTGCTGGCGTTTTCTGGTGGGGGAACCCGGGCGGCAGCACTTTCTTTTGGGGTGTTGGAAGAGCTCAGGGATACCACATACCGGGTAGGCGGGAAAGAAATACGCCTGCTGGATGAGGTAGACAGGATCAGTTCTGTATCCGGTGGCAGCTTTACCTCTGCCTATTATGGGTTGTTTGGGAACCGGATTTTTGAGGATTTCAGAAGCGTATTTTTGTACAAGGATGTGCAGGGGGACTTAAGCAGCCGACTGCTTGGATTCTTCAACCTTGTACGGCGCATTTTTTCTACTGTCAGCCGGACGGAAGTTGCCGTGAACTATTACGACAAATATATCTTCCGTGGCAAGACATTTGCAGATATGCGTCATTCAAAGGGGCCTTTTGTTCTTATCAATGCCTCGGATCTGAATTCCCGCAGTCAGTTTGTCTTTATCCAGCCGCAATTTGATTTTCTGTGCTCTGATATATCTCAATTCAAGGTGGCCAGAGCTGTCGCTGCCTCCTCCGCTGTGCCGGTGCTGTTTGCACCCATTTTGTTAAAGCGCCACGAAGACTGCCATTTTCAGAAACCTGCCTGGCTGAACGATGCTGAAAAACGTGCAGAAGAACAAGGTGATCAACGCCTGCAGGAAGTTGTGGACTCCCTGAATTTCTACCTGAACAAGGATGCTCCTCCCTATGTAACGCTGGTTGACGGTGGGATTACAGATAACCTTGGCTTGCGTACCATTTTGCGGAATGTGGGTCTGTCAGGGAATGTCAGGGAGGTATATGACCGCACTTTCAGGGAAGATCAACCAAAACGCCTGGTTGTTATCGTCGTTGATGCATCGACAACGGGGCATACCGATATTGGGCGGAGCAGGGAGCTTCCTTCCATCGCAGATACCTTGACTGCAGTAACAGATATCCAGATGCACCTGTACAATACAGAAACCAATTCCCTGCTGAAGCGCAAGCTGATCGAGTGGGCGCAAACCCTGTCTACGCCAGAGCATCCAATTACCCCGTATTTTATCGACCTGAATATTACGGGTATTCAGGACAAGAAAGAGAGAGCGTATTTTAATGGAATTCCCACCAGTTTTTCCCTGGAGAAAGAGCAGGCGGACAACCTGATTCGTATAGCAAGAACATTGTTGAAGGAAAACAGCGTGTACCAGAAGCTGCTGCATGACCTGGGAGCCAGGGCTGTTGAGCAGTAGCAATTCGTACCAGAACCAATTGCCCAGGCCTGGCGATTTGCCGGGGTCTTTGCCTTGGTGATGAGCATCCTGTATCTGTTGCTCCAGGCTTTCGGGCTGGTCAGTGCCATACACGCAGTTTTGCACGCACGCACTTCCCAGGGGGCTATTGCCTGGGTGGTTAGCCTTGGCGTCATGCCAATCCTGGCGGTTCCTGCCTACTGGGTATTTGGCCGCAGCAAGTTTCAGGGCTATGTCAATGCCCTGAAAGACAGTTACCTGGTAATCAGGGAAGACAAGTTGAAGGCAGAAGAAGCATTTGCGCCATATATCGTGCATAACCCCGCGCACTTTCCGGAGTTCGAGACCATCAGAAAACTCACCACCACGCCTTTTTTGCGCGGTAACAGGGTGAAGCTGCTTATTGATGGAGAAGCAACCTACGCCAGCCTGGAAGATGGCATCAAGCGCGCAAAAAACTATATCCTGTTCCAGTGTTATATCTTGCAGGAAGATGCCACCGGCAAACGCTTTGGAGATCTGCTGGCGGCCCGGGCGAAGCAAGGGGTGGCTGTGCATGTTCTTTATGATGAACTGGGGAGTGCGGGACTTTCAGACAGCTGGCTGGAGGAGCTGCGGGGCGCTGGAGTAAGAATCACTTCTTTCAATACCACCCAGGGAGCGAAAAACCCTTTCCAGCTGAACTTCCGCAATCACAGAAAGATCATGGTGGTGGATGGAAAGGAGACCTGGATGGGTGGCCTGAATATCGGGGATGAGTATCTGGGGAAAGACAGGAAGCTCAGCCCCTGGCGGGATACGCATCTGCATATCCAGGGTCCTGCGGCGCTGGTGGCGCAATCTGTTTTCTGGTCAGACTGGTACTGGGCGGATGATGAACTCCTGGCGGGCCTGAACTGGACTCCCGAGGGTGCGCCAGGCGTTCGGGCAGGTGAGGGGCAGGATGTGCTTGTGCTGGGCAGCGGGCCTGCGGATGAGCTGGAGACGGCAAGCCTGTTCTTTACCACGGTGCTCAGTTCGGCGAAAAAACGTATCTGGATTGCGACGCCCTATTTCATTCCCGATGAAACGACCCAGGTTTCCTTGTATCTGGCGCTGCTGAAAGGTCTGGATGTGCGCATTCTTACCCCGCAACAGAACGACAACTGGTTTGTCAGCAATGCAGCAAATGTCTATTTGAGCAAGCTGTCGCAACTGGGGGCGAGAATCTATTTTTATAAGCGGGGCTTCATGCATCAGAAAACTGTACTGATTGATGATTGTCTGTCGCTGATTGGCACGGTGAATTTTGACAACCGCTCTTTTCGCCTCAACTTCGAGGTAACGGCGGCGACCGCTGATCCTCTGTTCGCCGCCCGGGTGGAGCAGATGCTGGAGGAGGATTTGTCAAACTCTACGGAACGCAAGGATTTTGATCTGCAACAAGCACCCTTGTGGGTGCAATTGAAGGCCAAAAGTAGCGCCTTGCTGTCACCGATTCTCTGACATGGTTCTACGGCGCACAATGTATTTCTCCAGCTCCACCAAAAACAGCACCACAGAAGAAACTGCCACGATGTGCACCCACATGGCGAAATCAATTGCCGTGGTGCCGAACAAAGCCTGCATTGGCGCCAGGTAGGTGAATCCAAGCTGGAGAATGATCAGCACAGTGATGGCAATCAGCACATAGGGGTTTCCAGTAAACCGATCCCAACTGAATATTGAGTCGGCGATGTAGCGCGAATTGAGCAGATAAAATACCTGAAACATGACCAACGTATTTACTGCGACGGTGCGTGCATGCTCGATACTGGCGCCTTGTTCCATCTCCCAGAGAAAAAGCCCGAATGTGCCGCCCATCAAGATTATGGATACAAAGGCGATGCGCCAGAGAAGATAGACCGTCAGTATCGGTTTGCTTGTATCGCGTGGCGGGCGCCGCATGACATTTTTTTCGGGCGGCTCGAAAGCCAGAGACAGGGCCAAGGTAACGGATATCACCATATTCACCCAAAGTATCTGCACTGGAGTCAGCGGCATTTGATGGAAGCCAAGCATGATGGCGGCAAGAATGGTCAATGCCTGTCCGCCATTGGTTGGAAGGATAAACAGGATGGCCTTTTTGAGATTATCGTAAACCGTGCGCCCTTCTTCCACTGCTGCAGTGATCGAAGCGAAATTGTCATCCGCCAGCACCATTTCAGCCGCTTCTTTTGCAGCTTCCGTGCCATTGCGGCCCATGGCGATGCCTACATCGGCCCGCTTCAACGCGGGAGCGTCATTTACGCCATCGCCGGTCATGATGACAGTCAAACCGTGTTTCTGCAGCAGGCGCACCAGAATCAGTTTGTGTTCGGGATTGACGCGGGCGTATACGTCTACACTTTGCACCTGTTGCAGCAATTCCTCTTCACTCATGGCTTCTATTTCACGGCCTGTGAGCACCTCGCCGGTATTGCGGAGATGTAGTTGTCGGGCGATGGTGAGAGCCGTGGCACTGTGATCCCCGGTAATCATTTTTATCTGGATGCCGGCCTGGTGGCAGGACTGTACTGCTTCAATGGCTTCCTGGCGCGGTGGGTCGATGAAGCCAAACAGGCCAAGCATGGTCAGGTTGTTTTCGACATCGGAGAACGTCAGCTCTGACTGGTTTCTACTGGCGGGCTTGTGTGCGATTGCCAGTACCCGCTGGCCCTGCTGCGCCATTTCCTCGATGCGCTCCAGCCAATACGCCTTGTTCAGTGCCTGGTCGCCATTTTGTTGTTTTTGTCCGGAACACATCTCCAGCACTTGTTCGGGAGCGCCTTTCAGGTAGATGAATGCAGTCCCCGTATGACTATGGTTGAGCGTTGCCATGAAGCGGTATGCCGAATCAAAAGGTATAAGATCGGTACGGGGATAGCGCTTTTTTTCTATTTCGATATCCAGGCCTGCTTTCATGGCTGCCGCCAGAAGAGCTCCTTCCATTGGGTCGCCCTGAACGATCCACTCGTTGTTGTCGTACTCAAGCGTGCTTTCGTTACACAATATGGCTGCCAGCAGGATCTCCTGCAACAAGGCTTCGTTCTGCGTATCCGGGCTGCCTGCATCTGGAGATAGAATTTCACCATGGGGGTCATATCCTGTACCTGTCAGCTGAAACAGGTTGCCGGCGGTAGAAACCGTACGCACCGTCATCTCGTTCCGGGTCAGCGTGCCGGTTTTGTCTGAACATATAACAGACACCGCTCCCAGGGTTTCCACCGCCGGCAGTTTGCGAATGATCGCATTGCGGCGGGCCATGCGCTCAACGCCAATGGCCAGGGTGATGGTCATGATGGCGGGTAGGCCTTCGGGAATCGCCGCCACCGCCAGACTTACCGCAGCGAGAAACATCTCTGCGGCCATATAGTCCCGAACCAGCAAACCAAAGGCGAAGGTAAAGGCGGCAACGCCAAGAATCACGATTGTGAGCCCGCGGCCGAATTGAGCCATCTGGCGCAGCAGTGGTGTCGTTACCGATGCTGTTTTCGATACCAGTACGCTGATGCGCCCGATTTCTGTATGCGCGCCGGTGGCAACCACCACGCCGCTTGCCTGGCCATGAGTGACCAACGTTCCCGAATAGGCCATGCAGCGGCGGTCTCCCACGACCGCTTCTTCGGGAACGGGATCAACGGCTTTCTCCACGGCCAGGGATTCCCCGGTAAGTGCGGCCTCCTGGATCTGCAATCCCTTGACCTGGAACAGCCGCAGATCTGCAGGCACCTTGTCGCCGGATTGCAGGAAAACCACGTCTCCGGGTACCAAATCCTCAGCTGGGATGAGGGTTTTGCGGCCATTGCGCAGCACCATCGCGTTGATGGAAAGCATTTGCTGAATCGCTTTGAGGGCGCTTTCGGCCTTTCCTTCCTGGATAAAACCGATGATGGCATTGAGAATCACCACGGCGAAGATCACCCCGGCGTCCACCCAGTGCCCGAGGAAGCTTGTGACCAGGCCCGCGGCGATCAGTACATAGATCAATACATTGTGGAATTGATAGAGGAAACGCAGCAGAGGGTTGACGGCATGCGCCTCGGGGAGCTGGTTCGGCCCAAAGCGACCCAGGCGCCGGGAAGCCTCATCCGCGGTCAGGCCGGATTCTGTGGTTTCGAGGGCGTCGAGGGCAAACTGGATGTCCCGCCCGTGCCAGGCGCGGATTGCCGTAGCGGCTGTTTCCGCCTTTGTATCTGAAGACTTGTCTGTAACCACGAACCCCGCTCCTGGCGCCACAAAAAACTGCAGTCACATAACCCGGTGATCAAAATAAAGTATAGCGCCTGCCCGGGTTGCGGGGGAGAAACTACTCCTGGATGAACTCCACCGTCCGTTCCACCAGCTCTTCTGCATAGAGATCACGGAAGAAATGGTCAGCGCCATCCATTACCTCTATGGTCAGCTTGCCGGCGCCGGCATGTTTTTGCAGCTTCTCCTGCAAGCCCTTGACCACCTTGTCTTCGGAGCCGATGAACAGCAGTACGGGCTGGCTGATTTTTTCCACCAGAAAAGGGGTGTCCAGCCGCTCATCCGGTTGATAGTAGCTGGCAAATGCCTCGGCGGTAACAGACGTGTCCTTGCAATAGAGAAAGTCTGTGTGCTCCATCATTTGTCGGCCTTTACCTGCCTTGATTAAAGCATTGGCCTTGTCCAGAACCGTGGCCAGGGGCTTCCCGTAGCGCTTTTCGTAGCTCTTGGCAGCGTTGCTGGCCGACCAGGTTTGGGGCGCGATCAGGATGACCTTGGTGATCACCGGTTCTTTTTGTTCCATTGCATGCCATGCAGTCTGATTGCCTCCGCGGGAATGCCCCAGCAGTACAATCTCCTTGACGTTCTCAAATCTCAGCCATTCCACCCAGGCGGAAATTTCGCCCATTGCATCCCCGTGTTTATGGGTATGCGGGGTGGCGCAGTCATACATGGCGCTTTTGCGATTCTGCAACCCCAGGCTCAGATTGATGGCCAGGCTGCTGACACTGTTTTCCTTGAACAATTCCTGCAGGGTAGAGATGATTTCCATCCGGTTGTGTCCCAGCGTGCCGTGGGTCATGAGCACTACCGGGCCTTTGGGCCAGCTTTCGGCTTTTTCCAGGTTGGCGTGCAGGGTTGTGCCATTGTATTTGAACAATATTTCACTTGCCTGTGTGTTGCCAAGGAAGAGCAAGATCAGTATGGTTAGCCATTTCATCGGGAAGATTCCTCTGGTTCATTGATGCAGTGGGTACAAATTAATTGTTGCAGATCCTGCATATCGCGGCAGGATTTCAACCGCTCTGCACAAAGGCAGGGTGCGAGCCTGCCGGCCGTGTGCAGAAAAACGGCGGGGAGCTGTCCCTGAAATTCGGGATGCTGCTGCAGAAACTCGTCACGGTGGAGAAATATGCATTCTACCGGCAATGATGCCGCGAAAGACCGCCATTGCTCCTTTTCCCGGAATATGCCATGGGTAATTGCACACAAGGCACAGGAATAAGTGCCTGGCGAGAAGATTTTGTGTCCGATATCTGCCAGTGTATTGAATGCGCCGCTGTCCGCGTTGTATACAAATAGTAACTGCGTTTCTGTGCTCATAATAACCTGATCCGGAAAAAGGAGGTTTGAGTGCATGCCATTCTTGTGTATATTATTCAAACAATCTAACGAACAATAGAGTGGAAGTCGAGAACAGGATGTCTAGCGGCGATTTCAAGAAAGAACTTTTTGCCCAGTTCGCCCGGGTGGCCAAAGCCATGAGTAACGGCCACCGTCTGGAGCTGCTGGAGTTTTTGGCTCAGGGCGAGCGCAGTGTTGATGCGCTGGCCAAGGCATCGGGCCTGAGCGTTGCAAACACTTCCCAGCACCTGCAGCAGTTGCGCCAGGCGGGTCTGGTGAGTTCACGCAAGGAAGGGCAGAAGGTCATTTACCGTATCAGCGGTGATGACGTGCCCCCGTTGCTGAACGCCTTGCGTGAGGTTGCCGAACGCCATCTGTCGGACGTACAGCAACTGATCCAGAGTTTTCTCACGGTAAAGGACAACCTGGAGCCCCTGCCAGCGGCTGAATTGCTGAAAAGGGTAAGGGAAGGGTTGGTAACGGTGCTCGATGTACGGCCTGCGGAGGAGTATGCAGCCGGACATGTGCCGGGGGCGATCAATGTGCCTCTGGCGGAGCTGGAAGCACACCTGGATGAACTGGATACCGGACAGGAAGTAGTGGCCTATTGCCGTGGCCCTCATTGCGTGCTTGCCTTCGATGCAGTCGCATTGCTCCGGGAAAAAGGCGTGTCTGCCACCCGGCTGGACGGAGGGCTGCCGGAATGGCGCCTGGAAGGGCTTCCTGTCGATACGAACGAAACGGACTGATATGCGCCTGATTTCCCTGGGCTTCCTGTTCCTGTTGTTGGCAGGCGTCACAGCAGCGGCAGTCACAGTGGAAGTTGGAGAAAATACCGGCTTGCGCACCTGGCAGTGGGTTCATGAAGGCGTTTCCCTGCGTCTGGTGCAGCGCCTGCCGGATCAAACCCGCGCCTATCTTCTGGGGCGGGGCTTTCCGGCAGCAGCGGCGGATGAGGCTGCGACTTCCTGTTTTTTTGGCACCATGTTCCGCAATGATGGAACTGTGCCCCTGGATTTTGACCTGACTACATGGAAGGTCGTGCAAAAGGGCAAGGAAACCCGCATGTTTGTGCGAGAGCACTGGAAAACAAACCTGCAGGAAAATGCCATTCCCAAGGCTGCCCGTATTGCCTTGCACTGGTCGTTGATGCCTACGCAGCAGCATTTTGAACCAGGTGACTATAACTGGGGGATGATGGTTTTTGGCCTGCCCCCCGGCCAGAGCTTTGATTTACATATGCAGCTGAAACTTGATGAAAACCCCCTTGCAGTCACCATTTCCGGTCTGCAGTGTGCCCCGGAAAAACTGAACTAGAGAGTGTCCATGTATATACATAAGACGATATTACCGCTTTTGTTTGCGTTGTTGATTGCCGGAGCATCCCATGGGGCAGGAAAAGGCATGACTGCCCTGCCGGACAAACCCTTCGTGCCGGATTTCACCCTGAAAGATGTGGAAGGCAATACGCACCGTATCAGCGACTACAAGGGGCATGTGATCATCGTGAATTTCTGGGCGACCTGGTGCCCGCCCTGCCGTGAGGAAATGCCCTCCATGCAGCGCGCCTGGGAGCAGCTGCGTGAAGAGGGAATCATGATGCTGGCCATTGACGTCGGGGAAGATGAAGATACCGTTTTCGAATTTACTGCCAGCTATCCCGTGGAATTTCCCTTGTTGCTGGATACGGATTCCAGTGTCAGTGAAGCCTGGAAAGTAAAAGGCCTGCCGACGACCTTTGTCATCGATCAATGGGGACGCAAGGTGTATCGCGCCATTGGCGGGCGGGAATGGGATGATCCAGAGTTGCTGAACCAGGTGCGCAGATTGAAGCAGGTTCCCTGACGGGAAGCTGAGGTGTCCATTATTGGTGGGCTACAGCCCGCTAGTGTACTGCGTCGAAATTAAAGCCCCTTTAATTTTGACGCAGTACCCTAGAGAGGGTTGTCTTCACAGGAAAACAGGCGCTGGTAGGCAGCCAGATCCTCATCGCTGCCATAAACTTTAAGCTGTTCCAGAATCCGGCTTAGCTGGATCATGCGAAATATCTTATCGATCTGGGTGATTTTTCTTTGCAGGTCGAGCAAATCTTTCATTCGAGACATATTTTCATCCTGCATTGCAGCCAGCTGATGATAATCTTCCTGGGCATCGATCCATTCCAGCACTGCATCGAGTTGATTGTCCATAAGTGCTTTGTAGGCAGCGGTATACGGCAACATAAGTTCCGGCCAGTGATTTAGCAAGCGGGTTTTCAGCCCCTCGTGCAGCTGTGACTGGCGCGTCTCGAGATCTGCTTGTTTTGCACGCAAAGATTCCACTTCTTCCACAAATTGCTTACGCTGTTTGAAGAGCCTTTTTTTCAGGGTGGAACCTTCTCCGGTATAGTTATTGATGGCGGCGATCCTACGTGCCCGCTTGCCAAACAGGTTGTCCGGAACATCGCGTATATCCGCCTTCCATTTTAAATACCAGGGCTGCCATTGCTCAAGGAAGTCCTCGCTGGTTGAGCGGGAAAGATCGGTACTGTAAGCATTGTCGAGTGAATACATATGGGCCTCATACAACGAGATGGCGCCATCACCGTTTTCATCCGCAGATCCATTCAAGGGTTTCCCCAGGCGGGTTTTTCCATCCAGTGCTGCAAAGAAATAGGTGGAATAATCACGAAAATCATCTGCTTTCAGGCTTACTGTACAACCTTCAGATAACTTGGTTGCCGATACCGCGGTGAAACCACACTGTGCCGCTTGTGTGGAATTCTTGTATGCCAGGGGGCTGGCATCTGCCAGCCGTAGAAATGCACCGGAAAAACACTGTGGAAAGAAAAACCGGAATTGTACTCCAGGGTCAAGCGCATCCAGCAATTCTTGAAATTCCACGGCGGAGAGGCGTGTGTGATTCCAGAGTAGTAGTGCGTTGTTACTGCTGTCTTTCTCCCATGTGCCATGCCCCTGATAGACAAAGAATATGCGGTCACCAGGCTGCATCGATGCAAACGCTTCCTTGAGTGTTGCTGATAGTTTTGTGGCATCTGTGGAAGCTTCTATGTTTGGCACTTCGTTATTTCTGAAAGCCAGGTAATTGTCACCGTATTCACCCATCATTCGGGTTAGCGGTTCCAGTGCCGCTGCTCTGTCATCTTCCGGCCCGATATGCGTAAGCACGTCTGGCTCTGGTGCCTGCCCGTCCGTGAAGAAGACCCGTGGTGTGTGCCCGCTGTCCCGCAGTATTCCCTCGATCCATTTGACGTTCAATTCAATCTGTACCTGGGAATTGGAAGGTTTGTCTCCTCCGCCAACGAGAAAGGTGTAATCTTTGCCTTGGACTGCCGATGAAAACAGGCAGAATACGATGATCAGTATTTTATTGATTTGTATCATATAAACAAAATCCATCTCGTCATCTACGCTGAAAAGCGCAGAACCTTGTCGGCGAGCATCGCAATAAAAAGAAAGGTAATGGAGACTGCGGTAGCGGCCAGTACTTCGCCATGAAAAAAATAGTAGCCAAGCAAAGCGCCTCCCAGGAGCATGATCAAATAATAAAACCAGGGAAACCGCCGCAGCAGCAACCACGCTGGCAACAGGGTGAGGAAAAACAGTGCCATTGCGGGGAGGATGGAGTGAGTCCAGCCGGACAATAGTTCGCGTAACAGTTCTCTCCGCGAACCATAAAGGGCATCCCGCGCAAACAGGCCGTCACCCAGCAGATAATCAAGAATACTGCTAATCCCTATATAGGCGGGATACATCAGCAACGGCAATATCAAGATGGTGAGAAAAAACCAGCGTGGCCTGCGTATTGGTTGCATTGCTACTTCCTCACAATACAGTTGCCTATCACTAGTGCATCCAGTCCGTTCGAGAAGAAACATCGAATGGCATCGCGTGGTGATTCAACGATTGGTTCGCCCTGAATATTGAAACTGGTATTTAAAACCACGGGCACTCCGCTGCGCTCACCCAGTGCGGAAATCAGATCATAATACCGTTCATTGGTTTCACGCCGCACCGTTTGCAGTCTGGCGCTACCATCGACATGAGTCACCGCGGGAATCCGTTCGCGCTGATCTGGCAATACGTTGCAGACTTTCAACATGAACGGCGCTTCTACTTCGAGATCGAAAAACCGGTCTTTTGCCTCTATCGTCGTGGACGGCGCAAACGGTCGGTAGGCCTCACGGTGTTTTACTTCCGCATTGATTTTATCTTTCATATCGGGAATCACCGGGTTGGCAAGGATGCTGCGGTTTCCAAGCGCCCGCGGGCCGATTTCCATGCGCCCCTGAAACCAGCCGATAATATTCCCTTGGTGCAAAAGATCAGCCGCAGCGGCTGAAATATCCTCGTGCACCTCATACTTCAGCTTGCACTCTTTCAGCAAAGCAGTGATCTCATCGTTCGAGTACTCATTCCCCACAAAGGGGTTATCGTGCACGAAGTTACGCTCATGTCCGAGCAGGCCGTTATATAAATAATAGGCAGCTCCGATTGCAGTCCCGTTATCTCCAGCCGCAGGCATAACATAGATATCCCTGAATTTGCTTTCCCTGACGATACGTCCGTTCATCACGCTGTTCAAAGATACACCACCGGCAATGACCAGGTAGTCTGCATGGGTTTTTTCATACAGCACCTCGCACAGTTCCAGCGCACGATCTTCCAGCACTCTTTGAAAGGCCGCTGCCACGTCGAGGTGGTGTTGCTCAAACGGGCCATCTGGCTTGCGGGGCGCACCAAATGCTTCATAGAATTTTGGCGCGCAACGCTGCCAGCCCTGATCCTGATAACTGAAATATGACAAATCAATGGTGATCTGGCCTTCGCTATTCACCGATACGAGCTTTCCTACCGCTTCATGAAACCGGTCGGGATCCCCCAGCGGTGCCAGCCCCATGGTCTTGCCTTCGTCATAGTTGGGCCGGAAGCCACAGAATTCGGTGGCTGCCTCATAGAATGAACCCAGGGAATGCGGAAACAGACTCTGGCCAAAACACTCTACTGTATTCCCTCGGCCCTCTCCCAGCCAGGTTGTCGCCCATTCTCCGGATCCATCAATACCCAGCAAGGCGGCGTGTTCATAAGGGGAGACAAAAAAACTGCCAGCGGCATGTGACAGGTGATGTTCGATATAGTGCACTTGGGGTCGGGGCTGCCCCTGCGGCCAGTGCGTATCGAGAAAGCGGTTCAGCCGCCTTTGTTTGCCCCAGGCAAGTGCCAATTCACGTTTTGCAAGGGGTCGGATATGGCGCAGGTTCTGCAGGCCGTACAACAGCTTTTCCTTCCACATATGGCTGGGTCGGATTGAGACGGCGATATGATCAATATCATCAAAGTCGATCTGTGCCACTTCCAGGCACTTGTCGATACAAAGCCGTGGGAATTCAGTGGTGTGTTTGTCCCGGCTCAGACGTTCCTCTTCGATCGCCACCAGTAGTTTGCCATCACGAACGATACAGGCCGTGGAATCGTGAAAAATGTAATTAAGCCCCAATATATTCATTATTTAACGACCCGCTTGAGCAGTCTGGATGTTTTGACTATAGAATGGAGTGTACTGATTGTCTGGCGCATCCGTGCCTTCAATAACTGTGCTGATCCAGGCAGGGAATTATTATAGATTTGCACATTTCGTGATTCCAGTTTTTTTGGGTGCCAACGATCCGCCCATGAGGGTGCGGTAACCAGATGTATCCGCCTTGTGTTCTTGCAAAGAATGGATTTCCGCAATAACTCCAGTAGCAGCAGCGAGCCTGGCGCGCAGTGCTTATAGGCTTCATCAAAGCCAATCTTGATCAGATGGATACTTTCATCCGCAAGAAAACAAAACTGACCTGCCACCGGCTTGCCAGCAATTTTCATCAGATTGATCTGGCAGTGGTAGCGATTGTGGGTTGCATTGGCAAGATTCCGATATAGCCCCGTCAGTGATGATGAAAGAGAAATCGCGGTATTCTTTCCGGATCGCCCTTTCCACCCGGAACACTCCAATTGAAAAAAAGAATCCAGAGCCTCTTCGCTGGCGCTGTTTTCGCGCATATCTACATAGGCGAAAGTTATCTCGCCCAGCTTCTTGGCTTTACGCTCTCTGCGTCTGAGATTTCTGCGCAGACGGGAAGGCAATAGTGCGTCGATTGAAGTGTCTGTGCAATCGAAGTAGTAACTTGATGGACCCGTGTGGCAAAGGGTCTGAAATCCGTTTATGGATGCAACTGCGGCACGCAAAGGCGTCCCGTCAAGGATAGAGTGCAGCCCAAGCAGCCGCCATCTGCTGGGGGTGAAGGTCTCCAGCTCGGCCACCAGGGCCTGAAGCAACTGCACTGGATCATGGCCGGAGGAGCACAGGCAATCATTAAATGTAATATGGTCGTGACTCAGGCTACTCACGTCCGTGCAAGGAGCAACCCCCATAAAGCGATGCCCCTTTAGTTCCAGCGGGAACAAGGCCACGGGGGTTTCGCCCTGCCAGACGACAAAGTAAACAATTCCCCTTGTATCGGTGTAAAGAAATTCCGCCACTCCGGAAGCCCATTCCCATGAGTGGTAATAAGATATGTCCTGCACGGTTTGGATCAGCGACGCCCATATTTCATGAACCTCGCCCATGTTTTCGGGTGTTAGCATTGAGACTCGATATCCCATACAGAATCACCCGGCTCCTGCCAAGGAGGGTTCAACAGCTATCTTTTTCATGGCGGGAATCGATTCAGGATTAACAGGTTGTTGAAAAACATTGTTTTTTAACAACCTGTATGCCGCACAAGGATGTGCAGCCATTTTCAACATCCTGTTAAGGGGGGCTTCCAGCCCGCTACCATCTGCTTGAACTTCTTGTTCGGCATTGCTTTGAGGGAGTCGTTCCGATCAATATAAACCTCCCGGCAAAAAGGAACTTTACACTTCCCCATTGCCATGGCATGACCGGTATACAGATACCCATTGGACTCCGGGGAGCGGCTCATGATGGTGGGTGCTTTTTGCGGGCCAGATCCTCAATTGATGATCTGCCGGATAAAGTTAACAGGTGCATCTTTCAGCATGAATTCCATCTGCAGGCCAATGTCTCCAGATTATAGCCCAAGCGCCTGTGTGGATACCGAAAACTTTCATTCCGGCGCACGAACCCATGGATGGGTGAAGAGGGATATATCGTAGTAGAACACCGCAGGATAGATGCAGGGATGTATCGTAGTAGAACAACGCGGGAGCCGTTGTCGAGCAGTTGTCGAGTCCGGAATCCAGCAATTCTTGAAAACTTTGACACCGGCCTACGCCGGTGTGGCGAAAACCGAATTATTCCAGATGCCCTAACAGGATGTTGAAAAAAGCCTTCCATGGCTTTTTTCAACATCCTGCTAATGCTTACGGCAATTGGTCTAGACAGTCCCGCAGTGTTTCACCCAACAGCTGATCCAGATGAATACGGTTGCTGGGATGAGGAATGCTGTCGCAGCTCCAGATGTTTTCTACGCCAGCCGCCTTCAGGTGTTGTAGTGCATTGCCAAGAAATAGCGCATGGGTCACCATGACGGAAACAGAGGCAGGAGAAAAGTCCTGCAGCTGCCTGGCGGCAGCTTCCAGTGTGCGCCCGGTACTGGCAACATCGTCCACCAGTATGATGTCCTTGCCGCCATAGTCACATGTGGGCAGGCTGACCTTTACCTGCCGGTCGCCAAGACGTTCCTTGTGGGCGATACAATATTCCAGGCTTTCATGCCTGGCGATGCTTGCTACCCATTGTTCTGATTCACCGTCAGGACCGATCAACAGCGGCTTGAGGCCTTGCTGTTCCAGAAACAGGGCCATGGGATGGGTGGCAGTGAGGTTGATGGCGGTCTTCATGGGCAGGGCGTCCTGCAGGTGATGGATGCGGTGTAAATGCGCATCTACGGTGATCACGCCATCAAAATAACCCGCCAGCAGCTTGCCGATGATGCCTTGGCTGACTACCTCGCCGGGGTGAAAGGCCTTGTCCTGGCGCATGTAACAAAGATAGGGAGCGACCAGCAACAGTTGCCGCACCCCTTGGTCACGCAGATGCTGCGCCGCCAGGATCAGCTCCACCAGTTTTTCATTGGGATCGTTCAGGCTGCGGCACAACACCACTTGTTCCGGCAGATCCACGGGCAGGCGCAAACGGCTCTCGCCATCGGGAAAACGATGCACATCGATCAGGGAGAAAGAATAGCCGGCGGCCTCGGCCAAGCGCCGGGCGGGCGCTGCATAGTCGTCGAAAGCCAGGATCAGGTGATCGTCATTCATGGGCTTCCCTCAAGGTATATCCGCTGTTTTGCCGGGCAGCATCCAGGGCAAACTCGTAGTCTGCCGGAAATGCTGCGTAAATGGTATACAGGGGCTCGCCAGCTTCCACGTGCTCGCCGGTTTTCTTGTGCAGATCCACGCCGGCACCCTTGTCCAGGGGCGCGCCCGCCAGGCGTGCGATGGAGGCCATTTGCAAGTTGTCGATGGCTGTCACCGTGCCGGTGCCCGGTGCTGTGATGACATGGTGCAGGCGCCCCAGGGAAGGTGGGTTTGGTTTTTTCCCCTGTGCTTCAATGATCGCCTCCATTTTCGCCAATGCCCTGCCGGAGTCCAGAATATCACGGGCGATGTGGTAGCCTGCGCCACCGCGCACATCTGCATCGAATTCGATAATGCGCCCGGCCAGCTGCAAGGCCTTTTCGCGCAAATCCATGGGCGCGCCAGGTTTGCGTTCGAGCACCTGCATCACATCTCTGGTTTCCAGCACCGGGCCGATGCCGCGGCCTATGGGCTGGCTGCCATCGGTGATGACCACCTCCAACTCCAGCCCGATGCGGTCGCCCACATACTCGAACAGTTTGCGCAGGCGCAGCGCCCCCTGGTGGCTGCGCACCTTGGCAGTGGGGCCGAGGGGAATGTCGATCAACAGCCGGGTAGAGCCGGCGGCGACTTTTTTGGAGAGGATGGAGGCCACCATCTGTCCGGGAGAATCCATGGAAAGCGGGCGTTCCACGGCAATCAGAATGTCATCCACCGGGGCGAGCCTTGCGGTGCCGCCCCAGGCCAGACAGCCGCGTTCCCTTTGCACGATGGCATGCAGGGTGTCCGGCAGCAGATCGACATTGGCCAGCACTTCCATGGTGTCGGCTGTGCCGGCGGGCGAGGTGATGGCGCGACTGGATGTCTTGGGCATGAGCATGCCGTGAGCGGCAACAATAGGGACGATCAACATGGTGGTGCGATTGCCGGGAATGCCGCCAATGCAATGTTTGTCCGCCACCAGGGTTTCCCCCCATTCCAGGCGGTCGCCGGTTTCCACCATGGCCCGGGTCAGGTGCAGCACCTCATCGCGCTCAAAACCCGTTTCGGCGCAGCCCACCAGAAAAGCTGCGATCTCGATCTTTGAATAACGATTTTCCACGATATCCTGGGCGATCTTCAGGTACTGCTCGTAATCCAGGGCCTCGCCACTGATTTTGTCATGCACGGCATCCAGAGAAGCAGGAGGTGTGGCATGCTTGACGGTAACTGAGGTGCCGGGGGGCAGGTTCAGCTGCGCAAAAACCTGCTCGCTGATGCCCAGCTCTCCCGGGGCAGTGATGCCCGCATCGTCCACGATGTTCAGCACCGCGATTACCGGCTGGCCATCCTCTTCCTTGTGGATTTCGATTTTACTCAGAGCCTGAAATCCCTCACTGCGGTAAAAAGTGCACCCCCGGTGCAAGTAAGCGACGTTTTCCTTGTAGGTATCGATGGCAACAGGGCGGAGCTTGAGTTTGGTCATGAGTATTCACCAAAATGCAGAAAGCCGGAAACAGGGATTGCAATTGTCACGAATAACCCGGATATTAGGGAGTATATAGATGCTTCAGGAGAAAGACGATGAAAGATCTTCCCAATCCCAAAGACCCGGTAGAACTGATGGGCCAGGCGTATGAGCGTCTGCTGGAATCCGCCATAGAGGATGCCAAGAAAATTGAAGACAAGACCGGCCCGGTACTGCATGAGCTGATTGACAAGGCGCGCCACAAACTTTCCGACCTGGGTGAACTGACCGCCGAAGAAATCGACCAGATTTCGGAATACCTCAAGCGTGATCTGCGTGATGCAGCCAACTATATCGTGGAAACGGGGGAAGAGTTCAAAACCTGGCTGGGGTTTGATCTTTCTCTCATCGGTGACCGTATTCGTGAACTGTTCAGCCAGGCTGCCGACCAAACCACCATCGAGCTGAAACAACTGCAGGGACAGGCAGAGAGGGCTGGTTACCACACGGGGGAAATCACCGGGCCGGGAACCCTGGTGTGCGACAAGTGTGGTGAGGAACTGCATTTCTACAAGCCAGGGCGCATACCTCCCTGCCCAAAATGTCATGCAACGGTGTTTCATCGCAAGTCGACCTGAGTATCACGCGCAAGCCTTTCCGGCTTGGAGCGGTCTGGTGGGCTTCCCAGGCAACCGGCCGAATCAGTTACATCCGGGAAAAGAAGGCGTTACGGTTTTTTCAGGGCGGCATTCAAGGCATTGGCCAGGCTTCCCTGCTGAGGCGAACGATCTTCCTGCTTGGGGTGGTGCCTCTTGTTTTTTGTTTCGGCTGATTGTTTGCCTGGTTTTCTGCCCGGTTCGATCGCATCATCGAGGCGCATGCTCAGGGAAATGCGCTTGCGCCGGGTGTCTATGGACATGACCTTGACCTTGACCACATCACCAGTTTTTACCACATCCCGTGGATTCTTGATGAATTTGTCAGACAGGGCGGAGATATGCACCAAGCCATCCTGGTGTACGCCAATGTCCACGAAGGCGCCAAAATCGGCGACATTGCTCACCACACCTTCCGTGATCATACCTTCTTTTAGGTCGGTGATTTTTTCAACACCTTCCTTGAATTCGGCGGTCTTGAATTCAGGGCGGGGATCGCGACCGGGCTTTTCCAACTCGGCGATGATGTCGCGTACCGTGGGCACACCAAAGGTCTCGTCAATATAATCTTCCGGACGTAACTGGCGCAGGAAGGCAGTATCTCCAACCAGGCTGTTGGGTTCGCGTCCATTCTCCTTGGCCATGCGCTGCACCACCCCATAGGCTTCGGGATGCACTGCGGAGCTGTCCAGGGGGTTGTCAGCACCGGGAATACGCAGAAACCCAGCGGCTTGCTCAAAGGTTTTCCCTCCCAGGCGGGGCACCTTGAGAAGTTGTTTTCGGGTTTGAAATGCCCCCAGTTCATTGCGAAAGCTGACGATATTGTCTGCAACGGTCTGACTGAGGCCGGACACCTGCTGCAGCAGGGCGGGAGAGGCGGTGTTGACATCCACCCCGACAGCATTGACGCAATCCTCCACGACATTGTCCAGGGAGCGAGCCAGGCGGTGCTGATTGACGTCATGCTGATACTGGCCAACGCCGATGGCTTTGGGTTCAATCTTCACCAGCTCCGCCAGAGGATCTTGCAGGCGGCGGGCGATAGAAACGGCGCCACGCAGGGAGACATCCAGTTCCGGCAGTTCGGCTGATGCCAGGGCGGAAGCAGAGTATACGGATGCGCCGGCCTCACTGACCACAATCTGCCGCAGCCCAAGTTCCGGATGGCGTTTGGACAGTTCTTTCACCAGCTTTTCTGTTTCGCGAGAAGCGGTGCCATTGCCGATACTTACGAGTGATATTTGATGTTGGTCAGCAAGTTTTGCCAAGGTACTGATAGAGGCATCCCACTGATTGCGGGGAGGGTGTGGATAAATGGTATCCGTGGCCAGCACCTTGCCGGTGCTGTCGATGAGCGCGACCTTTACCCCGGTGCGTATGCCCGGATCCAGCCCCATAATGGCATGGAAACCCGCAGGCGCCGCCAGCAACAGATCCTTCAGGTTGGCGGCAAAAACTTCGATTGCCGCTTCTTCGGCAGCTTCACGCAGGCGCATTTTCAGATCCAAATCCAAACGAGTGAAGATCTTGATCTTCCAGGTCCATTGCACTACTCCCGCCAGCCAGTCGTCTGCCGGGCGGTTTTTATGGCGGATACCGAAGCGCGCTGCAATGCGGGATGCGCCGGGAGAGGGGGCAGGGGCATCTGCATCCACCACCAGCTCCAGTGACAGCAGCCCCAGGCTTTGCCCGCGAAACAGCGCCAGGGCGCGGTGTGATGGCACCTTGTTGATGGCTTCTTCGTATTCGAAATAGTCGGCAAATTTTTCTGCTTCCTTTTCTTTGCCGGTGATTACTCTGGAATGGAGGGTGCCTCTATTCCACAGATATTCCCGCAGTTCTCCCAGCAGTTCTGCATCCTCGGCAAACTGATCCATGAGGATTTGTTTCGCCCCATCCAGTGCGGCAGTGACATCAGCAATGCCTTTTTCCTTGCTGACAAAAGGCGCTGCAGCTTTTTCCGGGGATTGTTCGGGATCTTTCAGCAGGTTCACAGCCAGAGGTTCCAGCCCCGCTTCCTTTGCAATCTGGGCCTTGGTGCGGCGCTTGGGCTTGTAGGGAAGATACAGATCTTCCAGCCGTGCCTTGGAGTCGGCTGCGAGCAGGGACTGGTTCAGCTCCGGAGTAAGTTTGCCCTGGGCGGAAATGGATTTCAGGATAGCGGTTCTGCGGTCTTCCAGTTCACGCAGATAGCCCAGGCGTTCCTCCAGTAGTCGCAGTTGTGCATCATCCAGGCCCTGCGTGACCTCCTTGCGGTAGCGGGCGATAAAAGGAACGGTGGCGCCTTCGTCCAGCAGTGTGATTGCGGCATTGATCTGTTGCGGTCTTACGCCAAGTTCTTCAGCAATCTTGTTCTGGATATTCATTGGTCTGTGCCCTAACAGCAAAAAGGCTCGCATCAAGAGGATGCAAGCCTTTTCAAATATGGCTCCGCCAGCTGGGCTCGAACCAGCGACAAACGGATTAACAGTCCGTTGCTCTACCAACTGAGCTATGGCGGAATAGTCGAGGCGCGTATGTTAATCGGGGCAGCTCTACAGGTCAATAGGCGAAGCGCAATTATTACGACTGCTGCCCCAGTCCCCGCAAAACCATGTCTGTATGGCTGATGATCCCGATGATTCTGCGGTTTTCCACCACCGGTGCACGGCTGATATTGAAACGCTCAAAGAGCCGGGCGCAGTAACGAATGTCCATTTCCGGGTCGATGGTAATGACGGGTTTGCTCATGATTTCATAGATGTTTACGCGATCAGGAGCGCGGTCAAGCGCCAGTACTTCCCGGGAAATGTCCGAGAGCATCACCATACCGTACTCGTCGTCTTCCTGACGTTTGTCCACGATCAGGGATTTGGTTTCCACATGGCGCATCTGTTGCAGCGCTTCTGCCACAGTGGCCATGCCGCTTACCATGTCGAAGTGAACCTTCATGACTTCCCGCACCCGAATCAGTTTTTTGCTTGTCATACTTCCTCCTGTACCTTTTCTTTCAAGACATTAAGCTGCTGGCTGATGCCCACGGCGTCTTCCACATCAATCTGGAAAGCGATGCCTGTGCCTGGCCTGGCTTCAAATTCACCGACTGTGGCGATGGTTTCCAGGATATCCCTGGCCATGTGTTCTTCAACAAGAAACATCAGCACATCGCGCTGGGTTTCCAGAGTCAGGCCGAAAAAGGTCTTGCTGGCGTTCAGGCCTTCCCCGCGGGCGTTATTGATGATGGTAGCGCCGGTGGCGCCGGCTTCGCGGGCAGCCTTCATCACCGGTTCGGTTTTGCAATCCTCGACAAAGGAAATGATGAGTTTGAAGTGCATGTCAGTTCTCCAGGGCGGGTGAAGGTTTTTTTTCAGACCGCCAATGGGCGATTTGCGCATGGGCCATGACGGTCAACATGGGAAACAGACTGGCAAAGGCGATAAGGCCAAAGCCATCGATAATAGGGCTGCGACCGGGGATGGTGCTTGCCAGCCCCAGGCCGAGAGCGGCAACCAGAGGCACGGTTACTGTAGATGTGGTGACACCGCCGGAATCGTAGGCCAGGGCAATGATCATGCGTGGTGCAAAAATAGTTTGCACGACCACAATGGCGTAGCCGCTGATAATAAACCAGTGTAGGGGATAGCCAGTAACAATACGCCATGTGCCAAGCACCAGGCCCAGGGCAACGCCCAGAGCAACAGCAGCACGCAACCCCCAGATGCTGATGGCGCCAGCGGATACCTCGTTGGCCTTGATGGCAACTGCCAGCAGCGCCGGTTCCGCGACTGTGGTGGCGAAACCAATGGCGAAGGCGAAGGCGTATACCCAGTAATAATCAGACCAATGCACCTTGTCCGGGCTGGTGATACCGAGAAAGCTGGGATCGGTGAGCTGGGCGGCCATGGTCTTGCCCAGAGGGAAAAGTGCCAACTCCAGCCCTTCGAGGAAAAATGCCAGCCCCACCAACACATAGGCAAACCCCAGCAGGACTCTCTTCAGATTTGGTACCGGGCGCTTCAGATACAGGAACTGGAAACCAAAGATGATCACGGCGATAGGCAGCAAATCCAGGACGGTGCTGAGCCCGGTATGCAGCAGACCTTGCATTATATTCAATGGACGATCATCCCGTAAGCCATCACGAACATGATAGGGGTCAGTGATGCGAAGGCGATGAGACCAAAACCGTCAACCATGGGGCTGCGCCCTTTGATGGAGGAGGCCAGGCCTACTCCCAGGGCTGTTACCAAAGGTACCGTGATGGTGGAGGTGGTCACGCCGCCGGAATCATAGGCAATGCCAATGATCTCCTTGGGTGCAAATTCTGTGATGATGATAATGCATGCGTAGCCGCTGATGATGAGCCAGTGTATGGGCCAGCCCTTGAGGATGCGGATCACGCCGAGCACGATGGCCAGCCCCACAGACAGGGCGACGGTATAGCGCAATCCCAGGGCATAGCGTTGCATGGCGTCTTCGGATTGGTGGATCAGGTTTCCGGCAGCGGCGACCCTGGATGCTTCCTCGGCGACGGCGATGAGAGCAGGCTCTGCAACTGTGGTGCCAAAACCAAGAGCGAAGGCGAACAGCAATAACCATGCAACGCTGCCTTTGCGGGCAAAAGAGTGAGCCATGGACTGGCCGATGGGAAATAGCCCCATCTCCAGACCTTTGACAAACAGGCTCAGGCCGATGGCGATGAACAGGATGCCCAGCAGCAGGTCCAGCAGATTGGGTAGAGGCTGACGGATGACCAGTAGCTGAAAAACACCTACCACCAGCACGATGGGCATGAGGTCACGCAGGCTGCCCAGCACGGGCTTCAACGAATTTGGCAGATGGACTCCCCTCATAGGAAAAAGCATAACAAAAAAAACCCGGCAGCTGCCGGGTTTTAGAGGGTGGTTGGTTGTTCTGTCAGCTCCTGGCCAGATGCCGCAACACATACTGCAGGATGCCCCCGTGGCGGTAATATTCCCACTCATTGGGCGTATCGATGCGCACCCGGGCGTTGAAGGTGATCTGGTGACCATTTTCTGCCGTGGCGGTGATCACTGCTTCCTTGGGGTTGCCGTTGGCCAGGCCGGTGATGGAGTAGAGCTCTTTGCCGGACAGCCCCAGGGTCTTTGGTGTTTCACCGTCCCTGAACTGCAGCGGAAGAATGCCCATGCACACCAGATTGGTGCGGTGGATGCGCTCGTAGGATTCGGCGATGACGGCGCGCACACCCAGCAGCTTGGGGCCCTTGGCTGCCCAGTCCCGGGAGGAACCGGAACCGTATTCCCTGCCAGCAATGACGATGGCAGGGGTTTCTGACGCCTGATATTTCATGGCGGCGTCGTAGATGGACATCTGCTCACCGTCCGGCAGGTGCAGGGTGATGCCGCCCTCGGTGCCGGGAGCCAGCAGGTTGCGCAGACGGATGTTGGCAAAAGTGCCGCGCATCATCACTTCATGGTTGCCGCGGCGGGAGCCGTAGGAGTTGAAGTCTCCGGACGTCACCCCATGTCCCTGCAGGTACTTGCCTGCGGGGGAGTTGGCCTTGATGGCGCCGGCGGGGGAGATGTGATCCGTAGTGACGGAATCGCCCAGCAGGGCCAGTACCCGGGCATCGTGGATGTCCCTGATATCGTCCACCTCCATGCTCATGCCGGCAAAGTAGGGTGGATTGCGAATATAGGTGGAATCTTCGTTCCAGGCAAAGCGCTGACCTTCGGCTCCACTAAGATTGTTCCAGTTGCTGTCACCTCCAAAGATATTCTCATAGGCCTTGTGAAAGCTCTCGGCGGTAACATGGGCGGCCATGGCTTCGTTCACTTCCTGCTGGCTGGGCCAGATATCCTTGAGGAATACAGGATTGCCGTCTTTGTCCTCGCCCAGAGACTCATTGTACAGGTCGATATCCATGGTACCCGCCAGGGCATAGGCTACTACCAGGGGCGGTGAGGCCAGATAGTTCATGCGCACCTCAGCATGTATCCGGCCCTCGAAATTGCGATTGCCAGAGAGCACGGCGGTAACGCTCAGGTCTCCCTCGGCAATGGCTTTGGAAACCGGTTTGGGTAGAGGGCCGGAGTTGCCGATGCAGGTGGTGCAGCCATAGCCCACGATGTCGAAACGCAGCTGCTCTAGAGGTTCCAGGAGTCCTGCACTCTGCAGATAGTCAGTGGCGGCGAGGGAACCGGGGGCGAGGGAGGTTTTGACCCAGGGCTTGGTGTTCAAACCCTTGTCCACGGCTTTCCTCGCCACCAGGCCGGCAGCGATCATCACCGAAGGGTTGGAGGTGTTGGTGCAGGATGTGATGGCGGCGATGACCACGCTGCCGTCTGCAATCGCCACTTTCTGAGTGTTGATTTCGGTTGTAACCGGTCCCTTGCTTTTGATGCCGGACTGGGATTTCAGTGTGGCCAGGTCGCGCTCAAATACTGGTTTGGAGTCGCGCAGTTCGATACGATCCTGGGGGCGCTTGGGGCCGGAGATGCTGGGTACGATGGTGGATATATCCAGTTCAAGTATTTCTGAATAATCAGCAATATGAGAGTCTTTTCTCCATATCCCTTGAGCTTTTGCATAGGCTTCTGTCAGGGCAATTTGCTCGTCTGAACGGCCCGTGAGGCGCATGTAGTTCAAGGTTTCCTCATCAATGGGAAACAGGCCGCAGGTGGCACCGTATTCCGGTCCCATGTTGGCGATGGTGGTGCGGTCGCCCATGGGTAAGTGGGACAGGGCATCGCCGAAGAATTCCACGAACTTGCCTACCACCCCGTGCTGGCGCAGTATTTCCACGATGGTCAGCACCAAGTCGGTGGCGGTGGTGCCTTCGGGCAGTTCACCCGTGAGCTTCATGCCCACGACCTTGGGCACCAACATGGATATGGGCTGGCCCAGCATGGCGGCCTCGGCCTCGATGCCGCCCACGCCCCAACCCAGTACGCCCAGGCCGTTGACCATGGTGGTGTGAGAGTCCGTGCCTACCACGGTGTCGGGGTAGGCCTGGAGCACACCGTTGTTTTCCTGGGCGAACACCACCCGGGACAGATATTCCACGTTCACCTGGTGCACGATGCCTGTATCCGGCGGCACCACCTTGAAATTGTTGAAGGCCTGCTGGCCCCATTTGAGAAACTGGTAACGCTCGCGGTTGCGCTCGAATTCGATCTGGGCGTTGAGCTCGGCGGCATTGGGCAGGCCGAATTTGTCCACCTGCACCGAGTGGTCGATGACCAGCTCCGCGGGCTGCAGGGGGTTGATTTTTTCCGGATCACCACCCAGTTTGGCAATGGCGTCGCGCATGGCGGCCAGATCGACCACGGCGGGCACGCCGGTAAAATCCTGCATCAGCACCCGGGCGGGACGGTACTGGATCTCCTGGCTGGGTTCGGCCTGGCTGTCCCAGTTGGCCAGGGCCTCGATGTCGGCTTTGGTGACGGTGATACCGTCCTCGTTGCGCAGCAGGTTTTCCAGCAGAATCCTGGTTGTGAAAGGCAGACGGGCGCTGCCTTCGATAACGTCCAGGCGGTAAAACTCATAGGTCTTGCCGTCTGCCTCCAGGGTGTCCCGGGCATTGAAACTGTTGCTCATGGTGGGTGGAAACTCCGTAAACAGGGTGAAATGCGGAAGATTTTAGCTCGAATTGCCCCCAGGTGGGGGCAAAACTTGCCTCAGGTTGAGGGAAGGATCAAGGCTTGTCGGAGGTGCCAGTGTCAGGAGTGGCTGGTGTGTCGCTTGTTGCTGGGTTTGTATAGGCTTCGTCTTGTACAAAATTCCCCGCATCCTTTTTTGCGGCTTCATAGTATTCAGCCGTTTTTTCCTTGGCTGCGCTGTAGATCTCGCCGCCTTTCTGCTTTGCGGTTCCATAGTATTCACTACCTTTTTCCGCCACAACTCCGGCAGCGTGAGTAGCGCTTTCTTTCACCTCGCCATAAACCTCGGCGGTTTTTTCCTTCGCCTCGCTATAGGCTTTGACGGTTTTTTCCTTGGCGATGGCGGCTTTTTCCTTGACTACTGCAGCGGTGGCGACAGCAGTTTCCTTGGTTTGTTCCACCAGCTCTTTTGCTTCCTGTTTTAGCTTCGCATCGTTTTCCGAGCTGGAATCACAGGCACCCAAAGCCAGTGAAAGAGTGATTACCGTAGTAGTTAACAAATGCTGTGTTTTCATGTTTCTTCCTCCAGAAGATGATGGGCAGCAGCCAGCAGGCGCCGCTGCCTGGTCAATAAATGCCAGCGTTTCCCGCCGCATTGGTACCACAGGTGGGCGGCTCTAGTCCCCGTGAGCAGCGCGCAGCGTATGCGGGCTGCTGTATCCGGGTTTTCCAGATGCAGGGGCTCTCCCTGCACCATGATTCTCGGCGACATGCCGCTGATATGATCCTGATATATTTTAGCCAATTGGCTGTATTGTGTGTGCTTTTTAAATTCGAATGCACTGATGCGGGATTGAAAATCTTCCAGGTCACTCCCCAGTGATGCCGTTTTTTGTCTATCCGCAAACAGTTTTTGCCCGAGCTGCAGCAGCTGGACGCTATATCGGGTCAGTTCCGGGTTTCGGTCTGCGGGCATTTCCAGCTGGGTGATAAAATGCTGCAGCCCGAGTGTGAGGTTCTGTGGTTTTCCAAATACTGTTTGTACGGATTCGGGACTGGTCTGAAACAAGGACCCCACGCTGGCTTCCATTGCGTGGTCGTCGGTCCTGCCATAGTGCGCCAGCTCGAAGGTGATGCGGGCGGCCTGAAAAACTCCGCCAAGAATCAGCGCATGATCTCTGTCTGTAAATTTTCTGCTCATCAGCGAATAATTCCTCCGCCCAGGCATTCTTTGTCTTTGTACAGAACGATGGATTGCCCCGGGGTGATGGCGCGTTGGGGGGAGGCGAAGGTTGCTCGCATGTTGTTATTGTCGATGTGAACTTCACAGTCCTGCAAGGTTTGTCTGTGACGGCAGCGTGCCTGGCAATGGAGTCGCTTTGCCGGAGGGCTGCCGGCGATCCAGTGCAGTTGCTCGGCTTCCAGGGTGTTGGAGAATAGCTGCGGGTGGTCGTGTCCCTGAACAACGACAAGCACATTCTGCTTCACATCTTTGGCCGCCACGAACCAGGGGGCTTCGTCGGAGCCTGCAACACCGCCGATGCCCAGCCCCTGGCGCTGTCCCAGGGTGTAATACATCAGCCCTTCATGCCGACCGATCACTTTTCCTTCGGGGGTTCGAATTTCTCCGGGATTTGCGGGCAGATAGGTGGCGAGAAAATCCTTGAAACGCCTTTCGCCAATAAAACAGATGCCGGTGCTGTCTTTCTTTTTATAGTTTTCAAAGCCTGCCTGGCGGGCGATTTTGCGTACTTCCGGCTTGGTCAGGTCTCCCAAGGGGAACAGGCTGTATTTCAAGGCGTGTTGCCCCAGCATGTACAGGAAGTAGGTTTGATCCTTGTTGTCATCTTCCGCCTGGAGGAGGTGGCAGTCATTGTCGCAGCTGATCCGGGCGTAGTGTCCGGTAGCGATATAGTCTGCACCCATGATCAGGGCATGATCGAGAAAGGCTTTGAACTTGATTTCCCGGTTGCAGAGCACATCCGGGTTCGGGGTGCGTCCTGCCTGGTATTCCTGCAAAAAATACTGGAATACCCGCTCCCAGTATTCCGCTGAAAAATTCATGGTGTGCAGGGGGATGCCCAGCTTGTCAGCAACGGATCGGGCGTCCGCCAGGTCTTCTGCTGCCGAGCAGTACTCTGCGGTATCGTCTTCTTCCCAGTTTTTCATGAACAGGGCTTCTACTTCCCAGCCCTGGTTTTTCAGTAACAGGGCGGCGACGGCGGAATCCACGCCGCCGGAAAGACCAATGATGACTTTTCCCTTGCTGCTCATTTGCCGAGGCTGTGCAAGCTGTCCAGGGGCAGGCGAACGCCTCTGCGAAATTCCTGGATGCATTGCAGTACCATGGGGCTGCGCAGCCTGCCTTCCTGTTGCTGGATTTCTTCCAGCGTAAGCCAGTGGGTGGTGATGATTTCCCGATCCAGGGAGTGGCCGGGCATGGGTTCGCCTACACTGCCGCAAAAGCAGAAGCGCAGGTAGGAGCGCTGCTTTTCGGTCAACTGATACAGCCAGGTGCCGAGTAATGCCTTGGCCTGGAAGGGGCGGGTGGTTTCCTCCAGCACCTCGCGGGTGATGGCGTCCGTGAGTGACTCCCCTTGTTCAAGATGGCCGGCGGGCTGGTTGAATACGGTTTTTCCCTCGATGTGTTCCTCAACCAACAGAAAACGTGCATCCTCCTCGATAACAGCAGCGACGGTGATATGTGGCTTCCAGCTCATGGGGGTATTTTACCCTGCTTCGCTCTGTGGTGTTGATGCGGATTGAGGGGGATTTGTTGCCATTGGCCGGGTTGCAGGCCGCCCAGCTTCCATTGGCCGATGGCAATGCGTACCAAACGCAGGGTGGGGAAGCCGATGGCGGCTGTCATGCGTCGGATCTGGCGGTTACGCCCTTCCTGGATGCGGATTTCCAGCCAGCGGGTGGGAATGCTGGCGCGGTAGCGCACGGGGGGGTTGCGGAGCCACAAATCCGGTTCTTCGATGATCTCTGCCTGGGCAGGCAGGCAGGGGCCATCCTTGAGCAGGATGCCGCTTCGCAGTGGCAGCAGGTCTTCATCGTTTGGCGTGCCTTCCACCTGTACCTGGTAGGTTTTCCAGCTGCGTTTGTCGGGGTGGGTGAGCTTGTGCGCCAGCTTGCCATTGTCGGTAAGCAGCAACAGGCCTTCGCTGTCACGATCGAGTCTGCCCGCTGGATATACACCCTGGATAGAGATGTAGTCGGCCAGCACTGCCCGCCCTTCCCTGTCGGTAAACTGGGTGAGTACTCCATAGGGTTTGTTGAACAGGATCAGGCGCGTCATGGGGATGGTGAAAATGTTAGAATATGCCGCATACAATAGCAAAAAGGGTGTGTTTGATGTCGTACGAAAAAATAGAAATTCCTTCCGTTGGTGAAAAAATCACGGTCAATGAGGACAACAGCCTCAATGTTCCAAGTAGTCCTGTTGTGCCTTTTATCGAAGGTGACGGGATCGGCGTGGATATTACGCCAGTGATGAAAAAAGTCGTGGATGCTGCTGTGGAGAAGGCCTATGGCGGGGAGAAATCTATCGCCTGGATGGAAGTCTATGCGGGTGAGAAAGCGGTAAGGGTTTATGGCGATGATACCTGGCTGCCCCAGGAGACCTTTGATGCGGTAAAAGACTATGTGGTTTCCATCAAGGGGCCGCTGACCACCCCGGTTGGCGGAGGGATTCGTTCCCTGAATGTGACCCTGCGTCAGGTGCTGGATCTGTATGTGTGTCTGCGCCCGGTGCGCTATTTTTCGGGCACTCCCAGCCCTTTGTGCCACCCAGAGTATACGGATATGGTGATTTTCAGGGAAAACTCCGAAGATATCTATGCGGGCGTGGAATGGGCGCAAGGCAGTGCAGAGGCGAAGAAAATCATCGATTTCCTGCAGAACGAAATGGGCGTCAGTAAAATCAGATTCCCTGAAACTTCCGGGATTGGCATCAAGCCGGTTTCCAGGGATGGTACGCGTCGCCTGGTGCGCAGAGCCATGCAGTATGCGCTAGACAATGATCGGGACTCCGTAACTCTGGTGCACAAGGGTAACATCATGAAGTTCACGGAAGGCGCCTTCAAGGAATGGGGCTATGAGCTGGCGAAAGAGGAGTTTGGGGCGGTGGAGATTGATGGCGGTCCCTGGTGTTCTTTTGAAAACCCGGTTAGCGGCAAGGAGATTATCATCAAGGATGTCATTGCCGATGCCTTCCTGCAGCAAATTCTGTTGCGTCCCCGTGAATATGATGTGATTGCCACCCTGAATCTCAACGGCGATTATATCTCCGATGCGCTGGCTGCCCAGGTTGGGGGTATCGGAATTGCCCCGGGGGCAAATCTGTCAGATACGGTTGCCATGTTTGAGGCTACACACGGTACTGCACCGAAGTATGCAGGCCAGGACAAGGTGAATCCCGGCTCGCTGATTTTGTCTGCAGAAATGATGTTGCGTCACATGGGCTGGACAGAAGCTGCTGATCTGATCATCAAGTCCATGGGGGCCGCGATACAGAACAAGACGGTAACCTATGATTTTGAGCGTTTAATGGATGGTGCCAAGTTGTTGAGCTGTTCTGAATTTGGTGAAGCCATGATTGCCGAAATGTAGCCCGAGACAAAAAAAGCCTGCCCGACATTAATCGGGCAGGCTTTTCAGTAGTCGAAAACAGCGGAAACGTACTATTCCGCTGTGTATTTCAGGTTCTGTGCATGCAGGCCTTTGGGGCCCTGTTCAATGTCAAACTCTACGGCTTGTCCTTCTTTGAGGGTTTTGTAGCCATCCATTTCAATGGCGGAGAAATGCACGAACACATCCTCTTCACCATCATTGGGGGTGACAAATCCATAACCCTTCGCGTTGTTGAACCATTTTACGACACCGCTAGGCATATCTATCCTCCTGCTTTCCTTTGGGGTAAAAATTGCTATTATTATTTGGTGAGAGCCTGAAATCAGGTTGTTCTCTGTTTGCTTTATCAGGATGTTGAAAAACACCGTTTTTCAACATCCTGATAAAGGCACCTCTATACATTGTCATTCCGGCGCAGGCCGGAATCCATGCGTTCTTGAAAACTGTAGACACCAGCCTCGGCAATTGCTCTCGCGTTGTTCTACTACGATACATCCCTGTATCTATCCTGCATTGCGCTACCTTCACCCATCCATGGATTCGTGTGCCGGTGTGACGAAAACCGAATTAATCGAGATGCCCTTATGTTGAAAAACTACAAAAAAACTTGTATCAGGTCAACTATATGACGTTTATTCTGCTGGACAAAGCGAGTGGCTTCCCTTGCCAAAGCCACTTTGAAAAGCGTTTCAATTTGCTGGGTTGAGTGCATTAACTTATTGAAAGCCCAGGGCTACAGCAGCTTGCTGCAGCGGTACAAAAGAAGTGCTTTCCCGTGTCCTAAGGTGATGCATCCTCCAGGGATTTGATGTATTCATCGAGTATTTCCCGTTCTTTTGCGGAAATATCGATTATCTGAAAACCCGACCAGTAGCTGTCCGACGCGCTTGCTTCGTCGAGCCATAGGCAGGTAGCGCCCAGGGTGATGTCGGGATCTCCGGTGTTGTGGTCAATGAGCTGGAGTTGGTGAACGGTGCCGGGGCTGGGGTGTTCTCCCTCGGAAACCATCATGAATCCTTCTCCGGAGATATTGACAAGAACCCCCACAGCCCTTCCATTCAGGCTGTTGATGACTTGTACGGTAGAGCGAGGCGAGTATCGGTCATGTACTCTTTGATGCACGTTGGTTCCTCTTTAAATCAAGTGGTTTGGGGGGTGCGTTCAAGGATGGTTTTGATAGTGGCCATTGCGCGCTCCCAGAAGGAGGTTCTTATGTCTTCATAATAGGCAATATCGCCGCTGAGCAGCCCCTCGGCCAATTCCGCAATATCCAGTAATGAGGTTTTCTTGCCCCGGTTGTTTACGAATAGAAAGCGATCAGAGAAATGGTTGTACCATGACAGCCTTGCACGGTAACTCTTGCTGGTTCTCAAATCGAATTCAAATACCGTGTTTTCCGGCAGCGCCCTTAGCCGATTGTAGGTTTCCATCGTTTTTGGGTTGATTTTCGGCTTTACCTTGGTTCCTTTGTGAGACAGATCCAGAGCGATTTGTTCTTTTGGCTTTTCTTCCAGCGCTTTGACAAAACGCTCTATTTCCTTGCTTTTATGCGGCAACAGGCCGCCTACCTGTGCCCATAACTGTTCCGAGAGTGTATCCAGCTGTGGTTGCTGGGCTGTGTGGGCCAGGATCTCCTGGCTGGTGCTAAGCAGATAGCGTCCCAGATCCAGGGCTTCTTCCCATGCCGGACTGTCGGTATCCACGCCTTCGCGCAGACGAAGCAGCGTGAGGTAATCAATCCATACCTGTTCGATGAAATAGGCACAATAATCCGGAACGGTCTGCCCATCAAAGGTTGTTTCGGCAGCGGTTTTTGCTATGGATTTTGCCCGGGACATCAATTCCCGGCCTTGCTCGGACTCCCGGCTGTGTTTTTCCAGGATAGCGAATTTTTCTTCCAGACGGTTGACTTCATCTTTCAGTAGCTGGGAAAATTCTTCAAAATCGCTGTTTTTCTGGTGCCTGAGCCTGACGATGCGGAAGACCATGTCTTTCAGGAACGGGTAAACGCCTTCATCCAGATCAGATTCATTCATCCACAAGGCGGCTGCCTCTACTGCCTGATCGAGAAACAGGCGGGCAGGGTGGTCTTTGGAGGAAAAGAGTTTGGGGCTAAGCAGACCGATCTTGATGTAAGACGTATGCAGATGGCCAAGCAATGCCTTGGTGATATCCGGAATACGCTCATCATCGAGCATGCGCTCAAACAGCAGGCCTACCAGGTCAATGATGTTTTCCTGCTCGTCCAGCAGACGGTCATTGCCGATAGTCTCCTTCAGGGCAACTCGCTGATCCTGCATGGCTTGCTGAACCTGGGAAAGAACCTCCGCGTTGACGGATTCCCTGGATATGGTTTTTCCCAGCTGCACGGGTTCTGGAAACGAAGTGTCCTCGCGGTGGATAATGTTGTTGGTGGCGTTTACCACTTCTTGTGTGGTCGCAACCTGTACGCCCGGTGGCAGCGGTTTCTTTTTGTGTTGGAGGGAACGCTTGGCCATTAGCAGCTCATGGATGCGGGACAGGGTTTCCTCACCCAGCTCTTCGGTGGTTTGCGTCTTTTCCAGCTTCTTGTCTTCTTCTGTCTCTGCCTCTTCTTTGCTGGTTGCTGATCCCGGGTTTATTTTTGCCTTGTACTTCAGGTTGGGCAGAATGCCTGCCTTCTTGAGTTTTTCATTGAGTTCTTCGTGCAGCTCATCGAGATCGGAAAGCACATATTTGTCATAGAGCGTATAGAGCACGAGGAGTGCGTCGTTTTCAATGCTGAGGCGGTCAACGCAGCGGGCGAACACTTCGCTCATCTGGCGTGGTGAAGCAGGTATGTTGGGGATTTTCACCGGCTGCCCTTCATTCACTACGGACAGGCGCTGCGCCAGTACATACAAAAGTTGATAGTTTTTTCTTTCAGCGCGTTCTGCCAGTGTGTGCAGGGCCAGATTTCTCTCGTACAGATCGACGTTCACCAGACTCAGGGTTTCACTGCCAAGGTGCTGTTTTTCTTCATTGCTCACATTGGGGAATTTTCCCAGGTACTTCACCAGCAGATCATGAAAGTCGAGGGACATGTCCTCCATCTTCAACCATATTTCCCGCTGTGCCTCGAAAAAGTGGTTCTGGATATTGACGCTTTCCGCCTTGTCGGCGAATTCCATCAACACGTCATCCGTGGCGCGCAGCTGCTGGCGGAACTTGCCGTTCAGCACCTCTATGGCATGTTGCTGCCAGTCGTTGATCAAATAGCGGAATTTATAACTGATAGTCACCGGGGCTTTCCTTGGAGTCAGGCGTTTACTTGGGTCTGTGAGTTTAGAGTAGAATCAAAAGCTTACTCTATATGTTATTTTGAATCTACAGGCTTCAGGTTAGTGTGACCCTGAATCTGTGACTTTTATTACAATCCTGCCTGGATATTTTGCCAGACTGTGTTGAATGCCGGAACCCAGAATCTCGGGAATATGTGGCTGTTCTGGATCCCGGCCTTGGCAATTGCTCGACAACTGCTCCTGCGTTGTTCTACTACGATACATCCCTGCATCTATCCTGCATTACTATCTTCGCCCATCCATGGGTTCGTGCGCCGGGGGAAAACTCGGGGTTCTGGTGAGGCACCCGGGATCAATCAATGGCTACCCGTGTCAGCCAATCCGGTTCAGCCCGTATAGCGCCGCCACCCGGTAGGCTTCCGCCATGGTGGGATAGTTGAAGGTGGTTTCGGCAAAATAGCGCAGATTGTTGCCACTGCCGGGTTGGGACATGATGGCCTGGCCGATGTGGATGATTTCCGCTGCTTCCTGGCCGAAGCAGTGGATGCCCAGGATCTCCAGGGTTTTGCGGTGAAACAGAATCTTTAACATGCCCGTGGTGTGGCCGGAAATCTGCGCTCTGGCCAGGTTCTTGAATTCCGCCCGGCCTACTTCGAAGGGGATGTTCTGTTTGGTCAACTCGGCTTCCGTGCGCCCCAGCGAACTGATTTCCGGGCTGGTGTAGATGCCTGTGGGCACTTCATCCACCAGCCGCCAGTCTACCTTGCCTTCTGCGATATAGGTGCCGACGAAGCGTCCCTGGTCATAGCTGGCGCTGGCCAGCCCTGGCGGGCCGGCCACATCGCCCACGGCGAAGATATGCTCCTGGCTGGACTGGAAGCGCTCATTGGTATTGATCTGGCCGCGGGAGTTGATTTCAATGCCCAGCTCTTCCAGGCCCATGTCCGTGGTGTTGCCGCTGCGCCCGTTTGCCCACAGCAGGATATCGGATTGAATCACCCGTCCGGATTTGCAGGTCAAAGTGACGCTGTGCTCGTCGGTGATGACGGATTCCATGGTTTCGTTGTGCAGCAGCAGTACGCCCTGATCGCGCAGATGGTAGCTGAGGGCATCGGTGACTTCATCGTCGAGAAAGGACAACAGCCGGTCGCGGGTGTTTACCAGATTCACTTTTACGTCCAGATTGGCAAAGATCGAGGCATATTCGCAACCAATTACTCCAGCGCCGAAAATGGTTACCCGCCGGGGCGTGTGATCCAGGTCCAGCAGGGTATCGCTGTCGCGGATGCAGGGATGGCTGAAATCCAGCTCCGCCGGCCGCCAGGGCCGGGAGCCGGTGGCGATAATGAATTGCCCGGCTTCCAGGATCTGGCTATTGCCATCCAGACCGGCGACTTCCAGTGCATGGGCGTTCAGGAACCTGCCCCTGCCATGAAATACCCGTACCTGGTTGCGCGTGTAATAGCGATGCAGCATGCTGACCTGCTGGGCGATCACCTGATCGGAGGTGCGCAGCAACTGGGGCCAGCTGATTTCCGCACCGGACAGGGTGTGTTCGAAAAGCGGGTGATGTCGATAGTCCGCCAGTAATTGAATGGCATGGCGTAACGCCTTGCTGGGGATAGTGCCCCGGTGGGTGCAGTTTCCACCCAGTTGCAGGCCTTCTTCCACCACGGCGACTTTCTTCCCGGCCTTGGCCAGACGCATGGCCGCACCCTCTCCGCCGGGACCGCTGCCAATGACAATGACATCAAAATTGCTCATAGGTTTCCTTCGTTTTTTCTGTTTTTAATGGCGCACCAGGGGAACCTCTGGTTAAGCCGTCATTCCGGTACAGGCCGGAATCCATGACGCTGATTTTACCGGATCCCGGCTAGTGTACTGCATCGGAATTAAAGGCCCTTTCAGTGAGTCACAATGCGACCAGATGCAAAAGGCGTACTCGCACAGGAAGGGCCATCCCCTTTCAAGTGAGTACAACAGCGCAGATGGCCGCATTGTGACTCACCCGAAGGGAGCCCCCCAAAAGATCCTTTAATTCCGACGTAGTGCACTAGTGCTGGAGTGATGAATACCGGTTTACTCAGGACTTGCCTAATACTGGCACAAATCAGCCAACAAATTGAATAATTGTCATGAGATGGGTGCTGGGTATTTTGCTCCGGGCACGTTCTCCAGTGCAGCTTATGAGTGATTCGCTATACTTACCCTTCAACATCCTGCGAAATGATTGCAATAAAAACAAACGATCATCTCAGGGCTTAGAAAGAGGAGGGACAGTGCGCACCGGCATCATATGGATCATTTTCGTGCGCCGGGCATTTGCTTTGTTTCCGTGGGTACTGCTCTGTATCCTGTGTTTGACCAGCAAAAATTCACTGTCTGGCGATGGTGTTACACCCACAAACATCACACAGTACTTTCAGTCTGCTCGCGTGGAATACCAGGCATCCTCAGATCAAAATGAATATACGGCAGTTGCGGAAGCGATATTTGCGGGCAAGCATGACCGGCAATTTATGCATCCACCGGAAACCACGGGGTTGCTGGCTCACGAAGCGCTTTGGTACAAGGCAACACTGCCCGTGGACATGCTCTCTGGCGGCAGGCAGGTAGTCGAAATACCTTATGCGCTTTCCAGTGTGCAGATGTGGTACATGGAAAATGAGGGCATAGTCACGTCATTGCAATCGGCGGCAGCTATTGATCCGGAATCCCCGGGGGGGAAGACCGCAACGCCATCTTTCCTACTGCCTGATAAGCTGCATCAGGATGTTCATTTGCTGGTGCGGGTTGCAGGTGTGGCACCGGTACAGTTCAAGATGCTGCTTTGGAATCAGCCAGCATGGGGTAAGCATCAACACCGTCTCCTGGTATGGTATGGAATAGTATTTGGTGTAGTCGGTGCACTGCTGCTCTACAATTTGTTTCTTTCGGTTGCACTAAAAGAAATCAGCTACTTTTACTATGTCCTGTACTTGTCTTTTATGATGCTGTTGGTCATCGAAATTTCTGGTTTGCGGGCGCCATATACGACTTCACAGGAAGCCTCTCTTACCTATCTCTCTTTAGCCTCTGCCTTTGGCCTGGCATTCTGCAATCGTTTTTTGGGGTTGCGTACCTTGTCCCCAGTAGCCTGGTGGTTCAGCATGGCTGTCATCGGGGCAGATGTCTTTTTCGGGATGCAGCCATACCTTCCCGTCACTCTTGTGCCCACGCCTTACATCATACTTGGTGTGTTGAGCCTTAGTGGCATCGCCGCCGCTTATTATCTGCTTGCACCCATATATGCCTATTTCAAAGGCGTGCGGCCCGCACGCTTTCTGATTGTGGCATTTTCTGTGATCACTGCGGCTTTCTACCTCTATATTTCCAGATTGCTTGGTGCTGATTTTCCGGACATACCTACGCATCGCATCATCGAAATTGCCATTGTTTCAGAAGCGCTCCTGCTGTCTTTGGCACTGGCTGACCGCATTAACCTGTTAAACAGCGCGAAAGAATCAGCAGAAAAACAGGCGACGAACGCGCAGCAAGTATTTTCCCGGTTATTTGTTCATGCCCAGGAACGGGAGCGAGAGCGCTTTTCCAATACCCTGCATGATGCGATAGGTCATGGGCTGCTGGTATTAAAACAGAACCTGCGTACACTAAGCAGCAGCAAGACATTTCCTGACAGCGAACACGAACAGGCTGAATCACTGATACAGCAATGCGGAGAGATTCTGGAGGATGTGCGTGATCTGTCGCATGACTTGCACCCCCACACACTGCGCCGACTGGGCTTGAAAGATGCCATCGAATCAACCATGGAGCAGGCACTTGCTTTGCGGAAGATAGACTGGATGGCCAACATATCCATTGTTGAAGACCAATTGCAGGAAGAACAAAAGATCGCACTCTATCGTATTCTTCAGGAAGCGCTGAACAATATCCTGAAACACGCCAATGCGCGGGAGGTCATTCTGACCATCCATAACAGTGCAAATGAAATCATCATGCAAATAAAAGATGATGGAAACGGTGTTTCAGCAGGAAAAAATATTGAAAATGGGATTGGGTTTATTACCATGAAAGGGCGTATCCAACTGCTGGGTGGTTGGATGAAACTTGAATCATCCGAAGCACATGGCACGAAACTACAATTTGGAATGCCGTTGAAATGAAGCAGCCCACAACCATACTCATTGTGGATGACCACCCGATATTCAGGCGCGGCGTGTGCGCCATACTGGATAAAATGGAAGGCATAAAAATAGTGGGTGAAGCAGAAAACGGTGAATCTGCGCTTGCCCAGTTACGCCTTTCAAGACCTGATATCGTGCTGCTGGATCTGGCGATGCCCGGCATGGACGGGCTTTCCGTGCTAAAAACAGTGCGCGCCGAGTTTTCTGATTTAATCGTCGTCATCATCACCAGCTACAAAGACAATGTCTACCTGAAAAACGCCCTGAAAATGGGGGCGAACGGATTTTTGCTAAAAGATGATGCCGGAGAAAATCTGATCGACTGCATTCACAGGGTGTTGCTCGGTGAGATTTATCTTAGCCCCATCTTCGGAAAGCCAGAAGCCAGATTGCCACCGAGCGGTGCACCAGGTGCCGAGCACCTTTTCAAGCTCACCCGCTCAGAGTGTAAAGTATTGAAGCTGGTTGCCCGCTATATGACCAGCAAAGAGATCGCCGAAGCACTGAATATCAGTCATAGAACCGTACAGAATCATCGCTGCCATATCAGCCGCAAACTGGGCATCAAAGGCATTCACCAACTCGCCAGTTTCGCCCATCAGCACCAGGAGCAACTGACTCCTCTTAGCGCAATACCCGCCACCACCAACAGCAAAGATAAAAAATAAGTACTTTCTGAGTATTTAATGAGCACTCCTGCTCATATACCAGCCAGGTTCAAGGATCTAGTATTTATTCAAGTGATTAGTTTCAAAGCCTAACTGGAAGCCTTTTGTTCATTGCATGCTCCTCTTTCGTTATTCCTGCGAAGGCAGGCATCCAGTGAACGAAACTGCCGAACAGCCCGCCGCGCTGTCGCTGTGGATTTCCGCCCCGGCAATTGCTGCTGTATTGCGCTACCTTCGCGCCCATCCATGGGCTAGTGCGCGGGAATGGCAGCTTGCCGGGCTCGGTAACCAATCACCCATATTGGTAACCCAAAGGGAGGGTAAGGCACGCTCCCATTGTGTTAGGTGTAACTATATTTACAAAGGAGTGTACCCATGTTCATACGCACAACACTAACCACCAGCCTGCTATTCCTCAGTCATGCCGTGCTGGCGCAAACCCCCATGCTGACCGTCTCACCGGGCGGTTTACAGGATGCCCGTAGCATTTCCAATGCATGCCCCACCTTTAGCTGGGGATTGGCAACGGATGCAAACCGTTATGAGGTGGCAGTATTTAACACCTCAGGCAATGACAGCGACGACTACCAAACCCACGCCGATGCAGGCGAACCCGTCATCAAGACCAATATTTCCGCACCCGCACTCTCCTGGACACCCGCCACGAACCAGTGCCTGGATGATGGCGGCAGCTATTTGTGGTTCGTTCGCGCCACTACGGCAGAAGGTGAAAGCGACTGGTCGGAAGGCCGCCGTTTCGAGGTGGATGTCAGTGAAGGCGTGCTGGCAGAAACCGTGCGTCAGGAAGTCACCAGCCAGCTAAGCCAGCCAGACACCTGGCGACGGGTGGTGCAGGCGGCGTTGCAGGGGGAGCCTTATGTCGCCCGGCGACTGCCTGGTGGTTTGGATATGCATACAGCTAAAAGCCCGACCGATATAGTTGAGGCCAGTGACCTTGTTAGTGGAGGATTGGAACGGAACGTATCGACCAAGGCGGCAACTTTTACCAATCCCTCGGCATTTCGAATCAATAGTTCCAATGGTGTTGTGTTTGATAACCCAGACGGTAATCTTAGTGGTAGCGGTATTCCTGCTGAGGGCAGGGGTACCCGCTTCATGTGGTATCCGGGGAAGGCGGCGTTGCGTGCAGGACGTGCAACTAACAGCGGGTGGGATGATGGCAATATTGGCTTTTTCTCCACGGCCATGGGTGATGGAACCACCGCCAGTGGCAGTTCCTCCACGGCTATGGGCTATAGTACCAACGCCAGTGGCGATTACTCCACGGCTATGGGTGGTGCCAGCACCGCCAGTGGCAAGCACTCCACGGCCATGGGTTGGGGCAACACCGCTAGTGGCGTTTTTTCAATAGCCATGGGATCAAGTACCCACGCCAGTGGTTATAACTCTACGACCATGGGTGATAGTACCAACGCCAGTGGCGATTCCTCCACGGCCATGGGTGATAGAACCACCGCCAGTGGCAAATTCTCCACGGCCATGGGGTATAGAACCATCGCCAAATCTGGCTACGAAACAGCGATTGGTATGTACAACACGGACTACACTCCGTTTAGTACCCAAAGCTGGAATACAGCCGACCGACTGTTTGTTGTCGGCAATGGTACAAATGGCACTCCCACTGGTCGATCCGATGCTTTGGTGGTGTTGAAGAACGGCAATACCGGCATTAATGTTTCCAACCCTAGAGCGCCTCTGCACGTCGATGGTGGGATCAACTGTGCCTTGGGAACTGTGGGAGGTGGTGGAGATATTATCGTCGGCAATAGAAGCAACAGAAACGTCTGCATCGACAGGGATCAAATTATGGCTCGTACCAACGGTGTTATGACTGCACTTTATCTAAATCATAACGCCGCGTTTCCGGCTCAGGGAATGGTTTCAGTTGGTGGTTATTTAAAGGTCAACCGATTAACTGGCAGCGGCTCAACGGATGTTTGTCGCAACAATGGAGCCTTTCTGTCAGCCTGCTCCTCCAGCGCACGCTACAAGGAAGACATCGCCCCGCTGTCACTGGGGCTGGATATCATCGAGCAACTCGAACCCGTCACCTTCAAATGGAAAGACCACGAAGGACAAGATCTGGGCTTTATCGCCGAAGAAGTCGCCGAAATCGATCCGCTGCTGGCAACCTATAACGAAGAGGGGCAGATCGAAGGGGTCAAGTACAAGCAACTGACCGCGGTGCTGGTCAATGCCATCAAGACCCAGCAACGGCAGATTGAAGCACAACAAGTGCTTGTGGAGCAACAACAGCAACGCATCGTTGCATTAGAACAGGCCATCGCACCACGATGATACACAGGAGTGTACCCATGTTCCTACGCACAACACTAGCCACCAGCCTGCTGTTCCTCAGCCATACCGCGCTGGCGCAAACCGCTATGCTGACCGTCTCACCGGGCGGTTTACAGGGTGCCCGTAGCATTTCCAATGCATGCCCCACCTTTAGCTGGGGATTGGCAACGGATGCAAACCGTTATGAGGTGGCAGTATTTAACACCTCAGGCAATGACAGCGACGACTACCAAACCCACGCCGAT